>JAESGM010000046.1_pt1 | contig 412262 bp, 412 predicted proteins | sample 9269721 | NCBI WGS metagenome assembly JAESGM01 (sample SAMN15720920, study PRJNA650825) | algae metagenome | isolation source: Komarekiella atlantica HA4396-MV6 and co-occurring heterotrophs from... | place: USA: Theobald House, Kauai, HI | collected 2009-07-29
CGGATCGAGCCTCCCGCTCCACGTAAACGGGCAATCTCAACCCGATCGGCAATGCTGAACTGAGCGTATCGTTCTCCCATCGCAACACCTTAAGCTGGTGTTGCACTTCGTTTGAGAACTCAGAGGATCCAGTAAACGACGCAGCCGCGGCTCCTTCGAGTTGCATCCGCTGCGCGCGTATCGCAGGGCCGGCGCGTACTGGTTCCCGGCCTTCGCCGGGATGACAGCTGGTGGGTAGGGAAACAGCGTGCCGGCCGAGGGAGGAAGTGCAACGGCCATCCGCCCCTCCGCCGCATAGTTAAAATGCTCTTAACGTTAGAAGAATTTTTCTTCCCGCCTAAGTGATTCTGGCGACTCGCGAATTCGCGACCACCCCTGTGGAGGCGGGGGCCGGGGTCTGGACACGATTCACGCGCTGATTCATTGTCTCGACCAGGGCAAATCGGGCGGGGCAATCCGATTCAGAAGATGGAGAGTTTGATGCGGTCGTCGGACGGTTCCGACGCCGGGGCCGAAGGATTCGGCGCTGGCCAGCAGACGAGCAAGACAAAGACTGCCGGGGCCGCCCCGGCCTTCCTCAATCCTATCTCGCCCGTCTCGGTCGCTGTCGCGCTTACCGCCTTCCTCGCCGCCACCCTCTTCGTCATCTTCGACACTGCCCGCACCATGGAGGATGCGCGCGGGCAGCTTCGGCTCATCGGCCGTGCCGTCGTCGCCGACCTCATGGAAACGCCGGGGCTCGATGCCGAGGCGCTGGCGCAATTGCCGAGAAGTTATTCAGAGGCCGTCGAGGCGCGGCTGGTGGACACCGACTTCACCGACGTTTCGCCGCTCGTCGCCTACCGGTTCCAGGTGCCCGAGATCGGCATCATCGAGCTGCGGCACGATGTTGCGGCCGCGCTCTCGGGCGTGCTGCCGCGCGGAGTCGGCGCCTATCTCGTTGCGATCATCATCGGCGTGCTGGCGCTGCGCCGCCGCGAAATGGTTCCGCCCGCACCGGCGCCCGCCAACCATCTCGACAATCTTGTCGCCGCCATCCCCTACGGTGTTGCCTGCTGGAGCCGCAATGGCACGCTCATCGCCTGCAACGAGCGCTATCGCGCCAGCATCGGCAGCACGACGCACGAGGCCATCGTCTACGGCGACGCGGTCAAGCGCCTGATCGGGGCCGGCTACATGAAGATGGTGGCCGACGGCGAAGCCAACCGCGTGCTGGAACTGCACCGCGCCGACGGCAGTTGCCTGCTCATCGACGAACGGCCATTCGGCAAGGAGGGGTTCGTAACCCTCGTCTCGGACGTCACCGAGCGCAAGCGCACCGATGCGCTGCTCACCAACATTCGCAAGGAGCAGCGCCTGCTCGCCCGCCGCTATCACGAGGAAAAGCTTAAGGCCGAAGCGGCGAGCCGTTCAAAGACCAATTTCCTCGCGCATCTCAGCCACGACATCCGCACGCCCTTGAACCACATCATCGGCTTTGCCGAACTGATCCGACACCAGACCTATGGGCCGCTCGGCGATGCGCGCTACCTGGAATACGTGCAGAACATCAAATCCTCGGGCGAACTGCTGCTCGATTCCTTTGCGACCATCCTCGATCTGGCCGAGCTGGAGAGCGGACAGAAGGTCCTGAAGAGCGAGCCGGTGGCGATCGACGACCTCATCGCGTCCGTCGCCACCCGCTTCAAGCCGCAGGCGGTGCGGGCGGGCGTGCGGTTCGAGCTCGGCGAGGGGTGCGGCTCCATGCTCACCGGCGACCGGTTCAGCCTTACGCGCATGGTCTCCAACATCGTCGAGAATGCCATCCGCTTCACGCCGGCCGGCGGTCGCATCACGCTCGCCGCGTTCGCCGCGACGGACGGCGTCGTGCTGGAAATTTCGGACACCGGCCTCGGCATGAGCGCCGAACGGCTGGAGAGCCTCGCCCATCCCTTCGCGCTCGGCGATGCGACCTTCACCCGCGAAACCGGCGGGCTCGGCCTCGGCATCCCGATATCGCGCGCCATCGCCGAGCTCAGCGGCGGGCGCATGGCCATCGACTCGAGCCCCGCACTCGGCACCACAGTCGCCTTCTCGCTGCCGCTGCGAGCAGCGGAAGCCGCCCTGCCGGCAACGCAGGCAGCGGCTTAGCCCACGACCTTCTGCAGAAACGTGAGAGTGGCGGCATTGAAGACGTCTGGCCGTTGCAGCGGCGCGAAATGGCTGACGCCGGCGAGCGGCACGAATTCGGCATCGGCAAGAGTCGCGGCGATGTAACGGGCGTGCTCGGGCTTGATGAACTCGTCGAACTCCGCCTGCGCGACCGTCACGGGAACGCGGATGCCGGCAAGGTCGGCGGCGGAATAATTCGGCTGGTTCGCCTGCATCGGCTGGAGCGCTTCGAGGAGCGAACCGAACCCGTCCGGCGTCGGTGAAAGCGCCGCGTAGTCCTTCTGGTGGCGGGCAAAGCAGCGATCGACTACCGGCGTCGGCTCGAACGGCTTCGTTCCGGTGGGATCGACGTTGCAGGCAAAGAAGAAAACTCCCGCGACCCGTTCGGGCGCCTGCCGGGCCAGCGCGAGCGCCGTGCAGGCCCCATCGCTCCAGCCGACGAATGCCGCCCGTCCAATCCCGAGGGCATCCATCACCGCCTGCACGTCAGCGGCCATCAGGTCATAGCTGAACGGTTGATTGTCGCGCGTGCTGCGGCCGTGCCCGCGGCTGTCGACGACCACGGCGCGGTAGCCGGCGGCCACGAGATCGGGCACCTGATAAGCCCAGTTGCCCGCATGGCCGAGGCCGCCATGCAGCAGCACCACCGGAAAGCCATCGCCATAGGCTGCATGCCAGATGCTGGCGCCATCGTGATCAATGCGCCCTTCAATCCGGGCAGACCGCGGCAACGTGGCGCCTTCCTGCTCGAAGCGTTTGAGATCGTCGTCATGTGTCACGGCGGCATCCTCTCTTTTTGTCGACGCAACTGGTCGAACCGCGTGCAGCGAACTCGACAATCGCCCGCTAAAACTGTCGGGTCAGAGCCCCCTCGCCTTCTCGTACCAGCGTGCGGCAGCGGCCGAGACTTCCGCCTGCATGTCCTTGAGATCGACTTCCAGCCGGGTGAAATCGGGGTAGTTGGTGAGCTGCGCGATGAGCTCCTTGAAGGCGTTGCCCCAGGGGTCGGTCGAGCGCGGATTGGACAGCGCCGCGCTCATCACCTGCAGGATGATGGAGTAGGTCGCGTGGATGTGCGCCAGCCGTTCCCCCTCGGGCACGAGGCCGGTCTCCGCCAGCCGCGCCAGCACCTCGGCGACCGGCGCCTGCGGGCGCGCGACGGTGGCGCCGGCGACCAGCTGTGCGGATTGGGCGATGAACTCGAGATCGACGAGGCCGCCGTCAACGAGCTTCAGATCGAAATCGTGCTTGGGCTTCCTCTCGCGCGCCATCAGCGCGCGCATGGAGACGACGTCGTCGATGGTCTTTGCCGCATCGCGCGGGCGGGCGAACGTTTCGGCGATGGCGGTATCGATGTCGCGCGTCAGGTCTTCCGGAGCGAGGATGACGCGGGCGCGGCTCAAGGCCAGATGCTCCCAGGTCCATGCGTTTTCGCGGTGGTAGGCGACGAACCCGGAAAGGCTGGTGGCCAGCGGGCCGGCATTGCCCGATGGACGCAGGCGCATGTCCGCTTCATAGAGCACGCCTTCGGCCGTCGGCGCGGTGATGGCGGCGACCAGTCGCTGTGTCAGGCGGGTGAAATACTGGCTGGTCGGCAGCGGGCGCTCACCATCGGATTCGGCGTCGAGCGGAGCATCGTAGAGCAGGATGAAATCGAGGTCGGACGTGGCCGTCATCTCGCGGCTCGCCATCTTGCCGAAGCCGAGGAGCCCCGCCCGCGCTCCGGCAATGACGCTGTAGCGGTCCTCGAACTCGCGGCGCACCGCCTCGAACAGGCGATGCACCAGCGTCTCGGCAAGCGCAGTGAACTGTTCGCCGGCGGCGCGCGCGCCGATCGTGCCCGAGAGCAGCCCCGCGCAGATCATGAAGCGCTGCTCCTGGCCGATGATGCGGGCGCGGTCGATTACTTCCTCATAGGTGCGGCCTTCCTCGAGAAACGCGTCGACCTTGCGGATCAGCACCTCGCGCCGGGTGACGTCGTCGGCGAAGGCCGGATCGATCAGCCCATCCATCACGTGAGCACGGCGGATGACGGCTTCGGCCATGCGTGGCGCCGAGGCCATGAACTGGACGAGGAGCGTCATCAGCTGCGGGTGACTGCGCAGCAGCGCGAAGAACTGCACGCCGCCGGGCAGGCGCGAGAGGAAATCGTCGAACTTCCTCATTGCCTCGTCGGCATTGCCGGAGGCGCCGAAGGTGGTGAGGAGTGCGGGGATGAGTTCGGTCAGATGTGCGCGCGCGGCGGCGGTGCGGGTCGCGGCATAGCCGCCATAGTGCCATTTGCGCACGGTCGCCGACGCCTTCGAGGGGTCCGAGAAACCGAGGCGCGTCAGCGTCTCGAGGGTGCCCGGATCGTCGTCGCTGCCGGTGAAGACGAGATTGCCATCCCCTGCCCCGAGACTGTCGCCCTCGGTGAAGAGCTCCGAATAGTAGCCGGCGACCCGCTCGAGCGCGGCGCGATAGGCGGCCTCGAAGGCGCGCCTGTCGGCAAAGCCCATCAGGCGCGCGACGACGCCGACGCCTTCGGCGGTCTCGGGCATGACGTGGGTCTGCTCGTCCCGGAGCATCTGCAGTCGGTTCTCGACCGCGCGCAGGAACCAGTAGGTCTCCTTGAGGTCGGAGGCCGTCTTGAAGCCAATCCAGCTGGTGCGGGCCAGCGCATCGAGCGCCAGGGCGGTGGGGCGTACGCGCAGGCTCGCGTCGCGCCCGCCGGCTATCAGCTGCTGGGTCTGGGCGAAGAACTCGATCTCGCGGATGCCGCCGCGCCCGAGCTTGACGTTGTGCCCCTCGACGCGGATGTCGCCGACTTTCTTGCTGACATTGATCTGGCGCTTCATCGCCTGGATGTCGGCGATGGTGGCGAAGTCGAGATGCTTGCGCCAGACATAGGGCGCGAGTTCCTTGAGGAAGCCTTCACCAGCCGCAATGTCGCCGGCGCAGGGCCGCGCCTTGATCCAGGCGGCACGCTCCCAGTTCTGTCCGCGGCCCTCGTAGTAGGCCAGAGCCGCGTCGAACGAGATGGCGACGGGCGTCGAGCCCGGATCGGGCCGCAAGCGCAGGTCGGTGCGGAAGACATAGCCGTATTCGCGCCGATCCTCCATCAGCGCGACCAGCTTCTGGACGATGCGCGAATAGGTCTTTCCCGCTTCGTCCGGATCGGCGAGCACGCCCTTGCCCGGATCGTAGAAGGCGACGATGTCGATGTCGGAGGAGTAGTTCAGCTCGCGCCCGCCATGCTTGCCGAGGGCGAAGAGAGCAAGGCCGGAATTGGCGGCGGTCGCTTCATCGAGGGGAACGGCCAGCAGCCCGCGCTCGTGCGCGCGGCGCATCAGCAGGTCGAGGGCGGAATGGAGGGCGGCGTCGGCGAGGTCCGCCAGCGCCTCGGTCGCCCGCTCCGTTGTCCAGGCGCCGCCGGTCTCGGCGACGGCGGCAAGCAGGGCCGTCCGCCCCTTGCCGATGCGCAACCGCGCGCCGAGCTGCGTTTCGTCGAGGTCTTCGACGCCGGCGGCCCGCACATCGGCGAGGATCGCCGCCATCGCATCGTCAGGCTCGCCGGCGAGCGTTCCCACCAGCCACTCGGCATGCGTCTGGGCAAGGCTCATTAGGTAGGGCGCGCTTTCGAGCAACGGCCCAAGCGCGCCGGCGGCCCCGTTCACCGGCTCACGCACCACCGGCGGCAGAGACTCGCGCCAGGCGTCGAAGGCGAGGTGCGGGATGGCTGGCAGTGGCGCGAGGTGCATGGCGTCCCTTTCGGATACGGGCTCTTGAGGTCCTACCAAGCACACCAAATGGTTGAAAGCGAGGTCGGTTCTTCGTTGGATGGCACTCTATTTCAACGCCCACTGGGTCATCCCCACGCAAGCGCTCAGGCTGGCCCGCTATTTCGGCAATAGCGCGAGCTTCTGGCTAGGCCTCCAGACCGACTACGACCTGGCAGCTGCACAGAAGGCGCTTGGGGAGCGCATTGCTGCTGAGGCCGCCTAACCCGCCGGCAGATCGATCACCGCGCGCACGCCGGGGTCGTTGTCCTCGATGCGGAAGGTGCCCTTGTGGAGGTGGGCAACGGCGTCGACGAGGGAGAGGCCGAGGCCAGAGCCGGGTTCGGTGCGGCTCTTTTCGAGGCGCACGAACCGTTCGAGCACGCGGGTGCGATCCTCGGGCGCGATGCCGGGGCCGTTGTCGGCAACCTCGATCAGCACCCGCTCGCCCTCGCGGCGCACGCCGACGACGATGCGCGCGGCCTTGCCGTCTTCCGGCTCGTAGTACTTGATGGCGTTCTCGATGAGGTTGACGATCGCCTGGCCGACGAGCTCGCGGTTGGCGTGCAGGTGGACATCCTCCGCCACTTCCGTTGCCAGCTCGATTCCAGCGTCCTCGGCGACAGGCATGTAGAGCTCGGCGACGTCGGCAACGACGGCGCTGATGTCGACGTCGGCGAGGGCGCCGGAGGGGGCGCCGGCCTCGGCTCTCGCAATCATCAGCAGGGCGTTGAAGGTCTGGATGAGCTTGTCGCTCTCGGCGATCGTCGTTTCCAGGGCTTTGCGCCGATCCTCGTCGTCGGCGCCGGCGCGCAGCGCCGATTCCGCCTGGTTGCGCAGGCGCGTCAGCGGCGTCTTGAGGTCGTGGGCGACGTTGTCGGTGACTTCCTTCAACCCCTGCATCAGCTGCTCGATGCGTTCGAGCATGGCGTTGAGGTTGGTCGCCAGCCCGTCGAACTCGTCGTTGCGGCGCGTGACCGGCACGCGTTCGGAGAGGTTGCCGGACATGATCTTGGAGGAGGTGGCGCTGATCGCGTCGATCCGGCGCAGCACCCGGCGCGCCGTGATGCCGCCGGCCACCAGCGAGAAGAGAAGAATGCCGATGACGCCGGCGAGAAACGCCTGGATGATGATGGCGGTGAAGCCCTGCCGCTCGACGACGTCGCGCCCGACGACGAGCCGCATGCCGCTCGGTAGTTGAACGGAGCGCACGACCGCGTAGCCGCGGCGCAACTTCGCCTCGCCTTCGTCGGTCACGTCGAACGGGCGGAATCGCTCGTAGTCGAAGCTGTAGACGCCGGGCTCGAGGATGATTTCGGGCGGAACGCTGGCGATGTTGCCGAGAAGGTAGACGCCGGAGGGATCGCCGAGGAAGTAGATGCCCGGCCCCGGTTGGCTGGAGAGACGCTGAATGGCGAAGGCGGTGGCGCGGATGCCCTGCCGGCGGTCGATGCGTTCGAGCTGGCGCACTTCGCGGTCGATGTCGGCCGTCTGCTGCTGCTGGATCTGGTAGCTCGACTGCCAGGCGATCAGCGTCAGCAGCGCCACCGAGAACACCACGAAAATGAGGATGAACGTCGCCGTCAGCCTGACCGTAGTGGTGCGCAGGATTTGCGGGAGGGAGCGCAAGGGTCAGCTCATGGTCTGTCGGGTTTTGAACTGCCGCCGGTTGCCACGTAGAAAGCCCCTCACCCGTCCCTTGCTGCGCAAGGGCCGACCTCTCCCCAGAGGGGCGAGGTGAAGGGCACGGGCAGCTCCACAGCGTCCCCTCGCCCCTTTGGGGAGAGGGTCAGGGTGAGGGGTCTTTGCGATCAAGCTGGCTGGAGACCTCATTCGCCTCCACCTACTCCCGGATCATGTAGCCGGCGCCGCGCACGGTTTGCAGCAGGGGGCTGGCGTGCCCCTTGTCGATCTTGGCGCGCAGGCGCGACATGTGCACGTCGATGACGTTGGTCTGCGGGTCGAAGTGGTAGTCCCACACGTTCTCCAGCAGCATGGTGCGCGTCACCACCTTGCCGGCGTTCTTCATCAGGTATTCGAGCAGGCGGAACTCGCGCGGCTGCAAGAGGATCGGCTCGCCGTCGCGCTCGACCTTGCGCGAGAGCCGGTCGAGCACCAGCCCAGCGACCTCATAGGTGGTCGCCGCCTCCGAAGGGCTGGAGCGGCGCGCCAGCACCTCGATGCGGGCGAGGAGCTCGGTGAAGGCATAGGGCTTGGTCAGATAGTCGTCGCCGCCGGCGCGCAGGCCCGTGACGCGGTCGTCGACCTCGCCGAGCGCCGATAGGATAAGGACGGGGGTCTTGTCGCCCTCGGCGCGCAGGGATTCCACGATCGAGAGGCCGTCACGGCGCGGCAGCATCCGGTCGACGATCAGGATGTCGTAGTCCATGCCCGAGGCCATGGCGTAGCCGGTCTCGCCGTCCGTTGCGTGGTGGGTGACGTGGCCGGCCTCGTCGAGCGCCTGGATGAGGTAGCTCGCGGCCTCCCTGTCGTCTTCGATCAGCAGGATCTTCATCGCGCGCCCCCTTGGCGGAAAGCAGGCCCCGGCGGCAAGCGCCGGGGCCTTGCAGCTTACTGCTCGCCGAGCGGCAGGCCGATGAAGCGGGCTTCCCCGCCGCGGCTCGCCTTGACGAGGGCGGTGTTGAGGCCCTTGTCGCGCACGCCGGTGATGGCCGCCTCGAACTCGGCGACGGTGGTCACCGGCTTGTTGTCGACCTCGAGGATGGCGTCGCCGACGGCCAGGCCCCTATCGGCAACCGGGCTTTCCGGGTCGATGGCCTGGATGAGGAGCCCGCCGCCCTCGGCGTCGGGCACCAGGGTCAGGCCGATGCTCGACTGAGCAGGCGCAACCTCGGCGGGCGGGGTCGGCTGCTCGGGCTCGGCCTGAGCGACTTCCTCGTTGAGTGTATCGAGCGTCACGCTGAGCGTGGTCTCGGCGCCGTCGCGCCAGATGGTCAGCTCGACGTCGGTGCCGGGGGCCTTGTTGGCGATGGTGCGCGAAAGGTCGAGCGCATCGTCGATCTGTTCGCCATCGACCTGCAGGATGATGTCGCCCGAGCGGATGCCCGCCCCGCCGGCAGGACCGTCCTCGGCCGGCTCACGCACGATCGCGCCGCGCGGCTGGTCGAGGCCGACGCTGTTGGCGATGTCGCGGGTGACGTCCTGGATGGAGACGCCCAGATATCCGCGGGTCACCGAGCCGTTCTCGATGAGCTGGGTGGCGATCTGCTTGACCGTCGAAGCGGGGATGGCGAAGGCGATGCCGACATTGCCGCCGTTGGGCGAGTAGATGGCGGTGTTGACGCCCACCACTTCACCCTCGAGGTTGAAGGCCGGCCCACCCGAGTTGCCGGTGTTGACCGCCGCGTCGATCTGCAGGAAGTCGCCGTAGTTGCTGCCACCGATATTGCGGCCCGAGGCCGAGATGATGCCGGCGGTCACCGAACCGCCGAGACCGAACGGGTTGCCGACGGCAACCACCCAGTCGCCCACGCGGCTCGCCTCGCTCTCGAAGGTGACGAAGGGCAGGTCCTCGCCCTCGACCTTGATCACGGCGATGTCGGTGCGCTCGTCGGTGCCGACGACCGTCGCTTCCTGTTCGGTGCCGTCATCGAAGACGACGGTCACGGTCTGGGCATCCTGGACGACGTGGTTGTTGGTGACGATGTAGCCGTCCTCGGAAATGATGAAGCCCGAGCCGGCGGCCATGAAGCGACGCGGCGGACGCGGCGAATCCCCGCGCGGACCGAATTCGAACTGGTCGAAGAAATCACGGAAAGGGTGCCCCTCGGGCAGATCCGGGAAGTTGAAGCGGAACTCCTGGCCGCCCCCGCCGAAGCTGCCGCCGCCGCCCTGGGCCTCGCCTTCGACGCGGATGGATACCACGGCCGGCTTCACCGCCTCGACGAGGTCGGCAAATCCGCCGTTCGGCGTCGTCTGGGGGACGACGACCTGCGCGGCGTTCTGGATCTGGGCGGTCGCTGTTTGGCTGTTCAGCACGAACGCGGTCGAGACGCCGCCTACGCCGACGAGCAGCGCCAGCGCCGACGCGCCGAGCCAGCGCCTGGTGCGTGAGAGTATGGTCGAGCGCATGGAAATGTTCTCCTTGGGATAGCCCTCTACAGCTTTCGAGGACACATATGAAACCTTGCGCCTTTCTGGGAGGTTGCGCTCACATTACAAATTCGTAAGCCTCACGGCGAGACTGCGGCAGGGAGGAGAACGACTGTGGCGGAACGCTCATACGCCTTGCGGCCGGGCGAGAAAACGGCCGGATACGGGGAGGCCGTGAAGGCCTCGGCGATGGCGACCGGCGGAGCGATGACGCTCATCCGCTCCGACACGACCGGCGGCGCGCCCTGGCATGTCCACACCCGCGAGGACGAGTTCTTCTACGTCGTTTCCGGGCGCATCCGCGTCTGGCACGGCACGCGCGTCGCCGACCTCGATGCGGACGGCTTCGTCTTTCTGCCGCGCGGCGAGCCGCATTCCTGGGACGTGCTGTCGGCCGAGGCGCGCGTACTGCTGATCACCGTGCCGGCGATGCTCGAGACGTTCCTCGACGAGTTCCACGCCGCGACCAACGAGGAGCAACGATACGTGGTCGCCGCGCGCTACGGCGTTTCGTTCCTGCCCGAGGATTTCGACCCGGCGTCCTGGACGTATCCCGACTGAAGCTCGTCGAGCGCCGCCTGCTCTTGCGGAGACAGTTCCTCAGCGACCTGCGGCTGCCGGCGACGGGCGGAAAGCCAGATATAGGCCAGCCCGGCAAGCAGGATCAGGGGCGCGGCGACCCAGAGAATGATCGTGTGCGCGGCAAACACCGGGCGCAGCAGCACGAACTCGCCGTAGCGGGCGACCACATAGTCCATCACCTCGCCATCGCTGTCGCCGGCTGTCAGCCGCTCGCGCACGATGATCCGCAGGTCGCGCGCGAGGTCCGCGTCGCTGTCGTCGATCGACTGGTTCTGGCAGACGAGGCACCGCAACTCGCCCGAAATGTCGCGCGCCCGCGCCTCGAGGGCGGGATCGGCCAGCATCTCGTCGGGGTTGACGGCGAAGGCCGGCGCACAGAGAGCGAGCAGCAGGGCGAGGATGCGCAGCGCCGTCATTGCGCCGGCTCCGGCTGGGTCGTGTGCCTGCGGGCCGGCGCGCCGACGCGCATGCGCCGGTCGGTCAGCGAGACGACGCCGGCGAGCGCCATCAGGATCGTCCCGATCCAGATCAGCGTCACGTAGGGCTTGAACCAGACGCGCACGACGTGGGTGTCCGCCAGCGGCTCACCCAGCTGCAGGTAGAGCTGGGAGAAGCCGTAGGTCTCGATGGCGGCTTCCGTGGTCGGCGTGCCGCTCGCCACGTAGATGCGCCGCTCGGGGGCGAGCGTGCGGGCCGAGCCGTTTTCCTCGGAAATGCGGAAGACGCCGCGTTCGGCCACGTAGTTGGGCCCCGGCACTTCCTCGAAGCTCTCGAAGGCGATGGTGTAGCCCGCGATCCGCGCCGTCTCCCCCGGATTGAGCGTGGTGACGAGCTCGCTCTCCCAGGCGGTCGTCGCGACGATGCCGAGGACGGTGACGCCCACCCCGAAATGGCCGAGGGCCGTCGACCAGGCCGAGCGCGGCAGGCCGACGAGCCGGCGCCAGCTCTCGCGCAGCGGCAGGCGCCCGATGCGGCCGCGCTCGACGAGTTCGGCGAGCGCCCCGAAGGCGACCCAGAAGCCGAGCAGCAGGCCGATCGGCGCCATGGAAATCGAAACGCCGCCCAGCGCCGAAATGAGGATAGCGAGGAAGATTGCCAGCGCGGCCGCCGCCATCAGCCGCTGGGCGGCCGCGACGACGTCGGCCCGCTTCCAGGCCAGCAGCGGCCCGAAGGGCAGGACGATGAGGAGCGGCGCCATCAGGATCGAGAAGGTGAGGTCGAAGAACGGCGCGCCGACCGAGATGGTCATGCCGGCCAGCGCGTCGAGCAGCAGCGGATAGAGCGTGCCGACGAGCACGGCGCCGGTGGCGGTCGCGAGGAAGAGGTTGTTGAGGATCAGCGCCCCTTCCCGGCTGACAGGCGCGAACAGTCCCCCTGCCCGCAGCGCCGAGGCCCGCAGGGCAAAGAGCGCGAACGCGCCCCCGATGAGGACGGCCAGGATCGAGAGAATGACCAGCCCGCGCGTCGGATCGCTGGCGAAGGTGTGGACGGAGGTCAGTATGCCCGAGCGCACCATGAAGGTGCCCAAGAGCGAGAGCGAGAAGGTGATGATGGATAGAAAGATCGTCCAGATCTTCAGCGCGTTGCGCTTTTCCATGACGATGGCCGAGTGAAGGAGTGCCGTACCGGCGAGCCAGGGCATGAAGCTGGCGTTCTCGACCGGGTCCCAGAACCACCAGCCGCCCCAGCCGAGCTCGTAGTAGGCCCAGTAGGAGCCCATGGCGATGCCGAGGGTGAGGAACAGCCAGGCAAGCATCGTCCACGGCCGCACCCAGCGCGCCCAGGCGGCGTCGATCTTGCCCGAAATCAGCGCGGCGACGGCGAACGAGAAGCAGACCGAGAAGCCCACATACCCCGCATAGAGCAGCGGCGGGTGGATGGCGAGCCCGACATCCTGCAGGATCGGGTTGAGGTCCGTGCCTTCGAGCGGAGCGGGAATCATGCGCTCGAACGGGTTGGAGGTGAAGATGGTGAACCCGGCGAACGCCGCCGTCAGCAGGCTTTGCGTTGCGAGCACGAGCGAGAGCAACGGGCGCGGCAGGTCCCGCCCGAACAGCGCCACGAGCGCGCCGAAGGTAACGAGGATCAGCACCCAGAGCACCATCGAGCCTTCGTGGTTGCCCCAGACGCCCGAGATCTTGAAGATCAACGGCTTCAGTGAATGCGAGTTGTTGACGGCGAGCGCCAGCGAGAAGTCGGAGACGACGAACGCCTGGATCAGCGCGGCGAACGCCGCCGCGACCAGCAGGCACTGCAGCACCGCTCCTTGCTGCAGGAACAGCGCCACGCGCTCCCCCCTCTGCCAGAAGAGATAGCCGCCCACCGCCGAGACGCAGGAGATGACGAAGGCAAGGATGAAGGCGAAGTGACCGAGCTCTATTTCCATGCCGGGCTCCGGTCCATCATGCTGCCAGGCGCACGATACGCCTCCCTCCCCCTTGAGGGGAGGGAATGAGGGTAGGGGTGGTTCAGTTGGCCATCGATGGACTCCCACCCCCGGCCCCTCCCCTCAAGGGGGAGGGGGGCGATCCGGTGCGTTCGACAAGATTGAGCCACACAAAGGATGGGCCTCCCTTCCCTCAAGGAGGCGGAGAGCCGGCCGCGATTGTGGACTGCGACCATCACTGCCCCTCCGGCAGCGGTTCGCCCGGCCGCCATTCGCCGCGCTCCTTCAGCGCGTCGGCGATTTCCTTGGGAATATACGTCTCGTCGTGCTTGGCCAGCACGTTGGTGGCGTTGAACGAGCCATCGGGCAGGAGGCTTCCCTCGGCCACCACGCCCTGCCCCTCGCGAAAGAGATCGGGCAGGATGCCGGTGAAGGTCGCGGCGATTTCCGCACCGCCATCGGTGACGACGAAGGTGTTGCGCTCGCCCGCACGCGTCCACGAACCGTCCTTGACCAGCCCGCCGAGGCGGATGGGCTGGCCGGGCTCGACGCCGCGCTCGATGATATCGGCGGGGGTATAGAAGAAGACGATCTGGTCGCGCAGCGCGACGAGCACCAGCGTCGTCGCCAGCGCCAGCACGAGGCCGAGCCCGGCGATCAGCGCCAGGCGCTTCTGTTTGCGGCTCCAGCCGCGCCTTGCCGGCAGGCCCTGCGAACTCATTGCCCGCCTCCGTTGAGTGTCAGCCCGGCATCGAGGGCGATGGTATCGAGATCGCCGCGGTCGAACGCGCGCGGGTATGCGGCGACGGCGTCGTCATAGGCCGCCTGCGCCGCGTCCCTATCTTCCAGCACCAGATGGGCGCGCACAAGCTGCGTCCATTCCTCGATGCTGCCCCCTTGGGCTTCGAGACGGCCGGCGAGCCCCGCGACCATGCCGCGGATCGCTTCCTGCTCCGCGGCGGTATCGGGTTGCTCGACGACGCCTTCGGCCACGGCGAACTCCAGCCCGCGGCGGGCGGTGGCGAGCCATGGCTCGTCGCCCTCGGCCAGGTCGATCAGCTCCTGCCAGGCTTCGGCCGCCGCCGGATAGTCGCCGGTGCGGGTCAGTTCGCCTGCGATATAGAAGCGGGAGCGGATATGGGCGGGGTCGCGGGCGGCGGCGCTGCGCAGCAGCTCCATCGGCTCGCCCTCGGCATCGCCGCCCGCCTGCAGCATCAATGCTTCGGCAAGATCGGTCTCGCGCTCGGCATCGGGGCCGGCGAGCTCGATGATGCGGCGGAAGGCGCGCTCGGCATCCGCATAGCGCTGCAACTCCATGTAGGCGGGGGCGACGACGGTCCAACCGCGCAGGTCGTCGGGCGCCGCGGCAAGCCGCGTCTCGATCTGCCCGATGGCGGCATCGAGGTCCGTGTCGCGCGCGGCGATCTCCGGGCGGTCCGCCAGCGGCTCGCCGGGCAGGTCCGGGCGGCCGAGCAGCGCATAAAGTCCGAGGGTCAGTCCGGCGACCAGCAGCACGCCGATCGCGATCGTCCCCCGCCCCAGGGGCCTTGCCGCCGAAAGGCCGCCTTCGGCTTTCTGGCGCAGCATCTCGCGGGCGAGTTCGGCCTTGGCGGCCGTCGCCTCGGCCTCGCCGAGCTTGCCGGCGTTTATGTCGGCGTCGATCCCGGCAAGCATGCGGCGGAAATGCGCGTCGCCATCTTCGGCAACCGCGCCCGCGTTGACCCGGCGCCCGACCGACGCATAGTAGAGCGCGGCGCAGGCGATCAACGTCAGCAGCAGGGCAGTCGACCAGAAGACCATGAATTCCCAACGGTTTGCGCCGCAGCGCCATGGACGGGGCGCATCTAATGGCGGATTATGCCTAAAAACCACAAAAACCCGTTGGGGTAAGGGGGACGCATTGCCACAGGTTGCAGCGGGCAAGCGCGAGCGCTGATGGAAATCCGGCAGGTCGACATCGCTGTTTTCGGGGATACGCCGCTGGCGCGGCTCGTCGCCGGGCTCCTGGCGCAGGCGCACAACCGGCGCGTGGCGATCGTCGGCGAGTCGAGTGCGGCGTATCGGCTCGCTCGCGGTTTCGACCTTTCCGCCGCTCCGCTAACCCGCCCCGAGACCTGGACGATTCTCTCGCAGACCGTGCCGGAAACGTTGCGCCACCTCACCCGGCTCGGTGCACGCTCCGCCATCCAGCGGCTCGATCCGCTGTTCGTCAGCGCCACGCCGCATGGCCGGCAGGCGCTCGCCCATGTGCGCCACATGGCCGCCGGCTTCGGCCATGACGCGCAGGCCGTGCCTTCCGAAATCGCCGGCGCGAATCGCGAAGGTTTGATCCTGCGGGATACCGCACTGATCCTCTCCGCCGAGGCCGAGCCGCTGCTCGATGCCTGGCTTGCGCGCCTCGACGTCGCAGTGGTGCCGCCTCGCCTCGCGTCAAGCGAGATCTTCGACGACGGCACGGCCCGTATCGAGGTCGGCGACATCCGGCTGGAGGCCGGGATGGCCGTTCTGGCCGACGATACCGCGATCGTCGCCCATGCCGGTCACGCGCTCGGCGCGCTGCTCTACGCCGTTCCCGCCACCGCCATCCTGACCGAGCCCGCCTCGCCCCTCACCGCCCCGGTGCTTCTCGACGTCGACCGCGAGGCGCAGCTGCTGCAATTGCCTTCGCAGGCGATCGCCGCCGTCGCGTCCATGGACACGGCCGGCACCGCGTCGACGGTCGCGGCACTGCTCAAGCGCCCGCAGCCGGTCCGGCTCGCCGGCCATGTCGGGTTCCGCCGGCTGATGACACGCGACGGCGCGCCGGCTCTTGGCCGGTCCGGTGGCAAAGGCGGCGTCGTGCTGGCCGGTTTGGGGGCGCCCGGCGCATTCCTCGCTCCTGCCATCGCGCGCTGGCTCGTCGGCGCGGCGAGCGGTGCCGAAGACGCCTATTTCGGCGCGCGCGGCTTCCCGCGCCCGCTCGAGCCGTCCCCGGTCGGCGAGTTCGGCGCCATGCGTCCGGCGGAGGCCGTCGCGTGAAAGGCCAGCCCAACCGCCTCGAGCTCGACCCGCGCCACGCGTTCGCCGGCCACGCCCTCGACCGCGCGCGCCCGCTGCGCATGCGCCTCAACGGCCATCCCATCGAGGGCTTCGCCGGCGATACGGTGCTGAGCGCCGCTGTCGCCAGCGGTTTCGATACCTACGGTATCCATGGGGGACATCCCCTCGCCCTCTCATTGCGCTTTTCACCGCTCGTGATGTCGGCGGAAACGCCCTCGGACACCGTTCCCATGGCGCGCCTCGCCGCCGCCGACGGGCTCGACCTCGTCACCCTGCCCGCCGGCGCCTCCGGCCGTTCCATACTCGCCCAGGCGCGGCGGACGCTGGGACGCGCACCGCGCTCGCTCGGCATCAGGCTCGACACCGCACCGGCATCGCCCAACTCCGCCACGGAGCCCGCCGACGCCAGGGTGGTCGACATGGTGGTGATCGGCGGAGGTATTGCGGGAATGGAGGCGGTGGTCGCGGCGGCGCGCGGCGGGTTTTCCGTCGCCCTCGTCGAGCGCCGCCCGATGCTCGGCGGCGATGCGCTGCTGTTCGGACGCACCGAAGGCGAGGAGGCGCCTGAGGATGCCATTTCGCGGCTGAAGCGGGAGATCGTCTCCCTGCCCGACATCACCGTGCATGTCGCGAGCGAGGCCGTCGCGGTCGATGGCCGCCATATCCACGTCGAAAGCGTCACTCTGGACGCTGGACGCCCGAAGTCCGTCGTCACGGTGTTCGAAGCCAGGCACATCGTGGTCGCCACCGGCGCCGTCGAGCGGCTGCCGCTCTTTGTCGGCAACCGGCTGCCCGGCGTCGTCGGCGCCGCCGAAGCCTTTCATCTGGCGCATGCCTATGGCGTGTGGCCGGGCCGTTCCGCGACGGTCGCCACCGTCTCCAACGCCGCCTATCGCCTCGCCATGCTCGCCGCCGACGCCGGCATCGACATGCGCCGCATCCTCGACCGCAGGCCGGTGCCGCAGTCGCGGTTCCTCGAGTTCTGCAAGGCCTACGGCATCACCATGGCCGGCGGCGTGGTGCCGCTTTCGGCCGCTTTCGCTCCCGGCTCCGGCGCTCTTGGCGTGCGCACGGCCGTCTCCATCGAGAGCTATGAGAAGGAGGAGGAGCCGCTCGTCGTCGACAGGTTCATCGCCTGCGGCGGCTGGCAGCCGGAGCTGACGCTCTGGCACATGGGCAGCGGGCGCAGCCACTGGCAGGCGGGCCGGCTCGTTGCCGGCGAAGGCCCGGCGCATATCGTCGTTGCCGGCGCGGCCGCCGGATATCTCGGCACCCAGGCCTGCCTCGACAGCGGCCGGCATGCCGTCGCCCGGCTTCTCGGCGAACCGCACGAGCCTCCTCGCGAGACGATGATCGACCCGGCCTACGAAACGCCGGACGCCGCCGCGCCCATCGCCCGGCGCGAGAGCGGGGCCGTTCCCCTCACCTATCTCGATGGTGGCGCCAGCCTTGCCGCGCGCCCGCAGGCATTTGAGCCCGGCGTTCTCGCACGGCTGCGCCCGTCTCGACGCGCGAAAGCGCTCCGCCTTGCCGACCAGCCGCGCGCGCTTGGCATCGCCGACGTCGCCGCGGGCGTCGACCTCGAGGCCATTCCGCCCGCTAGCGCCGGCGACGTGGCGCGCGAACGCGCATTGGGTGCGGGCAAAGCGTTCGAGCCGGTGGACACGCACCACTCGAGCGAACAGGCGCCTCCGCACCTGGTGCCCGACTATCTCGCCAACCGCTACGGCCCCAACACCACCGTCTGGCTGGTGCACTCGCTGGAGCGCCGGCGGCTGGAGACGGGTTCGCTGATCTTCGTCAATTCCGACCAGGCCAATCCCGCCTACGCCATCGGCGTGGTGCTGGGGCCCCTCCCCGGCGAGCGCGGCAGCGCCTGGGCGCTCATCGGCAAGATCGGCGCGACCCCCGGCGAAGGCGCAACGCTGCGCGACCAGAACCGGCCCGTCCCCATCCGGCTCGTGCGCCCGCACGACGGGGTTTTCGAGCCGGCAGAAGCCGAAGAGTCGCAGGACATGTAGCGTGGCGCCTCCCTTCTCCCCTTGTGGGAGAAGGTGCCCGAAGGGCGGATGAGGGGGAGGGAAGCGAACCGAGTTGGGTTGTTGAACTACCGCTTCATCGCCGCCGCACGCGCCCGGCGCAGCGTTTCGGCGTATTCGGGATTGAAGCGCACCTCGGCCATCTTGATGCCGACGTCGAGCCGCTTGGCGACGATCGCGTCCGCCGGGTTGGCGCGCAGGAGGTCGAGCCCGCGGTTGAGATGCATCTCCAGCGCCTGGCCCGACTGCACCCAGGTCTGCTCGAAGACGGCGTTGAGGGCCAGCGAATCCTTGCAGTCGCGCAGCGTCGCGAGCAGGTACATGCCGTTGAGCGCGGCCAAGAGCTGGTCCGGGTCCAGCCGGTCGGAGCCCTCGCGCCCGCGCCGCATAGCGCCGTTGAGATCGGGCAGGATGTTTCTGAGGCGCGGTTCCATCCGCTCGGAGACGCGGCGCGTCAGCCGGCCGAGGACCATGCTCCAGCGCCCATTCCGTTCCAGCTCCACATGGCTGGTGATGGCTCGCGCCAGCTTGTGGAAGCGCTCCAGCGCCCGGCAGACGAGATCGATGTCGGCAAAGGGCCCCGAGGGCTGAAGCAGATGGAGCTGGTTCTGGGCATGCGCCAGCATCGCGTCAATCACCGGGGCGAACCCGGCGCGCGTCACGACCCCTTCCGCTGCCGAACCCGAAATCTTGAGGACCGCCGAGGCGAGGCGCGTCGGATTGGCGATCTGGCCCAGCGCCGCGTGCATCAGAAACGCGGCGGCCATCTTGTCCTGCCTGGGCATGGACTGGAGCGCGGCGACCAGTCCCGCCTCCTCGGAAATACCGTTGATCGCGCGCCCGAACACCTGCGCCTTGTCGAGCAGAGCGCGATTGCGCAGCGCCCCCAGCACGGTCGGCAGGCGCTCGAGCACCCCATCGCCACCGAGTTGCACGCGCAGCCGCCGGCGCATGTCGTCGTCACGCTCCACTTGCGCCAGCGCCTCGCCGGCCTTCGTCAGGAGCTGCGGCAGCAGGGCTTCCAGCTCGTCTGCCATCAGCGAACCGTCCTCGACGCGCGCGAAATCGATGTCCTCACCGGCGATATCGCGCGCGAGCCACACCCAGGCCGCGGCCGCATGGCCGCGCGCCACCGATCCGTCGAAGGGGTAGTCCACCGGTTCCTCGACGAGGATGGGCTCGATCAGGCCGGCGAACGGGCGCGCCTGCCCCGGCCGGCCGCGAGGGCCAGTGGCTTCCGGAACCGTTTCGGCGTCGACGGAGCTGCTTGCTGGATTGGACATGCGTCTAGGGAGTTGAGAACGAACCAGCCCGCACACTAGCCGGGCTTGGTAAACAATCCCTATGTCCGATCGATGGGATATACCCAGGTGGCGGTATCAGCGCGCCCTTTGCGGCCTGCGACCACATCTGCGCGATTATCGCCACTCGCCCCGAATAGGAGAACGACTTCGGAGACCGTCGCCTTATGCCGCGCCGGAAACCACCGACCAGTTGCCTGCGACCTCGCGGCAGGCGGTGCCCTTGCGCACGTAGTCGGTGCCGCGCACCTTCACGGTATGGGTGAACTCGCGGCAGTCGAGGTTGTTGACGCGCACATAGGGGCCGACGGCGACCGAGCCGGTGGTGCCGGCATCGCCCGTCCAGTTGCGCGGAGCGCCGGGGCGACCAAATTGCAGCGCATAGAACTGGGCGCTGTTGGCCTCGGCCGAATCCTTGGCCGTCAGCAGCGGCACGACGGCCGGATCGACGAACCCGCTCGAAACATTCGTCGTCTGCAGGGCGACCTGCGTCGTCTGCGACGGGCTCGGCAGGGTCGGCGTCGTGATGGTCGGCTGCGGGGCAACGACAACCGGCTGGCTCTGGCTGACCGCTGACTGGCCCATGCCGGTGCAGCCGGCGAGGGTCAGGGCGAGGGCGGGCAGAGCAAGTCTAACGAAGTTGTTCATTCGGGTTTCTCTAACGGTTTGAAGCTTCTTGTTTTTGCATTACGGCGAAAGTGCGTCCGGGTTCAATATCGGGGCTATGCCGGTGGCGACTTCGTCATGCCGCCGACACGGGCGGTGGGCAGGCGCAACTCGACGCAGAGGCCGCCGAGGTTCGAGCGCTTCAGGTCGAGGCTCCCGCCATAGACGTCGACAAGCTCCTTGACGATGTCGAGCCCGAGGCCGCTGCCCGGCGTCTTCTCGTCGAGCCTGACGCCCCGCCGCAGCACCTTCTTGGCGTCTTCCTCGGAAAGACCGGGACCATTGTCGTCGATGCGCACGAGCAGCATCGTGCCCGTCTGTCCGGTTTGCCCGCGTTCGGCCGAAAGGCGCACGCCCACCTGGCCCTTGGACCACTTGCAGGCGTTGTCGAGCAGGTTTCCCGCCATCTCCTCCAGGTCCGCCTCGTCGCCGCGGAACCAGGGAAGCGATGCGTCGGGACGCTGGAAGGCGATGGTGACGTCCGGGTGGATCTTGCGCATCACCCGGGTCAACCGCAGCATGATCATGGTTGCATCCGCCTTCTTGCCGACGACCGAAGTCCTCGCCGCCAAACGGGCGCGCTCCAGATAGGTTGCAACCATGGTGCTCATCTTCTCGCTCTCGGCGAGCACGATCTGCGAGAGCGGCCCGTTGCGCGCCGCGGCCTCGTTGCGCAGCACCGCGATCGGCGTCTTGAGGCCGTGGGCGAGGTTGCCGACCTGGTTGCGGGCCCGCTCGATGATCTGCGCGTTGGAGCGCAGGAGCTCGTTGACCTCCTCGGCGAGCGGGGCGATCTCGCGCGGATAGGTACCCTCGATGCCGACGCTGTCGCCCTCGCGCACCCGCTCGATGGCATCGCTCAGCCGGTCGATCGGGCGGAGCGCAAAGCGCGCGACGATCGCGCTCATAATAGCGAGCATGGCGCCGACCGCACCCAGCACGATGAACGCCTGGCCGCGGAACTGGTCGACCAGCCGCAGGATTTCCGAAAGGCTGCCGGTGACGGTGATGCGGTAGGTCTGGGGGCCGAGCGTGATGGTGCGCTCGATGGCGCGGATCTGCGTGCCGAAGACGTCCTCGAAGACGCCTGTGCGCACGCCCATGGCGTTGGGCGGCTCGGAAATGCCCGGCAGGTCGATGCCGACGACGGAGGTGGAGAGGTTGACGAGATTGCCCGAGGCGTCGCGGATCATCCAGTACCAGCCCGAGCGCGGGCGGTCGAAGCGCGGGTCGGGCAGGCGCACATCCTCGCTCAACGGGTCGCCCGTCTCGAGGATGGTGCCGGTCAGGCTCTCGACGTGGAATTCCAGCGTCTCGGAGAGGCTGGTGTCGAGGGCGCGTGAATAGAGTTCGGTCAGGAGGAACCCGGTCGCGATCAGCGCGACGACGAGCCAGGCGGCCGACAGCCAGAAAAGCCTGACGGCGATCGACCCCTTGCGCAGTCCCGGAAGGTTCACTCGATGTCCAGCATCTGGTAACCGAGCCCGCGAACGGTCTGGATGCAGTCCTCCGGCAGCTTCTTGCGCAGGCGCCCGACGAACACCTCGATGGTGTTGCTGTCGCGGTCGAAGTCCTGGTCGTAGAGGTGCTCGGTCAATTCGGTGCGCGAGATCACCTTGCCCTTGTGGTGCATCAGGTAGGAGAGGAGCCGCAATTCGTGGCTCGTCAGCTTCACCGATTGCCCGTTGACCGTCACCTTGCCGGCGCGCGAGTCGAGCCGCACGGGCCCGCAGACGATCTCGTTGGAGGCGTGGCCGGCGGCGCGGCGCACGAGCGCGCGCAGGCGCGCCAGCACCTCCTCCATATGGAAGGGCTTGGCGACATAGTCGTCGGCGCCCGCGTCGATCCCCTGCACCTTGTCGCTCCAGCGGTCGCGCGCGGTCAGCAGCAGCACCGGCGTCGACTTGCCGGCCCGGCGCCATTCCTCGAGCACCGAGAGTCCGTCCATCTGCGGCAGGCCGATGTCGAGCACCACGGCGTCATAGGGTTCGGTGTCGCCGAGATAGTGCCCTTCCTCGCCGTCGAAGGCGACGTCGACGGCATACCCGGCCTCGGTCAGCGCTTCCTTGAGCTGTCGGTTGAGATTGGTGTCGTCTTCAACAACCAGAATGCGCATCGGTGTCCCCCGCTTTGCCGCCTGCCGTCGCTTCTATCGCGCGTCCAGAACCAGGTTCTGCGCCTCGCCGGAAGGGCTGAGCACGCCGATTATATACACCAGCCTCCCGCCCTGGTCACAGACCTGAACGTTGAGCACGGACTGCGAGGAATCGACCCCCGCGCTCGCCAGCACCTCGTCGAGCGATTTGATCTGCCCGGACGACACAGCTTCCTGGATTTCCCGGTTGCTCAGGCACGCCTGGGCGCTCGCCGGCAGCGTGCTAAAGCTCGTCAGAACGAGCGCCAGCACCGTGGCGAGAACGAGAACCGAAGGTTTGCGCGTTTGCTGTTTCATGCCCGCAAAGATAGGGGCAAGTTACTGAATGGGACATGAATGAGGCAAGAGCGGTCTCGAGCGGAGGAGCCGAGATGAGTCTATCGATTGATGCCGTCACGGTCGATGATCTCGAAGAGGTCATCACCATGGCCCAGGAACTGAGCATCCATGAAGGCATGCCGCCGGCGGAGTTGACCACTGAAGGGCTGCGTGCCGTGCTGTTCGGTTCGCATCCCTTGCTCTCCGGACGAACGGCTCGCATCGGCGAAGTGGTGGCCGGATATGCGCTGTGGACGGTTGGCTACACCATGCAGTACGGCAAGCCACTGCTCGATATCGCTGACCTCTATGTGCGCCCGGCCTTCCGGCGGCAGGGGATCGCGCGAGCGCTAATGCAGGAGATGGCCGGTGTCGCCCAAGAGCAGGGCTATCGCTTCCTGACGGTCACCACGTTCGACGGCAATGTCGAGGCCAACGCGTTCTACTCCGCTATCGGCGGCGAGCTCGACAGTACGAACGTCTACGCTTTCGGACAGAAGGCGATGGCCAAATTGATGACCGACAACAGTTAACACTAAGGCTTGCGGCGAGGCACGAGTTCCCTTCTCCCCTCGTGGGAGAAGGTGCCCGAAGGGCGGATGAGGGGTCTACGAGGCTGCCACGAGCACTGCGCTTGTTGCTGCATCGCGGACCCTTCCCTCTCCCACAAGGGGAGAGGGGGAACCCAGCGCTCACGCCCCTCCAACGGTGCCCTTCAGCCCCTTCCTCAAAAAGATGATGGCGATCGCCTCCAGCACGAGCTGCCCGCCGGACTGGCCGTCGAAGGCGGGCAGGTCGATGCCGAGGATCTGGGCGATGCCCGTCGCCAGCATCAGGGCGGCGGCGATGTAGGTGCGGTAGCCGGAAAGAAGGTTCATCAGGTTGCTCCAGGGGTTGGGGTTGGGGTTGGAATGCGTTTGCGTGACCGCCGCCTGCGCCGTCTTGCGCACGGCCGCGACGCGGGCGGTCCAGCCGCGCCCGAAGACCGGGAAGGTCGAGAGCCGTTTGAGAAAGGCGAGCCGCGCGTTGCACAGCGCATCGACGAGAGCGGCCGTGCCGGTCTTGCCGGCGCGCGCCGAGACGGCGCCCAGCGTCATCGGTCCGACCAGCCCGTCAGCGGCAACGCCGATGAGGCGTTGCAATGTCTTGATCGCCCGGTCGGGGCCGGAATTGACGGCGAAGTCGAAGAGCGCCAGGTCGAGGCCGGCCGGCATCTGCCCCGCTTTGCAGCGATCCCAGTAGTCGGCCCGGTAGATACGCGCCGCCTCCGCGCGCGTCAGCGCCCTGACCTCGCCCTTGGGCAGCGCCGCCCATGGCGAGATGCCCCGCCAGCGCGCCAGGGTCTTCCTGGTGATGCCCATGTTGGTTGCCCCACCGGGATCGCTCGGGTGATCGACATAGCCACCCTCGTGGCGCAGCACCTCGGCAAGGCACGCCTCAAATCGTTCGTCAGCCATGGAAAGCTCCTTGCGCGCCATGGCCGGGCCCGAGAACCGGGCTCACCTGCGCGACGGTGAAGGGGAAGGCCGCCGGCGGCCCGCCGAAATCGGCGGCCTGCATGGCGGCGGTGTAGGTCCAGCCCGGCGACGGCACGCTCACCGTGCGCGCCGCCGTGCCGCCATTGCGGATGGTCACGACATAGGACTCCGGAAAATGCTCGAGCGGCGCCTCCGCCGCCCAGCCGTCGGCGTCGGCGCGGCTGCGCCGCATCCAGGTGAGGGCGACATCGCCGTTCGCCACGCGCCGGGCCCGCAGGTGTGCCGGCGGCAGCGGCAGCAGCGGATCGCGGTCGAGCGCCAGCGGCTGCGGGCGTCCGGCGAGGTCCGCCGCCCCGCCATAGACCCGCAGGCTCGTTCCGCTTTCCAGCCATTGCGGCGGCACGGCCAGGGTCGTCGCGCGCCCGTCGAGCACGATCACCGCCCTGCCCGCGCTCACCGGACCTATCTCCGGTAAAGTGCCCGCCTGTCCGCGCAGCAGCCGCGTCAGCCGGTACGTCGCCGGCGCGACGAGTTCGGCCGTACCGAAGGCAATGACCTCCCAGCGGCCCGCATCGGTCTCGACCGCCACCATATGCGTGCCGGCGAGCGCGCCCGTATCGCCCGCGTCGGCGATATGCCCGGCGCGCAGCTTCACCTCCAGCACGCTGCCGAGGTCCCATACGCCCTCCGCTCCCGACGACAACGACGAGACCGTCTCGCCGATGGTCGCGCGGCGCGTGATCTGGGCGAGTGTTTCGCCCGTCGCCTCGTCCTCGACGCCGACCACTCCCGGCCAGGGCTTGGCATAGGCAGCGAGCACCAGCCGCGAGCGGTCCGGCGTCTCCGGCAGCGGTGGCAGGTGCGCGGTCAGCAGCAACGGCAGCGCGCGCGCCGCGCCTCCTGCCCCGCCCGTCGGCCGGTTGGCGCTGGTGACGATGGTCGCGGGCGAGGGCAGCGCCCGCGCGCCGATCCGGCGCAGGGTTCCGTCGCGGATATCGGTGACTTCGAACAGGCCTTCCGCCACTTCCGGCAGCGCGACGGCGTCGCCGATCTCCAGCGCCGCGCGCGAGGGCGGCAGCGCGAACTCGACGCTTTCCAGCCGGTCGCCGCGCGCCGCCAGCATCGTCTGCGCCGCCCGCCGCGCCGCGCCGATGTCGAGGGCGAGCGCGCTCGCCGCCCCGTCGATGCCGTCGCCCGTCGCCGCCAGCGCCGTCACCGAGCCGGCGAGATAGTCGCGCTCGCGGTCGATGAAATCGAGCACCAGCCGCCCGGCCGCCTCGCCGGGGTCCGGCCGCCGCCGCGCCAGGTCCGGCCCATCGCCCGCCGCCAGTTCGTCGTTGGCAACCGCGGTGCCCGCCGCGACCGCCACGCGCTGCACGCGGATGCCTTGCGCCCGCACCGCCACCCGCGAGCCCGTCGCTTCGAGCAATGGCTCCAGCGCCTCGCGCGCCGAGCCCGGCCCGCCGGTCTGGTAGCCGGCGATCAACGGCGCCTGCGGCTCGGCGTCGAGCGTCACGCCGTGGTCCGCCGCGATGGCGCTCGCCAGCTCGTCGCTCGCAAGCCCACCCAGCCGCCCGGTCAACCAGTGGCCGGTATGGTGGTTCTCCCCGTCCGCCCAGACGTCCGTGAGCGCGGGAAACGCCGGATAGGGCCGGGCGTCCCACGTCCAGAGATAGGTGCGGCTGGTGTCGACCATCCCCGGCGGGTTGTTGGCCGGATCGGCCCAATGTCGCGCATGAGCGCGCAGGAACTGTCGCTGCATCAGCGCGTCCGGCGCGCCGGTCGAGAAATACGGCCGCCCGCCCTCGGCGCTCTTGGGGTCGCCGAAGATGTTTGGCTGGTTCGCCCCCTTGTCGACGGCCCCGCAGCCGAGCTCGGTCAGCCATATGGGCTTCGAACCCGGCGCCCACGCCGTCGGCGTCGGCGAGCGCACGCCGCCCGGCCGGTCGTGGTGCGCGTTCGCCCACCAGGATCGGATGTCCTTGAACCGCCAGATCCACGGCTCGCCATGGGCGCCGTCGCCGATCGGCGTCCTTACCCCCGCCAGCCGGTCCGCATCCGAGGCATAGTACCAGTCGAACCCCTCGCCGCCGGCGATGTTGGCCGAGAGGTAATCGAGGTCGTAGATCGAGCCGGCCGCCGCCGCATCGGCATGTCCGTGCCCCTCGCGCCAGTCGGAGATCGGCATGTAGTTGTCGATGCCGACGGCATCGATGTGCGGCGAGGCCCAGAGCGGATCGAGATGGAAGAACTTTTCCCCGGCCGGCTGGTAGCCGGAGTACTCCGACCAGTCTGCCGCGTAAGTCAGTTTCGTCCCCGGCCGCAGCACCGCCTTGACGTCCGCCGCGAGCGCCTGCAGGCCCGCAACGAACGGAAAGCCGTTGCCGGCCCCGCGCAGCGTCGTCATCCCGCGCATCTCGGAGCCGATCAGCATGGCGTCGACGCCGCCCGCCTCTTCGGCGAGCGCGGCATAATGCAGGTGCATCTGCCGGTAGCCATTGGCGAGGAAAGCGCTGACCTGCACATTGACCGCCGCCGTCCCGTCCGGCGAGCCCGGTCGGGACGGCGCCGGATGGCAGGTGATTCGCCCGCGCCAGGGATAGGCCGGCTGCCCCGCCGCGCCGGTATAAGGGTCCGCGAACGCATTGCCGTGCGGCACGTCCATCAGGATGATGGGGTAGAGCATCACCTCCAGCCCGCGCGCCTTGAGGTCGGCGATCGCGGCCTTGACCGCCGCGTCCGATGGCGTGCCCCCATAGGCAGGCCCGCCGCCATGGGTCGAGATCACCGGCGCCAGCCAGCGGGCGAGTCCCATCACGCTCCAGCTCGCGCCCTCGACATGCCTGTCGATCGCCTCCACGCGCGGCCCGATCTGGCACTGTGCGCAGCGCAGGTCGCTGCCGAACCAGGCCACCACCAGCGCCACGCGTTTCAGGTTCGGGCAGAGCGCCTGCAATTCGTCGATGGAGACGGTCCAGTCGCTCAACGCGCTCGAAACATGCGCGTTCTCGCTCGCCGTCTCGCCGGGCGAAACGATGCGCAGGCGCGGCTTCGGATCATAACCGAACTCGGTCGCGCCGGGGATCACCGTCACCGCCTCGATACGCGGTTCGAGTTCGCCGACCACCCGGCAGAGTTCGGCCGAGATGTTGGGAATGCGGTTGCCGAAGCGGGCGAGCGGCAGTCGCTCGAAGACAATGTAGCAGGTGCCCCGGTAGGCCGGCGCGCCGTTGCGCTGCAGCGCGGCGATCAGTCCGTCCGGCTCCTGCGTTTCGCTGCCGCGATAGAAACGCAGCGTCAGCCCTTCGGTGTCGAGCAATTGCCCGTCCGCCCAGATGCGTCCGAGATGGCTGACCTCCCCCTCGCAGAAGGCGACGGCGAAGCTCGCCGCCACCTCGTCCTCCTCCTGCCGGCCGCCCAGCGCCTTGCCGCCGCGGCTCTCGCCCGAGATCTCCTCGAGCTCGGTTGCCCACACGATATTGCCGGCGAGCCGGTTCCAACCGTAGATGCGCGGCATCCCGACGCCTTCGGACGAGCCCTGGAGCCGCACGTCGTGGATCGGGCGCGCCTGCTCGCCTCCGAAGAGCGCGCTGTCGACCGCGCTCCCCGCCAGCGCGCCCAGCGCCCGCCCGACGGTCGCGCCGAACGGTCCGCCGACCAGCCCGCCCACGAACTGGCCGGCCAGCGACAATGCCAGAGTTGCCATGGTGGCTCCTGTTGGATGAATGGAACTGAAGTCAGGGCTAGGCGCCTTCCCCTCTCCCCTTGTGGGAGAGGGACAGATTTTCCGCGTTCAGCGGAAAATCAGGGTGAGGGGTGGCTCCCCTCCCCCTTGAGGGGAGGGGCTGGGGGTGGGGGAAGCATCGGCGGTCACCGAACCACCCCCACCCTCAATCCCTCCCCTCAAGCGGGAGGGAGGCTGATTGTGCTCGTCGCAACAGCCGGAAACTCGAACCGCCCCGCCACCCGCCGCAGCCAGGCCTCGCCCAGCGCCGCCTCGACGACGCCGAGCCGCTCCTGCGCGTGGACGAACCGGTCCGGCGCAACGAGTATCCCGCAGTGTCGCGCATGCGCCGCCCGGTTCAGCCGGAACAGCACCACCTGGCCCGCCGCGCGTTCGGCGCCCGCCGGCAACAGCAGCTCGATCGCCGCCGCCTCCAGCGCGCCCGCGTGCTCAGGGTCTCGCATATCCGCCCGGTAGGCCGGCACCGGCCTCGGCTCGCTGCCATGCATCTCGCGCCACACGCCCCGCAACAGCCCGAGGCAGTCGCACCCCGCGCCCTTCATCGAGGCCCGGTGCCGATAGGGCGTGCCGAGCCAGTCGCGCGCCAGCCCCGCGATCTCGTCGCCGGTCATTGCCCTGCTCACGGTACCACCGGCCGCCCGTCGAGCGCATCGCCCCGGCGCGGGTGCCGCAGCACGTAGTCGCTGCCCGGAATGTGCGGAAACCCGCGGAAATTCAATGCGTTGGAGAATTTCTGCCCGCATGTCGCGAACCGCCGGTCGCACCCGGCATAGACCGTCACCGGATCGCCCTCGACGACCCATGCGCCCACCCGCCCGGCAAAGCTCAGAATGTCCGCCGCCCCCTCGCGCTCATGCGTCAGGACGGCGTCCGCGACACCCATCCGTCTGCCGCCCGTCCAGCGCGCCTCGCCGAACCCGAACCAGCCCGCCTCGAACCCGGCGAGCCCCGAGACGACGATATGGAAATCGTCGCGCACCGCCTCGACCAGCGCTTCGCCCCGAAAGGCGGGCATCTCGAGGTTCACCCGGCAGCGCGCATCGCCCAGCCGCGCGTCGCAGAGCGAGTGATAGACCCGCCCGCTCCGCACATTGAGCGCCTGAGCCGCGGAGCGCAGCTCGGCGCGGAACACCCCGTCCTCGCGCACGATCTCGCCGATGGTGTCGCGGCGCTTCAACTCGCGCTGGCCGGGATTGCGCCAGTTCACCCGCCACGTCTCGACGCTTGCCCCGTCATAGCGGCCCATGAGGATATCCTCCTCGGCGATCGCCTCGGCCGAGAGCACGCCCAGCACCTCGCCGGTATCGACCTGCGCGCCGAGCTTGACCGTCTCTCCCCCGCCTTCGAGCCCGTGCATCGGCAGGAAATCGGCGCCGCCGAAGCGGATGGGCAGGTCATGGTCGCAAAAGCCGAGCACCGCGCCGTCCTTGCGCGTCAGCTTCCAGCAGGTGGCGAGCGTCGTCGCGCCACTCTCGATATGCGCGGCATAGCCGGGGTCCAGCGCCTTCATTCGAGGATCTCCACCAATGGAATGTCGGGAATGCCGGCCGCGTCGAAGCTCGAAAGCTCAACGTCCAGCCGGTCGATATCGAACCGCACCGGCACGTCGAAGAGGAACCCGGCGGTCACCGTCGCGCCCGCCGCCGGCGGGCTCGAAAAGCCGACGACGCCCGTCAGCAAATCGACGTTCCATCCGCCCGCCGCTTCCGCTCCATCGACCCCGATCCGGACCGTTCCCGCCACCGGCTTGGTGATCGGCCGGTCATAGGGGTCGAAGCTCGCGCCATAGCGCTTGACGAGCTGGAAGCTGGTGCGCGACCCGTTGCCGGTGCCAATGGCCTGGTCGAACGGCGTCGGCGTCGTTCCGCCCGAGGAAAAATCCAGCGCATCGCGCCACAGGAACCCGTGGAACCGCCCGCGCCGCTCCTCGAAAAACGCGAGCACCGCCTGCATGTCTGCCAGCGACTTGACGCCGTAGCCGGCATTGTAGCGCCGGCGCGAACGCGCCCACCTCTGGTTGCGCTCCTCGCGTCCGGAAGCCAGCGTCACCACGTCGGTGCGCCGCTCTGGCCCTCCCCGCGCGCCAAGCGCTACATCGAGTGGGAAGCGTATGGGATGAAAGGCCAAGATGGGTCTCCCCTGCACCTTGTCGGGATATCTATTCTGAACTATTTGTATATCTATGCCGGTGCGTTGGAGGCCGGCAGAGGAGTGAGGCCATGCCCCTTTTCATTCGCGACGACGAAGTCAACGCCCTGGCCGAGGAGCTCGCCCGGCTGACGCGGGCGCGCAACAAGACCGAGGCCGTGCGCGCCGCGCTGCGGCATGAAATCGCCCGCTCGCGCAGGAAGGTGCCGCTGCGAGAACGTCTCGCCCGTGCCCAGCGGATGGTCGACGCGATCGGCCCGGACGATCCGGATTTCGACATGAAGCGCTATACCGACGAGATGTGGGGCGACGCCTGATGTTCATCGACGCCTCGGCCATCGTCGCAATCCTACGGCGAGAACCCGGTTGGGAGGACCTGGAAGCCCGTATCGAGGCGGCTCGGAGCCCATTCTTCATATCGCCGCTCGTGCGCTTCGAGGCCACTCTTGCCGTCGCCCGCTCGAAGGCCCGGGCAGACACGCTGCCCACGCCCGCCATGATCCTCGCAGCCCGCAAGGCCGTCGATGCTCTCATCGAGGAGATCGGCGCGACCGAAATGGCTATCTCGAGCGAGATCGGGGACCTCGCTCTCGAAGCTGCAATGACTTACGGGCGCGCCGTCGGCCACCCCGCCAGGCTCAATTTCGGCGATTGCTATGCCTACGCCTGCGCCAAATCGAAGAGCACGGGTCTTCTCTATATTGGCAATGACTTCACTCAGACCGATCTTGCCTGATCCTACGACGCCCTTGCTCCGCGCCGCACGGCGCGCAGCAGCATGGCGCTCAACTCCGCTTCGCTCGCTGCAAAGCTTCTTGCGTCGGTCGCCGTCACGTTGAAGGTGATGCTGACCGGTCCCACGCCGCTTGCAGACGCGACGCCCAGCCGCCCGTCGGAGCCGCGCGCCAGCGGCAGGATGGCCTCCGGCCCCGCCTCGCCGGCAAGGCCCAGCCCCTGGCCCAGCGGGAAATAGGTCGGGCTCGCGATCACCCCGCCCTTGGCGAAGGGGACGGCCGGATTGGTCGCCTTGAACAGGTTGTCGACGACGCCCTCGACGAGCGTGCCGAGTGGCCTCAGCGCCGCGCGCAGCGCGATATCGGCGAAAGCGGCCGAGATCTGCGAGAGCACCGTGCGAAAGCTGCGGCCTTCGCTGATCGCACCGCGGAACGCATTGGTCAGCGAGCGCGCGACACCATCGGCAAGCGTGCCGATGCGCGCCATCTCGGCCGAAATACTCGTCGTTTCGTCCCTGAATTCATCCAGAAAGCCATCAGCCATCGGGGAATCTCCGCATCAGATCGTCGAGCGTCGCGCGGCCGGGCGGCAGCGACCGCTTGCCATTCAGCGCCTCGAACGCGGCCGCCAGCTCGCGCGGGGTCATGCCCCAGAACTCGCGCGGCGGGAGCTTGAGCACGCCGAGGCCGAAGCGCATCGCCTCGTCCCAGGGAAAGCGGTTCATGGCGCGCCCCCGAAGGTGGCTTCCAGCAGCCGCACCGCGATCCGCGCCGCTCCCGCAACCCCACCCTCGATGGTGAGGCGCGCCAGATCGTCGTCGCTGATGGCGTTGCCCGCCCCGCGCAGCCCTGCGCCGAGGATCGCCGTCAGGTCCCGCGCCGAGATGCGCCCGCCCGCGAACCGCTCGGCGAGTCCCGCGAGGTCTCCCGCCTCCAGCCGCGCCTCGAGTTCGGCCAGCGCCCCGAGCGTCAGGCAAAGCGTCCGCTCCTCCCCGCCGATGACAGCGGAGATTTCCCCGCGTTTGGTGTTGGGCATCCAACCCTCCTGAATTCACGATTTTCGATGTGAAGCATGCGAGGCACTGGCTCCCCTCCCCCTTGAGGGGAGGGGTTGGGGTGGGGGGAGCATCGGCGGCTCACTGAGCTACCCCCACCCTCGATCCCTCCCCTCAAGGGGGAGGGAGGCGATAGAACCGCTGGCTCTGTTCGAAGCGAACTAAATCGCCGTGAACGTAATCTCGCCGGCGCTTTCCAGCGCCAGGTCGAATGTCACCTCGCCCGCATGGTCGGCCGAAAACTCCAGCGCCACGATCTGAAACGGGCCGGCCACCGTGCCGAAATCGGGCAGGATCAGCTGCCAGTCGCGGATCGCGCCGGCAAAGAAGAGGCTGCGGATCGCCGCGTCCGAGGCCTGGTCCTTGAACACCCCAGCCCCGGAGACAGAGGCGCGCTTGACCCCGCCGCCCGCCAGCAATTCGCGCCAGCGCCCGGCGCTCTCCTGGTCGGTGGTGTCGATCGAGGCCGCGTTGAACGCCAATGCGCGCGTCCTCAGCCCCGCCACCGTCACGAAACTACCCGATCCCGTCTGGTCGAGCTTCAAAAGCATGTCCTTGCCGCTCTGGGCCGCCATGGAAGTCTCCTTGTGTTGAATAGGCCGCGGCCCTCTAGCCCCTCCCCCTTGAGGGGAGGGGTTGGGGTGGGGGGAAGCATCGATGGCTCACTGACCCAGCCCCACCCTCAATCCCTCCCCTCAAGGGGGAGGGAGGTAGACCGTGCCCGTGGCAACTAAACCGGCTCGCTCAAAAACCGCAGATGCACCGCCGCCCGCGCCTGCCCCGAACGCGTGTCGATCGACGTCTCCGTGCGCTGGTGCACCGCATGTGTCACCGTCAGAGCCGGCCCCGAAAGTCCGCCGCCCAGCGCCACGGCCAGCACCCGTTCGGCAATCTCCACCACCGCCCGCCGGTTGGCGTCCGGATGCCAGGCCATCACCACCAGCCGGTGCTCGTGGCCCGGTGCGTCGTCGCCGTCGCGCGGGGCGATGTCGTGCCGGTCGATGGCGAGGAACGGCGGCTGTGTGCCCTTCGGAGGCGCGTCGAACACCTTGCTGGGCCCGATCAGGCCCGTCAGCGCCGCATCCGCGCGCAAGGCTGTCACCAGCGCGCCCTGCAGCAGGGTGATGGGATGGCTCATGCGGTAAATTCCGTCTCGTTGCAGGTCAGGGCGAGATACGCCCGCCGCCCGTTGAGGTCGTTGGCGCTCACCACTTCGAGCGTGCGTCCGCGATAGAGGATGCGGTCGCCCGGCCCGATGTCGGTGCGAAAGCGCAGCACCACCGAGTGCGAGGCCGCGGTCGCGCGCGCATCGTTGGCCACCGCCAGCCGCGCCGAAAGCGAGCGCACCCGCGCCCAGGTGGTGCCGGTCGGCACGTAGATGGTCGCAAGCCCACCTTCGGGCTCGGGCGAAGTCATCCGGCGGCGCAGCTGCACCCGGTCGGTCAAGGTGCCGATGGGCGGAAGTTTTTCGCTCACAGCGCCAGCCTCCGGTGCGGGGCGATCAGCCGGTCGAAGCCGGAGGGCACCACCGCGCCCGACCCGGCGACGATCACCGCATCCCGGTGCTCGTGCCAGTGCGCCACCAGCGTCAGCAGCGCCTGGCGGATGTCGACCGGCACGTCCTCCGGCGCACTGCCGAACCCGGCGACATAATCGATCTCGATGCCCTGCCGGTCGCGCATCAGCGGCAGGCCGGCGACGTTGGCCGGCAGCAGCAGCCGGTCCGGCGCGTCCATGAACTGGGCGAGCGGCACGGCGTGCGCCGTCCCCGCCGTGTCGTAGGCGGTAACCGCCACGACGCTCGCGAAGGGCGTCACCGGCAGCTTGATCGTCCGATCCACCGGCCAGCCGTCGCGCACCATGCGCCAGGTCTGGTGCATCAGCGCCCTGCCGGTCACACCCTCGACATGCAGCCGAGCCGCCGTGATCAGCGTGCCGATCAATGCATCCTCGGCCGTATCGTCGACCCTGAGGAACGCCTTGGCCTCGGCAAGCGAAACCGGCTCCCCGACGGGTCCCGCCAGGAGATAGGAGATCATGTTCGTTTGTCCTTGCTTGGAATTTGAAGCCCGTAGGACTCCTTCCCCTCGCCCCTTCGGGGAGAGGGACCGATTTTCCGCGTTCAGCGGAAAATCAGGGTGAGGGGAGCGGTGCCGCAATGGACCATCGCAACTGCAACATCCCCGATTCCCGGCGAAGGCCGGGGCCCATCCCTGAACACATCAGCTGGCACAGAAGGATCAGCAGTCCTGCCAGTTCACACACCTTGCGGCTGTGGTTGCATCTCAGGATAGGTCCCGGCTTCCGCCGGGATGACATCGGGAAGGATGAAGCCGCCGTGCCCCACGGCACCGGCTCCTTCGCTCCCCTCCCCGTTGAGGGGAGGGGTTGGGGTGGGGGGAAGCATCAGCGGCTCACCGACCCACCCCCACCCTCGACCCCTCAGGGGGGCGACGGAGTCGCCGCCCTTCAGGATCACGAACTTCACGAAGCCGCAAACTTCAGCAGCTTGATCGCGTCATAGTCCGCGATGCCGCCGCCCACGCGCTTGGTGGTGTAGAACAGCACGTAGGGCTTGGCCGAGTACGGATCCCTCAGCACGCTCACCCCGCGCCGATCGACGATCAGATACCCCCGGCGGAAGTCGCCGAACGCCACCGAGAAGCTGTTGGCGGCGATGTTGGGCATGTCCTCGGCTTCGACGAGCGGGAAGCCCATGAAGCTGGCGCGCCCGTCGGCGCTGGCCGGCGGCTGCCAGAGGTAGTTGCCGTCGGCGTCCTTGAGCTTCCGCAGCGCGCCCTGCGTCTTGCGGTTCATCACCCAGCTGGCGTTCTGCCGGTAGCCGGCTTTCAGCGTATAGACGAGGTCGATGAAGACGTCCGAGGCATGTGAGGACGGCAGCGCGCCGGCGTTGCCGGTCGCGACGTAGCCGAGCTGCCCCCAGGCCCAGCTGGCTTCCGCCACCGGCGTGCCGGAAAGGAAGCCCGTCGGCTTGTTGACGCCGTCGCCGGAAACGAACGCCGTCGTCTCCTGCGCCGCGAACGCCGCGTTCACCTCGTCGGCGATCCACTGCCCGACATCGACGGCCGCGTCCTCGAGGAAGGCCGAGGTCGCCGCCGGCATGGCGTAGAGCTCCATGGTCGGATAGGTCAGTTCGGCGAGCGTCTGGCTCGCCGTCTGCGGACGCGCCGCCGTCTCGCCGACCCAGCCGGTCGCCGGTCCCGTCACCGAGATCGGGCGCTTGTAGACCGCGCCCGAAACCTGGCGGATGCCGGCGATGGAGCGGATCGGCGAGATGTCGGCCAGCAGCCGACCGATCTCGGTCTCCGTCTCGTCGGGCACCACATAGCCGCCGTCCGGATTGGAGCCGATCGAGAGCGCCTTCTCCTCGCCGCGCTTCACATAGGCCGAGAACGCGTCCTTGTATTCGTCGGGCTCGGCGCCCTTGAAGGCGTCCAGCGTCGGCCGGGCGTGCTCCAGCCGCTTGCGCTCGAACGCGGATTTCTGCCCGTCGATATAGGCCCCGATCCGCTCGATCTTTTCCTCGATCAACGGGTCGGCGTGGCCGCGCTTCTCGATTTCGGCCAGGCGCACCTCGTTCTCGCGCTTATAGGCCTCGAAGCCGGCCGCCATCTGCGAGACCATGCCCGCAAGATCGCCGCCCGCCGCCTTCGTCTCGTAGGCGTCGTTGGTGTCGTCCATCTTTGTCCTCTTTTTGTGCGTGTCAGGTTTATTGGAACCAGCGGCTCCTTCGCCTCCCTCCCCCTTGAGGGGAGGGAATGAGGGTGGGGGTCGTTCGGCGCTCCACTGATGGACCCCCACCCCCAGCCCCTCCCCTCAAGGGGGAGGGGAGCCGTCGGCATCTCATCTCCGTCAGAGCTGGCCGAGCTAGGTTCTGAAAACGGAAACGGCCGCAGCGAACGCGGCGGCCGTCTTGGGGTCGGTGTCGGCGATGCGGGCGCCGTCCATCATCGGGAAGGTCACGATCGAGATCTCCCAGAGATCGATCTCGTGCAGCAGCCGCCTGCCATTGCGCCGCGTCGCCTTGACGGTGCGGAAGCCGATGGAAAGCCCGTCGATCGCCCTCCGCTCGATCAGCGCCCGCAAGGCATCCGCCCGCGGCACGCCCGGCACCAGCCGCCCCTCGACCCAGAGGCCGAAGCCGTCCTCGCGGATCGTCTCCCAGCGCCCGATCGGCTCCTTGGGGTCGTGCTGGAAGAGCATGCGGATGCGCTTGGTGTCACGTTTGCCGAGGCTTTTGGCGAAGGCCCCCGGCATCACCACGTCGTTGCCGTCGTCGGGAACGTCGAACACCGAGGCATAGCCGGAGAACCGCCCTGCCTCGTCGATGGGGATCGCCGTCATCCGCGCTTGGTCCTCCCGCCCGCGCCCGGCGAACCCGGTTTGCCCGCCCCGGCCTTGGCGGAGGCAAGCGTCCCCGCCAAATTCCAGGCGAACTGCCGGAACGTCTGCCTGGCCGCCTCGCGGCTCGCCTTCTTGCCCATGGATTACTCTCCTTTGCCGAAAAGTCGATTGAGCGAGGCGATCTCGTGGACAAAGTCGTTGAACCGGCGGTTCGCCGCCGCCAGCTCCTTCAGCGTCCAGACCAGCAACCCGCTGGCCCCGCTCGCCCACAAAAACAGCGCCAGATGCGCCAGGTCCCCGCGCTCGAGCACCGATTTGGTGATGTCGTCCATGGTTTTCTCCGGACATGAAAAAAGCCCCCGCAGGGGCTTGGAAAAGGACGTTCAGATCGGAATCATCTGATTTTTTTTGCGCAATCGCGATCTTGCTAGCTGCAGGAAGCGCCGCGTGTATCCGCCGCTCGCCCACACCGCACCGGCAGTCAGATTGCGCCAGAGCTCGTCGAGGTCGCCGTCCGCATATGGCTCGTCGAGCAGGTTGTCGAACATCGTCTTGAGGGCCGGCAGATTCTTGTCCAGGGGCTTGCTGTCGAACACGACATCGATTTTCTCCCGGTCGGTCATCCCGGCATCGATGCGATTGTCCGCGCATAGGGACGCGAATTTTAGAAAGGCCTCGCGTGGCGTCATCCCAGTCGCCTTTGCCCGACCTGGTCTCTCCACAGGTCCTATCGAGAACAGCTCGTACTTCTCACTCGCCAGGTCGATGACGTAGTGCTCGTCGGCGCTCCAGATGAACCGTGGCATGAACAGGAATTCCGGTCCGCCGGAAGGCCGGGCGAGCGCCCACACATTGCTTCGCCCCTGCGGCGATACGGAGTAGGTGGAGTATCCGGGCCTGAACCCATCGACGGTCGTTCCGTCGGCGTTGGTGAAGCTCGATGTGTAGACCAGGCCGAACACATCTCCCGGCTCATAAGGCCTGAACCTCTTCGCCTGCCGGCGCAACACCGGCGCGGCTTGTTCGGTGAGAGAGATGTTGGTGATCGTCAGCATCACAGCGGCCCATTCCAAGGCGCGGCCGGTATCGTGGGAGGGCAGATTTCAGCGGCATCCATCTCACGCGTCCTTTGCCGACCTAGCATGTCCATATAGATACAATGCCGGATCAGACTGGCGCCGCCAACACCGACACGTTGCGTGACCAGAACAGCCGCCAGGGACGTCCTGATACGGTCTGCATTTGGTTCGCTCACGTCATTTCTTTGCCCGCTCCCGGGTAGAGCAAGCCGCCTCTGCCGGGCGCTGTTGGGATCATCGACCCACTCCCCGCCTCGTCCGCCGGGAGTCCCCCTCGGCGCCCTTGGCTGATCCTGCCGATACCTGCGCTCGAGCTCCTCGAACACCTCCTCGACCAGCGCGTTCATCCGCTTCTCGACGAGATAGAGCCGCAGCTCCGCAAACTCACGCTCCAGCTCGTCCCAGACGCAAGCCGGCCACAGCTGCATCATCGCCCCTCCCCCTCGATCCCGAGCATCTCGCGCTTTTCCGCATCGCTCAGGAACTCCGCCGTCCCCACCCGCGCCCACAGCGCCGCGCGGTCCTCGGCCAGGGCTTCGACGTCGTCGAAATCCGGGGCAAGCGTTGCGCCGCCGAAGGCGGGCGAGAGCCAGTTGGAGAGGTCGTCGGCCACCCGCCGCACCAGCGGCACGATGGTCTGGCGCCAGAAGGCGCGGTTGGCCTCGGCGAGGTTGGAATAGGTGTTGTCGCCCGGAATGCCGAGCAGCATCGGCGGCACGCCGAAGGCGAGCGCGATGTCGCGCGCCGCCGCGTGCCGGGCCTCGATGAAGTCCATGTCGCGAGGCGAAAGCGCCAGCGTCTTCCAGTCGAGCCCGCCCTCGAGCAGCATCGGCCGGCCGGCGTTGGCCGCCCCCGAAAACCCCTGCTCCAGCTCCTCCTTCAGGCGCTCGAACTGGTCCTGCGTCAGGTTTCCGCCCGCCGTATAGACCAGCGCCCCGGACGGCCGGGCCGCGTTGTCGAGCAGCGCCTTGTTCCAGGCGGCGGACGCATTGTGGATGTCGAGGCTCGTCTGCGCCGCCGCGAGCGGGGCCATGCCGTAATGGTCGTCCATCGGGTGAAAGAGCGCCATGTGCAGCACGCTCGGCACCGGCGCCGCGTCCTGCGCCAGCTGCACCGTCTTCCCGCCCGCCGTATAGGCATAGGCCGCCGGCCATCCGTCGCGCCCCGCGACTACCTTCATCCGGTCCGGCCGCAGGCAATAGAGCCCCTGGACCTCCCCATCGGCGACCACCGCATTGAGATAGGCGTTCCCCGCCGTCTGCAGGTAGGCATAGACCGCCTCCAGCATCTCCCCGCCCGACTGGTGCGGGTTGGGCCGCGCCAGCAAGGTCAGCAGCGGATGGTCGCTCGCCTTCCTGCCGCCCTCGCTCGCAACGAGCGGCACGCGGTTGGCCGCCTCGGCGATCAGCCGCACGCAGCGATAGACCACCGGATTGCGCGCGAACCCCTGGTTCACGAGGCTGGCGAACCCCCGCCCGCTCCACGTCGCCTCACGCAACTCGCTGAGGCTGACGACGGAATGGCCCGCATGGGACTTCTTCTCGCCGGGCGCGTTCATCCGCCCGCCGGCGAGGCGGTTGAGCCAGGTTGGCATCTGAAAATCCTTGACGTTGACTGGAAATGCTAACAATGTAGCAACGTAACTACAAATGAGGAGGCGACGATGGCCGCGCCCCGCAAAACGACCACCATCTCCAGCCGCGAGTTCAATCAAAACACGAGCAGCGCCAAGCGGGCGGCTCTCGAAGGCCCGGTCATCATCACCGACCGCGGCCGCGAAACGCATGTGCTCCTCAGCGCCGAAGACTACCGCCGTCTCGCGCCCGAAGCTCCGAAGCGGCGCATCAGCCTGCTCGAGGCGATCGAGCAGAAAGGCGGCCCGGAGTACGATTTCGAGATTGAGTTCCCGCGACTGCCGGACGTTGCGCGCCCGATCGATCTGGGTGACGATTGACCTACCTGCTCGACACCAACGTCCTTTCCGAATTGCGCCGACCTCAGCGGGCCGATCCCAATGTCAGACGTTGGGCCGGCCAACTGGATGTCGAGGAAGCGTACATCTCAGTTATTTCGGTGCTCGAGATCGGGCGCGGCGCCGTCATGGTTTCGAAGAAAGACCCCGAGCATTCGGCGCGTTTGCTCGCCTGGCTCTATTCCGACATTGTTCCCAACTACCAAGGACGGCTCCTCGACATCGATCTGAACGTTGCCACGCAATGCGCGCGGTTCGGGCATGTTCCGGACAACCATTTCGCCGACGCATTGCTGGCTGCAACGGGCATCCTACATGGCATGACCCTGGTAACGCGCAATATCGGCGACTTCCGCGATTTTGGGGTCCGCCTCCTCAATCCCTGGGACCACATCCCCTAGAACCGCCGCACCCGCGGCCGTGCATCGTTGAGCATCAGCTCGATCAACGCCCAGACCAGCGCGTCCACGCGGTCGGGCGAATGTCCCTCGCTCTTTCCGTCCGCGCCGAACGCGCACATTTCGTCTTCGAGCGCCGTCAGTCCCTCGGCATGCGCCACCAGCCCGCGCCCGTAGAGTGCGGCGACCGGTTCGGCGCGCAGCCATTTGCCGCGCGTCGCGCGCACCTCGCGCAGCGGCAGGTCGGCCTCGACCTGCGCGATCAGCGAGCGCACCAGATTGCCGCCCTGGTTGACCTCGACGACGAGCGCGTCGGCCTCGTGCGCCGCGAACGCCGCCACGGCCCGCCGCGCCCAGGCGAGCGGTGCCAGTCCCTTGACCGTCGCGTCCTCCAGCACCACCGCCTCGTCCCCTGTTCGCCCGGCAACGACGATGCCGCAGGCGTCCGACCTGTCGTGCCCGGACACCGGCGGATCGACGGCGACGACGATCCGCTCCAGCGGCCCGCCGCCCCAGCGCCGGAACATGTCGCGCCGCCAGAGCGCATCCGGCCGGTCCTCGATCAGCTCGCCCAGGAGCTCCTGCCGCCCCAGCACCGAGCCGGCGTAGCGTTTGACGACCGCGTCGAGAAAACAGGTCGCCAGGTGCGCCTCGTTCTCGGCCGTCGTCATCTTCGTCGTGACCGTCTGCGGATCGGCGATGAGGCGCTTTAAAAACTTCGTCGCGCGCGGCGTCGTGGTCGCCAGCTGCCGCGGCCGGTTCCCCAGCCGCAGCCCGAACTGCAGCATGTCCCACGCCTCCTCGGCCTTGGGCCATTTGCCCACTTCGTCGCACCAGGCAGCGGCGAACTGCGGCCCGCGGAACCGCTCGGGATCGTTGGCGGCGAGCACCATGGCCTCGGCCCCGTTGGGCCAGACGAGAGTATTGCCCTTCAGCACCGGCTGCTCCGCCGGCGGCGATATCCGCCGGATGCCGCTGACGCCGTTGATCATCACGTCGACCGCCTCGGTCATCGTCTCGCCGACCAGCGCGATGGGCGAGACGCCTTGCCTTGCCAGCCCGCGCACCCATTCGGCGCCCGCCCGGGTCTTGCCCGAGCCGCGTCCACCCAGGATCAGCCATGTGGTCCAGTCGCCCTCCGGCGGGTTTTGCGAAGGCCGGCTCATCAGGCTCCAGTCGTAATAGATGCTCTCGACATCCTCCGCGTCGGCCGCCTCGGCCATCGCGATCGTCCTGGCGACGTTTTCCGGCGAGCGTGGATCGTCCGGCGCGCTATCGTCTGGCAAGTTCGCTGATCCGCTGAACGAGCTGCTTGCGCAGGTGTTCCGCTTCCGGCCGTTTCCGGCCCGGCTGGGCTCCCTTTTCGCGCTCGTCGAGTTCGATGAGCTTGTCCAGCGTGCGCGCCATGGTGTTGAGCAACGTCACGTCCTTGCCGTCGATCTCTTCGCCGTTCCTGATCCTGCTTTTCATCTGCTTCTCGAATTTGATGATCTGCTGGCCGAGAATGGCGAGCAGGCGGCGGGGGAGGAGGCTGCGATCGAGCTCACGCAGAAAGCGCGGCTTCCAGCCCTCAACCCTTGCGCGATAGCTGATCTGACCCTTGCTGACGCCCTGACGCGCGGCGATCTCGTCGAGCGTCAGGGCGCTCTCCTCATAGTCCCGACGTATGAGCGGCCAATCGGGCTCATCCGTAGCGGCTTTCGCCGCCGGCTCTTCGTTCTGACCCATTTCTTCGACCATGCCAGAAGACTAGCAGATCGCCGGCACGCGGGGATAAGTTGGCGGTTCTTTAACGAAATCAATGGGTTGATGGATACGCATCGTGCCGAAGTCGTTATCGCCTCCCCGGCTTGACCAGGGGAGGCACGACTGAGAGGTAGAGATAGTGCACCAGATCGCCCACCCACCAGCTGTCATCCCGGCGAAGGCCGGGACCCATCCTGAGATGCTGCACCAGCCGCAAGGTGTGTGGATGGGCAGAGTTGCGTAGCCGCTCCTCCGTTGCTTGTGGATGACGTCCGGCTGGGTCCCGGCCTTCGCCGGGATGACAAGCGGCGTGGTGGTTAGATTGTGCCTCGCCCAGCTCCGAAAACGGATCCTGCTTTCGAGCGGGTGACCGAAGCCGGCCACCTACATCCTGACCAGTTCCATCGTCTCGCAGAAGATCAGCAGCATGCAGCCCGAGACGCGCATCTCGTTGGGCGAGACGAGGGTCACCGAGCCCGAGAGCGTGTGGCCGGCATAGTTCACCGTGCCGCGCCAGCGGTTGGGACCGGTCGCCTGCGCGCCTTCCACCACATGCGTGCCGACGGACGCCAGCCGCGCCGGGTTGCGCACGTCCTCGCGCAGCCAGACGAGCGTCGCGCAGAACCCCCTGCCGCTTTCGCACTGCTCAACGACGAAACGCGCATCCCCCTTGGCGCTCTGCCAGTTGCCGAGCGGCGACATCTCCTCAGCCATCGCCGGTGCGGCAAGGCCCATCAGCATGGCCAGGGGTGCAAGGAATCGGGCAAGTCGCATGGTGGAGTCTCCGGTCGGCGCTGGCGCGCCCATCATCTGGCGTCGGCGCCCGCTCCGGTCAAGTCACGCCTGCGTTGCTCAGGCCCTCCCTGCCCCCGGATGTCACCCCGGCGAAAGCCGGGGCCCATCCTGAGATGCCTCCGCAGCCGCAAGGTGTATGATCGGGCAGAAGCGCGCTCCGCCGTGCCTTTGGATGTGCTCAGGGCTGGATCCCGGCTTTCGCCGGGATGACAGCCGGATGGATTTGACGAGATCGCGCCTCAGACACGCTGCCCCTTCACCCAAACCGCCGCCCGGACTCGATCGCCAGTCCCAGCCCGACGCTCCCGAGCACGTCGGTGCGGATGACGTCGGCCTGCGGAAACAGCGCGGCAAGCCGCGTCAGGATCGCGGGCACCTGCGTCGAGCCGCCCGTCAGGATCAGCCCGTCGACGTCCCCGGCGGTCGTGCCGGCGCGCCGCAGCGTTTCGGCGATGGTCGCCGCGATCTGCTCGATGGAATCGGCGATGGCCTCGGCCAGGTGCTCGACACGCAGTTCCGCCTCGATCACCGCCTCGCGCGCGGCGAAACGGAACGCGTGGCTTTCCCGTTCCGACAGCGCGATCTTGGCCTCCTCGACCTCGCCGACGAGCCGGTGCCCCGCCCGCTCATCGACCACGGCGATCATCTTGTCGACGAGGTCTTCCCGCTCGGCTTCCCGGCGCGTCTCCATCAGCTCGCGATGGGCGTGCGCCGAATAGAGCCGGTTGATGCGGTGCCAGGTGGAGAGGTCGTAGTAGGGCGCGGTCGGCAGGTAGCGCTTGCCGTCGCGGGTCTGCGTGCCGAGCCCCAGTTCGGGCATGATCCGTCCCATGGCCAGCAGCCGGTCGAAATCGGTGCCCCCGATATGGACGCCCGCGGTCGCCAGGATATCCGCGCCCCGCTCGGCGGCCGTGCGCCGCTCCGGCGAGACGCGCACCAGCGAGAAGTCCGAGGTGCCGCCCCCGAGGTCGACGATCAGCGCCAGGTGCTCGCGCGTCACCTGCCGCTCGTAGTCGAGCGCGGCCGCGATCGGCTCGAACTGGAATTCGACATGGGCGAACCCCTGCCCGCGCACCGCGCGCTCGAGCTGGCCCTGCGCCTCGGCATCGGCCTTGGGATCGTCGTCGACGAAGTGCACCGGCCGCCCCATCACCACGCTGTCGAGGGCTTCGCCCGCGCCCGTTTCCGCACGCCGCTTCATCTCGCCGATGAAGATGCCGAGGATTTCGAGGAACCCGTAGGTCTTCTTCTTGACCCGCGTGGTGTCGCCGATGAGGCTGGTGCCGAGCACGCTCTTCAAGGACCGCATCAGCCGCCCGTCCGCGCCCGACACATACTCCCCCACCGCCTCGCGCCCGAAATGGATCGCGTCGTCCTCGAAGCCGAAGAAGAGGACGCTCGGAATCGTGACCTTGTCCGCCTCCAGCGGCAACAGGCGCGGGCCGTTGCGCCCGGCCATTCCGAGCGTCGAATTGGACGTGCCGAAGTCGAGGCCGCAGGCGCGTGTCATGATGCCGGTCCCGTGAGAAAAAGTGCGCTGACGTGGAGCGGATCGAAATTTAGGTCAGGCCGCCATCACCTGAACCTCGGCCCGCTCCGGAGCTGAAAGGGACGGCTCTCATAAAGGCATTGGCGCGGGGATGGAACCCCCAATCTGTCAAGAGAGGCGCCCCAGCCGGAACCTCGCCAGCCTGCGCTGCGGCGCATTGCCGCTATTGGGCGAAGAGGTCAGGACGGCGTAACGATTGCCCCGAAATAGACTTGACTCAAAAAGTCAACTTTGAGAGACGCGTCGGGTCGATTGATCATGTTTGGGGGTATGGAGAGTGTCGTTGTTCCGTCTTGGAGGGGGCCGGGCCGCCCTCGCGAGGGTATCGCTGCTGGCGCTGATGTCCGTTCCGGCGCTGGGTCAGGAAGCGGCTCAGCCCGCGAGCGTTCTCACGCCATCGGGTGCAACGCTGCTCGAGCGGCTGGTGGTCGAAGGAGCGTTCCGGGGCCAGCCTTCCCCGACCGGCACCATCGGCCAGCCGATGGCCCCCTATGCGGGCGGACAGGTTGCATCTGGCGCCCGGCTCGGCATCCTCGGCAACCGCTCCGTGCTCGAAACGCCGTTCAGCATCACGGGCTATACCGAAGAGCTGATCCGCAACCAGCAGGCCAGGACCCTTGGGGAAGTGGCGCTGAACGACCCGTCCGTGCGCAATGACGCACCGCCCTTCAGCGAGCGCGACGCCTTCTTCATCCGGGGCTTTTCGGTCACCAATCTCGATACGGCCTTTGACGGGCTGTTCTACCTCGCCAACCCGCGGCGCAGCTTTCTCGAGGGCATCGAGCGGGTCGAAGTCCTGAAAGGGCCAACCGCATTGCTGAACGGCGGCGTCGGGCGTGTCGGCGGGACGATCAATCTCGTGCCCAAGCGCGCCACGGACGAGCCGTTGACGCGTCTCACCACGACCTATTCCAGCAATTCGCAACTGTGGTCGCATCTCGATCTCGGCCGTCGCTTCGGCAGCAACGGGGAACTGGGCGTGCGGGTCAACGGTTCCTACCGCAACGGCAATACGCCGTTCGACAACAACCAGCTCGAGGTCGGCGTCGCTTCGCTGGGCGTCGACTATCGCGGCGAACGCTTCCGCGCCTCCTTTGATCTCAACCATTCCACCCAGAACGTCGATGCGCCGACGTCGCTCTTCAACGCGGCGGCTCCGGGGATCGATATTCCGGGCGCTCCGAACGGCCGCATCAACACGGCGAGCCCGTTCGAGTACCACGACAGCACCTACAACATGGCCGCCGGCCGGGTGGAATTCGACATCCTGCCGAATACGACGATCTATGCGGCCGGCGGCCTCAGCCGCTACCGCGAGGATTTCCTGACCTCGTCGTACCTGATCCTCGACGAAAACGGAGACGCGCAGGCGACGCTCGCCATCCAGCCCCAGCAGATCCAGGGATTGTCGGGCGAGATCGGCCTGCGCTCACAGTTCGAGACCGGGCCGGTCGGCCATCAGTTCAACGTGTCGGTCGCGCGGGCGCTCAACGAGAACTATCGCGGCGGTTTCGTTCCCGGCGCCATAAGTCTTCCGCCGTCCTATCCGACCAATATCTATGATCCGGTGCACCTGCCCGACGGCTCGGTGGATACGAGCGGCTTTCCCCGCTCCAGCGACCTGCCGCTCTTCGCGGACCTGGTCGCCACCAGCGTAGCGGTCAGCGATACCCTCTCGTTTTTTGACGACCGGGTCCAGCTGACCCTCGGCGGGCGCTATCAGCACATCCGGTCGGAAGGCTTCAACACGCGGCCCGATCGCGGTCCCGTCGGGGTCAGCAACTATCTCTACGAGGACGGCCTCTTCAGCCCCGCCATCGCCGCGACCGCGCGCCTGACCGACAATCTGTCCATCTACGGCAACTATGTCGAAGCGCTGACCGAAGGCCCGACGGCGCCGGGCGCGGCAACCAACAGCGGCGAGATGTTCCCGCCTGTTGTCAGCCGGCAGCGCGAAGTCGGCCTCAAGTACGATGCCGGCCTCTTCGGGGTGACGGCGTCGCTGTTCGAGATCGAGCAGCCGAGCGGTTTCACGACGCCCGGCGGCGCGTTCGACCTCGATGGCCTGCAGGTCAATCGCGGTGTCGAGCTGTCGATCTTCGGCCAGCCGTTCGAGGGTGTCCGCTTGCTCGGCGGCGTGACGTTCATGGACGCCGAACTGGTCAGCACGGCAGGTGGCCGGTTCGACGGCAACAGCGTAACCGGCATCCCGGAAATAGCCTTCAACCTCTATGGCGAGTACGACTTGCCCTGGATCGCGGAAGGGCTGACCCTCACCGGCCGGCTGATCCATAGCGGCAGCACCTACTACGACCAGGCCAACACCCAGAAGGTCGACGACTGGACGCGGGTCGACGTTGGCATGCGCTATGCGTTCGAGGGAGCGTACGGCAACCCGGTCGAACTGCGGGCCGCAGTCGAGAACGTTTTCGACACCGACTACTGGGCGTCCTCGGCCCGCGGCTTCCTCGCCGCCGGCGCGCCCCGCACCTTCAAGCTCTCGGCCGCCTTCGAGTTCTAGGACCGCCCAGGTTCCATCGGAATCTGCGGTTCCTGCGCCTCCCTCCCCCTTGAGGGGAGGGAATGAGGGTGGGGGTCGTTGTGTGGGCCACCGATGGCCCCCACAACGGCCTGCACATGCCATGCCGCCGTTGACACGGGCGTCGATGACCGACTAGCTACGATCATGAAGATTGAACGGCTCTTGGTAGTAGGAAGGCGCGCGGGCAGGTCGGCTTAGGCCGGCCGGCGAAAGCACCCGCGCGCGGTAAGCAGGCCCCCGTACGGGGCCTTTTTCATGCCCCTACGTCCGGAACCTCCTCAATCGCCATGCCAGAACCAACGCACGCACCACGCCTCACCACGCTGATCCTGTTGTCGGCGCTCGCCATCCTTCCCATCAACATCTTCCTGCCCTCGTTGAACAACGTGGCCGCCGAGTTCGGCGTGGACTATGGCGTTGCCGGTCTCGCGCTCGGCGCCTACGCGCTCGTTTCGGCGGGCCTGCAGATCGTCATGGGGCCGCTGTCGGACAGGTTCGGGCGCCGGCCGGTGATCCTCTGGGGTCTGGCCGTGTTCATGGCCGCCACGATCGGCTGCGCCCTTGCTCCCGATATCTGGACCTTCCTCGCCTGCCGGATGGTCCAGGCCGCCATTGCCCCGACCTATGCGGTGGCGCTCGCCGCCATTCGCGACACGACCGGCAAGGAGGAGGCCGCGAGCAGGATCGGCTATATCGCCATGGCCTGGGCGGTCGCGCCCATGCTCGGTCCGAGCCTTGGCGGGTTTCTCGACGAACTGTTCGGCTGGCGGGCGAGCTTCTGGTTCCTCGCTGTCTTCGGCATCGCGGTCTTCGTTCTCTGCTGGATCGATCTGCGCGAGACCAACCGCAACCCGTCGGACACGCTCGCCGAACAGTTCCGCGCCTATCCCGAATTGCTCGTGTCGGGGCGTTTCTGGGCCTATGCGCTGTGCATGGCCTTTTCGCTCGGCGCCTACTACGCCTTCCTGGCGGGCGCGCCGTTGGCCACGTCCGCCTTCGATCTGTCGCCCGCCACCCTCGGCATCTACATGGGCTCGATCACCGCGGGCTTCATGTTCGGCAGTTTCCTCGCCGGGCGTTTCGCCAGCCGCTTGCCGCTGACCACCACGCTCATTGCCGGACGGGTGGTCGCCTGCGCCGGCCTGCTGCTCGGCCTCTTCCTCCATTTCGCCGGCGTCGATCACGTGATGGCGCTCTTCGGGTCCTGCATGTTCGTCGGGGTTTCCAACGGATTGACCATGCCGAGCGCCAACGCGGGCGCGCTTTCGGTCCGGCCCAGGCTCACGGGCAGCGCCGCTGGTCTGGCAAGCGCCATCGCGGTCACGGGCGGCGCTGCCATGTCCTCGATTGCAGCCGCCGTCCTGACGCAGGAGAATGCCTTCCACGGGCTCCTTCTCGTCATGCTGGCTTCCGCAACCATCGCGCTCGCGGCAGCCCTCGGCGCCCGCCGCCTGGAGCGCGCCTGAGCCGTTTGGATAGTCCCGATCCTGGAGATCGCCGTGTCCGACCAACTGATCATCCGCTCGCTCCAGCCGGGCGAGACCGACCTGTTCCTGTCGTATCCGTTTCCGCGTCAGCCGGAGCTATGGGAGACGCAGCGCGACTACAGGGCCCTGCTGAAGGCCAACGCCTATCGGCCGGAGCACACCTGGGTCGTTATCCGCGACGGCGTCGTCGTGGCGCGGGCGTGCTTCTGGACGGGGCCGGAGGACAGGCATCCCTATTCGCTCGACTGGCTGGAAGCCGAGCCGGGCCCCAGGCAGGTGGAGCTCGGCACTAGGCTGCTGCGCGTAGCCCACGAGACCATGCGCAACGAGGACGGCCGACGGCCGGACTATCACCTCTTCCTGCCGCCCGGCTGGCGGGACGACTTGAAGGTGCGCGACGCGGCCGAGGCCCGGTTGCAGACGGCCCGGAACGCCGGACTGATGCCGTTCGTCGAGCGGTACTCCTACCGCTGGTCGGCCGAACGCGACGGCCTGCCGGCCCGCAGCGGGCGGCTGGAGTTCCGATCCGCCGACGATGCCCGGATGCTGGCCGTCCTGCGGCAACTGCTGATCGGCAGCCTCGACGCGCACGACCGCCGCAGCGTTGCCGAGCACGGTCTCGATCGCGCCGCAGAGCTGCAACTGGAAGGCCTGCGCTGGTTTCCCTCGCCCCGCGACTGGTGGCAGCTCGCCTATGCCGGATCGGGCGAGCTCGTCGGCGCCATCGTCCCGGCGCGCAACTACGACATGCCGACTATCGGCTATATCGGCGTCGTCCCCGAGCAGCGCGGCCGCGGCTATGTCGACGACTTGCTGGCCGAAATGGCCTGGCGCCTGTGCGAGCTCGCGCCCGGCGAGGAGGTCGGCGCCGACACCGACTTCAGCAATGTCCCGATGGCCAAGGCCTTCGCGCGGGCGGGGTTCCGGATCACCGAGGAACATCTCGTGCTGACGGACAGCGGGGAGCCACGTTGACGCGCACTCCTCGCCCAAAGCTTTTGGGCCGGCATGTCGATTGCCGGCCCGGCCGTTCGATGAATTGGTGAAGGCAAGGCAATCGCCCTGCCCCCAAGAGGTTTCAGGAGAAAGCCATGACGCAATACCTGGTCGCCATACACCATCCCGACGATTACGACCCGGCCGTCGCCGAGGACGAAGCCATGCGCCGGGACATCACCGCGCTCAACGACGAGATGAAGGCCGCCGGCGTCAGGGTTTTCGTCGGCGGCCTGCAGCCGGCCGCCCGCGCCAAGTCGCTGCGGATCAAGACCGGCGGCAAGGTGTTCGTCACCGACGGACCCTATATGGAAACCAAGGAGCACATCGGCGGCTTCTGGGTGCTGGAAGCCGCGAACCTCGACGAGGCGCTGGAATGGGGCCGCAAGGCCGCCATCGCCTGCCGCGCGCCCGTCGAGGTGCGCCCGTTCCACTGACGCCCGGCTACCCGCCTCAAGCGGGCGGCCGTGCGCCTCGCGCCCAGATGATCGCGCACAGCGAGGCCATGCCGAGGATCAGCACGCCCCAGACCAGCGAGCGCGGCGTGCCGTCGTAGCCCTGGCCGACCAGCGAGCCGAGCACGGTCGCCCCCAGCGCCTGGATGGCGCCGAAAGCGGATGCGGCGGTGCCCGCCACCTTGCCGAGGTTGGTCATCGACAGCGCGCCGAGCGTCGCGTCCGCCCAGGTGAACATCGCCATCATCGCCGTCACCAGGACGAAGAAGAGCGCAAAGGGCAGCACGTCCAGCGTGAACGCTGCCACGAGCAATGCAGCGAGGCCGACATAGGCCGACAGCGCGATTGTCCCGACGGCGGCGGCGCCGATGCGCCGGATGAGGCGCGAGCAGACGAAGGCCGCTCCGGATTGGACGACGGCCGTGGCTGCCATGGCAAAGGGAAAGAAGGCGCCGAGCCCGAACGCCTCGCCGTAGACCGGCTGGGTCGTCGCGATGAAGCCGTAGAGCGCGCCGAGCAGGAACATCGCCGCCAGCCCGTAGCCGATGGCGTTGCGGTCGGCGGCGATGATTGCGAGCCCGGTCCGGATCTGCCCGAAGCTCAGGGCGCGGCGATTGTCCACGGCCAGCGTCTCGGGAAGCCTCACCCACGCCCAGCCGAGGACGGCCGCCCCCAGAACCGCCATGGTCAGGAAGATCGCCTGCCAGCCGGCGACGATGAGGATGCCCTGGCCGATGAGCGGCGCGATGACGGGCAGGATCAGAAACGCCATCAGGGACAGCGACATCGCCTCGGCCATTTCGCTGCCGGAATAGCGGTCGCGCAGGACCGCCTGCGACAGCCGAGTCGTGCCGACGCCCAGCCCCTGAAGAAAGCGGAGGGCGAGCAGGGTTTCGAGGTTGGGCGCCAGCGGCGACAACAGGGCGGCGATGACGAACAGGACGAGACCGGCAAGGATCGGCCCCCTGCGCCCGAACGCGTCGACTACCGGTCCGATGAGGAACGCCGAGATGGCGGCGCCGAGAAGGAATATCCCGACCGTCAGTTGGGCGAGGTTCGGCGCGCCCGATCGCATGGCGGCGCCGATGTCGGGCAGCGCCGCCAGCATGATGTCGAGGGCAATGGAGCTGAGGCCCATCAGGGCCGCGACGAGCAGGACGAGTTCGTTTCGTCCCAGACCGGCAGTATCAGAAAATTCGTGCACCCATCGGCCGCGACATGACCGTCCGGGTTCACCCCGGATCGTGCGGTCGCCGACGCCCGCCATGAAGCAGATAATGGCGCGAAACGCAATCCGTGATGAGGCCGACAATTTTCAGGTCCGTTTTGTCGAACCCCGCCGCGGCCGTTCGATCAGTCTGCGAAGGCGGGGTGAACCGGCCCGCCTGAACCGACCAACCGGAGAAAGACCATGAGAAAGATAATCGCCATCACCCAGCTGACGCTCGACGGGGTCATGCAGGCGCCCGGCGGCTCGGAGGAGGACCGCAGGCTCGGATTCACCCATGGCGGCTGGGCCATGCCCTCGGTCGACGACGCCCTCGAGATCGTCGAGACCGAACGTCCCTATGACCTCCTCCTGGGCCGCCGGACCTACGACATCTTCGCCGGCTACTGGCCGCACCAGGACGATCCGATCGGCAAGGCGTTCGGCAGGGCGACGAAATACGTCGTCACGTCGCGGCCCGACGGGCTCGGCTGGCAGACTTCGGTGCGCATCGGCGGCGACGCCGTCGAGGGGGTCCGCCGGCTCAAGGCATCGGAGGGCCCCGAGTTGCACATCTGGGGCAGCGGCCAGTTGCTGCAGGCGCTGATCGGCGCCGACCTCATCGACGAATACCGCATTGTCCTCTTCCCGGTGGTGGTCGGGGAAGGCAAGCGGCTGTTCGAGAAGGGTGTACCGCCCTGCAGCCTCACCCTCGTCGAAACCCGAAGCACACCTAAGGGCGTTCTCGTCAACACCTACCACCCGGCCGGTCCCCTCGTGACGGGCTGAGCTCGAGCGACCCTCATTGAGATGGAGGAATAAATGACCACGATGCTACGCATTTTAGTGACCACCGCGGCGCTGGCCGCAGCCGGCACGGCCTTGGCCCAGGAGGCTCCCGAAGGCCAACGGGTCGAGATCAACGGCATGCAGATGTACTATGAGGTCTCGGGCGAAGGCGATCCGATGATCGTGCTGCATGGCGGCTTCATGAACATCCCGATGATGGGCGAGATCGTCGGTCGCCTTGCCGAGACGCACCGCGTCTATGCGCTCGAGCTCCAGGGCCACGGGCGCACCACCGATATCGACAGGCCCATCACCTATCCGAACCTTGCCGGCGACGTCGCCGCGTTCATGGACGCGGTCGGCATCGAGACGGCCGACGTCTTCGGCTATTCGATGGGCGCGATGACGGGGCTGCGCCTCGCCATCGACTTTCCCGAAAAGGTCGACCAGTTGGTCTTCGCGTCGGGCGCCTACGACTACGAGGGCTGGCAGCCGGCGTTCCAGGAGGCCATCCCGCAGTGGAACGTCGAGATGTTCACCTCCTCGCCCTTCGCCGAGGACTACAAGGAGCTTGCCGCGGACCCCGAAGGCTTCCCGGCGCTGGCCCAGAAGGTCATCGACCTCGAGAAGGAGAGGTTCGCCTGGGGCGAGGAGGTGGCGGCGCTGGAAACGCCGGTGCTGATCATCGCCGGCGATGCCGACGGCATGACGCTCGACCACAGCGTCGAGATGTTCCACCTGCTCGGTGGCGGCGTCATGGGCGACGTCGGCGAGCCGCTGGCCGCCTCCCGGCTCGCGATCCTGCCCGCCAGCTCGCACACGGCGATCATCAACCAGCCCGACGCGCTGATGGTCTTCATCGGCCCGTTCCTGGCCGGCGAGACGCCGAGGACCGGGTTCCAATGAGAAGCCGGAGCGTGTCAGGCTTGATGGAATTAGCGGTTCTTTCGCCTCCCTCCCCCTTGAGGGGAGTGTTCGCCTCGGACGCGAAACTTCGGGCCTGTCGCCCCCTCCCCCTTGAGGGGAGGGCCGGGGTGGGGGTTGCTCAGTGCGCCATCGAAGCTTCCCCCCACCCCCAACCCCTCCCCTCAAGGGGGAGGGGCGCCGAACCCCACTGCGCCCCGGCCGGCGGCGCCGCAGCCGCTCTGCGTTCCCCCGACCTGTAGGGCTGCCGACCGAGGCCCGGCGGCCCCCTCTGAAATCCCGTCACGTTTGTAACTCTCACCCCGCCCTCCGCCCGGCATAGCCTCCTGGCATCGCAATCGTTGAACACCGATGCAGCCGGAGGACCGGAAATGACGTTTGAAGCCAAGGCGAAGGTCGCTTCGTCACTTCGCCGCGCGGTCGATGCGCCGAGCTGGCTCGGGCTAGCCGCCACCCCGACCTTCGCGCTGATGGGCTGGATCTCCGCCGTCGGCTCGCCGGGCATGGCGATGTGCTCGCCCGCCTCGGTTCTGCCGATCGGCGACATGGCCCTGATGTACCTGCTGATGAGCCTCTTTCACGTATCGCCTTGGCTGAAGCTCATTTCCGCTCGCAACACGTCCACCACCCGAACGCAAGGAGACTGAAAATGCGACACGCTGTTGTTTCACACGACGAATGGATGACCGCCGGCCGGGACTTCCTGAAAGCGGAGAAGAAGCTCACCCGTCTTCGCGACGAGCTCGCGCGCGAGCGGCTCGCCCTGCCCTGGACGCGTATCGAGAAGGAGTATGTGTTCGATACGCTCGACGGCCCGCGCACGCTCGCCGAACTCTTCGAAGGCCGGTCGCAACTTCTGGTGCAGCATTTCATGTTCGGGCCCGGATGGAAGGAAGGGTGCCCGAGCTGTTCCTTCATGGCCGATCATGCCGACGGCATGAACCTGCATCTGGCCCATCACGACGTGACCATGGTCGCCGTTTCGCGCGCGCCGCTCGACGAGCTCGAACGCTACCGCAAGCGCATGGGCTGGCGGTTCAAGTGGGTGTCCTCGAACGGCAACTCGTTCAACTACGACTTCCGGGTCACCTTCACGCCCGAGGAGGTCGCCAGCGGACACATCGACTACAACTTCGGCCAATGGGACGAGGTCGGCGAGGAATGGCCGGGCCTCACCGCCTTCTACAAGGACGAGGCCGGCGACGTCTTTCGCACCTACTCCACCTTCGGGCGCGGCGTCGAAGTCATGATGGCCACCTACGCCATGCTCGACCTCATGCCCAAGGGCCGCAACGAGACCGAGGGCATGGAGTGGCTGCGCCGCCACGACCGCTACGAGTAGCGGCCAGCCCCGTCATTGCGGCAGGACGCAACCTCGTGCAGTCTTTCGACACCTGAATCGCTCGGGAGAGAAAGACCTTTGTTCCCCTGGTTGTCCGATGTCCTGTCGCCGACCATCGGCGCAATGCGCCTGTTGCGTTCCGACATGTTGCTGATTGCGCTGGGAGCGTGCAGCGCCTTCTTCGTCACGGTCCTGGGCATTCCCAGGATCGCGGCGTATCTGCCTCTCGATCGGGGGCGCGCGTTCGCGGTCGATGCGGACAAGAGCATCGGCAAGCCCATCGGCGCCGGCATTTTCCTGGCCGCCGTCTTTGCCGCCGCGGTCTTTCTCTTCGTTCCATGGCGTCCCGATCAGTTGCTGTTCGTGGCGGTGCTGCTTCTGACCGCGGGCGTAGGTCTGATCGATGATCGGACCGGCGGGCTATCGCAGTATCAACTGGCGTTCTTCGATTTTCTCGCCGCGGGCCTGTCGGCATGGCTGCTGGTCAGCGGGGTGGGCACGATCGACCTCTGGCTGCCTCTGATCAAAGGCTCTTTTGCCCTTCCGTCTATCGTCGTGTTCCTCATCTTCACATGCGTCATCTGGATATCGATCAACGCCACCAATTGCAGTGACGGCGTCGATGGTCTCTCCGGCAGCCTCAGCATCGTCTCGCTCGTTTTCCTGGGCTTCGTCCTCTATGGCGTGGTGGGCGACAGGGCCACGGCCGATTATCTGCTGATCCCCTACGATCCCGGAACCGGAACATGGGCGAGCATCGCCTTCATCATGGTCGGGTGCCTGGCCGGGTATCTCTGGCACAATGCGCCCCCGAGCACCGTCATGATGGGCGATGCCGGTTCGCGCCCCCTCGGGCTGCTGATCGGCGTTCTCGTCTGCGCCAGCCATAATGTGCTGCTGATCGTGGTGGTGGGCTTCGTCATTCTGGCAAACGGGGGAACCGGCATCGCCAAGGTCGCCCTCAAGCGCTTCTTCAACGTCCTGGTCTTCGGCCGCGTCCGCTTTCCCCTCCATGATCACTTCCGCAAGGAAGTCGGTTGGACGGGCACCCAGGTGCTGATGCGCTTCGTCATCGCGCATCTCATCCTCTCGGCGCTTTTGTATGCGGTCCTGCTGAAGGTGCGATAGGGCAATCCAGGCAGCTTGGAGCGTGTGCCGACGGCTCGGGTTGCCTCCCCGCCGAGTTTTCAGGGAACGGGCTCTGCGGCCCCCATGTTCCGTTTTGCATAGATACCGGAAAAGGTGACGCCAAGCCCGCCGCAGGCATAATTGTCGTCGACGAGAAGGTAAGGTCCGGCGAAGCGGAAGCGGATGCGGCAACTGGAATCGGCTGGCGCCGGCGGCGTGCCGGCGGGGCTCTCGCCGCGATAGTGCTCATCCTCGTAGCCCGCGACCGGGCCATGGGCGCCTTCGCCAATGTAAGCCGGTCCTTCGAAGGCGCCGGTATTGTAGGATGGCGGCCCGCGCGTGGCCTCGCCTTCGACCAGGATGTAACCCGGTCCGCCAGGACCGATGCCTATCGATGCGTCCCCCAGGCCGTTTACCCATGCCCCGTGGACCTCGACTGCATCGAACCCAAGCTGGCCGCCGCTCTGAATGGTCAGGGCCGCCTTGTCGAGCCAGCCGCTCGTCACCTTGCCTTCCGGCGCGATGTAGTGTCCGCAGACCAGGCCGTCCTCGGCTGGCCAGGTGACGAGAACCGCGTCTCCGGCGACCACGAAGGCGCTCGACCGGCAATTTTCCGCGCGGGAGGGACATTCGGGCGCCGCAGCGCTTGGGGAGGCAATGAAATACAGCCGCTCGACGCCCTGGTTCACGCGGAACACGGGGAAATTTTCCGTGCCGAACAGCGCATCCGTCGTGCAATCGCGACTTGCCGCGTAAACGCTGCCCGACCATGCGGCGAGCGCCAGGCATCCCGCGAGACGACCTATGGTTCGCAACCGCATCTTGTTGCACCTGTTCCCTGAGACCTCGCGCGATCTTAGTCGGGCAAGGCCGACTTCACCAAGCCAACCCCTTGGATGCCAGCTGGAAGACCGCGTCCACCCCCTGCTGACGCTCAGGAGTCGCTCTCGCCGTCGATATTCTCTCCTTCCCAATAGCTCAGCGGTGTCAGCCTGCCGCCCTCTTTGAATGTGCCGTCATAGCGATGAAACCCTGAGAGACCGACATCGACGCGGACGCGGCCGCTGTCTGGATATTCGATCACTTCGGCATTGGTATTGTTGGACAGCGCCAGGTAGCGCAGGGGCTCGCTGCCGGTATTGATGAGCTGATGGGCGGCACCGGCAGCCGGAGCCCCGAGGCAATCGCCTTCGCGCACCGGAATTCGCTCGTCGCCGAAGCGATATTCGCCATTCCCTGAAAGAATGAAGAACATCTCATCCGAGGTATGATGGCGATGGAAAGGCATGGACGTCTTGCCGGGCGGAACGACAAGATAGTTGGCGCCCAGGGCCTTGAGACCGAGAGCCGTACCGATTTCGGCGTACTGATTGGCGAAGCGCGTGCCCATAACGTCCGGTTTGAGCGGCAGCTCATCAAGGTTGACAACGACGTCGGTCATATCCGCAACTCCCTTTCAATCGACCACGGGTCTCACTTCAGCGAGCCGCCTTCGAGAAGTCATCGTCCCGGCAAACCGCGACCTTCCACGCAGCGGGAGACTCGGTGGGCAATCCCCGGGGCGACGCCACCGGTATGCCGCTCCAGCTGGTCGGCGTCTTTCAAGACTTCAGGCCAGGCGGGCAAGGATGTCGTCGACGACACTCGGCACCGTGTCCGACGTGTCGATCGCTATCCCGGCGGGAAAGTGCTCGCTGCTTCTATGGTAGCGTAGAACCACCGCACGCTCGTCCGGCGCGAAACCCGGCTCATTTGGCCTCCCGTCCAATCGTCTGTTCAACGTCTCGACATCAATGTCGAGAACGAAAATCTTGTCGAACACGTCCAGGAACTTATGAAAATTGCGGGAGCCGCCACAGAAGAAGGTGACCGGGTGAGTGGTGTCAGCCGCAATGGCCCGCACCTTTTCAACAGGCCAGATCCAGTGCGCGTAACTCCATGCGGCTCGGTCCACGCCATGCGGCGGTCCCGCCAGCGCCTGGCCTGTTTCCGGGTCCCCGACATAGGCTAAAACCCGATCACCATGAACGACATGATAGCCGCGCCGCTCCAGCTCGGTGGCGACAGACGTTTTCCCGGTGCCCGAGCTGCCTTCTATCAAATAGTTCCTGATACCCATGAGCGCCGTTTACCACGGCGTTCAATGCGCTGAGAAGAGCGTGTGGGGTGTTCGCGACACACGGAAAGGCTCAATCTGGTGGCAGTTTTCAGGACCTCGGAATTACAGACGGAGGTCCGAGATGAGGTCGGAATCCGTCCCCGAATACAGCGAGGCCGGAGGCGCAAAAACCTGCCGCCTGCAGGCCGGCATCCGCTGAATGCGGACTGGTCCTATCCCGCCTTGCAGCTGAACGCCGTCGCCAAACGCACCTTGGTCAACTGGTCGCGGTGAGCCCGATGACCGCTTCGGATGGAAGGGCTGCCGTTTCCATTGCCACCGATGGACTCCTGTGAGATTTTTCCACCGCGGGGGTGAGAAATGAAAACATCGGTCGGAGTGAGAGTCGCCATTTCGCTAGTGACAAGCTTGTCGTTGGTCTGCCCGGCGGCTTCTCAGTACGGTGATATTCGCTCGGTGATCGAGGCGCTCGCCGGTACCTTTTCGGTCGCCGCCACGCCGATGATAGCTAGCGGTCAGTTGATTGGCTGCACAGTGGTCTTTGAGCATCTACAGAGAGAGGACCTGTATCTGGGCGGAAACTTTGTGAAAGTCAGCGGCAGCATGGGCATTATGGGGAGCGGCGACCAAATCGGCTTCGTCATGAAGGCAATTGCCAACGAATTTGACCCTGAGACAATGGGATCAGCAAGTGTCGATCTAGCCAGAGTTTACCTCGTGGCTCCGGGCTATCGAACGAACTTCGATAGCCTAGTCGGTTCATACCCATCTGATGTACCCGGTGGTGTATTCTCGGTCTTTCACTTCGATCCAGGGCTAACAATGATGCTCGAAGCTTTCGCTGCGGGCACAGCAACGATCGCGATTGGTCCGGAAAGTGGTTCATCCGATATTCAGATAAATCTAGATCTGGGAGTGGAGGCCACGGACAACAATGGAAGTCGTATTCGCTCGTCCAAGGCCATGACAGATTTTCTCGATTGTACGGAACGACTAATCAGTGGACTGTGAATGACAAGACGAATGCTGGACCGATGTCGCCAAACCCGTCCTGCCATCACCCCATGCACTTCCCAAAGACGTGGTGTCTGACCACTTTCACTAATGTCGGATCCCGGGAAATACCGGGGCTGAACCGCCCACACGCGACTTAAAGGGCGATAACGAGACGAGGGAATGGCCGCTTTCGAAATCCTCAATCCACCGCGAAACGACCGATTTGCGGTCGGAACCTATCCCCGAATACAGCGAGGCCAGACGCGCAAAACCTGCCGCCTCCAGGCCCGCATCCGCTGATCCGGATTGATCCTATCCCGCCTTGCGCCGCTGCTGGCGCGGTCGCAGGTCGACCATCCCGATCCGCCCGAGCCCGCACCGCTGCGCCTTGCCCAGCGCATCGGCCGCCGCCTTGAAGAAGCGCCGGTCGGGGATGGCTAAACGCCGCCGCCGAAACGCCTTGGTCAACTGGTCGCGGTAACCCGATGACCGCTTCGGGGTGGGAAGCGGTCACCGTGATAATCGCTGGCAAGCATCAGCTTAGCGCCAAAAGCGGACCTTCAATTGATCGACCGTGACGTTCGCTAAAGCCCCAGCGCGGCTGCGGCCATCTGGGCGATTGTGAGCTCGCGCGCCTCTTGGCCACCGCCTTCTCGTTCCATGGTCCAAACCGACTTCAGGCCTGCATAGGCCAATATCCACTTCAACATTCGCTGGGAATCTAGGTTCGCCTCCCTTGCCACGATGTCGACCCGCTCCTCTAGCCGGCCAGCTTCTGTGGCAACCTTGGCTTCGGGGTGGCAGAACAGGTTGGCATAGTCGAAGGCTCGTTCGCCGAGCACCCCTTTCGGGTCGATCGCGAGCCAGCCCCGCTCGCCCCCGTCGAGGATATTGCCATGGTGGATGTCGCCATGCAGTGGCACGATGTGCTGGGGCATAGCCAGAAGTTCGCGTGCCGCCGCCGCGGACTTCGTCAAAACGCCTCCCAATCGCGTCGCCGCAGGCTCAAGCGGACGAAACCAAGTCGACATCGGATACAGCGTTTCCGGCGGCATGTGGTCTCTCGCGGCGTGCAGCCTCGCCACGACCTCGCAGATGATCCTCGTCGCCTCATCGCCCCGGCATGAACGTTCCATCTCGATGAGGCTTCTCTGCCCACTGAGACGCTCAAGCAGCAGGCCGGGACCTTCATGGGCGAGCACGCGAGCGGCCCCGCTCCCGGCATACCAAGCCATCAGGTGCGCGCCGTTGATCTCTTCCTCAGCCGTGGCGATCTTCAACATCGCCGGCACGCCATCCCTTTGCACCGGCAGCAAGAGGCTGCTGTGCGTGCAGATGGCTTCACCTTCCGGCACCAAACCCCAGCGTGACAGCCAAGGTTGGAAGTCATCTTCCGACACCATGACAAGATTATCCCAAATTTCCGATGCGTATGGCGCGGACCCTATCTGCGGGCAGCCTCTCGGGGAAGCAAAAGCGCGGCGTAAATCCGAACGTCTGCTCGAGGCCAGAAGCAGTCACCGCGGAAGAGCACGCCAATGGCCGAAATGGCTCGGAATCTGCCCGCCGCCTCCAGCCCCGCATCCGCTGAGTGCGGATTGATCCTATCCCGCCTTGCGCCGCTGCGCCTTGCTGGCTTGCTTCGACATCGTGTGGCATAAGCCTCGCGGTATTCGGGGGATGGCCGTGACCGAGCAGAGCGGGTTCAGAGCGCTGGTGCGGCATCCTGGATTCGTGTCGCTGTGGATCGCGGACGGCCTTTCCAATTTGGGCATCTTCACATTCTCGCTGGCCGTTCAGTTCCTGATGATCGAGGCGATGGGTGCCAACCAGATGGAGATCGGGCTGGTGCGGTCGGCGCAGTGGCTGCCCTTCCTGCTGTTCGGGCTCATCTCCGGCGTCATCGCCGATCGAGTACGGCGCAAGCATCTGCTGGTCGGTACGGATGTCGCGAGTTCGGTGATCATCTTCCTGATCGCGGGCCTTGCTATCAGTGGTGTACTGACGATGCCGGTGCTGACGGCGTTGGTATTCGCCCTCGGATCTGTGGCCGTGCTGAACGGCGGGACGCATCAATCCTTCGTTGCGGACTCGCTGCCTCCAAGCTTGCTCACCAGAGGCAACGTAGCGTTGAGCCAAACCTATACGGCGGCCCAGACCCTCGGCCCCATCGTCGGCGGTTTCCTGGTGAGCCTCATCGGAGCGTCTTTCGCCATGGTGGCGAATGGCTTCTCCTACGCCGTCTCCGCGCTGCTGCTGTGGCGGGTGCCGGACATGGGCTGCGAGCGCGCTCCGACGCGCCGGTCGGTCATCGGTGACCTCAAAGAAGGCATCGCCTACGTCTACCGGCATCCAATGCTGTCGCCATATGCGCTGACGCTCCACACCTGGTTCCTCGGCAACAGCATCGCCGGCACCATCTACGTGTTCCATGCTGCTTCGATCGGGCTCGATAGTGCGACGATCGGCCTGACACTGGTCTGCGCCGGCGTGGCTGGCGTAGTCGGCGCGGCAGTGGCGGAGAGGATGTCGAACTGGCTGGGGCTCGGCGTCGTTGTGGCGGCCGCCGACTTCTTCACGGGCGCGGGCTGGCTCCTCATTGCATTTGCGCCGGGTGGCGACATGGCGCTGTGGGTGATATGCGCGGCACAGTTGGCATATGGTTTCGGGTTCGGCATCCGCGGACCGCTCGAGGGCAGCTACCGCAATGCGGTGACACCGTCGGAACTTCGCGGCCGGATGAACACGACGATCCGTTCGTTCAATTGGGGGCTGATTGCGGTAGGGGGCCCACTCGGTGGCTGGCTGGCCTATTCGTTCGGTGATCGGATAGCGCTGGGCGTCGGTGGCGCCATCATCATCGCGTCCGGCCTGGCATTGGGCCTGAGCCGTTTTCGGATGGCGGCAATGCCGAAGGAGGAACTGCTATGAGCGCGCCGCCCGTTGAAGGTCCCCTTTGGGCCAAGATGCGGACATCACCAGCCGCTGCTGACGCGCTCGCAGGTCGACCATCTCGATCCGCCCGAGCCCAAACACGCCTTGGTCAACTGGTCGCAGTGAACCCGATGACCGCTTCGGGGTGGGAAGGAGACAGGCAGCTTTTGGCGCGATATCGTTGATCTTTGCACCACCGGCGCAGATGATTGCATATGATCATAAACCTGAATGGTTGGCCCGGCGTAGGAAAGCTAACTACAGCGCGGGAGCTGTCAAAGCTTACTTATACCAAGCTTCTCGACAATCACACTCTGCTGAACGTGGGGAATTCCTTGGCGAGAGATGGAAGCCCAGAGTTCTATCGATTGGTCCGCGCTGTAAGATCGATCGCATTCGACGCCATACTTGAATTGCCGCCAACTGTTCCGATTATTTTCACAAATGTGGTTGCGCGGGGCGGCACGAGCGGTTTCTTGGAAGAGAATTGGAACGCGATAGTAGATCTGGCGCATCGGAGAAAATCTCGCTTGCTATCGGTGACTCTCACATGCTCCGAAGCTGAAAACGCCCGCCGCATCATCGGCACGGATCGAGGATTACTTAGTAAACGGCAGGACCCTGAATTGTTGAAAGAGCTGGCCAACTCTCGGGAGCTTTTCGATGATGGGGCGGACTTTCGCACGACCATCGACAATAGCGATCTGTCGCCAGCGGAAACCGCTTCAAAGATTCAGGGCTGGATCAACGGTTTGACGCCTGATTGATCTTCGTGCTTGGACACTCCCTCGTACACCCCATAGCGATCCAGATAGACGAGCAAGTCAGTGGTTACTGCTCGCTTACAGGCCCGCATCCGCTGAATGCGGATTGATCCTATCCCGCCTTGCGCCGCTGCTGGCGCGGTCGCAGGTCGATCATCTCGATCCGCCCGAACCCGCGCCGCTGCGCCTTGGCCAGCGCATCGGCCGCCGCCTCGAAGAAGCGGCGGTCGGGGATGCCGGCGGGTTGATCGCCGCCAGACTGGATGGCTGCCCCTTGGCACCCAAGGCTGAACGCCGTCGCCGAAACACGCCTAGGTCAACTGGTCGCGGTGAACCCGATGACCGCGTCGGGGTGGGAAGTTGACCGTCCGCTATCGAGCTGTTGACGTCAGCTTCGCGCCAAAAGCGGAAATCCTGAGAAATCGCTTTGGCGCGACTGCCGAGTGCAACAGCCTGTCATCCTTTACGGTCCCATTCGGGCGTCAGTTCGTACTGAACACCGCCCATCGTGGGGTAGAGATCGCCGCTTTCAGCATCGGCGCGACTCCCAACCCGCGCAGTCTGCCCTTGGCTCGTGCGACCGCGGCCCGATTGCGGCTGGTGACAGCGTTCTTACCAACACCAGAGACGGCGGCGGCCTTCGGGAATGAGGGGAGCGTTCGCGTGGGTAGACATAGCTGCTCGCGCTCACGTCGTGGCTGGGTGTCTACCCGCACCTCGCTCGGGTTTTGTATGCCGTGCATGCTCTCAGAGGCCACCGACACCTCGTGTCGCAGAAGGTAGTCGAGTCCCGGGGTGAGTCCGTGCGCTGGCTGCCCAGTTGACGAGCCCGCGGCAAGGTCCGCGTCATCGGAGCCCCCCGTCATGGGGAAGGATCGCAGGCTTGCGCGTTCGCGCCAACACGCGGCGAGACTCCGGAACTCAGGAGTCGCCGCTCACCGACCGATGCTGACGTGGCCGATGGGCCTGCGTTCCGAAGCGACCACGGTCGCGACCTGATCAGTCGACGGGTTACTGGTTGAAGAACGTCTTCAGTACACGGGCCATGAGTTCGGGGGCGACGACGTGTCCCTGCCCGTCGAGCGTGTGTCGTTCGGTCTGGGGGATGGCAGCGGTTATCGCTTTCGCGGCGCGGTCGAAGAAGTCGGTCGGGAGGCCTGCAAACTGGGGCTCGGTGGTCGGACCCTCGGTGATCACCAGGACCGACTGAGTGATGCGGGCAAGTCGGTTCGTGGGGATCTTGTAGTCATTGAGGATCACGGCGTCTTTGACGAGCGTGTGGGCGAGCGCGACGGACGGGGCCCACATCGGGTGCTGTTTGCTAGCCCCGATGTCCGCGTCGGGTCCGCCGGTAAGCCTCATGAACAGTTCCAGGAGCTCCTCGTCCCGGCCGGCTTTGTCTGCCTCGTGGGTGTCCGCGAGGTACTGGTTGAACCTCGGCCACTGGTCGTCCCCGATCACGTACGGCGTATCCCACACCGCGATCTTGTCGATCGCCGAACCTGCCGCTGCTGCCTCCAGCGCGAGGGCGCCGCCAGATGAGGCGCCGTACACGTGAGCTGAGCCGCCGGCTGTCGCAATCAGCGCGTCGAGGTCTTCCACCTCCCGCGCCAAGGTGTACGGCGGTGTATTGCCGCTGGCGCCCCGGCCACGTCGTGCGTAATTGTAGACCGTGAAATGGTCGGCAAGGAGCCGGGCTAGCGGCGCGTTCTCAGCGCCGTCGTCTAGGGTGCCGCCGACGAGGATCACCGCCGGGCCAGTGCCTTTCCGGTCGTAGGCGATCCTCGTGCCGTCCGCAGAAGTGACATGGGGCATCTTACTTCTCCTTTGAAATCGTCTTGCGGACCCGTCTCGCCGGCACAGCAAAGAGCAGCCGGAAGTAGCGAGCTAGATGATCGAGGCTGTCGAGCGCGGCGGGCATACCGTCCAGCGCTTTGGCGAGGATGAACGCGCCTTGCACGACCGCCTGGGTGTGCAGTGCGAGGCTCTCGGCTGTGAGTTCGCCGCTGTAGTCGCTGCGGGCAATTGCCGCCTCGATATCCGTTTCGAGCGTCCGCGCGTGCAACACGATGCTGTTGGCGCAGGCCTCACGAACGGCGGGATGCGTCACATAGGCTTCCTGCACGATCGTGCCGGCGTAGCAGGTGGCCTCGGGGATCGTGTTGGTGAGCAGGGCTTTCCGCAGTTCGATGTAGCCCAGCAGCCGGTCGAGCGGCTCCGGTGCGGAATGGTAGCTCGCCGAGGCGAATAGTGTTCCGGTGACCACATCCCAATGGGTGGCCGCCGCGATGGCCAATTCTTCCTTGCTGGAAAAATGATGAAAGAAGCTGCCCTTCGTCAGCCCAGCTGCGGCGCAGACATCCTCGATGCGGGTGGCGTGGTAGCCCTTCTCCCGGACGACGTTGAGCGTCGCATTCAGAATTTTGAGGCGTGACTCGTGCATAGCACTACCATACCCACTGGTTGGTATGGTGTCAACAGCGCCCTGTGAGTCGGGACGAACCCCTTGGATCAACAGCTCGATACAAAGACTTTCGCAAGGAGAAGTTCGAGAAGAACAGGCGCAGCCGCCTCGACCACTGCAGCCCTTTGACTAGCCTGGAACGCGGGCGTCTGCTTTGGGCCAAAAACAGTCATCGCGAGACCGAAGCGCAAATGACCGAAATGCGGTCGGAATCTGCCTGCCGCTTACAGGCCGGCATCCGCTATCCGGGTTGATCCTATCCCGCCTTGCGCCGCTGCTGGCGCGGTCGCAGGTCGATCATCCCGATCCGCCCGAGCCCGCGCCGCTGCGCCTTGGCCAGCGCATCGGCCGCCGCCTCGAAGAAGCGGCGGTCGGGGTTGCCGGCGGGGTTGATCGCGGCAAGGCCCGCGCCGGCGGTCAGCACGCCCGCGTGGCTTTCCTTGTGCGCGATGCCGAGGCCCTGCACGTCGTGCAGCAGTTTTTCGGCGAGGTTGCGTGCGAGGAGCACCGGGCAGTCCGGCAGCAGCAGCACGAATTCGCCGCGCCCATGGCGCAGGCACTCCGCGTTCGCCTGCGCCAGCCTCCTGCGCAGCGCCTTCTCGACCCGGCGCATCTGGTGGTCGATGCCGTCCTTGTCGTAGACGAGGTGGAGGTCCTTGAACCGGTCCGCGCCGATGACGATGAGGCTCAGCGTCACCTTGCGCTCGGCGCAATGGCCCCAGGCGCGCGCCAGCGCTTCCTCGATCCGCCCGCCGAGCGGGGCGCGCACGCCCAGCGCCCGCGCGATCGCGGCCCGGCCGTAGGCGGGCTCGCGCTCCTGCCGCGCACCCGGCCGCATCGCCATGAGCGCCGCCCGGATCCGCGCCCAAAGGGCGTCGTTTTCGTCCTTGACGAGAAAGGTATCGCTCATGTCCGGCCTGCTGGTGGTGCGAGGAGTGTGCGCACCCGCCAGTCTGGCCGGACATGGTTAACGGATGGTGAACGCCATCGCGCGCTCCTAGCGCTCTTCCGGCGGCTCCCATTCGGGCCAGTCGACGGCGTGCTCTTCCCACTCGCCGGCCGCCACGTCGAGCTCGCTCACCGTCCTGCCCCGCACCGAGACGCCGACGTCCTCGACGGTCTGCATCGTTCCCGAGATCAGCGGATGCCACCAGGCGAGCCCCTTGCCCTCGGCGATCCGCCGATAGGCGCAGGTCTTGGGGATCCACTTGATCTCGAGGATGTTTTGCGGCGTCAGCTTGATGCAGTCCGGGACCTTGGCCTTGCGGTTCTCGTAGTCGCTGCACGTGCAGGTGTCGCCGTCGAGCAGGCGGCAATGCACGTCCGAGGTGATGATCTCGCCGGTGTCCTCGTCCTCGAGCTTGATGAGGCAGCAGCGCCCGCACCCGTCGCAGAGCGCTTCCCACTCGGCCTCGTTCATTTCCGCCAGCGTTTTTTCTTCCCAGAACGGCATTGTGTCCCGTCTTCGTGTTCACCCTCGCCCGCGATATCGGTTTGCCGGGCATCGGATGTGGTTCATAATCAGTCCACTACAACGAAATGTGCGTCCGAGACGCACAAAACTTTGCTAGCAATGGTCCGCTAACCTGCCGGGCGTATGGTCCCGCAGGGCGCGGATCAGAGACCCCAGTCGGGACGAACGAGCGTGCAGGACCCTGTCGACAAGAAGCCGCAGCGGCGCAGGAAATCGGGCTTTCTGGCGGCCGACGCCTGGCTCGATTCCTCGCTCTACGATTCCTGGCGCGCGCTCGGGCGCGGCTATACGCGCTTCCAGGATTTCATGTCCCGCTTCCATGTCTCGGGAATCAAGCGTTTTTTTGTCGAGGTCTTCTCGGATGCCCTTTCGTTCGGCGCCATCGGCTGCGTGCTGATGACGGCGCTGGCGATGCCCGCTTTCGACATCACCGCATCGGGCGAGTACAACCGGGCCGAGAACTACTCCGTCGTCTTCCTCGACCGCTACGGCAACGAGATCGGCCGGCGCGGCATCCGGTCCGACGATTCCGTCGCCCTCGACCAGTTGCCGGACTTTCTCGTCAAGGCGACGCTCGCGACCGAGGACCGGCGCTTTTACGAGCATTTCGGCATCGACGTGGTGGGCACGCTCCGCGCCCTGATGAGCAACGCCTCGGGCGACACCTCTCTCCAGGGCGGCTCCTCGATCACCCAGCAGCTCGCCAAGAACCTCTTCCTCACCTCCGAGCGCACCCTCGAGCGCAAGATCGTCGAGGCGTTCCTGTCGGTCTGGCTCGAGTGGAACTACAGCAAGGACCAGATCCTCAAGCTCTACCTCGACCGCGCCTATATGGGCGGCGGCAATTTCGGCGTGGTGGCGGCGGCCGACTATTATTTCGGCAAGCAGGTCACCGACATCTCGCTCGCCGAGGCGGCCATGCTCGCCGGGCTCTACAAGGCGCCCACGCGCTTTGCCCCGCATGTGGACCTGGCCGCCGCGCGCGGCCGGGCCAATGTCGTCCTGACCAACATGGTCAATGCGGGCTTCCTCACCGAGGGCCAGGTGACCGCGGCGCGCCGGCATCCGGCCAGCCCCATCGACCGCGCCTCGGACATGCACTCGCCCAACTACTTCCTCGACTGGGCCTTCGAGGAGACCAAGTCGATCATCGAGGCCAACCGCGCCACCTCCAACAACTTCATCGTGCGCACCACCATCGACTCCACCCTCCAGTCCTATGCGGAAGAGGCCGTGACCTCCGTGGTGCGCGAGCAGGGCGAGGCCTACAACGTCAGCCAGGCGGCCATGGTCGTCACCGATCTCAACGGAGCCATCCGCGGCATGGTCGGCGGCATGGACTACGGCAAGAGCCAGTTCAACCGCGCGATCGTGTCGACCCGCCAGCCGGGCTCGGCCTTCAAGCCCTTCGTCTATGCCGAGGCCTTCGAGCAGCTGGGGCTGCGGCCCAGCGACACCATATCGGACCGGCCGGTCTGCATCGGTGACTGGTGCCCGCAGAACTACGGGCGCAACTATCGCGGCTCCACCACCCTGCTCTCGGCCTTCGCCGCCTCGATCAACACCGTGCCCGTCACCCTCTCGATCAAGACCGGGCGCGAGCCGATCGCCGAATTGAGCCACCGCATGGGCATCCGCAACGAGTATCCGGTCACCCGCTCGCTCGCCCTCGGGGTCGCCTCGGTTTCCGTCCTCGACATGACCTCGTCCTATGCGGTCTTCGCCAGCGGCGGCCTCAAGACCCAGGCCTTCGGCATCACCCGCGTCACGACGCTCGCCGGCGACCTCGTCTACGAGAAGGACGCCGATGCGCCGCGCGAACGCATCCTCAGCGAGCAGACCGTTTCCGACATGAACATGATGATGCGCACGGTCGTCACCGGCGGCACCGGCCGGCGCGCCGACGTGCCGGGGGTACCCGCCGTCGGCAAGACCGGCACCACCACCTCCTACCGCGACGCCTGGTTCTGTGGCTTCACCGGCAATTTCGTCGCCGCCGTCTGGTTCGGCAACGACGACTACCGGCCGACCAAGGACCTCACCGGCGGCACCCTGCCGGCCATCGCCTGGCAGAAGTTCATGGCCTATGCCCACACCAACACCGAGATCAAGCCGCTGTTCGGCGTCGATTTCGTGCCCGAGCAGACGATCGTGGCCGAGGCGCCCGAGGAGGCCGAGATCGTCGACGAGCGCCCGCCGAGCCTGACGCCGGCCGCCGCCCGCAAGCTCGTCGACCTTGCCGAGCGCCTGCAATCGACCATCGATGCCGCCGCCCCCATCGGCGCCCAGGCCCGCATCGCCCCCGTCTCCGCCAGCCGCGAAAGCCTCTAGTGCGCAGCTCGTACCGAAATCGCGCACGCCCCCCCTTCCCCTCGCCCCTCCGGGGAGAGGGACAGATTTTTCGCGTCCAACGGAAAATCAGGGTGAGGGGCTGTCGCGGGAGTCGCGATGTCCAGCACGCATCCGCCACCGCCCCCCTCCCCCTTGAGGGGAGGGGCTGGGGGTGGGGGTCCATCAGCAGCCCGCAGGACCACCCCCACCCTCATTCCCTCCCCTCAAGGGGGAGGGAGGCCGATCGCGCCTTTGACCAGATTGCGCCCCAGCCACGACGCGGCACCTCCCCCCTTGAGGGGAACCGCCACGGGGTTGGTGCTGGCCCGTCGGCGGCTCCCCCCACCCCAACCCCTCCCCTCCAGGGGGAGGGACGTGCGCGAGCCGCAAATTCCGTGGGATTTCTTCAACGACCGGGAGGGTCCCCTCCCCCTGGAGGGGAGGGACAGGGTGGGGGGTGCCGCGTCTGGCTGCGCGGATGCGGTAGCCCTGCCGCAAGGAGGAGGGAAGCCGATCGTCTTTGTGGCATCATCGTACCACGCCCACCGGCCGTCATCCCGGCGAAGGCCGGGACCCATCCTGAGATGCCTCCCGCGCCGCAAGGTGGTGGTAGCCGGTCACCACAGGAACTCGCGGCGGCCCCCATCCCTTCGAGGGTGGCCGCCCCAGCCGCCTCCACCCCTGTTCGAGCCGCCTGAGGCCTCATGCGCTTCGTCCTCCGCATCCTCGTCATGTTCGCCGTGGCGCTCGTCTTCGGGTTTGGCCTGTCCTATTACGCGCTGACCGACGGGCGCTATTTCGGCGTCCTCCAGTCCGGCCCGTGGACCGCCTGGCCCGATGCCGGCTCGCCCCAGCCCAACCCTTACACGCGCGCCCATGTCGTGCGGGTCGGCAACCTGCCGCTGGGCCAGTCCGAGGGCCTGCAGTTCACCGCAACGACCGACAGCGCCGGCGAGCCCCTGACCCGCGCCTGCACCTACACCATCTCCGGCACGACCCCGGTCGCCACGTTCTGGACACTGGTCGCCGTCGATGGCGCAGGGCGCAACCTCGCCCGTCCCGACGCCGCGATGGCGCTGCGCTCGGGCGACATCGTGCGTCCGGAGGACGGTTCCATCGACGTCCATGTCGGCACGCGCCTCATGCCCGGCAACTGGCTGGAGATCGTCGGCGGCGGCCCCTTCTCGCTGGCGCTGACGCTCTACGACACCGTCGCCTCGTCCGGGTTCGGGGCGTCGGTCGAGGCCCTGCCCTCGATCATACGGGAGGGCTGCCGATGATCCGCACCCTCCTCTACGTCGTCGCTGGCCTCGTCCTCGGCGGCATCATCCACATCGTTGCCGTCCTCACCCTGCCCCAGCTGGCCGAGGAGACCGTCTGGACCCGCATCGCCGCCCTCGAGGCGCACGACCGCGTCGCGGTCCTGCCCCCGGTCGAGCCGGGCGCGGCCAATCCGCTGGGGCTCGATCCCGAGCTCGTCTACGGCGTCTGCCAGGTCGACCTTTCTCAAGGTCCCGCCTACATGAACGGTGTCATGCCCGACGCGTTCTGGTCGATCGCCGTGCACAACCGCGAGGGCACCGTCATCTATTCGACCACCAACCGCGACGGCATCGGGCGCACCCTGGCGCTCGGCATCTTCAACCCCGCCCAGACCCGCCTCCTCGCCCAGCAGCAGCTCGACGTCGAGGAAGGCCTCCTCATCGTCGAGTCCCCCACCGACCCTCTCTTCATCACCGTCCGCCTCGCCCCCGCCCACCAGGCCATGCGCACCCGCTACGCCGAGGCGCTGGCGGAGGTGGTGTGCGGCTCGCGGCCGGTGGAGTAGGGTTGGGTCGGTTTCGATTCCGATGCGTAGCTGAAAGGGTCCGAACTGCGGCTTTGCGGAGCAAAAAGAAGCACGAAGGCGATAAATATTGGACGGGTTCGACATAGGTCTATTGCACGTTATTGAAGGCAAATGGAGATTCGATTGAATGCCGATAATGTTGCAAGCACCATCCGGGCGGTCAGTTTTCGTCGAAATCTGGGATAATCAAAAAATCTTGGCGACAGCGACTGGATTTATTGCGACTATCGGCCCATTGAGAGCTTTTATTACCAATCGTCATGTAGTAACTGGATTGGCACAAACCTCAAATGAGATTCTGTGGGGCAACATACCCGACAAGATAATATTATATCTCGTCTGCGCAGACGCTCAGGTCGTCAATTTAACGATACCATTGGTGGACGAAAACTACAAAGGCATTTGGACTGAACACCCAAATCTGGGAGAGAATGCTGATTTAGTAGCCCTGCCACTACCTAGTTCAATGCCCGCTGGACTGAGGCTCAATGAGTATGACCTGCAAGCCCCGCAACCTAACATTGCTGTCGGCCCATCAGATCAAGTCAGCATCGTAGGATTCCCATTCGGAATTAGGGCGTCTGGTTTGCCCATCTGGTCCACAGGGTTCATCGCGTCAGAACTCGAACTAAACTATGATGAGCGTCCGGTCTTTCTCATCGACAGCCGCACGCGAGCCGGTCAATCGGGATCTCCAGTCATAGCACACCGGAACGGCGGTATGGTTGCGATGGCGGACGGCAGTAGCGCTGTATACAATGGACCGGTCACTAGATTGCTAGGCATCTACAGCGGCCGAATAAATTCAAAGTCGGACTTGGGGATTGTTTGGAAGATCGCCGCCGTTGTTGAATTGATGAACTCAATGCAATACAAATTTAGCTAGAACCGGCATCACAGTGAAACTAGCCGAGCTTCCTGCAGATGGCCGTATTCTACCGTTGAGCGGAAGCTTATCCGACAGTCCATTTGCCACCGAGTCGCGGCCGGTGGAGTAGGATTGGTCTGCTGAAGGGCAGCCATTTCCGCAATCGCATCGCAATATCCTGCAGGCGGACACCGCGGCATTCACACCCCAAGCTCTTTTCGCGAAGCAAGGGCGAGTGCGGCGATGAGTTCGTCCGGAATGGGCTTGCTCGGCGAGAATGTGACACCGGTCTTTGTTGCCATGAGCCCGACCGAAGCAATGTCCTGCGCGTGTGCGCTGATCGCGCCTTTGCTGACGTAGAGGCCACACTGCTTGCTGAACGCGGCATAGGCCGCGACGATTGCGTTCGCAGAGCCGAACCCCGGCATGTCGTAACGGATAATCTCTTCCACGTCGGGCAGCGTTTGACGCAGCTTGGCACGCAGGTGCGTCAGCAGCGGCCGGAGTTCCTCCGGCGCCGCAGCGATGTATGCGTCATGGTCCGCGAACGCAGTCATGCCTCATGTTCGGCAATTGGATGTTTCTGCGCAAGCACTGACCTGCGCCATCTCCTCCCGTGAAGGCGATCGACCACCCTCCTTGACACGCCTTCCAATCTCGCTGTACATAACCAATTAGTTAGCTAACTGATTGGTTAGGAATGAACGTGCAGCCCGACCAGCTCAGCCTCACCCTCTCGGCCATCGCCGACCCCACCCGCCGGGCCATCCTGATGCGGCTGATGGATGGGGAGGCGTCGGTCAAGGAGCTCGCGGTGCCGTTCGAGATGAGCATCCCGGCGATCTGCAAGCATCTCAAGGTCCTCGAAGGCGCGGGCCTCATCAGCCGTGGGCGCAACGCCCAGTTCCGGCCCTGCCGGCTGGAGGCGCAGCCGCTGCGCGAGGCCGTCGACTGGATCGAGGAGTTCTCGCGATTCTGGGACACGAGCCTCAACCGGCTCGACGGGCTGCTCGAGCGCCTGCAGGCGGCCGATCCAACGGCCAGGAAGAACTGAGGCCTGCCATGGACCGCGATCCTCTGGAACAGCGCGAACTCGTCATCACCCGCCGCCTCAAGGCGCCGCGCGAGCTCGTCTGGCGCACCTTCGAGGACCCGTACCTGCTCGCCCAGTGGTGGGGCCCGGAAAACTTCACCTCGGCCGTCACCAGGCTCGAATTCCGCGCCGGCGGCGAGTGGCACGTTACCATGCGCAGGCCCGACGGCACCGAGCATCCCGTGCGCTACCAGTTCGTGGAGATCGTTGCGCCCGAGCGCATCGTTTACCGGCCGTTCCGCCCGCCCGAGGCGGTTTTGCGCGGCAAGCCGCCCCCGACCTATGTCGCGACCCTCACCTTCGAAGCGCTCGGCAACGAAACGGTCTTCACCATGCGCGCCGAGTTCGAGAGCGCCGCGGACCTCGCCGTCGCGATGGAGGGTGGCTTCTTCCAGGGCACCAACCAGGCCTTCGACAAGCTCGAGCGACATCTCGCGACGTACTGATTTCAGGAGGAACCATCATGCTGAGGCGCAGCCTCGTGACCATCGCCTTCCTCGCCGCGGCCCTCGTCGCGGCTCCCGTCATTGCCCAAACCGCAGGAGACAATCCGATGAGCACCACGAGCAGCACGGGCAAGGTCCCGGTCGGCGGCGCCGAAATCTACTACGAGATCCACGGCGACGGCCCGCCGCTGGTGCTGCTGCATGGCGGCGTCGACCCATCCCAGACCTTCGGCGCGCCGCTCGCCGCGATGGCGAAGACCCACAAGGTGATTGCCATTCATATGCGCGGCCACGGCTTCAGCACAGACAGCGATGCGCCGTGGTCCACCGAACTCATGGCCGACGACGTCGCGGCCGTGCTCCAGGAACTGGGCATCGGCAACGCGCGCTTCATGGGCTATTCGCTCGGCGCCGGCGTCGCGCTGCAAGTCGCGATCCGCCACCCCGAACTGGTTGAGAAACTGGTGCCGGTCTCGGTGGCCTTCAGCATTGATGGCGACTATCCCGAGACGCGGCAGGCCTTTGCGCAGATGCCTGATATGGCCGCCACTATCGGCCAGCAAATCGCGGCCTCGCCGCTCGCGCAGCTCTACCCGGACGTCGACTGGGAGCGGGTGATGCGAAAGTCCGGCGAGATGAACCAGGCCGACCACGACTGGACCGAGGAGATAAAGACAATCAAGGCGCCGATGCTGCTGGTCTTCGCCGACGCGGATTCCATCCGGCCCGAGCACATGGTCGAGTTCTGGAAGCTGCTCGGCGGCGGCCAGCGCGACGCCGGGTTCGACGGCTCCCAGCGCCCCTTGAGCCAGCTCGCCATTATCCCCAACACCACGCACTACAACGTGATCCAGTCGCCGCTCCTCACCGAGGTCGCAACGGCCTTCCTCACGCAGTAGCGCTCATCGAGCTGCTGCCGCCAGGATCGCCCCGCCCTACCGGGCCATGCGCACCCGCTACGCCGAGGCGCTGGCGGAGGTGGCGTGCGGGTCGCGGAGTTGGGTTGGGCAGCTTCCGGGATGCTGCTGGGCCTCATGGACCGGCGTCGACGATTGAGTGCAGGATTTCCGCGTCGCGACGCGGTGGGGCGCCGAAAAGCCTTTTATACTCACGCGAGAACTGGGAAGCACTTTCATATCCAACGGCATAGCCGACAATGGCGGCCTCGGCACGCTCTGTCACCAGGCGCCGACGCGCCTCGTGCAGTCGGATGTGCTTCTGATATTGCAGCGGGCTTACCCCGGTTAAAGCCTTGAACCTTCGGTGAAATACCGACAGGCTCATGCCGGCCACCGCCGCCATGGCATTAACGCTCAGGTGCTCGGCATAATGCTGGCGGATCCACGCCATGGCCCGGCGAAGATGCGACAGGCGGGTGTCGGCGCCCGCGATTTGCCGCAGCAAGGCCCCCTGCGGTCCCATCAAAAGCCGGAACATCAGCTCGTGTTCCAGATGGGCGGCCATGACCCGGATTTCATCGGGACTGTCGAGCAGGCCGGCGAACCGCCGCCATGCCTCGAGGAGTGTCGCCCCAGCCTTCGAAACGCCGAAGCCCGACCGTACGGCCGGTTCGGCAAAGCCGTTCATGTCGAGCAGAATCGACGAGATAACGGCCGGATCGAGATAGAGGTTGAGCGCCAGATAGGGCTCGTCCGTGGAGGCTTCGCAGACCTGCCCCATGGCCGTCACCTCGGCGGCCACGACCATGCATTCGCCTTCGCCATATTCGAGCATGCCGTCGCCGATGAATGTGCGTTTGCGGCCTTGCAGAACAAGGCAGACGACCGGTTCGTAGATTAGCCCCGCCGCATCGGTCGGATTGTCGATGCGGTAGATGTGAAGCCGCGGCATCGCCGGATTGTTGCGGCCGGCATGGCGCAGGGCGATGGCGCGGATTTCGTCGAGTTCTGTCATGGCCATATCCCACGACGCTTGCCTCAAAAGGTCAAGCGATCGGCAGGATCAGGCAATCATTCGGGACCATCGGACATCCGGCCATGGGGGTGGTCTACCTACATTCTGCCGGCACACGCGACGAAAGGATATTGCGATGCAGAAGCGCAAACTCGGCAGGAACGGACCGGACGTATCGGCCATCGGCTATGGCGCGATGGGCTTTCACCTGGCCTATGGTGCGGCCGATACCCAGGCCGGCCTTGACCTCATCAAGCGCGCCTACGATCTGGGCGTGACGTTTTTCGATACGGCCGAACTCTATGGCTGGGGCGAGAACGAGAAGTTCATAGGCGAGGCTGTGAAGGGCTTCCGCGACGATATCGTCATCGCCACCAAATTCGGCTTCACCCTCGAAAATGGCGCCTACGGCGTCAACAGCCGGCCCGACCATATCCGACAAGTGACGGAAAACAGCCTGCGCTATCTCGGCGTCGACCAGATCGACATTCTCTATCAGCACCGCGTCGATCCCAATGTGCCGATCGAGGATGTTGCCGGCACCGTCAAGGACCTGATCGCCGAGGGCAAGGTCAAGTATTTCGGTCTCAGCGAAGCCGGACCGCAGACCATTCGCAAGGCCCATGCCGTGCAGCCGGTGGCGGTCCTGCAGACCGAATATTCCGTCTTCGAACGCGACGTCGAAGCCGTATTGCCCACCACGCGCGAACTGGGCATTGGCTTTGTCGCCTATTCGCCGCTTGGCCGCGGCTTCCTCACCGGCGCCGTAAAGCCGTCGGCCGAGTATGAAGAAACCGACATGCGTCGCTTTGATCCGCGCTGGCAGCCGGGCAATTTCGAAAAGAACCTCGATGCCGTTCGCCAGCTTGGCGAACTGGCCGAGGAAAAGGACATCACGGTGTCGCAACTGGCTCTGGCCTGGCTGCTGGCTCAGGGCGACGACGTCGTGCCGATCCCCGGTACCCGCCGTATCGCACGGCTCGAGGAGAACATAGCGGCTGCCGGGATCACGCTTTCGGCAGACGATCTTGCCCGCATCCGGGACATCCTGCCCGACGGCGCTTTCGGCGCCCGCTATGCCGGCGACATGGTCCCCAGCTGGATCTGACAGACAATGGGTGGCGGGCAGCGCCCGCCACCCATCTTTGACCGAAATTCGCGCCCGCATGTCGAAACCGGGTTTCTCCGCTCGTCGTCTAGTCGCAAAGGCATTTTCCATTGGCCCGATGACGGGCTCCAGAGGAGGTTGAAATGACGACGACGTTCGCTGCCGAAACCACCACCCACTTCGTTTCCCGCGCCCTCGGCGCCGTGATCGAGGGTATCCGCGCCCTCCATGCCCGCCGGACCCAGCGGCTGACCCTCGCCGCGCTGATCGAGATGGATCCGGGCCGGCTCGATGATCTCGGCATCACCGTCCAGGACGTTCAGGACGCCATGCAGGCCCCGCAGGCCGGCCGGCATCTCGAAGCCCGCCGCACCGTGCGCGCTTCCGGCTGGACGGCCAAGGTTGCCGCGGCCTAGCTCCGGCTGGGGCGTGTCGAGATTCAGTCGCCCCCACCCGACTGAATGTCGCCACGCCCTATGCCGCACCCGCCACCCCGACCAGGTGTCCTTCGGGGTCGGTGAAGTGGCCGACCACCAGCTCGCCGCTCGGTGAACTGACCGGGCCCAGCCGCCGCGTACCGCCGAGTTCCTCGGCTCTACGCAGGGCCGCTTCCACGTTTTCGACGGCGACGTAGAAGATGACGTGGCTGTCGTAGGCCCGGCCGCCTGCAACGCCGCCAGGAATGCCGCCGCCATTGCCATCGCTGCTCACGAATCCGTAGTTCATCGGTTCGGAGATCTCTTCGGCGACCGGTCCGCTCCTGTCGTACTCCCAGCCGAAAAGCTCGCGGTAGTAGCCCCTGAGTTTATCCGGGTCTTTCCCGATGATCTCGAAATGCACGACCGGCTGTCCCATGACCGCCTCCTTCTCGTTTGGGCTGGTTCTTCGAGCGCGAGCGCCCTTAGGCGCGCCTTCGCGAACAGCAGCTCCAGGTAGCGCCGCAGATGGTCGAGGCTCGCCGCCGCCGCCGCCGCGCCGCCCGTTGCCTTGGCCAGCACGAACCCGCCCTGCACGACCGCCTCGATGTGCAGCGCCAGGCTTTGCGGCGTCCAGTCGCTGGCTGCTCCGCGGGCGTCCATTGCGGCCCGGATTTCGGTCTCCAGCCATGCGATCCCGGCATCGAGGCTCTTCGCGCAGGCCGCAGCGATATTCGGATGGGTACGGTAGACGTCCTGGATCATCGTCCCCACAAAGCAGGTGAAGTCCGGGACGTCGTCCGTCAGGGTGGCCTTGCGGAACGCGACATAGCCGAGGAGGCGATCGAGCGGGTCGCTCTCGTCGAGGAACGATGCGCCCTCGAAGACACGAGCAGCGTGGGCATCCCAATGCAGGATCGCTTCGAGCGCCAGGTCGTCCTTGCCGTCGAAATGGTGAAAGAAGCTGCCCTTGGTCAGGCCGGCCTCGGCACAGACATCCTCCACACGTGTTGCGGCATAACCTTTGGCGCGCACCAGTTTGAGCGTGGCATCGAGAAACTTGCGCTTGGACTCGTGCTGCATCTCCGCACGCTCCGCTTTCGCCGCCATGTCGCAAGCCTCCCGACCCGTACCGACTGGCTGGTTTTTACCATACCAACCAGTTGGTCTGCTCGCAACCCGCAGATGACGCACCAACGCATCCCCGGCGCAACCACGCCGCGCCAGGTTTCCGTTTGCGCGGAAACGGCTGCTACTTGATCGCGATGACCTCGTTGTCCACCGGGAGCTTGCCGTAGCGCGAGGGGAGCGGGGCGCCTTCGTGGGCGTATCGGCCCGTCGGGTCGCCGCAGAAATCGCGGGCGTTGGCGCGCTCGACGAAGCGGGCGAGACGGGTGAGCTCGTAGTCCGTGCTCAGCGACTGGGCGTGCGGGGTTTCCACCAGCAGGTGGTCGAGCGCGTAGTCGTAGGACTGGAACCGATAGTTGAGCATGGCGACGAACCAGGCGATCGACTGGTCGTTCTCGGCCTTGCGCGCCCGCGCCTCGGCCGCATCCTGCGGCCCCAGCCGCGAGAGCGCCGCCAGCGCCTCGGCGCGTTGCCGGTCGACCTCGACCACGGCGCAGATCGCCGCGAACGTCGCCGGGATCGTATCGATGTCGGCAAGGATGTGCTGGCCGAGCGTCGCGTAGCGCACCGTGGAAGACTGGTAGTGCGTCTCGCGCAACCACTTGTAGTAGCGCTCGAGCCCGAACGCGCGCGAGCCGACCGGCGTGATGCGCGTGCGCTGCAGCTCGGTGACGAAATCGAACGACCAGTCCTTGGCGTGCGGCGCGACGAGGAAGCGCCAGATGCGGTCGTGCATCAGCTTCTCCTCGTCGGTCTGGTTGAAGGCCGAGACCGGCTCGCCCCGCGCATTGGCGAACGTGCGGCCGGCCGCGGGCATGGCCACGTCATGCATGTAGCTCGGCGCCGCCCGGCCGAAATCCCCGACCGGACGCGGACCGCAGGCGGCGAGCGCCAGCAGCGCGATCGCGACCACGCCCAGCCGCAACCGCCTATCCGCGCCGCCGCTTCGGCTTGTCAGGATCGGAGCGCTGTGTCGACGAAGTAAGCCCGCCTCGCTCATACCGCACTCCGGTAAAGATCACGATCTGGCCGCCGCCGGGCTTGGGACCCTTCGGGGCTACGCTGTTACGCCTGGTGAACGCGACAAGTTTGCCCAACCTGTCCTCCGCTCGTTTCCGCCCCGTTCCCACAGGGGGCAGGCACTGGGTTGAATCACGCGCGTGTCCATTCGCGCCGGGCCATTAAGAGTTCGTCAAGGTTAACAGTCTGCTAACGAATCGCGGGCAAGAGTACATTCGGCGCAATTGGGGTGCGTCGGCTCGGTCAATGGTTTGGGAAATGCTTGGATTTCAGCCCTATGAGACGTTTCAACTTCTGATCGACGGCGGTGGGGTGGATAGAACCAACACGCTGCTCATCGCGGCGTGCGACGCCTATGTGCGGCGCGGCAAGCCGACGGTTCCGGAAATGGAGCAGTTCGAAGCCCTGGCCGCCCGGCTCTTTCCGGCCGCCGGCCCGCATGCGCGGGCCAAGGGCGCCGCGATCCTCGCGCGCGCCGAGGTGCTGACGCCCGACCTCGAATCGCTCGTTGCCGCCTATCTCGGCGACGATCTCGTCGCCTGGCTCAGCACGGCCGAAAATCTCTCCGAAAAGACGATGCTCGACCTCCTCTCCCAGCAGGACGCCGATGTCGCGGCCGCGCTCGCGGCGCGCCCGGACCCGACCAACATCGTCCTCGCCAAGCTCTTCCAGGTCAATTCGCGCAAGGTCTACCGGGCGCTGGCCGCCAACACCGCCATCTCGCTGCGCGGCGCATATCTCAGCGCCCTCGCCCGTTCGGCGCAGATGGACCACATCGTTGCCGAAGAGCTCAGCACCCGCGCCGATTTCGACGCCGCCCTCCTCGCCCCTGCGTTCTTCGACCTCTCCGATGCCGCGCGCCTCAGGGTCATTCGCGCGTTCTCGAGCCGCGAGACCCCGGCCGCGCCCATCAAGCGCACCATCGAGCAGATCTCAGTCGCCAATGCGGACCTCACCAAGGCGCTGATGAAGCTCTTCTCGGAGAACCGCCGGCCCGAGGTCACCCGCCTCTTTTCGCAGATCACCGGGCTCGACGAGGTGCGCTGCGGGCAGATCGCCCACGACACCAGCGGGGCGGCGCTCTTCGTCGTGCTGCGCGCTTTCGGGTGCAGTGCCGAAGATGGGCTCAAGGTCCTCATCCACGCCACCTCGCACGACCAGGATCGCTCCAAGGCGCTCGCCGAGTTCGTCACCCTCTTCGGCACCGTCGGGCAGGACTCCATGGCCTACCTGATGAGCGCCTGGCGCGGCGAGGTGAACCTCCTCGAGCTCGTGCGGCCCGAGTACCAGCCGTTCACGCAGGAGAGCAAGCGCACGCCCGTCGCCGCGCCCGCCCCCGCGCGCAACCCCGCCATCGACCAGGCCATCGAAGCCCTCGCCCGCATCGGCACCCGGCGGGCGGGGTAGTCGGGCAAACAAGCTGGAGCCTTGCGTCCCCTACGGGGGGGCCGGCCCCTCCCCGCGATCAGGTCTGGCCCCGTAGCCCAAGCTTCTTCCGCAACATGCGCCGCCGCTCGAGCGTCGCCTGCCTGAGACCTGTGCAGAGTGCGTCGCGATCTGTCTCGTAAGCCTTAAGGAAGGTTGCGGGAGCCGCCGTGGCGTCGTCATGCGTACCTCCCCAATAGGCCATTTCCACCAGCACCGGTATCAGGCTCAGAGCCAGGTCGGTCGGCAGATATTGGGTCACGCGCCTGTCCTCGGGATGAACGAAACGTTCGATGAGTCCCATGTCCTCGAGCCGCGCCAGCCGGTCGGTGAGTACATTGCTGGCGACCCCCTCGCCGGCATTTTTCATCTGACGATAGTCGTGTCGCCCCTCGATCAGCACATCGCGCAGGATCAGCAGCGACCAGCGGTCGCCCAAGCAATCCAGCGAGAACGAAATCGGGCAATGAGAGCGCAGTTGCGGAGGATCGAGAGCGGCCATCTAAATTTCAGTTGCAAATGACAACTGAATCTAGCCAACTATGACGATCGTGCATAGGGGGTAGTCCATGACGCTGCTGATCGGATCGGTTCTGTTTCTGCTGGTGGTCTTCCCGCTCGGCTATACTTGGCACTTGGTGCTGTTCAAGGCGCGGTTCGAGGCGATGGATTATCTCGGGCGCGACCAGCCCATCATCGGTCTGGGGCTCGCAGCGATGGTGATCCAGGCCATTGCGATGGCGCTGCTGTTCTCACTGCTCGTCGGACAGTGGCAAGCCATCCCGGCAGCGGCAATCGCCGTCGGGTTGCTGACCGCAGTCACCTGGAGCGTTCAGGTCCTCGCGCACGCCGCCAAATTCAACGTGGAGGTCATGCCCTTCCTGTGGCTGGAGACCGCCTATTTCGGCGTGCAGTTCGTTCTGGTTTTCGTCGTCTATGCGGTGGCGTTCAGCCTGCTGCCGCCGGTATGATGCATGGCGCGGTTTCAGGAAAAGTGGTTACCACTTTTCCGGTTCGAAACTGCGACAAAACAAAGAGTTAGAGCTCCCATTCTGATTCAGAATGGGAAATGCTCTAGCGCGGCGTAGACGCCTGCCGCGAGGTGGTGGCCAAGTCCTGCCGTCTAAACCACCAGCAGCCCTATATCCCCCTGGCGCAGCTCGAGGCTCAGCACCCAAAGGTCCGGATCGAACTCGATTTCGCGTTCGATGCGCTCGCGCACCTTTGCCGGCTCCTGCCGGTCGAAGCGGAGCTGGAACAGGCGGTCGGCGGTCACCTCCTCGCGCGCTGCGAAGGAGGCCGGCGTGAACAGCGACACGGTGCCGTTGAGGTGGTCGACCTCGACGAACACCTGGCCGGCGATGGGGTCGCCGCGCCGCGCGACGACGCAGAAATGTCCGAGGTCGTTGTGGCGGCGAACGAACGCGCCGCACCAGAGATCGCTGCGAAGATAGGACATGGGCTCGTTCGGACGGCGGACATTGGCTCGTCTAAACGCTTGCCCCCGCTGCCACCAGCATGTCAACCAGCGCCGGGCTCACCTGCCCCGTGACGCGGTAGTTGTGGTAGACCTCGAAATTGCGGATGGCCCTGGCCGTGGCTTCGTTCGCCTGCCCGTCGATGGCCCCGTGCAGGAAGCCGAGGCTGGCGAGCCCGCGTTGCACCTGCATCACCAGTTCACGGCCGGTTGCCGGGGTGACTTGCTGCGCCGGGCCGCGCGCGGCCGAAGGCTGCTGGGCGGGCGGTTGCGTCGCCTGCGGCGTGGGTCTTGCGGCCGCCTGGCGAGGCTCTGCGGTCGCCACGGGCGTTGCCGTCGCCGCCGGCGTCGCGGCCTGCGTCACCGGCGCTGCCGGGCGCGGAGCGGGCGTGATCGGCTCGGGCATGGGCTGGTTCGCTGTGCGCGGCTCGGGACTGGAAAGCAACGGCAGTGCCGGCACCGGGCGCTGGGCCGGCTGGGACGGCGTGCCGCGGGTGTCGAGCTCGGAGATGATCGAATCGATCGTGTCGGTCGCCGAGGCGACGACCGCGTCGATGGGGTTGGAACGGCTCTCGACCGGGCCGATGAGGATATCGGGCTGCTCGGCGACCTCGACGGGTGCCGGCGCCGGGGCAGCCGCAGTCGCAATCGGCTGCGCGGGTGGAGGTGTCGTCGCCTGCGGCGCGGGCGCGGCGGCAACGGTCGGCGTCGGCGGCGGAGCGGGCATCCGCCCTTCCGCGTCGGCTTCCAGAATCGCCCGGACAACGGCAGGCGTCAGTGCGCCCTGCGGCGTCAGCCCGTTGCGCTCCTCGAAGGCGCGGATGGCGCGGGCGGTCATCGGCCCGTAGTAGCCGTCGACCTGCCCCTCGAAGAGCTTCAGCTCGAGAAGCTTCTTCTGCACCTCGAAGACCTCGACGTTGCCGACCGGCTGGTCCGGCACCACCGGAGGAACGCTGCCCGTGGTCTCGCCGGTCACCGGCTGCACGAGCGGCGCGACGGCCGGCGGAGCGACGACCTGCGGCGCGACCAGCACCTGCGATTCGGGCGCGGCCCCCAGATCGTCCGGCCGTTCGGCGGGAATGGGCGCGAGGGGCGAGGGCGCGAACAGCGGCGCCGGATGCTCGGTGTGCTGGTTGTAGAGCGCATTGGTGCCGGCGAGCGCGGTCATCGTCGCCAGGGCCAGCATGCCGGTATTGGCGAGCGGGGCGCGCATGTAGCGGGCGATCGCCCACACTCCGGCGCGGCCGAGGCCTGCAAGAGCAGCGCCGCCCGCGGCCATGGGCAGGTGGGAGAGCGTTGAGGCCGTCATAGAGCTTTTCTTTTTTCGTCTTGCCATGGGGTCGTGTGGGCGGGCGGAGACTCGCGGTGCAAGGTCGTGACCGGCGCAGTTTCCGCCACTTTTATTGCCGGACCGTTTAAGGGCAGCAGGACAGTGACGGTTGTCCCCACTCCGATCTCGGAGACGGCGCGCAGCGTGCCCCCGTGCAGGTCGACAAGTCCCTTGACGATGGACAGGCCGAGGCCCGTGCCTTCGTGCCGGCGGTCGAGGCCGTCATTGGCCTGGAAGAACGGCTCGCCGATCCGCGCCACCGCCGAGGCGTCCATGCCGATGCCGCGGTCGCTGACCGAAATGTTGAGGTCCTGCCCCTGCCGCTTCATAGAGACGATCACCTGGGTTCCCGGATGCGAGAACTTGATGGCGTTGGACAGGAGGTTGATGAGGATCTGCCGGCAGGCCCGCTCGTCGGCGACGATCCCCGGCAGCGGGCGCGAGATATCGGACTTCAAGGTCGTGCCCCGCTCGCGCGCCAGCGCCTCGACGATGCGCAGGCTCGGCTCGATCAGGCCTTCGGGCGCGAAGGTGTCGGTCTGCAATTCGAACTTGCCCGCCTCGATGCGCGACATGTCGAGCAGCATGCCGACGACCTCGAGCAGGTGCTTGCCGCTCTGGTGGATGAGCGCGGCGTATTCGCGATGCGTCGGGTTCGGTTCGCCCCCGATCCCCTGCGTCATCATCTCCGAGAAGCCGACGACCGCGTTGAGCGGCGTGCGCAGCTCATGGCCGATGGTAGCCAGGAACCTTGACTTGGCGACCGACGCCTGCTCGGCGGCCTTGCGCGCCTCGCGCGCCTGCTGCTCCTGGTCCTTGCGGTCGCTGATGTCGCGCAGCAACGCCACGATCTCGTAGGGGCCATCGTTCCGCCCGGGCTCGGGAATGGGGGAGAAGCCGATCTCGACCCAGAGATAGAGGGGTACCTGCGAAGGTTCGGCGGGTCGGTCGCGGCGCATGCGCACCTCGATGGTGCGGGCCGTTCCGCCGCGATTGGCGTCGGCAAAGGCGGTCATGTAGGCCGGCCGGTCGGCGACATGCACGCGCCCGCCGAGGCTCCCCTCGCCGAGCTCGTAGCGGCGGCAGCCGAAGAGGGTCTCGCAGGACGGCGAGGCGTAGAGCAGCTCGCCGTCCTCGGAAAAGCGCATGATGCCGTCCTGCATATGCTCGACGAGGTGCCGATAGGCGCTGACCTGCGCCTTCTCGTAGACCTCATAGGCCCGGTTGATGCGGTTGGCCGTCATTGCCACCAGGATCGCAGCGGCGGCGAAGGCGACGAGACCCGGCCGGGCCGCCGGATCGATGCCGATCGAGAGGCCCGCGCCGGAAAGCGCGATGCTCGTCACGGCCGCGAGCGCGAACGCCGCCCAGCTGCGCTGGCGCAATTTCGCATCGCCGAGCAGGGACGCGAGCACGGGCCCGAGCACCGCCGTCGCGATGCCGAAATCGGCGATGTACCGGTCGGCGACCGCCAGCACGCCGCCGGCGACGATGATCGTCGCGACCTGCGCTCCGGCGGCTTCGGCGAACTGGCGAGTGCGATTGAGCGAAAGGCTCGCCATGCCGCCGACGAGGAAGATGCCGGCGACCGTCAGGGCCAGTCCCTCGCGCAGCGCGACGAGCATGTAGACCGCGAGGGGCATGGCGAGGGCAGCCAGGAGAATCAGCACCAGAGCGTTGTCGGCCAGCGCCGCGCGGCGCATCGCATCGGGACGCACCGCCGAACCGGCCGTTGCCGTCGACGTCTCTTTGCTTGCGCGAAAAGAGAAAAGCCTGCCCATCGAACTAGAACTCACTTGCCCCGACGCCTTGCGTAAATCTCGGGGTCAGTTACCCCGGTCGGGCTTTCTGCCCGTGCCGCCCGAATACGTTCCGGGTCTGTCGCGTTAACCGTGACGGCGAACACCTAAGACACGATTAAGTCACGGGGCGGCTAACTGGTTCCCGTGACGTGCTTTCTCGGTTTAGCGTAAACAAGACCTTGCCCCGCCTTACCCCCGGCCCCGCCATTTGATTCAAATTTTATCGAAATGTGCGAGCGCGGTTTAATCGAATGCGACTAGCTTTGCCGTCACTGGCAAACGCAACTCTCGTTCGGGAGAAATCCATGTTCCTCGTGCGCTCGGCCTTCTGGCTCACCGTCGCCTTCCTCGTCATCAAGCCGGGTGTCGACCTCGAGCGCACCGCCCAGGACCTTTCCGGCCAGGCGCTTTCGGCCGGCCGCCAGGTGGTCGCCGAGGCGATCGCGGCCGATGAGTGCACCAGCTTTGCGTGCGTGGGCGGCAAGGCCATGCTCTCGGCCGCCATTGCCGAACCGGCGCCGGTTGCCGCGGTTGCCGCTCCTGCCGAACCGGGTTTGGTGCCCCTTCCGCGCCCGCGTCCCGACCGGGCCGGCTGAGGACAAGCGCCTCATCGCAAGGCGACTGGAAATGCGGGTCGCCATCCCCTAGATAAGGGTGCATGAGCACCCCGCAGGCCTTTCAGGACATAGCCGAGAACCTCTCTTTCCTCGACGATTGGGAGGACCGCTACCGCTATATCATCGAGCTCGGCCAGGGCCTGGAGAAGCTCGAGCCGTCCGAACGCGTGCCCGAGAACAAGGTCAATGGCTGCGTCTCGCAGGTCTGGCTGGTTTCGCAGAAGAGCGAGGCATCGGACGGACGACCTGCCCTGACCTATCGTGGCGAATCCGACGCCATGATCGTCCAGGGGCTCGTCGCCGTGCTGCTCGCCCTCTATTCGGGCCGGGCCGTCGAAGAGATCGCCGGCACCGATGCCATCGCCCTCTTCGACGAGCTGGGCCTGCGCGAACACCTGACCACGCAGCGCTCCAACGGGCTCGTGGCCATGGTCAACCGCATCCGCGCGGAAGCGGCAGCGGCCCTCAGCTAGCTCACTCGAAGCGAGTCGGGCGCACGTCGAGCCATCCCTGCATCTTTCCCCGCTTGCGGCCTCGCGCCTCGGGATCCAGCCCCAGCCGCGCGGCGAGCTGCTCGAGACCGATGCGCAGCACCAGCTTGGCGCTGCGGCGCGGCCATCCGCGTTCGGCCTCGATCGTCTGCAGGCCCTTGAGCAGTCCGCAGACGTCCAGCACCACCCCGGCGCAATCGCGCGGCAAGGTGTCCAGCAGGTCGCCGATCCTGCGCCTGGCGTCCAGCGCGCTCTCCGCGATGTCGCCGCCGCCGCTGCGCGCCCCTTTGGCCGGAGCCGCCCGCGCCGGATCGTAGGACATGGTGGTGCGCTGGATCATCTGCGCCCGCTCGGCGAGCCGCCTGATCCGCTCACCCGCCTCCAGATGATGCGGCGCGAGAAACGGGTCTCGTCCGTTGACCGCCAGCGCCAGCCGCGCCAGGGGGCTTTCGCCGAGGTCCTTCAGCCTGCCGTCCGGCGTGGCCGTCAGGTCGGCGTGGCGGGCCACGACCGGCTCCGCGGCCGATCGTTTGCTGTCCAGCCAGGCGCGGGCCCCGGCCGTGGCACGCAGCACCTCCCCCTCGACCGCCAGAACGCCGATGTCGATGAGCCGCCCGGCCTCGCCAGCGTCGAGCCGCACGGCTCGATCCCTCCGCTCGACCTCGTAGCCGCCGTCTGCATTGCGGATGGCCCGGAAGTTCGGCAGGAGCGTGCGCACGAAGCGCCGGGCGATGAGCTCAGAGCGCGCCATGGCCGTCACCCTCCCCCAGTTCCAGGATGCCGACGATCTGCCGTTCGAGATCGGCCAGCTCGTTCTCGAAACCCGGATCGTCGCGCATGTCCTCGACTTTGGCGCATGCGTATGAGACAGTTGTCCTATCTCGGCCAAAGACCTGCGCGACATCCTTGAACTGCCGGCCCAGCAGCACGTGGGTGAGATACATGCTCAACTGCCGGGCGCGGGCGGTTGTCGCCATGCAGCGCTTGGGGTGGAGGATGAGGTAGGGCGGCACGTCATAGGCCTTTGATACGACGTGAAGAATGAGCTCGCATTGCCAGTCGCTGTCAGGCTGCGGCGGGAGCGTCAGGGAGGCTACCGGCTTGCTGGTGCCGGCGATGAAATGCTGCATGGTGCGTCTCCGCGGATCAAGGAATTTATTCCTAGATCATCGCAGAAGACAATCCCGCGGGGATAAGTTGGGCGTGACGCTGGCCGTATCTGTGCGGAAAGATGAGGTTTCTGGTTATGGATCAGCGGCTTGGCGCATCACCAGCAGCTCAATCGCTAGCCCCGAAACCAAAAGGGCCGCCCTTGCGGGCGGCCACCTTGTTGCAAACTCTGCTGGGAGACTCAGCCTGCCTTGCGGCCGAGACCGTTGTCCTTGGCGAGCTTGGAGCGGGTCGCCGAGTAGTTGGGCGCGACCATCGGATAGTCTGCCGGCAGGCCCCACTTCTCGCGGTATTCCTCGGGCGAGAGATTGTAGTGGGTGCGCAGGTGGCGCTTCAGCGATTTGAACTTCTTGCCGTCTTCCAGGCAAACGATGTAGTCGGGCGTCACCGACTTGCGGACGGGCACGGCGGGCTTGAGTTCCTCGGCCGGCGCAGGAGCTTCGTTGCCCTGCAACGCGCGCAGTGCCGAGTGTACTTCCGCAATCAGCTTGGGCAGGTCAGTCGGGCTGACGGCGTTGTGGCTGACGTATGCCGAGACGATCTCGGTGCTCAGCTCAATTAGATCGCTATCGAATACGGGCGCCGTGCCAACGGGGTCACTCATATCTCAACCTTTCGCTATTCTTGATTAGTCACGCAGAAAGGGGGCGCTCGCGTGACCGGGGATTCGTAGTGTTCTTCCATAAGCAATGCAAGCAGTGGGATCAATTTTCCCAGTGCTTCATTTTCTTACCATTCATTAGGAATGTGACTGAATTTCAGCATCCAGATCATTGATCACAGTGGAAGCGGCAGGTTTGTAACCAGAACGCCAGCTTGCCTGTGCCAGAAGGTGCGCAGAAACCGGTGTCGTCAAAAGCAAAAAGATGAAGCCGACCAATGCGCGTAAAATAATCGGCATGTCCGCCGACAACAAGGCGACGGCCGCCAGGATGAAACCGGCGCTCACTGCTCCCGCCTTGGAGGCCGCGTGCATGCGTGTATAGAGATCGGGCAGGCGCAGTATGCCGATGGCGGCAAGGAGCGCAAATAACGAGCCTGTCAGGACCAGCGCCCCGGCCACGTATTGAACGACGTCCGCCATGCTCAGCCCTCCTCCCCCGCCCGGGCGCGCGCATCCTCGGCCCGGTTGGCGACGGTGCGCGCCAGGATGTAGCGGGCAAAGGCGATGGTCGCCAGGAATCCGAGCAACGCCAGCGCAATGGCGATGTCGAGGTAGAGCATCAACCCGGTGCGCGCGGCAATGACACAGACGAACCCGAGGCCGACGGTGGTCAGCGCGTCGAGCGCCAGCACCCGGTCGGGCAGCGTCGGTCCGATGATGATACGCACGACGACGAGGATCAGCGCGAGGCCGAGGATCGCCAGGCCGATCAACGTTGCAAGCGACAGGAACTCGGCGCCGGTCATTGGGCGAACACCTCCATGACCTTTTTCTCGAAGCCGTTCTTGATGTCGGCAATGAGGGCTTCCCGGCTCTCGAGGGTGAGGACGTGGACGAAGAGCTTGGTCCGGTCCGCCGAGACGACGGTGCTGAGCGTTCCCGGCGTCAGCGTGATGAGGTTGGCGAGAAGCGTAATTTCGGCGTTCGACTTGACGTCGAGCGGCACCGCGACGATGGCGGGCCTCAGCGTGCGGCGCATGTCCGGGCGCAGTACGATGGCCGCGACCCGCAGGGCGCTCACCAGCAGTTCGCGCAGGAACAGCCCCGCCAGGGAAAGCGCCCGGCGCACCTGGCGCAGAGATCGCGGCGGCGCGAGGTAGGCGCGCAGCAGCAACACCGCCGCCGCCCCGATCCCCGCTCCCAGCAGCAGGTTGAGAAACGTGAAGGCGCCGGTGATCGTCGCCCAGACGAACGCCAGAACCAGGATCAAGAGCAGGATGTTCATGGCCTACTCCTCCGGTGCCAGGCCAACGGCCGCAATATAGCGCGACGGGTCGATGAAGTCGGCGGCCCCGGTGCGGGCGGCCTCGAAGGCGAGGTTGGGCAGGAGCCCGGCGACGACGATAATCCCGGTCAGTGCCGCTGTCGCCCCCAATCCGAACCAGCCCTCGCGCCGCGAGAGCGGGCGCACGCTGGCCGCTTGGTGCTCGGAGCGGTCGCCCTCGGTGCCCGCCCGCCAGAAGATATGCGCCCAGAGACGTGTTCCGGCGATGAGCGTCAGCCAGGCGTTGACGAGAAGCGCGATCGCGATCGCCAGGCCCGCCCAGTCGATGGCCGCTCCCGGCGCCGCGAGGTCGAGGCGCGCAAGACCGGCCTGGATCAGCAGAAGCTTCGGCCAGAAGCCGAGGAAAGGCGGCACGCCCGCCGCCGCCAGCACCAGCACGATGAAGAGGATCGAGAGCGGGGAATTTGCCGCATAGATCCCGCCCATGCGCCGGCTGTCGGTTTCGCCCGTTACCTTCTCGACGAGCCCTGCGACGAGGTAGAGCGCGGTCATGGTGAGAATGGCGTGGAAGATGTAGAAGCCGGAGCCGGCAACGCCCTCGGCGCTCGGCAGGGCAATGCCGCAGAACACCACGCCTATGCCGCCGATGACGATGAAGCCCATGGCCCGGCGCAGGCTGGTCTCCGCGATCGCCCCGAGCGGCGCGATGACGAGCGTGGCGACGGCGAGCGCCACCAGCACAGGCTCGAGCAGGTCGCGGCTCGCCGGGAACAACATCAACAAAGCGCGCATCAGCGCATAGATGCCGACCTTGGTCAGGAGGCCCGCGAACAGCGCCGAAACGGCGGCCGGCGGCGTGTGGTAGGAGGCAGGCAGCCAGGCGTTGACCGGGAAGGCGGCCGCCTTGGTGCCGAAGGCGAGAAGCAGGAGCGCCGCAATGCCGGCGAGCGCCGCCGGATTGGCGTCGGGGGCTTTCATGGCGATATCGGCCATGTTGAGGGTGCCGAGCAGCCCATAGGTCAGGCCCAGCGCCATCAGGAAGAGGGTCGTCGCGATGAAGTTGAGGAAGCCGTATTTGACCGCCCCGTCGAGCTGCAACCCGCGCCCGCCGAGCACGATCAGTCCGAACGAGGCGATCAGCATCACCTCGAACCAGACGTAGAGATTGAAGAAATCGCCGGTGAGGAACGAGCCGGTGACGCCCGCCAGCAGCAGCAGCACCATGGCGAACTGCCCGTCCCGGTTGTCGCCCGGCGTGCGGTCCATCTGCATGTAGACGAGGAGGACGAGCGTCACCACGGCCGAAGTCAAGGCGAACCCCGCGCCGAAAAGATCGGCGGTGAAGCTGATGCCGAAGGGCGGCAGCCACTTGCCCATGGTCATGGAAATCGGCCCTTCGGCCATGACCCGCGCGAACAGCATCGCCTCGCAGGCGATGACGGCGACGAGAATGAGGATCGCGAGCCCGGCGTGGAACATGCGCGCGCGGCGGGTCATCAGCAGGAGGGCCGCGCCCATCAGGCAGAGCGCCATGGGCAAGACGATCACCCAATCGGCGGCGGCGGTCGCCGTCTCGATCATGGCCTGCGGCAGAGGGCTGCTCGGTATCGCCATGTCAGTAGCTCAGCGGCGGCCGGGGGCCGTCTTCGGGCTCGGCGAGCCGCATGTTGTCGGTGTTGTCGGCGTCGAGCGCCTGGTATGTGCGGAAGGCCAGCACCAGGAGAAAGGTGAACATGGAAAAGCCGATGACGATCGCCGTCAGGATCAGCGCCTGCGGCAGCGGATTGGCCGAGCCCGCGATCGTCTCCTGCCCATAAGGCACGATCGGCGCCACCTCGCGCGTCAGCCGGCCGCCGGTGAAGATCAGAAGGTTCACCGCATTGCCGAAGATGGTCACCCCAAGGAGCATGCGGATCACCGAACGCGACAGCAGGAAATAGACGCCGACGGAGACGAAAAGACCGATGAGCGCGGCGAGAATATAGTCCATCAGTCCTCCCCTCCGTCCCGTTCGTCCTCGAGGGCGAGCGCGACGGCCGAGATCGTGCCGAAAACGACGAGATAGACGCCGATATCGAAGACCATCGGAGTGGAGAGCGCCACTTCCGTCCCGTCGAGTTCGAGGTAGAGCCAGATGCTGGTCATGAACGGCGCGTCGATGAAGAGCGAGGCGAGACCCGAGAGCCCCGCAATGAAGACCCCGAACCCGGCATAGGCCAGCGGATCGAACTTCAGCGCCCGCCGCACGTCCCGCACGCTCGAGGACATGCCGAGGATGGCGATGGCGGAAGCCGCGATCAGTCCGCCGATGAAGCCGCCGCCCGGCTCGTTGTGGCCGCGCAGCAGGATATAGACCGAGAACACCGCCATGATGGCGACGATGAGCGGCGCGATGGTGCGGAAGATGACGGTGTTCATTTCGCCTCCCCGCGCGCCCGCTTCGGTTCGCCCGCCTGCGGCACAGCGCCTGCCCCGCGCTGCCCGCGGATGAGCGCGAGGATGGCGATGCCGGCGGCCATGACGACGCTGATCTCGCCCAGCGTATCGAAGCCGCGATAGTCGACGAGGATCACGTTGACGATGTTGTGCCCATGGGCGATCGGCACGCTGGTGGCGAGGAAGACGTCGCTGAGGCGCGTGTCGAGCGTACCGGTGAGGATCGTCGAGAGCAGCAATGTCACGCCCGCGCCGCAGAGCACGGCAATGGTGCCGTCGCGCACCGCATCCTCGAACGGGCGCCGGTCGCGCTCGTCGAGCTTCAGGCGCGTCATCACCAGCGTCAGGATGACGACGGAGAGGATCTCGACCATGAATTGGGTGAAGGCCAGGTCCGGCGCACCGAACAACAGGAAGAGCAGCGCGACGGCTATGCCCTGCACGCCAAGGGAGACGATGGCGACCAGCCGGTTCTGGGCCGCCACCAGCACCACGAGGCCGATGATGGCGAGCGCGACCACCGCCCATTCGTAGATGGCCAGGTCCGACCACGACCAGCCGGTCGCCGCCCACTGGCCGAGGGATGCGGCCGGCGCCAGCGTCTCGAGTCCGCCCAGGGTGACCAGTGGCACGATGAGCGCGATGGCGAAAAGGGCGAAGAACACGACGAGATAGAGCTCCAGCCGCCCATGATGCAGGAATCGCGTGACCGCGCCCGACATGCGGATGAGCCCGAACATGGCCGCATCGAACCCTTTATCGAACGTCCAGCCGAGGCCGGCTTCGAGACGGCGCAGGAACGCGCGCAGCGCATCGAGCTGGTAGAAGACGAGGCCGCCCAGCGCCCAGGTCAGCACCGAGAGCCAGAAGAGAACCGACGCGGGATTGAGCGCCAGGGTCAGGTGGCTTTCGATGGGAAGCCCGAGGATCGCCGTGCCTGCCGGCTCGAGGATCGTGCGCCCGAACCAACCGACGGCGAGCGCTGCGGCGATCCCCAGGACCGCCAGCACCAGCGGTCCGGCGACAAGCGCCACCGGCCCCTCATGCGCGGGCTTCGGCGTTTCGACAGTTGGTCCCGTGAACGGCCGCATCGCGACCGCGATGCCGACGCCGGCCAGCAGGGCATTGCCGGCAATGAGCACGGCAAGCACCAGAAGGCTGGTGGCGTCCGCTTCGGCCAGGGCCAGGTACATCTCCTCCTTGGCCAGATAGCCGACGGTCAGCGGCAGGCCGACCATGGAAATGGCGGCGAGGGCCGCGGCGATGAAACTCGCCGGCATCTTGCGCATCAGCCCGCCAAGCGCGGTGATGTCGCGCGTGCCGGTCTCGTGGTCGATGACGCCGACGGTGAGGAAGAGCCCGGCTTTGTAGAAGGCATGGGCGACGAAATAGACGACCATTGCGGCGATGGCCGCCTCACTCCCCTGCCCGATAAGAAGGACGAGGAGACCCAGCGAGGCGATGGTCGTCTGCGCCAGCATTTGCTTCAAGTCGATCTGCTTGATGGCCGCGACCGCGCCCCAGAGCAGCGTCACGCCACCGAAAACGGTCAGGATCGTCATCCAGGCCGGCGTGTCGCCGAGCATCGGCGTCATGCGCGCCAGGAGATAAACGCCCGCCTGCACCATCGTTGCCGAATGCAGGAACGCCGAGACGGGCGTCGGCGCCTCCATGGCGTTGGGTAGCCAGAAATGCAGCGGGAACTGCGCCGACTTGGTGAAGGCCGCGAGCAGGAAGAGCACCAGCGCCAGCCCGTAGAACGGGCTCTCACGCAAGAGGTCGCCGGTCTCGCGCACGCCGCTCAACTCCCATTGGCCGGTGATCTGCTGAACGACCAGCGCCCCGAGCAGCAGGGCGAGCCCGCCGAGATTGGTCACCACCAGCGCCTGAATGGCGGCGCGGCGCGCGGCCTGGCGGGCATGGTCGAACCCGATGAGCAGGAACGAGGTGACCGAGGTCAACTCCCAGAAGGTGAAAAGCGCCACCATGCCGTCGGAAAGCACCAGCCCCAGCATGGCGCCCATGAAGGCCAGCATGAAGCCGAGGAACCGCCCCTGATGCGGGTGCCCCGCGAGATAGGCGCCCGAATAGATGACGATCAGCGTGCCGATGCCCGAGATGGTCAGCGCGAAGGTGAGGCTCAGCCCGTCGATGAGGAAGGAGAGCGCGATGCCGTAGGCCGGCGCCCATTCCAAGCTCGCCGTGACGACATCTCCGCCCACCACCGGCTCGAGAAAGCGCAGCAGGAAGACGAAGACCGCCGCCGGCACGATGGCCAGCACCCATCCGGCATGAGCGCCGGTGAACCGCGCCGTCGCCGGCGCCAGGATCGCGGCCAGGAACGGAGCGATCGCAACCAGAAAGATGCTCGTTTCGGGCGAGTATCCCACGCGGGCAAGGCTCCTGCCTTGGCCGGACGACGATTCGTTCCGGCGGGTTGGAAATTGCCGGGGAGATTACTGATTGAACCCCCGAGGACAAGCCAAATCGGCGCGTCAGTCGGTCCCACCCACAGATCGAGGCAAGTTTTGGGTGGCAAGCCGCGGCGCGGACGCCTACATCTTCACCCGCAAAAGGAGACGAAGCGATGAGCGAAGACTTCAAGGTCAAGAAGACCGACGCCGAATGGCGGGCCGAACTCTCCCCCGAACAATATCGCGTCGCGCGCGAACACGGCACCGAGCGCGCCTTTTCCCATCCGCTCAACGTCGAGAAACGTGACGGCATCTATCACTGCGTCGCCTGCGGACAACCATTGTTCGAGGCTTCGACCAAATACGAATCCGGCAGCGGCTGGCCGAGCTTCTTCAAGCCCATCAACCCCGACGCCGTCGGCGAGACCGTCGACCGCTCGCACGGCATGGTGCGCACCGAGATCCACTGCAACAACTGCGGCGCTCATCTCGGCCATCTGTTCCCCGACGGCCCCCAGCCCACGGGCCTGCGCTACTGCATGAACGGCACCTCGCTCGACTTCGAGCCGAAGGCTTAGATCGCGGCTAGCTCAGCTCTTCGATCAGTTCGGGATGCCTATCGAGTAGGCGTAGAAGTTGGCTGGTCGGACCACTGGGCTCGACCAGTCCCCGCTCGTACTTGTCGAACGCGTTCTCACCCACCTTGAGCAGCCCACCGGCGGCACGTTGCGAGAGTTTCAACTTCTCACGCACCCGCCGGATGGTGGCGGGCGTCGGGATACCCTCGATTTCCTCCTTCAGGGCGCGCAGTGCCATGTCGGTCACGGCCATATCGTTGCCTACGTGAACGCCTTCCTCGCTCGATTGCGAATAGTAGCCCGGCAGGTCAACGGTAACGCTCTTGCCCTTGTAGGTAACGACGAAGGGGCGCACATCTCGCCGCAACAATTCTCCGCTCTCGGGAGAGACCATGGTTTCGGGCAGGTCCTTGCTTGTGTCAGCCATGCTCATTTCTCCTTGAACGACATCACCGTGAACTCGGTGACGACATCCGCCTGGAACTTCACGTAGAGGACCATCTCACGCACCGGTACATGATAGACGTCTTGCCAGAGGCGGTGGTCGGCAAGGGTCGTCATCGACTTGTAAAACATGCTCGGCTCGATGCCTGCGATAGTCTCGGCAACGCCATGGCGGTCAAAACCCAAAGCGAACGCATCACGCACAGCCGTCGATGTCATCGCCAACGTCTCGACCGATCCAAGTGCGGACTTGATAGCCGCGAGATCATACGTCGGACGCTTCTTTTCCATGCCTCCATATGCCACCTTAATGGTGGCAACTCAAGGGGTGGGGGATTTGTCTTGAATTACACCGCGCAACACATAGCTTATCGACGCTCCTGCCGCGCTTTGCCTCCGGCTGATGTACCGGCCCGATCAGAGAGAATTTCATGACCAAGCTCACTCCGCCCATCGCGGCACGCAATTCCCATGCCGCAACACATCATAACGTCACGCGCGACGACCCGTATGACTGGCTGCGGGCCGAGAATTGGCAGGAGGTGATGCAGAAGCCCGAGACGCTGGACGCTGAGATCCGCGCCTATCTCGAGGCCGAAAACGACTACTACGAGACCGAGTTCGGCGCGCCGACTGAGGCGCTGCGCGAGGCGATCTACAAGGAAATACGCGGGCGCATGAAGGAGGATGACTCCGGTGTCCCCACCCCGGATGGGCCCTGGGCCTACAATTCGCGCATGCTTGAGGGCAAGCAGTACCCGCTCATCGTGCGCACCCCGCGCGACGGCGGGCAAGAGCAGGTGCTGCTCGACTGCAATGTCGAGGCGGGCGACGATTACTTCGGCTTTGCCGGAGCAGAACACGATTTCTCGCACCGCTATCTCGCCTGGGCGGCCGACCGCGCGGGTTCCGAATACTACGACATCGTCATCCGCGACCTCGAAACCGGCGCGGACAGCCCCGAGGTCATCACCAACACCGCTGGCGACTATGTCTGGTCGAATGACAGCCGCTCGCTCTACTACGCCGAATACGACGAGAACCACCGCCCGTTCCGCATCCGCCGCCACGACATTGGTACCGAGCAGGCGAGCGACGCCATCGTCTACGAGGAAAAAGACCCGGGCTTCTTCGTGGGCGTCGGGCGCACCCAGTCGGACAGGTTCATCGTCATCGACGCCCATGATCACCAGACCTCCGAGGTCTGGCTGATCGATGCCGACAAGGGTGGCGAGCCGCGCCTCGTTGCGCCGCGCGTCGTCGAGCGTGAATACGAGGTCGAGGAACGCGGCGGCCTCCTCTACATCCGCACCAACGCCGACGATGCCGAGGACTACAAGATCGTCACCACCCCGGTCGAAACGCCAGACGCCGCGTACTGGACCGACCTCGTGCCGCACCAGCAGGGCGTCCTCATCCTCGACATCGGCGTCATCGCCAACCATCTCATCCGCCTCGAACGCTTCGAGGGCCTGCCGCGCATCGTCATCCGCGATCTGCGCACCGGCAAGGAAGAGACCGTCAGGTTCGAGGAAGAGGCCTATTCGCTCGGCATGTCCCTCGGCTACGAGTTCGACACCACGACCTTCCGCCTCACCTATTCCTCGCCGACCACCCCCAACCGCACCTACGACTACGACGCGGCGACCGGCGAACGCACGCTGTTGAAGGAACAGGAAGTGCCCTCCGGCCACGACCCGGCCGACTACGAGACGCGCCGGGTTTTCGCCACCGCGTCCGACGGCGAGCAGGTGCCGGTCACGGTTCTCTACCGCAAGGGCCTGCCTCTCGACGGCTCTGCTCCGGCCCTCCTCTACGGATACGGCGCCTACGGCATGTCGATGCCGGCAGCGTTCTCCACCTCCGTGCTCTCGCTCGTCGACCGCGGCTTCGTCTACGCCATCGCCCATATCCGCGGCGGCATGGAGAAGGGCTATCGCTGGTATCGGCTCGGCCGGCGCGAGCACAAGATGAACACCTTCACCGATTTCATCGCCGCCGCCGAAATGCTGGTCGAGAAGCGCTTCGCCGCCCGCGAGCGGATCGTCGCCCAGGGCGGATCGGCCGGCGGTATGCTGATGGGCGCCGTCGCCAACATGCGGCCCGACCTCTGGGCCGCGATCCTTGCCCAGGTGCCGTTCGTCGACGTCTTGAACACCATGCTCGACGACACCCTGCCGCTGACCCCGCCCGAATGGCCCGAATGGGGCAATCCGCTGACGATCCCTGCGGACTATCTGCGCATTGCCTCCTACGCGCCTTATGAGCAGGTCTCGGCGCAAGCCTATCCGCCGATCCTGGCGCTTGCCGGCCTCACCGACCCGCGCGTCACCTATTGGGAGCCGGCCAAGTGGGTGGCAAGGCTGCGCGCAACCAAGACGGGCGACGCGCCATTGTACTTGAAGACCAATATGGGCGCCGGCCATGCCGGTGCTTCGGGGCGTTTCGACCGGATCAAGGAAACCGCCATCTGCTACGCCTTCGCGGTGAAGTCGGTGGGCCTCGAGGCGTAGCACACTGTACCGCAACCGATTGTGGCACCGTCACAATCGGCTTATATCAGGAACCCCATCCCTTCCGCGTCCTCGGCGGAATCCATCACTATCCAGGAGGCTACAATGGCTTTTGAACTGCCCGAACTGCCCTATGCCAAGGACGCGCTGGCGCCCTACATGTCGGCGGAGACCCTCGAGTTCCACCACGACAAGCACCACCAGGCCTACGTGACCAACGGCAACAAGCTGCTCGAGGGTTCGGGCCTCGAAGGCAAGAGCCTCGAGGACGTGGTCAAGGGCAGCTACGGCAAGAACGCCGGCCTCTTCAACAATGCCGGCCAGCATTACAACCACATCCACTTCTGGAAATGGATGAAGCCCGGTGGCGGTGGCAAGTCCCTGCCCGGCGCCCTGCAGAAGGCCGTCGATTCCGATCTCGGCGGCTTCGACAAGTTCCGCGAGGACTTCATCGCCGCCGGCACCACCCAGTTCGGCTCCGGCTGGGCCTGGCTCACCTTCAAGGACGGCAAGCTCGAAGTCACCAAGACCCCGAACGGCGAGAATCCGCTGGTCCATGGCGGCACGCCCCTGCTCGGTGTCGATGTGTGGGAGCACTCCTACTACATCGACTACCGCAACGCGCGTCCCAAGTACCTGGAAGCCTGGTTCGACAACCTCGTCAACTGGGACTACGTGGCCGAGCTCTTCGAGAAGGCCGGCAAGTAACGCGCTCCCCGCGAGCCTGATCCCCAGCCCGTCCACCCAGTGGGCGGGCTTTTCTTTTGCTGCGCGAAAACGCAACCGCCCCCTTCATCCCGCCGTTTTCTCATGGTAACGAATTGTTAACCATGGAGTTTCGCCGTTGAGTCAACCGGGCAGGATCGTTGCCGTTCTCGCCGCAAACCCGGCACTCTCGTCGGTTTTGACGATGGTGCTGCGTTCCGACTCACGACTGCGCGTGCGCCCGTTCGAGAGCGAGGTGGCGCTGGCCACCTATATGCGCATCGCTCCCGTCGACGTGCTGGTGGTCGATCTCGACCGTGATGGAGTATCTGCGGCGGGCATCGTCGCGGCGCTGCGGGCGGATGCGGGTATCGTTCGCGAGGATTTCCAGGCGATCGCCCTCACCCGCACCGTGACCCTGGCTCTGCGCGAAAAGAGCATCGCGGCCGGCATCGACGAAGTCATCGTCAAGCCCATGTCGCCGCGGCACCTGCTTGAGCGTGTCCTCGCCCGCCTTGAACGCGAGCGTCCTTTCGTCCTCGCGCCGCGCTATCGCGGACCCGAGCGGCGCGACCGCCTGCCCGGCACGCGCCCGACCAACCACGGCCGCCGTCTCGGCGACAACGTGGTCGAGTTGTTTCCGCAGAACGCTTGAGTGCCACGCCCTCGTGGTTCGAGGCCGCTTTGCGGCACCTCACCATGAAGGCTGATGCTGATCCCGTGCCAGTCCAGTAGCCCTCATGGTGAGGTGCGAAGCGCAGCGTAGCCTCGAACCACGAGGGCGTGGCACTACCGCCCGCCGCACTCCTCGATCATCCGCGCCGCCCGGATCCATACATCCTCGACCGAATCGGCGAACTGGATCACCCGGTCGTAGCCCCGCAGGCCATGCGAGAGCACGTCGGCGGCATAGCCGCGCATCGCCTCGAAGGCGCGGTTCTTGTTGAGCAGCACTACCGGGCGCGCCATGCCGGCCTGCCGCGCCGCCGTCCAGGCGGTAAAGAGGCTCGAAACGGACGCCAGCGAACCGGGCAGGCCGATATAGGCGTCGGTCTGCCGCCCGATGCGGGCGAGCCGCTCGACGGGATCGGAAATCACCTCGATGGGCACGTCCGAAAGCGCCGGCGGCAGCACGATGCTGGCGTCGGCGACGATCGCCGCCTCTCCCCCCGCTGCGCGCACCGCCGTGATCAGCGGAATCGGCAGCGTTCCCCGCTCGGCGAGGCACAGGACACGCGCGCCGCGCCGGGCGAGATAGCTGCCCGCCTGGGACATGATGCTCGACCGTTCCGCATCGCCTGGCCCTCTGTCGGAAGCGAAGACGGCGAGCGTCGGGTGCGCCGGAGGATGATGCATGCGCGAACCCTAGCGCCGCGACGACAGGCTGCCGAGGATGCCGCGCACCAGCGCGTTCCCCAGCCGGTTGGCGACGGTGCGGGCAAGCGAGTTCATGGCGGCCTCCGCGGGCGTCTGCCGGGTCGAACGGCGCGCCGCGGGCTGGCTCATGCGCTCCTCTTTGGCCCGCTCCGCCTCGAGACGCGCCTGCTCGTCGGCCGCCTGCTTGCGCTTGGCGGTCTCGGCCAGCACCTCGAAAGCCGACTCCCGGTCGATGACTTCGTCGTAGAGCCCGCCCACCGGCGAACCGGCGATGAGCGTACGCCGCTCCTCGGGCGTCACCGGCCCGATGCGCGAGGACGGCGGGCGGATCAGCGTGCGCCCGACCATCGATGGCACGCCCTTCTCCTCCAGCGCCGAGACCAGCGCCTCGCCGGTGCCGAGCTGGGTGATGACCTCCTCGGTCGAGAACTCGGGGTTCGGCCGGAAGGATTCGGCCGCGACCCGCACCGCCTTCTGCTCACGCGGGGTATAGGCGCGCAGCGCGTGCTGGATACGGTTGCCGAGCTGGGCGAGCACGCTCTCGGGCACGTCGGCCGGGTTCTGCGTGACGAAGTAGACACCGACGCCCTTGGAGCGGACGAGCCTGACCACCTGCTCCACCTTGTCGATCAGGGCCTTCGGCGCCTCGTCGAACAGCAGATGCGCTTCGTCGAAGAAGAAGACGAGCTTGGGCTTGTCCGGATCACCGACCTCGGGCAACTGCTCGAAAAGCTCGGAAAGCAGCCACAGCAGGAATACCGCATAGAGGCGGGGCGAGCGCATCAGTTCATCGGCCGCGAGCACCGAGACGTACCCCTTGCCGTCCGTGGTGGTGCGCATCAGGTCGGAAATCTCGAGCGCCCGCTCCCCGAAGAAGTTCTCGCCGCCCTGCTGCTCGAGCACCAGCAGCGCGCGCTGGATGGCGCCGATAGAGGCGGTCGACACGTTCCCGTATCTGACCGAAACCTCCTTGGCCCGCTCCTGCACCGCGACCAGGAGCGCCCGCAGGTCCTTGAGGTCGAGCAGCAGCAGCCCCTCGTCGTCGGCGAGCTTGAAGGCGATGTTGAGGACGCCTTCCTGCGTGTCGTTGAGCTGGAGCATGCGCGCGAGGAGCAACGGCCCCATCTCGGACACCGTTGTGCGGACCGGATGGCCCTGCTTGCCGAAAAGGTCCCAGAAGATCGTCGGCGTTGCGCCATAAGCGAAGTCGGTGAACCCGATTGTCTCGCAACGCTTGGCGATGAAATCCTGCGGCGTGCCTTCCATGGCGATGCCGGAAAGGTCGCCCTTGATGTCGGCGGCGAAGACCGGGACGCCGGCACGCGCGAAGCCTTCCGCGAGAATCTGCAGCGTCACGGTCTTGCCGGTGCCGGTGGCGCCGGTGACGAGCCCATGGCGATTGGCGTATTTGAGCGTCAGGTACTCCGGCCGCTTGCTCGTTCCGAGGTAGATCTTGTCGTCGACGAGCATGGCCGCCCTGCCCTTCTGATTGGTTTTCTCGGAACTTATAGCCATGGGTCGCCCCGCCGGACAAGGTAAAGCGACCGGGGACGCCCGTTCACCACAATCGCGGCCAACGCTGGCGCGCGGAGCCGCGGAGCGGCAGGATGCCTCCATGCAACAGCTTGTCGCAGATCCCGACCGCCGCCTTTTCCTCAAGCGCTTCGGCGTCATGCTCGCCGCTACGCCGGTATTCGCGCCGTTTGCCGCCAGGGCGGCGCTCCCCCTTGAAGGCGAGTCATTCGGGCTCATCGCCGATGCCGGCGCCGATCAGAGCACGACCTTGCAGGCAGCCATCGACGCCGCCGCTGGCGAAGGACGGCCACTGCTCCTTCCAGCGGGAACGCTCCATGCCCACAATCTCACCCTGCCCGCCGGCCTGACGCTGCAGGGCGTGCGCGGCCGCTCACGTCTTGCTGCCTGGCAGGATGGTCCCGTCGCACGGGTCAGTGACGCACGGGCCATCACCATCAACGATCTGGACTTTGCCGCCGGCAGCGGGTCCATGGATGAGGACCGCGGTCTTCTCGAGGTCGACGGCAGCGCCGATGTCAGCCTCTACCGCTGCGCCTTTCTCGACGCCGCCGGCATGGGCCTGCTTGCCCGCGAGTCGCAGCTCATCATCGGCGACTGCACGTTCTCCGGCCTCGGCGACGCCGCCATCCATTCGATGGATGGGCGCGGCCTCACGATTACCGATTGCAGCATCCGCGATTGCGGCAATGCCGGCATCCGCATCTGGCGCAGCGCCCTGGGCGAGGATGCTACGATCATCGCCAACAACGACATTCGCGACATCGACTGGCGCGGGGGCGGCAGCGGTCAGAACGGCAACGGCATCAATATCTTCCGGGCAAGCGGCGTCATCGCTTCGGGCAACAGGATATCGGATTGCGCCTTCTCGGCCGTCCGCCTCAACGCCGCCCGCAATACGCAGGTTTCCGGCAATACCTGCCTCAGTTCCGGCGAGGTCGCGATCTTTTCCGAGTTCGAGTTCTCGGGCTCGATCATCGCCAACAACATCGTCGACGGCGCGGCCGGCGGCATTTCCATAACCAATCTCGATCGTGGCGGGCAGCTTGCCGTCTGCTCGGGCAACATCGTGCGCAACATCACCCCATTCTCGTCAACCAACCCGGACGTTTCCCCCTACGGCATATATGCCGAGGCCGAGACGGTCATTTCCGGCAACACCATCGAGAACGTACCCGGCCGCGCCATCGCCGCCGGGTATGGCCCGTTCCTGCGTAACGTCGTCATCTCCGGCAACATGGTGCGCAAGGCCGACATCGGCATCGCCGTCAGCGTCGTCGAGGGCACGGGCGCCGTGCACATCGCCGACAACCTCCTCGCCGAAATCCTCGACCACCAGGTCGCCGGCCTCGCCTGGGACGAGGTGGTCGAACCCGACCTCCTCGCCAACGCGGCGCGGTTCGCGAATGTGAGCGTCAGTGGTTAGACGATGTTCGCTTCGAAGAGACCTGTCGCATCCTCGACCACGGTTCTGGGCAGCATCTTCAGCTCTTCCGGATCGAAAGGCAGGTGCGTCAGGTAGTTCGCGACAATGGCGCCCACCGCTTTGGCCTGTTCGGCATCGCGCCGCCGTTTGATCGGGTCTCTGTCGATACGCTTGGCGATCCAGTGCTTGTGCGCGGCCCATACCCTCGGATCCGTAGCGGCGATCCGGAGCGGAACCCCCCGCTCATCGATTGCCACGCTTTCGAATACGGGCGCATTTTCCAGCCAGACCAGGCCTTCGATCTCCGACGCGACGACGTCCTCGTTCACTGCGTTGTCAAGTTGATTGCTATCCTCTTTCCATGGCGGATTGCGCATCGGCTTGATGAGATCGACCATGTAGCCTTCGGCATTCTGCGCTCTGAACGACTGGCGCGTACGTTCGAAAGACGTGTCCACGCTCTTCAACACGGCAAGCAGCGAACGCTGCGAGATTTCCTCCGAAACGACGAAGCGTAGCCCGCCCCTGCTGTCGAGGAGCAGGTCGATATCTCCGGTAGTCGTCAGGCCTGCATCCACCACCACTCCGGCAGCCGCCTCGTAAGCATAGATGGCGTTCGTGCCGACCACGCGGATGCCGGCACCAAGAATGCCGACGTCGTCGAGGGCCCGGATGATCCGGGCGCTGGTCATCGGCACGCGCCCCAGCGCCAACGCCCGGTTGATCGCCGCCTGACGCTTCAAGGCTGCGTCGATCTCGGCGAAACGGAGTTTGGCCTCTTCGCGCCCGCTCTCGAAATCGGACTTCAGTCGTTCTGTTTCGGGCGTACGAGCGCCAAGGCTGCGCTGCTTGCGCTCCCCGGATTTCTCGTAAGCGCTGCGCATCAGATAATCCGTACCCTTCTTGGTTTGCCAGACCATCGACCCTCGTGTGGCAAGAAGGCGGGCTCTCGCCTCGTTCCAGGCCATGAATCGCTGCTGCGAGTTGATGAATTCTCGGCGTTGATCGTTGTTGAATTCCTGCACGTGGCCTCCGTTCCAACACTATAGAGCCAACAACGGCCTTTCTGTTGGAACCAGGGATAACACGGCATTCGCATAGTTCCAACAGTTTCCAGAAAATCCGAGAAAACTGTTGGAACACCATCAAATCAAGCCGGCCGCCCGCATCTCGCCGACCACCAATCCCCGAACATTCTTGATCGGCTGGCGCAGCAGGCTTTCCAGCATAGTACGCTGTTGGTCATCGGGATCGGCAAAGCGCAGCAGCAGCGCCGCCAGCATCGTCTGCGAGGCGGTCACGTTCCCGTCGTCGCACTTGATCGCATAGCCCCAGCCCTTGTCGCGGATGGCGCCGCATTGCACGGCTTCGGCCCCGACCTTCTGCATCACCCGGCCGCCGAAGGCCTTCATGATCGTTTCATCGGGATGTCCGGTGCCGGAAACGAGGTGCGGGTGGGTCGTCGCAGCATCGAACAGGCGCGCAGCGGCGGCGGCCTCTTCAGAAGAAAGCCCCTGCCCCGTCGCCATGCGGGCGAACCCTTGGGCGAACGCGCGCAGCGGCGCAGCGAAGGTCGGTATCGAGCAGCCGTCGATGCCGCAGCGGTCCTCGCGCAGCGGCTCGCCGATTACCGTCTCGATGGCTGCGCGCACCCGCTTCTGCACGGGGTGCTCGCGCTCCACATAGCCGTGCGGATCGACGCCCATGGCGAGGGCGACCGAGAGCATGCCCGAATGCTTGCCCGAGCAGTTGTTGTGCAGTGCGCTCGGCTGTTCGCCCCTGGCGCGCAGCCCCTCGCGCGCCGCCGGGTTGGTCGGCTGGTGCGCCCCGCATTCGAGATTGTCGACGCCAAGCCCCATGCGGTCGAGGAACCGGCTGACGCCCGCCACGTGCTCGTCCTCGCCATGGTGCGATGCGCAGGCCAGCGCCAGCTCCTCGTCGCTGTGGTGGAACTTCTCGTCGGCGTGGGCCGAGAAGATCGCGAGGGCCTGCATCGACTTGATCGCCGAACGCGGGAAGATCGGCCGCTCGATGTCGCCGGCCGAGGCGATGATGCGTCCATCGGCATCGATCACCGCGAACGCTCCACGGTGGCGGTTTTCCACCCAGTTGCCGCGCACGGCCTCGGCCAAAACGGGATTCGCGTCCATCAAAAAAACTCCGGTCCGGGCTGATCTGCGAACAGCACCGGACCGGAAAAGTCAACATGCATGGGAGGAGGCAGGTCGACAGAACTAGATGTCCCAATCCTCGATGAGGTTCAGATAGCGCGAGTTCACCCAGCCCTTGAGATTGCCTTTCTCGACGAGGCACCAGTCGGCGCTGCCGGGAATCTCGTTGCAGCGCTCGACCCATACCGAGGTGTGGGGCTCGAGCGCGCCGATCTTCTGGGAATAGTGGGCCGGCCATTTGCGCACGTTGAGCACGTCCCAGGCCGCGATGTTGCTGACACGCGCCGGCTGCTCGACGTGGTAGCCGGCGGCCATCGCCGGCTGCACGGCAAAAGCACCGGCGCCCGCGATGATGAGGCCGCAAAGGGCGGCAACCAGCACCTTCTCGTGTTGCTTGCTCATGGTCTTCATTTTCCGTCTCCCCGCGTTGGTGATTGCGTTTCGATGGAGGAGAGACTAGCCCTACCGCCTTGAACCACCCCTGAGACCCGCGTTCAGATAGCGTTCAGGTTTTTGCCGCGGGCAAGAAAAACGGCGGTCGCCCCGCCGTCAGAGTGTCGCGCCTCGGAACTTCAGCAGTCAGCGCATGTGGCGCTGGTGCACGTAGAGGATGATGCTGTCGTTGCCGCCCTCGCGCAGGCTGATCACGTCGTAGTGGTCGTAGTCCCTGGCGGCGAGCGCGTTCATGAGGGTCGAGTTGCGGGCGATCTGCGGCCGCAGACCGTCGACGTTGCCACCCCGGAACAGATCGCCGTAGTCCTTCGCGACGGTCTCGGATTCCATCTCGCAGACCGGGATCAGCGCGACGCGCTGGCCGGGCTGGATCGCGGCGATCCGCTGGGCAGTGACACGCCGCATATGGCCCAGCATCGCGTCGCAGTCCTCGTCCGAGGAGGACACGGGGGGATTGTTGCTGCCGGGAATGTTGGCTTGCGCATACACTCCGACGGTGGTCAGGGCCGACATCAGGCCGGCGACGACGACAAGGGTCTTCAACGTGCTCATTTTCGATTCTCCCGATTGGGTTCGTCCAGCGGACCATCCGCGGGACGGTCGGGCTTGCACCCGCCATTGCCCGGAAGATTGCGCGAGCCGCCTTGAACCGACACTGAGTGCGCTGTTCACGCGCCGTTTACCCCTGCCGGCCTGTTGGCAGCGGGGCCGTTCCGTGTCAGGCTCGATCCCATCAAGACGGGCGAAGTGCCTGGAATCCGGGAGGTATCTGAGATGGCGAAGGTTCTGGTCACCGGCGGCAGCGGCAAGCTCGGCCGCGCCGTCCTCAAGGAACTCGTCACCCACGGCTATGACGTCGTCAATCTCGACCAGGCGCCGCCCCGCGAAGTGGTCTGCCCGACTGTCCGGGTCGATCTCGCCGATTTCGGGGAAGTGTCGGCGGCCATTCTGGGCGGCGTCGACGAGCGCGGCGGGCCGTTCGACGCGGTCGTGCACCTGGCCGCGATTCCTGCGCCGGGCCTTGCAACCAACGCGCGCACCTTCGCCAACAACGTGCCTGCAACCTACAACATCTTCGAATCCTGCCGTCTCGCCGGCATCAAGAACATCGTCTTCGCCTCGAGCGAGACTGTGCTGGGCCTGCCCTTCGACAATCCGCCGCCCTATGCGCCGGTCGACGAGGAGTATTTCCCCCGCCCCGAGACCGCCTATTCGCTCGGCAAGCTGCTCGACGAAACCATGGCCGCCCAGTTCTGTCGCTGGGACCCGGAGCTGCGCATCGTCGGCCTCCGATTCTCCAACGTCATGTATCCCGAGGACTACCAGCGCTTCCCCGCCTTCGACGACGACGCGCGGGCGCGCAAGTGGAACCTCTGGGGCTATATCGACGCGCGCGATGGCGCGCAGGCGGTGCGCCGCTCGATCGAGGCCGACTTCAAGGGCTTCGAGGCGTTCATCATCGCCAATGCCGATACGGTCATGAGCCGCTCCAACACCTCGCTGCTGGCCGAAGTCTTCCCCGACGTGCCGCACAAGGATGGCATCACCACCAACGGCACACTGCTCTCGATCGAGAAGGCCAAGCGCATGCTCGGCTACTGGCCGCAGTATTCGTGGCGGAACGGGGTCAGTTCCAGGGGTTGATGACTGGAATGCCGAGCGTCTGGAAGTCGCGCACGTTGCGCGTGACGACCGTCAGCCCATGAACCAGGGCCGTCGCGGCGATGAGCGTGTCGACCACGGGCCGCGCCCGATCGCTGGTGATTTCGCCCCAGCGATGGGCAATCTCGGCGGTGATAGGCAACACGCGATCTGCAAACTGGTCTTCGGTTCTTGCCAACCAACGCGCGATCGAGGCTGCGGCGTCAGGGTTCCGCCGGCGTCCCACCTCGATCCCGCGGCGAATCTCACCCAAGCTCAGCACGCTCAGCCACAGCTTGTCGCTCGACGACGACTCGACGAATTTGACGACGGTCTCATTGGGGCGCCGCTTGGAAAATTCCGAGATGACGTCGGTATCAAGAATGAAGCTCAAGGTGCACGCTCATCACTTTCGTCATCCTCCAGATTGAGGTCGCGTGGCTGGTCAGGCACGCGCGACGGCAACTCGAAACCATCTGATTTGGGAAAGTCCAGCAGATGCTGGACGAAGTCTTTTTTCCGCCCAGCCAACCGCCGATACTCCTCCACCGAAAGCACCACGGCCTTCTCGGCGCCGTGCTTGGTGATGGTCTGGGGCCCTTCGCGTTCGGCTTTCTCGAGAAGCTCGCTGAAGTGGCTTTTCGCCTGCTGAACCTGCCAGGTCGCCATGGCCACCTCCTATCGCTGCGCCCTGAATTTAGGTCAGACTGACCAGAATTGCCATCTTTGGTTTCTGCATAGATATTGTGCAAACTTGCCACTTGCATCTTGCGCGTGCTTTTGCATGAGTGCGCGCCATGCAGCAACCCGACCTCTCGATCCTCATCATCGACGAGAACCGCATCCGCGCCTCGATCATCGAGGAGGGATTGCGCGAGGCCGGCCATAGCCGGGTGGCGGTCATCCACGACGTCAACGAGGTGGCCCGCACCATCGCCGCGACCGCCCCGGACGTCATCGTCATCGATCTCGAGAATCCCAAGCGCGATACGCTCGAGCACTTCTTCTCGCTCTCCAAGGCTATCCAGCGGCCCATAGCCATGTTCGTCGACCGGTCAGACAGCGCGATGATCGAGAAAGCGGTGGAGGCGGGCGTTTCCGCCTATGTGGTCGACGGGCTGAAGAAGGAGCGGGTCAAGACCATCCTCGACATGGCGATCTCACGCTTCAATGCGTTCGCACGGCTTACTCGTGAGCTCGAGGAAGCGCGAAGTGAGCTCGAGGACCGCAAGATCATCGAGAAGGCCAAGGGCATATTGATGCGCACCCGCGGCCTTTCGGAGGAGGAGGCCTACAAGCTTTTGCGCTCGACTGCGATGAACCAGAACCGCCGCATGGTCGATATCGCGCAGAGCCTCATCACCGCCGCCGACCTGCTCGGCCCCTAGGATCCATGCCCATGAGCCTCGCAACCGTCACCGCCGGCTTCCTGCCCCTCCTCGATTCCGTGCTGCTGGTGCTCGCGCGCGAGAAGGGTTTCGCCGAAGCCGAGGGGCTGGACCTGCATCTCGCCAGGGAGACGTCCTGGGCCAACATCCGCGATCGGGCGGCGCTCGGCCATTTCGACGTGGCGCAGATGCTCGCTCCCATGCCGCTGGCCGCCAGCCTTGGCCTCACGCCTCTCGCCACCCCGATGATCACACCGATGATCCTCGGGCTCGGCAACAACGGCGTCACCGTCAGCGCCGGCCTCTGGCAGGCGATGGCGGCGGAAGGCGCGCCCGGCGATCTCGCCGCCGGCCCGGCCGGCGCGGCCTTGAAGCACGTCGTCGACACGTCCCCACGGCGGCTGCGGTTCGGGGTCGTGCACCAGACCTCCTCGCACAACTACGAGTTGCGCTATTGGATGGCGGCGAGCGGCATCGTGCCGGACCGGGACGTCGAGATCGTCGTTCTGCCGCCCCCGCTCCTGCCTGACGCGCTCGGCAGCGGCGGCATTGACGGATATTGCGTGGGCGAACCCTGGAATAGCGTCGGCGTCGCCCAGAAAGGCGCACATATCGCCACCGTCAAGGCTTCGATTTGGCGTGCGAGCCCGGACAAGGTGCTGGGCATGCGGGCCGATTGGGCGCAGGCCAACATGGAGACCGTCGCCGCCCTGATGCGCGCCATCCATCGCGCGGCCCTCTGGTGCGCCGAAACTGCCAACCACCCCGAGATCGCCTCGATCATGTCGGGCCCGCACTATCTCGGCCAGCCGGCCGAAATCGTCGCCCGCGCCCTCGACGGCCGCTTCGATATCGGCAACGGCGTCATCCGCACGGCGCCCGACCACTTCGTCCCTTATGCCGGCGCTGCCAACTTCCCATGGAAGAGCCATGCCCTCTGGTACTACAGTCAGATGGTGCGCTGGGGCGAGGTCGCGCATACTGCCGCGAACGCCGCCACCGCCCTCGCCTGCTTCCGCCCCGACCTCTACCGCCAGGTTCTGGGCTCGCTCGGCGTGCCGACGCCCCTTGCAGACTTCAAGGTGGAAGGCTCCGTCGCCGAACCCACGGCCATACCCTCCTCTCCGGAGGGGCTCACGCTCCTGCCCGACGGCTTCTTCGACGGCATTGCGTTCGATCCGGATCGCCTGGATTCCTATATCGAAAGTCAACGCGCTACATATTGAGTACTGTTTAGGCATCTGAATGGTTTGCCTAAATAATGTACTTTCCGCTCTTCCTTTGAGCCAGACTGTAGTTTCGAAGAGAGTCCGTTCCGGAATGCGGTTTTCACCAACCATCTGATAAATCTTAATTATCTCGCCTCGCCCTGATCTGGCACGCTTCGTGCAGTGCATTGGGCGATGAGCTCCTCCCAAGACGGCTCATGACCTCGGCGTCCAAGGGCGGGCGCCCGCAAGTGGCAAGGCTGCCAACAGGTGCACGTACCCGTTCACGGGGGCGCTCGCCGGTTGGCAGCCTTTGTCTTTTTGCGGGCCGCTTTGCTCCCGAACCGAGGGTGTCGGTGCAAAACGGAGACGAGAATGCAGCAGACCACAGGCAGGGCGGCCCCGCCCGCGACCAACCGGAGATCCTTTCTCAAGGGCGCGACGGCAACCGCCGCGACGCTTCTGGCCGCAAAGGCCCTCTTCCCCTCGGGCGCCTTCGCGCAAGGCACAGGGCCGGAGGTGACGGGCGCCAAGCTCGGCTATATCGCGCTGACAGATTCGGCGCCCCTCATCATCGCCAAGGAAAAGGGCCTGTTCGACAAGCATGGCGTGCCCGACGTTCTCGTCGAGAAGCAGGCTTCATGGGGCGCGACGCGCGACAACATGGCGCTTGGCTCGGCGTCAGGCGGCATCGATGGCGGCCATATCCTGCGTCCCAAGGTGCATCTCTACTCGACGGGCAAGGTGATGCAGAACAACCAGCCCCTGCCGATGTACACGCTCCTCAACCTCAACGAGGATTGTCAGGGCATCTCCGTCACCCAGGCTTATGCCGACAGCGGCGTCGGCGTCGATTCCTCGCCCTTGAAGGAAATCTTCGCCGCCAAGAAGGCTTCGGGCGCCGAACTGCCGGTCGCCATGACGTTCCCCGGCGGCACGCACGACCTCTGGATGCGCTACTGGCTCGCCGCCGGCGGCATCGATCCCAATACCGAAGTCGACCTCATCGTCGTGCCGCCGCCGCAGATGGTGGCCAACATGAAGGTCGGCAACATGGAGGCGTTCTGCGTCGGCGAGCCGTGGAACGAGCAGCTCGTCAACCAGGGCATCGGCTTCACCGCCTGCACCACCGGCGAGGTGTGGTCTCATCATCCCGAGAAAGTTCTCGGCATGCGCGCCGACTGGGTGGACGCCAATCCGCAGGCCACCCTCGCCATCATAATGGCCGTCATCGAAGCCCAGCAATGGTGCGAGGCGATGGAGAACAAGCAGGAGATGGCCGAGATCATCGGCCGGCGCCAGTGGTACAACGTGCCGGTGCCCGACATCATCGGGCGCATCAAGGGCGACATCAACTACGGCAATGGCCGGGTCGAGACCGGCACCGATCTCCTGATGAAGTTCTGGGGCGAGCACGGCTCCTCCTCCTACCCCTGGAAGAGCCTCGATACCTGGTTCGTCACCGAGAACATCCGCTGGGGCTATTTCCCCGCCGATACCGACATCAAGGCGCTCGTCGACCAGACGAACCGCTCCGATCTCTGGCTGGAGGCGGCGAAGGGCCTCGGCCTCACCGGCCTGCCGGCGGGCGACAGCCGCGGCGTCGAGACCTTCTTCGACGGCAAGACGTTCGATCCGGCCGACCCGCAAGCCTATCTCGAAAGCCTCGCCATCAAGGCGCTGGCCTGACGCGACACCTCCGGCGCGCCCCGGGCGCGCCGGCTCTCGTCCTCGAACCGATGGTGAGCCCCATGACCCTGCCTGCCACCAAAGACGACAACATTACACCCCTGCCCTTCAAGGCCGCTCCGGCCGACGTGGTGCCGCTCGGGGCGCGCCAGTTCCGCCCGTTCGACGCAGCCGCGCTTGCACGCGCGGTCGCACAAGCCGTCGTTCCGCCGCTCGTCGTGCTGGCTGTGATCCTCACCGTCTGGCAGGTGCTCTGCGCTTCGCCCGGCTCCTCGCTGCCACCGCCCTCGCAGGTGTGGGTAGACAGCTACGACCTCATCGTCGATCCGTTCTTCGTCTATGGCTCGCAGGACATCGGCCTCGGGCTGCGCGTGCTGACCTCCCTCCAGCGCGTCGCCATCGGCTTCGGACTTGCGGCGGTCATGGGGGTCGCGATCGGCGCGGTCATCGGCCAGTCGGTGTGGATGATGCGCGGGCTCGATCCGATCTTCCAGATCCTGCGCACCGTGCCGCCCCTCGCCTGGCTGCCGATCTCGCTTGCCGCCTTCATGGATTCCGGCCCTTCGGCGATCTTCGTCATCTTCATCACCTCCATCTGGCCGGTCATCATCAATACCGCCGTCGGGGTGCGGAACATCCCGCAGGACTACCGGAACGTTGCCGCCGTGCTGCGGCTCGATCAGCGCGAGTTCTTCTTCAAGATCATGGTGCCGGCCGCCGCCCCCTACATTTTCTCGGGGCTGCGCATCGGCGTCGGACTCTCCTGGCTCGCGATCGTTGCCGCCGAGATGCTGACCGGGGGCGTCGGGATCGGCTTCTTCATCTGGGATGCGTGGAACTCCTCGCGCCTCTCCGACATCATCGTCGCCCTCGTCTACATCGGCCTCGTCGGCTTCGTCCTCGACAGGCTCGTCGGCCTCATTGGCGCCATCGTCACCCGCGGCACCAGCGCCGCCTGACCGGAGGAAGTACCATGCCCGCCTACCTCACGATCCAGAACGTCGGCAAGACCTTCACCCGCGGCGCCGCGACGACCGAGGTGCTGCGCGACATCAGCCTCGACATCGCCCGAGGCGAGTTCGTCTCCATCATCGGTCATTCCGGCTGCGGCAAGTCCACGCTGCTCAACCTCGTCGCCGGCCTCACCGAGGTCAGCGCCGGCGGCATCATCCTCGAGAATGCCGAGGTCTCCTCGCCAGGCCCCGACCGGGCCGTCGTCTTCCAGAACCACTCGCTGCTGCCGTGGCTGACGGTCTACGAGAACGTCAACCTCGCCGTCGCCAAGGTGTTCGGACGCACCAGGAGCCGCGCCGAGCGGCACGACTGGATCCTGCAGAACCTCGACCTCGTGCAGATGGCGCACGCCAGGGACAAGCGCCCGACCGAGATCTCCGGCGGCATGAAGCAGCGCGTCGGCATCGCCAGGGCGCTGGCCATGGAGCCCAAGATCCTGCTGCTCGACGAACCCTTCGGCGCCCTCGACGCGCTCACCCGCGCGCATCTCCAGGATCAGATGATGGAAATCCACACACGCCTCGGCAACACCATCATCATGATCACCCATGACGTCGACGAAGCCGTGCTGCTTTCGGACCGTATCGTGATGATGACCAACGGCCCCGCCGCCACCATCGGCGAGGTGCTCGACGTCCCTCTTACCCGCCCCCGCAAGCGCCTGGAGCTCGCCTCCGACCGCACCTACCTCAAATGCCGCGAGGCGGTGCTCAAGTTCCTCTACGAGCGGCACCGGTTCGTGGAAGCGGCGTAGCCGCCTAAATAACAAGCACATCCCGCATGGGCACATCGAATGCCAAAAGAATGGGCAGGCTGGAATCGAATTGAACGCCTGCCGGCAGAACCGCCTCAACTGCTGTTCGCCGCTTCATCCACGCAAGTAGCTGACGATACTCGATTCTTCTCCCCGCCCCGCACTTGGCACGCTTCGTGCAAAGCATGGGACAGATGAGCTCCTCCCAAGACGGCTCATAGTTCGGCGTCCAGCGACGGGCGCTTCCATAGGCAAGGCCGCCAACAGGTGTGCGTCTCCGGTTCCCTTACCGGTGCGCGGACCGGTTGGCGGCCTTGGTATTTTGGCGGTCTCAATCGATGGAGCGAACATGACCGTTCCCGCAGTCACCTCCGGCTCGCAGCAGCGTGCGCTTGGCCTCTCGACCATCGCCTTTACCGTGTGCTTTGCGGTCTGGACGATCTTCTCGATCATCGGCGTGGCGCTGAAGGAAGAGCTCGGGCTTTCCGAGACGCAGTTCGGGCTCCTCATCGGCATGCCGGTCTTGACCGGTTCGCTGGTGCGCGTCGCGCTCGGCATCTGGACCGACCGCTATGGCGGGCGCCTCGTCTATACGCTGACCATGCTCGCGGCCGCCGTCGCCACGGCGCTCCTCGCGTTCGCGCAGACCTATGAGCAGTTCCTTCTCGCCGCGCTCGGCGTCGGCATCGCCGGCGGGTCGTTCGCGGTCGGCGTTGCCTATGTGTCGCGCTTCTATCCGCAGGCAAAGCAGGGCACGGCGCTGGGTATATTCGGCGTCGGCAACGTCGGGGCGGCCGTGACGAAATTCCTCGCCCCCTTCGTCATGCTGGCCTGGGGCTGGCAAAGCGTCGCCCTCGTCTGGGCCGGGGCGCTTGCCATGATGGCCGTGACCTTCTGGTTCACCACCGAAGACGACCCCGTCATCAAGCGCCGGCGCATCGAAGGCGGCGCGCCACGCAGCCTTGCTGCCGAGTTCGCGCCGCTTAAGGACGCCCGCGTCTGGCGCTTCGCCCTCTACTACTTCTTCTCCTTCGGCGCATTCGTTGCCTTGACCCTCTGGCTGCCGCGCTACCTCATCGGCGTCTACGGGTTCGATATCGCCACCGCCGGCATCGTCGCCGCCGCCTATTCCATCCCCGCCAGCATCTTCCGCGCCTATGGCGGCACCCTGTCGGACAAGGTCGGCGCCCGCGTCATCATGTACTGGACCTTCGCCGTCTCGGCGCTGGTCACGCTCATCCTCTCGATCCCGCCGACCGACTCCGTCATCCATGGTGTCGAGGGAACCGTCTCAATCCACTTCGAGATCGTGCCCTGGGCCTTCATCGCCCTCGTCTTCGTCCTCGGCTTCTTCATGAGCCTCGGCAAGGCGGCGGTCTACAAGCACATCCCCGCCTACTACCCGCAGAACGTCGGCGCGGTCGGCGGGCTCGTCGGCATGATCGGCGGCCTCGGCGGCTTCGTGCTGCCCCTTCTCTTCGGCTGGCTCAACGACGTCACGGGGCTGTGGACGAGCTGCTTCATGGCCCTCTTCGTCCTCGTCATCGTCTCACTCGCGCTGATGCACGCAGCGGTGCGCCGCACCACGCGGCTTGCCGAGCAGCCGGCCTAGACACCTCTTCAGGGAGACACCAACCCATGCAGCAGAAACTCGTCGTCATCGGCGCCGGCATGGCCTCGGGGCGCGTGCTCGAGCACCTGTTCGAGGCCAACCCCGACGCATTCGACGTCACTCTTTTTGGCTCGGAGCCGCGCGGCAACTACAACCGCATCATGCTCTCGCCCGTGCTCGCCGGTGAAAAGACCTACGAGCAGATCGTCACCCACGACGCGGACTGGTACGCCGCCAATGGCGTCCATACGCGCTTTGGCGAAACCGTCACCGCCATCGACCGCAAGCGCAAGGTCGTCGTCTCGCGGGACGGTGAGACGCCCTACGACAAGCTGGTCATCGCCACCGGCTCGGCGCCGTTCATCATCCCCGTCGCCGGCAAGGAATTACCGGGCGTGATGGCCTTCCGCGACCTCGACGACGTCGAAAAGATGGTCGCGGCGGCGAGAACACCCGGTGCGAAGGCCGTCGTCATTGGCGGCGGGCTCCTCGGCCTCGAAGCAGCGGCGGCGTTGCGGCTGCGCGGAATGGAGGTGGTGGTGCTGCACCTGATGGGGCACCTGATGGAACGCCAGCTCGATCCGGCCGCCGGTTACCTCCTGCAGAAGGAGCTCGAAGGGCGCGGCATCAAGGTTCACACCAAGGCCCAGACCAAGGCCATCCTCGGCAACGACCGGGTGGAAGCCGTGGCGCTAGACGATGGCACGGTCTATCCGGCCGACATCGTCGTCATGGCCGTCGGCATCCGCCCTGAAACGCGCATCGCGACCGATGCGGGCCTCCATGTCGAGCGCGGCATCGTCGTTTCCGATCAGATGATTACCTCCGACCCCGATGTTCTGGCCGTCGGCGAATGCGTCGAGCACGAGCGCACCGTCTACGGGCTCGTCGCGCCGCTCTACGATATGGCCAAGGTCGCGGCCAAGACCCTCGTCAAGGAGGACGCCGCCTTCCGCCCGGTCAAGACCGCGACGCAGCTCAAGGTCACCGGCGTCTCGCTCTATTCGGCCGGCGACTTCGCCGAAGCCGAGGACCGCGAGGAAATCGTGCTGCGCGACGCCTCCTCGGGCGTCTACAAGCGCCTCGTCCTCAAGGAGGACAGGATCATCGGCGCCGTCCTCTACGGCGAGACCGCCGACGGCCCCTGGTTCTTCGACATGCTGCGCCGCGGCACCGACACGCGCGAGATGCGCGATACCCTGATTTTCGGCCAGGCCTACCAGGGGGGCGCCCCCCTGGACCCTACGGCGGCCGTTGCAGCGTTGCCCGATGAGGCAGAGATCTGCGGCTGCAACGGCGTCTGCAAGAGCAAGATCACCTCGACCATAACCGCCAAGGGCCTCACGACCCTCGACGGCGTCAGAGCCCACACCAAGGCCTCGGCCTCCTGCGGCTCGTGCACGCATCTCGTCGAGCAGTTGATGGCGCTGACGCTGGGCGACAGCTACAACCCGGCTGCCGTCAGCCCCATGTGTACGTGCACCGACCTCGGCCATGACGACGTGCGTCGCCTGATCGTCGCCAAGGCGCTGAAGTCCATCCCGGCCGTCATGCAGGAATTGGAGTGGAAGACTTCCTGCGGCTGCGCCAAGTGCCGGCCGGCGCTCAACTACTATCTCGTCGCCACCTGGCCGGGTGAATACGAGGATGACGGTCAGTCCCGCTTCATCAACGAGCGCGTCCACGCCAACATCCAGAAGGACGGCACCTATTCGGTCGTGCCGCGCATGTGGGGCGGCGTGACCAACGCGCGCGAACTGCGCGCCATCGCCGATGTCGCCGACAAGTTCGCCGTGCCCACCATCAAGGTCACCGGCGGCCAGCGCATCGACCTCCTGGGCGTCAAGAAGGAGGACCTGCCCGCCGTCTGGGCCGACCTCAACACCGCCGGCATGGTCTCGGGCGCCGCCTATGCCAAGGGCCTGCGCACGGTCAAGACCTGCGTCGGGTCCGACTGGTGCCGCTTCGGCACGCAGGATTCGACCGGGCTCGGCATCCGCATCGAGAAGTTCATGTGGGGCTCGTGGACGCCGGCCAAGGTCAAGATGGCGGTCTCGGGCTGCCCGCGCAACTGCGCGGAAGCGACCTGCAAGGACGTCGGCGTCATCTGCGTCGACTCGGGCTACGAGATCCACTTCGCCGGGGCCGCTGGCCTCGACATCAAGGGTACCGAAGTCCTCTGCCACGCCAGGACCGAGGACGAGGCGCTCGAGATCATCGTCGCCCTGACCCAGCTCTATCGCGAGCAGGCCCGCTATCTCGAACGCATCTACAAATGGGCCAAGCGTGTCGGCACCGCTTCGATCAAGGCCAACATCGTCGACGACCTTGCCAAGCGCCGCCACTACTTCGAGCGCTTCACCTACAGCCAGAAGTTCGCTCAGGTCGACCCGTGGGAAGAGCGCGTCAACGGCAAGGACGCCCACGAATTCGCCGCCATGGCCGAATTCGGCCTGCCGGTGGCGGCGGAGTGATGGGGATGGGATCGATCGCCAAACCCCTCACCCTGTCCCTCTCCCCGGAGGGGCGAGGGGACCCTGTGGATACGCACAATACAAGCCCAGGCACCGTATTCACCTCGCCCCTCCGGGGAGAGGTCGGCGCGCAGCGCCGGGTGAGGGGCGCGAACCATCAGCTCGCACTGGACTTTCAATCATGACCAACTGGATCGAAATCGGCCGCGTCATCGATATCCCCCAGCGGGGCGCGCGCTGCGTCAACACGCCGGTGGGCAAGATCGCGGTGTTCCGCACCGCCGACAACCGCGTCTACGCCATCGAGAACCGCTGCCCGCACAAGGGCGGGCCGCTGGCCGAGGGCATCGTCCACGGCGCCTCGGTCACCTGCCCGCTGCACAACTGGGTGTTCGACCTCGAAAGCGGTGAGGCTCTGGGCGCCGACGAGGGACAGGTCAAAACCTTCCCCATCGACGTCGTCGACGGGCGCATCTTCATGGCGCCCGACTTCATGATGGAGGCGGCGGAGTAGGCGATGCCCCACAACCACCGCCCCCTCATCCGCCCCCTACGGGGGCACCTTCTCCCACGAGGGGAGAAGGGGAGGCGGCTCGCACCGGGCACCGTGGAGAACGAAGTTTTGGATCAGGGACATCGGTATGCCACCCCTCCCTTCTCCCCTCGTGGGAGAAGGTGGCGCGCAGCGCCGGATGAGGGGGTTGATCGTCTACTCTCGCATGGGGTGCGCGCATGACCGTTGTCGCCTCCCCCGCGCCAATCCGTACCACCTGCCCCTATTGCGGCGTCGGCTGCGGGGTGCTCGCGACACCGAAGCCCGACGGCACCGTTGCCATCGCCGGCGACCCGGAGCACCCGGCCAACCTCGGCCGCCTCTGCTCCAAAGGCTCGGCGCTCGGCGAAACGCTCTCGCTCGACGGGCGCCTGCTCCATCCGGAGATCCATGGGCGGCGCTCGAGCTGGGACGAGGCGCTCGATCTCGTTGCGGCGACCTTCAAGAAGACCATCGCCGAGCACGGGCCGGACTCCGTCGCCATCTACGGCTCCGGCCAGCTTCTCACCGAGGACTACTACGTCGCCAACAAGCTGATGAAGGGGTTTGTCGGAAGCGCCAACATCGACACCAACTCGCGCCTCTGCATGGCCTCGTCCGTCGCCGGCCACAAGCGCGCCTTCGGCTCGGACACGGTGCCGGGCAACTACACCGACCTCGAGCTCGCCGATCTCGTCGTGCTCGTCGGCTCCAACCTCGCCTGGTGCCACCCGGTCATCTACCAGCGCCTCGCCGCCGCTAAGGCCGAGCGGCCCAACATGCGCGTCGTCCTCGTCGATCCGCGCCGCACCATGACCGCCGACATCGCCGACCTCCACCTGCCCGTCCGCGCCGATGGCGACGGGGCGCTGTTCGTCGGCCTGCTCAATGCGCTTTCGCGCCGCGGCGCACTCGAGCGCGCATACATCGAAGACCACACGAATGGTTTCGAAGCCGCCGACCTTCTGGCGGAAGACTGGGACGTCACCCGGGTTGCAGAGGCCACCGGCGTACCCGAGGCCGACGTCGCAGCCTTCTACGAACTCTTCGCCACGACAGAAAAGGTCGTCACCGTCTATTCGCAGGGCGTCAACCAGTCGGCGTCCGGCACCGACAAGGTCAACGCCATCATCAACTGCCACCTCGCGACCGGCCGCATCGGTCGGCCGGGGATGGGGCCGTTCTCGGTCACCGGCCAACCCAACGCCATGGGCGGGCGCGAGGTCGGCGGGCTTGCCAACATGCTCGCCGCCCACATGGATTTCGACGCAGCGGGCATCGATCGCGTCTCGCGGTTCTGGGGCAGCAGCACCGTCGCCTCTAAGCCCGGTCTCAAGGCCGTCGACCTCTTCCGCGCCATCGCCGACGGGCGGATCAAGGCGGTCTGGATCATGGCGACAAACCCGGTCGACAGCCTGCCGGAAGCCGACGCTGCCCGCGCGGCGCTGCGCGCCTGCCCCTTCGTCGTCGTGTCGGACATGTCGGCTAGAACCGACACCGTCGCCGAGGCGCATGTACGCCTGCCCGCCGCCGGCTGGGGCGAGAAGGACGGCACCGTCACCAATTCGGAACGCCGCATCTCGCGCCAGCGCCCGTTCCTCGCCCTGCCCGGTGAAGCCAGGCCCGACTGGTGGATCGTCTCGCAGGTTGCCCGGCGCATGGGCTTTGCCCATGCCTTCTCCTATTTCACCCCGGCTCAGATCTTTGCCGAGCACGTCGCCCTCTCCGCCTTCGAGAACGAGGGCACTCGCGATTTCGATCTCTCCGGCCTCACCGGCACGAACTACGAGGCGATGGCTCCCGTGCAGTGGCCGGTCCGCAAGCCGGGCAAGGGCGCCGAGCGCATGTTCGGTGATGCGCGCTATTTCACCCCGGACGGCAAGGCGCGGTTCGTCACCGTGCAGCCGCCTCCGCCGATCTCGCCGGCCCCGGGCCAGTTCATCCTCAATACGGGGCGCGTGCGCGACCACTGGCACACCATGACACGCACGGGCAAAGCCGCGCGGCTCTCCGCCCACATCGCCGAGCCCTTCGTCGAGATCCATCCGGCCGATGCGCAAGCGCTCTCCATCCGCCGCACCAGCCTGGTACGGCTGGAGAACCGGCACGGCAGCGCGGTGATGCGCGCTCTCGTCAGCGAGCGTGCCCAGCGCGGGCACGTGTTCGCGCCCATGCACTGGACCGACCAGTTCGCCTCGAGCGCGCGCATCGATGCGCTGGTGACCGCCAAGACCGATCCGGTTTCCGGCCAGCCCGCCCTCAAGATGGCGCGCGTCACGCTGACGCCGCTCCACACCCGTATCTACGGCTTCTTTGTCGCCCGCACCCGCCCGCGGCTCATCTCCGACTACTGGGCCATCGCCGAGGCTCCGGCAGGCCTGCGCGGCGAGCTCGCCTGGACCGAAGAGCCTTCCGACTGGGACAAGGCCGTGCGCCTGAGCTTCGGCGTGCCGGAGGGCGCGGCGCTCACCACCCTTTTCGACAAGACGTCGGGCCGACGCGTCTATGTCGCCGCCGAGAACGGCAGGCTCGGCTTCGCGCTCTTTCTCTCGCCCGATCCCGTTCTCGTCTCGCGCCAGTGGGTCGTCTCGCAGCTCGAAGCCGAAACGGTCGACGCTGCCGCGCTCCTTGCCGGGCGGCCGGGCGCCGACGTGCCCGACCAGGGCGCGATCGTCTGCTCGTGCATGGGGGTCGGGGTCAACACCATTGTCGACGCCGTCACCCGGTCCGGGTGCACGACCGTCGAGGCGGTCGGGACGCTGACCAAGGCTGGCACCAATTGCGGCTCCTGCCGCGCCGAAATCCGGGGAATCATCGATGCGCATCGTCTCGCGGCAGCCGAATAGCTCCGTTCCCGAACGCATGGGCGCGCTCGCCGTCCTGCCCGTGTTCCTGACCCTCACCGGCCAACGCGCCGTCATCGTCGGCGGCGGCGAGCCCGCACGCTGGAAGGCGGAACTCCTGGCAGCCGCCGGAGCGCACGTGGAGGTCTTCGCGCCGGAGGAGGAATGCTGCGAGGAGATGCTGGGGCTGGCGGATGGGGGCCACCGGCCGCTCCCCACCCCCGATGTCATCCCGGCGAAGGCCGGGACCCATCCTGAGATTTCTCCGCAGCCGCAAGGTATTGGTGCAGGACATGAAGACTTCGGCCTAACGCGCACTCCGCCTGCGACGAGAACGTCAGGGATGGATCCCGGCCTTCGCCGGGATGACATCGGGGACAAATCCGACGCAGCGTCCGCCGAAGCCTCTGAAGATCACCGTACTCCCCACAGCGTCCCCTCGCCCCTCCGGGGAGAGGGCCAGGGTGAGGGGTCCGCCACCCCCGGCACTATCACCCTCATTCCCCGCCCCTGGACCCCCGCCGATCTCGCCGGCGCCGCCATCGCCGTCGCCGACATCGAGGACCTGCGCGAAACCCACGCCTTCGTCGCAGCCGCCAGGGCCGCGGGTGTCCCCTACAACGTCATCGACAAGCCTGAGCTCTGCCAGTTCCAGTTCGGCGCCATCGTCAACCGCTCGCCGCTGGTCGTCGGCATCTCGACGGCAGGTGCCGCGCCGATCCTCGGGCAGGCGGTGCGCCGGCGCATCGAGACGCTGCTGCCGCGAACGCTCAGCGCCTGGGCCGAAGCCGCCGCGAAAATCCGCGACGAGGTCATGGCCCGCCTCGCCCCCGGCCCCGAGCGCCGCGCCTTCTGGGAGCGTTTCGCCGATATGGCTTTCGGCGCCGCCCCGGAGGCCGACCCACGGGCATTGATCGCGCGGATCGAGACCGAAGCTCCCGCCGGCCGCGTCACCCTCGTCGGCGCCGGCCCCGGCGATGCCGAGCTCCTCACCATCAAAGCCGTGCGCGCCCTGCAATCGGCCGACGTCATCCTCTTCGACGATCTCGTCTCCCCGGAGGTTCTCGAACTTGCCCGCCGAGAGGCGCACCGCATGCTGGTCGGCAAGCGCGCCGGGCGCGAAAGCTGCCGGCAGGAGGACATCAACACGACGATGCTGACGCTCGCCCGGCAGGGCAAGCATGTCGTGCGCCTCAAGTCCGGCGATCCGATGATCTTCGGGCGCGCCGGCGAAGAGATCGCCATGCTTGAGCGGCATGGCATCCGCATCGAAGTCGTGCCCGGCGTCACCGCCGCGCTGGCGCTCGCCTCCCGCCTCGGCGTCTCGCTCACCCACCGCGACCACGCGCAGTCGGTGCGCTTCGTCACCGGCCATTCGCGCAACGGCGGGCTACCGAAGGCGCTCGACTGGCAAAAGCTCGCCGACCCGGCGACGACCGGCGTCTATTACATGAGCCGGCGCACCCTCCCCGACATCGTCGCCGAACTCACCGCCGGCGGCATGAGTCTCGCCACCCCCGCCGTGATCGCCGCCAGCCTCGGCCGCCCGGACGAGCACATCTGGCGCGGTACGCTCGGACAAGCCGTCGCGGCGGCAGAAGCGTTTGCGCTCTCGGCGCCGACGCTGTTCGCCGTCGGGGATGCGCTGGCGGAGCCGGAGGCTTCATCCATCCCTGCTGCCGCCCCTGCGCAAGCCGCGGCCCAGTAAACGGCGCCATTGCGGCACCCTTGCACCCCGCTCACGGATACGAAAGGATCACTCTACCCGTATCCGGAGCCAGAATTGAACGCCGCCCCGTCCATCATCCGTCTCGAAGGCAAGCCGCTGAGCTTTGCGGACCTCACGCGCATCGGTGCGCGCAGGGTCGCCGTCTCGGCCGATCCCGCGGCCATTGCGCGGGTCGAATCCGCGCGCGAGGTGGTCGAGGAAACCATTGCCGCCGGCCAGCCGGTCTACGGCACGACGACGGGCGTCGGGGCCATGAAGGACGTCGCCTGGTCGGACGAGGACCTCGAGACCTTCTCGCTCGGCCTCGTGCGCGCCCACCACTTCGGCACCGGCAGTCCCTTCCCCATCGAAGTCGTGCGTGGGGCGCTCGCTATCCGCATCAACATGGCGCTGACCGGCCGCGTCGGCTGCACCCCGGACCTCGTCGACACCTACATGAAGCTCCTTTCCGCCGACGTCATTCCGGTCGTGCGACGCACGGGCTCGATAGGCTGCGCCGATATCGGCCTCATGGGCCAGATCGGCGCGGTGCTGACCGGGGTCGGCGAAGCCGTCTATGAGGGCAAGCGCCTGCCCGCGACCGATGCGCTGGCGCAGGCGGGCCTTGCCCCCTTCCGCCTCGCTCCGCGCGACAGTCTCGCGTCCGTATCGACCAACGCCATCGGCTACGCCGCGGCTGCCCGCGCCACCCGCCAGGCGGCCGCCGCCGTGCGCACGCTCCTTGCGACAGGCCTCACCACGGCCGGGGCGCTCGGCGCCTCGCGCGATCCGTGGAAGGCCGTCGCCCATGTCGGCACCGAGCGCGAGGCGGGCATCGGCGCCTGGCTCTATTTCAATGCCCTGGGCTGGGAATGGCCCGTCGGCACCCACATCCAGGACCCGCTCTCCATCCGCATGATGAGCCAGGTGTTCGCCACGGCGTTCGAAAGCCTCGTCGTTGCCGGCCGCACCATTGTCGCCGCGACCGGACGCACCGACGACAATCCGGTGGTCGCCGGCGGGCAGGTCTTGACCTCCGGCGGCTCGCTGCCGCTCGACGTCACCGTGTTCCTGCAGACCGCACAGCTCGCGCTCGCGCATGTCGCCCGCAACTCGTTCAACCGCTGCGTGCTGCTCGGCAATGGCGGGCGGCGCAATCTCCCGGTCAACCTCGTCGCGCCCAGCGCCATCGCCACTGGTTTCGGCCCGATCATCAAGCTTGCCGGCGAACTGTTCGTGCGCGTCCTCACCCTCTCGAACGCCATCTCCGCCCAGTCGCTGGTCGTCGCCAACGGGCTCGAGGACGAGGCGGCGTTCCTGCCGCTCGTCGTCGAGCGCTTCGAGCGGCAGGTGGGTGCGCTGCGCCGTCTCGCAGCGCTCGAGGGGCTGCTTTCGGCCCAGGCGATGGACCTTTCCGAGGACCGGCCGGGGAACGTTCCGGCCATGGTCTACGAGCTCGTGCGCCGCCACGCCGCCTTCTACCGCGAGGATCGGCCCCTGTCTTCCGAGGTCGAGGCGATCGAGGAAGCGCTGGCCTCCGATGCCTTCATGAGTGAACTGATTTCCCACTCGGCCATTATGGAGCTGGACGAGTATTTCGCTTTAGGTCCCGTGGATTAGGGCTCCAAGTGTAGCAAGGTTCGAGCTGGGACGAGTCGAAAATGGTGATTTCGAGAACCGGAGCGCAGCGTACGTTTGGGTACGTGAGCACCGGAAGCGCAGAAATTGCCATTTGCAGGCCGTCCTGGCTTGAAGATTGATATACTTGAATGTTCTGGCCACAATCTGTCAGTGCGTTAGGGTAAGGCCAACCGGACCATCCGGTAAAACAAGGAGACGATCATGCGCATTTCCGGAATTCTCCTCGGCGCCGCGGCGCTGGCTCTCACCGCAACCGTCGCGCAGGCGCAGGTGGTTGTGTCCTCCAAGATCGACACCGAAGGCGGGGTTCTCGGCAACATCATCCTGCAGGTGCTCGAGGCCAACGACATTCCGGTCGAAGACCGCATCCAGCTCGGCGGCACGCCGATCGTGCGCGAGGCCATCACCGCCGGCGAGATCGACATCTATCCCGAATACACCGGCAACGCCGCGTTCTTCTTCGAGAAGGCGGACGATCCGCTCTGGAACAACGCACAAACCGCCTATGAGGAAGCCAAGAAGCTCGATTACGAGGCCAACAAGATCGTCTGGCTGACGCCTTCGCCGGCCAATAACACCTGGGCCGTCGCCATCCGTCAGGACGTCGCCGAGGCCAACAGCCTTACGACCTTCACCCAGTTCGGCGAATACGTCGCCGGTGGCGGCGAGATCAAGCTCGCGGCCTCGGCAGAGTTTGTCAACTCGCCGGCGGCGCTCCCCAAGTTCCAGGAAGTCTACGGTTTCACCCTCTCGCCCGACCAGCTCGTTACCCTCTCGGGCGGCGATACGGCCGCAACCATCGCAGCAGCCGCCCAGCAGACCAACGGCGTCAACGCCGCAATGGTCTACGGCACCGACGGCGGCATCGCCCCCTCTGGCCTCGTGGTGCTCGAAGACGACAAGGGCGTACAGCCCGTCTACCAGCCCGCCCCGATCATCCGCGAGGAAGTGCTCACCGAATACCCGCAGATCGAGGAGCTGCTCGCTCCCGTCTTCGAGGCGCTGACTCTCGAGACCCTGCAGGAGCTCAACGGGCGCGTGCAGGTCGGCGGCGAGCCGGCGGCAGCCGTCGCCACGGATTTCCTCACCAGCAACGGGTTCGTGAGCTGAGCCGCCTTATGGCACGACGCGCCCCCCTCCCCCTTGAGGGGAGGGGCCGGGGGCGGTCCGTCGGCGGCCCACACAACCACCCCCACCCTCATTCCCCCTCCCTTGAGGGGGAGGCCGGTCGTACTCGCGGCGCTACTTCGCTGTCATCCCGGCGCAAGCCGGGATCCAGTACACGCTGGCCATCCGGCTTTGCACCTTACTTTCCCCTCGCCGGGTCATTCCCGCGAAAGCGGGAACCTCTGTTGCATGGCACCATAAACGGGGGTCCCCGCTTTCGCGGGGATGACCCGGTGTTGGACATAGTGCGGTTCGAGAGCCACGCTTCCAGCGCATACTGGTTCCCGGCTTTCGCCGGGATGACAGCGGGGGCGATGCGGGGTTGGGGCTCGGAATTGCGAACCGGGGATACCCCCCTCCTAGCCTCCCCCCCAAGGGGGGAGGTGAACCCGGTAGTTGTGGCAAGATGGTGCCACCGGCACAATGCAGCACCTCCCCCCTTGTGGGGGAGGGTTGGGAGGGGGGTATCCGCGAGCCCCGGCACCAACCGATGACCCTCGCCTCCACCACCACCGCCACCCGCCCCTCTCTCGCGCTCGACAAGCTCGGCGTCCTCATCGCGCTCATCGCAGCGGCGGGCGCCGTTCTGCCGTTCAGCGTCTTCCGCCCCACGCGCATCGCGGCCGGCGAAGGGCGGATGCTGACCGAAACCCTCGCGATCCTCCCCGCCGGCGTGATGATCGCCGCCATCGTCATCGGCAGTCTCATCGCCGTCGGGCGGTTCACGCCTGTCGTTAAGCTCGCCGTTTCCTTCATCGTTCTTGGCGTGCTCTTCGTCCTCGTCGGCCGGTCGGCGACCTATCTGACGCCGCCAGACAACACGTTCGCCCGCATCTCGCCCGGCGCCGGCTTCTGGCTCCTGACCTTCGCCTTCGCCCTGATGGTCACCGATGCCCTGACCCGGCTCAGGTTCGGTCCCTGGGCACGCATCGGCATTCTTGCCGCGGTTGCTCTGGCGCTGGGGCTTCTCCTCTGGAGCGGCGCCTGGAACGATCTCTCGATCCTCAAGGAATACGCCAACCGCGCCGCCGCATTCTGGAATGAGGGGCGTACGCACCTCCTCCTCGCCTTCGGATCCGTCGCCGTCGCCACCGTGGTCGGCGTGCCGCTCGGCATACTCTGCCATCGGGTGCGGCCATTGCGTGCGGGCGTGCTCAATGTCCTCAACATCGTGCAGACCATCCCGTCCATCGCGCTTTTCGGCCTGCTGATCGCCCCGCTCGCATGGGTCGCCGCCAATGTGCCGGGGGCTTCGGCCATCGGCATTTCCGGCATCGGCATTGCGCCGGCGATGGTGGCGCTCTTTGCTTATTCGCTCCTGCCCATCGTCGCCAATACCGTCGTCGGGCTGGAAAACGTGCCCGAGACAGCCGAGGACGCCGCGCGTGGCATGGGCATGACCGACAGGCAGCGCCTGATGGGCGTCGAGCTGCCGCTCGCCTTTCCGGTCATTCTTACCGGCATCCGCATCGTTCTCGTCCAGAACATCGGCATGGCGACCATCGCCGCGCTGATCGGCGGCGGCGGTTTCGGCGTCTTCGTGTTCCAGGGCGTCGGGCAGACCGCCATGGACCTCGTCCTCCTCGGCGCCGTGCCGACGGTCGCGCTGGCGTTCGCCGCCGCCGTGGTGCTCGATGCCTTCGTTGAAATGGTCAGTGTGGGAGGACGCACATGAGGCTGATCGCCATCCCATGCCGCCCCATCCCCGATGTCACCCCGGCGCAGGCCGGGGCCCATCCTGAGATGGCTCACCTCGCCGCCAGGTGGATCGACCAGGCATCGCCGGGACCTTCTCGGGACACCTTGCGACTGTGGCCGTATCTCGGGATGGATCCCGGCCTACGCCGGGATGACATCGTAGATAGGGGAGAGTGGGGAACTGCAACCGCCAAGGGGGCGCCGGCGTGATCGAAATCCAGGACCTCACCAAAGTCTATGGCGAGACCGCCGTCGTCGACCGCGTGTCGCTGACGGTTCCGGCGGGCGAGATCTGTGTCGTCGTCGGCACCTCGGGCTCGGGCAAGACCACCTTGATGCGCATGATCAACCGGCTGGTGGAGCCCACCTCCGGCCAGGTGCTGATCGACGGCAAGGATACGCGCGAGGAACCGGCGCATCTGCTGCGGCGGCGTATCGGCTACGCCATCCAGGGCCATGGGCTCTTTCCGCACCGCACGGTCGGGGAAAACATCGCCACCGTCCCCACCCTCCTTGGGTGGGAAAAGACGAAAGCCAACGCGCGCGTCGACGAACTGCTCTCGCTCTTCCAGCTCGATCCGGGAGAGTACCGCGACCGCCTGCCGAGCGAACTTTCCGGCGGCCAGCAGCAGCGTGTCGGGGTTGCCCGCGCGCTGGCGGCCGAACCCAACATCCTTTTGATGGACGAGCCTTTCGGCGCGCTCGATCCGGTCATCCGCGCCAAGGCACAGGAGGACCTGCTCGCCATCCAGCGTCGCTTCGGCACCACCATCGTCCTCGTCACCCATGACATGGAGGAGGCCATCCACCTGGGCAGCCGCATCGCCGTGATGGATGCCGGCAAGCTCCTGCAATACGCAACGCCCCAGGAGATCATCGCCAATCCGGCGACCGCGTTCGTTGCCGAGCTCATCGGCGGGGACCGGCCCTTCCGCCTGCTCTCGCTCGGCAAGGTCGCCGACCATGTCGAGCCCGGCGAAGCGACCGGCGCGCCCATCGATGCGACGGCAACGCTGCGCGATGCCTATGCCGAGTGTCTGTGGTCGGGGCGCGACGCCCTGCCGGTCATGCAGAACGGCAAGCCCGCCGGCCGCGTCACCCGCGACGCGCTCGCGCGGCTCGCCGCGAGGCCGCAATGAGCGTCGGGCTCGTCATCCGGCTGGTCGTGCTGGCGCTGCTCGTCGCCTTTCTCGTCTCGCCCGAGAGCTTCGCCTTCGTCTTCCAGCCGCTGGCGCGGCCGAACCAGCCGGTGATCTACAATCAGGGGAACCTCCTCGACCTCACCTTCAACCACCTCGCCATCGTCGCGGCGGCGATGGTGGTTGCGACGCTCGTCGCCGTCGGCCTCGCCATCCTCGTTACCCGCCCGTTCGGCGCCGAGTTCCTGCCGCTGTCGCGCAGCCTCGCCAATATCGGCCAGACCTTTCCCCCGGTCGCCGTGCTGGCGCTCGCCGTCCCCCTCCTTGGCTTCGGCACTGCGCCGACCCTGGTCGCGCTCTTCCTCTACGGCCTCCTGCCGATCTTCGAGAACACGCTGACGGGCCTCACCAACCTCCCCTCCCCTGTCACAGAGGCGGCGCGCGGCATGGGCATGACCGGCCGGCAACGCCTGATGCGCGTCGAGTTGCCCCTGGCGCTTCCCGTCATCCTCGCCGGCATACGCCTCTCGACCGTCATCGCGCTCGCCACTGCCACCATCGGCTCGACGGTCGCTGCGCGAACGCTCGGCGAGGTCATCATCGCCGGGCTCCTCTCCAACAACACCGCGTTCGTCGCCCAGGGCGGCCTCATCGTCGGCGTATTGGCGGTACTGATCTATGATGGACTATCGGCGATCGAACGGATGCTGATGCATCGGACCGGGCAGGCAGGGAGGCGGTCGTAATTCTATGGTGCCCGCCGAACCTCCCCCACCCCCGATGTCATCCCGGCGAAGGCCGGGACCCATCCTGAGATGCTTCGGCGGCCGCAAGGTGTATGAATTGGCGTGCAGAAATTCCAACCTAGCCTACTGTGCCTGGGGTGGTGCTCAGGGATGGGTCCCGGCCTTCGCCGGGATGACATCGTGTTTGGTACAACATGCTTGCCCAGCCCTCGGCAACAGTCCTGCGGGATTCTAACCCATGTCCGACTTCGACCTCGTCCTTTCCGGTACCGTCGTCCTCCCCGACCTCGTGGTCGAGGACGGCTACGTCGCCGTGCGCGACGGCAGGATCGTCCATGTGGGCGAGGGCCGCGCGCCGTCCGCCCATGAGCGGCACGAGCTCGGCAACGCGCTGATCCTGCCCGGCGCCATCGACGCGCAGGTGCATTCGCTCAGCCAAAAGAACCAGGAAGATTTCATCTGGTCGACCCGCTCGGCCGCTGCCGGCGGGGTCACCACCATCGTCGATATGCCCTATGACGAAGGAAACCTCGTGTGCTCGGCGGCGGCCGTCCAGCGCAAGGTCGATCACGCCGGCCCGCAGGCGCGCGTCGATTTCGCCCTTTACGGCACCATCGACCCCGAAGAAGGGCCCGTGCGCATCCCCGAAATGGTGAAAGCAGGGGTCGCCGCCTTCAAGTTCTCGACCTTCGGCACCGATCCCAAGCGCTTCCCGCGCATCCCGCCGCAACTGCTGGCCGAGTGCTTTGCGGCCATCGCGCCGACCGGCCTCACCGCCGGCGTCCACAACGAGGACGACGGGTTCGTGCGCGCTGCAATCGAGAAGGTCAAAGCCTCCGGCATCACCGACTGGCGCGCGCACGGCCTCTCGCGCCCTCCCCTGACCGAGCTCCTGGCCTCGCTCGAAATCTACGAGATCGGCGCCGCCACCGGCTGTCCCGCCCACGTGGTCCACTGCTCGCTCGCGCGCGGCTACGAGATCGCCCGGCGCTATCGCGACGAGGGTCATGCCGCCAGCATCGAGTGCTGCATCCACTACCTGATCCTCGACGAGGAGAACGACGTCGCCCGCCTCGGCGGCAAGGCCAAGATCAACCCGCCGATCCGCCCGCGCGCCGAGGTGGAAAAGCTTTGGCAGCACGTCGCTAGCGGCAATGTCACCCTCGTTTCCACTGATCATGTGAGCTGGTCGGAGGACCGCAAGACCAACCCCGACATGCTCGCCAACGCCTCGGGCGTCCCCGGCCTCGAAGCCATGGTGCCGCTCTTCGTCAAGGGCGCGCTCGAGCGGGACATTCCCCTCACCTGGGCCGCCAGGCTCATGGCCGCCAACCCGGCCCGACACTTCCGTCTCGATCACGTGAAAGGCGCCCTCACGCCCGGCAAGGACGCCGACATCACAGTGCTCCTGCCCCGCCCCAAGGTCTACGATGCGGCCGCCAGCGGCCACAATATCGTCGGCTGGAGCCCCTACAACGGCATCGAGCTGCCCTGGACTGTCGGCGCGACGTATCTGCGGGGGCAGTTGGTCTTCGACGGGACCGATGTGCTCGCCGAGCCCGGCACCGGTCGGTTCCAGCGGCCGGAGCGCCAAAGCTCATGACGCGCACGATGACCGCCCCACCCGCGATGTCATCCCGGCGAAGGCCGGGACCCATCCTGAGATATCGCCACAGCCGCAAGGTAGTGGTGGCGGGCAACGAAATCGTGGTCGACCGCGCCGGGATGACGACATGGGGGATGTGGCAGCTTCCCCCCACCCCAACCCCTCCCCTCCAGGGGGAGGGGTGCGCACGAACCGCAAACTCCGTGCAAAAGATTTTCGCCGATGACCGAGAGGGTCCCCTCCCCCTGGAGGGGAGGGACAGGGTGGGGGGTGCCGATGTAAGGCACCTGCGGGTGCCGGTGAACACCCCCCTCCCATCCTCCCCCGCAAGGGGGGAGGTGTGGTTCGGTGCTTTGGGCGAGATCGTGCCACAAGCACGATGCGGCACCTCCCCCCTTGCGGGGGAGGATGGGAGGGGGGTGACCTCGGCAAACATCAGAGCAGGCCGCACCCCATGACCCGGAACCTGCCCACCTCCCCCGCCCGCATCGGCGAAGACATCGACACCCTCGCCGCGATCACCGAGCCCGACCGCCCCTACACCCGCCGCGCCTTCACGCCGACCTTCCTCAAGGGCCGCGAGTGGCTGGCCGGACGCTTCGCCGCCGCCGGCCTCGAAACCCGCATCGATGCGGCCGGCAATCTCATCGGCCGCCGCGCCGGCCAAAAGCCGGACCTCGGCACCATCATGCTCGGCTCCCATTCCGACACCGTGCCCGATGGCGGGCGCTACGACGGTATCGCCGGCGTTTCCGCCGCCCTCGAAGTCGCTCGTGCGTTAGCCGACCAGGGCATCGCCCTCGACCACGACCTCGAGATCGTCGATTTCCTTGCCGAGGAGGTCTCGATCTTCGGCGTCTCCTGCATCGGCAGCCGCGGCATGACCGGCCAGCGCCCGGACAAATGGCTCGCCCGCGAGGCCGATGGCCTCAGCCTGAAGCGCGGCATCGACGAGGTCGGCGGCCATGCCGCCGCGACGCTCACCCGCAACGACATCGTCGCCTTTCTCGAACTCCATATCGAGCAGGGTCCGGTGCTCGAAGCCGAAAGCCTCGACGTCGGCGTCGTCACCGCCATCGCCGGCATCACCCGTATCGAGATCGTCGTCGAAGGCCGCGCCGATCATGCCGGCACGACGCCGATGGGCCACCGCCAGGACGCGCTCGCCGCCGCGTCCTGGATCGTCCTCGCCGTCGAGCGGTTCGCGCGCGAGCTTGCGGGCGGGCCGGCGCATTTCGCCGCGACGGTCGGCGAGTTCCGCATGGAGCCGAACGCCGCCAATGTCGTGCCGGCGAAGGTGACGATGCTCATCGACGCCCGCGCCGAGGACCGCGCCGACATGGAGCGGTTCCTCGCCGAGCTCACGACCGGCCTCGAGGCCATCGCCGCCGAAACCGGCGTTTCCGCCGCCCCGCCGCGCGTCATCTCCGACAACCTGCCGACGCCCTGCGATCCTGGCCTTCTCGACATACTCGACACCGCCTGCGACACCGCCGGCGCCAAGCACCGCCGCATGGCCTCCGGCGCCGGCCACGACACGGCCTGGCTCGCCAGGGTCACGAAAGCTGCCATGATTTTCGTCCCCTGCGCGGGCGGGCGCAGCCACACGCCCGAGGAATCGGCCAAGACCGAGGACATCGCTCTGGGCGCCGCCGTGCTGCTGGAGGCGGTCAAGCAGATCGACAAGGGAGAGGGGCTGTGACGCATAGCACCCCTCACCCTAACCCTCTCCCCAGAGGGACGAGGGGATGGGCTCCGTGCAGGGGCCGGCACGGTGTTCACCTCGCCCCTCCGGGGAGAGGTCGGCGCATAGCGCCGGGTGAGGGGTGCCTCCACACGAACGAATTCACCAAGGAGACCACCTGAATGGGCCGCATTCTGACCGAGAAAGACGTGGAGGCCGCCGTCAAGGGCGGCTCGGTCTATGCCGCGGGCGGCGGCGGATGGGCCGACCATGGCCGCATGCTCGGCCATGCCGCCGTCTCCATCGGCAAGCCCGAACTCGTCTCCATCGACGAGCTCTCGCCCAACGATTGGGTCGCGACCGCCGCCGCCATCGGTGCACCGGCCTCCACCACCCCGTGGGAGATGCGCGGCGTCGACTACATCAAGGCGGTGCAACTGCTGCAGGAGGCGCTCGGCGAACCGCTCGCCGGCCTGATGATCGGCCAGAACGGCAAGTCCTCGACCCTCAACGGCTGGCTGCCCTCGGCCGCGCTCGGCCTCAAGGTGGTCGACGCCGTCGGCGACATCCGCGCGCATCCGACCGGCGACATGGGCAGCATCGGTTTAGCCGGCTCCCCCGAGCCGATGATCCAGACCGCCGTCGGCGGCAATCGCGGCGAGAACCGCTATATCGAACTCGTCACCAAAGGCGCGACCGCCAAGGTGTCCCCGATCCTGCGAACCGCCGCCGACATGTCCGGCGGCTTCATCGCGTCCTGCCGCAATCCCGTGCGCGCCAGTTACGTCAAGGAGCATGCCGCGCTGGGCGGTATCTCGCTGGCCCTGAAGCTCGGCGAGGCGATCATCGCGGCCGAGGGCAAGGGCCCCGGCAAGGTCATCGACGCCATCGTCGAGACCACCGGCGGCGAGATTATCGTCCGCGGCATCGTCGAGCGGAAGGACATCGTCTACACCAGCGAAGCCTTCGACGTCGGCACCATGACCGTCGGCAGCGGCGACGATGCCGCAACCCTCCACGTGATGAACGAATACATGGCCGTCGACGACGCCGGCGGCACGCGTCTCGCCACCTTCCCCGACGTCATCACCACCCTCGATGCCGCCGGGCGCCCTCTTTCCGTCGGCGAAGTGCGCGTCGGCATGTACATCTTCGTCCTTCACGTCCCCAAGACCATCATCCCCCTCTCCTCCTCCGTCCTCGACCCGTCGGTCTATCCGCACGTCGAAAAGACCATGGGGATCGAGCTGGTGAAGTACGCGCTGGAGAACGTGAGCCGCTGAACTTTCCTCCTCCCCCTTGAAGGGAGGGTTAGGGGTGGGGGGAAGCTGCAACGGGAGAAATCCGCAGGACCGCCTCCGTGGCAACCTCCCCCCACCCTGGCCCTCTCCCTCGAGGGGGAGGGGACGCAAGAACGCAAGTCTGAGGTAAACCCATGCCCACTCCCAACCCCCGCCACCCCAACTTCCCCATCCCCGGCGGCCCGGAGCTGCGCGCAAAGGGCTGGCGGCAGGAATCTCTCCTGCGCCTCCTCGAAAACGTCCTCTCCGTCGGCGAAGATCCGGAAAACCTCGTCGTCTACGCCGCGCTGGGTAAAGCCGCCCGTAACTGGGCGAGCCACGAGAAGATCGTCGAAACCCTGAAGACCATGGATGAGGACCAGACGCTTCTCATCCAGTCCGGCAAGCCGATCGGTCTGCTGAAGACCCACGCGAAGGCCCCGCTCGTTATCATGGCCAACTGCAATCTCGTCGGGCAGTGGGCGAAGGCGGAGGTTTTCTACGAGCTCGAAAAGAAGGGCCTCATCTGCTGGGGTGGGCTGACGGCCGGCGCGTGGCAGTACATCGGCAGCCAGGGCGTCATCCAGGGCACCTACGAGATCTTCATGCGCATCGCCGAGAAGCGCTTTTCCGGCTCGCTCGCCGGGCGCTTCATCCTCACCGCCGGCCTAGGCGGCATGGGCGGGGCGCAGCCGCTGGCCGGGCGCATGGCGGAGGCAGCGATCCTCGTCGTCGACGTCGATCCCGAGCGCGCGAGAAAGCGCCGCGAGATCGGCTACCTTGAGGAGATCGCCCCCGACCTCGATACCGCCCTCGCCATGATCGATGCGGCAGTCAAGGACAAGCGCGCCCTCTCCGTCGGCCTCGTCGGCAATGCCGCCGATATCTATCCCGAAATCGCCCGGCGCGGGATCGTCCCGGATATCGTCACCGACCAGACCTCGGCCCATGACCTCGTCTACGGTTACGTGCCGCGCGGCTACACGCTCGAAGAGGTGCGCGAACTGCGCCGCACCAACCCCGCCGAACTGATGGCCGCCAGCCGCGCCTCCATTGTCCCGCACGTCGAGGCGATGCTGGAGTTCCAGCGCAAGGGCGCCGAAGTCTTCGACAACGGCAACCTCATCCGCACCCAGGCGCGCGATGGCGGCGTCGCCAACGCCTTCGATATCCCGATCTTCACGGAAGCTTACCTGCGTCCTCTCTTCGCCCGCGCTATCGGCCCTTTCCGCTGGATGGCCCAATCCGGCGACCCGGACGACATCGCCCGCATCGATGATCGCCTCCTGCAAATGTTCCCCGACAACAGGATCGTCACCAACTGGATCGGCCTTGCCCGCCGCCACGTTCCCTTCGAAGGTCTGCCCGCCCGCATCGCATGGCTCGGCCACGGCGAGCGGACCGAGCTGGCGCTCGCCGTCAACGACATGGTGGCGAAAGGCGAGCTCTCCGCGCCCGTCACCTTCAGCCGCGACCATCTCGACGCCGGCGCCATGGCCCACCCCAACATCATGACCGAGCGCATGAAGGACGGGTCGGATGCCATCGCCGACTGGCCCCTGCTCGACGCGATGCTCCTCTGCTCGTCGATGGCCGATCTCGTCGTCGTCCACTCCGGCGGCGGCGGCTATGCCGGCTACATGACGTCGGCCGGTGTGACCGTGGTCGCGGACGGCACCGAGGGTGCTGCGGAACGGCTGGAGCACGCGCTCACCAACGACACGGCGCTCGGTGTGATGCGGTACGCCGATGCTGGGTATGAGGAAAGCTTCGAGGAAGTGGAGACGAAGGGCATCGGGTATCTGGGAGTGAGGTAACCCGCGTGGTTACCGTCCGCTTTTAGTTGATCAACACCAGTCCCAGCACGAAGAGGAACGGCGCGAGCGTCAGCGCCAGGATCAGCAGCACGCCGCGGTCGGCGTCGTGGTCGCGGTTCCTGCGCGGATCGGGAAAATGGCGGTCGATCGAGGCCGGCTTGGCTTCGGGGCGGATCATGGGACGGGGCATCAGAGCACCTTTGCGAGGATGAGCGTGTCGTTGGGGGTTGCGGCGGAAAGAGCGAGGCGCATTTCGGCGGCGGTGACGGGAATGAGCGCGCGGGCGCCGGGACCTGCGGGATCGTTGAGGGCGAAAAGGTAGCCGTCGAAGCCGGTGACGAGATACCAGCGCGCCTCGCGTCCCAGCCGCTTGAGCCCGACATGCAGCATCGGCAGGTGGCCGCGCGAAAGATGGCCGACGAGGCGCTCGGGGGTCAGCGGTTCGTCCTCGAGGTTGATCCACTCGGGCGCCTCGAGCGGCAGCGCCGCCCGCTCGAATTCAGCCGTCCGCCTCAGCGTCACGAGGAACCGCCGGCGCGCCGCAACGAGCGCGAGGCGCAACGCCTCCGGATGGCGGTCGAGCTGCCCGGCCTCGAAGCCAAGGACCTTTTCCGCCTGATCGGTCAAGAGCATGTCGCGGTCGAGCGTTCCCATGGCAAGGAAAAGCGCGCGCACCGCCGGCGACGAAGCACTGCGCGCAAAGTGTTCGGGCACGGCCAGCTCGCAGTAGGAGGGCGCGCGCTGCGCGTTCCAGAGGCTCAGGTGCCAGTCGTCGCCTGCGGCCTGACGAAAGCCCGCATCGTAAAGCAGCTTGTCGAGCCCTGCGCATTCGGCAGGCAGCCGGACCTCAAGCAGCGCCGCGCCTTCGAGCCGCGCCCGGTCAATGAGCGTTTCGAGCAGCAGGGTGCCGACGCCCCTGCCGCGCGCGTCAGGCGCGACACAGAGCCAGGCAAGGCTGCCGACGGCCCCGCTCGGTGCGTGGCGCAGCACGCCGACCCCAACGATCACGTCGCATTCGGTGGCGATGAGCACGTGCGCGTCGCCGGCATCGATCAGCCGGGCCCAGCGCGGCGCGTTCCCCCGGCCTGCACTCAGCTTTTCGGCGAAGTGCTTCAGGCGCGGCAGATCGGCCGGCGACGCGCGATGTAGACGGGCAAAGGTTTCGAAATGGGTGAAGGACGAAAGAGCGGACATGGGGGCGCTCCTCAAAACCCAACGAGGATCATCCGAGGATCAGCACATAGATGCCGACCGCCGCGGCGATGCCGGCGACGAGCAAGGGCCCTGCCGAGGCCTTCTCCAGCGGACGATTGCCGTAGAGCAGCGGGGACCAGACGAAACGGTACATGGGTTCACCTCCGGAAAATCCGGATGGAGATGTGCTGCCGCCACCCGTAAGGTTTCGATTGGGAAGTGGCGGTCTCGGCATAAGAAATGCGTAAAAAGCAAAACGGGTCTCGACGCCAAACTGCTTGATCGCGACCCTGTCGGGAACGCATAGTCCTGATGCGAAACCAAATTGAGAGGCTTGAGAGATGGGTTTCTTCGACGACATCAAAGCCAAGGTGTTCGGCGCCCCCAAAGCGGAGGCTCCGACGACGCGTACGGCAGCCGTCGATTCGGCGGTCGCCGCCGGTCTTGCCGCCGTTGGCCTCGGTCCCGACGGCAAGCCGTTGCCCGGGGTCAAGGCGACGCCGGTCGCTGCCGGGGTGACGGCGCCCGCGCCCAAGGCTGCTCCTGCCGCGGCGGCCACCCCGACGCCCGCCGCTGCTCCTGCTCCGGCATCCGCGCCAGCCGCGAGTGCTCAGGCCGTCGACGTCGCTGCCGTTCTGGAGGCCGCGGTCGCCAAAAAGGGGCAGAAGCTCAACTGGAAGACGTCGATCGTCGACCTCTTGAAGGCCCTCGACATCGACAGCAGCCTATCGGCCCGCAAGGAGCTCGCCTCCGAGCTCGGTTACACCGGCGACACCGGCGATTCCGCCACCATGAACGTCTGGCTGCACAAGCAGGTGATCCAGAAGCTCAAGGACAATGGCGGCAAGGTGCCGGCCGACCTTCTCTAACGCCGCCTCGCGCCCCGCGCTCCCGTTCCGGCTTCGTCGGAACGGGCGTGGCGCAGTCAGTTCACGCCTTCTGGGCGACGATGAAGACGGCCGCCATTTTTTCCGGCTGCCAGTGGTGCCTCACCGTGAAGCCCTGCCTCTCGATCATCGAAACAAGCTCGGAATCGGTGAAGACCGTCAGTTGCGGAAGCTTGCCGAGAGCTCTGCCGATGGGCGCGATGTATTTCATCAACCTCAGCATCGTATCGCCGAGGCAGGCGGTGCTGGAGACGAAGTAGCCGCCGGGCTTGAGCATTGCATGGATGTGCCCGATAGCCTCTTCCGGCTGCTTCATAAGGTGCAGCACGCTCATGGCGAGGACCATGTCGTAGCGTTCGTCCGGCGCGCCGTAGGCGTTGATGTCCGCCTCGAGGAACGTGATGTTCCCCACCCCGGCGGCTCCGGCCCGCTCCTCGGCGATATCGAGCATGGCGCGGGAAAAGTCGATCGCCGTGATATGCCGGACATGGGGCGCATGCGTGATCGCCGTGCCGCCCGTGCCACAGCCGAGCTCCAGAAGCTCCATGTCGGGCCGGAAGTAGCCGCGGGTGATCTCGAGCTTTCGTTGATAGGCGGCTTCGTCCGCGATGGGCATGCGCGCATATTTCGGCGCCGTCCTGTCCCAGAACCGGCTGGTCGTATCCATTCCGGCAGTCTCCCCGGCAGGCATTCCGATAGGCCCTATGATTAGGCCGGGCGCATCGTGAGGAAAATCGTGTATTTTGGCACTTTCCATATACGGGAACGCATAAGGCCATGGCCGACTTCGACTGGAACCACATGCGCGCGTTTCTGGCGACCGTGGAGCGGGGGTCGCTGTCCGCCGCTGCGCGGCGACTGGGGCTGACCCAGCCGACATTGAGCCGCCAGATCGCCGCGCTCGAGGACGAGCTCGGCATCCTGCTGTTCGAGCGCGTGGGAAAGCGTCTCGAGCTGACCGAGGCCGGGCAACGGCTCGCCGGCCATGTGCGCGAAATGGGCACGGCGGCGGATCGGGTGGGGCTCGCGGCGTCCGGGCAGTCCTCCGAAGTCGAGGGGGTGGTGCGCATCACCACCATCGACGTCTTTGCCGCCTATGTCCTGCCTTCGATCATGCAGCGGCTCGCCACGGGCGCACCCGGTATCGTGCTGGAGGTGATCGCGTCGAACGCGATCGACGACCTGATGCGGCGCGAAGCCGACATCGCTATCCGCCACGTTCCACCCAGCCAGCCCGAGCTGATCGCCCGGCGCTGTCCGGACAGCCAGATCGGCCTCTATGCGGCGACGCGGTTTCTCGATGCGGTCGGCAGGCCCGCGACGCCAGGGGACTGCGCGAGGCTGCCCTTCATCGGCTTTCCCGAGAGCGAGATTCTGATCAAGGAGCTCAACGCGCGCGGCATCCCGCTGCGCGACGATGCCCTCCGGTGGCGATGCGCGAGCTCGCTCATCAACTGGCAGTTGATCCGCGAGGGCTTCGGCTACGGCATCATGTTCCGCGAAGCGGTCAAGGATACCGACGGGGTCGAGGCCATCCTGCCGGAGGTCGCGCCGATAACGGCGCCCATGTGGCTGGTGGCGCATCGCGAGCTCTATACCAGCCGCCGTATCCGCCTGGTGTTCGACGCGCTCTATGACGAGCTGTCCCGTCGAAACCTGCCGTCCGGCTGAGAGGAAAAAGGGCCCGGCGCATTGCACCGGGCCCTTCAATCGTGTCTCGCCAGCCTACGCCATCGTCGGCATCTGGAACTCTGCGCCTTCCTTGATCCCCGATGGCCAGCGGCTGGTCACGGTCTTGGTGCGCGTCCAGAACTTGATGGAATCGGTGCCGTGCTGGTTGAGGTCGCCGAAGGCCGAAGCCTTCCAGCCGCCGAACGAGTGATAGGCGAGCGGCACCGGCACCGGCACGTTGATGCCGACCATGCCGATGTTGATGCGGCTGGCGAAATCGCGGGCGGTATCGCCGTCGCGGGTGAAGATGGCGACGCCGTTGCCGTAGGGGTTCTTCATCGGCAACTCCAGCGCATCCTCGTAGGTGCGGGCGCGCGCGACCGAAAGCACGGGGCCGAAGATCTCTTCCTTGTAGATGTCCATCTCCGGCGTCACCCGGTCGAAGAGGGTCGGGCCGACGAAGAAGCCGTTCTCGTAGCCTTGCAGCGCAAAGCCGCGTCCGTCGACGACGAGTTCGGCGCCCTGCTCGACGCCCTTGTCGATCAGCGAGAGTATCCGCTGCTGGGCCGCCCGCGTCACCACCGGCCCCATCTCGGAGGCCTTGTCGGTCGCCGGGCCGACCTTCAGTTTCTCGATACGCGGCTTCAGCGCTTCGATCAGCAGGTCCGCGGTCTTGTCGCCCACGGGCACCGCGACCGAGATCGCCATGCAGCGCTCGCCGGCCGAGCCATAGCCGGCGCCCATCAGCGCATCGGCGGCCTTGTCCATGTCGGCATCGGGCATGACGATCATGTGGTTCTTGGCCCCGCCGAAGGCCTGTACGCGTTTGCCCTGCGCGGCGGCGCTCGCATAAACGTAACGGGCGATCGGCGTCGAACCGACGAAGGAGACCGCGCCGATGGCCTCATGGGTGAGGATCGCGTCCACCGTCTCCTTGCCGCCGTGTACGACGTTGAGGATGCCCTTGGGCAATCCGGCCTCGATCATCAGCTGGGCGAGCTTCACCGGCACGCTGGGGTCGCGCTCGGAGGGCTTGAGGATGAAGGCGTTGCCCGCCGCGATCGCCGGCGAGAGCATCCAGAGCGGGATCATTGCCGGGAAGTTGAACGGCGTGATGCCGGCGCCGATGCCGACGGGCTGGCGCATGGAATACATGTCGATCCCCGGCCCCGCCCCCTCGTTGAATTCGCCCTTGAGAAGATGCGGCGCGCCTGCGACGAACTCGGCGACTTCCAACCCGCGCAGGATGTCGCCTTTGGAATCCTCGACGGTCTTGCCATGCTCGCGGCTCAGCAGTTCCGCCAACTCGTCCATGTCGCGATTGATGAGCTCGACGAACTTGAAGAACACCCGCGCGCGCCGCTGCGGGTTGGTCGCGGCCCATTTCGGCTGCGCGGCGGCAGCTGAGGCGACGGCCGCCTCCAAATCGGCGGCGGTCGCGATCGCCACCCGCGCCTCGGCTTCGCCGGTCGCGGGGTTGAAGACGTCCTGGAAGACGCTCGATTGCCCGTTGGTCTCCTGGCCGTCGATGAAATGTCCGATGGTGCGCATGCCGCAGTCTCCTCTTGTTCACCACCGGTTATGGCTCTACGCTCCACGAGGATCAACGCGATGATATCCGCATCCGTTGTGCGAAAAATATAGATCCAAATATGAACTGGGACGACGCCCGCATCTTTCTCGCCATCGCCCGCAGCGGCCAGATCCTGGGCGCTGCGCGTGCGCTCGGCCTCAACCATGCGACCGTCGCGCGGCGGCTGGATGCCCTGGAGGCGGCTCTCGGCGCGCGGCTGCTCGCCCGCACCACGCATGGCAGCGAACTGACCGCCGAGGGCGAGCGGTTCCTTGCCCATGCCGAGCGCATCGAGAGCGAGATGCTGGCCGCGCGCGAGGCGGCGGGAGCCGAGGATGCGGCGATCGCGGGCACTGTGCGGGTCGGGGCGCCGGATGGGTTTGGCGTCGCGTTCCTTGCCCCGCGCGTTGGCGCGCTCGTCGAGCGGCATCCGGGTCTCGTCATCGAGCTTGTGCCGGTACCGCGAACCTTCTCGCTCTCGCGCCGGGAGGCCGATATCGCCGTGACTCTGGAACGCCCTCGCGAGGGCCGGCTGGTCGCGCGCAAGCTCACCGACTACACGCTCGGCCTCTACGCCTCGCGCGATTACCTCCATCGTTACGGCACGCCCGCGGCGCTCGAAGACCTCGCCGCGCATCGCCTCGTTGGCTACGTCGAAGACCTGCTATATGCCGCCACGCTCGACTACACGGCTGAATTCCTCAAGGCGTGGCGCTCGTCCGTCGCAGTCTCCTCGGCCATGGGGCAGACCGAGGCCGTCAAGGCCGGCGCCGGCATCGGCATCCTCCACGCCTTCATGGCCCGGCGCGATCCCGATCTCGTGCCCGTTCTGCCCCATCATACGCTGACGCGCAGCTACTGGACCGTGATCCATGAAGACCTGCGGGCGATCCGGCGGGTCGCGCTGGTTTCCGAGTTTCTTGCCGAGATCGTCGCGAGGGACAGGGGGATTTTTGGTTAGGCACTAGCTAGCGGGCTCCCCGAGCCCCTCACCCGGCGCTACGCGCCGACCTCTCCCCGGAGGGGCGAGGTGAATACGGTGCCTGGGTTTGTATTGTACACAACCACGGGGTCCCCTCGCCCCTCCGGGGAGAGGGACAGGGTGAGGGGCCTTCAATCCTAGTCACCCTCCCGTAGCGGCTTCGTCGCCTCCAGGATCCAGTCGCGAAACATCCTGATCTTGGGGATGGTGCGACGGGACCGGGGATAGACCAGCCAGTAGCCGTGCCCATCGTAGCCGACGATATCGAAGGGCTGGATCAGCCGGCCGGCGGCGACTTCCTCGCTGTAGAAGGCGGGGGTGAGCATGGCGACGCCGCGGCCGGCCATCGCCGCGGAGGCTTCGAGGTGCTGGGCGCCGAACTGCGATTGCGGCCGGCTTTTGCTGTCGTACTCCACTCCGGCCAGGTTGAACCACTGTTCGAACCAGGGGTCGCCAGCGTCGGTCAGGGGCAGCTTCAGCAAATCGGCCGGCTCGTGGACGCCGCCGATGCTCGCCGCCAGCGCGGGGCTGAGCATGGGGGCGAAGTGGGCTTTCAGCAGCAGATGACCTTCGAACTCGCCGCTCGACCATTGCTTGGCGCTGGCGCGGATGCCCAGGTCGAAGTCTTCCGTGGCGAAATCCACCAGGCGCGCCGAGCTGTCGAGCCTCAAAGCCAGTTCCGGATGGGCCATCTGGAACTCGCCGACGTGGCGCGCCAGCCAGTAGCTGGCGAAGGTCGGCACGACCGAGATGTTGAGCATGCCCTCGGCCCGCCCGCGCATTTCGGCAAAGGCGGTCTTCAGCATCTCGAATGCCGCGGTCACCTCCGGCGCGAGCCGCGCGCCGGTTTCGGTCAGCGCCACCTGCCGCGCCCGGCGCAGGAACAGCGACGCACCGACGCGCTCCTCCAGCACCTTGATCTGGTAGCTCACCGCCGCCTGAGTCATGCCCAGTTCCTCGGCTGCCCTGGTGAAGCTCAGATGCCGGGCGGCGGCTTCGAAGGCGCGGATGGCGGCCAGCGGCGGCAGGTTGGGTGCGCTCATGGATAAAACCTCCTTATGGAGGATACGCGACGTTCGATTGGATATCCAGCCGGCAAAGGCGCAGATTCAAGGACAACGCAACTCCACGGGAGACGGCCTTTCATAAGGCTGCTTTTGCCAAATGAGCACCATGACCCTCGTTCCCCGCTGGTTCGACCAGTTTGCCAGGTTCTACCGGCTCGCCCGCGTCCGCCATGGATTGACCCGACGCCAGCGCCGGCAGGCCTGGCTCGATCTCGTCGCCACATCCCCGCACCTGCAACACGACCTCGGCCTCATCGATACCTTGCCGCAAAAGCACACCAGGTGATGCCCTTGCGCCGGCAAGCGGTTCGGCTAGAACTTGGCGTATGTCGAAGACCACGCCCGCGACGCTGGCTCTCACCAAGGCCGGCGTCCCTTTCACCCTCGCCACTTACGAGTACGATCCGGGTTCCGAGCGCGTCGGGCTGCAGGCGGCCGAGGCGATGGGGGTTGAGCCCGGCATGGTGTTCAAGACGCTGATGGCGCTGGTCGATGGCAACCCGGTCTGCGCGGTCGTTCCCTCCGACGAGGAGGTCAACATGAAAAAGCTCGCCGCAGCGTTCGGAAGCAAGTCGGCGCAAATGATGAAACCGGTCGATGCCGAACGGCTGACCGGATATCGCGTCGGGGGCATCAGCCCCTTCGGACAGAAGCGCGCCGTACCCACGGCCATCGAGGAGATCGCGCTGCTCCACGAGGAAATCTTCCTCAACGGCGGCCAGCGCGGCCTTCAGATCAGGCTGAAGCCGCAGGATGCGATCGACGTGCTGGAAGCGAAGGTGGCGGGTCTGGTTCGCTAGGACCAAATTTGCCTTTGCAGCCAAGGGTGCTAATGTCGCCCCGTTTCGATTACGGGGCCGTGTCCATGCGAGTGTCAGCACGTCATCTCATCCTGGCCGCCTGCCTGCTCAGCCTTTCAGGCTGCGCGAGCTTCCTGCCGTTCGGACGGAGCGCCTCGCCGGGGGCCCAGGCCGCCGCGACACCTGCTTCACCGCCGGCTTCGCCTGGGGCGCCCACCTCTCCAGCAGCGACACCCGCACCCTCGGCCCTGCCCGCGGCGCCGCAGGGCGGCACGATCGAGATCGTCAACCGCACGCAATCGGCGTTCGACAGCGTGACGATGGCGCGGTGCGACTCGAGCGCAGCCGGCGCCGGCGCTCTGCCGGCCGGACAAACCATCGCGGCGGGCGCGAGCCGCAGCTTCCCCGTTGCCGCCGGCTGCTGGAATGTCGGCGTCGGCGTCACCAATGTCGGTCAGGCCCAGCAGCGCATCGAGGTGCAGCCCGCCGGCACCGTCCAGTACGTCATCAACTGACGCCGGAAATACGCCCATAAACGACAAAAGGCGCCCGATGGGCGCCTTCGTCTTCAAGCCTTTGGAGGTCGGCTGTAACCGTCGATCCTTAGAGGACCTTGCCGCGCGCGATGTCGTGGATGTCGGCGCGGGTGATGCCGAGGTCACGCAGCTGGCGGGTGTCGAGCGCGTTCAGCTCGCGCACCGTGCGGTGGTACTGCATCATGTCGGCGAATTTCTTGCGAATGCTCATTTCGGGTCTCCCTTTCGTCTGGTGACCCTTATCTATAGTCAGTCAGTCGTGATTAGTAGGTAGGCACTTCGCACACCAGCCATGCGCTACGCGAAGGGAAATGAGCAAATTGCAGGCTAAATCGGCGGTTCCTGCCACAGAAATGCATAAATGAGCGCCAACTGCCGCCTTCATCGCATTTCTCGAGAAAGCCCATTGACCTTCCCATGATGGGAAACTCTATATGGGGTGGGAAAGGTGAATTGCCATGACCCAGACAGCCCAGAAATCCGCCCCCGTTTCCCTCTCCATCGAGGGCATGACCTGCGCCTCGTGCGTGGCGCGCGTCGAGAAGGCGCTCCGCAAGGTGCCCTCGGTCACCGACGCCTCGGTCAACCTCGCGACCAACCGCGCGACCGTCGATCTCGCGGGCAACGACGATGCCGTGCCGGCCCTCGTCGAGGCCATCAAAGGCGCCGGCTACAAGGCCACGCCCATCGAAGCCGGCCACGGCCACCACGGCCATCACCACCACGACGAGGACATCCAGGTCCTCACCCGCGACGTCATCATCGCGGCGGTACTGACCATTCCGGTTTTCCTCTTCGAGATGTCGGTTCACTTCGTGCCGGGCTTCCACGAGTGGGTGATGAGCTTCATGTCCCACCAGACGATGTTGCTCCTCTCCTTCGTGCCGACCACGCTGGTGCTGTTCGGCCCGGGCCTGCGCTTCCTCAAGGTCGGGATTCCGGCGCTGTTGAAGGGCGCGCCGGAAATGAATTCGCTCGTCGCGCTCGGCACGCTTGCCGCCTACGGCTATTCGCTCGTCGTCACCTTCGCGCCGCAGGTGCTGCCGCACGATGCGCACTTCGCCTATTACGAGGCAGCGGCGGTGATCGTGACGCTGATCCTCGTCGGTCGCCTGCTCGAGGCGCGCGCCAAGGGCGAGGCCGGCGCCGCCATCCAGCGGCTCGCCGGCCAGCAGGCCAAGTCCGCCCGCGTGCTGCGTGACGGCAAGCCTGTCGAGACCCCGCTCGACGCCGTTGTCGTCGGCGATCTTGTTCTCGTGCGTCCGGGCGAGAAGGTCGCCGTCGACGGCGAGATCGTCGAGGGCGCCTCGCATGTCGATGAATCGATGATTTCCGGCGAACCGATTCCCGTCGCCAAGACCGCAGGCGACCTCGTCGTCGGCAGCACGATCAACAAGGAAGGCGCCTTCACCTTCCGCGCCACCAAGGTCGGCGCCGACACCATGCTGGCGCAGATCATCCGGCTGGTCGAGGAAGCCCAGGGCGGCAAGCTCCCGATCCAGACGCTGGTCGACAGGATCACCGGCTGGTTCGTGCCCGTCGTCATCCTCATCGCGCTGGCGACATTCGCCGCCTGGCTCGTCTTCGGTCCCTCCCCGGCCCTGAGCTTTGCGCTCGTCAACGCCGTCGCCGTGCTCATCATCGCCTGCCCGTGTGCGATGGGGCTCGCAACGCCGACCTCGATCATGGTCGGGACCGGCCGCGCGGCCGAGCTCGGCGTGCTGTTCCGCAAGGGCGAGGCCCTGCAGCAGTTGCGCGGCGTCGACGTGGTGGCCTTCGACAAGACCGGCACGCTGACGCAGGGCAAGCCCGCGTTGACGGACATCGTTACCGCCGAAGGTTTTGCCGAAGACGAGGTGCTCGCCCTGATCGCCGCCGCCGAGGCCGCTTCCGAGCATCCGCTCGCCCATGCGATCGTTTCGGCCGCCGAAGCGCGCGGCCTGACGCTCGCCAAGCCTGCCGGCTTCGCCGCCACGCCCGGCAAGGGTATCTCGGCAGACATCGGCGGCCGGCATGTCCTCGTCGGCTCCGCCCGGTTCCTCGCCGACGAAGGCATCGACGCCGCATCGCTCACCACCGCCGCCGAAGCGCTCGCGGCTGCCGGCAAGTCGCCGGTTCACGCCGCCATCGACGGCAAGGCCGCGGCGGTCGTCGCCGTCGCCGATACGATCAAGCCCTCGGCCAAGGCTGCCGTTTCGGCTCTCCACCGGCGAGGCCTGCGGGTTGCCCTCATCTCGGGCGACAACCGGCGCGCCGCGGAGGCTGTCGCGCGCGAACTCGGCATCGACGAAGTGCTGGCCGAGGTGCTGCCCGCCGACAAGGCGGCGGCGGTCAAGGGCCTGCGCCAGGGCGGCCGCACGGTCGCCTTCGTCGGCGACGGCATCAACGACGCGCCGGCCCTTGCCGAAGCCGATGTCGGCATCGCCATGGGCACGGGCACCGATGCGGCGATCGACAGCGCCGACGTCATCCTCGTCGGCGGCGATCCGATGAAGGCCGTCACCGCCATCGAACTCAGCCGGGCGACCCTGACCAACATCAAGGAGAACCTCGTCTGGGCCTTCGGCTACAACGTGCTGCTCATTCCCGTGGCCGCCGGCGTTTTCTTCCCGGCCTTCGGCCTCACCCTCTCGCCCATGCTCGCCGCCGGCGCTATGGCGCTCTCCAGCGTCTTCGTCGTCGCCAACGCGCTGCGGCTGAACACCGTCACCGTCAAGGAGTAACCCCATGAACATCGGCGAAGCCTCCTCGGCCTCCGGCGTCTCGGCCAAGATGATCCGCTACTACGAAAGCATCGGCCTCATCGAGCCGCCCGGCCGCACGCAGAGCAACTACCGCGTCTACGGGTCGGACGACGTCCATACCCTGCGTTTCATCAAACGCGCCCGCACCCTCGGTTTTTCCGTCGAGGAGACGGCAACGCTCCTCGAGCTCTGGCGCGACAAGAGCCGGGCCAGCGCCGACGTCAAGGCCGTCGCCACCGGGCACATCAAGGAGCTCGAAACCAAGATCGTCGAGTTGCAGGGGATGGTGCGGACATTGAAGCACCTCGCCGACTGCTGCGGCGGCAACGACCGGCCGAACTGCCCGATCCTTGAGGATCTGGCCGCCGGCCCCACCAGCCACAAAGGACATCACTGATGAGCGCCCCCGTCACCTTCTCCGTCCCCGACATGACCTGCAGCCATTGCGAGGCGACCATCCGCAAGGCGCTTTCGCAGGCCCTGCCCGACGCCTCCGTCGCCGTCGACCTCGCCCGCCACCAGGTGCGCATCGAGGGCGACCGCGCCAGGGCCGAAACCGCGATCCGCGAAGCCGGCTACACGCCGGAGGCGATGGCAGTCTGAACGCCGGAGTGACGGCCCCATCGCTCCCCTCCCCCTTGAGGGGAGGGGTCGGGGGTGGGGGTCCATCGGTGGCCTACTGAACCACCCCCACCCTCGATCCCTCCCTTCAAGGGGGAGGGAGGCGAAAGAGCCGACAACTCAGGCGAGGCCGATCCGCGTCCCGAAAAGCCCACGGCGCACGCTCAGCGCGCCGTGGGCTTCCAAGTAGTCCACATGCGCCGCCACCGTCATCCGCGCCGCCGGAACGAGCATCGGCGCCAGCCCCGGATAGACGCGGCGCGTGATCGCCCCGACCGATCGGGCCCCCGCCCGCACCGCCTCCACCACCTCGCCGTTGCGCGCCTCGCGATGCGCCTTCAGCGCCCGTGCATAGGCCGGACCATCCTCGATCGCCCCGCCATGCGCGGGCAGGTAGCGCCGGTAGGACGTCGCCAGCACCCGGTCGAGCGAGGCGAGATAGTCGCCCATCGATCCGTCCGGCACCGAGACCAGCGTCGAGCTCCAGCCCATGATGTGATCGCCGGTCAGCAGCACATCGGTGCCGACAAGGCCATAGGCCAGGTGGTTGGCGCAGTGGCCGGGCGTCGCGATCACCTCGATCTCCATGCCGTCGACGCCGATGCGCTCCCCATCGGCCAGCGTCCGGTCCGGCCTCAGCGCCCAGTCGCTCGAAGCATCGACCGCATTGATCTCGCCCTTGCGCGCCGGACGCGAGAGCCGGTGCGGCCCGCCGAACCAGAGCGGCGCGTCGAGCCGCCGCACCATCTCGGGGGCGAGCGCGCTGTGATCCCGGTGGGTATGGGTGAGCAGAATCGCCTCCACCGGCCGACCGGCGATCGCCGCCGTCAGCGCCTCGGCATGGCGCGCCTCGTCAGGCCCCGGATCGACGAGCAGGAGGCGCTTTTCCCCGATGAGAAAGCTGTTGGTGCCGGTGAACGTATAGGGCCCGGCATTGGGCGCGGTCACCCGCGTCACGCCGGGCGCGACGGCCACGGGCGTGCCGGTCTCGGGCACGAAATCCTTGTCGAAGACGAGCGATGCGGGTTGGGCCATTGCGCGGGGCAAACCGAGGGACTAAGAGTGCGAAGGTTTTATTCCAGGGATGGAAGGTTAGGAAATGGCCGTGACTTTGACCACGCCGAATACGCTTCTCGGCGCGCTTCAACCCAAGGGCGAGGCCGCCCGGCTCGCCACCAATTTCGGGATCGTCATCCTCGGCTCGCTGCTGCTGACGCTTTCGGCCAAGATCAACGTGCCGGTCTGGCCGGTGCCGGTCACGCTCCAGACCTTCGCCGTTGCCGCGCTCGCCGCCGCCTTCGGCTGGCGCATCGGGGTCGCGACCGTCGCCCTCTACCTCATGCAGGGCGCAGCCGGTCTGCCGGTCTTCGCCCTTGGTGGCGGCGTTGCCTATCTCCTCGGCCCCACCGGCGGTTTCCTGCTTGCCTATCTCCCCATGGCCTACATCGTCGGCCGCGCGGCCGATCTGGGCGCGTCGAACCGGCCGCTGGCGCTTTTCGGGGCCATGTTGCTCGCCGACGCCGTGCTCTTCGTCTTCGGTTTCCTGTGGCTCCTGACCCTTGCCGGCCAGGCCGGCTGGATCGATCAGGCAAGCCCGATCGCCTCGGCCTACGAGCGCGCCGTGCAGCCCTTCATCGTCTGGGACATCCTCAAGATGGCGCTCGCCGCCCTCACGGTCACGGGCGCATGGCAGATCGTCAAGCGCAAGGCCTGATCCGCGCCGTGTAACGCATGTCATCGAGGCCGGCTCCACGAGCCGGCCTTTTCATTTGCCTATATGGGTCTATGCACCATGGTCAGCACGCCGAGCACGGCGGTGACCGCAATGATCATAAGGGCCGTCATTGGCTCGCACCTCCTAGGCCATATAAACGTATGGGCACGACAGGTGGTTCAATCACGTTTTCCCGCCGGGCGGGAATAGCCAATTATAGCGAGAATTCCGGCCGCGGGCGAGACCGCATCGACCTCTGTAGCTGTTAACCGCGTGCTGCTAGTCTTGACCGCATGAGCGCAGACGACCTTCGTTCCTATCGTGAGAAGCGGGATTTCTCGAAGACCGCCGAGCCCTACGGCGCAAACCGCGGCGGCAGCAACCGCTTCGTCGTCCACAAGCACCATGCGACCGCCGACCATTACGACCTGCGCCTCGAGCTCGACGGCGTGCTGAAGAGCTGGGCGGTGCCCAAGGGCCCTTCCCTCAACCCGGCCGACAAGCGCCTTGCCGTCGCCACCGAAGACCACCCGATCGACTACATCGATTTCGAGGGCGTGATCCCCGAGGGCGAATATGGCGGCGGGCCGATGATTGTCTGGGATACCGGCGTCTGGGCGCCGATGGGCGACCCGCAGGCCGATATCGAGAAAGGCGCCTTCAAGTTCCGGCTCGCCGGCGAAAAGCTCAACGGCGGCTGGATGCTGACCCGCCTCAAAGGCCGGCCCGAGGATGGGCAGAAGCAGAACTGGCTGCTGTTCAAGGAACGCGATCCGGCGATGGATGTCGAGATCGACATCCTGGAGGCGCGCCCGGAGAGCGTCAAATCAGGCCTGCGCATCGAGGAGCTCGTCGCGCCGCCTCCTGCTCCCATGCCTCCCGCAAAGCGCACCCGTCCGCAGCCGGGCAAGCTGACGGGAGCGGTGAAGGCACCGATGCCGCACAAGCTCGAGCTGCAACTCGCCAATCCCGCCAACGAACCGCCGAAGCCCACTGCACGCGTCAACTGGCTGCACGAGATCAAGTTCGACGGCTACCGCACCGCCGCTTTCGTCACAGGCGGTACGGCCAAGCTCATCACCCGCGGCGGGCTCGACTGGACAAAGCGCTATGGCGATCTGCCGCGCGCATTCGGCGCGCTGTCCTGCAAGCAGGCGTTGATCGACGGCGAGATCGTCGTGCTCGACGAGAAAGGCATCAGCCGCTTCGGCATGCTCCAGGATGCGCTCGGCGGCGGCGACACCAACAAGCTCGTCTTTTACGCCTTCGACCTTCTCCATCTCGACGGTTGGGACCTGCGCGACGTGCCGCTCGTCAAGCGCAAGGGCCTCCTGGCGCAACTGCTCTCCGGTTCCGTCACGCCGAACTCGGCGATCCAGTACAGCGACCATGTCGAGGGCGACGGAGAGGCATTCTACCAGCAGGTCTCCAACCACGAGCTCGAAGGCATCGTTTCCAAGCGCGCCGATTCCCCCTATCTGCCCGGCCGATCGTCCAACTGGCTGAAGATCAAGGCGCTGAAGACCGGCGATTTCGTCATCGCCGGCTATAGCGAATCCGAAAAGGCCGGCGGGATCGGGGCGCTGGCCGCGGCCGAGTGGGTCGGCGACGACCTCGTCTATCGCGGCAAGGTCGGCACCGGATTCGACGCGACGACCATGCGCGCGCTTCACGATCGGCTCGAGCAGTTGCGCGTCACCGACAAGCTGGAGGGCGCGCCCAAGGAAATCCTCACCGTACGCCCCGTGCTGACGGCGCGCATCCAGTACGCCACGATCACCACCGACGGCATGCTGCGCCACGCCGCCTTCAAGGGTCTTCGCGAAGCCGAACTGACGACGGAGCCGACCGGCCCGGTCCAGCGGATCATCTCGGATGCGGACCTTGCCGGCATCTGGGTCACCAACCCCACCCGCCGCCTCTTCGGCAAGTCGGGACCGACCAAGCTCGACATCGCCGTCTACTACGCCTCGGTCGGCGATTTCATGCTGCCGCATCTCTTCGACCGCCCGGTCTCGCTCTTTCGCTGTCCGTCGAGCAAGCTCGCCGACTGCTTCTTCCAGCGCCACCCGTTCACCGGCATGCCGCAGACCATCAAGAGCTTCACGACACAGAATTCGGAGGGCGAGGAGAAGACCTTCATCACCGTCGAGGACGCCAAGGCCTATCTTGCGCTGGCCCAGTTCGGCGTCGTCGAGTTCCACGTCTGGGGCACGCACGAGAGCCATCTCGACAAGCCCGACCGGGTGATCTTCGACCTCGATCCGGGCGAAGGCATCGCCTGGCGCGAGGTGGTCGAGGCGGCCGTGCACGTCAAGGGCGAGCTGGAAGGGATGGGGCTCGTGCCCTTCGTCAAGACGACCGGCGGCAAGGGCGTCCATGTCGTCGTGCCGATCACGCAAAAACTCGGCTGGAAGGCGATGCACCAGGCAAGCTCGGCCATCGCCAATCAGCTCGCCGCCTCCGCCCGCGACACGTTCGTCACCACCATGGGCGCAGAGAACCGCAAGGGGCGGATATTCATCGACTATCACCGCAATGCGAGGAGCGCGACGGCGGTCGCCGCCTATTCGCTGCGCGCCCGTCCGCACCTGCCCGCCTCGACCCCGATCAGCTGGCGAGACCTTGAGTCTATCGACTCTCCGGGGGACCTGAATTACACTTCTCTTCCCCGTTTATTAAGCACGTCTGGCGATCCTTGGGCGGCCATTAACGAGTCCTGCCGGGATTTACAGCCATGATGTCTGGCAGTTTGCAGTATTCGCGTAGGAGGTTGCCATGGCCGCACGAGCGAGTTGGAAGGGGCATCTGAGGCTCAGCCTCGTCAGCTGCGCGGTCAAGATGTTCCCGGCGACTAGCGCCTCCGAGCGCATCAGCTTCAACCAGCTGCACAAGGACACCCACAACCGGATCAACATGAAGCCGGTCGATCCCGAACTCGGGCTCGTCGAGCGCAGCGACCTCGTGCGCGGCTACGAGTACGAGGACAAGCAGTACATCATCATCGAGGATTCCGACCTCGAAGCGGTCAGGATCGAGTCCAACCACACGCTCAACATCGAGGCCTTCGTCGACGAGGACGAAGTGGACGTCATCTACCAGGATGCGCCCTACTATCTCGCCCCGGATGGCGCGATGGCCGAGGAGACCTTCGTCGTGCTGCGCGAGGCGATGCGCAAGAGCGGCAAGGTCGCCATCGCCCGGCTGGTGCTGTCGAGCCGCGAGCGCGTGGTGACCATCGGCGCGCGCGAGACCGGCATGTTCATCACCACGCTGCGCAACCCCAACGAGGTGCGCGGCACGGCCGAGTATTTCGGCAACGTCCCCGTCGGCAAGCCCGACGCCGAAATGCTGGACCTGGCCCAGAAGCTCATCGAGCAGAAGGTCACCAAGTTCGATCCCAGGGACTACGAGGACCGCTACGAGATCGCGTTGATGGCCATGATCAAGGAAAAGCTCAAGGGCCACAAGCCGATCATCGCGGCTGCTCCCGAGCGCGGCAACGTCATCAACCTGATGGATGCGCTCAAGGCCAGCCTCGGCGAAGCCAAGCCCGCGGCTGCAAGCAAGGCCAAGGCGGCGCCGGCCAAGGAGTCCCCGGCCAAGGCCTCTCTCAAGGCGGCGCTCGAAGCCTCGAAGGCGGCCGCAGCACCGAAAGCCTCTTCAAGGAAGAAAGCTTAGCCCTCGATGGTCAGGCGCGGCGAGAGCTATGGCGTCGTCGGGGCGCTTAAAGCCTTTCCGCTGCGCCTCGCCGCCCGCCGCGTCGAAGAGATGGGCGGGCGTCTGCACCGCACGGTGACGCGCGGCACGACCGTCGCCGTCTTCGGCCGCACGCTCCTCGCCCGCCAGTCCGAAGCCGAGATCGAGCGCCGCGTCGCCGCGGCCCGTAACGGCGCGACCCGGCTCCTCAGCGAGAACGGATTCCTGCGCGAGATCGGCAGCCTGCCTGCGTCCGCACCCGCCAACATCGGTCGGCAATCCCTCATCGAGCAATCGGGCCTCGCCGCCGATACGCTCGACCTCCTCGCCCTTTTCGACGCCTTAGAGAACCACGCGGAGCCCTTTTCCTTCCGCGACGTGATCCTGGCGAAAAAATACATGGGGCTCGTCGCCGGCGGCGCGGGCTGGAGCGCCATCGCCCGTTCGGTGCACCGGATCGGGCCGGTCGGCTCGCTGACGGCGCTGACGCTGCAGATGGAGGCCGACAAGATCCTCGCCCGCGACGCGCATTCGCTGGCCGAGCTCGACGGCCAGCGGCTGCTCGCCTTCGAGACCGAGGACGACGAGGCCGAGGACTATTTCGCCCACGCCGAGATGGCCGAAGCCGCCGAGCTCCATGAGGAAGCCGCGCGCCTCTACCGGCATTGCGCCGCCCTCGACCAGACCGACGCCACCGCGCCCTTCAACCTCGGAAATTGCCTGCGCCACCTCGGCGACAGGGAGGGCGCCGCCCTCGCCTACGCCACGGCGCTGAAGCGCGATCCGCTGTTCGTCGAGGCATGGTTCAACCACGGGGGCCTGCTGCGCGACATGGGCCGCACGGACGCGGCACGCGCTCACCTGCACATGGCCGCCGAGATCGACCCGACCTATGCCGATGCCGTCTACAATCTCGCTGCGCTCGAATACGACAGCGGCGACCTTGCCGCCGCCCGTGAGTGGTGGCAGCGGTATCTCGAACTCGACGGCAGCTCGGACTGGGCCCGGCGCGCCCGCGCCGGCATCGGGCTTGCCAATCAGCTCCTCAACAAGACGGCGCGGCGATGACGGATTTTCTCTTCGACGGACCCGAGGACGCGCGCTTCACCGTGCTGCTCGCTCACGGCGCCGGCGCGGCCATGGATTCGGCGGCGATGAACGCGACGGCCAAGGCGCTCTCCGGTCAGGGCCTGCGCGTCGCGCGCTTCGAGTTCGCCTATATGGCGAGCCGGCGCACCGAAGCCGGACGCAAGCCGCCTCCCAGGGCCGAGAAGGTGATGCCCGAATACGTCGCGGCGGTCGACGCCCTCGGTCCGACCAACGGCCCGCTGGTTATTGGGGGCCGTTCGATGGGCGGGCGGGTCGCCAGCATGGTCGCCGACGAACTCCACGCCGCCGGCCGGATCGCGGGGCTCCTTTGCCTCGGCTATCCCTTCCATCCGCCCGGCAAGCCGGAGCAATTGCGCACCGCGCATCTCGAGGGCCTAAAGACCCCGACGCTGATCTGCCAGGGCACGCGCGATGAGTTCGGCACGCGCGACGAGGTCGCCGCCTACGACCTTTCTCCCGCCATCGAAATCCTCTGGCTTGAGGACGGAGATCACAACCTCACCCCGCGCAAGTCCGTCTCCGGCTTTTCCGCCGCCGACCACATGAAGACCGTCGCCGTCACTGTCGAGGGGTGGCTCGCCCGTATCGCCCGGTGAAGATCGCGACCTTCAACATCAACGGCATCAACCGGCGCCTCCCCAACCTCATGGCATGGCTCGCCGATGCCGCGCCCGATGTCGTCTGCCTGCAGGAGCTCAAGGCCAGCGACCGCCAGTTTCCCGCCACGGCCCTTGCCGACGCCGGGTACGGTGCCGTCTGGCGCGGGGAATCCAGCTGGAACGGCGTCGCCATTCTGGCGCGCGGGATGGAGCCGGTTCTGACGCGCGACGAGCTGCCGGGCAATTCCGACGACAAGCAGGCCCGCTATATCGAGGCGGCGGTCAACGGCGTCCTCGTCGCCTGCCTCTATGCCCCCAACGGCAATCCGCGTCCGGGTCCGAAGTTCGACTACAAGATGGCCTGGACCGAACGGCTCATCGCCCATGCCGCCGAGCTGTGGGCGACGGACCTGCCCGTCGCGCTCGTCGGCGACTACAACATCGTGCCCGAGCCGCGCGACATCTATGAAACCACCTCCTATCGCGACAACGCGCTGGTGCAGCCGGAAAGCCGTGCGCTCTTTGCGCGCCTTCTCGTCCAGGGCTGGACCGACGCCATCCGCGCAAAGCACCCCGACGAGACCATCTACACGTTCTGGGACTACATGCGGAACCGCTGGCCGCGGAACGCCGGCCTTCGTCTCGATCACCTGCTGCTCAGCCACGACCTTGCCCGCAAGCTCAAGGCCAGCGGCGTCGACCGGGACGTGCGCGGCGCCACGGGCGCCAGCGATCATGCCCCCGCATGGATCGAGCTGCGGCTTTAGACTCTGTCATGTTTGACGGAAGCGGCCTGCGCCCCTCCCCCTTGAAGGGAGGGGGTCGGGGGTGGGGGTCATCGGCGGTTCACATAACCACCCCCACCCTCATTCCCTCCCCTCCGGGGGAGGGAGGCGAGAAAACCGCCGATTCCGATAGAGCTGACATGTTCTAAAACAGGTCGCGCCCACTCATGAGTTGCGTGCATAAGCGCATGCGCGATTGGCCGGGTAATCCACCGGTATCCCTCACCCTATCTTAGAGGCTCAACGGCAACTGCCGCCGCTGTCCATGCCTTTTCGAGGAACCTCACATGCACATCACGCGCGCAGGCTCCGCCCCTTCCGGCGCGGGACCCGCGGATTGGTTCACGGGAACGGTCCGCATCGATCCTCTGTTCACCGCATCCCCACCCGCTCGCGCCGCGGGCAATGTCGTGACGTTCGAGCCGGGCGCCCGCACGGCCTGGCACACCCATCCGCTCGGCCAGACGCTCGTCGTCGTCTCGGGGCTCGGGCGCGTGCAGCGCTGGGGTGGCCCGATCGAGGAGATCCGGCCTGGCGACATCGTGTGGTTCGAGCCGGGCGAGAAGCATTGGCACGGCGCTTCGCCGGCCACGGCGATGAGCCACATCGCCATTCAGGAAGCCCTCGACGGCAGCATGGTCGAGTGGATGGAACACGTCGGCGATGCCGTCTACGAGGCGCCGATGAACGCAAACAAGGAGGAGAAGAATGGAAAAGCGTAGACTGGGAACTACCCTCGAGGTCTCGGCACTCGGGCTCGGATGCATGGGCATCAGTTATGGCCGCGGGCCGGCGATGGAGCGCGCCGAGGCGATCGCATTCCTGCGTAGTGCCTACGAGCGCGGGATCACCTTCTTCGATACCGCCGAAGCCTATGGCCCGTTCGTCAACGAGGATCTCGTCGGCGAAGCCCTGGCGCCGCACCGGGACGAGGTGGTCATCGCCACCAAGTTCGGCTTCGTCGAGGGGCGTCCCGAGCTCGGCGCCGACAGTCGTCCCGAGCGGATCCGGCAGGTTGCCGAAGCAGCGCTCAAGCGGCTGAAGACCGATCGCATCGACCTCTTCTACCAGCACCGGGTCGATCCGGAGATTCCGATGGAGGATGTGGCCGGGACGGTCAAGGCGCTGATGGACGAGGGCAAGGTACTGCACTTCGGGCTGTCGGAGGCCGACGCAACCTCCATCCGCAAGGCTCATGCCGTCCAGCCGGTCGCCGCCCTCCAGAGCGAGTATTCCCTCTGGTGGCGGGAGGTGGAGCAGGACGTGCTACCCACCGTCGAGGAGCTGGGCATCGGGCTCGTGGCCTTCAGCCCGCTCGGCCGCGGGTTCCTCACCGGCGCCATCACGCAGGATACGCAGTTCGACGCTTCGGACCATCGCCACGGCAATCCGCGTATCGCGTCGCTCGAGAACCGGAAGGCCAATCAGCCGATCCTCGATGCGATCGGCGCGATCGCGGACCGGAAGAACGCCACCAGCAGCCAGGTGGCGATCGCCTGGCTGCTCGCCCGCAAGCCGTGGATCGTACCCATTCCGGGAACGACGAAGCCGCACCGGCTGAAGGAGAACATCGCCAGCGCCGACATTTCCTTTACGCCCGACGAGCTGCGGGAAATCGACCAGATTTTCTCCGGCATCGAAGTGCATGGGGAACGGTACGACGCGCGCAGGTTCTCCCAGCGGACCGATACCGGGAGCACGCCGTCATCCGACGAGCAAACCACGCGGTAGAACGGATGGGGCAGCGGCGTCGCTGCCCCTCCCATACGTTAGAACTTCGCGCTGAAGCTCGCCTTGAGTCCGTGGTCCTGCGCGTTCGATGCAACCTCGCCGGAATAGGCGAGCCCGAAGCTCGCCGTCGGCGAGACGCTGATGTCGAGGCCCGCCTCCAGCGCCAGCGCGTCGCGCGCGATCGGCGGGCCGGCAACCGTGAACGGATCGCCGCCGGCGAAGTTGAGCGTTGCCTCGGGAGTGTCGTCGCCGAAGGCGTGACGCCAGCCGATCATACCGGTGAGACGCGCAGACGTTCCCTCGCCGACCGCCAGGTCCGTCTCCATGCGCACGCCGAGCGTGGTGAAGGCGTTGCCGCTCGCCTGCGATTCCGCTTCGAGCGCGGCCGATCCGCCATCCTCGTCAAAGCCCTGCGTCGAATGGTGGACGAGCGCGAGGTTGGCGAACGGCTCGAAGCGCGCCGGGCCTGCATCCAGCCCATAGCCGACTTCGCCGAAGACCTGGCCGGTGCCGGCCCAATAGTCCGACGAGAGCGCATCGGCAAAGCCGCTGAAGGCTGCGGTGCGGTCGATCTCTACGTCGTGCCAGGCATAGGCGCCGCCGAAGGTGAGGCCGAACCCGCCGACCTCGGTGCCGCCATAGGCGCCGACATGGTAGCTCGCGGCCGAGCCCGAGGACGCCCGGTCGTCGACGTCGAAGCCGGTATGGCTATAGCCGGCGAGCAGACCGAACCGCCAGTCGTTGGCGATCGCGTCGCCGCCGAGCACGAAGCCGCCGATGGAGCGCTCGAGCCCCGCGGCATTGCCGTCGCCGTCCCATTGCCCGAACGAACCGAACCCGTGGCCCCAGAACTCCAGCCCATCGAGCACCGATGCCGACGCCTGCGTCTCATCCGATGCCGAGCGCACGCGCGCGATGGCGGCCTCGCGCACGAACCGGCTGTCCTCGATCAGCGCGGTCTTGGCCGAAGCATGGATTTCGCCAGAAACCGCGTCGAACGCCGCACGCGCATCATCGATGCTGCCGAGCGCGGCGATGGCCGAGAACGCCTCGCCCGCGCCCACCGACTGGATACCGGCCGCCGCCGCCTTCTGGTTGGGGGTCAGCGCCGCGTCGTCGAAGTCGGTCGTCTGCGCCAGCGTCACGTAGGCGTTGCTGCCGTCATAAGTCAGCGTCGGGGTGATGAAGAGCGAGCCGGACGCGAAGGTCGCGCCGTCGAACGTTCCACTGAGCGTCCCGGCCGAGGTCAGGATCGTATAGGGCGACCCCACCAGGATGTCCGGGAAGCGCTCGACGTTGACCGTGCCGCCATTGATGAGAATGGTGCCGGTGGCGCTGACGAGATCGCTGGCGCCGGCCCCGTTCACCTCGACATCGTAGAGCGAGCCGGCATCGAACGTGATGCTGTCGACGGTCAGCGTGCCGATGGAGTTGCCCGGCGCCACGGTGCCGCCGGAGGCGACCGTCACGGTGTCGAGCACGCCCGTGCCGGCGAGCGTTGCGCCGCTTCCCACGGAAACGGTCCCGCCGAGGGCGCCGTCGACCGCCAGCGTGCCGCCCCAGATGTTCGTCGTGCCGATGAACGCGGCGCTGTCGGCCGTAAGGGTGGTGACGCCACCACCGTGCTCGATGCTCGCGTTTCCTTCCAGGATGGGATCGAATCGGTAGTCCGTGTCGGTATGGGCAAAGAATATGTGCCCGTCACCAGCACCGAACTGAATCTTGGCCGCCTCGATGGTTCCCGCCTGCGCACCGTTGCCGATGCTGATGGCGCCATTGGATCCCGCCTGTGCGGCGGCCAGGATCGTGCCCGTGCCACCGCCGACGATGACCGACCCGCCGTTTTCGACGATCAGCGTGCCGTCGCCCGCATCGCCGAGGGTCAAGGTCCCGGTCGAAATCGTGCCCGCATCCGCCCAGAGAACGCCGCCGCCGGACGCCGCGCCCACCACGGTGTTCCCGGCGATGCTCGCGGTTGCCCCGTCCGTCACCGCGAAGGTGCCGATGCCGCTTTCCCCGATGGTGGCGTTCTTGAGCCCCTGCCAGCTCGAGCCCGCTCCGCTGACCTGCGCGATGCCCATCGCGCCAGCCGACTGGCCGATCAGCAGGTGCGCGCCATGTTTGACTGATGCGCCGTCCGCGACGGTGAATTCGCCGAGACCAGCCTTGGCGATCTCGACCGAAACGCCGGCGTCGAGCCGCGTATCCGCGCCGGTGAGCGTTAGCGTGCCCCTGGAGCCGACCTCCATGCCGAGGCGGACATAGCTGACCGCCTCGATCGCGGCGCCGCCGGAGACGGTCACCTCGCCTTCGCCAAACCGGCCGATATAGATGTCGTCGATCGTATTCGCCCAGACCGTTCCGGGCCCGGAAAGGCTCACCTCGCCAACGCTGCCGGCCTGGGCGCCGATCGTCGTGATGCCGCTCTCGAGCCTTGCCCCTTCAGAGACGACGATGCTGGCGGTGCCCGCATCGCCCACGGTCAGGAGATTGGAGGCGAACGTCGAGCCCGCGCCCCTTATCTGCATCCCCGCCTCGCCATCGGCATTGACGCCGAGCAGCACGTCGCTGCCGGCGCTCCCGAGGGTGCCGCCGTCCTCGATCCACATGTAAGCGTAGCCGTCGACACCCGCCCGAAGCTCGCCAAAGGTCACCTTCGCGTCGGCACCGGCTACGGTCATGTAGCCATGGCCGGTGAGGGCGTTGCCGACCACCAGGTCCTGCGCCACGTCGAGGGCGGCTCCGTCCTCGACCCAGAGGTCCCCGTTGCCGGCGGCGCCGACGATGGCGTTCTGCGTCGCTTCCCAGTTCGTGCCGGCGCCCGACAGGTACACATAGCCGTTGCGATGCGCGCCCAGGCCCACGGTCAGATCGCCGCCATGGGTGACGGAGGCCCCGCCGGAGAGGTTGACGGTGCCGGAGCCCTGCGAGCCGACGGTCACCTGGTTGGCCGTCGTCCAGGTCGTACCGGGGCCGGTCACGGTCAGCGTCCCCTCGCCACCATCGAAATGGCCGACGACAAGGCCGGCGGCGGTGTCGAGCGATGCACCGCCGCTGACGGTCACCGTGCCTGCTCCTTGGAGGCCGATCTGCATGATGGAGCCGGTCGACGTCAGGTTGGACCCGACGCCCGACACGGTCACGGTTCCGACGCTTCCGGCGGAGTCGCCGACCTGCACGATCGCCGGAACGACGATGCCGCCATTCTCGATGACGAGCGTACCTGCGCCGGTCTCACCGACGATCAGGTCGTCGGCTCCGAGGTTCCATGGCGAAGCGTGATCGCCCGGCACGGTTACGGTCTGCCCGCCGTCGATGACCTCCTGGGCACGAACGGGAGCGATAGCCAGGGTCAGCGCCGCTACCGATACGCCGGCGAGCGCCATCGTCAGGAGCGGGCGGCAGACGGCCGCCTGCCGCCGGAAGGTGGAAACATATGTCGACATGAAATCCTCTCGCTGCCCCCCGCGACTCGGCGCCGCCCGGTTGACGCCGGTACGGTCCGGTTCGCTTTTCGGGGGGAAGGCGAACACGCTTCAAGCGGAATGCGCGCTCGGGCGGCAAATGTGGCCGGCCCTGCAAGGAAAGTGGCCCTGCCTGCAGAAATCGATGGTTATCAGCGGGATAACGTGGACGCGCCCGTCTTATCTCAGCTCGCGAATCCAGTGCCACATATGGCCTTCGCCGGCCATATGTCGGGTGAAGCTACGCCCCTCGGCGGCGAGCGCCCGCATCTCGCGCGGCGTCATCTCGAAGGAGCGGCGGAAGGCGCGGATGAAGCTCTTGCGGTGGGTGAAGCCGTAACGCTCGGCGATCTCGGCGACGCTCTCATGCCCGTGCCGGGGGTCGGTCAGCTCGGCGCGGCAGCGGCGCAGCCTTTCGGCCTGCACATAGTGCGTGAACCCGCCATGTGGCTCGAAGAGATAGTAGAGCTTGCGCGTCGACATGCCGAACGCGGCAGCAACGCTTTCGGCCGTCAGGTCCGGATCGGCGATGCGCGCATCGACATGGCGTCGGACCTCCCCGACCAGCGCCTGGCGCACGGCCGCGGCGTTCTCGTCGGCCACGGCGGCGTTGATGGCGGCGGCGGCCAGCTCCAGCGTCGGGCCGACGATGGCGGCGGCCTCCTCGCGGCGCATGGTGGGCGCGGCCTCATAGAGTCCGCGCAAATGGTTGCGGAGCAGCGCCGCCAGCGGAACCGCACCGGAAATGCGCCGCAGATTGTGCTCGTCGGGGGCCTTGAGCAACGGCGCCAGCAGCCGCCTCGGCACCGTGAAGTTGAGGTTTTCGTTGTCCGTCGTCGCCGTCGCCTGGCGCTGGGCGAGGTCGGCGATCAGCATGTCGCCCGGCCCCGCCTCGTCCTCCGACCCGCCGTCGCGCGGCCCGTGTCGCCCCGAGAGGCAGAACTGCAAAGTGATGTGGTCGAGCCCATCGCGACCGATCCGGGCGCGCGAGCGGTCGAAGCTCTGCGCCCCGCACCGGTAGGAGGTCAGCACCACCTCGCCGAAATGGAACGCCTCGGCGTGATAGGCGAGGCTCTCGCCCGCGCCCCCGATCAGGCGCACGTCGTAGAGCGTGCCGATGGTCTCCTGCCAGAGGTCATGCGCCTGGCGGAACGGCAAGCCCTGCGTGTCGAGCACGGAACGCGGAACGTGCGGACGAACTTCCGGCGGTGTTGCCAACATCGATGGTCGAGCCCCAGGCGGACGCCTCAAGCTAATGCATCAACCGGCATCTCGTAAATCCGTCGTGTCAATGACAATTCGAAACGGGCAGGTACTCGTCAGGTGATGCTGGAGCGGCTCAGATTTAGTCGGAAGCATGAACGTCGGTCCCCCTCCCCCTTGAGGGGAGGGGATAGGGGTGGGGGGAGGCATCGGTGGCTCACTGAAATTGCGCCCGCTCCAAATCCCCGAGCGGGAGGCCTGAACCGGCCTAGAACTTCACCGCAAAGCCCGCGCTCACGCCATGGTCGCTGGCCTCGGTGGCGATCTGGCCCTGATAGGACACGCCGAACGTCGCGTTGGGCGCGAGATCGAGGTCGAGCCCCGCCCCGATGACCGCCGTATCCCGCGCGATGGGCGTGCCCTCGACGACGAAGGCGTTGCTGGCGGCAAAGGCGTTGGTCGAAAGCGGAGCGACATCCCCGAACGCGTGGCGCCATGCCAGCGTTCCGCGCACCGTCGCATCGATCCCCGCCAAGTCGAGGTCCACGCCGAGGCGGATGCCGAGCGTTGCAAAGGTCGTGGCGGTCGCCCCGCCCTCGACGCCCAGCGCCGCTGCGCCGCCCGTCTCGGCAAAGCCGTCGGCATCGAGACGGACGTGGGCGAGATTGACGAACGGATCGAAGGTCGCCGCCCCCGCCTCGATGCGGTAGGCGGCCTCGCCGAAGATCTGCAGCGTTCCCGCGTCGTACGCGCCCGCAAGCTGGTCGGCAAAGCCGGGAATGGCGACCGTCCGGTCGGTCTCGATATTGCTCGCGCTATAGGCGCCGCCGAGGTTGAGGCCGAAGGCGCCCCAGCGGCCGCCGCCGTAGAGGCCGACATGGTAGTTGTCGAGCTCGGCCGAGCTCGCGCGGCCATCCACCGCCATGTTCGAACGGCTGTATCCGGCGAGCGCGCCCACCATCCAGTCGTTCGTCAGCATGCCATCGATGCCCATCAGGATGCCGGTGGTCGAACGCTCGAGCGATGCCGCGTTGCCATTGCCCTCGATCGTGCCCCAGGAGCCGAGCACCGTGCCCCAGACGCCCGTGCTGCCGCCTGCCGCTTCGGCAGCCGGAAGGCTCGCGGTCGGCGCGTAGGCGAGGATCGGCGTGGCTGCGACGTCGGCAACGCCGAATGCGGTCACCAGCCGGTCGTTGGCGGCCTTGCGGACGTAGTAGGCGTCCTCGATCAATCCGGTCGTGACCGACGCATAGAGCTCGCCCGAGAGCGCATCGAACGCGGCGGGCGGCGCGCCGATCGGGAGAAGCTCGATGGCGCGATAGAGCGGATCGTCCGTCGGCAGGGTGTCGAGCGCCCCGGCCGTCGCGATCTGGTTGCGCGTCTCTGCCAGATCGGCGAAGGCGAGGGAGGCGCGCCGCTCGAGCGACATCGTTACGTCACCGGGCCCGTAGACGAGTTCCGGGGCAAGGTAGGCGAAGCCGGACGAGACCGTATCGAACGCTCCCGCCAGCGTGCCCGCCGTCAGGATCGTGTATGTGCGGCGCGTTTCGAACCCGCCGCCCGGCCCCACGTGGACAACCGCGCCGCCCTGGATGTCGGCCTTGCCGGTGACCACGATCCGGTCGCTGTCCGTGCCGGTCGGACCCGCCTCGACCTCGAACCGCGATCCGGACGCGAACACCAGATCGCCGTCGATGGTGAGCGTGCCGATGGAATTGCCCGGCGCCAGCGTGCCGCCCGAAGCGATGCTGACGCTCGAGCCCGCGCCCGAGCCGACGGTGCCCGAGCCGCCGAGCCGTCCGCCCGATAGCACGTCGACCGCTCCCCCGAGCATGCCTACGCCGCTGGCATCGCCGACCAGCAGCGTACCGCCCGCCACGGTAGTGACGCCTGAGAAGGCGGAGCTGTCGCCGGTCAGCAGCAGCGTGCCCGCTCCGGCCTTGGTCAGCGTCCCGGCGAGGAACCCGACGCCATCGAAATAGTCGGTGATTACCCCTGAATAGGTCAGTGTGTCAGTGAAATCGGCGATGATCTGTCCGCCATTCTCGATCGTATCGGCAAGGATCATCCCCGCCGTCCCGCCCTCGCCGATGCGCAACGTCGCAAGCTCGCCCATGAAGAGCGCGCCGCCGGCCGCGATATCGAGCGTCGCGCCGCCGGTGACCGTCAGCTCGCTCGCCAGCGCCGGCACGCAGCCGCACCCGAGCAGGACATCGCCGCCGATGACGAGGCGCGATCCGGCCCCCGCCACGCGCGCGCTCGCCTCATCGATGAGGAGGTCGCCCTGCGTCTCGACGGTGCTGGCGCCGTCGATGCTCATGGAGGCGCCGGCCCCCGGGAGGAGATCGATCGACCCGACCGCAGTCACCGTCGATCCGCCGGTCACCTCGAAGGTTCCGCCGACACCGATGCCGGCCGGACCGAGCACGTCGAGGGCGCCACCGCTCGAGACCCGCAACATGCCGTTGAGGATGCCGACGCCCGGGATGCCGATGCCAACCGGGTTCGTCGCGACCCGCATCGAACCGCCTGAGATATCGAGCGCGTAGTCACCCGCCAGGCCGAGGACGATGAGACCGCCACCGATGTCGATGCTCCCGCTCAGTGTCTGGCTGCTGTCGTCGCCGCCGAATGCCAGCATGCCGTTGCCGGTGATGTCGCCCGAGAACGTGGTGTGTGTCCCCAAGGCCATGATACCGAGCATGGCGTCGTCCCCGAGAAGGACGTTGCCGCCGCCGCTCGCACCGTCCGCGAGTCCCGCGATGGTATTCCCGGTCGTATCGGCCAGAGCGAGCGTGCCGGCGGCATCGATCGAGAACACCGACAGGTCCGAAAGCACGTCGTAGCCGCCCGCGCGCAACGTGCCGGCCAGGATGCTCGTGGTGCCCGAATAGTAGCTTTCGCCCGTCAGCTCCAGGGTACCCGCGCCGGTCTTGGCGAGCCCGAAGCCGGAGCCGCCGTCGTCGATAATGCCCGCAAGCGTCCCGAGGCCGGCGCCGACGTTGACGGAAAGATTTTCGGTGAGATCGATGTCGTTGCCGATGGTGATGCCGTCGAGAATATCGAGCGCGCCACCACCGGCGGCGAGAAGACCTGTGCCGAGCGCACTATTGTGACCGAGGGAGAGCGTGCCGGTCATAAGCGAGGTGCCGCCGGCGTAGGTGTTCGCACCGCTCAGGGTCAGCGTGCCCACGCCGGTCTTGACCACGCGCCCGCCCGTGGACACGCCATTGCCAAAATCGTCGGCGATGATGTCGGCGATCGTCTGCGCCTGTCCCGCTCCTGGGGCGAACTCGACCGTGGCATTCTGCAGGAAGATACCCGTGCCTGCGGCCTGACCGTTCTGGAAACCCGCGCCTCCGGCAACCGAGCCGCCATTCATGGTGCCCGAACCGGTCACGACAAGCTGGCCGCCCGTCTCCACGAACACCGCACCGCCGAAGCCGGCTCCGCCACCACCGCCACCGCCACCACCATCGCCGCCGCCATAGCCGCCTTGGCCGCCGCTGCCGACGGCGGCGAACCCTCCGCCGCCTCCGCCAAAGCCGCCGGCGCCACCCGAACCCAACGTGCTACCACCACCCCCGCCGCCATATCCGCCTTGGCCGCCGCTGGTGTTCCCTGCTCCTCCTCCTCCTCCGCCGCCGTAGCTGCCATGTCCAGGGGCACCGGTCGGAGCCAATCCCCCATCGCCGCCACCGCCGACGCCTGGCTGTCCGGTCGCGCCGTCGCCGGGTGTCACGCCGCCACCGCCGCCGCCATTGTTGGTGCCGTCGACCGCATCCGCGCCGTTGCCGCCCAATCCACCGCCACCGCCGCCCTGCGCAATACCGAAATTATCGCCACTGCCGCCGTTGCCGCCGACGGCGCCGTTGTCGGCAAAGCTGACGAGATCGACCCTAACGGTTGCCCCCGATCGCACGTAGAGCGCGCCCCCCGCACCCATGCCGCCGCCACCGCCGCCACCACCGCTTGCTGGTCCAAGGGAACCGCCATTGCCGCCCTTGGCGAGGCCGTCGACGATGGCGCCGTTCGCGATCGTCAGCGCGCCGGCATTGGCGAAGAACACGCGCGTGGTGTCCGCGCCCGATATGGTGAAACCGCCGAGGTCGATGGTGAGATCATCGCCGGCATCGTCGCCGATGACCGGCAGCGACGGTATCGATCCGAGATCGATATCGCCGGTCAGCGTGATCCTGTTCGTCTCGCCGTTGCCGTTGGCGGTGGCGATCGCCATGGCGAGCCCAGCCGCGTCGAAGACGAAGAAGTCGGCTGCGCGGACGCTCGAGCCCATACCGAAAACGGCCGCCCCCGAAAGCATGGCCGCCACTAGGACATGCGTCCTGCCTCTCGCCCCCATATCGCCCCCCAAGCGAAATCGTGCGGCGGCCATGGTCGCCCGCACTCGTTAACGGCAATTAACGATCGATCTCCTTGCGCGTCAATGGTTTACTCTCGGGACGGTTTACACGCCTGCGTGACGCTAGCCCCGCACCGCCTCCGAGGTTCCCTCGCCCGCAGTCGCCTCACCCTCTCCCGCATCCGACGGCTTGATGCGGAACCAGGCGACGTAGAGGGCAGGCAGGAAGATCAGCGTCAGCACAGTGCCGACGAGGATGCCGCCCATCATGGCGAAGGCCATCGGTCCCCAGAAGATCTCCCCTGCGATGGGGATGAGCCCGAGGCTGGCGGCGAGCGCCGTCAGGAGGATCGGGCGCACGCGGTGTTCGGTCGCCTCCAGCACCGCCTCCCAGGCGGGCCTGCCTTCGGAGCGCAGGTGTTCGATCTGCACGACGAGGATCACCGAGTTGCGGATGAGGATGCCGATCAGCGCCAGCACGCCGAGAATGGCGACGAACCCCATCGGCCTGCCGGTCAGCAGGAGCGCGGCGACCACCCCGATCAGCGCCAGCGGAGCCACCGCCGCAACGAGGAAGAGGCGCGAGAAACTCTGCAATTGCAGCATCAGCACGGTCGCCATGACGAAGAGCATCAGCGGCACCACCGCAACGATCGGCGCAGTGGATTCGGCGCTGCTCTCGACCGTGCCGCCGATGGCGACGCCGTAGCCGACCGGCAGGTTCGCCGCGAACGCATCGACCGTGGGCTGGAGCTGCTGGGCGACGGTCGCCGGCTGCACGTTGCCGACGACGTCGGCGCTGACCGTCAGCGTCGGCACGCGGTCGCGCCGCACGATCATCGGCTGCTCCTGGGCGTATTCGAACGTCGCAACGGCGGCCAGCGGAATGGCGCGCCCGTCGCCGGTCGACAGCTGCAGGTTCTGCAACGTCTCGATCGAGCCGCGCTCGCCCGCCTGCGCCCGGCCCACCACGTTGACGAGATAGATGCTGTCCTGGATCTGCGTGATCGTCGTGCCGCTGGTCACGCCGTTGAGCGCCGAGGTGATGTCGGCGGTGGTGATGCCGAGCTGGCGCGCCTTGTCCTGCAGGACGTTCACCTCGACCACGCGCATGGCTTCCATCCAGTCATAGCGCACGTCGCCGAGATTGCCGTTCTGGCGAAGGGCGGCGGCAAGCGCATGCGCCTCGTCGCGCACGCCCTGGATATCGGGACCGCTGACGCGGTACTGGATCGGGCGGCCGACCGGGGGGCCGAGCGAAAGCGTCTTGATATAGGTGTCGGTGCCGGGAAAGGTGCGCCGCAGGTAGTCGTTGAGTTCGCCCGCCACGCGGTCGCGCACGTCTATGCCCTTGGTCACGATCACCATCTGGCCCATGGAGGGCATGGCGGTCGGCACGTCGAATGCGAGCACGAAGCGCGGCGCGCCCTGCCCCACATAGCTCGACCAGTGGTCGATGTCCGGGTTGCCGGCCAGCGCCTCCGCCTCGAACTGGGCGATCTGCGCGCTGGTCGCGGCGATGGAGCTGTTCTGCGGCAGGTTCCAGTCGACGATCAGCTCGGGCCGGTCGGAGGACGGGAAGAACTGCTGCTGCACGTGGGTGAGGCCATAAACCGAAACGCCGAACACCAGCACCGTCAGGGCGATGGTCAGCCATTTGAGGCGCATGGCGCCCTCCAGGAAGCCCGAGAAGCCGCGCATCAGCCGGCCCGGCCCGGCCTTGTGCTTCTTCCACTCCCGCGGCAGCACGGAGACGCCGATGAGCGGGGTGAAGAGCACCGCCACGACCCAGGAGACGAGGAGCGAGACCGCCAGCACGACGAAAAGGGTGAAGGTGAATTCGCCCGCCGCGCTCGAATTGAGGCCGATGGGGATGAAGCCGGCGACCGTCACCAGCGTGCCCGTCAGCATCGGGAAGGCCGTCGAAGTATAGACCGCGATCGCCGCCTTCCTCAGCGTCTCGCCGGCTTCGAGCCGCGAGACCATCATCTCGACCGCGATCATGGCGTCATCCACCAGCAGGCCGAGCGCGATGATGAGTGCGCCGAGCGACACGCGTTGCAGCGAGATGTCGAGATACGACATGGCGAGGAACGTGATGGCCAGGACGATCGGGATGGAGAGCGCCACCACCAGCCCGGCGCGCAGCCCCAGGCTGACGAAGCTGACGATCAGCACGATGCCGATGGCCTCGAACAAAGCCGTGGTGAACTCCGAGACCGCCTCGTCGACCACGTGCGGCTGGTCGGCGACGAGGTGCACGTCGACGCCGATGGGCAGGTCGGCGGTGACGCGCTCGAGCTCGGCATCCAGCGCCTTGCCGAATTCGAGCAGGTTTCCGCCGGCGCGCATGCCGATGGCGAGGCCGATCGCCGGCTCGCCGTTGTAGCGAAAGAGCGCGCTCGGCGGGTCGACATAGCCGCGGGTGATCGTCGCCACGTCGGCAAGGCGGAAGAAGCGCTCGCCCACCCGCAGGTTGAGCTGGCGCAGGCTCTCCTCGGAGGTGAACTGCCCGCCGACGCGCACGCTGATCCGCTCCGGCCCCGCCTGGATGACCCCCGAAGGCGAGACGGCGTTCTGGTCCTGGAGCGTGTTGATGACCTGTTGGGCGCTGATGCCGAGCGCGGCGAGCTGGCGCGTCGAGAATTCGAGGTAGATGACCTCGTCCTGCGCCCCGAGGATTTCGACGCTGCCGGCATTCTCGACGAGGAGCAGACGCGAGCGCGCCGCCTCCACATAGTCGCGCAGCTGGCGCTGGCTGATCCCGTCGCCGGTGAAGGCATAGATATTGCCATAGACGTCGCCAAACCGGTCGTTGAAGAACGGGCCCTGCACGCCCTGCGGGAAGCTCGGGCGGATGTCGTTGATCATCGCGCGCACCTGCAGCCAGACCGAGCGCACGCCCGCGGCCGGCGTCTCGTTGTCGAGGTTCACGTAGACCGTTGCCTGACCGGCGGTGGTGATCGAGCGGGTATAGTCGAGGCTTTCGAGGTCCTGCAGCTCGCGCTCGATGCGTTCGGTGACCTGCAGGGCCACCTCCTCGGCGTCGGCGCCGGGCCACTGCGCGGCGATGACCATGGTGCGGATGGTGAAGTCCGGGTCTTCCTCGCGCCCGAGATTGAGGTAGGCGAGAACTCCCGCCACCACGGCGACAAGCATGAAGTACCAGACCAGCGAGCGGTGCTCGAGCGCCCAGTCGGAAAGATTGAAGCCCTTCATTCGCCCTGCCCCCGATCGAGCCTTATCTGTTGGCCTTCGGCCAGGCTGTTGACGCCGGCCGTCACCACCCGTTCGCCGGCTTCAAGGCCCGAGACCACCGGCACCTCGCCGGAAGCGGCCTCGCCGATCTCGACGGCGCGTTCGCTGACGGTGCCGGCAGTTTCGTCGACCACCCACACCGAAGCCGTCCCGCCCTGCCGGCGGACCGCCGTTTCCGGCAGGCTGATATGCGTCTCGTCGGAAATTTCGGGCGAAGCGGTCGCCGTCGTGCCGAGCCAGAAGCTTGCCGGCGGGTCCTCGAGGCCGATGTGCAATCGCCAGGTTCGCGTCACCGGGTCGGCTTCCGGCGCGATCTCGCGCAGCGTACCGTTGACGGCCGAGGCCGGATCGAGCTGGGGCGCGACGGTGAAGCGCGCGCCCAGGCTCACCTGTCCCACGAAGGCTTCCGGCACGTCGATGACGACGTCGCGGTTCGCCGGCTGGGCCAGCGTCACGATCATCTGCCCGGGCGAGACGACCTCGCCCATCTCGGCCCCGACATCGGTGACGATGCCGTCGAACCCGGCTTCGATGCGGGCATAGCCCAGTTGCTCCTGCGCCTGGGTCAGGCGCGACTGCGCCTGCACGACGCCGGCCTGGGCGGCCTGGGTCTGCTGCTGCGCCTGCTCGATGGCGGCGGAGGAGACATTGCCCTGCTCGAGCAGCGCCTGCAGGCGCTGCTCGCTGGCCGATGCATTGGCGAATTGCGCCTGGGCGGAGGTGAAGTTGGCCTGCGCCGTCTGCACCGCCAGCGACAATGTCGTCGCTTCGAGCCCGGCGAGAAGCTGCCCGCGGCTGACCGTATCGCCGATGTCGACATTGCGGCTGACCAGCGTGCCGCCGACGCGGAACGCCTGCTGGATCGTCACCCGCGGCTCGACCGTACCCACGAAGCTTGCGGCCGACCGGGCCACCGGCTCGACGACGACGGAGAGCACCGGGCGCACCGGCGGCGGAGCCTCCACCTCCTCGCTGGTGCAGGCGGCGAGAACTGCGGTGCATAGCGCCGCAAGGGCGAGAAGACGCAGCTTCATCACGCGTTCTCCTCCTCGAATTCGACGATCTGGCCGGGGGTGAGGAGCTTGGTGCCCTCGGTCACCACCACCTGGCCGGGCTCCAGCCCGCCGTCGATCACCACCGTGCCGGTGCCATAGGCGGCAACGCTCACCGGCGTGATGGCGACCGCACGGTCGCTGCCGACGGTCCAGACCGCAGGCGCTCCGTCCTCCAGCCAGAGCGCGCTCCATGGCAGCACGATCCGCTCTTCGGCGAGCCCCGAGACGGTGCCGGTGATCGGCGCGCCCAGCGACATCGCGCCGGGCGGGTTCTCGATCTCGACTTTGACCTCGACCGTGCCGGTCTGCGGATCGATGGTGGGGGAAACCTCGCGCACGTGGCCGCTCATCACCGCGCTGGCATTCGAGACCAGCGCCAGTTGCACGGGGATGTCCATGCTTTTGCCCGGAAACGCCGATTCCTGCACGTTGAACACCGCGTCACGCGGCCCGTCCTCGGCCAGCACGAAAACCGGCGCGCCGGCCTGCGCCACCTCGTCGGCCTCCAGCTCCCGCTGGGTGACGACGCCGGCGGCGGTCGCGTGCAATTCGGTATAGCTCAAGGACTCCTGCGCCGTTTCGAGCTGTGCCCGGGCCGTGTCGCGCGAGCTCTGCGCCGTTTGCAGGGTGGTCTGGGCGGTCTCGAAGGCGGCCCGGGTCACGAACCCCTGCTGGAACAGCGAATTCTGCCGGTCGAACGTCGATTGCGTCTGGCGCAGCTGCGCTTCGGCGGCGTCGAGCGCGGCCTGCGCTGCCTCGACATCGGCCAGTTGCTCCTGCGGGCTGATCCGCGCCAGCACGGCCCCCGCTTCGACGCGGTCGCCGACATCGGCAAGAAGCTCGCTGACCTGCCCGCTGATGCGGAAGGAGAGCGGCGTTTCGGTCCGCGCCCGCACCGAACCGGTGAGGGTGAGGCTCGGCGCATAATCGGCAAGCACCACCGTCTGCACGCTGACGAGCGTTGCGGGCCTCTGCACCGCCTCGGGCGCCGGCTGGCATCCGGCAAGTATCGCGGCGGCGACGATGGAAGCGATCGCACCCCGGGAAAAGACGGGGGGCAGCGCGGCGGATATGGCGTTGGCGTTCAAGGCGTGCGGGCTCCCGGCACCCTTCGTTACAGCGCAACGAAACCCGAGGCGCTGCAATTGCATTGTATTTTACACTAGTAAAATAGCATCGACCCCAGGGGCTGTAAAGCGCCCCATGTCTTTGACAAATGTAAAATAAGCCAGTAGGACTCCGTACGAGGGACGTCCATCAGTGCCGACGAAACAGACCGATCCGAGATTCCAGCGCACCCGCGCCGCCATTACGGCCGCGCTGGGCGATCTGCTGTCGGCCATGCCGCTGCGCGACATCTCGATCACCGGCCTCGTTGCCCAAGCCGGCATCACGCGACCGACGTTCTACCAGCACTTCCCGGACATTCCCGCCGCCGCGCGTCATGCCGCCTTCGAGCGGCTGGCCGCCGCCTTCCCCTTCCCCGAGCCGCTCCCCGGCGACGGCGCGCTCGCGCCCGAGGAGGTGCGTGCCTGGATCGCCCGCGAGGCGCGTCCGGTTCTCCAACACCTCAGCGACCATCGCACATTCTATCTCCACGTCGTGGAGGGGGCGGGAAGTCTCGAGTTCTACGACACTCTCGTCGCCTTCATCGCCGAGCGCATGCTGCCGGGACCGCTGCCAACGCTGGAGGGCGTCGCCCGGGAGGACGTGGCAGCGTTGCGAGCCGGGGGCGTGATGTGGGTCGTGCTGGGCTGGCTGCGCTCCGATCCCATGCCCTCCCCGGCCCAGATGGCCGAACGCATCGCCGCCACCGCAGCCAGCGCGCCCTGACGGAGCGTGCGGCCGGCCCGGCCTCCCAGTCCTCGCGCCGCTCAAGCAAGATTGAGCGAAATACAGATTTACATTCGACGCCGTTCTTCTGTATTGGCGAACGCTCTCTACTGCCGCAGCGGGGGACGACGGATGCAAAACTGGCTTTTCGCGAGTGGGCAATGCCATGTGGCGCATGATTTCACGCGGCGCGAGCGCATCGACTTCGCCGGTGGGGGCGTCCGCGCCTATATGGAGGAAACCGACGTCATGCCAGGCGTCTCCCTCTACAAGGTCGATGCCGGCGGCATAGGACAGTTCCAGCTCCACAAGGACGATCCGCCGGGCGGGCGCCTGATCCTCGGCTGCCTGCAGGGCGGGGCGGGAACGCTCGCCGTCGACGGGCAGTCGGACCAGGTCTGGCGGGAGGATGGCTGGTTCTATTCGCTCGCGCCCGGCGGCCGCCCGGTGAGCTACGACATCCATTCGCGCCCCCACTGGCGCGTGGTGGCGCTGCGGATCGAGGCCGAAGCCCTCGACATCCTCGGCCAGGAGAACGACGTCCCGCACATGGTCTACGACACTCTCGAGGGGCGGCGGCCCGTGGACGTGGCGATGACGGGCGCGCTTGCCGTGCGGATGCGCCGGGTCATGGGCGAGCTTCTCCAGCCCGCCTACACCGGCTCGATGCGCCGGCTCTACCAGCAGTCCAAAGCGCTGGAGCTGATGGCCTACCAGTTCGATGCGCTCGGAGGGTTCGGTCCGTCCGGCCAGCCGCAGGGCCGCGAGCTTGCACGCTTGCGTGAAGCGCGCGAGCGGCTGGTGGCGGACCTCGCCAACCCGCCGAGCCTCGATGAGCTGGCCGCGGCCGTCGGCCTTCCGCCCAAGCGCCTCAACGCGGGCTTTCGCGCCGCGTTCGGCACCACGGTCTTCGACTATCTGCGCGACGCGCGGCTCGATTCGGCGCGCAGCCTCCTCGACCAGGGGCTCGACATGCCGTTGAAGCTCCTCGCCTGGCAGGTCGGCTACAGCCAGCCCTCTAACTTCATCACCGCCTTCCGCCGACGCTTCGGCGTTTCCCCCGGCGCCTACAGGCGCAAAAAGCCCGACGCCTGAGCCAGTTATGCATACCGGCATTTGTTATGCCGGACGGGCCGCTCGGTTGAAGCCCGGCAAACCTCTCCCCTAGTGCCAGTCCGGGGCGTCCCTTCGGGGCCGCCGGAAAGTAACTCTGGACTGGGGGATAGTCGTGTCACGACCCTTTGGAACTCTTGCGCGCCGTGACGGCGCGCGCCGGCTGGCCATCGGCCTCCTGCTCTTGGGAACCACCGCGCTCGTCAGCGTGCCCAAGGCGGAGGCCGCCGGCGACGTTCTCGATCTCTTTGCGCTTTCGGGCCATGGCGTCGACGAGGTCGTCGGCCTCAGCCGCGACGGCTCGATGGCCGTCGTCAACGGACGCAGTGGCCTCAACCGCCAGGTCGCCTATCACTGGAACGGCGAGCGCTACCTCGACATCGGCGGCCTCGACCGCGCCGTCAACACCATAGCGCTCGGCATCTCCGGCGACGGCTCGGCCGTCGTCGGCATCTCGATCGATCCGATCGTGCGCACCCGCGCCTTCCGCTGGACGGAAGGCGACGGCATGCGCGATCTCGGCACGCTGCGCACCGACAATGGCGGCAACGCCTGGGCCTACGATGCCAACTATGACGGCGGCATCGTCGTCGGCCAGTCCTACTCATGGCTCAACCAGACCCTGGCCTTCGCCTGGGTCGAGGGTGCGACCGGCGGGCAGTCGGTGGATGGCCAGATGTTCGCGCTGATGCCGCTCGATGGGCACGTGACTTCGGGCGCCCACGCCGTCAGCGCCGACGGGCGGTTTGCCGCCGGCTACAGCGGCGAGTTCGCCAATCGTCCGGATTTGGCCGTTCGTTGGGACATCAGCGGAGTGGCGCAAGGTGAGGCGCCCGTCGGCATGTCCCTGGGCGATCTGGGTGGTAGTTTCTCCATAGCCAGCGACATCTCTGACGACGGCACCGTAGTCGTCGGGCGGTCGACCCTGCCGGAGGGAGCAGAAGAGGTTCCCGGGGCCGTCCACGCATTCCGGTGGGTCGAAGGTTCGACCGGCGGCGTTGCCGGCAACGAACAGATGCACGATCTCGGTGTCATCGACGGCCATCTCGAAAGCGAGGCGGTCGCGGTTTCCGGAGACGGCAACGTCGTCGTCGGCCGATCGATCGACATCGACGGTCGCGACGTCGCCTTCCGCTGGGCCGAAGACGGCGGCATGGTCTCGGTCGAGGACTGGCTCGCCGCCAACGACGTCGTCGTCGGCGGCATGCGGCTGGCACGGGCGCAGGCGGTCAATGGAGACGGCTTCGTCGTCGCCGGCATGATGGAGGACGAGGAGGGCAACGAACGCGCCTATATCGCCCGCGTCACGCCGCCCGACCCTGGTCCTGGCCCTGGTCCTGGTCCCGGCCCCGATCCCGAGCCGAACCCCGGCCCCAATCCCAATCCCGGTCCCAACCCGGGCAGCGGCCTGATGGACGTCGCCGAGTATCACCGGTCCCTGCTCGCTGCCACGCATGTCGCGCAGGCCGGCGAATTCCTCACCTGGCTCCCGCTCAACGGAGCACACCATCGCCCGCTCATGGCCCAGGGCTCCCTCGCCCGGAATGGGTGCGTATGGGCGACGGGCGATCTCGCCCTCCATACCCAGAGCGACACCGGCGTCGGCCTTGCCGAAGTCGGCGCTTGCGTCGATCTCGTCGGCGGCAATCTGCGCGCCGGCCTCGGCGTCGGCCACAGCCGTTCCTGGCAGTCGCTGCATCTGGGCGGCAGCGCCGACCTTACCGGCCAGTACGTGGTCGGCGAGATCGACTGGCAGCCGGACGGCACGCCGCTGCTGCTCTCGGTCACCGGCATGCTCGGCGGCTGGGAGGCGGAGATCCGGCGCGCCTACACCAATGGCGCGGCGACCGCCCATTCGGATGGCTCGACCGACGTCATCGGCGGCGCGGTGCGCATACGGGCCGATTGGTTGGGCGCGGCCGTCATCGGCAGCACCAGCCTCAATCCCTGGGCCTCGTTCACGGTCGGGCGCACCCATGTCGACGGCTACACCGAGAGCGGCGGCCCGTTCCCGGCCACGTTCGGCTCCCAGACCCAGGACCTGCGCGAAGCGCGTCTCGGCGTCACCGCGGTCACGGCGCTCTCGCAGCAATCGACGTTCAGCGCGACGCTCGAGGTGGCCCATCGCGGTGGCGATGCTCCAACCGCGAGCGGAAGCGTGCTGGGCATCTTCGACTTCAGTCTCGGCGGCGGCAGCCAGCACCAGACCTGGGTCCGCGTCGGGGCCGATTTCGACCATCGGATCACCGACAACGCCGCTCTCTCGCTCTCGACGCACCTTGCCTCGAACGGCCGCGATCCCTCCCTCTCCGGCTCGGTCGGCTTCAAGGCCAGCTTCTAAACGAGATGGGACTATCGCGCATGATACTGAAACGCCTGCCATTGCCGTTCGGCGTCGTGGCGGCGTTCGCCAACCCGGGTGTCGCCTTCGACACCCGGGAGGCCGAGACGGTGGTCGTCATCCTCGAGGAACTTGCCCTCGAGCGAGGCCGGACCATCCACGCGGGCGCGGCGGCAGACTGGTATGCCTATGATGCGGAGGGCTCGGGCCTCATCGCGGCGGCGGGCTTTACCGAGGCGCGCTGGACAAGCGCCTATCACGCGGTCGTCGCCGGGCTCGTCGCTGCTACCCCGCAGGCCGAGTTCGACGCCATGTTCGCCGAGCCGCTGGCGCGCCTCGCCGCCAGTTCGCTGGCCGAGGAGCAGAAGTCAGCGATCCGCGTCAGATACGCCGCGCAAGTCGTCGAAGCGCGATCGATCCGCGCGGCGGGCGCCGCCCATGCCGCCGCCGTCGCCCCGCTGCTGCCCCGGCTGCAGGCCCTGACCTACGGGGCTGCCGAGTAACACCAGACTCGGCTTGCGCTACGTGCCGATACGCCTCAGCGCGGCTTCGTCCAGAAGCTCGAACTTTTGCCGCTCGCCTTCGATCTCGGCACGATCTCCCCAACTGATCCCCAGGAGCATGATCAGCTTCAGGGCGTCCACGACATGCGCCTTCTCGATTTCGCTCAAAGGACGGCGCTTTTCGTATTCAGCTAGGATGAAACGCGCTCTTTCGCTTCTCAGACCCTGCATGGGCGGCATCGCCCACCAATAGATCAGGCTGGCAACGTCGTAGACGAGAAAGCCATGGAAGCTCATGTCGAAGTCGAGGACCGCGGCGACTTCACCATGCCCGAAGAGGAAGTTTGCGAAGTTGAGATCGGCGTGGCAGAGCCCTTTCGGCATATCGGGCGGAAACACCAGGCTGTCGAGTTCGGCTTTGAACCACCGGCCTTGCTCCGTTTCGACCAGATCCGCGTGCCGACGCCGGAATTGCCGCCAGCAATAGGCGACATCGAACGCTTCGCGGTTTCGGAAATAGTCGCGATCATATCCGTTGGTGAGGCAATGCAGCTGGGCGACGGCCTGTGCGGCCAAAGCGGCATGTTCGGCATCGAAGTGGTCGTTCGGGTTCCTGCAATGCTCGCCCTCCACGAACTCGATGATGACAAGGGGTTTGCCGCGATGGGTGCCAACATACGCGCCTGTGCGATTCCTGATCGGCGAAGGGACGGGAAACTGCTTTTCTCGCAAGAAATCAGCGAGCCGGACTTCGAAATCGACGTGTCCTTCGGAGCGGTTTTCGTAGTACCGCAACACGAACTTGCCGAGCCCCGTTTCCAATAGAACCGTGGTTTGCCCTGCGCCATTGGCGAAAGGGCGAAAACCGCGATACTCGCCGAGATCGTAGTTGGCGAGTATGGCTGGAAAGTCACTCTCTGAGATCGTTGTCGCGACTGGCATGTCGTACGCTAGCAACCTGCCCCGGTGAATGAAAGACAGTAGTCGCCGGGTCCGGCGGGCGCCGCCCGGCGACGAGATTCAAGCCGCCTTGGCTTCGGCGCCCGAGGTGGCGGAGATCCAGCTCTCGAGCGTCGCGGCGTATTCGGTCGCGGCGGCCTCGATCTCGGCCGGCTCCAGCTTGTCGGCGCGATAAAGGACGTAGGGCGTCGCCCATTCGAAGCTGCAGCGATTGGCCGTGGCGCGCAGCGGCGCCAGCAGCGCTTCCATGGTGAACATGTTGTACCCACCGGGCTGGTAGGCCTCGGGCACGTTGCCGGCCGTCGTCGCGATCAGCAGCGGCGTGCCTTTGAGCAGCCGCCCCTCGGTCTCGTAGGTGACGTAGAGCATGCGCGTCAGCACCGCGTCCTGCCACGCCTTCATCAGCGGCGGGGTCGAGTACCACTGGAAGGGGAATTGCAGGACTATCCGGTCCGCCGTCAACAAGCGCGCCGCCTCGCGCTCGCCGTCGCGGTAGAAATCGATGCCGTCGGGATAGAGCGCCTGCATGTCGACGACCTCGACATCCGGCAGGTTCGCCGCCGCGGCGGCGAATGCGGCGTTGGCCTTGGACCGGGTCAGGTCCGGGTGGAAGAGAAGGATCAGGGTCTTGGTCATCGTTCGTCTCCTGGTTGGGTCAGGCAGACGATGCGACGGCCAAAGAAATTACTCCAATCGATTGATGATATGCTTTATTATCGATTTCATGAATTTACGCTCCCTCGACCTCAACCTTCTCGTCGTGCTCGACGCCCTGCTGGACGAAGCCCATGTCAGCCGCGCCGCCGACCGGCTCGGCCTCTCGCAGCCGGCGGCGTCGGCTGCCCTGCAGCGCTGTCGCCATGTTTTCGGTGACGAACTGCTGGAGCGCGGCCGCGGCACCATGCGGCTGACGCCCAAGGCGCAAGCGTTGCGCGCACCGCTCAAGTCCCTGCTCGCAGACGTCACTGATCTGGTCGATCCGCCACAGGTCGCCCTGTGCGACATCCGCCAGACGCTGCGCGTCACCATGGCCGACTTTCCCGCCCTCATCGTCGTCGCGCCGCTGATCCGCGAGCTGCAAGGGTCGGCGCCCGGCGTCGATCTCATCATCCAGCCCTGGCACGGGGCGGACGTCGCCCGCGCGGCGCTGATCGAGGGCAGCAGCGATATCGCTATCTCGGTCTTCCCGCCGACCGAGGACGAGCTGCATATCGAGGAGCTCGTCTATGTGCGCTATGTGGTCGCCATGCGTGCCGACCATCCTGCTGCCGCAGCCTTCGACCTCGAGACCTGGCTCGCCTACCCGCACATCCTCGTTTCCGGCCGCGGCGATACGCGTACGCCGTTCGATGCGGAGCTTGCCAAGCGCGGCCTCTCGCGCCGCGTCGGCCTCGTGGTTCCCGATTTCCAGATGGTGCCCGCCGCGCTCCTCGCGTCGGACATGCTCGCCATGCTCCCCGAGCGCGTGGTACCCGAGGACGACAGCCTCGCCTTCCTCGCCCCGCCGATCCCCGTCGAGGGCTTTCCCCTCCATCTCGCCTGGCATCGCCGCCGCGCCAACGATATCGCGCTCCAGCATGTCGCGGGGTTCCTGTCGGAACTGCTGAGGTAGATTTCGGCGGCCGTCGCGACTAGCATGAAGTCGAGCCGAAGGGAGATCGTCCTCATGGCCGTCAAACGCATTGTTCCCAACATCGAGACACCCGACACCGAAGCCGCGCGCAGGTTCTACGGCGACATCCTCGGCATGGAGGTCGTCATGGACCACGGCTGGATCGTGACCTTCGCAAGCGATGCGTCGACCACCCCGCAGGTCAGCTTTGCCAGCGAAGGCGGCTCCGGCACGCCGGTGCCGGACCTGTCGATCGAGGTCGACAATCTCGACGAGATCTACGCGCGGATGCAGCAGGCGGGGATCAAGATCACGTACGGACCGGCGGACGAGCCCTGGGGCGTGCGCCGCTTCTTCGTACGCGACCCGTTCGGGCGTCTCGTCAACATCCTGCGCCACGCCTGAGCGGCAAAGCCTTACCCGACCGGCTCCACCGGCATCTGCGGCACCACCGCGCGCGCCATGGCGCGCTCGATATGGGCGAGCAGCTCGGGCACTTCGCCCGGCGTGCGCGCCAGGTAGCGCGGGACTTCTCCCGCCTCGGCCGGTATCCGGCTGCGGCGGGAGGACCAGCTCTGCCAGATGCTGATCATGCCGGCGCGATTGGCGCCCATCACGTCGCGGGTCAAATGGTTGCCGATCATCACCACGGCGCCCGCGTCCTCGGGGCGCAGGCCCAGCACATCCATCGCTGCGTCGAACATGCGCGGGTCCGGCTTGTCGCAGCCCATGGCCTCCGAGATGATCTCGGCTTCGAGATGCTGGCGGATGCCGTGCATACCGAGGATCGTCTCGAAGCTGCGCACCCGCCCGTCGGCGACCAGCGCCATGCGATAGCCCTCGCGCGCCAGCGCCTCGACCATCTCGCGCGCACCGGGGATCAGCGACGCCTCGATCACGTACCCCTCGGCGTCGAACACTTCCGTGCCCTCATCGACCATGGTGTCGCCGCTGTCGAGCAGCACCGCCTTGATCAGCGGGTGGCTCGCCCGCACCTCTCCGATCAGTTCCGGCACGCGCCGGGCGATATGATCGTAGAGGTCGGGCCAGGAGACGAACTCCACCTGCGAAAGGTCGAAGGTTTGCGTGAACTCGAAGCTCGGCTCGAACGCCCGCTCCTCGAGGTAGCGCCGCACCGCACGGTGATCGGCCGCCGTCACCTTGGCGAAGCGGTGCTCGAACATGTGGTTGATCAGCACCCTGCCGTGCCCGGCGAGCTCGCGGCAGGCGACCCGCATCGCATCGGCCTTGTCGCGGATCGCTTCCGCCGTTGCATGGAAAGCGTGCTTGCCGGGCTCCGAATAGAGCGTCACCCGCCCGTCCTCCACCGGCAGTGAACCGTCCGGGCCGGTCATGGCGTAGAGCCTGCCATGAGCGCTGGCGTCGACCCGGATCACCCGATCCTCGGCATCGAGCTTCAGCCAGACGTGCTCGAGCTCGTAGAGGTGCCCGATGTCCCAGTCCCACCAGATGGCGTATTCGATGACGCGCTGAACACCGGGCTCGAACGTCACCTCGAGCTTGGCCGACGGCGATTCGCGAGGGTCCTCGATGACGGTGACGCCCGCGTGGCTCGGCAGGAACGGCTCGTTGGCGGCGAACCGGATCACCGGCGCCAGCCGCCGTGCGAGCTCCAGGTCCGCGCTCGAAAGCGGCGCGCTCACGGCCTGCCGGGCATCATAGTTCATCGTACGCGACTCCTCCCGCCGGAATTCCCCGGCCGGTTACTTCTAGCGGTTTTGCGAGTCGCGGCAAGCGTTAGTCCAGCGGCCGGATCACGTAGGCGCAGCGGCGCGCGCCCGCCACGATATGCTCGCTGCGGCTGACGTTCGCCTCAGCCCCGAGCACCGACTGGAACACTTCGAGCTCGGCCCGGCAGAAGCCCTGGCAGGCGGTCGCGGCCGCGCAGATCGGGCAATGGTTCTCGACCAGCATCAGCGCGCCGTCCTCGGCCTCCCACCAGTCGGCCATATAGCCTTCCTCGGCGCGCAGCCGCGCCAGCGCCGCCACCCGGTCGCGCAGGTCCGACTGCCCTTCCATGGCCGCGCGATAAGCGGCTTCCGTCCGCGCCTCGCGCTCGGCGATGATCGCATCGAGCGCGGCCTCCCCGAGATTTTCGCGCACGATCGAGAGCAGCTGCACCGTCAACGCCGCGTGTGTATCGGGGAAGCGCGACTGGCCGGCGGCCGTCAGGCTCCAGTACTGCGTCGGACGGCCGACGCCCCTGGCTTCGCTCGCCGCCTCCACCAGCCCGTCCTCGGCCAGCCGCGCCAGTTGCTGGCGCGCCGCCTCGCCGGTGGTGCCGAGCAGCCGGCCGAGATCGCCCGCCGAGACGCGCCCGTGCATCTTCAGCGCCATGAGCACCCGCTCGGCGGGGTTGCGTGGGGACCACTGCGAATTTTCCAAGCCAACGCTTGACATATTCCTCGGCATGTTTTTCAAAGATACAGCTTGGAAATTAATCAGGCGATGCGCCGATTGCAAGCGCGGCGCCGCAATCGAAAGGAACTTCCCATGTCCTTCACCCTTCCCGCCCTGTCCTATGCCCATGGCGCGCTCGCCGATCGTGGCATGAGCCAGGAGACTCTCGAACTCCACCACGACAAGCATCACCAGGCCTACGTCACCGCCCTCAACGGGTTCGTCGAAAAGAACGCCGACCTCCAGGGCAAGTCGCTCGAGGAGATCGTTGCCTTCGTCAAGGACAAGCCCGATCTTGCTCCCGTCTTCAACAATGCCGGCCAGCACTGGAACCACATCCATTTCTGGCAGGCGCTCGCGCCCAATGGCGGCGGCGTGCCGGGTGCGCTCGAAGTCAGGCTCGTCTCCGATTTCGGCGGCGTCGACCAGTTCAAGGAAGTGTTCAAGACCGCCGCGACCACCCAGTTCGGCTCGGGCTGGGCGTGGCTGATCGCCGGCGCCGACGGCAAGCTCAAGGTCACCAAGACCCCCAACGGCTCCAATCCGCTCGCGACCGGCGAAGGCAAGCCGCTGCTCGGCCTCGATGTCTGGGAGCACTCCTACTACGTCGACTTCCGCAACCGCCGGCCGGACTACGTGACCAACTTCCTCGACAAGCTCGCCAACTACGAGTTCGCCGAAGCGAACCTCAAGGCGGCTTGATCGCCCGGTCGGCTCCCCTCCCCCTTGAGGGGAGGGGGTGGGGGTCCATCGGTTTCCCACTGAACCATCCCCACCCTCATTCCCTCCCCTCAAGGGGGAGGGAGGCGATCGAGCTGCGAGATCCTGAGGCTGGAAGCATTGGAGGGGGTCATCCCACTAACGGACTTACGCGAATGACCTACATCGTCACCGAGCAGTGCATCGCCTGCAAGCACATGGACTGCGTCGAGGTGTGCCCCGTCGACTGCTTCTATGAAGGCGAGAACATGCTCGTCATCCACCCGGACGAGTGCATCGACTGCGGGGTGTGCGAGTCGGAATGCCCCGCCGACGCCATTCGCCCCGCGCTCAGCGCCGACGATGACGAATGGGTCGAATTCAACGCCAGATACGCCCGGCTCTGGCCCAACATCACCGAGATCGGCGAGGTGCCCGCCAACGCCAAGGAGATGCAGGGCGTGCCGGACAAGTTGAAGACCCTCTTTTCGGAAAAGCCGGGAGCTGGCTCGTGACCGCGCCGATCCTCGATCTTCTCAACGCCGGCGCCATGCACCTCAAGGACACCCGCCAACCGGCCGTCAGCGGCGCGGATTTCCGCGAGGCGATGTCGATGATGGCCTCGAGCGTCGGCGTCGTCACCGCAATCCACGAGGGCGAAGTGCGCGGCCGCACCGCGACCGCGATCTTCTCGCTCGCCCTCGAGCCCCCCTCGATCCTCGTCTCGATCAACATCACCAGCCGCCTCGCCGATCTCATCGTCAAGTCGCGCGGCTTCTCGCTTGCGATCCTTGCCAGCGACCAGCAGATCATCGGCGATGCGTTCGCTGGCAAGTTCGACGACAAGCTCGCCGGCCTCGACCGCTTCAATTTCGGCGTCTGGGGCCAATGGCATTCAGGCAACCCGCTGCTCTACGGCGCCGCCGTCGCCCTCGACTGCGAGCTGGTCGGCTCCATCGAGACCCAGACCCACATGCTCTTCGCCGGCGGCGTCATCGCCGCCGAAACCGCCCCGGCAAAGAAGCCGCTGATCTGGCATAGGCGGGGGTATGCGGGGCTGAAGGAGTGAGGCACGACCCCACCGCTGTCATCCCGGCGAACGCCGGGATCCAGTAAACGACGCAACCGCAGCTCTTGCACCTCCACCTTCACACCCCCGATGTCACCCCGGCGAAAGCCGGGGCCCATCCTGAGATGCTTCCACAGCCGCAAGGTGTGTGAAGGAGGTGTTCGCCGAGCCTTCCGCGCAAGCTGATGTGTTCAGGGCTGGGTCCCGGCCTTCGCCGTGATGACAGCCGGTGGTCGGGAAGGATAGTGCTCTCCCCAATCTCCAGTCATCACCGCGCAAGCGGTGACCTCTGCCCTACCCCCGCAGCGCCACCGCCGCCGCCAGTTTCGCCGGCACCGACAGATACGTGCGGATCAGCTCCACGCGCTCGGCCGTATAATACTGCTCCTCGTGCAGCATGTTGAGCGTGCCCACGAGCTCCCCGCCGAGGACCACCGGCATGTTGACCACCGATCCGCACCCCAGCGAACCGATGAGCTCGTAGTCCGGGAACACCTTGGCGATATCCTCGAGCGTGTTGGCGACGAAGTACTGGCGCGCCTTGTGCACGATGTCGAACCAGGAATCGTAGCGCAGCGGCTTGGTGCCCGAGACCGGGTAGCTTACGGAATCGCTGGTATAGGCGCGCCGCGCCAGTTCGGCCGCCATGTCGACGCTCATGAAGGTGAAGAGCTTGACGCCGACCACCGCTTCGGTAAGCGCCTGCATCGCCGTGAAGGCCTCGTCGCCGGTCTTCGCCGCCGCGATGGCCGTGTCGAATTGCGCGATGGCCGCGTTGAACTTGTCTTGCGTCATTTGAATAACCTTCAGGTGGAGATGGTCTCGGCGTGGCCGCCGCTGGCGGCCAGCAATTCCTTGGAATAGTCGTCCTTCAGCGCGCCGGCCTTCAGCTGGTCGACGCCCGCCACCTCGACGATGCGGCCATGCCGCATCACCGCCAGCCGGTCGCAGAGGAACGAGACGACCGGCAGGTTGTGGGTGACGAGAAGATAGGTCAGCCCCTGCTCGCGCTTGAGGCGCTTGAGGAGATTGAGAATTTCGGCCTGCACCGAGACGTCGAGCGCCGAGGTCGGCTCGTCGAGCAGCAGGACCTTGGGCTCCAGCATCAGCGCGCGGGCGATGGCGACACGCTGGCGCTGCCCGCCCGAAAGCTGGTGCGGGAAGCGGAACCGGAAGCGCCGGTCGAGCCCCACCGCCGCCAGCATCGCCTCCACCCGCGGCCCGCGGTTGGAGAGCCCGTGGATCGCCAGCGGCTCGGAAAGCGCCGCATCGATCGTCTTTCGCGGATGGAGCGACCCGTAGGGGTCCTGGAACACCATCTGGCAGTGCCGCGCCACCTGCCGGTCGATGCCGTGGCTGCGGGCCTTGCCGAGAACGGAAATCCGGCCTTCCCAGTCCGGCGCGAGCCCGGCAATGGCGCGCAGCACCGTCGACTTGCCCGAGCCGCTTTCGCCGACAAGCGCGAAGCTCTCGCCCTCGGCGATCTCGAGGTTGATGCCGTGCACAACCTTGGTGTCGCCGTAGGACACGTCGAGGTCGGTCAGCGTGATCGCGTTCATGTGCCGGCCCACTGGGTTCTGTCGAGCACGGGCAGTTCCTCGCGGCTCTCGTCGAGGGTCGGCATCGCAGCGAGAAGGCCCCGCGTATAAGGGTGCTTCGCGTTCTGCAATTCGCTCGCCACGCACTCCTCGACCACCATGCCGGCATTCATCACCAGGATGCGGTCGCAGTAGCGCGAGACCAGGTTGAGGTCGTGGCTGATGAGGATCAGCCCCATGCCCTTGTCGCACACCAGGTCATCGATGATGTCGAGCACCTGCGCCTGCACCGAGACGTCGAGGGCCGATGTCGGCTCGTCGGCGATCAGCAGGTCCGGCTCGGGGATCAGCATCATGGCGATCATCACCCGCTGGCCCATGCCGCCCGAAATCTCGTGCGGATAAAGCTTTGCCACCCGCGCGGGATCGTTGATGCGCACGGCTTCCAGCATGGCAATGACGCGCGCGTCGATCTCGCGCCGCGCCAGCCTCTTGTGCGTCACCAGCGCTTCGGCGATCTGCTCGCCGACGGTCATCACGGGGTTGAGCGAGAACTTCGGGTCCTGCATCACCATCGAGATGCGCGCCCCGCGGATGGCGCGCATGTCGCGCTCGCTCTGCGTCAGCAAATCGATGCCATCGAACGTCATCGTATCGGCGGTGACGCGCCCCGGCGGGCGGATGAGCTTTAAAATCGAGCGACCGGTCATCGACTTGCCCGAACCGCTTTCGCCCACGATCCCCAGCCGCTCGCGCCCGAGGGTGAACGAGATGCCCTTGACCACTTCCACCCGCCCCTTGGGCGTCGGGAAGCTGACCCGCAGGTTCCTGATGTCGATGAGCGGGGCCATCAGTGCTTGTCCGCCTGCTTGGGGTCGAGCACGTCGCGCAGCCCGTCGCCGAGGAAGCAGAAGCCGAGGCTGACGATGATAATGGCGAAGCCCGGCATGGTGGCGACCCACCACTGGTCGAGGATGAAGGTGCGCCCGCGCGAGATCATCGCGCCCCATTCGGGCAGCGGCGGCTGCGCGCCGAGCCCGATGAAGCCGAGGCCGGCCGCCGTCAGGATGATGCCCGCCATGTCGAGCGTCACGCGGATGATCATCGAGGAGGTGCAGAGCGGCAGGATGTGGCGCGTGATCACCCGCAGCGGTGAGGCGCCCTGCAACTGCACCGCCGAGATGAACTCGGAATTGCGGAAGGTCAGCGTCTCGGCCCGCGCGATGCGCGCATAGGCGGGCCACGTGGTGATGGCGATGGCGATGATGGCGTTGTTGATGCCGGGCCCGAGCGCCGCGACGAACGCCAGCGCCAGGATGAGCTTGGGCATCGACAGGAACACGTCGGTCACGCCCATCAGCGCCTTGTCGATCCAGCCGCCGAAATAGCCCGAGATCGCCCCGATAAGAAGCCCGAGCGGCGCCGCGATCAGCGCCACCAGCAGCACGATCGTCAGCGTGATCTGCGACCCCCAGACGACGCGCGAGAAGATGTCGCGTCCGAGCTCGTCGGTGCCCATCCAGTGCGCCGCCGACGGCGGCATCAGCCGGTTGGCGAGATCCTGTCCCGTCGCCGAATAGGGCGCGATCCACGGCGCCCCGACTGCGGTGACGATCAGCAGGAGGATGATCAGCCCGCCCAGCACCGACAACGGATTGCGCATCAGCGCCGCCGCAATGCGGTAAAACCGCCCGAGGCTCGCCTGCAGGCGCGAGGTCGGGGAATCGTCGAGAAGCCAGTCGCGGGTGGTCATGGAAACCCTCCACCGGCACGATCCGCCTCCCTCCCCCTTGAGGGGAGGGATTGAGGGTGGGGGTGGCTCAGTGGGTCACCGATAGACCCCCACCCCCAGCCCCTCCCCTCAAGGGGGAGGGGAGCAGAGCGGCTCGCACCGCATTCACCTCGCCCCTCCGGGGAGAGGTCGGCGCGCAGCGCCGGGTGAGGGGCCAACCGGCCGTTCGGCTCTATCGCGAATGAATGAAAGCCCATCAGCGCGCCCTCGGATCCAGCACCCGGTACAGCACGTCCGAGATCTTGTTGATGAAGATGAACACCGCGCCGATCACCAGCGTCGCGCCCAGCACCGCGTTCATGTCGGCATTGAGCAGCGCCGTCGTCAGGTAGTTGCCGATGCCCGGCCAGGAGAACACCGTCTCGATCATCACCGAGCCCTCGAGCAGCCCCGCATAGGAAAGCCCGATGACGGTGATCAGCGGCACGCGGATGGGGTTGAACGCATGCCGCCAGACGACGATGCGCTCCGGCACGCCCTTGACCCGCGCCGTCGTCACATATTCCTGGCTCAGCTGGTCGAGCATGAACGAGCGCGTCATGCGCGCGATGTAGGCGAGGCTGAAGAAGCCGAGCACCGAGGCCGGCAGGACGAGGTGCGTCACCGCGTTCCAGAAGATGTCGATGTCGCCGGCAATGAGGCTGTCGATGAGGATGACGCCCGTCACCGGCGGCACGAGGCCGTCATAGAAGATGTCGAGCCGCCCCGGCCCGCCGACCCAGCGCAGCCGCGCATAGAAGATCGCGAGCCCGACGAGGCCGAGCCAGAACGCGGGCACCGAATAGCCGAGCAGCCCGACGACGCGGATCACCTGGTCCGTCCAGCTGCCCTGCCGGCTCGCCGCCGTCACCCCAAGCGGCACGCCGAGCGCCACGCCGATGAGGATGCCGAGCGTCGCCATCTCGAGGGTCGCCGGGAACACGCGGCTCAGATCCTCGATCACCGGACGTCCGGTCGAGACGGACCGGCCGAGGTCGCCCGTCAGCACGTCGCCCACATAGTTGAGGAACTGCACCGGCAGCGGCTGGTCGAGACCCATCGCGACACGCGCCGCCTCGTAAACCTGCGCCGTCGCCCGGTCGCCGACCACCGCCAGCACCGGATCGATCGGGATCACCCGGCCGATGAAGAAGGTGATGGCCAGCAGCCCGAGGAACGTCAGCGCGATGGTGATGAAGAACCCGGCGACGCCCCCGATCCCGCGCAATACCCTGCGTCGTCCGAGCGCGGAGGCCGTGCCCGTCGCGCCCGACGCCCCCACCGGTTCCGTTTGCGGCTCGAAGCTCACCCGCCAGAAATCCTCTTTGAAAAACAATACGCTGCCACCGGGCGAGCGCTCGCCGGCGGCCGTCATAAACCGTCACATTTCGCTTGGATCATACAAGAAACTTTGCTTATATCAAAAAAATTTTGGTGAGAGCGCACAGGCGGAGGGAGCTTTGCACGAACATCGCGACATCCCCGATGCGTTGACCCACAGGACGATATCCTGGACGTATCGGCTCTTGCACCAGACTCCCTTCCGCCCCGATGTCATCCCGGCGAAGGCCGGGACCCATCCTGAGATACTGTCCCAGCCGCAAGGTAGCCTTGGCTGGCACGATGCCAAACCGCACTCGCCGTTCACTCGAAAGCGTTCCGGGCTGGGCCCCGGCCTTCGCCGGGGTGACACCGAGTTTATGGGAACGGCTGTTCCCTGCCACACGCATTCACGGCCGCTGCCAGGACGCACCCAATGACCTCCGTCCTCGCCACCCCTGCGGATGACGGACACCCCAAGGTCGGGGCGCTGATCCGTGCGCGCCGCCGCCAGCTCCACATGACGCTGCAGGATCTCGGCGAGGCGGCGGAAGTCTCCGTCGGCTATCTCAGCCAGGTCGAGCGCGACCATGCGACCCCTTCCCTTGGCACCCTCGCCCAGATCGCCCGCGCGCTCGGCGTCGGCATCGACTATTTCATCGCCGCGCCCGCCCCGCACGAATCCCTCACCCGCGCCGGCGAGCGGCCGCGCTTCTCGATCGACGGCTCCTCGGTCGTCTATGAGCGGCTCGGCGCCGATTTCCCCGGCTCGACGCTTTCGGCCTTCCTGATGACCGTGCCGCCCGGCTACCGCTCCGAGACCGTCGCCCACGAAGGCGAGGAGATCCTCTACGTCCTCGAAGGCTCGATCACCCAGCGGCTCAACGATCAGGAAATGGTGATGAATGCGGGCGACAGCCTGCATTTCCGCGGCAACCATCCGCACGCCTGGGCCAACCATACCGACAAGCCCGCCAGGCTCTTGTGGACGGGCACCCTCACCCTCTTCCGCTCTTCGGCCAAGCCCAAGCTCTTGCCCGAAGCCAAGCGCAAGACCGGCGCATCCAAGCCGGCAACCAACAGAAAAATCGTCACTCGCAAGGAGAAACGTTAGATGAAGCTCATGAGAGCCGCCCTCTTGGCCAGTGCAATGGCGCTGCCGCTCGGCACCGTTGCAACCCTCGCCGCCACCCCGGCCGACGTGCTGGTCGTTGCCCAGAACATCGACGACATCGTCGCCATCGACCCCGCCCAGGCCTACGAGTTCACCTCCGGCGAGCTCGTCACCAACGTCTACGACCGCCTGGTGCAGTACGATGCCGAGGACACCACCGTCCTCGCCCCCGGCCTCGCCTCCGAATGGAGCGTGGACGATGCGAACAAGGCCATCACCTTCACCATCCGCGACGGCGCGACCTTCCACTCGGGCAATCCCGTGCGCCCGGAAGACGTCGTCTTCTCCTTCAAGCGCGTCATCGACCTGAACCTCACCCCCGCCTTCATCCTCACCCAGCTCGGCTGGACGCCCGAGAACATCGAGGAGATGGTCACCGCCGAAGGCAATACCGTGACCGTGCGTTATGACGGCGATTTCTCATCGGCGTTCGTCCTCAACGTCCTCGCCGCCCGTCCGGCCTCGGTCGTCGACGAGCTGACGGTCATGAGCCACGAAGAGAACGGCGACATGGGCAATGCCTGGCTCAACGCCAACTCGGCGGGCTCCGGCGCCTTCAGCCTCTCCGACTACCGTCCCGGCGAGATCATCCGCCTCACCGCCAATGCCAACTACTTCAAGGGCGCGCCGGTGATGGGTTCGGTCATCATCCGGCACGTGGCGGAGGCTGCCACCCAGCAGCTGCTCCTGACCTCCGGCGACGTCGACATGGCCAAGAACCTTACCCCGGACCAGATCGCCGGCCTCAGCGGCGACGCGGTCAAGGTCGAGGTCTTCCCGCAGGCGGCCGTCCACTTCCTCTCGTTCAACCAGAAGACCGAGTCGCTGACCCCCGAGGCCGTCTGGGAAGCCGCGCGCTATCTCGTCGACTACGAGGGCATGACCTCGACCTTCCTCAACGGGCAGATGGAAATCCATCAGGCCTTCTGGCCGAACGGCTTCCCCGGCGCGCTCAACGAAACGCCCTTCACCTACGATCCCGACAAGGCCCGCCAGATCCTCGAGGACGCCGGCATCTCGACGCCGATCAACGTCACGCTCGACGTCATCAACTCGACGCCGTTCACCGACATGGCCCAGTCGCTGCAGGCGACCTTCGCCGAGGCCGGCATCAACTTCGAGATCCTGCCCGGCACCGGCGCGCAGGTCATCACCAAGTACCGCGAGCGCACCCACCAGGCCATGCTCCTCTACTGGGGCCCGGACTTCATGGACCCGCACTCGAACGCCAAGGCCTTCGCCTACAATTCCGACAATTCGGACGAGAACTACCAGGCGACCACCACCTGGCGTAACTCGTGGGCGGTTCCGACCGAAATGAACGAGGAAACCATGGCCGCCCTCGCCGAAGCCGACCCGGCCGCGCGCGAGGCGATCTACCTCGACCTGCAGAAGAAGGTGCAGGAGACCTCGCCCATCGTCATCATGTTCCAGGCCGCCTACCAGGTCGCCATGGGCGCGAACGTCGACGGCTACGTCAACGGGGCGACGTCGGACTTCGTGTTCTATCGTCTGGTCACGAAGGAATAGGTCTGCAAAAGTTGGGGTGGGGGAGCTTGAGGCCCCTCACCCTGGCCCTCTCCCCGGAGGGGCGAGGGGACGCGAGTTGGGCCGCCAATGCCCACCACGAGCACGGAGTCTCACCTCGCCCCTCCGGGGAGAGGTCGGCGCGCAGCGCCGGGTGAGGGGCTTCCACCAAGCTCCGAGCAACTTCCACCATGAAACCGAGCACACTCATGACCCCCGCCCTCTCCACCCGCCTCGCCAACCTGCGCACCCGCATGGCCGAGACCGGCACCGATCTCGTCGCCATCGGCCCCTCCAGCCACATGGTCTGGCTCGCCGGCCTCTCCCCGCATGGCGACGAGCGTCCGGTGATGCTGCTGGTCTCGAAGGACTATGCGGGCTTGCTGATGCCTGCGCTCAACGTCGACAGCGCCCGCCAGCACACCGACCTGCCCTTCTTCGCGTGGACCGATGCGGATGGCCCGGATGCGGCCCTCGCCGCCCTCATCGAGGCGACCGGCATCGACAAGACCAACGCCAGCGTCGTCCTCGACGAAACCATGCGCGCCGACTTCGCGCTGCTGCTGCTCGATGCGCTGCCCGGCGCGCGCCGGCGCTTCCCCGACGACACCGTCGGCTATCTGCGCTCGCGCAAGGATGCGGACGAATACCGCCTGCTCAAGGCCAGCGCCCTTATCGACGACAAGGCGTTCGAGGCGGCCTTTGCCGCGCTCAAGCCCGGCGTTTCCGAGAACGAGATCGCCGAGGTCATCGGTCAGGTCTACGAGGCAAACGGGGCCGGCGCTGCCTTCATCACCGTGTGCTTCGGGGCCAACGGCGCCTTCCCGCACCACCACACCGGCGACACCCGCCTCAAGGCGAACGACGCAGTGCTGATCGACGCCGGTTGCCGGCTCGACGGCTATCCCAGCGACATGACCCGCGTCGCCCATCTCGGCGCCCCCTCCGAGGAGTTCGAGAAGGTCCACGCCATCCTCGAACAGGCCGTGCAGGCGGCCATCGCCGCCGCCAGACCCGGCGTCAAGGCAAGCCAGGTCGACAAGGCCGCCCGCGACATCATCGCGGCCGCGGGCTACGGCGACTATTTCCTCCACCGCACCGGCCACGGCCTCGGCATCGACGTGCACGAGCCGCCCTACATCACCGCGACCTCCGAGACGGTGCTCGACGAAGGCATGGTCTTTTCCATCGAGCCCGGCATCTACCTCGCCGGCCGCTTCGGCGTCCGCCTCGAGGAAATCGTGATCATCCGCAACGGGCGCGCCGAGGTCCTCTCGGAGCTGCCACGCGCCGCCTTCCTGGCTTGACTATCGAGCACGAGCGCCCCACCCCAACCGGGTCATCCCCGCGAAAGCGGGGACCTCCGTTTTCAAGGACACCACGCCCGCAACAGAGGTTCCCGCTTTCGCGGGAATGACCCGGTGGTTGGGTAGTTTCGTGCCCGCCATCGAGCGACCAATCCCCCTCTTGACCTTCCCGCGTGGGAAGCCGGCAGGGTCGGCGTCCTCAAGACCAGCAGGAGGATTGCCATGCGCACCCTTATCGCTCCGGCCGTTGCCGTCAGCCTCGTTCTCGCCGGCCCGGGCTTTGCCCAGACCGACCATTCCGGCCACGGCGCCCCGGCGGAGGCAACCACCGAATCACCCGCCACCGCCGCCTACGCGGAAGCAAACGCAAACATGCACGCGGCCATGGAGATCGACTACACCGGCGATCCGGACATCGACTTCCTGCTCTCTATGATCCCGCACCATCAGGGCGCCATCGACATGGCCCGCGTCGTCCTCGAGCACGGCTCGGACCCGCAGATCCGCGCTCTCGCCGAAGAGATCATCAGCGCCCAGGAAGCCGAGATCGCGCAAATGCGCCAGTGGCTCGCCGAGCGGGGACACACGGAGTAGCCCTCTTCCCCTCTTCCCTTGTGGGAGAGGGACAGATTTTCCGCGTTCAGCGGAAAATCAGGGTGAGGGGTCTGGGATATCGCCGCATACGCCGGCGCTGGTTGAAGCATCCCTGACCCCCTCATCCGCCCTTCGGGCACCTTCTTCCACAAGGGGAGAAGGGACCTGTGCCTTGACGGGCATGGGCAGATCTCCTCGCGTCCCCTCGCCCCTCTGGGGAGAGGGTTAGGGTGAGGGGTCCTTCAATCCATCACTGCCCCGGCGCGACATCTTCCGCATCCGGCGCTTCGGCCGGCGGCTCGATGATGGGCTGGCCGATGTTGGGGTTGTCGCGCAACAGCGAGGTGACCTCGGCATCCATGGCCGCCAGGAACTCCTCGATGCGCTGGCCGTTGGCGCCGAGGTCGTGCCGGCCGGCGAGCGAGGCCGAGCGCATGTCGACACGCGCGCCTTCCGGATCGGGGGCGAGCGCGATCACCACGTCGTCGCGCCAACCGAAGAGCGTCGTCACCCGCGCATTGATGCGCCCCGTGCCGCCGGGCGCAGGCGGACGGGTCTGCGCCTGCACGTCCCAGCCGCGATCCTCGACGAGGCGCATGGCGACGTCGAACACCTGCTGGGCGGTGAGCGGATAGGTGCGTGTCTGCGCATTGGGGAACGCCGCCTCGAGGGCGGCCGCGCTCGGCACCAGTGGCGGGCTCATCGTCGCCGTCGCCCCGTCGAGCACCAGCGGCAGGCGCTGCCGGTCGGCCGTGGCAATATCGGTCGCGGCGGGATAGCGCGAGGCCATCGTTCCCGCCCAGGCGAACGGGGCAAGGCAGGCGAGCCCGGCCACGAGTCCGACGAATGCCCGGTCCCACCCTCTGTCGCCGGTGAACCACAGCCGCACGAGGGCGATCAATCCGCAGGCGAGCGTCGCGAGGACCACGGCAAACGCCACCCACAGCATCACATGGAACGTGTTGCTCTCGATCAGCCCCTGCCGGTGCAGCAGCACCGGAATGACGATCAGCGGCAGCGACAGGCTCGCCAGCCGCCGCGCCCAGATGGCCCATTTCGATGTGCGGATGAGAATGCGCAAAGGCGGTCCGGCCGGTTCGCGGGAAGTTCGAGACCGTAACTATCGTCTTAAATTGAATAAATCGCCAATTCTGCGCGATACCTGCTCCCCTCCCCCTTGAGGGGAGGGGTCGGGGGTGGGGGTCCATCGGTGATCCACCGAACCACCCCCACCCTCAGTCCCTCCCCTCAAGGGGGAGGGAGGCCCTTCATCCATTGCCAGAGCCCTCAAGGATACAACCGCGCCCGGCTCCACGGCGCGTCCGGCCCGATGCGGGTGAACCGCACCCGGTCATGCAGGCGGAATTCGCCGTCCTTCCAGAACTCGATGGTCTGCGGAACCAGCCGAAATCCCGACCAGTGCGGCGGGCGCGGCACCGGCCCTTCGCCGAGCTCGGCGGTCAGCTCCGCCACCCCGGCGGCGAGCAGCGCGCGGCTCGCCAGCGGGCGCGACTGGCGCGAGACGGACGAGGCGATCTGCGATCCACGGGCGCGCGAGGCGAAATAGGCGTCCGCCTCCTCGGGTGCCACGACCTCGACGGGCCCGCGCATGCGCACCTGCCGGCGGATCGACTTCCAGTGCATGACGAATGCGGCGCGCGGGTTGATGGCGAGCTGCCGGCCCTTCTCGCTCTCGAAATTGGTGAAGAAGGTGAAGCCGCGCTTGTCGCGCGCGTTCAGCAGCACCATGCGCACGTCCGGCAGGCCATCCGCGTCGACGCTCGCCAGCGCCATGGCGTGCGGGTCGTTGGGCTCGTTGGCCCGCGCGATCTCGAACCACTCCTCGAACAGCGCGAACGGATCGATCTCGCCGGCGTCCTCGTCGTCGAAGAGCCGCGTCGTCAGCGGTTCGGTCATTTGCGTCACCTTTGGTTCGCCGCCCGGCCGGTTACTGGACAACGGGCAGGCCGCTCGCCATATAGAAGGCGAACAGCGGGGCGTGCAACGCCCTACCAGGAATCCTGCGTGACCGCGCCGCCAAAGTGGTGTCCACTTGGCCGGTTCCGCACGAACGAGTCGATTGGAGACTATGCGCGACCCCTACAGCGTGCTCGGGGTGGCCCGCACGGCGAGCGAGAAGGAGATCAAATCCGCCTATCGCAAGCTGGCCAAGGCCTACCATCCCGACCAGAACCCGGAGCCCGGCGCCGAGGCGAAGTTCGCCGAGGCGACGGCTGCCTATGACCTGTTGAGCGACAAGGCCAGGCGTGAGCAGTTCGACCGCGGCGAGATCGACGCCGAGGGCAATCCGCGCTTTGCCGGCTTCGGCAACGGCGGGTTCGGCGGCGCGGCGCGCGGCGCGCGTCCCGGAGGCGCGGGCGGCTTTTCGGCCGAGGACATCCTCAAGGAATTCATGAGCGGCTTCGGCGGCCAGCCGCGCGGGGGCGCGCGCACCACCTTCGGCGAGGCCCAGTGGGACCCCTTCGCGGGCGCCGCCCAGCGCGGCGGGGCAGCCAAGGGCGAGGACTTCACCGCCACCGCCGCCGTCTCGCTCGAGGACGCCCATCGCGGCGGCTCGATCGACGTGCGCCTGCCCAACGGCAAGATGCTCGCCGTCAAATTGCCCAAGAACGTCGAGGATGGCCAGCAGATCCGCCTCAAAGGCCAGGGCCAGCCCTCGCCCATCGGCCAGCCGGGCGACGCGCTCATCACCGTCAAGTTCGAGAAGCACAAGACCTTCCGCCTCGACGGCCACGACCTGCGGACCGACCTGCCGATCACCCTCTACGAGGCCGTGCTCGGCACCAAGGCGCGGGTGCCGACCCTCGACGGCCCGGTCGAGCTCAACCTGCCCCCCGGCGTCGATACCGCCAAGTCGCTACGCCTCAAGGGCAAGGGCCTTTATGGCGACGGCGACCTCTACGTCAACGTCAAGATCGTCCTGCCCTCCGGCGGCGACCCCGACCTCGAAAGCCTGATGCGCTTCTGGCGCGACCAGAAGCCGTACAAGGTGCGGGAGTAGCAACGGAGATTCCCGCGTTCGGGCAATGACCCGATCGTAGGGCACCGTCCCGCCCACCCACCGGCTGTCATCCCGGCGCAAGCCGGGATCCAGTAAACGACGCCGTTGATGCTCTTGCCGTGAAGTTGATGGACACCCTTGGGCCCGAGCCCTGGCGCCGGCGTGTACTGGGCCCCGGCCTGCGCCGGGATGACAGCCGGTGGGTGAGGGCGCGAAGGCTGCCACAAGCACCATACGTCCCCCTCCCCCTTGTGGGGTGGGGCTAGGGGTGGGGGTGAGCCCGTGAGCCACCGAAACATCCCCCCACCCCCAACCCCTCCCCTCAAGGGGGAGGGGAGAACAGTGCCCAACCCGTTGATCTTGCACTGAAAGCAGGAAGTTATCCCCACGGCTTGAGATGACCCCATACTCCCCTGACCGCCGCACCTCGGGCGAGGATGCATACGAGCTTCCGGTGCGGGAGGTCAGTCAGGAAAAGTGGAACCGGTTGTCCGGTTCTTGCTGACCGGCCTTCGTTACGCGGATCCGGGTCGCATGGGGGTCGCTCCAGGCGAGGTCCAAACCGTCACCCGACCGGATGCCTGCCGGCATCGTACCGGTGAAAGCCGGAAGGGAGGCTTCCCTGGCGGCGGGCGGATTAAGCCAAAAATCCCGGATGCATGCGGCGAGGCCTGCCTCGCTAGTAAAAATTGCATGAGGCAATCCTCGCCGCATGCAGCTCGACCCATCAACCGCAGGCCATACGCCGGGCGGAGGTTTCGGCATGCCTTAGCGCGGCGCGGCGGCCCGCTTCAGCCGGTCGTTGATCGCTTCGCCGAGCCCGCTCATCGGAACCGGCGCAACAGCGATGCGATCGACCCCGGTGGCATCGAGCGCATGGAGCATGGAAAAGAGGTTGCGCGCCGCTTCATGCAAATCGCCCGAAGGTGAAAGGCTGGCGGAAGCCTCGTACCCCGTGGGCACCGGCCCGAACGCCAGATACGCCTCGCCCGCCTGCGGCTCCGTCGCATTCAGCCGCAGGCTGGCATTGGGCGCATAGTGGCTCGCCAGCATGCCCGGCGCCGCGACCTTGGCGTCGTGCGCGGCCATTTCCACCGGCCGCCCGAGCGCCTCGGCAATCGTCTCGCGTGCCAGCGCTCCGGCGCGCAGTTGCACGACATCGTCTCCCGTGACCGCCAAGATCGTCGATTCCACCCCCGCCCGGCACGGTCCGCCATCGAGCACCGGCACGCGGCCGGCAAAGCCCCTGCGCACCTGCTCGGCCGTCGTCGGCGAGAGGCGTCCCGACGGATTGGCCGATGGCGCGGCGAGCGGTCGGCCCACCGCCGCGATCAGCTCGAGCGCCAGCGGATGATCCGGCACCCGGATGCCGACGGTATCGAGCCCGGCGGTCACGATGTCGGAAAGTCCCGCGTCGGGCTTCAGCTGCAGCACCAGCGTCAGCGGTCCCGGCCAGAACCGCGCCAGCTCGCGCGCCAGCGGCGAAAACCGCGCGATCCGCTCGGCCATCGCCAGGTCCGCGCAATGGACGATCAGCGGATTGAACCGCGGCCGCCCCTTGGTCTCGTAGATCGCCAGCACCGCATCGGCGTCGGTCGCATCGGCTCCGAGCCCATAGACCGTCTCGGTCGGAAACGCGCAGACCTTGCCCGCCCGCAGCAGCGCGGCGGCCTCGGCAACGGTCAATGGTTCGGCCGCGTTCAGCTCATGCGTCATCGGGGCTGTTTGACAAGGGCCGGGCTTGCCGTCAAGAAAGACCGAGGCACCGGAGACACCCCAAGCGCTGTGACCACCCTCCTCATCAGCCAGCAGAACTTCGAAAGCCACGTGACCCCCGAGGGTCACGCCGAGCGCGCCGACCGCATCCGCGCCATCGAGGATGCGATGGCGCGCCCGCGCTTCGACAGGCTCGTGCGCCGCGATGCGCCCTCGGTCGATCTGGCGCTCGCCGAGCTCGTTCATGGCCCGCGCTACCTGCAGCGCCTGCGCGATGCGCGCCCGGCCGAAGGCATCGGCCAGATCGACAGCGACACCTTCATTTCCTCGGGTTCGCTCGACACCGCTTCGACGGCGCTGGGCGGCGCGCTCGCCGCGCTCGATGCCGTCATCCTCGGCGAGGCCGACAACGCCTTCTGCGCCATCCGCCCGCCTGGCCACCATGCCGAGCGCGACACGCCCATGGGCTTCTGCCTCGTCAACACCATCGCCATCGCCGCGCGCGAGGCGCAGCGCAAGCACGGGGCCGAGCGCATCGCCATCGTCGATTTCGACGTGCACCACGGCAATGGCACGCAGGACATCTTTGAGGCCGATCCCAGCGTCTTCTACGCCTCGAGCCACCAGTTCCCGCTCTATCCCGGCACCGGACGGCCGAGCGAAACCGGCGTCGGCAACATCGTCAACGCACCGCTCCCGCCGGGCACCGACGGGTCGGCCATGCGCGAGGTCTACCGCGACACCATCCTGCCGGCGCTCATCAACTTCTCGCCCGACGTGCTGCTGATCTCGGCCGGGTTCGATGCCGACTACCGCGATCCGCTGGCCGAGCTCGATTGGGAGCCCGATGATTTCGCCTGGCTCACCGGCAAGCTGATGGACGTCGCCGAGCGCTATTGCGGCAACCGCATTGTGTCGCTCCTCGAGGGTGGCTATGACCTCAAGGGCCTCGCCGAGGGCGTGTCCCACCATGTCGCCATGCTGATGGATGGCGCGGTGGGTAATCTGAAGGACTAGGAACCATGGCTGAAACCAGCAACGACGACATCAAGGCCCTGAGCTTCGAGGCGGCTCTCGCCCAGCTCGAGGAAATCGTCGGCAAGCTCGAGAGCGGCCGCGCGCCGCTGGCCGAATCCATCGCCATCTACGAGCGCGGCGAGGCGCTGAAGGCCCATTGCGAGGCGCTGCTGAAGACGGCCGAAGCCCGCATCGAGAAGATCACCCTGTCGCGCGAAGGCAAGCCGCTCGGCACCGCGCCGCTGGATGCGGATTGATGGGGATGAACAGGGAATTTCATATGCGGGCGCCGAGCGTGTGGCCGCTCGCCCCCCTCCCCCTTGAGGGGAGGGGTCGGGGGTGGAGGTCCATCGGTGGCTCACACAACCACCCCCACCCTCAATCCCTCCCCTCAAGGGGGAGGGAGGCCTATCGCGTCCCTGGCAACAGGCTGTCCCAAGCACAATCCGGCACCTCCCCCCTTGCGGGGCAGGATGGGAGGGGGGCGACTTCGGACGCCATCCGCCTTTCGGGGAAACGGCCATGACCGACACCTCCAACCGCACGCTCCGCAATTTCCGCATCGTCCTCTGGGCGCTGGTCGTCGTCGTCGCCATCGGCGCGACGGCGCTCTATCTCTTCCGCCCGCCGGCCCGGCCCCTCGGCGTCACCGGCACGCCGTTCGCGCTGACGGCGACGACCGGCGAGACCTTCACGCAGGAGAGCCTCATCGGCGAGCCGAGCCTCGTCTTCTTCGGCTTCACCAACTGTCCGGACGTCTGCCCGACGACCCTTGCCGAAACCAGCATGTGGAAGGAGCGGCTCGGCCTCACCCCCGAAGACCTGCGCGTCATCTTCGTGACCGTCGATCCCGAGCGCGATTCCCTCGACTTGGTGCGCGGGTATCTGACCGGCTGGGACCCGCAGATCATCGGGCTCGTGGGTGATGAGGAGCAGACCGAAGCGGCCAAATCGGCGTTCGGCGTCTTTTCCGAGAAGGTCGGCGAGGGCGAGTACTACACCGTCAACCACACCGCGCTCGTCTTCCTAATCGACGCCAACGGCGCCTTCCAGGGCACCATCGCCTACGAAGAGCCGACGGAGAGCGCCCTCGCCAAGATCCGCCGGCTGGTCGCGGGATGAGCGAGCGCATGCGGCTCGACCTCGCGCTGGAGGCGCGGGGGCTGATGCCGAGCCGGGCGCGGGCGAGGGACGCGATCAAGCGCGGCACCGTCAGCGTCAACGGCATCCCCGCCGGCAAGCCCCACCAGATGGTCGCCCGCGAAGACCAGATCGCCCTCGACGACCCCGCCGCGGCCTATGTCTCGCGCTCGGCTCTGAAGCTCGTCGCCGGGCTCGACGCCGCCGGCATCGATCCGACGGGCACGACCTGCCTCGATATCGGCGCCTCCACCGGCGGCTTCACCCAGGTGCTGATGCAGCGTGGCGCGGCAAAGATCTACGCAGTCGACGTCGGCCACGGGCAGTTGCACACCGCCGTTTCCGGCAGCCGTCGCGTCATCGACCTCGAAGGCGTCAACGCCCGCGACCTGACGCGCGAGCAGATACCCGAACCCATCGACCTGCTCGTCTGCGACGTCAGCTTCGTCTCGGTCACCAAGGTGCTGGCCGCCCCGTTCGGCCTCTGCCACTCCGGCGCCCGCGCCGTCATCCTCTTCAAGCCGCAGTTCGAGGTCGGCCGCGACTACATCGGCAAGGGCGGCATCGTCACCAACGAAGCGGCCGTCGCACGGGCGCTGAACGAGGTGCTGGCGTTCGTTACCCATGAGGGCTGGACACACGACCTCTCCCTCCCCTCTCCCATCGCCGGCGGCGACGGGAATGTGGAGACGGTCACGGTGTTCACCAAGGTCTAGTACGGCAACAAGGCCCCTCCCACCGCCCCCGTCTGCCCGCGATAGTGGCTGAGCACCATCTTCCCACCCCCACCGATGTCACCCCGGCGCAGGCCGGGGCCCATCCTGAGATGCAGCCACAACCGCAAGCTGTGTGAACGGGGCAGGAGTGCCTCAGCCGCTCTCGCCGCGCACATGGATGACATCAGGGCTGGGTCCCGGCCTTCGCCGGGATGACATCCAGTGGATGAGGCGCCGTAGTGCCACGCGCACAATGTGACAACCCGCGGTCCGTGCTTCCGTCAAAGAGTCTCGACTGCCCTAAACCCCACCGCCCCCCTGCCCGCAAATAACGGGTGAGCACCAACCTCCCCACCCCCAATGTCACCCCGGCGCAGGCCGGGGCCCATCCTGAGATGCCGCCACAACCGCAAGGTGTGTGAACAGGGCAAGAGCACCCCAACCGTTCCCACCGCGCACATGGATGACATCAGGGCTGGGTCCCGGCCTGCGCCGGGATGACATCCAGTGGATGCGGCATCCCTGGTGCCACGAGCACAACGTGACTGCCCCTAAAACCCCACCGCCCCCTCGCGCCCCGTCTGCCCGCGATGGCGCAGGAAGTGGTCGGCCAGCACGCAGGCCATCATCGCTTCGCCGATCGGCACGGCACGGATGCCGACGCAGGGGTCGTGCCGGCCTTTGGTGACGATATCGGTGTCCTCGTTCTCGACCGTCACCGTACGGCGCGGCGTCAGGATGGAGGAGGTCGGCTTGACCGCGAACCGCACCACCACCGGATCGCCATTGGAGATGCCTCCGAGAATGCCGCCCGCCTGATTGGAGAGGAAATACGGCTTGTCGTTCCCGGCGCGCATCTCGTCGGCGTTGTCGATGCCGGTCAGCTCCGCCGCCTCGAACCCGGCTCCGATCTCGACCGCCTTGACCGCATTGATCGACATCATGGCCGAGGCGAGGTCGGCGCTGAGTTTTCCGTAGATCGGCGCGCCCCAGCCGGGCGGCACGTTCTCGGCCACCACCTCGATCACCGCGCCCACCGAATTGCCGGCCTTGCGGATGCCGTCGAGGTAATCGGCCCAGAGCTCCGCCGCCTTGGCGTCGGCGCAGAAGAACGGGTTCTGGTCGACTTGCGTCCAGTCGAAATTGGCGTAGTCGATCTTGTGCGGCCCTACCTGCACGAGGCTGGCCTTTACGGTCACGCCCGCAACCACCCGCCGCGCGATGGCGCCTGCCGCGACCCGCGCCGCCGTCTCGCGCGCCGAGGAGCGCCCGCCGCCGCGATAGTCGCGCAGCCCGTATTTCTGGTGGTAGGTGTAGTCCGCGTGCCCCGGCCGATACTTGTCGCGGATCTCCGAATAGTCCTTGGAACGCTGGTCGGTGTTCTCGATCACGAGCGAAATCGGCGTTCCCGTCGTCTTCGGCCCACCCGTACGCTCATCCTCGAAGACGCCGGAGAGGATCCTTACCTCGTCGTCCTCGCGGCGCTGCGTGGTGAACTTCGACTGGCCGGGCTTCCTGCGGTCGAGGTCGCGCTGGATCATCTCGGGGGTCAGTTCGATGCCCGGCGGGCATCCGTCGACCACGACGCCGAGCGCCGGTCCATGGCTCTCACCCCAGGTGGTGAAGCGGAAGAGATGGCCGAAGGTATTGAACGACATGTCACGCCCCTGAAGTATGCGGCTTTCTAGGCAGGGACGGCAGCGGGGTCAATCGCGACGGCGTAGACGGCGCAGGGCTTCGTCATATACATCGCCGCCGTCACGGCGGCCGACCGACACCACCATGACAGTCACGATACGATCATCAACGCGGTAAACGAGTCGATAGCCGGCATCGCGCAGCTTGATCTTGTAGCAATCGGGCAAATGGCGCAGCGCCGCTGACGGAATGCGTGGGTTGACCAGACGTTCCTTCAGTTTGCCTACGAACTGGCTGCGAACGATGTTGTCGAGCTTACGCCACTCCTTGGCGGCTTTTGGCGAGAACTCTAGCCTATAGGGTATCGAGTTCATCGACATCGGCTCGGATGGACGGATCGTTTCGCCGTTCCGCCGCTTTGCCGATGTCTTCCAGGTCCTCGTGGCATTCAAGCAAATACTCGTACACCTCCGGCCGCAGGAGATAAGCCGCCACCTTATTGTGGTTAAGCACGGCAACCGGCGCATGCTGCGCAGCAGCGATCGCCGAGGATGGATTCTTCTTGAGCTCCGTTATCGAGACGAGAAGCTGAGCCTCGACACGCTGGACGTGCTTGTTCATCGGAACGCTCCCGCGATTTTCCGACCAAAAATCTAGTGCCTTATTCTGGTTGAAACAAGGCTACTCCCACGGCCCGTCCGCCATGTGCATGGCCATCACGCCCTTGGAGAAATGGGCGATGGCGCCTTGCGGGGGCGGCCAGTTGATGACTTCGCCGTGCGGCGCGCCCTCGACCAGGTGCCGCAGCACGCGGAAGACCCCGCCGTGGGCGACGACGACGGCGTTGTCGGTCAGCAGCTCGGCGAAGTCGAGCAGCCGCGCGGCGACGTCGTCGTAGTTCTCGCCGTCCGTCGGGCGGAAGTGCCAGTAGCTGGCGTCCCGCTCGCCGGGGGCGAGCGCCGCCTCGCGATTGATCTCGGCATGCAGACGCCCCTCGAGCTCGCCGAAGGAGATTTCTATGAGGCGCTTGTCGTGGTTGACCGGCGGCAGTTCGACGTCGAAGGCGGCGCGTATGCGCTCCATGGTCTCGCTGGCGCGGCTCAGGGGCGAGGCGAACCAGGTGAGGGACGCCGGATCGACCTCATCGCGCTCCAGCAGATCGCGCAGCAACTCTCCCTGGGCGTTCGCCTGCCGGCGGCCGGTTTCGTTCAGGGGAATGTCGCGCGTGCCCTGGTAGCGGCGCTCGCGGTTCCAATCCGTTTCGCCATGGCGGGCGAAATAGAAGTCGGGCCAGATGAAACTCGTCATGATATCAAACGGATGCGGTTATTCCGCACCCTCCTCGGCAGCGTCGAGCAGCTTCATGCCGACCGTATTGTAACCGGCATCGACATAGTGGATTTCACCCGTCACGCCGCCGGCGAGATCGGAGATCAAATAGAGCGCCGAATTGCCCACGTCCTCGATCGAGACGTTGCGGCGCAGCGCCGAGTTCGCCTCCTGCCAGTGCAGCATGTCCCGGAGGCCCGCGATACCGGAGGCGGCGAGCGTCTTGATGGCGCCGGCCGAAATGGCGTTGACGCGGATGCCCTTGCTGCCGAGATCGACGGCGAGATAGCGCACGGACGCCTCGAGCGCCGCCTTGGCGACGCCCATGACGTTGTAGTTCGGCACGTATTTGGTCGAGCCGTAATAGGTCAGCGTCAGCAGTGATCCGCCCGGATTCATCAGCGTCTCGGCGCGTCTGGCAACCGCCGTGAATGAATAGACCGAGATGTTCATGGTCAGGGCGAAATTGCCCGGCGTTGTATCGATGTAGCGCCCCTCCAGCTCTTCCTTGTTGGAAAAGCCGATGGCATGGACCAGGAAATCGAGGTTGCCCCAGCGGGTCTTGATCTCCTCGAAGGTCTTGTCCATCGCCGCTTCGTCGGAGACGTCGCACTCGACGAGGAAATCCGAACCGACTTCGGCCGCCAGCGGTTCGACCCGGCGCTTCAGCGCCTCGCCCTGGTAGGAAAACGCCAGTTCGGCGCCCTGCCCGGCCAGGGCCCTCGCGATGCCCCAGGCGATCGAGCGGTTGTTGGCGAGGCCCATGATCAGCCCGCGCTTGCCCGACATCAAACCCTGCGCCATTGGCCATTCCCCCGCTGGTGACAGTCGGCCGGTTGTGGCACAGGGGTGCGGCACGGGCAAGGTCGCGCTTTGCGGATCGGCCGGCGGCGGCTATGGTCCCGCCCATGAGCCTCGACACCTCCGCCATCCTCTCCAATCTCTCCGAAATCCTCGGGCCGTCCGGCGTCGTCGCCGACCCCGCGGCGATGGGCGCTTACCTCAACGAGCCGCGCAAGCGCTTCCACGTACCGGCCATCGCCGTCGCACTGCCCAAGAGCGTCGGCGAGGTGCAGACGCTCGCCCGATTCGCCCATCGGAACGAGGTGCCGCTGATCCCGCAGGGCGGCAATACCGGGCTCGTCGGCGCGCAGGTGCCGCTCGCCGGCAACGAGGTGATCGTCAGCCTCGCCCGCCTCAATGGTCTGCGCGAAATCGACGCCGATGCCGGCCACATGAGCGTCGAGGCCGGCATGATCCTCGAGGAAGCGCACAAGATCGCCGAGGCGCAAGGCGCGATGTTCCCGCTCTGGATCGCCTCGCAGGGCTCGGCCCGGATCGGCGGCGTGCTCTCGTCCAACGCCGGCGGCGTCAACGTCCTCGCCTATGGCAATGCGCGCGAGCTCTGCCTCGGGGTCGAGGCGGTGCTCGCCGACGGCCGGCTCTACAACGGCCTCAATGCCTTGAAGAAGGACAACACCGGCTACGACCTCAAGGACCTACTCGTCGGCGCCGAAGGCACCCTCGGCATCATCACGGCGGCAACCCTCAAGCTCTTTCCCCTGCCCGCCGGCTACGAGACCGCCATCGTCAACGTCGCCTCGCCGGAGAAGGCGCTCGAGCTCTTCTATGCCATGCGCGAGCGGGCGGGCACGCGGCTCAACGCCTTCGAGCTCGTCCCGTTCATCGGCCTCGACATCCAGATGCGCCACGCCATGCTCGACAAGGACCCGACCGCCGGCCCCTCCCCCTGGTACGCCCTCGTCGAGGTCAGCCAGCCGAGGGGCGCCGAGAGCGGTCTCCTCCAGGCCGGGCTCGAAGCGGCCTTCGAAGCCAGCCTCATCGACAATGCGGTCGTTGCCGAGTCGCTTGCCGACCGCACGCGCATGTGGGCCTTCCGCGAGCAGATGTCCGAGTGCCAGTCGCGCGAGGGCGCCTCGATCAAGCATGACGTCTCGGTGCCCATCGCCGCCATCCCCCGCCTCATCGCCGAGGGTTCGGCGGCGGCCGGGGCGCTGGTCGCCGGCATCCGCCCCGTGCCCTTCGGCCACATGGGCGACGGCAACATCCACTTCAACTTCAGCCCCCCGGTCGGCGCCGACGACACGGCCTTCATGGCCGGCGCCGGGCCGGTGCACGATGCGGTCTACGACGTGGTGCTGAAGCTCGGCGGGTCCGTCTCGGCCGAGCACGGCATCGGCCAGCTGAAGACGGAACTGCTGAAGCGGGTGAAGGACCCCGTCGCCCTCGAGATGATGCGTTCGATCAAGCAGGCGCTCGACCCCAAGGGCATCCTCAATCCGGGCAAGATGCTGAGCTGAACGAAACTCGCGCACTTTGCTGTGCCTACTTGAACGTCACGTCCTGCATCGTCATCTGAGCTGCAACCGTACTCCAGCGACGGACAATCCCATGCTCGACGATATCGAATTCCTCGACGACGCCACGCGTCCGCCACCCCCGAAGCTCGAAGGCCTCACCGACGCACAGAAAGCGCCCGGCGAGCACCTCAGGATGGTCCATGACCATCTGCGCGAGAACATGCAGCTGCTGCGCCAGCTGATCGCGCGGGCCGCGGCGGGCACGATCGCGCCCGGCCAGGTGGTCGAGGAGACCGCCAATCTCGCGATGATCGCCAACTACCGCCGGTTCGGAAACCTCTGCGGGCGCTACTGCCAGGTGGTCAACATCCACCATTCGATCGAGGACCAGTCGATCTTCCCGGCGCTCGGGAGCAAAAGCGAGGTCTTCCGCCGGATCACCGACCGCCTCGTGGCCGAACACGTCGTCGTCCACGAACTGCTGGTCCGGCTCGTCGGCGCCCTGACCGAGCTTGCACGCGAGCCCGACGAAGCCAACTTCGCCACGGCGCGCGACCTCTACGAAACCCTCGAACGCGTGCTGCTCTCCCACCTCGGCTACGAGGAGGACGCGATCGGCGATGCGCTGGGGTATTTCCAGGTGATTTAGCCTCCGGGCTCGCCGCCACCCCAGATGTCACCCCGGCGAAAGCCGGGGCCCATCCTGAGATGACACTGCAGCCGCAAGGTGTGTGAACGGGGCAGAAGCCCACACTCCTCCCGTACTCGCGGATGCGTTCCGGGCTGGATCCGGGCCTTCGCCGGGATGACACCAGTGGGCGTGCGAGATTTACCCCCTTTTTAGAACAAGCTCAGTTGTCCTGCGCCACCCCTTCGCTTGGGCAGCTCCAGCTTCTCCACGCTCACCGGCGCGATCAGCTGGCACCGGCTCCCCTCCCCCTTGAGGGGAGGGGTCGGGGGTGGGGGTCCATCAGTGGACCACCGCACCACCCCCACCCTCAATCCCTCCCCTCAAGGGGGAGGGAGGCGAAGGAACCGCCGCTTACTTCGTCGTAAGGGTCAAAAAAGACTCAACTGCCCCGGACCACCCTCACCCTTCGGCGGCTCCGGCTTTTCCACCGTCACCGGCGCGATCAGCCCTTCGTCGTCGAACTGCGCTGTGTTCACTCGCGTCGAGACGGCATGAAACTTCAGTGCGCCATCCTCGAGCGGCAGGGCCAGTTGTCCCGCCTCGTCGGCGCGCACGCCGCGCACGTTGAGCCACTGCTCGATCTCGGCCCCGCGCAGGATCACCGGCATGCGGTCGTGGATCACCGAGAGCTGTTCGTTGGCCGGCACGGTGATGGTGGCGACGGTGTCGACCTCCTCGCCCTCCGGCCCCGACCAGGTGGTATAGAGCCCGGCGAGCGCCATCGGCTCGTCATTGGCGAAGGTGATGTAATAGGGCTGCTTGCGCTTGTCCGGCCCCGTCCGCCACTCGTAGTAGCCGGTGGCCGGCAGGATGCAGCGGCCGTGCTTCAAGGCATCGCGAAAGGCGGGCTTCTCGGAGATGGTCTCGGCGCGGGCATTGACGAGCAGCGAGAACTGGCGCGGGTCCTTGACCCAGCGCGGCACCAGCCCCCAGCGGGCGAAATGCACCTCGCGCCGGTTGGCCTCCTCCCAGATGGCGAGCACCGGCTGCGTCGGCGCCACGTTGTAGCGCGGCGCCACCGGCACCACGTTCAGCGCGTTCAATTGCGCGATCATGCCCTCGATCGCCTTGTCGGCGACGTATCGCCCGCACATGGGACATCTCCGTGTTTGCCGACTAGAAATAGGCAAAGCGCAATGAGTCGCAAACGGAGCAACCATGGAACCCGCCCCCAATTCGGCAAGCGTGGCGCTCATCGAGGTGGGCAAGGTGTTGCTCATCAAGCGCGCCTATGCGCCCTACCAGCACCTGTGGACACTGCCGGGCGGGCGCACCGATCCCGGCGAAACCGCAGAGCAGTGTGCCGCCCGTGAGGTGCGTGAGGAGCTCGGCCTTTCGGTCCTGGCGCTGCGCCATGTCGAAACGCAGGTGCTCGCCAGTTCAAAGGGAGACTGGCGGCTCGCGGTCTTTGCCAGCACGCGATTCTCCGGCCTCATCGAACCCTCCGACGAGATCGCCGACCACCGCTGGGTCGAGCTCGGCGAGGTCGAAGCCATGCGCACCACCGCGCGTCTTCATCATGTTCTCGAAAGGGCCTTCGCGGTCGTCGGCGGGCAATGATAGGATCGCTGCGATGATCCTGCCGGCCTTCCCCATCAAGCGCCTCCTCGCCGCCGCAATGCTCGCCCTTTGCCTTGGTGGGCAGGCGCTCGCCGTCGATCCGCCCTACCAGCGCGAGATGGAGCGATTGGCCGAGATCATGGGCAGCCTCTATTTCCTGCAGCCTCTGTGCAATGGCGGCAACGAGGATTGGCGGGCGCAGATGGCCGAACTCATCGCGCTCGACGAGCCCGAGGAGGAGCGCCGGCAGCGGCTCGTCGGCGCGTTCAACGATGGCTACCAGGCCTTCGCCCGCTTCCACCGCGCCTGCACCCCCGCAGCACGAACGGCATTCGAGCGCCTGCTCTCGGAAGCCGAGATCACGGCGCGCAATATCCACTCGCGCTTTGCCGAATAGGCGTTGCGTATGCGGGAAACCCTGTGGGTAACCCTGTGTATTAAGGACAATTCCTGATCGTGCATTAACCTTCGGGTTACTTTCGAGAAGCGCTGGAAAACCTGGCGTGTTAACCAATCGCCATGACAATAAGCAAAAACCCGTTCGGCGCGGCCGCCCCAGCCAGTGCCCTCGATCTCGAGCACACCGAGCGGCAGATCGCCCTCGAGTACCTGGCGGAAGCCTGGAACGCGGCCGAGGAAGACGGCATCGAAAGCCGCTCGCTCGCGCACGCGTCCCTGTTCGCGGCCCTCGCCATGTTCGTGCGCCTGCACGGCGACGAATCGACCGCCGACATGGTCGCCGACCTGCCCCAGCGCATTCGGGCGGGGGAGTACAACCTCGACCGGAATCTGCAGTAGGTTGCGCGGCCACCGCGCCGACCGAGACTCACCACACCTGCCACCACCCCGATGTCATCCCGGCGAAAGCCGGGACCCATCCTGAGATGCCTCGCCAGCCGCAAGGTGTGTGAACGGGACAGGAGAAGCGCCAGCCGCTCCCACTGTGCATATTGGACAACGTCAGGGATGGATCCCGGCTTTCGCCGGGATGACACCCGGTGATTTCAGAGCGTTGGTGCCATTCACGCGTGCGGTTCCCTAACCCTCCGCCGGCAACGCTTCCAGGAACCGCATCGGCCGCCCGGTCGAAGGCGTCACCAGTGCGCCCTGCCACATGACCGGCGCGCCGCGCACCACCGTGCCGACCGGCCAGCCGGTCACCGTCACCCCGTCATAGGGCGTCCAGCCCGCCTTGCTCGCGATCCAGTCGTTGGTGATCGTTTCGCGGCGCTTGAGATCGACCACCGTCAGGTCCGCGTCGTAGCCGACGGCGAGCCGGCCCTTGGTGGCGATGCCGAAGAGCCGGTTGGGGCCGGCGCTCGTCATGTCGACGAAGCGGGCAAGGCTGATGCGGCCGGCATTCACATGGTCGAGCATGATCGGCACCAGCGTCTGCACGCCCGTCATTCCCGAAGGCGAGGCGGGATAGGGCTTCTCCTTCTCCTCGCGCGTGTGCGGAGCATGGTCGGAGCCGAGGATGTCGGCGACGCCGTTGGCGACACCGGCCCAGATACCGTCGCGATGCGCGGCGTCGCGCACCGGCGGGTTCATCTGCGCATAGGTGCCGAGCCGCTGGTAGGCGGTCTCGTCGAGCGTCAGATGGTGCGGCGTCACCTCGACGCTCGCCACGTCCTTGTGAGCCGACAGGAACGCCATCTCCTCGGCGGTCGAGATGTGCAGCACGTGGATGCGCTTGCCGGTGCGTCGGGCGATTGCGACGAGTCGCTTGGTGCTGTGCAGCGCCGCCTCGACGTCGCGCCAGACCGGGTGGGAGGACGGGTCGCCCTCGACCCGCAGGTGCTTGCGCTCCTCCAGCCGGTATTCGTCCTCGGAATGGAAGGCGGCGCGGCGCGAGATAGCCGAAAGGATGGCTTCGACGCCGCCGTCGTCCGGCACCAGCAGCGAGCCGGTCGAGGAGCCCATGAACACCTTGACGCCGGCGCATCCGGGCAGCTTTTCGAGCGTTGCGAGCTCGCCCACATTGTCGTGCGTGCCCCCGACATAGAAGGCGAAGTCGCAGTGCATGCGGTTCGTCGCACGGGCGATCTTGTCCGCGAACGTTTCGCGCGAAATGGTCAGGGGGTTGGTATTGGGCATTTCGAAGACGCCGGTGACGCCGCCCATCACCGCCGAGAGCGAGCCGGATTTCAGGTCTTCCTTGTGCTCGTTGCCCGGCTCGCGGAAGTGCACCTGCGTGTCGATGACGCCGGGCAGGACGTGCAGGCCCTTGCAGTCGATGATCTCGCTGGCGCTGTCGCCAGTGAGGTTGCCGATGGCGGCGATCCGGCCCTTGACGACGCCGATGTCGGCCAGGCCTTCCCCGTCATGGTTGACCACCGTGCCGTTCTTGAAAATCACGTCGTGGTGCGCCATGTCTGCCTGCCCGGGTTGGTGTCACTGCGTCCGGTTCTAGAAGTTCGCGGGGAGATGTGTCCATCCCGAAGTTTCGTGCTTCCCACCGGGTCATCCCCGCGAAAGCGGGGACCTCTGTTTGGTGGGTCGAACGGAGTTTCCCGCTTTCGCGGGAATGACCCCTGTGGGTGAGGCAAGACAGCTGGAGTGCCTGATGGCCACCATTTTGCGCGCCGGACGCGTCGTCGTCCGCTTCTCGGGCCCCGAAGCCCACCGCCTTCTCAACGACGTGCTCACCGGTCCGTTCGACCCGCAATCGAGCGATGCCGGCTGGTGGGCGCTGCTGACGCCTCAGGGCAAGATCCTCGCCGAAGGTCTCGCCGGCTTTGCCGAAGACGCCTGGTGGCTGGACGTTTCGGCTAGCGTTGCCGAGAACTTCCTCAAGCGCATGAAGATGTATCGACTGCGCGCGAAGGCCGAGATCGAGGACCTGCGCGAGACCTGCCGTGTCGGTTGGTCGGCCGAACGGTCGCCGGACGGAATCGTCCATCGCGACACGCGCGGCGGCGGGCTCGGCTACCGCGTCCTCGCGCCGGTCGAGGCGACCACCGGCTGGGTCGAGAGCGAAGACTTCGTCAGGGCGCGGATTGCCGCCGGCATCGCCGAGCTCGGCGAGGACTTCGAACCGGAAACCACCTTCGCCCACGATATCGCGCTCGATCTCAACGACGGTATCGACTTCGACAAGGGCTGCTATGTCGGCCAGGAGGTCGTCAGCCGCATGAAGCATCGTGGCACCGCCCGGCGCCGGCCGGTGATCGTCTCCGGGCTTTCCGCGCCGGCGGGCTCCGCCGTTGCCTCGGGCGGGCGCGATGCCGGCAGCATCGGCCGCGTCATCGACGGGAACGCCGTCGCCGTGCTGCGGCTCGACCGCATCGCCGACCCGCAAGGCGCGAGCGTCGAAGGCGCACCGGTCGCACTCCGTCTGCCCTCCTGGGCGAGCTACGCGTTTGGCGAATCGGGCGGCGAGGATTAGCGTCCGGTAGGGTCGCAGAGAGCAACGAGGGCAACATGGCGCGCGGCAAGGAGCGGGCCTGGCAGCGCATGCTGTCCGGGCGGCGTCTCGATATTCTGGATCCTTCTCCGCTCGACGTCGAACTGTCCGACATCGCGCATGGGCTGGCGCGCGTCGCGCGCTGGAACGGGCAGACGCAGGGCGACTATCCGTTCTCCGTCGCGCAGCATTCGGTGCTGGTGCTCGAGCTTTTCCGCGCGGCCAATCCGGAACTCGGAGCCCGCGAGCAGCTCTTCGCCCTTCTCCACGACGCGCCCGAATACGTGATGGGCGACATCATCTCGCCGTTCAAGGCCGCGATGGGCGGCAACTACAAGGACGTCGAGAACCGCCTGCTCTCGGCCATCTACCTGCGCTTCGCGCTCCCCCCGAACGCGCCGTCCGCCGTCAACAAGGCGATCAAGAAGGCGGACCGGGATGCAGCCTACTTCGAGGCAACGCACCTTGCCGGGTTCGATCCCGTGGAAGCACGCCGCTATTTCGGCGAGCCGGGCCTGCCGCAGTTCGATCTCGATCAGTTCGACCGGCTGATCCGCCCCTGGCCGACCCGCGAGGCGCACGACCGGTTCGTGGCCGCCTTCGAGGCAATTGCCGCCCTGCTTTCCGCCTGAAAACGCGTGTGGAAATTAACCCTAACAAAGGATGAACTTTGCCGCGCATTCCCGGCTATGGTTACTGATTGGTTAGCAATCGGCTAACCGATCGCACCATTCTGGGACGCCTGCCATGAGCCTGCCGGACCGCAATCTGCTGCTTGGAATGACCCTCGGCGCCGTTTGCGCCACGGCCCTCGCGGCCATCGGCCCGGGCTTCACGGCCGATGTCTTCGCCGACGAGTCGCGGCCGGCCATCGACACCGATGCGCTGGTCAGGATCGGCGAGCGCAACTACCGCATCACCCACGAGGACTGGGTGTCGACGACACCCATCTCCAACAGCCGGATCAGGAAGATCGAGTACGGCCGCACGAGCTATGTGGATATCGCGGTGACCGAGACCGGCACCTATTCGACCGACGGCTTCGCCTCGCCGCACGTCCTCTATCCCGGCATAGAGGTTGAGGAGGTATCGAGCCGCGAGCCATTCGCCATCGCCCTGCTCGGCGGTCGGGGTCACTGGGTGGTCACGCCGCTCGTGCGCGGATCGTCGTTCCTCAATCTGCGGACCGGGCCGGGAGAACGCATCATTTCGGACGGATCGACGACCTGCCTGCTGTCGCGAAGCTATTTCATCTGCTGACGACGAAATGTCATCGCAATGTGGTGGGTCGGTTTAATCGCCTTACCCGAACCGCCAGCCGGTCTTGAACTTGTAGAAGACGTGGAGCCCGATCTGCGTCACCTTGTTCATGCGCGGGGCCCAGGCCGGGCGCACATAGGTCGCGTGGTAGTGCGTGGCGTCGGCGACTTCGGTCAGATAGAGCTGGCCCTGCGTCACCTTCTTGGCGATCTCCTCGGCCTGCGCCCAGGACTTGCGGTCGTTGACCACGTCCGGGATGCCGTCGCAGGCGAACGAGAATTGGCAGGCGTTGCGCCGGTGCTGGTTCTGGAACACCACCGAGCAGATGGTATCGGGATAGCGGTGGTCCTTGACGCGATTGAGCACCACCTGCGCCACGGCCACCTGCCCGCGATAGCTCTCGCCGCGCGCCTCGAAATAGATGGCCGTCGACAGGCACCAAAGCTGTCTCTCCGCCACCCTCATCGCCTCGCCGGTCGCGTATTCCGTGGTGATCGGCGCCGAGGCGCGGGCATAGGCGAGCTGGTCGGAGGCGACGTTCGGCACTGGCCCGCCCGATTGCGGCGCGATGCCATCGATGGCTTCGAGCGCGGCGGAGGTATCGATGGCGGCGACGGAAATCCGCGGCTCGTCGTCTTCTGGCGCGCGCGGACCGGCGGCAGCTTCGGCCGTCTCGATGCGCGACTGGCCGATGATCTCGGGCGCATCCACCGCGTCACGCGCGGCAGCCAGTTGGGCCCGGATGGCGGTGAAGCTGCGGGCGACTGCGAGCACGTCTTGTTGAGGACGGACGCGATCGGACTTTTCCGAGCGGTTCGGACCGACGAAGCCTGCGGATTCGAAGAGGTGCCCCACCGACCCGGTGATGATCGCGTCGGTGCCCGAAAAATCGAGACTGGCCACGACGGGCGTTGCGTCCGGGATGCCCAGATCGCCCAGAGAGCCGGAGGTCGGACCCATCGCCGACGCGGTGAAGCCGAAATAGCAAAGGGCAGAAAAAAGCCCCGCCGAAGCAACTCCGGCAAGGGACAGACGCCGACGGACAGGTCTGCCGGCATGAATACTCACCGCCGGCCGGCTTGTTTGGGCCATTAACGCTACTCAACTCAACGCTACGCGACTACGAACCGGCAATGTGACTAAAATGCCGACTGTCGAAATGATCGCCTATTAGGGTTAGCGGCGGGTAAACACAGGAAAATCGGCGCGCGAAGGGTCGAAGCGGGGCAATTGCCCGGCTTGTTTGAGGCAGAATGCGGCTTGGTTCAGCGGCAGCCGGCGATGACGGGAGCGACCTGCTGCGCCAGGTCCTCGACGCGGAACCGCACGTTGAGCGAACGCGAATTGGCCGGCGTCACCCGCGCCCCGAGATTGGTGACGCCCTCGAGCGAATTGAAGAACGAGATGACCGTATCGTTGCCGCGGATCAGCAGCTCGGTGCCATTCGCGTTGGGCGGCAGGGTCATGGCCTGGGCGCGCAGCAGGTCACGTTGCAGGCTGATGCCGGTGTTGGAGCCGGTGGGTGCCAGCACGTTGCCGGCAAAGCCGAAACGCACGACGAGCTCGCCCACCTCGCAGGCCACGGTCATGGTCGCGTTGCCGCGCCCGGTGGGAACGGCGGGAATGAGCTGCTCGGACTGGAAAACCGCCGCCTCGACCGCGTCGGATGACCCGGTGCGGAAGATGCCGTCGTAGCAAGCCAGCCGCTCGGCATCATTGGCGAGCACCGCGCAGCTTTCAGCTTCGGATTGGGCAAAGGCCGGAACGGCGCTGAGGAGAAGTGCCGGCAATGCGGCCATGATTGCCAGTATTCTCACGAGGCTCAGTTCACTCCCTCCCCTTGAGCGCGATCCGCGCCCATTTCGCTCTGCCGCCTATATAGGCTTAGCGTTATTGCATTTTAAGCAGATGCCTGCGCCAGGGTCAGCCGGGCAATAGGAACACGATAGGGTGAACAGCTCACGTAATCGACCCCGAGGCCCGCGAAATAGGCGAGCGATGCCGGGTCGCCCGCATGCTCGCCGCAGATACCGATCTTCAGGCGCGGATTGGCCGCCTTGCCGCGGGCGATGGCAATGGAGATCATCTCGCCGACACCCTTCTCATCGATGGTGACAAAAGGGTCGCGCTCGTAGATGGCCTTGCGCTGATATGATGCAAGGAAGGTCGGCGCATCGTCGCGCGAGATACCGAAGGTCGTTTGCGTCAGGTCGTTGGTGCCGAAGGAGAAGAAATCGACCATTTGGGCGATGTCGCCGGCCCGAAGGCACGCGCGCGGCAGCTCGATCATCGTACCGAAGGAGAGGCGGGCGCGATCCGAGCGCAGCAGCCCCGAATTGCCGGCAATGGCCATCACCCGCTCGCGCACGAACGCCACCTCGCTCGCCGTCGAGACGAACGGCACCATGACTTCGAGCAGCACGGGCTCGCTCTGCGTTTCGCTCGCCGCGCGGGCGCCGGCCATCAGCGCCTGGATTTGCATCTGGAGGATCTCGGGATAGGTGATGGCGAGGCGCACGCCGCGATGGCCGAGCATCGGGTTGACCTCGGCGATGCGGTCGAGCCGGAGGCGCAACGCCCGCACGGCAAGGCCAAGGGAAGCGGCGGTATCCTCGATGTCTTCCTCGCTCCTCGGCAGGAACTCGTGCAGCGGCGGATCGAAGAGGCGCACGGTGACCGGCCGGCCGCGCATGGCAACGAACAGCGCCGCGTAGTCGCCACGCTGGTAGTCGACGAGACCCTCGAGCGCGCGGGTGCGGTCGTTCTCGTCCTCGGAGAGGATGAGGCGGCGCAATGCCACCATGCGCTCGGGCGAGAAGAACATGTGCTCGGAGCGCGCCAGGCCGATGCCCTCGGCCCCGAAGCTCAGGGCCGTGCGCGCCGATTCCACCGTTTCCACATTGGTGCGCACCGCAATGGTGCGGCTGGCGTCCGACCAGTCGAGGAGCGTACCGAGCGCGCCGCCGATATGGGGCTGGCTCAAATCCAGCATGCCGGCATAAACCGAACCGTCGGAGCCGTCGATGGTCAGCCGGTCGCCGGCGCGGAACTCGCGGTCGCCGATCTGGCAGCTCATCTCTATGGGGTTGACCGAAAGGGTGCGCACGCCTGCGACGCACGGTTTACCGGTGATGCGAGCGATGACGCCGGCGTGGCTCGTCATGCCGCCACGGGCGGTGAGGATGCCCGTCGCCGCCTTCATGCCCTCGACGTCGCCGGGGCCTGTCTCGGTGACGACGAGGATGCAGTGCTTGCCACGCGCACGCATGCGGGCCGCGTCCTCTGCGGTGAAAACGATGAAGCCGCTGGCGGCGCCCGGCGACACGCCGAGACCGGTGGCGATGGCTGTGGCCGTAGCGGTGGATTTCAGCCGCGGGTGCAGCAACTGCGCAAGGCGTGCAGGATCGGTGCGGTTGACCGCGTTCTGGCGGCTCCAGACGCCCGAACCGACGCGATCGACCGCCGCCTCCAGCTCGGCCGCTATACTGGCCTGGAGCGGGCGGGCGGAGAGGAAGCGAGCCTCGCCATGCTCGATGGCGACCACACAGACCATGTGCCGGCCAGCCTTGGCGTCGAGGAGCGCAACCAGCGCCTCGCAGCTTTTCGGCAGGCGCGGCAGGCCGGCACCATTGGCTGGAGCCGGGCCCAGCCTGCCGGTGCCGGAATGGCGGGTGAGGAACTGCTCGATCTCGCCTTCGGCCAAGGCCTGGACGATGACGATCTGGCGGGCGCGTTCCTCGGCGCTGCGCGCGCCGGTCCACAGGCCCGTATCATAGCCATAGGAATCGAAGGCATCCTTGATGGCGCGCGCGAGAGGGCGGGTGGGATCGACCGAATCCGCCTCGTTGACGGGCGGCGCGATGCCCATGCGCGCCGGCATCAGCCCGCCGTTGTGCCGGGAGGCGGAGGTCCGCACGACGAGGGTCGGCGGCTTGCCGTCCTTGTCGACGAGGCGGAAGAGGCAGGAGACCCAGTGGGTGCGCAGGCGGTTGTCCTTCTTGACACGCTGGGCCTGCAGCGCCTCCCAGGCGGCCCGGGTGATGGCGATGGTGGGGATGGTCGGGAAGCCCGCCTCGGAGACCCGGAAGATCCAGCGGGCCTTGCCCGACAGCAGCTTCAACTGGCTGGCGGAAAGGTTTGCCTTGCCGGTCGCCGGCGCGATCGCAAACATTTCCTGGGCGAGACTCACTGGAGAACGGTCCTTTACACCGGATTGCAGGCATATTGCCCGTGACGCTGCGCCACCGCAACAAGCCACGAGCCGGGCTTGACTTGGCAGCGGGGAGCAAGCATCTCACCTGATATGGAAAAGAGGCCGCAGCTTGACATACTCCTCTGCGCGCCGCGCGGCTTCTGCGCGGGCGTCGATCGGGCCATCCAGATCGTCGAGCTGGCGCTGAGGAAGTACGGCGCGCCGGTCTATGTGCGGCACGCCATCGTCCACAACAAGTACGTGGTGGAGAGCCTGAAGCAGAAGGGCGCGGTGTTCGTCGAGGAACTCGACGAGATCCCCGAGACCGATGCGCCGGTGGTGTTCTCGGCCCATGGCGTGCCCAAAAGCGTGCCGGCCGAGGCGAAAAGCCGCAACATGTTCTTCCTCGACGCCACCTGCCCGCTGGTCTCGAAGGTGCATGTGGAGGCGCGACGGCACTATGACGAGGGTCACGAGATCGTACTCATCGGCCATGCGGGGCACCCCGAGGTGGTGGGCACCATGGGCCAGCTTCCGCCCGGCGCGGTGACGCTGCTCGAGACCGTCGAAGATGCGCAAGCGTTCACGCCCAAGGACCCGGACAACCTCGCCTTCGTCACCCAGACGACGCTCTCGGTGGACGACACGCGCGGCATCGTCGACGCGCTGAAGGCCCGTTTTCCCGGTATCGCGAGCCCGCACAAGGAAGACATCTGCTACGCCACCACCAACCGGCAGGAATCGATCAAGGCGGTCGCCCCGCAGGTCGACGCGATGATCGTCGTGGGCTCGCCGCACTCGTCCAACTCGCAGCGGCTGGTGGAGGTGGCGCTGCGGTCCGGCTGCAAGACGGCAACGCTCGTCGATCGGGCGAGCGACATCGACTGGTCGCTCTATGGCAACCTCACCTCGCTCGGCGTGAGTGCGGGGGCGTCCGCGCCCGAAAGCCTCGTCGAGGAGGTGATCGACGCCTTTGCCGAGCGCTATGCCGTCAAGGTCGAGACGGTGACGACGGCGCAGGAGAACATCGCCTTCAACATCCCCCGGGTGCTGCGCGATCTCGAAGCGCAGGCGGGGCGATGACGGCGCTCCACGAGCTCGAAACCGAGCGGCTGCGGCTAACGCCATGGCTTGCCGGTTCAGTCGACGAGCTTCTAGCCATGCATTCCCACGCGATGGTTCAGCGCTACCTCGACGTCGAGGGTCGGCTCTACGACCGGGCCAAGGCCGAGCAGCGGATCGCCGATTGGCGGGAGGAGTTTGCCGAGCTTGGGCTCGGCAAATTCCGCATGGTGCGCAAATCGGACGGCGCCTTTGTCGGCCGGGCGGGCTTCTCGCCGTTTAACGGTGAAGCCGAGATCGGCTATTCGCTGGCCTACGAACACTGGGGACAGGGCTACGCCAGCGAGATCGCACGAGGCCTCAACGACTGGTTCTTCGCCAATCGCGGGGACGACAGCTTCATCGGCTTTGCCCATGTCGACAACGCCGCCTCGCGCCGAGTGCTGGAGAAGATCGGCATGATCCCGACCCACACGGGCGTCGTCGCCGACATGCCGCACCAGTTCTATGTCAAGGCGAGACCGGCGGGCCGATGAGCGAACTCGACCTCTTCGAGACGGACCGGCTGGTCCTCTCCGGCTGGCGCGCGGACCAGCTCGATGACCTCGTGCGACTTCACGGCAATCCCAATGTCTCGCGCTACCTCACCTCCAGCGGCGATCCGTGGACGTGCGAGCAGGCCGCGGCGGCGCTGGCCAACTGGATCGGCCTCTTCAACGAGCGCCAGCTCGGCAAGCTGCGCCTGACCCGCAAGAGCGACGGCACGTTCATCGGCCGCGCCGGTTTCGGCATTTATCCCCCCACCGGTGAACCGGAGATAGGCTACGCCCTGTTCGAGGAATTCCACGGAGAGGGTTATGCCAAGGAAGCGGCGTCGGGGTTACGCGACTGGTTCTTCAGAGCGGATAAGGGCGAGCACTTCATCGGCTTCGCCGACACGCGCAACGCGCCCTCGCTCGCGATCCTCCGCAAGATCGGCATGGAGCCTACCCATGTCGACCTCGAGCCGGGCGGGCTCTCCTGCCAGTTCCACATTTTCCGCAGGAGCGACTGGCATGCCCGATAACGTGATCATCCATACCGACGGGGCGTGCTCGGGCAACCCCGGCCCTGGCGGGTGGGGGGCGGTGCTCGAATATGGCGGGCACGTCAAGGAGCTGAAGGGCGGCGAAGCGCACACGACCAACAACAGGATGGAGCTGACGGCGGCGATCGAGGCGCTGAATGCCCTGAAACGGCCATGCATCGTCGAGATCCATACCGATAGCCAGTACATGCGCAACGGCGTCACCAGCTGGATCCACGGCTGGAAGCGCAACGGCTGGAAGACGGCGGACAAGAAGCCTGTCAAGAACGTCGAACTGTGGCAGGCGCTCGATGCGGCGATCCAGCGGCACCAGGTTTCCTGGCACTGGGTCAAGGGCCATGCGGGTCACGACCTCAACGAGCGCGCCGACCGGCTCGCCAACGAGGGGATGGCGCCATTCAAGCGGAAGCCGAAGGCGGGCGCTTCCCTTTCGGCCGGATGACATTGAAGAGCGGCACGATTACGTGCTCGGCGACGGGGATGAGCAGCGCGCCGACGATCAGCCCGAACACACCTGAGATGGCGGCCACCACTGCCCAGTGAATGACACCGGCCACGCCCGGCACCGCATGCGCGGCTGCTTCCGCGACGGCCTCGGCGGCGTGCTCGACGGCGGTGAAGCCGAAGGTCGCGAGCCCGTGGATGACGATGCCGCCGCCGACCCAGATCATGGCGGCGGTGCCCACGATCCCCAGCACGCGCATGAATGTCGGCATGCCGGAGACCAGCCCCCGGCCGATGGCCCGGCCGGTGTGGGTGCGGCCCCTGGAGGCGAGGACGAGGCCGAAATCGTCGGCCTTCACGATCAGGGCGACGCCCCCATAGACGAGCACGGTGATGCCGATGCCGACGAGCGCGAGGACTGCTGCCTGCATGACGACGTTCTGGGCCGGGAGGGCCGCCAAAGCGATGGTCATGATCTCGGCCGAGAGAATGAAGTCGGTCTTGATGGCGCCGGAGACCTTTTCCTCCTCCAGCATCGTGGCATCGGCAGGGTCGGAGGTCGGCTCGACATGTGCCTCGTGGCCATGGGCCTGGTGCGGGAACAGGGCCGCGAAGACCTTCTCGGCGCCTTCGTAGCAGAGATAGGCGCCGCCGATCATCAGGAGAGGGCTGATGAGCCAGGGAAGGAATGCGCTGAGCAGGAGTGCGGCGGGTAGCAGGAAGACGAGCTTGTTGCGGATGGAACCCAGCGCGATCTTACCGACGATGGGCAGCTCGCGGTCGGCCGAGAAGCCGTGGACGTAGCGTGGGGTGACGGCGGCATCGTCGATGACGGCGCCGGCTGCTTTCACGCCGGCGCGGGCGGCCTGCCCCGCGATATCATCCAGAGAAGCCGCCGCGACCTTGGCGATGGCGGCGACATCATCGAGCAGTGCCAGAAGTCCAACGCTCACAAGGCTTCTCCGTTTGAGGAAGCCAACGCGGGAGGACGGGCCGGGTTCGCTATCCGGCAATTTTCCCGAAGTCGGCGACCAGGTGCATGGTGTCGCGCAAACGCGCGAGGAGATTGAGGCGGTTGACGCGGACATCGGCGTCGGGATCGTTGACGAGGACTTTTTCGAAGAAATTGTCGACGGGCGTACGCAGCGCCGAGAGCGCGGCGACGGCGGCGGCGTAGTCGTCCTGGGCCAGGTTGTCGGAAACGGTCTCGGCGGCCGCGTGGGCGGCTTCGGCGAGCACGACTTCCTCGGGCTGGCGGAGCGCCGCGGTCTCGACCGCGCCCGCGTAGGTCTTGCCGTCCTTCTTCTCCTCGGCGACGACGATGTTGACGGCACGGCGGTAGCCGGCGAGGAGGTTCGTGCCGTCTTCGGTGGCGAGCAGGCGCGAGAGAGCCTCGACGCGCTGGGTGATCTCGAGGATGTCGTTGCTGTCGGGCGAGATGACGGCGTCGACGAGATCGTGGCGGGCGCCGGCGTCGCGCAGCGACACCTTCAGGCGATCGTGGAAGAAGGCGAGGAGGTCCTTTTCGACCTTCAGCGGAAAGCGGAGCGCGTTGTCGGTGACGATGCGGATAACGCCGAGGGCGGCGCGGCGGAGCGCGAAGGGGTCGCGCGAGCCGGTGGGCTTTTCGTCGATGGCCCAGAAGCCGGTGAGGAGATCGAGCTTGTCGGCGAGCGCGACGGCGATGGCGACCGGCTCGGAGGGCACGTAGTCGGTCGGGCCTAGCGGCTTGTAGTGATCGCGGATGGCGTTGGCAACGGCGGGAGATTCGCCCTGCACCAGCGCGTAGTAGCGGCCCATCAGGCCCTGCAATTCGGGGAACTCGCCGACCATGCCGGTGACGAGGTCGGCCTTGGCGAGGCTGGCGGCGCGCTTGGCCTCTTCCACGTCGGCGCCGACAAGCGGGGCGATTTCGCCGGCGAGCTTGACCAGGCGCTCGACGCGCTCGAACTGGGTGCCGAGCTTGGCGTGGAAGACCATTTCCCTGAGCTTGGGGAGTCCATCGGCCAGGGGGGTGGCAAGGTCGTGGTTGTAGAAGAACATCGCATCGCTGAGGCGGGCGCGGATGACGCGCTCATTGCCGGCGATGATCGTCGCCCCGCCATCGGAGGCGACGGTGTTGGCGGTGATGATGAAGTTGGGCGCAAGCTTGCCGGAGCCGTCGCGCAGGCAGAAGCACTTCTGGTTGGCGCGGATGGTGGCGATGATGACTTCCTCGGGCAACTCGAGGAACTTGGGATCGAACGAGCCCATCATCACCACCGGCCATTCGACGAGGCCCGCAACCTCCTCCAGCAGGCCCGTATCCTCGATGATCTTGAGGCCCTGAGCGAAGGCGAGGTTGTCGGCGTCGGTCCTGATGATGTCCTTGCGTCGGTCGAGGTCGAGCACCACCCTGGCGCGCTCCAACGCCGTCACATAGTCGTCGAAGCGCTTGACCCGGATCGGCTCGGGGGCGAGGAAGCGGTGGCCGTAGGTCGTCTGGCCGGACGCAAGCCCGTCGGCGGAAAAGGGAATGACGACCGGCTCGTCGTTCTCGGTGCCGAAGGTCGCGGTGATGGCTCGCAGCGGGCGCACCCAGTTCATGCTGCCGGCCCCCCAGCGCATGGACTTGGCCCAGGAGAAGCCCGAAACGATCCTCGGCAGGATGGCCGAGAGCAGGCTCTCGGCATCGGCGCCGTGCCGGTGGACATGGGCGATGTAGAAATCGCCTTTCTTGGCGTCGGATTCGATCTTGGCCTCGTCGATCGACGAGAGGCCGGCGGCGCGCAGGAACCCGTCTATGGCCTGCTGCGGCGCGCCAACCTTGGGACCCTTGCGCTCCTCGTGGGTATCGGGCGAGCGGGCGGGAACGCCGGTGACGGTCAGCGCGAGGCGACGCGGCGTCACATAGGCGCGCGCGCCCTCATAGACCAGACCCGCCTCGACCAGGGCATCGGTGACGGCCTTTTTCAGGTCCTCGGCGGCCCGGCGCTGGAAGCGGGCGGGGATTTCCTCCGAGAAGAGTTCGAGCAGCAGTTCGGGCATGTCATCTACCGGGATCTGGTCTTTGATCGTCGCGTGTCCGAACCGCAAAAGTGGTATCCACTTTTGCTGGACACGCTCCATTGCGGGCTTGCCTAGCAAGGGCGGGAAGCGTTGTCCATCTGGGCTACCAGCCCCCTCCCCCGCCACCTCCGCCTCCACCACCCGAGAATCCGCCGCCGCTGCTGCCCGAGGAGGACGAGGAGGCCGGCTGGGCGGCGACCATCGCTGCGCTCATGCCTGCGGCGGCGCCGGTGACGGCGGCGGCGATCCGGCCGGGCGAGAAGCCGCCGGTGCCGTGATACCAGCCGGGGGAATAGGAGGAGCGCTCGGCGTCGGGTGCGGCGTTGCGGGCAAGCTCGGCCTCGAAGTGCTCGGACCAGGGCTTTTCCACCCCCAAAGCGATGGCATAGGGCAGCAGCCGCTCGAACCGTTCGACGGTCAGCGGCGGCTCGCCGGACATGTTGAGCCGGTCCTTCTCGGCCGTTTCGAGATAGAGCTTCAGCCCATCGATCTCATCCATCACCTTGCGGCCCTGGACGGTTGGCGCGCGCATGAGAACGGCGAAGGCGATGCACAACCCGACGATGGTGATGGCCGAGACCACGGCGGTCGAGACGCGGAAATCGGTGGCGAGCGCGCCGATGCCGCCGGCAAAGTTCGAGGCGAAGGCAATGGCCCAGATGGCGATGAGGACAACGCGGATCTTCGACCCGCTCCACAGGCCATGCAGCCCATTGACGGCGAGGCCGAGGAAGATGCCGAGGACGGCCGAGAGGATCAGCCAGAAGGGCGCGAGATAGCCGAGGAGGACGATGCCGCCGATGACGGCAAGGGCAAGGACGATGCCGAGGATCGTGTAGCCGACATTGTTGCGAAACCAGGCCTCGCGGTTCTCACGCTCGATGGCCTTGACGAATTCGGCGCGCCGGGCGTTGAGGGTTGGACCGGAGTCCTTGTCGACGGTGACGGAGCCCTCGCGCACGAGGTAGGTCAGCAGCACCTCCTCGCCCGGCGGCAGGGTTTCGGCGGGTACCTTGCCGGTGGCGGTCAGCTTCAGCTTCTTGGCCGCATTGTCGATGATGACGAGGCCCTTGACCCCGAGGTCGAAGGCGGCGGCGGTGAACGCGGTCCAGCCGTTTTTCGCCCAGCCCCAGTTGTGGATGTAGTGGACGAGCGCGGGCGAGAAGCCCTTGGGCGGATGGAAGAGCGGGATGACGACGCCCCTCGGCGGATCGCGTCCGACCCGGACCCAGGCGATCGAGAAGTAGGCGAGGACCAGGAGGGCCCCGAGAGCAGGAACGATGGCGTCCTGCCGGTCGACGAACCAGTAGACGAGGCGCTCGCCGGCATTGGGCTCGACGAGAATGCCCTTCTGGAACGCGGCGGCGACCGTCAGCCCCTCGCCTGGCGCAAGTGCGCGTTCGGCGCGGAAGACGGCGACGTTGTCGGCCTCACGGGTGATGGTGACCGCCCGCTCGGTGGAGCCGGCGGGCCCGGTATAGCCGGCCATGTCGCCCAGCACCGCCCCATCGGGCAGGCGGATGGTGGCGACGGCTTCGAGGATGGGGAAATTCCAGTAGTTGCCGGTGGCGTTCCAGTAGATCTCGTCATAGTCGGCAAAGAACCGACCCATGCGCGTCATGGTGTAGCTGACGGCGTAGCGGTGGACGCCGGGACGCAGCAGCGCATCGGCGTCGCCGATCCAGATGCGCAGGAAACCGCCCATGCGCTCGACGCGGAAGGGCTCCGGATCGCCGTTGCGGGTGGCGCCCATGACGGTGAGGCCCGGGCGGACGCGATTGCCCTCGTCGTCGCGCATGATGAGGGGGATGTCGCGGTAGATGCCGCGCCGGATGTCGACGCCCTCGGCGATGACCTCCATGGTCTCGCGCACCTCGACGGAGCCGTCGACGCGCAATGTGACGTCGGAGGCGAAGGCGCGGATTTCCTCGCGCGCCGAGGCCGGAAGGCAGAGGGCAACGGCCGCGAGGCAGACCAATAGCAGGCGGGCGAACATCGCTTCCTTCAGGTGAACTTGACGTTGGGAACGGCGCGATCCGCCTCGTTGTCGAGTTCGAAATACTCGGCTTTCAGGAACTTGAAAATGCCCGCGACGATATTGGACGGGAAGGATTCGACGGCGACGTTGAGGTTGCGCACGGCCCCGTTGTAGTAGCGGCGCGACATCTGGATCTCGTCCTCGACGGTCTGCAGCGCGCCCTGGAACTCGAGGAAGGTGGTGTTGGCCTTGAGGTCCGGATAGGCCTCGGCGACGGCAAAGAGCCGGCCGAGCGCGGCCGAAAGCATGCCCTCCGCCTTGGCGCGCTGCTCGGGGGAGCCGTTCTGGGCCGACTGGACGGCGGCGCGGGCATTGGTGACGGCCTCGAGCGTTTCGCGCTCATGGGACATGTAGCCCTTGACCGTCTCCATCATGTTTGGAATGAGGTCCGCCCGGCGCTTGAGCTGCACGTCGATGCCCGACCAGCCCTCCTCGACCATCTGCCGGCTTCTGACGAGGTCATTGTAGACTTTGATGCCGTAGGCGAGCGCCGCGGCGACGAGAGCGAGAACGATCCATTCCATGCCGGCTTCCTCCAGGGCGTGCGCGCCACGGCGGCGACAGTGGCATTGAACAGCTTTCGGTTCAACGGTTTGCGCAGACACGTCAATTGGCCGCCCGGCCGTGTGGCCTGCGGTTGATGGGGTCGAGCGGCATGCGGCGAGGCTTGCCTCATGCAATTTTTATTAGCGAGGCAGGCCTCGCCGCATGCATCCGGGATTTTTGGCTTAATCCGCCCGCCGCCAGGGAAGCCTCCCTTCCGGCTTTCGCCGGTACGATGCCGGCAGGCATCCGGTCGGGTGACGGTTTGGACCTCGCCTGGAGCGACCCCCATGCGACCCGGATCCGCGTAACGAAGGCCGGTCAGCAGGAACCGGAAAAACCGGTTCCCACTTTTTCCTGACTGACCTCCCGCACCGGAAGCTCGTATGCATCCTCGCCCGAGGTGCGGCGGTGAGGGGAGTATGGGGTCATCTCAAGCCGCGGGGATAACTTCCTGCTTTCAATGCAGGATCAATGGGTTGGGCACTGTTCTCCCCTCCCCCTTGAGGGGAGGGGTTGGGGGGGGGGGGATGTTTCGGTGGCTCACGGGCTTACCCCCACCCCTAGCCCCTCCCCTCAAGGGGGAGGGGGACGCATGGTGCTTGTGGCAGCATCTTCACACCCACCGACCTACCTCACCCACCGGCCGTCATCCCGGCGCAGGCCGGGACCCAGCCCTGACGTTATCCGTGGGCACGGGAAGAGCGGCTGTGCTCTCTGCCCGATTCACACACCTTGCGGCTGGGTCTGCATCTCAGGATGGGCCCCGGCCTTCGCCGGGGTGACAACGGGGAAGCTGATGGGTGACATCACGGTTGAAGCGGCGGCGGAGTTGTGCCTCCCCTCAACGCCGCTGGGGAATCGTCACTTGCCCGAAGACCACCGAACGGGTGAGCGGGCGGTCGAGGAATTCGTGGGGAAAGCCGAGGTCGATGGCGCTGGCCTCTTCGAGGCGGGCGCGCTGGGCGTCGGTCAGCACGACCTCGAGGGCGCCGAGGTTGTCCTCGAGATGGGCAAGGGTGCGGGCGCCGACGATCGGGGCGGTGACGGCCGGGTTGAGCAGCGTCCAGGCGATGGCGACCTGCGAGGGCGAATGGCCGGTCTCGGCGGCGACGGATTTGACGACATCGGCGATGGCGAGGCCCCGTTCGGTCAGCGACCCGTTCCCGGCGGCGATGTTCTTGCGTGTGCCCGAGGCGTTGGCCGAACCGTTACCGATATCGAGATCGGCTCGCGTGTACTTGCCGGTGAGGACGCCGCTGGCGAGCGGCGACCAGGGAATGACGCCGAGACCCATTTCGCGAGCCATGGGGATGAGGTCCCGCTCGACCGTGCGCTCGATGAGGCTGTACTCGATCTGGAGCGCCACGAGCGGCGACCAGCCGCGCAGGTCCGCGATCGTCTGCATGCGCGAAACCTGCCAGGCCGGCGCATCGGAAATGGCGACGTAGAGCACCTTGCCGGCGCTGACGAGGTCGTCCATGGCGCGCAGGATCTCCTCCACGGGCGTCGTGAAGTCCCAGGCGTGGAGATAGAGCAGGTCAATGTAGTCGGTCTGCAGGCGCTCCAGGCTCTCTTCGACCGAGCGAACCATGCTCTTGCGGTGGTTGCCGCCGGCGTTGGGATCGTCGGGCCGCGTGGTGATGGTATATTTGGTGGCAAGGACGAGCCGATCGCGGCGACCCTTGCTGAAGGCGCCCACGAACCGCTCCGACGTGCCGTTGGTGTACTGGTTGGCCGTATCGATGAAGTTGCCGCCGCGATCGACATAGGTGTCGAAGATGCGGCGGGAGTCGGCTTCGTCCGATCCCCAGCCCCAGTCGGTGCCGAAAGTCATGGCGCCGAGCGCGAGCGGCGACACGCGCAGGCCCGAGCGGCCGAGAAGGCGATAGGATTTGAGGGAAAGCGCATTGGACATCTGTCATCTCCCGGTTGCGATGCCGGGAAGATGGTCCTTCGACACTCTTTCGATAATGCGCTAAGGTGCGCAAAGGTTATTCAGTTTCGGGTGCATAATGCGCGGCAGCGACTATGCGGAACTGCGCGCGTTCGCGGCGGTCGTCGAGCACGGCAGCTTCGGCCGGGCGGCAGCGCATCTCAACATGTCCGCCTCGGCCTTGAGCCAGACGATCCGCAAGCTCGAGGAGCGGCTCGACATCCGGCTTTTGAACCGCACGACGCGCAGCGTCGCGCCGAGCGCGGCGGGAGCAAAGATGCTTGAGCGGCTACTGCCGGCGTTCGCCGACCTCGAGGCGGCGGTGGCCGAGGCGCGGGCGCTGCGCGGCACGCCCTCGGGGCTCCTGCGGGTCAACTGCACGCGGATCGCGGCGGTGGAATATCTGGGGCCGCTGGTGGGGGAGTTCCTCAACACCTATCCGGACATCACGCTCGACGTGGTGGTCGAGGAGACCCTCATCGACGTCGTCGCGGGGCGGTTCGACGCCGGCATAAGGCTGGGCGAGAAGCTGGACCTCGACATGGTCGCGACGCGGATAAGCGGCGAGCTGGAGCTGATGGTGGTGGCGGCGCCGAGTTATCTCGAACGCCATGGCACGCCACAGACGCCGCAGGATTTGAAGCACCACCGCTGCTTCAACTTCCGCTGGCCCACGGACTTCAGCCTCTATCGCTGGGAATTCGCGCGGGACGGCGAGGCGTTCGAGCTGGCGGTCGACGGGCCGCTCATCACCAACGAGCCGGAGATGGCGATCGAGGCGCTGGTCGACGGCGCCGGGATCGGCAACATCTTCGATTATGCGGCCAAGCCGCTGATCGCGGAGGGCAAGCTCGTCCACCTGCTCAAGGAGTGGACGCCGCCGTTTCCGGGGTTCTACCTCTACTACCCCAGCCGCCGGCAGATGTCGCCGGCGTTACGGGCGTTCGTGGATTTTCTGCATGCGAAAGTGCGGTAGGGCGCTAAGGCTCGAGAAGCACGCTGGTGTAGAAGTCCCCTACCCACGTATGTCGGCCAACGACCGTCACTGCGGATCCGGCTTCGGGCTGATCCGAGGACATCAATCGAGGAACTTCGATCCGCAACTTGCCAAAGGCATCGGTCTCAACCACGACCCAGTCGTGTGCCGCACCCCGCCGACCTGTCCGCTCATGATAGCTTTGAAAGCGCGCGGGGACTTCGAGCACAGCCAGCGTGGGACCAGCAACGGCGTTTCTGACGATGCCGTGCATAACCACCCATAGCCACAGCGGAAGACAGATCAGCAGGAAGAAATAGAAGGCTCGCCCGATCATCAGCCTCGCTGTAGCGGGGGCGTCACGCTTCCGACCGATCTCGAAAAGAATCCAGTAGGAAACTGCCACAACGACAATCATGGCGAGCAGGGTCAAGGCATATCGCCAAGGCCACCAAGCGTTCCAATCATCCGACGGGATGTAGAGGCCCCTATTTGCCGTCTGCCCTATTACGAGAAATGGACCGAAAAGAATAAGGACGTATAGGGCCCCCAGAAGACGCGAGCCGAGGGACCTCAAGTATCAAGCCCCGCCGCCCGCGGTCTGCAGCCAGGCCTGGCCGCAGGCCTTGGCGAGTTCGCGGATGCGCAGGATGTAGCTCTGGCGTTCGGTGACGGAGATGACGCCGCGGGCGTCCAGCATGTTGAAGGTGTGCGAGGCCTTGACCACCTGCTCGTAGGCGGGAATGGCGAGCGGCTGGCCGTTGGCGTTGCCGGCGCCGCCGTCGAGGATCGCACGGCATTCCTTCTCGGCGTCGGCGAAGTGGCGGAAGAGGATCTCGGTGTCGGCGACCTCGAAGTTATACTTGGAGGACTCCTGCTCGTTCTGCAGGAAGACGTCGCCATAGGTTACCTTTTCGGTACTCGTACGGCCGTTGAAGTTGAGGTCGTAGACGTTCTCGACGCCCTGCACGTACATGGCGAGGCGCTCGAGCCCGTAGGTGATCTCGCCAGGCACGGGCGCGCACTCGAAGCCGGCGACCTGCTGGAAATAGGTGAACTGGCTGACTTCCATGCCGTCGCACCAGCACTCCCAGCCGAGCCCCCAGGCGCCGAGCGTCGGGCTCTCCCAGTCGTCTTCGACGAAGCGGATGTCGTGGAGGGAGGAATCGAGGCCGATGGCGGCCAGCGACTTGAGGTAGAGGTCCTGGATGTCGTCGGGCGACGGCTTCAGGATGACCTGGAACTGGTAGTAGTGCTGCAGGCGGTTGGGGTTCTCGCCATAGCGCCCGTCGGTCGGGCGGCGCGAAGGCTGTACATATGCGGCCTTCCAGGGCTTGGGCCCGAGGGAGCGCAGGGTCGTGGCGGTGTGGAAGGTGCCGGCGCCCATCTGCATGTCGTAGGGCTGGAGAATGACGCAACCCTGCGCCGCCCAGAAATTCTGGAGCGTCAGGATGAGGCCCTGGAAAGAGTTCCTCGGGTCCATGTGGGGCGGAAGTTGCGTCATCGGGATCGGTCCGGCGATAGGTTCGCGCGGAACCTAGTGGGACCAAATCCAACGGTCAATCCAATTGGGATTGGGTCAAATCCAATTGGGATTTTCCAACTGGGGCACCATTCCCTTCTCCCCTCGTGGGAGAAGGTGGCGCGAAGCGCCGGATGAGGGGGCTACCTTGCTGCAGCTGAAACGTTGGCGTCTGTGGCTGCATCACAGCCCCCTCACCCTGCTTTTCCGCTGGACGCGGAAAAGCTGTCCCTCTCCCACGAGGGGAGAGGGGAGGCGCATGAACGCTAATCCTCGTCGCTCGGCCGGTACGTACCGTCCTTGTCGCGCTTCAGTTCGATGACGCCGGGTTGATTGCGCTCGGCTAGGTCGCGGGCGCGGCGGCGGGCGTCGTCTTCCCGGTCGAGCTTCCTGAACTGGCCGGACCAGTCGCGCCAGATTTTGCGCAGGCCGAAGAAGATGAGGCCGCCGATGAGGGCGATGACGATGATGCGCAGCAAATAGCCGGTGAGCATGTCGGTCAGAGCCCGTAGCGGGACCAGAGGGCGCGGTCTTCGAGGGCGGCGACGGCATCGGCGGCGATGGCGCTGCCCGAGAAGCCGAAACGCGGAAGCTGGAAGAGGCCGCGCTTGGGCGCGATGAGCTTCAGTTCCACATCCTTGCCGAAGCGATTGGCGAGGGTCTCGTGGAGGTCGCCCACGGCGTCGACGAGGCCGAGTTCGACCCCTTTGAGGCCGGTCCACCACTCGCCGGTGAAAAGCTCGTCGTCGCCGGCTTTGAGCTTGCCGCCGCGGCGGGATTTCACGTGGTCGATGAAGACCTGGTGGATGTCCTCCTCGAAGGTCTTGATGCGGGCAACGTCCTCGGCCTTTTCGGGCAGGAAGGGATCGAGGGTCGATTTGTTCCTGCCGGCCGTATAGAGGCGGCGCTCGACGCCGAGCTTTGCGATGGCCTCGACGAAGCCGAAGGTAGCAACGATCACGCCGATGGAGCCGACGATCGAGGAGGGATCGACGATGATCTCGTCGCCGGCGACCGCGATGAAATAGCCGCCCGACGCCGCGGCATCCTCGACGAACACCAGCACGGGCTTTTTATGCTCGTCGGCAAGGTCGCGGATGCGCTTGGAGATAAGCCGGGACTGGACCGGCGAGCCGCCCGGCGAGTTGACGACGATGGCAACGGCCGGTGCGGACCTGATGGCGAAGGCGCGCTTGAGAAGCGGTTCCACACCGGCGATGTTGAGGCGGCCGGGGCGCTGGTCGGCGGTGATGACGCCATGCAGCCGAACGACGGGAACGACCGGCACGCGCCGGATCCATCGTGACAGCCAGTTGGGCTTGCGGGCGGGCGTCTTGGCCATGCGGTCTCCTCGGTTTCCCAACATTTAGGGGGAGAGACTGCCGATTACCAGACGAGCCGCGTGCGGCCCATGAGCATGGCTTCAAATTCCGGCGAGAAGGCGCGGCCCGCTTCGCCATGGATCGAGCGGGCAGAGAGGAGCGTGAGCGGCGCGCGCGAGCCCTTGATCCCCCGCACGAGCACGCGGCCCGCCGCTTCGCCGGGGCGCGAGCAGAGCGGCAGGACGGTGACGGCGCCGAACCGCTGGCCGAAGGCGGCAAGGAGCGGGGCGAGGCCGGCGGCCGGGTAGATGAAGACGATCTCGGCGCCCGGCGCGGCGGAAGTCGCGGCGGTGCGCACCCACAGGTCGAGGGTTCCTTGCGCCATATGGCGGGCATCGGCGCGATCGGCGGCGGCACGGGTGCCGGCGGCGGCATCGAAGAAGGGCGGGTTGGCGATGACGGCGTCGTAACGGTCGGGCTCGAGACCGGCGGCGCGGCGCTCTGCGCCCCTGGCGGCGACGTCGAGAAGGATGGTCCGCGCGCGGGCCGCGAAGCCGTTGGCCTCGATGTTGGCCCCGGCAATGGCCATCGCCTCGGCGTCGCGCTCGACGAGAGTAGCGGCAAGGCCGTCATTGTGCGCGAGCGCCACGAGCCCGGCAGTGCCGACGCCTGCGCCGAGATCGAGCACCGTTCGCGCGTCGGCACGCACGGCGGCGCCGAGCACAACACTATCGAGCCCGGCGCGGAAGCCGTGGCGGGGCTGCGACACAGTGAGGCGGCCGCCCAGAAACGCATCGTGCGTCAGCGTTTGGGATTTTACTTTCCGAGCAGGCTGGTCTAGGGACACTCGCACCCCATGGCGGTTGTTGCGCGTTAGCATAGAGGCGCCCGCGGGATGGGCTCAACCGGAATTGCCCGAAGGCAATCGTGGGAACGGAATGGCGGTCTCTCTACTGACGCAGACGAGGCAGGACAGGCGCGAGAACGCCATCGAGCGGCTCCTGACGGTCACTCACGACGACATGGCCCGGGTCAACGCCATGATCCTCGAGCGCGCCGATTCGCATGTCGACATGGTGCCCGAGCTCGCCCGCTACCTGATCGAAAGCGGCGGCAAGCGCCTGCGGCCCATGCTGACAGTGGCGGCGGCCGCCCTTTTCGGCAAGGGCAACGGCAGCGCCGTCAATTTCGCCGCGGCCGTCGAATTCATGCACAACGCCACCCTTCTCCACGACGACGTGGTGGACGAAAGCGACATGCGGCGCGGCAAGCCCGCGGCCCGCATGGTCTGGGGCAACAAGGCCTCGATCCTCGTCGGCGACTTCCTGCTCGGCCAGGCCTTCATGATGATGGTCGAGACTGGGGACGTGGCGGCTCTCGCCGTGCTTTCGGCCGCTTCGGCGGCGATGGCCGAGGGTGAGGTGTTCCAGCTCGCCAAGACCGGGGACCTGACGACGACGCCCGAGGACTACGCCGAAGTCATCCGCGCCAAGACCGCGGTGCTCTTCCAGGCCGCCTGCGAGGTCGGGGCGATGGCGGGCGGCGCGGACGAAACCGGCCGCAAGGCCTTGAGCCTCTATGGCCTCGAACTCGGCAACGCCTTCCAGCTCGTCGACGACGTGCTCGACTATGGCGGGCAGAGCGGGACGCTCGGCAAGAACGTCGGCGACGACCTGCGCGAGGGCAAGATGACCCTGCCGATCATCCTGGCGCTGGCCGAAGGGTCGGACGCCGAGAAGGCGACGATCACCGCAACGCTCGGCAAGGCCGACGCCAGCGCCTTCGAAGTCGGCCAGGTGGTCGCCATCCTCAACCGTTACGGCACGCTCGCGCGCACGCTCGACAAGGCGCGCGCGCATGCCGAGGCGGCCGTGGCGGCGCTTGAAGCGCTGCCCGAAAGCGAGATGAAGGCGATCCTGGCGGACGTCGTCGAGTTCAGCGTCGGGCGGGCGTATTAGGGGCGCCTATACGCACTGCACCGGCGCGGGATACCGGGCCATCTGCTCATCGACCGTAAGCAGGGTAATGCCTTCGACGATCGCCTGCGAGATCAGGATGCGGTCGAACGGGTCCTTGTGAATGGGCGGAAGAAGGTCGATCCCAAGCGTGTGCTCGCCGGTGATCGGCAGCTCTTCATAGCCGTTGTCGAGCAGGCCACGCCTCAGCAAACGTGGATCGGCGGTGAAATTTTCGCGCCCGAGGCCGCGCTTGATGGCGACTTCCCAAAGGCTGGCGGCGCTGAAGACCAGTTCGTTCTCCGGATCTTCGATTGCGGCAAGGGCTGCACGAGGCAAGCGACCTGGTTCACCCGCCGCCCAGAGCAGAAGATGAGTGTCGAGCAGAAGCTTCACTCGTCACCACCGAACAGCGCATCGATTTCCTTTTCACCCATCCGATCGAAATCGGCGGGTACCTTGAACTGACCAGCCATGAAACCGGTCCGGCGCGGCTTGCGTGGCGTTGCAGCATCGAGCGGCACAACCTTTGCTACAGGCTTGCCAGCCTTGGCTATGATGAATGGCTCACCTTTCGCCGCTTTCTCAACGAGGCGCGACAAATGGGTTTTTGCTTCGTGGATGTTGATAGTGCGCATAGCCTAATCCAGACTTAGTTTAATGAACTTAGTTCATTTGACGTTGTCTTTCAACACATTTCGGCTTTGTGCTCTCAAGACAGATTCCGACTTGCTCACACACCTTGCGGCTGCGGCAGTATCTCAGGATGGATCCCGGCTTTCGCCGGGATGACAGCCGGTGAAATCTACGGCACGGTGTGCCGCCGCCACTACGGCGCGATCAGCGGCGCCGCGGCAACCCAGTAGTCCGGGTAGGCTTCGCGCAGCTCGTGGGCGGCCTGGTGGGCCTGGGCGCTGGAGCCGAAGAGACCGAAGACTGTGGCGCCGGAGCCGGACATGCGGGCGAGCATGCAGCCGGGGGCGTGGCTCAGCCGCGCGATGAGGCTGCCGATCTGCGGGACCATGGCGATGGCGGGGGGCTCGAGGTCGTTGCGGGTCTCGGCGAGCCAGATTCCGAGCTGGGCCGGGCGGGTCATCGGCTCGGCGATGTCGGGCATGGGCGGGTTCTCTCGCGATTGCAGCCGGCGGAAGACTTCGGCCGTAGCGACCGGAACCAACGGGTTGACGAGAACCACGTGACAGGCAGGAAAGGCCTTGAGGGGGCGCATGACCTCGCCGATGCCGCGCGCGACGAGCGGAGCGGAGATCAGGCAGGCGGGCACGTCCGCGCCGAGGCCGGCGGCGAGCGCGACGAGATCGGCGGTGGCGATTTCGGCATCGCCGAGGCCGGCCATCAGCCGCAGGACCGCGGCGGCATCGGCCGAACCGCCCCCGAGACCGGCGGCGACCGGCAGGTTCTTGGCGAGGGTTATGTCGAGGCCGAAGGGCACATGGCCGGGCCAGCGGGCGTGGAAGGCGGCGACGGCGCGCGTGACGAGGTTGTCGCCATTGCCGAGGCCCTTGCCGAAGGGACCGGTGACGGTCAGCCGGTCGGCGGCCGCCGGCACGGCGGTCAGCTCGTCGCCGATATCGGCGAAGACCATGAGGCTGTCGAGCTCATGATAGCCGTCGGCCCGGCGGCCGACGACGTGCAGGGCGAGGTTGACCTTGGCGGGCGCCGGCTGGACGAACGGCTCGGTCACTCTGTGGTGGCGTTCTCTTCGGTCAGGCCCTCGGCGAGCTTGCGGCTGGCGCGCTCGGTGACGTTGCCTTCCTCATCGACGTCGATGGCGATCTTCCACTGAAAGCGGGCTTCCTGCATGCGGCCGGCCTTCCAATATGCATCGCCGAGATGATCGTTGATCTCGGGATCGTTGGGGCGAAGCTGCACGGCGTTCTCGAGCACGTCGACGGCCTCGTCGATGCGGTCGAGCCGGTAGAACGCCCAACCGAGGCTATCGACGATGTAGCCGTCCTGGGGCTGCTGCTCGACGGCCTTCTCGATCATCTCCAGCGCCGGCTCCAGGTTCATGCCCATGTCGACCCAGGAATAGCCGAGATAGTTGAGCACCTGCGGCTGGTCGGGATTGAGCTCGAGCGCCCTGAGGAAATCGGCTTCGGCGAGCTCCCATTGCTTGTTGCGCTCATAGGAGATGCCGCGCACGTAGTAGAAGCGCCAGTCGGCCGGGCGATTGCCGCCCGCAAGCTCCAGGGCCGTGGTGTAGGCCTCGACCGCCCTGTCGTACTGCTCGTCGTAGCGCAGGATGTCGCCGAGGACGGAAACGGCGTCGAGGTCGTCCGGGCTGGTGGCGACGATGTTGGACAAACGCCGGATGGCCTCGGGCCGGTCGCCCATGGAATCGAGGTTCTGCGCCATACGCACCACGGCGGTCGGTTTCATGGCCGAACGGACGGGAATGGTGTCATAGACCTTGTTGGCCGCCTCATGCTGGCCAGCCTGGTCGAAGATCTGGCCAAGGGCGAGCGAAACCACGTCGGCGCCCGGATCGAGGTAGAGCCCGAGGCGCAGGAAGACGAGGGCAAGGTCACGGCTGCCGTCGCGGGCGAGCGCCACGCCGATGCCGTGATACATCTCGGCGGCGCCGACCTGGACGTTGGAGGCGAACACCCCCGGACGCTGGCCGGAATCGACCGCGTCGGCGACGAGCGCCACGACCGGATGGGCGAGACCCTGGGCCTCATAGGCATCGAGCACGTCCTTGGCCTCGGCGAAGCGCCCGGCATTGGCGAGGATGCGCGCATAAACCTCGACGATGCGCGCGACCAGCGGTTCGGCGTCATAGGCCTTGCCGGCAAGATCGATGGCGGCCTGCGTGTCGCCGGTGGCCTCGGCCATCAGAGCGCGGTGGAAGACGAGGAAATCGGCAAGCCCGTCACGGCCCAGCCGGTCGAGCAGGGCGTCGGCCTCGCCGGTCTTGTTCTCGCCGACCAGCGCCCAGGCGCGCAGGACCGTGCCGGTGATGGCGGTGAAGGTGCCCTGCTTCAATTTTGCGAGAATGGCCGAGGAGGCGGCATAGCGGCGCTCCTTCAAGGCCTGCGTCGCAACGACCAGTTCGGCGAGCTCGTGCTTGGGATCGAGGGTCAAAAGGTGCTTGGCGACATCGGCCGCGCGGCCGATCTGGCCGTCGATGGCAAGGCCGATGAAGGCGCGCTCGACGAGAACGGGATTGTCCCAATCCGCCTCGGCGGCGGTCATGAAATGGCGGGCCGCCTCATCGGTGCGCAGGTCCGCCATCGCCTGCTGGCCGGCGAGATAGCTGCCGCTGGGGCTGCGCTGGATGAGGGAAAGGAAATCCCCCACTTTCGTCTGCGCCACGGCGGGGCTCGCGACGACGAGGGCGAACGTCAGAAGCAGCGGACGCGCCAGATGGCGAAGAAAAGTGGTCACGAGGTTTCGGTCTCCTTGTGCATCGCGGCCAAGCCGGCGCGAAGCAGACAGTGCTGCAAAGATTGTCGCTTTTGCGGCTGGCTCGCAAGTGCGGCGTGGCCAACCGGCGCTCACAATCCGCTGTAGTTGGGCCCGCTGCCGCCCTCGGGGGGCACCCAGGTGATGTTCCGGGCCGGATCCTTGATGTCGCAGGTCTTGCAATGCACGCAATTGGCCGCGTGGATGCGAAAGACCGGCTCGCCCCCCTCCCCGGCCATCTCGTAGACGCCGGCGGGGCAATAGAGGGGGGCGGGCTCGCCGTAGACCGGCAGGTTGCGGGCGACCGGCACCGAAGGATCGGCGAGGCGCAGGTGCACCGGCTGATCCTCGTCGTGCGAGAGATTGGCGAGAAAGACCGAGGAGGCCCGATCGAAGGTGAGGCGTCCGTCGGGGCGCGGATACGTGCGCGGGCGGACAGCGGAGATCGGCTTCAGCGTCTCGAAGTCGCGCTTGACGTGGCTCAGCGTGCCGAGGGGCGAGCGGCCGAAGATCGCCTGCGTCCACATCTCGATGCCCGAGAGAAGGACGCCGAGCCTGTTGCCGAAGCGGCCCCATAGCGGCTTGACGTTGCGCACGGGGCTCAGCTCGGCCTCGATGCCGGTGTCGAGCACCTTGCGCTCGAGGCTTTCGATCCGGTCATGAGCGCGTCCGGCAACGATCGCCTCGCCCACGGCGTCGGCCGCGCCGATGCCTGAGAGGATGGCGTTGTGGATGGCCTTGATGCGCGGGGCGTTCATGAAGCCGGCCGAACACCCGATGAGCGCGCCGCCGGGAAAGGCGAGCTGCGGGATCGACTGCAGGCCGCCGGACGTGACGGCGCGTGCGCCATAGGAGAGGCGCGTGCCGCCGTCGAGGAGCGCGGCGACGTAAGGATGCGTCTTGAAGCGCTGGAACTCGTCGAACGGGGAAAGGGTCGGATCGGAATAGTCGAGATGGACGATGAGGCCGAGGTACACCTTGCGATCGTCGGCATGATAGAGGAAGCCTCCGCCGGAGGTGGCGTTGTCGAGCGGAAAGCCGAGGAAGTGCTCGACGCGGCCGGGCTGGTGCTTTTCCGCCTCGATCTGCCAGACTTCCTTGAGGCCGAGCCCGTACTTCTGCGGGCTGCGGCCGTCGGCCAGCCCGAAATCGGCGATGAGCGCCTTGGCGAGCGAGCCGCGGGCGCCTTCGGCGATGAGGGTGTATCTGGCCTCGAGAGCGATACCGGCGGCATGGCCGGGCTTGGGGTTGCCCTGCCGGTCGAGGCCGAGATCGCCGGTGATGATGCCGCGCACCTCGCCTTCGGGGCCGGTCAGCACGTCGACGGCGGCGGTCATCGGGAAGATATCGACGCCGAGGCCGGCGGCCTGATCGCCGAGCCAACGGCAGAGATCGCCGAGGCTGAGGATCACGCCGCCATGGGTCTTCATCTGCGGGGGCAGCAGGGCAGTGGGGAATGCGAAAGCGCGGGTCGGCGTCAGGACGTGCAGGCGGTCCTCGAAGACATCCGGACCGACCGGAGCACCCTTGAGGCGCCAGTCAGGAATGAGCGCATCGAGGCCGGCCGGGTCCATCACGGCGCCCGAGACGATGTGGCCGCCGATCTCGGCGGATTTTTCCACCACCGTCACGGCGATGTCGGGATGGCGCTGCTTGATGCGGATCGCCGCGGCCAGCCCAGCCGGACCCGCGCCGACGATGACGACGTCGGTCGATAGCGCTTCGCGGTTTCCTGCCTCGGCCATGGTGGGTTTCCGGTCGAAATCGAGTGGGGTTCACTAACAAACCACCAGTGGAATGGCGAGCCTGTTGCAGCAGATCCTCCGCCATCCTATATTGGCATATGCCAGCAGCATATGCTATGGAGACTACCGTGTCGCAGCCAAATGCCAGAACAGTGCGCTTGTTTCGTAACGGACGGAATCAGGCTGTGCGCATCCCCGTCGAATTCGAGTTACCGGGAGACGAAGCTGTGCTGCGTCGGGACGGAGAGCGGCTGATCCTCGAGCCTATACGCAAGAAGGGATTGGCCGCATTGCTTGCAAGCTGGGATGAGCGGGGGGTGGATTTCCCCGTGGTGGACGATCCCGCAGCGAATCCCGAGACGATCTTTTGAGCGAACGCCCCTACTTTCTCGACACGAACATCGTTTCCGACCTGCTGCGCAATCCGAGGGGCAGAACGGCATCGGCAATTCTGACTGCCGGCGAGGACAACATCTGCATCAGCGCTATCGTCGCCAGCGAACTGCGCTATGGGGTGGCGAAATCGGGCTCGACGCGGATCGCCAACATGGTCGAGGAACTATTGCGGGAAGTGCCGATCCTCGCCTACGAGCCGCCAGCCGACAGGCACTATGGCCGCATCCGTGCCGAGCTCGAGGTCAGAGGAGAGCTGATCGGGGGCAACGACATGCTGATCGCTGCACAGGCGCTGGCGCACGACCTGATCCTCGTTACAGACAATGTCCGGGAGTTCGGTCGCATCAGCGAACTCACAATTGAGAACTGGCTGCGCTGACGCCTTCGCGCAGTCGTGCTAGAACCTCCTCATGCTTCCCGACCAGCCGCTCAACCCGGACGACCTGATCTCGATGCTCGAATGGTATCGGGCGGCCGGGGTCGACGTGCCCGTTGGCGAGGAGCCGGTCGACCGGTTCGCGCAACAGAAGGCGGCGCGGGCGGCGATCAGCGAACGGGCGCAGGCGGCAGCGCCCTCCCCTGCCCCCCAGACCCCGCCTCCGCCGGTGATGGAGGCCTCGCTCTCATCCGACCCGGCGGAAGCGCGGGCGCTCGCGGCGAGCGCGCAGACGCTCGATCAACTGCGCCAGCTCCTCGACGGCTATAACGGGTGCGGGCTGAAGTTCCGGGCGACACAGCTGGTCTTTGCCGACGGGAATCCGGACGCCGAAATCATGCTGATCGGGGAAGCGCCGGGCGGCGAGGAAGACCGGATCGGCCGGCCCTTCGTCGGGCGCTCGGGGCAACTGCTCGACCGGATGCTGAAGGCCATCGGGCTCGATCGCACCAGGGTCTATATCGCCAATACGGTGCCCTGGCGCCCGCCCGGCAACCGCGCCCCGACGCCCGAGGAAATGGCGCTGTGCCTGCCCTTCCTCAACCGGCAGGTGGAGCTGGTGGCTCCAAAGATCATCCTCTCGCTCGGCGGGCCGGCGACCAAGACCGTGTTCAACACCGACACCGGCATCCTCAAGATGCGCGGCAAGTGGGGCGAGGTGATGCTGGGCAACCACAAGGCGATGGGGCTGGCGACGCTCCACCCGGCGTATCTTTTACGCACGCCCTCGGCCAAGCAACAGGCCTGGTGGGACATGCTGGCGCTGCAGGCGCGGGCCGAGGAGATGGGGATCGTTTCCGGCCCATCCGAGAGCTAACCACAATCCGCGCGGCAAACCGATGGCGCCGTTCGTCATTTTTCGGACGACAAAGCAGTTGCCCGCAATGAAACCATCCCAGCGCTGCGAACTTGTAGAAGAACGATAGTTCTCTGCTAAATCTCGGGTGGCGTTGTGTTCGGTTTCGTTATCAATCCGCCGGTGTTCTTCGGCTCGGTCCTCATCGCCGGCCTCTTCGTGGCAATCGGAGTTCTTTTTCCGGGACAGGCAGAAACGATCTTCGGAGCGCTGCAGGGATGGGTGCTGGCGAATTTCGGCTGGTGGTACCTGCTCGCCGTGGCGATTTTCATCGGATCGGTGATCCTGTTTGCCGCGAGCCGCTTTGGCAGCCTCAAGCTCGGACCCGACGATTCCACGCCCGACTTCCACTACCTATCCTGGGTCGCCATGCTCTTTGCAGCGGGCATGGGGATCGGGCTGATGTATTTCGCGGTGGGCGAGCCGATGACCCATTTCGCCGCCCCGCCGGAAGCCGAGCCCCTCACCATCGCCGCGCAACGCCAGGCGATGAGCGTAACCTTCTTCCACTGGGGCCTACACGCATGGGCCATCTATGCGGTGGTGGGCCTGTCGCTCGCCTATTTCGGCTACCGCTACAATCTTCCGCTCACCGTGCGTTCGGGCCTCTACCCGCTGCTCAAGGACCGCATCAACGGGCCGATCGGGCATGCGGTCGATATCTTCGCCATCTGCGGAACGCTCTTCGGCATCGCCACCTCGCTCGGTTTCGGCGTGCTGCAGATCAATGCCGGCCTCAGCTTTCTGCTCGGGGTGCCCAACAGCGCCATCGTGCAGATCATCCTCATCGCCGTCATCACCGTCGTCGCCACCATCTCGGTGGTCACCGGAGTGGACAAGGGTATCCGGCGCTTGAGCGAGCTCAACCTGGTCGTTGCCATCCTGCTCATGCTTTTCGTGCTGGTCGTAGGCCCGACGGCGCAGCTCCTGCGGGACTTCGTGCAGAACATCGGCTTCTATCTCGATTCAATCGTGCTGCGCACCTTCAACATCTACGCCTACGAGCCACGCCCCTGGATCGACGCATGGACCCTCTTCTACTGGGCCTGGTGGATATCTTGGTCGCCGTTCGTTGGCATGTTCATCGCCCGCATATCGCGCGGACGCACGGTGCGGGAGTTCGTGATCGCCGTCCTCTTCGTCCCGGCCGGCTTTACGTTCCTGTGGATGACCGTCTTCGGCAACACCGCCCTGTTCGTCGACACGACGCTTGCCAACGGGATGTTGTCCGCGGCAGTGGAGAACGACCTTTCCGTCGCCCTGTTCCAGTTCTTCCAGTACCTGCCGTTTCCTGCCGTCACCTCGACGCTTGCCGTCCTGCTGGTCGCAGTATTTTTCATCACCTCGTCGGATTCCGGCTCACTCGTCGTCGACACGATCGCGGCGGGGGGCGAGACGCAGACGACGGCGCTCCAGCGCGTGTTCTGGTGTGCCCTCGAGGGACTTATCGCAGCCGTTCTTCTCCTCACCGGAGGCCTGGCCGCGTTGCAGTCGGCCACGATCGCCACGGCGCTCCCGTTCTCGCTGATCATGCTTGCGCTGATCTGGGCGCTGTTCAAAGGCATGCAATCCGACGTTGCGCAGCAGCAATTCGGCCAGGCAGGCCTTGCCCCGCAAGCTCATCCGGCCACCGGGCTCACTTGGCAGCGCCGGCTGGGCCTGATGCTCAACGCACCGACCGAGAAGCAGGTCACGGGTTATATCGCCGATGTCGTCACGCCGGCGCTTCAGAACGTAGCCCAGGAGCTTCAGCAGCGCGGGCGCACGGCGACCGTCTCGCATGAAGACGGCGAGCACTCCGTCTCGCTGACGGTTCCCGCCAGCGGGGTACGCGATTTCGTTTACGGAGCGCAGCCGGCCGCCCATCGCCTGCCGGCGTTCTCCGCGCTCGAGGCGACCCAAGTAGACCAGCGTTTCGAGGCCCGTACGTTCTTCAGCGACGGCAGCCGCGGCTATGACCTGATGGGCATGACGCAGGAGCAGGTCATCTCGGACGTGTTGGCGCAGTTCGACCGGTACTTGCAGCTCGTCCAATCGCCGGAAGCTTCGCTTCTCATCGGGGCACCCGAGCATGTGCCTGAAGCAGGGTCCTGAATGCCAAATTCCGGCTGCGAGCGCCTCAGGCTCCGTTCAGCCTTCGACTGGACCCAAAATTAACGGTTCTGCCGCAATTTAGGCCCGCTTGGTCGACAAACAGGCGCAACCGACCGTTTACTCTCGTCGTTTGGCGGTGGGGAGTCGCCCTGGGGGAGCGACTGGGGGAGGACTACCGGGGACGACATGGCTTCCGTCATCAAAATCTACGCGCTCTTTCTGGGCTCGGCCCTGCTCATGTTCGGCGGGGGACTGCAAGGCCTGCTGCTTTCGGTGCGCGGGGCCGAGGAGGAGTTTTCGCTGCTGGCGCTCGGGCTTATCGGCACGGGGTGGTCGGTGGGGTTCGTTGCCGGCTCCATCACCGTGCCGATGATCGTGCGCAAGGTCGGGCATATCCGCGCGTTCTCGGTGATGGCGGCGATCGGGACGGTGACAATCCTTTTGAACCTCCTCTGGATCAACGACGTCGGCTGGATCGTGCTGCGCGCGCTTTCGGGCTTCTGCTTTGCGGGCGCGGCGATGATCGTCGAGAGCTGGCTCAACGAAGTGGCGGACAACCGCAGCCGCGGAACGATCTTTTCCATTTACGTGACCATCAACATGGCCGCCTCGACGCTGGGGCAGATCGCCATGTCGGTGACGGGCACGGCCGGCTACATCCCCTTCGTCGTCGGCGCCATCAGCTTCATCTGCGCGGTGCTGCCGACGGCGCTGACCTCGAGCCCTCAGCCAAAGCCCCTGAGCTCGGCCAAGCTCGATATCGGCCTCCTCTACCGGACCTCGCCAGTGGCGGCGATCGCGGCGTTCTCGTGCGGCATGGCCAATGGCTCGTTCGGCACGCTGGCGCCGGTCTATGGCTACGAGCAGGGGCTCGACGCCTCGGGCATCGCGTTCCTCTTCGCCATCGCGGCGATCCTCGGGGCGATGGCGCAGATTCCGGCAGGACGCCTTTCGGACCGGATCGACCGGCGGCTGGTGCTGATCGGGCTTGCGGGCTTTGCGGCGGTGGTCGGCTCGCTGCTCATCCTCATCAATCCGGGGCCGGGCGTGATCATGTACGTGCTGTTCGCCGCTTACGGGTTTGCCGCCAACCCGCTCTATGCGGTGGCGGTGGCGCACGCCAACGACTTCGCCAAGGAGGGCGAGTTCGCCAAGATCGCCGGCGGCATGCTGCTGATCCTCGGCATCGGGCTCGCCATCGGGCCGGCGGTCGCATCCATACTGATGGGGATGCTCGGACCAGTGGCGCTCTTCGTCATTACGGCGATATTCCATGGCGTGCTGGCGCTGACCGCATTCGCGCGCATGCGCATACGCGGCCCGGTCGACGCGGCCGAACGCGCCCCGTTCCGCCCGATGGGCGGAGACCGGCAGGTGACGCCGGAAACGGTTGCACTCGATCCGCGGGCTGATAGTGATGAGGCCGAGACCCGCGACGAGGAGGCGAGGCCCGCCAATGTTCAAATCGGCACTCAACCCTGACCGCCAGTTCGTGCCGCTCTCGATCGCGGTGATTGCGGTCTCCGACACGCGTACGCTCGAGACCGACACCGGCGGGGCGTTGCTGAAATCGCTGCTGGAAGCGGACGGGCACACATGCGCGGCGCGCGTGGTGGTGCGCGACGACATCCAGCAGATCCGGGCCGCCGTGCAGGGATTCGTCGCCGACCCGCAGGTCGACGTGGTGCTGACAACCGGCGGCACCGGCTTTTCCGGCCGGGACGTGACGCCCGAGGCGATCGAGCCGCTGTTCGACAAGCGCATGGAGGGCTTTTCCGTGCTCTTCCACCAGTATTCGGCGACGACCGTCGGCACCTCCTCGCTGCAGAGCCGGGCGACGGCCGGCCTCATCGGCACGACCTTCGTCTTCTGCCTGCCGGGCTCGCGCGGCGCCTGTCGCGACGCCTGGGAGGGGATCCTGACCCACCAGCTCGACTACCGGCACAGCCCGTGCAATTTCGTCGAGCTGATGCCGCGGCTCGACGAGCGGTGAGGCCGGTCGTCGAGCAGGCCGGGCTCGTTGGCGAACTCGAGCGACTGCTCGGCGGACCTGTGACGCTGACACCGGTTTCCGAGGGCGAGGAATCACGCGCCTTCGGGCTTTCGGCGGACGGCGAAGAGCTGATCCTGCGGGTGCATCCGACCGGCGACGGCTACGCCAAGGACGCGCTCGCGGCGCGCAGCTTCGGCTCGCCTGCCCTGCCGATCCCGAAAGTCGTCGACTACGGCATTCTGGATGCGGGGCTCCACTATTGCCTGTCGCAGCGGGCTGCCGGGCGCACGCTGCAGGACCTCGACACACCGGAACTCGGCCCCGTGCTGGAGCCGGTGGCGCGGGTGATGGAGGCGATGGCGCAGGCCGATGTCGGCTCGATCGGCGGCTGTGGACCGTTCGATGCCGAAGGACACGGCGAACACGAGAGCTGGCGCGCCTATCTCCTCGCCATTGGCGATCCGGCGGAGTGGCGCAGGGTCTGCGGCGGCAACGTGCCGGAGAGAATCACGCATCTTCTCGATCGGGCCTCCACGCTCGCCGGTCAGTGCCCCGAGACGCGCGGGCTCGTGCACGGGGATTTCGGCTCGAACAACGTGCTGGCCGAGGGCGGACGCGTCACCGGCGTCATCGACTGGTCGGAGGCGATGGTGGGCGATCCGCTCTACGACACCGCCAACATCTTCTTCTGGCGGACCTGGCTCGACTGCATGGAGCAGCAGGCCCGGTTCTTCGAGCGCAAGCGGCCGGAGTTGCTCATGGACGCGAGGCTTGCCTGCTACCAGTTGCGGATCGGGCTCGAGGTGCTGTTGGAGGCCATGTCCGATGGGGACGAGCGCGTTGCAGCCTGGGCGCTGAACCGTTGCGAGGCGGTGGCCGCGGGCCGGTAACGGCAAATGTTCTTGTTATGTTCTCATGCAACTGTTAGATTCTCCTGACCGTTAACCCAAGCGAGATTCGTCGGCCGGTCGGCTGCAGGAGAACACGATGGCCCTTTACCAGGCCCCGTCTTTCGAGACTCTGGAAAAGCTCAGCCGCAGCCGCGACGCGGATTTGACGCGGCGCGAGCTGGTCGATCCGCAGCGCATCCGCGGGCGCGGCGCGCAGTCGAACGCGGTGGGGCGGTTCGAGAAGCATGCGCGCGAGGGGTTCACCGACGGCTGGGATATCGTCGAGGCGCTGCCCATGTTCGAGACCGTCGAGCACATCGAGCGGGCGCGCACCATCATCACGCGCAACGACAGCCCCGATATCGGGTTCGACCGGTCGATCAACGCCTATCGCGGCTGCGAGCACGGGTGCTCCTACTGCTTCGCGCGGCCGACGCATGCATATCTCGGTCATTCGGCGGGCATCGAGTTCGAGCGCGACATCTACGTCAAGACCAACGCCGTCGAGGCGTTGCGGGCGGAGCTGGCGGCCAAGAGCTATCGCTGCCGGCCGATCGCCATGGGCACGAACACCGATCCCTACCAGCCGGCCGAGCGCAAGCACAAGCTGACCCGCCAGATCCTCGAGGTGCTGCTGGAAACGCGCCATCCGGTGCTGATCACCACCAAGTCGGCGCTGATCGTGCGCGACCTCGACATCCTTTCGGAAATGGCGCGGCTGGGGCTGGCTGCGGTGACGATCTCGGTGACCTCGATGGACCACAAATTGAGCCGCAAGATGGAGCCGCGCGCCTCGAGCCCGGCGCGCCGGCTGGAAGCGATCCGGCTGCTCGCGGAAGCGGGCGTGCCGGTCTCGGTCAATGCCGCGCCGATGATCCCGGCGATCAACGACATGGAGCTGGAGCGCATCCTCGACGCGGCGGCGGCGCAGGGCGCGACCGGGGCGGGCATGATCCTGGTGCGGTTGCCCAACGAGGTGCGCGACATCTTCCGCGAATGGCTGCTGCGGCACTTCCCCGACCGGGTGCGGCACGTGCTCTCGCTCATCCGCGACACGCGCGGCGGGCGCGACAACGACCCGAATTTCCACTCGCGCATGCGCGGCGAAGGCCCCTATGCAACGCTCCTGCGGCAGCGCTTCGAAATGGCGCGCGAACGCTACGGCCTCAACGGCAAGATGCGGGCGTTGCGCACCGATCTCTTCACCCCGCCAAGGGTCGAGAGCGATCAGCTCAGCTTGTTCTGAACGGCACGGCGACAACTCCGGCTGTCATCCCGGCGAAAGCCGGGACCCAGAACACGCCTGCGAGGCGGGTTTGATGCGACACCTCGTCACTCACGAGGATGTTCCCGCACAAGCGGTATATCCGTTTCGGACCCGCACCTGCACTGTTTACTGGATCCCGGCTTTCGCCGGGATGACAGCCGTTGGGGATATCGGATTGTTCTAGTTGTAATCCTCGACCCGCCTTGCATAGGCGTCCATGAAATCGAGGGAGGCGAGGACGCCCTGCATGGAGAGGCGAATGTCGGCGAAGGCGTCGGGATCGTCGCCGGCGAGCGGGACGAGGAGAGTGGCGGATGCCTTCTCCTTCATCGCCGCAATGAGGGCGTCGCGCTTGGCGGGATCGGAGACGAAGTACTGGTTGATGGTGGTGTAGCGCGTCTCGAGGTCTGTGCCGTAGGAAAAGAGCATCGGCGGCTCGCTGCCGAAGCGGATGCTCAGCGGGCGGGTACGGTCGAAGCTCGTGCCACCGTTGGCCTGGTCGGAGAAGGCGACATCGAGCTCGCCGTCGAGCCGGTTGAGGACGAGGGTGAGCTTGTAGTCCGGCTGTCCCGCCTCGTTCTGCCCGGCGCCGGTCGAGGCGAAGCAGGAGACATAGTAGTAGCCCGCCGAGGCGTTGCCCTCCTCGATGGCGTCCGGACAGACGGCCAGCCAGTCGCGGTTGTATTCGCGCCACTCACCGAACGGGTGGTGGAACGGTTCGCCGGCGGCCTGCCCCGCGGCGAAGAGGGCAGCGAAAGCGGCCAGAAGGAACGGTACGCTGTGTTTCATCGAAATCATCGCGTGCTCACAATCTGGAAAAGCCTATACGAGGACTTGCCCGGACGGGAGCCCGATTGCATGCTTTGGACATGCTGTTCGAATCGACCGAGACCGCCGGCCCCGACTATTCCCATGAGATGGAGGCGAAAGCACGCGGCGCGCGCATCGTTGCCGGGGTGGACGAGGCCGGGCGCGGGCCGCTCGCCGGGCCCGTGGTGGTTTCGGCGGTGGTGCTCGACGCCACTCGCATTCCCGAGGGGCTCGACGATTCCAAGAAGCTGACCGAGGCGCGGCGCGAGGAGCTGTTCGAGGAGATCGTCGCCGGAGCGCATGTCTCGGTGGTCATTGCCCCGCCGACGATCATCGCGGAACGCAACATTCTCGGGGCAACGCTCTGGGCGATGCGCAAGGCCGTGATCGGCCTCTGCGTGACGCCCGACCGGGTGCTGGTCGACGGACGGGACGTGCCGATGGGCCTGCCCTGCGAAGGTCTGGCGCTGATCGGGGGCGACGGGCGGAGCGTCTCGATCGCGGCCGCCTCGATCGTCGCCAAGGTGACGCGCGACCGCATGTGCCGGATCATGGATGGCGACGCGCCGCTCTTCGGCTTTGCCAGCCACAAGGGCTATTCGAGCCCGGCGCACATGGCCGCGCTCGCGCTGCACGGGCCCTGCCGGCACCACCGCGAGGACTTTGCGCCGGTGGCCGAGGCCTACCGCAGGCTGGCGGAACCATCTGTCGCGCAAGCGGTTTAACCTTTCGCTAACCTACTGAATTCATGTCGCTTTAACCCTAACGCGCTACAAACGTAGCGTAGTTTTGCGTTTGGGGTGAGTGCATGTTGCATACCGCGCGTACGGCCTTTGCGGCCGATGCGGACCACGGGAAAATCCTGCCGGTCGACACCATTCTCGTCGGCGATTGCGTCTCCCACATGAATGCCCTGCCGGCGGGTTCGGTGGACCTGATCTTTGCCGATCCGCCCTATAACCTGCAGCTCGAACAGGGCCTCACGCGCCCGGACCAGAGCCGGGTCGACGCGGTCGACGACGACTGGGACAAGTTCGAGAGCTTTGCCCATTACGACGTCTTCACCCGCGCCTGGCTGACTGCTGCCCGGCGGGTGCTGAAGCCGGACGGGGCGATCTGGGTCATCGGCTCCTACCACAACATCTTCCGGGTCGGCTCGGCGCTGCAGGACCTCGATTTCTGGCTCCTCAACGACATCGTCTGGCGCAAGGCCAACCCGATGCCGAATTTCCGCGGCACGCGCTTCACCAACGCGCACGAAACGCTGATCTGGGCGGCGCGCGGGCAGAGGAGCCGGGTGACCTTCAATTACGAGGCTATGAAGCTTTCCAACGACGAGACGCAGATGCGCTCGGACTGGCTCTTTCCCATCTGCACCGGCGCCGAGCGCCTGAAGGACGGGAACGACGAGAAAGTGCACCCGACGCAAAAACCCGAGGCGCTGCTCTTTCGCATCCTCAATGCCACGACTCGGCCGGGCGACGTCGTGCTCGACCCGTTCTTCGGCACCGGCACCACCGGGGCGGTGGCCAAGAAGCTCGGACGGCACTTCATCGGCATCGAGCGCGAGGACGCCTATGTGGCGGCGGCACTGAAGCGGATCGCGGCGATCAAGCCGGGCGCGCGCGAGGCGGTGGCGGTGACGACGCCCAAGCGCAAGGAGACCAAGGTGCCGTTCGGCTCGCTCGTCGAACAGGGACTGATCGCGCCCGGGGCGCAACTCTTCGACGCGCAGAGACGTTTCTTTGCCATGGTGCGGGCGGACGGCTCGCTGGTCAGCGGTCCCCACCAGGGCTCGATCCACAAGGTCGGCGCCCTCTTGCAAGGCGCGGAAAGCTGCAACGGCTGGATGTTCTGGCACCACGACCTGGACGGGCGCGTCGTCCCTATCGACGAGATGCGTAGCAGCATCCGCGCCCAACTGGATCTGCTCTCCGCCTGATTTCGACCTCCAATCAGTCAGGCTCACTGCCGCCGGTTAAGCCCGGCGGCTTTTCTTTTTGGGGATGGTGCTTCTCACCGGCTGTCATCCCGGCGAAAGCCGGAACCCGGTAAACGGCGCAGCTGCGGGCTTTCGTGCGGAAACTAGGCACCCACCGAGTCATCCCCGTGAAAGCGGGGATCTCTGTTTTGAGGAGGCGTCATGGGGGAAAACGGGGGTTCCCGCTTTCGCGGGAATGACCCCTGGGAGGGGGAGGGCCGTGCGAGAACCGTTCCGCCAGCGTGTACTGGATCCCGGCTTTCGCCGGGATGACAGCGGTGAGGATGGTGGACCTAAACGCCGACCGCAGCGAGCACTTTTCTAAACAATGTCGGCAGCGCCTCGCGGCCGGTGGCGCTGGGGTCGGCCCACCAGCCTTCGGTGAGGGCGGATGGGTCCGGCACGATGGCGGACCACACCTCCAGCTCCAGCCGGAAGTGGGTGAAGACGTGGACGACCTGCCCGTGGTGGCGCCAGTCGGCGGAGACGGGATAGTGCGGGGCAGGCAGGGCGCCGGTCCACTCGGAGGTCGGCACCTCCGTCATTTTCGCCAGCAGCCCCTTGTCGGGGCGGGTGCGCAAATAGACGTCGCCGTCACCATCGCGCATGACGAAGGCGTGGCCGTAGCGCACGGGGCGGTCGGCCTTGGCGGCCCTGACCGGGAAGGTGAGCGGGTTGCCGGTGCGGGCGCCGGCGCAGCCGGGCTCGAGCGGGCAGAGCATGCAGAGGGCCGAGCGCGGGGCGCAGATGGTGGCGCCGAGGTCCATCAGCGCCTGGGCGAAATCGCCGGCGCGGAGCGGGACGAAGCGGGCGAGCGCCGCGCGCAGGTCCTCCTTGGCTTCGCGCACGGGAACGGACAACGCGTGGTAGCGCGCCAGCACCCGCTCGACATTGCCGTCGAGCACCGCCACCCGCTCGTCGTGGCAGATGGCGGCGATGGCGGCAGCCGTATAGGGGCCGATGCCGGGAAGGGTCAACAGTCCCTCGGCGGTATCGGGGAAGACGCCGGCGTGCTGCTCCACCACCGCCTCGGCGCAGGCGTGGAGGTTGCGGGCACGGGCGTAGTAGCCGAGCCCGGCCCACTCGACGAGCACAGCCTCGAGCGGAGCGGCGGCGAGGTCGGCGACGGTCGGCCAGAGCTGAGTGAACCGGGCGAAATACTTGCCGACCGCGGCGACGGTCGTCTGCTGCAACATGACCTCGGAGAGCCAGACGCGATAGGGATCGGGCTTGACGCCCCCTGCCCGCGCCTGCGGCGGCACGCGCCAGGCAAGCGTGCGCGCATGCCTGTCGTACCAGGCGAGCACGGCGGCGGCATCGAGGGGGCGTGGGGCGGAGAGGTGAAGCATGGAGGCGAGATAGGCGGCAACTTTGGCGCGATTGCAACGCATTTCGCGCTCGTCGCGCGCTCAGCAGCCCCTCACCCGTCGCTTCGCGCCGACCTCTCCCCGGAGGGGCGAGGTGAAGATGGTGGTTGTTCCGGCTCCAATCGAAAGCTGGGGACTTCGAAACCTTCGTCATGCACCGTCACAGCGTTCCCCCGCCCCTCCGGGAGGTGGCCGGAGCGAAGCGGAGGTCGGGTGAGGGGCGCTTCACGTACAGCCATGCCGATGCTAGAACCGGCCCATGGCCAAGGCAGAAGCAGAACCCAAGCGTCGCAACCGGACCGTCGGCGTCGCCGAGGCGCTGGGCCGCACGCTCGACCCCTTCCTCAAGAAGCGCGGGTTCGCCAGCCGCGATATCCTCGACCGCTGGGGAGCGATCGTGCCCGTGCCTTATGATACGGTGACGTTTCCCGAGCGGCTGGCGTGGCCGCGTGGTGAAAAGAGCGCCGAGGGCGCAACGCTCTACCTGCGCTGCGCGCCGGGACATGCGCTTGCCGTGCAGCACGAAGGTCCCAGGATCGCCGCGGCGGTCAACCGCTACTTCGGATACTTCCTCGTTTCCGAGGTCCGGCTCTCGGCCGAACCGTTCAGCCCCCATTCAGGCGGAAAAGCCGACAAGGGCCACAAGCCGAGCGAGGCGACGCGTACGAAGGTCGACGGCGCGCTCGCTCAAGTCAACGACGACGATCTGCGCGACGCGCTACGCGCCCTTGGCCACGCGGTACTGGGCAGGTCGGACAACAAGAGCGGATAGACTGTTCACCCGCGTTTGATTGGCGCGCCCACTTGCGGCCAATTTGACCGCGTGTAGTGTCGCCGCAGAAAAAATGGAGTTCCATCCCGTGAAGATCACCCGTCGCGACACCCTTATCCTTGCCGGCTCGGCCACGGCACTCGGGCTTGCCGGCATCGGCCCCGCCGCGGCGGCCGAAGGCGATACGATCGACGTCGCCAGGCTGATGGCGCCGGCCGGCGGGCTCGAAGATCACGTGCTCGGTGAAGAAGCGGCCACCGTGACGGTCGTCGAATACGCCTCCCCCACCTGCCCGCACTGCGCCAACTTCCACAACAACATCTACCCGCAGTTCAAGACCGACTACATCGATACGGGCAAGATCAAGTACATCCTGCGCCCGTTCGTGCGCAACGTGCTCGACGCAGCCGTGTTCATGCTGGCGGAGGCCGCGGGCCCGGACAGCTACTACAACGTCATCGGCACCTATTTCCGCAGCATGGAGACCTGGGCCGCCTCGCAGACGCCGCGCGATGCGATCTTCGAGATCGCCACGCAGCTCGGCTTTACCCAGGAAACCTTCGACGCCGCCTTGACGAATCAGGAACTCTTTACCGCCATGGAAGCCGTGCGCGAACAGGCGCTCAACGAGTTCGGCCTGACGGGGACGCCCACTTTCTATATCAACGGCAAGAACCTGACCGGGGACAAGACGCTTGAACAACTGGCGGCGGAAATCGACCCACTGCTTGCCTGACGCTTCCAATAGGACGGCAGGGCGAAAGCACCTGCGCCAAGAACGCACCCCGGTTTACACCGGGGTGTCGGTTTTTGGAGGCGCACGATGAAGTTTACCCGCCTCAAGCTCCACGGGTTCAAATCCTTCTGCGACGAAACAACGCTCATGATGGAGCCGGGGCTGACCGGCATCGTCGGGCCGAACGGGTGCGGCAAGTCCAACCTCGTCGAGGCGATGCGCTGGGTGATGGGCGAGAGCTCCTACAAGGCCATGCGCGCCGCGGGCATGGACGAGGTGATCTTTTCGGGCGCATCGAACCGCCCGGCGCGCAATACCGCCGAAGTCACGCTCGTGCTCGACAATGGCGACCGCACCGCGCCGGCGGCCCTCAACCATTCGGACGTGCTGGAGGTGACCCGCCGCATCGAGCGCGAGGCGGGCTCGGTCTATCGCGTCAACGGCAAGGAAGTGCGGGCGCGCGACGTTCAACTGCTCTTTGCCGACGCTTCGACCGGCGCGCATTCGCCCGCGCTCGTGCGCCAGGGGCAGATCGGTGAGCTGATCGCGGCCAAGCCGACGCAGCGCCGCGCGCTGCTGGAAGAGGCGGCCGGCATTTCGGGGCTGCATTCGCGCCGGCACGAGGCGGAGCTGCGCCTAAAAGCTGCCGAGCAGAACCTGGAGCGGGTCGACGACGTCATCGCCCAGATCGAGCAGCAGCTCGAAACGCTCAAGCGCCAGGCGCGGCTTGCGGTGCGCTACCGTTCGCTCTCGGGCGATATCCGGCGGGCCGAAGCGACCCTTTATCATATCCGGTGGGTGGCGGCGCGCGTCGCCGAGAAGGAGACCGAGGCCGAGCAGGCGCGACTGATCCGCACGCTTGCCGATGCAACCCATGCCGAGCGCGAGGCACAGAAGACATCCGACGCCGCCGACGCCGCCCTGCAGCCGCTGCGCGACAGGGAAGCGGCGACCGGGGCGGCCTTGCAGCGGTTGACGATCCTTGCCGAACAGCTCGAGGAGGAAGCGCGGCGCAACAATCAGCGGCGCGCCGAATACGAGAATCGCCTCAAGCAACTCGCCGCCGACGGGCAGCGCGAGCGCGAGCTGATCGCCGAAAGCGAGGGAACGCTTGCCGGTTACGCAGAGGAGCGGGCGCGACTGACGGGCGAGGGCGAGGCGGCGCAGGCCGAGTTCGACGCGGCGCGACAGGACGCGGTAGCGGCCCGCGCGGCGGTCAGCGAAGCGGAAATCGTGGCGCGCGAGGCCGCCGAGCGACACGCGCAGGTGCGCGCGCGACGGGCGCAGGCGCAGCGCAACGCCGAGGAAGGTGCGGTGCGGGTGGAGCGGTTGCTGAAGCAGATCGCGGACGTCGCCCAGGAAGCCAGAACCGTCACCGAAAAGCTCGACGCCGACGAGACACTGGCGCAGAAGCGCGCGGCGCTGGACGCGGTGCAGGCGGCGGTGATCGCGGCGGAGGCCGAGGCATTGGCGGCCGAGGAAGCGACGGGCGAGGCACAAGGCAAGCTCGATGCGGCGCGCCCGAAGCTGCAGGAGATCGAGGGTGCGCTGACACGGTTGGAAGCGGAGGCCGCGACCCTTGCCAAGATGCTCAATGTCGGCACCAGCCTCTGGCCGGCGATCGCCGACGAGCTGAAGGTCGCCTCGGGCTACGAGACGGCGCTCGGCGCTGCGCTCGGCGACGACCTGGAGGCCTCATCGGACGGCGGGGCGCCGATGCATTGGTCGGCGAGCCTCGACGGCCACGACGATCCGCCGCTGCCGCAGGGCGCCGAACCGCTGTCGCGGCACGTCTCGGGCAGCGCGCTTTTGAAACGGAGGCTCGACCAGATCGGGCTCGTCGGCAAGACGGTGGGGCCGGAACTGATGCGGGCGTTGAAGCCCGGGCAGCGCCTCGTGTCGCTGGAGGGCGATCTGTGGCGCTGGGATGGGTTCGTGTCGGCGGCCGACGCGCCGAGCGCGGCGGCGCAACGCCTGGCGCAACGCAATCGGCTCAGCGAACTCGACGAGGAAATCACCCGCATCCGTGGCGAGCGCAACGCCTGGAAGCGCGACGTCGAGGCGCTGACGACGACGCTGGAGGCGGCGCGCGCCGACGAGCGCGGCAAGCGCGAAGCCTGGCGCACGGCCCAGCATGCGATCGGGGCGGCGCAGACCGAGGTCGACAAGGCGCAGCGCGCCATCGGCGACCTCGCGACCCGTAAGAGCGCGCTGGAGGAAGCGCAGGCGCGCCTCGCCGCGAGCCTGGCCGAAGCAGAAGCAAGCAAGAGCGAGTCGGAGAGCGCGCTCGCCGAGGCCGGGGACGAGGACGACACGGGCGCCGAGGCCGAGAAGGCGCAGACCGCGCTTTCGGTCGCGCGCGAGCGGGCCGACCAAGCACGGGTCAAGCTCACCACCTTCGAAACTGCGGCTCGTATGCGCTCGAGCCGGCTCGAACAGCTCGAAAAGGACGGCGCGGCCGTTGAGCGCCGGCGCGAGGGCGCGACGCGGCAGATCGAGACGCTGGAACTGCGCGAGGGCGAGATCCGCACCCAGCTCCAAGCGCTCGATGCGACGCCCGAGAGCTTTGCGGCGCGGCGGACCGAGCTCGACCACCACATCGAGGATGCCAAGATCGCCCACAAGGCGGCGAGCGATTCCCTGTCCGTCGCTCAGACCGGGTTCCGCGAGGCGAGCAACGGCCTGAAGACCGCCAGCGAAGCGCTTGCCGGTGCGCGGGTCGAACTCGGGCGCATCGAGGAGCGCCTGAAAGGCGTCATCGCGCAACGCCAGCAGATCGAAAAGCAGGTCTCCGAGCAGCTCGGCATCCCCGCCAACCGCACGCTCGAGGTCGCCGGGATCAAGCCGGAAGAAGCCCTGCCCGGCGAGCAGGCGACCGAGCAGCGGGTCGAACGGCTGAAGGCCGAGCGCGAGCGGCTGGGCGGCGTCAACCTCTCGGCCGAGAAAGAAGCCGAGGAAACGCGCGAAAAACTCGAGACCATGGTCAAGGACCGCGACGACCTCATCGAGGCGATCGCCAAGCTCCGCCAGGGCATCCAGAGCCTCAACCGCGAAGGACGCGCGCGGCTCTCGGAGGCGTTCGAGAAGGTCAACGCGCATTTCCAGGAGCTTTTCACCACGCTTTTCGGCGGCGGCACGGCGGAACTGACGTTCGTCGAGAGCGACGACCCGCTGGAAGCCGGGCTCGAGATCATCGCCAAGCCGCCGGGCAAGAAGCCGCAGACGATGACGCTCTTGTCGGGCGGCGAGCAGGCGCTGACGGCGCTGAGCCTCATCTTCGCGGTCTTTCTCACCAACCCGGCGCCGATCTGCGTGCTCGATGAGGTGGACGCGCCGCTCGACGACGCCAATGTCGAGCGGTTCTGCAACCTCCTCGATTCCATGCGCCAGCGCACGGACACGCGCTTCCTCGTCGTCACGCACAACCCGATCACCATGAGCCGGGTGGACCGGCTCTTCGGCGTGACCCAGGCCGAGCGGGGCGTCAGCCAGCTGGTTTCGGTGGACCTGACGACGGCAGAATCCTTCCGCGAAGCCTCCTAGGAGGCAAAGGGCGGTGTGGACAGCATGCCGCACCCCCTCGCTAAGGCCAAAACCACAATGTTTTCATAATGTTATGGTTGCGGCGCGCGGCTTGACACCCAAAACGCGCCCCCTTATGTTGCGCGCGACTTGAAAGGGCGGCCCGGAATACTAAAAGGGACCCGCCGGACAGGGGGAGCAAGCGGTATGAACGAGCCGCGCGACACCGGACGTCCGGAGGGCAGCGCCCGCGGCGAGACGCGCGACCTGGCTTCGCGCATCGCAGCCGCAAGGAGGGACCACGAGGCGGGCGCCAACAGAGCATCCGAACGAGGGTCCCCGGAGATGACCGGTCTGGCGCGCGGCATGCGCATCGGCACCGAGTTCGTCGCCGCGATCCTGGTCGGTGCGGGCCTCGGCTATCTCATCGACCTGGCAGCGGGCACCAGCCCGTGGGGCTTGCTCATCCTGTTCGGGATGGGTTTTGCCGCAGGAATAGTGAACGTCATCCGAGCGGTGGCGGAAATGAATGCCGCATCGCCTCCCCCGCCCGACGCCGATCTCGGCCCGGACGCGGAAGACGAGGAGCGGGAAGAGCGTTGATGGCGACGATAAGGGGCACGCGACTTGGCCGGTACTGATCCGATCCACCAGTTTGTCATCACGGACATCTTCCCCATCGCCACCATCGGCGGTGACGGAACCGAAGGCAGCGGCATCCACCTGGCCTTCACCAATTCGGCCCTTTTCATGGTGGCAACGGTCGCCGTGATCTCGCTCTACCTGATCCTCTCCTCGAGCGGGAAGCGCCTGATCCCCAATCGCGTGCAGCTCGTCTCCGAGCTCGTCTACCAGTTCGTCGCCAACATGGTGCGAAGTTCGGCGGGCACGGAAGGCATGAAGTTCTTCCCGCTGGTGTTCTCGCTCTTCACCTTCATCTTCATCGGCAACATGTTCGGCATGGTGCCCTACTTCTTCACCTTCACCAGCCACATCATCGTGACCTTCGCGCTCTCGATGCTGGTGTTCCTGACGGTCATCATCTACGGCTTCGTCAAGAACGGCCCGAAGTTCCTCAAGCTCTTCGTGCCGGCGGGCGTGCCCGGCTACATCCTGCCCATCGTGACGCCGATCGAGGTCATCTCGTTCCTCTCGCGTCCGATCAGCCTGTCGGTTCGTCTGTTCGGCAACATCCTGGCCGGTCACATCACGCTCAAGGTCTTCACCGGCTTCATGGTGACGATGATCCCGCTCGGGTTCCTCGGCGCCGCAGGCTCCATCCTGCCGCTGATCATGGGCGTCGCCATCACCGGCCTCGAATTCCTGGTCGGCTCGGTTCAGGCCTACGTCTTTGCGGTCCTGACCTGCATGTACCTCAACGATGCGATCCATCCCTCGCATTAACACCGTTCAACCCACCGGATCAGGGCGGGTGTCCCGCCTGACAACCCGCTCAAACGAAAACCTCTGAAAGGACTACAAAATGGAAGCTGAAGCCGCAAAGTTCATCGGTGCCGGTATCGCCTGTTTCGGCATGGCGGGCGCCGCGATCGGCGTCGCCAACATCTTCGGCAACTTCCTCTCGGGCGCCCTGCGCAACCCGTCGGCCGCCCCCAGCCAGTTCGGTAACCTGATCTTCGGCTTCGCCGTGACCGAAGCTCTCGGCATCTTCTCGTTCCTGGTTGCCCTGATCCTGCTGTTCGTCGCCTAATTCCTTAGGCGCGCACAATCACGGCGGCCGGGACGCGTTCCGGCTGCCGTTCATTTGATGCCGCACCTTCGCGCGGCGCACGAACGATCCGGCGAGTGACAAAATGGCAGGCCTCATCGTAGCCCAAGCACAGGAAGCCCCGGCGGACGCCGAGCACGCGGAAACCCCGGTCGAGGCAGTCGGCGACGAACTGCATACGGCCGAGGAAGAGCTGCACGCAGCCACCGAGCTGCATGCGGACGACCACGGCTCGGGCGTCTTTCCGCCGTTCGATCCGGCGACTTTCGGCTCGCAGCTCCTGTGGCTGGCGATCACCTTCGCCGCGCTCTATCTCCTGATGAGCAAGGTCGCCCTGCCCCAGATCGGCGGCATTCTCGCCGACCGCAAGGCGCGGGTCGACGCGGACCTCAAGGCGGCCGACGAAAGCCGGCAGAAGACGGACGCGGCCATCGCCGCCTACGAGGAAGCGCTCGCCAGCGCCAAGGCGAAGGCGCAGGGCATCGCCAGCGAAACCCGCGACGCGATCGCCGCCGACCTTGCCGCCAAGCGCGCGGCCGTCGAGGCGGACCTGTCGGCCAAGGTCGGCGCCGCCGAGGCCAGCATCGCCGGGACCAAGACCGCCGCCCTCGCCCATGTGGACGAGATCGCCGCCGAGACCGCCCAGGCGGTCGTCAGCCAGCTCGTCGGCGAGGCATCGCCCGAGGCGGCGCGCTCCGCCGTCGCCAAGGTCAAGGAGTAACCGATGTACCTGCCCGAGTGGATGGACAACTCGTTCTTTGCGCTCGTCGCGCTCATCGTCTTCCTCGGCATCGCCGTCTATTTCGGTGTGCCGCGCATCATCGGGCAGATGCTCGACAAGCGCATCAAGCAGATCGGCGACGAACTCGACGAAGCCAAGCGCCTGCGCGAGGAAGCGGCAGCGCTTCTGGTGGAGTACGAACAGAAGCGCGTCTCGGCTGAAAAGGAAGCCGAGGAGATCGTTACCGCCGCCAAGGCCGACGCCGAGCGGATGACCGCCGAGGCGCAGACCGCGCTCGAGGACATGATCACCCGCCGCACCAAGGCCGTCGAGGACAAGATCGCCCAGGCCGAGGCCCAGGCCGTCACCGAAGTGCGCTCGCGCTCGGCGGACCTCGCCATCGAGGCAGCGCGGGTGATGCTGACCGACCAGGTCGCCAAGAAGGGCAACAAGCTGGTCGAGGAAGCGATCAAGGATGTCGGCAGCCGGCTGAACTAGGCGGCGCCAGGTAGTGCGGATTGAAGAAGGCGGGTTTCGAGCCCGCCTTTTTGTTTTGGTCTTGAAGGTCGGGACAGGTGTGTTTGGCACCCTTCCCTTCTCCCCTTGAGGGAGAAGGTGCCCGCAGGGCGGATGAGGGGGCAGCAATGCAGCAGCCCGCTCCAGTGTGTGCGGCAGCATCGCGGACCCCTCCGCTGAACGCGGAAAATCTGTCCCTCTCCCTCAAGGGGAGAGGGGAAACGGGGCCATCGACTTACGCCCACTCCACCCAGCGGCCGTGGTAGTCGGCGCGAGCGAGGAGGCGGTCGTCGCCGTTCGGCCACAGGACGAGGCGCAGGGCGCCGCCAGGCTTCTGCCCGTCCCATTCGAAGGAGAGATGGGCAAACGGGCGCTCGGACGTCGCCCTCTTGCCTGCCTCGGCGATGGCGGCGGCGAGCCGCGTCTCGGTCTCGGGCGCGAGATACTGGCGCACGATGGTGTGGAAGAGCACGCGGACGCGGCCCGAGGGCTGTGGGCGGGCAAGCTGCTCTCCAGCCCATTCGCCCGCATCGGCATTCTCAACCCTGAGCCCCGAACGGGCAACGCAGCCGAGCGCGGTGGCAAGGCGCTCCATGCGCACGGTCTGGTCGGCCCAGACATAGGAGAGCAGGCGCTCGACGGTCTTTTCCGAGCGGGCATCGAGCGGGTTACGGTCGCAGCCGGCGCGGGCGGCGACGTACAGGGGTGTCGCCAAATCGGGCGGGCTGCCCTTCCAGTCGCAGGCGATGGTCAGGGGCGAGCGCGGATCGCCCCAGACCCGGCCGGCGCCAAGGTCATAGGCATAGCTGTCGAACATCAGGTTGAGACCGGCGCTGGAGCCGATCTCCAGGATCTCGACGGGCATCCCGGTCTGGCGGGCGATCTCCAACATGCCGCCGAGGATGATCGCCGAGCGCGCCACTTCGTTGGTCTGCGGCGGGCTGTCGAGATAGTCGTGGAGGAACCGATCGTGGCGGGCGATGGCCCCGCGCAACGCCGAGCGCAAGGCTTCCGCGTCGAAGCGGTTGGGCGGATAGTGCGTGGTCAGCACCGGCTCGCGGCCGGAGCGGGCAAGGGCATGAAGAGCGCCGCAGACACGAAGCGGCATGGCGTCCGCGCGTGTCGTTTCCAAGGGCCAGGCGAGTATCCGCCGACCAAAGGCGCTGCTGTCGTCGATCACACGGGGGAGCAGCCGGCAAAGACCGGCGGTGAACGGCGAGCCGAGCTCGTCGCAGGCCTGCGCCTGATCAAGGAAGTTCGCGAGGATCGGATGGTCGGACACGGGCGGCTCCATGCAACGCATGCTAGCCGAGATCACGCAGAGCGCAAAAAGACCTGCGCCGTCAGGCGCGCATGCGCGGCCAGAAGAAGCCGGTGCGCCGGCGGTACTCCTCGTACTGAGGACCGAGCGGGGAGTTGGAGAACTTGCGCTCCTCGCCGCGGGCGGCAAGCGTATAGACGAGAAGGATGAAGGCCAGGAACGGCAGCGTCCAGGCCGACCAGATGGCGACGGCCCAGCCGGCCCAGAAGATGAGGTAGGACGTATAGAAGGGGTGCCTCAGGTACTTGTAGGGCCCTTCCACCACGAGGCTGTCGGGGTTCTCGGCATCGAACGCCAGGCGCAGCCGCGCCTCGCGGGAGGCAAAGATCGCCGCCCAGAACAGCACCAGCCCCGCGAGCATGACGAGAAGGCCGGCTAGGATCGCGAGCACGGGCTGCTCGCCCGACCACTGAAAGTAAAGGAACGCCAGGGTGGTCACCACCACCATGACCGAAATCAGGATGGTGCCGCCGGGGACGGACTTGGAGGCGAAATGGGCCCGCAGGGACCACGAGTACTGCGCAACGACGGCAACGCCGACAATCGAGATCAAACTGTCAAAAACAAACTGCACCCTCGTCCCACTCCCCCAAATGAGCAGCCGGGCGCAACGCCCAGTGTCCCGGACCGTAGAACCGGCCTGTTGCCTTGGCAAGCAGCGAGCCCGAAGTATCGGGCCTCATGCGCAAGTAAAGCGGTTTCCGAAATGGCGCGTTAGTCACCGATTCACCATGTGCGTAGACGTGATATGGAGACTCTTCGGCCAGAATGCTTCCTTCGACGACAACGGAAGCACTGGTTCGGACCATGTCTCCCTCATATCGCATGATCGCGACGCGGCACGGCGCCGTCAGTGTGGCTGACAGCGGCGGGGACGGCTTTCCCCTGCTCATGCTGCACGGCTCGGCCAACTGCAAGGAAGTGTTCCTGGCGCAGCTGCAAAGTCCGCTTGCCGAGCGCTATCGGATCATCGCCGTCGACCTGCCCGGTCACGGGCATTCGACCAACGCGGAATATCCCGGCAAGGCCTATACGCTCGCAGGCTTTGCCGAGAGCCTAGGCGACGCCGTCGCTGCGCTCGGCGTCAAGCGCATGGCGGTGTTCGGCTGGTCGCTCGGCGGGCATATCGCCATCGAGATGCTGGCCCGCATGCCCACCATCGCCGGTCTGATGCTGACCGGCGCGCCGCCGGTTGCTCCGGGACCGCTCGGGATGCTGCGCGGCTTCCAGGCGCATTGGGACCTGCTGCTGGCCTCCAAGGAGCACTTCACCGAGCGCGACGTCCTGCGCTTCCACGAACTCTGCTTCGGCGACGACGGCGGCTCGGACATGATCGAAGCCATCGCGCGCTCGGACGGGCGCGTGCGCGCCATCGCCGTCAGCGGCATGATGCGCGGCGACGGAGCCGACCAGAAGCGGACGGTCGAGGAAGCGCTGGTGCCGATCGCCATGGTCAACGGCGAGCACGAGCCGATAGCACGGCTCGGCTACATCGCCGGGCTCGACTACCAGACGCTCTGGGACGGACGCTGCCACGTGATCGCCGGAGCCGGTCACGCGCCGTTCCGCGACCGGCCGGAGGTGTTCAACGCCCTCCTCAACCGGTTCGTGTCGGACGTCGAGGCTTACAGGCAGCCGATTCCGATGGTGTTGCCACGCTCGGCTTAGGGACTTCACACAGATTGCCGTTGGCACCCTCCCCTTCTCTCCTTGTGGGAGAAGGTGGCGCGAAGCGCGCGATGAGGGGCAGCAATGCGACACCCCGCACCCGTGCGTGCGGCGGCATCGCAGACCCTCACCCTGATTTTCCGCTGAACGCGGAAAATCTGTCCCTCTCCCACAAGGGGAGAGGGGAAGGGTGCCAAAGCCGCGAAGTTACTCCGCCGCCTGGGGCAGCGGATCCTTGCGCTCCCAGCGCAGGATCGGCTGGCGGGCGGCGCGGGTTTCGTCGAGGCGGCGGCGGGGGGCCTTGAGCGGCGCATCGGTGAAGCGGGCGCTGTTGCCGGCCCCGGCGTCCCCGGCAAGATCGAGCATCACGTCGCAGAACTGGTCGAGGGTCTGCTTGCTCTCGCTCTCGGTCGGCTCGATGAGCATCGCCCCGTGGACGACCAGCGGGAAATACATGGTCATCGGGTGGAAGCCCTCGTCGATCATCGCCTTGGCGAAATCGAGGGTGGTGACGCCCGTGCCGGTGAGGAACGTATCGTCGAACAGCACTTCGTGCATGGTCGGATAGTCCGGGAACGGCAGGGAAAAGACGCCTGCAAGGCGCGCCTTGATGTAGTTGGCGTTGAGCACCGCGTCCTTGGCTGCCTGGGCGAGGCCATCGGCGCCGTGGCTCAGCATATAGGTCAGGGCGCGCACATACATGCCCATCTGGCCGTGGAAGGCGCTGATGCGGCCGAGGACGTCGCCTTCGGCATGTTCGACCAGTTCGAGGCCCGCTTCGCCCTTCCTGACGAACGGCACGGGCGCGAAAGGCGCCAGCGCCTCGGACAGCACCACCGGCCCGGCCCCCGGACCGCCGCCGCCATGGGGGGTCGAGAAGGTCTTGTGCAGGTTGATGTGCATGGCATCGATCCCGAGATCGCCGGGACGCACCACGCCCATGATGGCGTTGAAGTTGGCGCCGTCGCAGTAGAAATAGGCTCCGGCTTCATGCACGGCCGCCGCGATCTCCCTCACCTGCGGCTCGAAGAGACCGCACGTGTTGGGGTTGGTCAGCATGATGGCGGCGACCTCGGGCGAGAGGGCTTCCTTCACGGCCGAGACGTCGACAGTGCCGTCGGCACGCGCGGGAATGGCCTTGACCGAATAGCCGAGGAAAGCGGCCGTCGCCGGATTGGTGCCATGAGCGCTTTCGGGCACCAGAACCACCTTGCGGTGCCCCTGCCCTTTTGCTTCCTGCGCGGCCTTGATCGCCATCATACCGAGCAGTTCGCCATGGGCGCCGGCCTTAGGGGTGAGGGCGACGGCGGCGGTGTTGGTCAAGGTCATCAGCCAATGGCTGAGGTCCTGCATCAGCTCGAGCGCCCCCTGCACGGTCGAGACCGGCTGCAGGGGGTGGATATCAGCGAAACCAGGCAGGCGCGCCATTTTCTCGTTGAGGCGCGGGTTGTGCTTCATGGTGCACGAGCCCAGCGGATAGAAACCGCCGTCGATCGAGTGGTTGAGTCGCGAGAGGCGCACGTAGTGGCGCATGGCCTCGGGCTCGGTGAGGCCAGCAAGATCAAGCTCGGATTTCCGCTCGAAGCCGCCGAGACGGCCGCCCGAGATTTCTACGTCCGGCAGGTCGACGCCGGAATGGTGGGTGTCGCCGATCTCGAAGAGCAGTGGCTCGTTGGGTAGAAGCGCAGCGCCGGTGGCATTGATGTCGGCGCCGGTGCCCGTGTGGGTCGGGCGGCCTTGCGTGTTCATGCTCATGCCAGCACCTCCTTGAGGCCCGCGACAAGCGCGGAAATGTCTTCGTCCGTCGTCAGCTCGGTAGCGGCGAGGACGACGAGGTTTTTGACCGCCGGATCGTCGGGCACGAGGCGTGAGACCGGTACGCCGGCGAGGATGCCCTGGCGGGCGAGCGCCTCGACGACTTCGGCGCCGGGTTTGGGCAGGCGAATGGTCATCTCGTTGAAGAAGGTCTCGTTGAGGAGTTCAATTCCCTTGACCTGCTCCAACGCGTCGGCGAGGGCGGACGCGCGGGCATGGTTGAGGCGGGCGAGACGGGTGAAGCCGGCTTCGCCCAAGAGCGCCATGTGGATGGAGAAGGCCAGAGCGCAGAGCCCGGAATTGGTGCAGATGTTCGACGTCGCCTTTTCGCGGCGGATGTGCTGCTCGCGGGTCGAAAGGGTCAGCACGAAGCCGCGCTCGCCCCTGGCATCGACGGTCTCGCCGCAGAGGCGGCCAGGCATCTGGCGGATGAACTCCTTCTTCGTCGCCATCAGGCCGACATAGGGGCCGCCGAAGTTCAGCGCATTGCCGATGGACTGGCCTTCAGCGACGACGATATCGGCCCCGAGCGCGCCGGGGGCTTCGATGAGGCCGAGGGAAACCACCTCCGTCACCACGACGATCAGCAGCGCGCCCTTGGCGTGGGCGGCATCGGCCGCGGCCTTGACGTTGCGCAGGTGGCCGTAGAAATCCGGCGTCTGCACGACGATGGCGGCGGTCTCTTCGTCGATCCGGTCGAGAATATCGCCCTGACCCTCCGGCGAGGCAGCGAGGCAGACGAGATCCGCATCGTCCTTGAGGTAGGCCTTGACCACGTCGCGGTAGTGCGGGTGGAGGCCGCCCGAGAGGATGATCCTGTTGCGCTTGGTCAGCCGCCGGGCCATCAGCACCGCCTCGGCGGTGCCGGTCGAGCCGTCATAGAGCGAGGCGTTGGCGACATCCATGCCGGTGATCTTGGCCACCTGCGTCTGGAACTCGAAGAGCATCTGCAGCGTGCCCTGCGAGATCTCCGGTTGGTAGGGCGTATAGGCCGTCAGCCATTCCGAGCGCTGGATGAGATGGTCGACGGTCGCCGGGACGTGGTGGCGATAGGCGCCAGCGCCGACGAAGAACGGGCCATCGCCGGCCGCATGGTTCTTGCCGGCGAGGGCGCGCATGCGCGCCTCGACCAGGAACTCGGGGCTATGGCCGGGCAGATCGACCGGGCTCTTCAGCAACGCGCCGGCGGGCACGGCGCTGAACAGGGCCTCGATGCTGTCGACGCCGATGGCGCCGAGCATCTCGGCGCGTTCGGCTTCGGAATGGGGGAGGTATCGCATGGGGAGGATGCTCTAGTTGGTTCGTGGAACGCTGAAGCTCCCCCCACCCCTAACCCCTCCCCTCCAGGGGGAGGGGGACGTATCGTGCATGTGGCAACATGTTGCCCAAAACACTGGACGGTCCCCTCCCCCCGGAGGGGAGGGCTAGGGTGGGGGAAAACTGCGTCATTTGATGTGCGCTTCGTAACCGGCTTCATCCATCAGCGTGTCCAGCTCGCCGGCGTCGCTGATCGAGATCTTGAACATCCAGCCGGTCCCGGCCGGATCCTGGTTGATCAGGCCGGGTTCGCCGGAAAGCGCGCCGTTGACTTCGGTGACGGTGCCGGAGACCGGCGCGTAGATTTCCGAGGCGGCCTTGACGGATTCGACCACCGCGGCCTCGTCGCCTTTCTTCAGCACCTTGCCGACGGCGGGCAGTTCGACGAAGACGATGTCGCCGAGCTGTTCCTGGGCATAGTTGGTGATGCCAACGGTGCCGGCGCCGCCTTCGACGGCGATGTACTCGTGATCCTCAGTAAACCGGGTGGTCATTGCTCAAGTCCTCAACGTTACTTTGTCGGTTTGCGCACGTAGCGGTGCGGCACGAAGGGGGTTTCGACGACTTCCGCCGTTTGCTGGCGGCCGCGCACGGAGACCTGCAGGCGCGTGCCGGGCGCCGCATGGCCCGGCGGCACGAAGCCGAGGGCGATGGCGCGGGCGAGCGAAGGGGCAAAGCCGCCGCTGGTGACGACGCCGATGGCGTTGCCCTCGCCATCGAGGATTTCCGCGCCCTCGCGGGCGGGAGCACCTTCGACGGTCAGGCCAACGCGCACGCGGGTGAGGTCGCCGTCGCGTTCGCGCAGGATGCGGGCGGCTCCGGGGAAATCGGCGGCCTCTCGGCGGCGCTTGGAGACGGCAAAGCCGAGGTCGGCTTCGATGGGCGAAACGGTCTCGTCGAGGTCGTGCCCATAGAGCGGCAACCCGGCCTCGAGCCGCAGGCTGTCGCGGGCGCCGAGGCCGATGGGCTTTACCCGCTCGTCGGTCAGAAGCTTGTCCCAGACGGCAACGGCATTGCGCGCATCGGCGAGAATCTCGAAGCCATCCTCGCCGGTATAGCCGGAGCGGGCGATGAGAAGTTGCGTGCCGTTCCAGTCGAACGCGCCGTAAGTCATGAAGCCGAGGTCGGTGGCGTCCGGCGCGAAACCTGCCATGACCTCGACCGCTTCGGGGCCCTGCAAAGCGAGGAGCCCGCCGCTGTCGGCGCGCTCGAGCACGGCATTGCCGGCGGCAGCCTTCGCGATGAGGGCGAAGTCGCCTTCCTTCGTGCCGGCGTTGACGACGATATAGAGCGTGCCGGAGGCGGCGATGTCGGGCGGGCGCGCGACCATCAGGTCGTCGATGACGCCGCCCTGCGCGTTGAGCAGCAGGGTGTAGCGCACCTGGCCGGGCTTCAGCCCCCTGATGTCGCCGCAGACGAGCGTTTCAACGATGGCGGCGACCGCTTCATGGTCAGCCTGCGGATCCCCCGTCGGCTGGGAGAGCCGCAGGAATGCCGGACCCATGTGGGAGACGTCGAAAAGCCCCGCATGCTCGCGGGTCCACTTGTGCTCGGCCATGATGCCGGCCGGATACTGCACTGGCAGTTCGTAGCCGCCGAAGGGCACCATGCGCCCACCGAGCTCGACATGGCGCGCGTGAAGCGGCGTAAACTTGAGATCTTGGGTTGCTGGCTGATCCATCAACTCTGGTCCGAACAAATGGCGACACTTCGCAAGCCTTGCGGCAAGCGCTCGTGCCCCCTCTGTCCTGTCACCTGAGAGATTTCCCGGAACCTATGTCCGGTTGCTCCTTCGGTGGGACGCGGCCCGAGAGCCCGTCCGCTTTCCAGAGTTCAAAAAGACTGCGGTCCTTTTGCCTGAGAGTTTCCGGGGCGGTTGCTCCTTCGGCGCTGGAAGACCAGTCTCTCCCGCAGTTGCCGGCACCATGGGGGAGAATTCCTGCGGCGTCAATCGGGGCCGCGAGGATGTGCACGGGGACTGTAGCGCTTACCCGCGCGTGTCGAAGCCAACCCAGATGGTGATGCTCTCGCCGCCGACATAGGGGATCGAGACGTTCTCGACGACCCGGACGAACTGGCCCGACTGACCGGGCGGGGTGATGGCGACCGCGATGTCGTACTTTTCGGTAAAGACCGCCTGGCCGTCGCGCTCGACGGCAAAGCGCACCGGTGCGTTGACCGAGGTCTGGCTGCCCGCGGGCCCGAGCAGCACGCGGCCACTGACGCCCATGTTGACGCGGATCTGGCCGTTGGAAACGGTGCAGTTGCGGGTCACCTCGTCGATGACGCCCTGATACTGCAGCTGGTTCGGATTGACCTGCCCGCCGGCGTAGCGGAACATCGCCTCACCGCCATTGCGGACCCGGATGGGCGGACATTCGGTGGCGATGGCCGGCATGGCGCTGGCCTGGGCCTGCGCGATCTGCTGCTGGCTGGGCGTGGCGTTGACGAGATTGACGTCCGCGGTCGAGGCGCCGCCACCGCCGAACATCGATCCCATCGAGCAGCCGGCAAGGGCGAGCCCGGCAAGGCCTGCAACCAGGCCGCGGGTTCCGGCCGACACGATCGCGCTAAAGGGCATCAACCTCAATCTCCTCGCGAGTCTCAAGCTTTGGCGGCTTCGAGCGCCATCAGAATCGCCGGCGCGCCGCTGGCGTTGACCCCTGGCGCATCCTCGATGAACAGGGCCTGAACGACGCCGTTCTCGACGATCATGGCCGAGCGCTGGTAGCGCTTGCCCATGCCGTTGCCCGACATGTCCTTGGCGACGCCCAGCGCCTCGGCGAAAGCCGCGTTGCCATCGGCAAGGAACGCGATGTCACCGAGCGCCTCGCTCGCCTCACCCCAGGCCTTCATGACGAACTGGTCGTTGGCCGCAGCGCAGACGATCCTGTCGACGCCGGCGGCGCGCAGCTTTGCCGCGTTGGCCAGAAACCCCGGCAGGTGATTGACGTGGCAGGTGGGCGTGAAGGCGCCCGGCACCGCAAACATCACCACCCGGCCTTCGCCAAGCACGGCGTCGCTCGTGGCATCGCTGATGCCCTCGCCCGTCACCAGCTTGACGGGAACAGACGGTACGGCCTGGCCGGGTTTGATCATTGCGACGTCGTCCTTGTCTCGGGCATTTGCCGGGCGAGGCGCCTCGCCGGCGAGCCCATGTTCACGAGCATGTCCTTCGGATATGCGGCTTTGTCATGGCATGCAAGGCGCGATGACGGATTTGCCCCAAGCGCTCAGTCGGTAATGACGGTTCGGGTCACGCTGTAGGCCCCCGTCTGCGTGCGGAAGACGAGTTCGATGGAACGGCCGGCGAGCGCCTTCGGGTCAACCTCGTCGAGAAGCGGCAGAAGCGTGCGGCCGGACACATCGGGCTGGGCGGCGCCCAGAAGCGGCGAGCCGTCGGCAAAGGCGCCGATGAGGTCGGCGGGGACGCGCTCTCCCTCCCCTTTCTCGACCGCGAGCGCGCGCGCCTTGCCGTCATAGCGCACCTCGCCAACCGGCAGATCGGGATCGGACCACTCGATCGGAGCCAGCGCCACGGCCTGGCGCAGGCGCAGGCGATTGCCGGCGTCGGGCACCCGGGCGGCGAGCGGCAGCGAAAGCGCCGCAGTGACGGGGATGCAGATATCCGAGCAGACGCCCAGGAGCGCCTTCAGCTCCAGGTGCGCGGCCTCGTCCTCGACCGTCAACTCGACGGGCAGCACGGTCGGCCCGTAATAGACGTAGTCGACATAGCCGCCGGCGGTCTCGACGGTCGGGTACGGCCAGAGAATGCTCGGATCCCGGACGCCGCGCGATCCCGAGATGTCGATTTCGGTCGGAATTCCGGTCTCGCCGGGCACGCGCCAATAGGTCTTGGTGTTCTGCGGCATATCGATCTCGAGGCCGACGAGCATGCGCCCGTCCGCCTCCACTTGCCCGCTGCTGATGAGACGAACGGAGACGTGCGGTGCGACTTCCTGCCAGCCGGTTTCGCCCGCGGAAACGGCGATCGGCAGGCAAATGGCAAGGAAGACGGAAAGGAGGGAACGGCGCATGGCGCGCATTTAGCCCCGAGGAAGATGAAGAAACAACTTCCGATGCATCAGGCCTTCGTGAGGGCGATCAATTCGCCCGTGGCGGGATTGGCAGGGGGGACGGGCACGCCTAGACTGACGGCATGGACACTCTCGAAGGACAATTCCTGGTGGCGATGCCCGACATGGGCGACGAGCGCTTCGCCGAAAGCGTGATCTACCTCGTCGGGCACAACGCGGACGGGGCGATGGGACTGGTGATCAACCATTCCTTCGCCGAGATGAAGTTCGGCGACATTCTGGAGGAGCTGGATCTGGGCGATCCCGACATGATCATCCGCCTGCCGGACTCGATCCGCGAGCGGCAGGTGCTGCGCGGGGGGCCGGTGGAGCGCGGACGCGGGTTCGTTCTGCATTCGCCGGACTACTCGAGCCAGAACACCTTCCCGACGCCGAGCGGGATATGCCTCACCGCAACGCTCGACATCCTCAAGGCCATCGCCTTCGGACCGTCGCCCAAATCCTCGCTCTTTGCGCTCGGCTGCTGCAGCTGGGGGCCGGGCCAGCTCGACAGCGAGATGCTGCAGAACGGCTGGCTGACCACGCCGTTCTCGAACGAACTGCTGTTCGAGGTGCCCTACGACGAGCGCTACGACACGGCGCTGCAATCGCTCCACATCACCCGCGCCAGCTTCAGCCAGGACGCGGGGCACGCTTAGGGGCTGGCCGCATTTCGGCTGATGCTGGCCTGCAAATGCCGCGTTTCTGCGCTTCCGGGCAGCCTACCACCGCATGTCATCCCGGCGAAGGCCGGGATCCAGCCCTGACGTTGTCCACGCGCACGGGAAGAGCAACCGTGTTCTTCCGGCCCCGTTTCACACACCTTGCGGCTGGCGATGCATCTCAGGATGGGTCCCGGCCTTCGCCGGGATAACATCGGTGAGGTTGATGAGCTGGCGCCAACACGGCACCCCGCCCACTACCGCGCCAGCTGCGCCTGCAACTGCTTGCCGAACTCGGCCGCGCTCATGGCGGCGCCGAAGGCGAAGCCCTGGGCGAGACGGCATTCGAGGGTGCGCAGGCGCTCGATCTCGTCGAGGGTCTCGACGCCCTCGGCAATCACCGACAGATCGAGTTCGCTGGCGAGCGCAACGATGGCGCGGATGATCGGGCCCTGCGTGTGGGCGACGCCCTTGGTCTCGTTCAACTGCACGAAATCGGCCGGAATCTTGATGGTGTCGACCGGGAAGCGATGCAGGTAGCTCAGCGACGAGTGGCCGGTGCCGAAATCGTCGAGGGCAAGCCCGAGCCCCATGTCCTTCAAGGCGGCGAGCATGTAGGCCGAGTGCTCGGGATTGGTCATCACCTGCGACTCGGTCAGCTCCAGTTTCATGTGGCCGGCGAGCGTCTTGTTCTGCCCGACGGTCGAGCGGATGTCGCTGAGGAGCGTTTCGCTGGCGAGCTGGGTCGGTGACAGGTTGACCGAGACGAAGAAATCCTCCGGCAGAGTGGGCATCACTGTCAGCCAGTCGCGGGTGTGGAAGGCTGACTGCTCGAAGGCGATGCGCCCCAGCCGGTCGATGAGGTTGGCGCGTTCGGCGAGCGCGATGAACTCGTCGGGCGCCACGAGCCCGCGCGTCGGGTGGTTCCAGCGCATCAGCGCCTCGGCGCCGGCGATCTTGCCCGAGAGGATGTCCATGATCGGCTGGAACTCGACCTGCAGCTCGCCCTCGTTCATGCCGCGCACGAGGTCTTCCTCGTTGGCGCGGTTGTAGGCGCTGATGGAGCGGGCGGAGGCGCGGTACGCCTCTATCCGGTCGCCACCGAGACGCTTGGCGTAGAACATGGCGAGTTCGGCGTCGCGCAGCACGTCGGCGGCGGCCGCGGGATTGGAATCGTAGATGGTGACGCCGATCGAAGCGGTGAGCGTCAGGTCGCGGTCGCCGAAGTTGAACGGGGCTTTCAGCGCCTTACGGATCTGCTCGGCCATCTCGGCGATCTTGCCGGCGGTCTGCTCGGAAGCGAGGATGACGGCGAACTGGTCGCCGGCGATGCGCGCGACGGTATCGAGCGGGCGCATCAGGCGGGCGATGCGGCGCGAGACGGCGAGCAGCACGCTGTCGGCAGCCGACTTGCCGATGCGCTCCTCGAGCTCGACGAAGCGGTCGAGATCGACCAGGAAAACGGCCGGCTTGACGCCGTTGGGCGTGCGGGCGCGCACCAGCGCGCGTTCCAGCCTGTCGAGGAAGAGCTGCTTGTTGGGCAGGCCGGTGAGGCTGTCGTGCACGGCATCGTGCAGAAGGCGCTCGCGCGTGGCGCGATCTTCGGTCACGTCCTGCAAGGTGCCGACGATGCGGTTGACCTGGCCGTCGCCGCCGAGCACGGGCTTCACGCGCATGCGGAAGGTGCGGTAGCTGCCGTCGTGGGTGGCCACCCGCATGTCGGCCGAGACCTTGCCGCGGCGCAGTTCCACCAGCGTATCGAAGGCGGTGCGGAAGCGGTCGCGGTCCTCGGGGTGGACGCGATCGAGCCAGCGCTTGATGGCGCCGCGCAGCGCCCCGCGCTTCTCGCCGAGGCGCACCGCGAGCTCGTCGGAGACGGTGACGCGGTCGCGCTCGATGTTCCAGTCGAAGACGAAGTCCCCCGAGCCGGTGAGGGCGAGCGCGCGCCGTTCGACTTCGGAGAGCGTGCCGATGGTCACCTGCCCTTCGGAGAACGCGTGCTGCACCGCCGTAAAACCCAAAAGCATGACGATCAGAACGAGACCGCCACCAATCGCGGGCTGGGCGACATCGTTGGTGACCTGGCCTGAAATGACGAGGAAGCCGTAGAACAGCCAGGCGATGACGATGATCCAGGTCGGCACCAGGAGCACGGCGCGATCGTAGCCGCGCAGCGCCAGCAACAGGATGAGGAAGAGCCCGGAGAACCCGAGCAGCACCAGCACGAGGCGCGAGATGGTCGCGGCGATCTCGGGCTGGAAGAACGCGAACGCGAAGAGCGCCAGGAACAGCGCGCCGAGCCCCAGCGCCAGGTGGATAAAGCGCAGGTGCCAGCGATGCAGGTTGAGATAGATGAACAGGAACCCGGCAAGGGTGGTGGCGATGCCCGCCTCCGCCGCGGCGCGTAACGGTGGCAGGGCGCCGGCCGGCAGACCGAGCAGCCGCCCCATGACGCCGAAATCGATGAGGAGATAGGCGAGCACCGCCCAGGCGAAGGCGGCCGTCGCCGGGAAGACCCCCCTGCCCTTGACCACGAACATGATGGTCAGGAACACGGCGGCGAGCGAAGCGACGCCCAGCACCACGCCGCGGAACAGCGTGAAGGAGTTGACGTAGTCGCGATAGGCGTTGGGCTGCCAGAGATAGAGCTCGGGCAATTCGCCGCTATCGAGCTCGGCGACGAAGGTGACGGTCGCGCCCGGATCGAGGGTGATCTCGAAGACGTCGGCCTCGGGATCGGCAAGGTGGACAGGGCGAATGCCGGCGCTGGGTGTCAGCGCGCGGATGCGATCGTCGCCGAGGTCGGGCTGGAAGACGCCGGAGCCCGGCAGGCGGAAAAACGGGGCCACGAGCAGGCGTTCGATCTGCTGGTCGCTCTCGTTGCGCAGGGCGAAGAGCGCCCAGGACGGATTTGCCTCGGGCGCGCTCGCCAGGACCTCGATGCGGCGGATGATGCCGTCTTCACCGGGCGCCGTCGAAAGCTGCACGCGGCCGTTTTCGCCGGGCTCGATGTCGATGGCTCCGGTCAGATTGACGGCATTGATATCCGGCGGGACGGTGATGACCTCGAACGCGGCGGCTGGAAGCGAGGAGAAGATGACGGCCGCAAGAACGGTTGCGAGGGCAAGGAGATGACGCATTCGAGGCGGTTATATCCTGCGGTGGGCTTCAATGTGACGTTTGAGCGGCTTGTCAGAGCGCAAGATGTCGCAGCGCGACGCCGCCGTCCTTTTTATGGGTCGTAACCGGCAGGACGGTGCATTTGGTAGCGAGGAATGGCGGCTGCGACAAGCTCGCGAGAGTGTTGCAGATCAGCAACATGTGCAAAATGTGCGCGGCCCCGAGGATTCGTTCAGGGAAGCCCGCAACCCAGCGGGGGAAACTACCGGTACAAAAACGCCATGATGCGCGGCGCCTGGTCCGGCAGGAAATGGTAACCGTCCTCGATGAAGTACACCTGTGCGTGCGGGGCGGCGCGTTGCAGCCTCTCCTTGGTGTCGCGGGAATCGAGGAGGACATCCCGTCCGCCGACGATGGCGAGGATCGGCATGCGCAACCCGCCGAGTTGGGCATCGGTAAGCCGGGGAATGCTGAGGACGCGCGGCTTGACGGCCTGCTCGACGCTTTCCATCAGCTCGGAGAGCGGCTGCACGCCTTCCGGCGGTGGTGGTGGGCCGAATACCAGTTCCCACATCCTGCGCCTACCCCACCTGCCCAGCAGAAGCAGCGGCAGCGCCTTCACGAGAAAGTTCTTCTGGCGGCCGATCCCGGCGGGACAGACCAGCGCCAGCGCGCTGACCTTGGCGGGCCGCTTGCTGGCGTAGTCGAGCGCCAGCCAGCCACCGAGCGACGTGCCGACAATCGCGGCGCGCTCGAGGCCGAGGCCCTCGAACACGTCGTCGAGCCACAGGGCGTGGGCGTCGCCAGCCAGATCAGGCCTGACTCTGGCGCTGAAACCAGCCTCGCCGATCATGTCGACAGCAAACACTCTATAGGTCTTCGCCCACAGCGCGATATCGGGCAGCCAGGCGGCAGAGTTGGCCTGAGAGCCGTGGAACAGGACGAGTGGCGGTCCATTCTCCGGCCCGCAGGCCAGGACGAATGTCGAGCCCTGACGGGTCGGCAGATGCAGCTCGGCTTTCGGGATGGGCCAGCGGTCGAGGACCTGCTGGTACCGCGCCTCGACAACCGCTGCTGCTTCGGCGCTGCGATAGACGGCGTCGCCCATCACCGGCCTCTCTGCTGGAGCTGCATCAGCTCCAGGAGCCTTGCGACATCCGACGGACTGCCGATTACAACCAGCTTCATGACGCCGGCGAGCGGATCGAACGCGGTCTCGAGATGCAGCGGAGGCGTTTCGGCATCGCCAGAAAGCGCCGCGGCATGGAGGAAAGTCGCGATGCGTTCCGCTCCGTCGACGGAAGACATCGGGATGTCCACGATGCATGTCGCGCGAGCGCCGGCAGCGGTTTCGGCCCTGCCGCTCGCAATGCCGGCAAAGGCATCGAGGTTGGCGCGCACGATACGGTAGGACTTGCCGACGCGCGTTGCCGGCAGCCGCCCCTCGCGGATGTAGCGCAGCACGGTCTTTGGATGCAGGTTCAACTGCTCGGCCGCCTGCTCGACCGTAACCAGGCTCTCGGACATACAATCGCTCCTTATTGATCCTTATCAATCCATAATATATGGCATTATATGGAACAATAGGGAACTATGCAAACATGACCAAGGATGCTGGCGGCGAGATGAAGCACCGGTTGCGCGAAGACCTGAGGGCGGCAATGAAGGACCGGCGCTCCATGGAGGCGAGGGTCATTCGAGTGCTCATCGCGGCGCTCGACAATGCCGAAGCCCCGCCAGCGCACGCAGGGCAGCCGGCACAACAGCATGACTTCCACGAGGGTTCAGCGGAGGCTCAACGACTCCTTCTGGGCAGCGCCCGCGTGCATGAAATCCTGCTGGCGGAAATCAATGAGCGCGTGCACGCGGCTGGGGAGTTGGAGCGCCTCGGTATGATGGATCGTGCGGAGACGCTACGGGCGGAGGCCCTGTTCATAGAGCGCTACGCGGAGCAGTGAGGCTCGGGCTGCGTCAGGCCCAGCGGCCGCGCCCGAGGCGCAACTGGTCGTAGCGCTCGCGGGTGAGGCCGAAGAGGACATGGTCTTCCCAGCGCCCGTCGATCTGCAGGTAATGCTTGGCAAAGCCTTCCTCGACGAAGCCGTTCTTTTCGAGGACGCGCCGGGACGCGGTGTTGCCGGGCAGGAACGCGGCGTGGATGCGGTGGAGGTCGAGGGTGTCGAAGACGAAGGGCACGACGGCGGCGACCGCTTCGGTCATGATTCCCCTGCCCGCATGGGACTGGCCCATCCAGTAGCCGAGGTTGACGAACTGGGCGGCGCGGCGGCGGATGTTGGAGAGCGTGATGCCGCCGGCCAGCTCTTCCCTGCCCTCGCCGATAAGAAAGATGAAGAAGGAAAAGTCGGTGCCGTCGAGCGCTTCCTGGCGAGCGCGGCGCACGCGCTGGGTGTAGACGCGGCGAGCGAGGTCGGCCTCCGACCAGCGCGGTTCGAAGGGCTTCAGGAAATCGCGGCTCGACCGGCGCAGCTCGTACCACGGCTCGTAGTCGCGCATTTGCGGCAGGCGCAGCAGGACGCCCCTGCCGCGCAGGACTGGCGTTTCACCGGCTACCGACCACGGCCAGAACATGGTTTCATGCTCCGGATGGCACAGTCGACCCAAGTCTCCACCGGGTCATTCCCGCGAAAGCGGGAACCTCTGTTGGCACAATCGCTCTCTTGAAACGGAGGTCCCCGCCTTCGCGGGGATGACCCGGTGGATGGAGCGTCATCGTGCAATTCCTCCCGCGCCGCCTCAGCGCCGCAGCGTCGCGCCGATGCTCGAGGCGTCGGGCAGGCCGGCGATGGGGCCGATGCCGGCAAGAGAAATCTCGCTGGTCGAGAAAATCTGCTCGGCGATGTCCTTGACCCGCTGGGCGGTGATGCGACTGATGCGCTCGACCGTCTCCTGCAGCGCGATGGGACGGCCCCAGAGGATCTGCTGGCGAGCGAGCTGGCCGGCGCGGGCCGAAGGGCTTTCGAGCGACATCAGGAGCCCGGCGCGGATCTGGTTGCGCACACGCACGACCTCCTCGTCGGTAATGGTCTGGGTGGCGCGGCGCAGTTCGTCGACGACGACGGGCACGAGCGCGCCGACCTCCTCCTCGCCGGTGGCGGCCGCGACGCCGAAGACGCCGCTGTCGGCGAAGGCCCAGTGAAAGGAATAGACCGAATAGCAGAGGCCGCGCTTCTCACGCACCTCCTGGAAGAGGCGTGAGGACATGCCACCACCGAGGATGGAGGCGAGGATCTGGGCGGCGTAGAACCCGTCGGAATTATAGGCGCGCCCCTCGAAGCCGAGGACGATGTGGGCCTGCTCGTGATCGGAAACCAGCCGCTCCTCGCCGCCCTTGTATTCGGCCCGCTGCGGAGCAGGCGCGCCGTTCGGTTTCAAGTCGGAAAAGCGCTCCTGGGCGACGCGCACGATCTCGTCGTGATCGACATGGCCGGCGGCGGCGATGGTCATGTGGTCGCCGACATAGTTGCGGCGCATGTATTTGCGGATGACCTCGGGGGTAAACTCGTTGACCGAGTCGACGGTGCCGAGGATCGTGCGCCCGATCGGCTGGTCGGGAAAGGCGGCGGCCTGGAAGAGATCGAAGACGTGGTCGTCCGGATTGTCGCGAGCCGCGCCGATCTCCTGCTCGATGACGCGCTTCTCGCGCTCGAGCTCGTTCTCCTCGAACACGGAGTTCTGCAGGATATCGGCAAGGATATCGGCGGCGAGGATGACGTCGTCCTTGAGGACGCGGGCGAAATAGCCGGTGTGCTCGATGGAGGTGGCGGCGTTGAGATCACCCCCGACATTCTCGATGCTTTCGGCGATTTCGAGGGAGGAGCGGGTACTGGTGCCCTTGAAGGCCATGTGCTCGAGAAGATGCGAGACGCCGTGCTCGGACTTGCGCTCGCTTCTCGCCCCGGCGCGCACCCAGACGCCGAGCGAGGCGCTTTCGAGGTGGGGCATGTCGTCGGTCAGGACCACCATGCCGTTTTCGAGGGTCGTCTGTCGTACCGTCACTCAATCCTCCCGGTGGGCTTTGCCGCCTGCGGCCGCCACCATGTTCCTGACCCTTGCATTGCGGCTCCAAGGCCGCTGCGGTCCCGGAGCTTATGTAGGTCAGGCGCGCGTACGCGCCAGGATGAATTCTTCAACCAGCTTCTGGTCGTTGTCCAGAACGTCAAGGCGTTCGGGGCGCTCGGCCAGGTCGGCAAGCCAGGCCGGCAGGGCCGGCTCGGCGCCGGTCGCAGCCGCGACGGCGGCCGGGAACTTGGCGGGATGGGCGGTCGAGAGCGTGACCATCGGCACGCCCGCCATGCGATTGGCGCGCGCGACGTGGACGCCGACGGCTGTGTGCGGATCGAGGAGGTAGCCGCTCTCCGCGTGCACCTCGTTGATCGTACGGCTCGTCTCGGTCTCGTTGGTGGTGCCCGCGGCGAAATCGGCGCGGATGGCGGCGAGCGCGCCTTCGGGCAGGCCGAAGCCGCCGGACTGCTTCAAACCGTCCATCATCCGCCGCAAACTTTCATGATCGCGGCCTAAACTCTCATACAAGAGTCGCTCGAAATTCGACGAGATTTGAATGTCCATCGAGGGCGAGATGGTGGGGGTGACGCCGGACATCTCGTAGCGGCCCGTTTCGAGGGTGCGCCTGAGGATATCGTTGGCATTGGTCGCGATCACCAGCTTGTCGATGGGCAGGCCCATGCGTTTGGCGCAATAGCCGGCGAAGATGTCGCCGAAATTGCCGGTGGGGACGGTGAAGCTCACCTTGCGGTGGGGCGAACCCAGGGAAACGGCGGCGGTGAAGTAGTAGACGATCTGGGCGACGATGCGGCCCCAGTTGATGGAGTTGACGCCCGAGAGGCGCACGCGATCGCGGAAATCGTGGTTGTTGAACAGGGCTTTGACGATGCTCTGGCAGTCGTCGAACGTGCCCCTGATCGCGATGTTGTGGACGTTGGGATCAAGCACAGTCGTCATCTGCAGGCGCTGGACGGGCGAGGTGCGCCCCTGCGGGTGCAGGATGAAGATGTCGGTCGACTCGCGGCCGCGGAAGGCTTCGATGGCGGCCGAGCCGGTATCGCCGGAAGTGGCGCCGACGATGGTGGCCCGCAGGCCCCGTTCGGCCAGGATATGATCCATCACCCGGCTGAGGAACTGCATGGCGACATCCTTGAAGGCAAGGGTCGGGCCATGGAAGAGCTCGAGCAGGAAATGGCCGGGCTCGAGTTCGAGGATCGGCGTCACCGAGGGGTGGCGGAAGGTGGAATAGGCATCATCGAGGATGGCCTTGAGCGCCACTTCGGGAATGTCACCGGCGGTGAAGCGCGAGATGATGTCGAAGGCGACTTGGTTATAGGGTTTGCCGGCAAAAGCGGCGATCTCGGCGGGAGAGAGCTGCGGCCAGTCCTGGGGAACATAGAGCCCGCCATCGGCGGCAAGACCGGCCAGGACCGCGTCGGAGAAGCCGAGCACGGGCGCGAGGCCGCGCGTTGAGACAAACTGCATAGAGGAAGGAACCTCGGGATATTCGTCGGGCAACGTAGTCAAAGAGGCACGTTACCGCAACCTCTGGGTGCGACGAGGCGAGCGAGGATGGTGATGGCGGTGCTCGATCGAGGCTTCCCCCACCCCTAACCCCTCCCCTCGAGGGGAGGGGAACCACCCACCCAGTGCAGCTACCGGCGTTGCCGCCAGATCCAGAAGCCGAGGAGAATGGGGGTGATGGCGGCAAAGCCGAACCAGGTGATGGCGTAGCCGAGATGATTGTTGGGAAATTCCACCACCGTCTCGCCTCCCTGCGGCAGCGTGCCCGGCGGGCCAGCCGCCTGATCGAGGGTGAAGGGGGCGAAGGGCGCGAGGGCTGGATCGACGAGCGCGGCGAGGCGCTCGGGATCGCGCACCCATTCGATGCGGTCGGCGACGTTGGCATCCGGGGTGAACATGTTCACCTCTTCCGGCACGCGGGCGAGGCCGGTGAGGGACTGCGGACCTTCGGGCGCGGGCGGAGCGGCATCGACTTGCTGCTGAGGAACAAAGCCGCGGTTGACGAAGACGGTGCCGCCACCGTCGAGGACGAAAGGCGCGACGATCCAGTAACCGGGGCCGGAGAACTCACCCCGCGCGGTCGAGGCGGCGAGGCTGGTGAACACGCGGATCGGCGGATCGGCGGCGAAGCGGCCGGTCAACGCCAGAGGAGTGAACTCGATGGCCGCCGGATCGAGGTCCGCCCACTCGGAGGTGGGCGGAGGCGGCGCGGGCGGCAGGCCGGTGCGCTCGGCGACGGCGGCGATCAGGGTTTCCTTCTCGGCAAGGCGCTGCATCTGCCAGATGCCAAGGGCAACAAAGACGCCCGTCAACGCGAGCATCAGGATGGCGAAGCTCCAGACGAGGAGCGGGCGCGGCGCGGCCTTGGAATTGGACATCAGTAGAGCGTGGTCTTCAGCCGTTCGGGCAGCTCGCGGTCGTAGGCGGCGCCGTCGACGGACGCGCTGGTGACGGCTTCGAGAATGGCGCCGGTGCTGGGGAGCGATGTGCGGGGCACGTGACGCTCCGGGTTCCAGAGCTGCGAGCGGATGAGCGCGCGCGAGCACTGGAAGAACACGGCTTCCACATGGATGACGAGGACGGAGCGCGGCAGCTTGCCATCCATGACGTAGCGATCGAGCAGCTCGGGATCGGCGGAGATCTCGGCGCGACCGTTGACGCGCAGGGTCTCGCCGAGGCCGGGGACGAGAAAGATCAGCGCGACCCGCGGGTTCTCGACGATATTGCGCAGGCCATCGATGCGGTTGTTGCCGCGCCGGTCGGGCAGGATCAGCGTTTTGTCGTCGACGATATCGACCACCCCACCCAGGTCTCCGCGCGGAGAGGCGTCCATGCCGCCCTGCCCGCCCGTCGCCAGCACCGCGAAGGGCGAGGCCTTGATGAGCGCGGCGTATGCGGGGTGGATATGGTCGATCTCCTTGAGGCGCGAGACGTCGTTGACGGAACCGTAGAGCGCTTCAAGGGCCGCGATGTCGGCGATGCGATACTGTGGGTTGCCGGTCATGGCTCGTGCTCCAAAACGAAAGTGGCGCGGGGAAGACCGCGCCACTCGATTTTCACATCCGCCGTCAGTGGTGGATGGCGATGCCCCAGGCGCCCCAGACGTAGACCGTGGCGAAGAGGAAGAGCCAGACCACGTCGACGAAGTGCCAGTACCAGGCGGCGAACTCGAAGCCGAGGTGGCGCTGAGGCGTGAAGTCGCCGCGTTCGGCGCGTATGAGGCAGATCAACAGGAAGATCGTGCCGATGAACACATGGAAGCCGTGCAGGCCCGTCGCCATGAAGAAGGTGGCGCCATACATGTTGCCCGCGAAGGAGAACGGGGCTTCCATGTATTCGACCGCCTGGACGAACGAGAACAGGACACCCAGCAGAACCGTCAGCGCCAGGCCCCAGCGCAGGCCGCTGCGGTCGTTCTCGAGCAGGGCATGGTGCGCCCAGGTGACGGTGGTGCCCGAGGTCAGCAGAATGATGGTGTTGAAGAGCGGCAAGTGCCAGGGATCGAAGAGCTCGATTCCGGTCGGCGGCCAGACCCCACCGGTGAAGGCGACGCGCGCCTCCTGCAAGAGATCGTCGCCGCGGAAGAAGCCGTCGAAATAGGCCCAGAAGAACGCGGCGAACAGCATGACCTCGGACGCGATGAAGAGGATCATGCCGTAGCGGTGGTGCATCTGCACGACCGGGGTGTGGTCGACGCCGTTATTGGCTTCACGCACCACATCCGCCCACCAGGCGTACATGGTGTAGAGGACGCCGGCGAGGCCGATGAAGAAGACCCACGGGGTCCAGTCCTGCATCCAGGCAATGCCGCCTATGGCCATGACGAGGGCCGAGACCGAGCCGACGAACGGCCAGGGGCTCGGCTCAACCATGTGATAGTCGTGATTCTTGGCGTGGGCGGCCATAGGTCAGCTTCCCTCTTTATCTGAAGCGTAGAAGGTATAGGACAACGTGATCTCGCGAACGGTATCGAGATCGTGGTTCTGGTCGATCTCGGGATCGACGAAGAAGACGATGGGCATGTCGACCGTCTCGCCGGGGGCGAGGGTCTGCTCGGTAAAGCAGAAGCATTCCATCTTGTTGAAGTAGTAGCCGGCCTTCTCGGGCACGACGTTGAAGACGGCCATGCCGGTGAGCGGCTTGTCGGTGGTGTTCGTTGCCCGGTAGGTGACGGTCTCGAGCGCACCGACCTGGCCGCTGACCGGACGCGCGGGCGTGACCTGCCAGGCGAGCGCGGAATCCATGTTGGAATCGAAGCGCACGGTCATCTGCCGGTCGATGACGCCCTTGGGCGCGTCGGTCGCGACCTGCGTGGTGCCGCCGTAGCCGGTGACCTGGCAGAAGAGCTGGTAGAGCGGCACCGAGGCGAAGGCGAGCCCGGTCATGCCGAGGACGATCCCGGCCAAGGTCATCGCGACCTTCTCGTTGCGGCGTTCGACTGCTGCGGCCATCAGAGCGCCCTGTCGAACAGCGCCGGTCCCATCTTGACGATGGTCAGGATATAAAAGATCAGCGCGAAGCCGCCGAGGGCGAGGGCGAGCGCAATGGAGCGGCGGCGCTGCGTCTTGCGGCGAAGCGCTACCTCCTCGGCCGTTTCCGGCACGTTGGCAGTGGTGTTTGCAGGCATCAGAGCGAACCTCCCATCCGCGTCCAGACCGTATCGGTGAGGAGCGCCAAGAAGACGATGAACAGGTAGCTCAACGAATACTGGAAGAGCTGGCGGGCGGTGCGCCGCATATGGGCGCTGTCCCTGGCGAGGAGCAGACGCCAGGCGAGGAGCACGAACGAAGCGCCGGTGAGGATCGCGACGGCCGTATAGAGGATGCCGGCAAAGCCCATGAGCGAAGGCGCGAGCGCGGAAGCGGCGAGCAGGATCGAATAGACGAAGATCTGCCACTTGGTGGACGTCTCACCGGCCACGTTCGGCATCATCGGGACGCCGGCGGCGCCGTAGTCGCCCTGCTTGTAGAGCGCGAGCGCCCAGAAATGCGGCGGCGTCCACAGGAAGATGATGAGGAAAAGAACGGCGCTCTCGATGCTCAAGGTGCCGGTGACAGCAGCCCAGCCGACCATGGGCGGGAAGGCTCCGGCGGCGCCGCCGATGACGATGTTCTGGGGCGTCGAGCGCTTCAGCCACATGGTGTAGACGACCACGTAGAAGAAGATGGTGAAGGCAAGCGCGGCACCTGCCACCCAGTTGGCGGCAAGGCCGAGCAGCGTCACCGAGGCGACGGCGAGGATGAGGCCGAAGGCCAGCGCCTCCTCACGGGTGATGCGGCCGGCCGGGATCGGCCGATTCATCGTGCGGCTCATGACCGCATCGATATCGGCATCGTACCACATGTTGAGGGCGCCCGAGGCTCCTGCCCCGACGGCGATGCACAGGATGGCGACCGCGGCGACGAACGGGTTGATCGGCCCGGGGGCCAGGACCATGCCGACGAAGGCGGTGAAGACGACCAGCGACATGACACGCGGCTTCAACAGGGCGAGGTAGTCCTCGACCCGTGCCCCGCCGGCGACGGCGGGAAGATTGCGGCTGTCATGCGCCAGTGCCAATAACCTAACCTTTTCCTGTTTGGGGGCACCGCGAAGCCGCGGCGCCCCTGTTCGTTTTACCCGGTCAGTGCGCGTCGGACTTGATGCGCGGCAGGGTCGAGAACTGGTGGAACGGCGGCGGCGAGGACAGGGTCCACTCCAGCGTCGTCGCGCCATCGCCCCACGGATTGTCTCCGGCACGGCGCTTCTTGAGCACGGCCTCGATCATCACCCAGAAGAAGATCAGCAGCGATACGAAGGTGATATAGTAGCCGATCGAGGACACGCGGTTCCAGAGGTTGAAGGCATCCGGATAGTCGATGTAGCGACGCGGCATGCCGGCAAGCCCGAGGAAGTGCTGCGGGAAGAAGATGAGGTTGACGCCCACGAACATCACCCAGAAATGGATGTTGGCGAGGGTCTCGTTGTACATGAGGCCGAACATCTTCGGGTACCAGTAGTACCAGCCGGCGAACATGGTGAAGACGGCGCCGAGCGAGAGCACGTAGTGGAAGTGCGCCACGACATAGTAGGTGTCGTGGAGCGCCCGGTCCGCGCCCGCATTGGCCAGCACCACGCCGGTGACGCCACCGACCGTGAACAGGAAGATGAAGCCGATCGCCCACAGCATCGGGGTGCGGAAGGTGATCGAGCCGCCCCACATGGTGGCGATCCACGAGAAGATCTTCACGCCGGTCGGCACGGCAATAACCATGGTCGCGGCCACGAAGTAGCGCTGCACGTCGAGGCTGAGGCCCGTCGTATACATATGGTGGGCCCACACGACGAACCCGATGAAGCCGATGGCGACCATGGCGTAGACCATGGCGAGGTAGCCGAAAACGGGCTTCCTCGAGAAGGTGGCCACGATGTGCGAGATGATGCCGAAGCCCGGCAGGATCATGATGTACACCTCCGGATGGCCGAAGAACCAGAAGAGGTGCTGGAAGAGGATCGGGTCGCCACCACCGGCCGGATTGAAGAAGGTGGTGCCGAAATTGCGGTCGGTCAGCAGCATGGTGATGGCGCCGGCAAGGACCGGCAGGGCCAGCAGCAGCAGGAAGGCGGTGACCAGCACGGACCAGACGAAGAGCGGCATCTTGTGCAGCGTCATGCCCGGAGCGCGCATGTTGAGGATGGTGGTGATGAGGTTGATGGCGCCGAGGATCGACGAAGCGCCCGCGATATGGAGCGAGAGGATCACGAAGTCCATCGCCGGGCCGGGCTGGCCGGAGGTGGCGAAGGGCGGGTAGATCGTCCAGCCGCCGCCCGAGCCGTACATGCCCGCCGGGCCCTCGAAGAAGAGCGAGAGAACGGTCAGGAGGAACGCCGGCGGCAGCAGCCAGAAGGCGATGTTGTTGATGCGGGGGAACGCGGTGTCGGGCGCGCCGATCTGCAGGGGCGCGAAATAATTGGCAAAGCCACCCATGGTCGCGGGCATGACCGCGAAGAACACCATGATCAGCGCGTGGGCCGTGGTGAACACGTTGAACATGTGCTTGCCGGCATCGAGCGCGCTGTCGCCTTCGACGCCATAGGCCATGGCGGCAAGGCCATGGAAGATCTGGATGCCCGGCTCCTGCAGCTCCATACGCATGAAGCCGGAAAGAATCGCACCGACCACGCCGGCAAAGATCGAGAACACCAGGTACATGATCCCGATGTCCTTGTGGTTGGTCGAATAGACCCAGCGGCGCCAGCCGCGCGGGGTATCGGGATCGCGCGTGTGATGGTCGTGCCCGGTAGCCTCGGCCTCGAGATGGGCGGCCTCTGCGTGTGCCATAGTCAAATCGTCCCTATTCTCAAACGTTCTGTCGCACTGCCGGACCGGGAGGGCATGCGCCCTGCCCCGGCCCTCCGGGCGTTATTGGACCGCCGCGAGCGTCGCGTTGGCGGCGGTGTAGTCACGGCCTTCCTCGAAGGCCGCGATCCAGGCCGCGAACTCTTCCTGTTCGACAACGCGGATGGCGATGGGCATGTAGGCGTGGTTGTAACCGCACAGCTCCGAGCACTGGCCGTAGAAGATGCCCGTTTCACGCGCGTTGAACCACGTCTCGTTGATACGGCCGGGCACGGCGTCGGTCTTGATGCCGAAGGCGGGCATGGCGAAGGCGTGGATCACGCCGCCGGGCGCGGCCGTGACGAGCAGCCGCACGGTGGTGTCGACCGGCACGACCAGCTCGTTGTCGACCGCCAAGAGCCGCGGCTGCGCGGGCTTTTGCGCCTCGCGGTCGGTATCGGAGAGGATGTTCTGCGAGAAGCCGACGCCTTCGTCGACATATTCATAGTCCCAGAACCATTGCTGGCCGGTGGCCTTGACGGTCAATCCGGGTGCGGGAACCTCGACCTCGCCGAACGAGAAGATGTTGGAGCCCAGATATTTGCGCTCGCCGTCGGGGGTCGTCATCTGGTCGGCGAGGACGCCGAAGGAGGGAATGGCGATCACGATGAGAACGAGGATCGGAACGACGGTCCAGGCCACCTCGATCAGCGTGTTGTGGGTGAAGCGCGCGGGCACCGGGTTGGCGCGGGCGTTGAACCGCACCGCCACGATGACGAGCAGCGCCAGAACCAGCAGTACGATCGCGGTGATCGTCCACATCAGCACGCCGTCGTGGAAGACGATGATGGAATCCATGATGGGCGTGACGGACGGCTGCAGCCCGATCTGTCCGGGCACGGGATGACCGGGGGTCGCCTGCTCCTGCGCGCCTGCCAGAACCGGTGCAAGACCGGCGGCCGCGGCCAGCAAAGCTCCCATACGCCTCAAAATACTAGCGGTCACCTACAACCCCCTTGCCTCTGCGATTGGTGCGCGGGATGCGCCAACGGGGTCAATATGTGCGGCATGGCGAACGCCGCCCCGACTCAACCCCGGAGCGTCTTACTCGACTGGGGTTTGCTAAACCACATCGGCGCAGCCAAGTCCATTGCGAGAATGTCGCCCGCGCGTGCGTCAAATTGCGCCGCCGGGGCAAAACGCGCCTCACGCTCGCCCAACTTGCCGTTCCATATCGCGCGGCCCGGCCGACGTTGACACCGCCCGCCGGCTTGTCGGAAACAGAGGAAAGCCTACCAACGGGCGCGATTCGAGCGGAAACCGGATGAAAGCGAAGCTGAACTTGCCGCGTGGCCTCAGGCTGCTTGGACTTGCCGCGATGATCGCGATGACGACGGCGGGGGCCGGCATGGGCCAGGGCGTGGTCAGGGCCGAATACGGCGACTGGCAGATGAGCTGCGACACGCCGCCGGGCGCGAGCTTCGAGCAATGCGCCATCATCCAGAATGTGACAGCCGAGGACCAGCCCAATGTCGGGCTCTCTGTGATCGTGCTCAAGACCGCCGACGGCGAGGCGCAGCTCCTGCGCGTGCTGGCGCCGCTGGGCGTGCTGCTGCCCAACGGGCTCGGGCTCAACATCGACGGACAGGACATGGGGCGCGTGGCGTTCGTGCGCTGCCTGCCCAACGGATGCATCGCCGAGGTGCTGCTCGACGACGAGCTGATCCAGTCGCTGTCCGAGGGCACCGACGCCATCTTCGTCGTGTTCCGCACGCCCGAGGAAGGCATCGGTATCCCCGTGTCGCTCGACGGCTTTGCGGACGGGTTCGCCAACCTGCCTTAGGACGACCCTGGCCGGTTCCTCCTTGACCGGGCGCGCGATTGACGGCACGACCGGAGGCGGTGCTGCGCATGCCGGGAGGCTCAAGTGGAAGAAAGACGCCGGACGTTCCGTCAACGCACGTTGAAGGGTGCGCGTATCGTGCTCAACGACGGCTTTTCCACTTTCGACTGCACGGTGCGCAACCTCTCCCCGCTCGGGGCGCGCCTCAAGGTCGCCAGCATCATCGGCATCCCGGACCGGTTCGAGCTGCAGTTCGACGACGGGCGCAAGTTCGCCTGCCGCGTCGCCTGGCGCCAGGAAGAGGACATCGGGGTCGAGTTCGTCCAGAGCTAGCGCCGGAACGCATCCGTATCGATGCGCTCGCCGTCTTCCTTGATGAAGACGCCGAAATGCGGGTTCGACAGGATTTCCAGCACGACCTCGGAGGGGCGGCAGAGGCGCACGCCCTTTTCCGTCACCACCAGCGGGCGGTTGATGAGGATGGGGTCACGCAGCATGAAATCGACGAGTTCCTCATCGCTCCACCTGTCCTCACCAAGCCCGAGGGCGTCGTAGGGCGTATCCTTCCGGCGCAGGAGCCCGCGCGGCGTCAGCCCGGCGGCAGCGATGAGCTCGACCAGTTTCTCGCGGGTCGGCGGGGTCTTCAAGTACTCGATGACCTCGGGCTCCTCGCCGCTGGCGCGGATCATGGCCAGTGTGTTGCGCGAGGTACCGCAATCGGGGTTGTGATAGATCGTGACGGTCATGACCGGTCTTCCGGAACGGCTGAACGCAGCAGCCATGTTGCGAACCAGAGCGCAAAGATCGCGCCCGATACCTGTGCGAGGATGAAGGCGGGCATATCGGCCGGGCGGATGCCGGCGAAGGTATCGCTGAAGGCCCGCGCGATGGTGACGGCAGGATTGGCGAAGGACGTCGAGGCAGTGAACCAATAGGCCGCGACGATATAGAGACCGACCGCCATCGGCACGGCTGTCGGGCGCGCCTTGAGGGTGGCGAGGATGGTCAGGACGAGGCCGAAGGTCGCCGTCGCCTCGGCCACCCATTGGCCGGGGCCGAAACGAACCCGCTGGGAGGCCTGGATGATCTGGAGGTCGAACATCAGGTGCGCGAGCCAGACACCGGCGATGGCGCCGGCGATCTGGGCGAGGACGTAGAGCGCCGCCTGCTGCGCCGGCAAGTCCTGCCGGAGGGCGAAGACGAGGGTGACGGCCGGGTTGAAATGCGCACCCGATACCGGTCCGAACATACCGATCAGCACCACCAGGATCGCGCCGGTCGGCAGGGTATTGCCGAGAAGCGCGACGGCGAGATTCCCGCCGGCCAGCGTCTCGGCCATGATGCCCGAGCCGACGATCGTGGCGAGCAGCAGCCCCGTGCCGATCGTCTCGGCTGCGAGGCGCTGTGCGATGGGATAGGTCACGCCCTGGCCTTGCCGATCTCGTCCAAGTGAGATTTGAGCGCAAGATTGTCGAGGCCGGCAAGGGGCAGGCTGGTGAAGATGGCGATGCGGCTGTCGAGCATGCGGAAGGCTTCGGAGAAGGCGAAGCCGACCTGGGCGTCGGTGCCGACCGCCTTGGCGGGATCGGGTACGCCCCAGTGGGCGCTCATCGGCTGGCCGGGCCAGATCGGGCAGGTTTCGTTGGCCGCGTCGTCGCAGACGGTAAAGACGAAATCCATGACGGGGGCATCGGGGCCGGCGAACTCGTCCCAGCTCTTGGAGCGGGCAAAGGACGTATCGAAGTTCTGCTTGGACAGCAGCTCTATGACGTGCGGATTGACCTGCCCGTTCGGATGCGAGCCGGCGCTGTAGCCCTTGAACCGGCCCATGCCGCGCCGGTTGAGAAGGGCCTCGGCCATGATCGAGCGGGCCGAGTTGCCCGTGCATAGAAACAGCACATTGTAGACCTTGTCCGTCATTTACAGCACGCCTCCTCGCTGGGCTCACAGAGACTGGAAAGGGTGTCGCGCACGGGCGCGCAGATTTCGGGGCGACCGTCGCAGCAGTCGGCAAGCAGAAACAGCACCGCCTCGCGTATGCCGGCAAGGTCCGGCCGGTAGATGATGGAGCGGCTCCGCCGCTTTCCACGCACCAGCCCCGCCTGCGCCAGGACGGTCAGGTGCGAGGACAGCGTGTTCTGCGGCACGTCGAGCCGGCGGGCCAGGTCCCCGGCGGAAATGCCCCGCGGCTCGGCCTGCGCCAGCAAACGGAAGGCGGCAAGGCGCGTCGGCTGCGCGATGGCGGAAAGGACGGTGATGATGTCTTCGGTATCCATATATCGGGAATAGTCGATACATCGTGACAGTGTGATGACACCACAACGGGTAAACATCGTTCCATGGACCGAGGAAAACGGGACTTTAAGCCATGCGGATCGTCATCTCTTGGGCTAGGCTCAAGCCCATGGCGACGCTGCACCTCATCTGCGGACTACCCGGCTCGGGCAAGACAACCCTGGCACGCAAGCTCGAGGAGGAGGGCGCAGGGCTGCGGCTCTCCCCAGACGACTGGATGCTGGCGCTGGGGTTCAATTTCTACGACAAGGAGCCGCGCGCGCGCATCGAGCAGTTGCAGTGGCAACTGGCCCAGAAGCTGCTCGCCAAGGGCATGAACGTCATCCTCGAGAACGGGTTCTGGTCGAGAAAGGAGCGCGAGGCCTATCGGGCAACCGCCAGGGCGCTCGGCGCCGAGACGCGTCTGCACTACCTTTCCGTCCCGATCGAGGAACTGCAGCGCCGGATCATCGAGCGCAACCGGGATGCGCCGGCCGAGGCCGTCGTCGACCCGCGGGACCTGCGCGCATGGCAGAGGCTGTTCCAGCCGCCGGCGGAGACGGAGCTCGAGGACTAGGATCACCAGCCGATTTTGCCCCTTGACTTAGAGCGCGCTCGAACCCCTAGCCTTGGATGCGTCGTGGCAAAGAAGGCATTCCCATGAAGATCGGCGAACTGGCGAAGCGCACGGGCTTTTCCGCCCATACCCTGCGCTACTACGAGCGGATCGGCCTGCTCCCCTATGCAGACCGGGACCAATCGGGCCAGCGCGACTACGACGCAACCATTCTGACCTGGATCGAATTCCTCGGCCGCCTGAAGGCGACCGGGATGCCGATCCGGGAGATGCTGCGTTATGCGGCGTTGCGCGAGCGCGGCGCGGGCACGCAAGTGGAGCGCCGTGAGCTCCTCGCGCAGCACCGCGAACGCGTGCGCGCCCGCATTGCCGAACTGTCGGATTGCCTGCTTGTCCTCGACACCAAGATCGCCGGCTATGCCGGCACAGAGACGAGGGTGAAAGAGTATGACACAGCACCACCAGAACGCCGGCAAAAATCCGCAGGAGCGCGGCGCGCCTACGCGCGCTGAGGCCGAGGGCGCCATGAAGACGCGCCGGCTCGGCCCTCATCTCACGGTCTCCGTGGTCGGACTCGGTTGCATGGGCATGAGCCACGCCTATGGCGGGCAGGACGAGGCAGACGCGATCCGCACGCTGCACAGGGCCGTCGACCTCGGCGTCACCTTCTTCGACACGGCCGAAGTCTACGGCCCGTTCGAGAACGAAGTCCTCGTCGGCAAGGCGCTGAAGCCCTACCGGGACCGCGTGACGATCGCCACCAAGTTCGGCTTCCGGATCGACGCGGACAAGACGGGCACGCACGCCATGACCGGCCTCGACGGCCGGCCGGAGCATGTGCGCGACGTGGCCGAGGCCTGCCTGAAACGGCTCGGTGTCGAGGTGATCGACCTCTTCTACCAGCATCGCGTCGACCCGCAGGTGCCGATCGAGGACACCGTGGGAGCGATGGCGGACCTCGTCCATCAGGGCAAGGTGCGCGCGCTCGGGCTTTCAGAAGCGGGAGCCGCAACCATCCGTCGCGCCCATGCCATCCATCCGATCTCTGCACTGCAGAGCGAATATTCGCTGTGGACCCGCGATCCGGAGGGCGAGATTCTCGACACCTGCCGGGAGCTGGGCATCGGCTTCGTGCCGTTCAGCCCGCTCGGCCGGGGATTCCTGACGGGCAAGATCCAGAAGACGCAGGACATCGGCGCCGACGACTTCCGGCGAACGCTGCCCCGCTTCAGCGCGCAGAACATGGCCGCCAATGCATCGCTGGTGAGCCTGCTCGAAGACATGGCCGCCGAAAAAGGCATCACAGCCGCGCAACTCGCGCTCGCCTGGGTGATCAACCAGGCGGACTTCATCGTGCCCATTCCGGGCGCCCGCAAAATCGAGCACCTGGAGCAGAACGTCGCGGCGGCCGGCATCGTGCTGTCGTCCGAGGAGCTCGCGACGCTCGGCAACCTGCTCGCACCGGAGAAATTCGCCGGCGGGCGCTACGGCGACAGCGGGGCCTGGGTGAGCAAAAGGTGAGCTGAGATATCGCAGCCGGTGGGGGCTCAACGCCGTCCCCCGGAGACCTGTGGGTCAGTGCTTCCCGCGCGGCAGCGGATACCCCGCAGCCATATAGAGATCGAGGATCGCGTCACCCTGGAAGCGCTCCTCATCGACCTCGAGCGTTGCGCCGCGCAGCATCTCGCGCGGCATTTCCTCTATGGCGAACCGGAGGGCCGCGGCGGCGGACGGAAAGCGCATGTAGCGGCTCGAGCCGCGCGCACCCGCCGCCGGGCGACCGGGGTAGAGCTCTGCGGCATGTTCGTAGTTGAAGTTGTCGTTCATCGCCGCAGGACCGGGATGCCGGCGAAAGGAGGCGCGGCTTCGTCAGCCCTTCCCGATGAGGCCATCGAGGGGCGCAGGTCCTCCTCGTTGACGACCCGCTGATTGTTCTCGGCCAGGGACTGCACCCGGTACTGGAGGCGGTTGCCCTCGAACGGCAACTGCACCAACACCTCGCAGGGTCCCGACGGTCTGTTGCTCAGGCGGGGCGCGGGAACGAGGTCAACCATCTGGCCGACAGCATATTTGTGGCGCATATGGTGCCCCGGTTGTTGGGGAAGCCCCGCACGCGGCGGGGCTTCGGGACGCAATCAGGCCAGCTGCAGATTGGTCGCGGAGGCGCGGCCGTCGCGGCCGTTCTCGAGGTCGTAGGTGACCTTCTGGCCTTCGGCGAGGGTCGAGAGGCCGGCGCGCTCGACGGCGCTGATATGGACGAACGCGTCCTTGCCGCCGTCGTCAGGCGAAATGAAGCCGAACCCTTTGGTGGTGTTGAAGAATTTAACGGTGCCGGTGATCATGGCATTCCCTTTTTTGGATGGCCCGCAGGCATAGGCGAACGGGCATGTTTCCCAGCCGCAACATGCGGAAAGGAGTAACGTTCGCAAGTTCAATGGGTAGCCAAGCAACCGGCATTGCCGGGAAGTTCAGTTCGCCAAGAGAGGCTGTAAACGCGTGGACGCAATATCGGGGTGTATCGGGTTCAAGTCAAGATGACCCCGGCTGGCCGGCGGCTCGGCTCCGCACCGGTCAGCCGGAGACCCCTCAACTGCGGCCTATTCGGCGGCGAAACCGGCCTGCACGCCCGCTTCGCGCGGCACCAGCACCGTCGTGCGCAACGCCGCCAGAAGGGCGAGGCCGGCCGCCGTCGCACCCAGCACGAAGACCGGCACGATCGCGACGAGCATGTCCTCGCGGGTCGTGGCGGCGGCAAAGCCGACCGAGTTGGCGGCAAGGCCCGCGAGCGCCGCACCGATGGCGTTACCGGCCGACTGGGTGGTGGGCAGGAGCGCCGACGTGCGGTCGCGCTCTCCTTCGGGCGCCGATTCCATCAGCGTCAGGTTGAGATAGCCGTTGGAGATACCGAAGCCCGCGCCGATGGCGATCTGCGCGGCGATGAGCAGGGGCAGCGATGTCCATTCCAACCCCGCCAGCACACCGAGAAGCCCCGCCGCGACGAGCACCGGACCGGTGCGGATGAGGAGCTTGCGCGTCGAACGCCGCCGGGCGTTGGCGACCGTCACCGCCGACAGGCTCCAGGCCACCGCCATCACCGCGCCGACGACACCCGCCAGCGTCGGGCCATAGCCCCACAATTGCTGCAACAGCAGCACCAGGTAGACCGCCGAGGTCGCGCCGGCGATCGGCATCAGCAGAACCATCCAGAGGCCGCTGCCCACCACCGTATCCGGCCAGAACGCGCCCGTGGGCATCAGGCGCTCGCGGCTGCGCCGGTCGATCATCACGGCGGCGGTCAGCAGGATGGCCGCGCCGGCAAGCAGGGCCGCAGCCACGCCCGCCGAGGAGATGCCGGCGAGCGCCACCAGCATGATGCCGCCGCCGATGGCGGTGAGGCGGATGCCCGGAAAGCCGAGGCCCGTGACCACCGGGCCGGAGCGCGTCGGCACCACCAGCGCCACCATGATCCCGAAGATCAGCACCAGCGGCACGTTGATGAGGAACGCCGCCCGCCAGGAGACGAATTCGGTGAGGAGGCCGGCCCCCGCCGGTCCGCCGAAGGCTGCAACCGCCCACACCACGGCCTGCATGCCGAAAACCTTGGGCACCAGGCGGCTGGGGAAAAGCTCGGGGATCAGCGCAAAGCAGACCGCCGCCACGACGCCCTCCCCGAGGCCCTGCACGGCGCGGCCGATCAGCACCTCGGTCATGGTCGATGCATTGGCGGCCAGGAGCGAGCCCGCCAGGAACACCACCGACGACGCCAGCAGCGCCGTGCGCGAGCCCAGCCTCTGCTTGAGGAGCGCGGCACCCGCACCGCCGACGATGGCGAACACCAGATAGAGGGTCGTCGCCCACGAGATCACCGTGACGCCATCCAGCTCCTCCACGGCCGTCGGAAGCGCCGTGTTGGAGAGGAACGCATTGAAGGCGAACAGGGCCACGCCAAGGCACAGGATCACAGTGACGGTGACATAGCGCGGCCCGAAGATTTCGGCCCAACGGCCCTCAACGGTATCGGACATCTCGCAGACTCATGAATTAACCAAGGGAAATCTTGTTATATCATGCCCAACTAAAAGGCAATGTGGATACGCCTTGTGCAGGAGGCGAAAAGGCCGTTGACAATATAAGGCACTCTTGACCGCGGGCGGCCCTTTTCCTCCCCCCAACCCCGCGCAAAAAAACGCCGGACACATGAGGCCGCGCATGGCGGATCATGGTCCGGCTGAGTGGTCAGGAAACGGGGCCGGCGGCAAAACCGGCCCGGGAGATGGCACGGGCTCATCACACGTGAAGAGATCGTACCAACATCGTGGCGCGGGCGCCGGCCAGCGGAAGCGGAGGTGACTTCCGGGCCGGCGGATACCCACGCAAAGGGGTTGCGGGCTGCCTGCCGTCAGCGGCGGGCGTTGTGGGCGCGGGCTGCAGTCAACACCTGGCCGACGCTGGCATTGGGCGTGCGGGCCGCCTCGAGCACATCCTGGCGCTCGATACCAAGGTCGCGCAAGCGGAATTCGTCCATCTCCAGCAGGCTGGTCAGGGCCAGTTTGCGGGTGCGTGCAGCGCGGAATGCGGCGAACCAGCGCGCAAGAAGGTTCGTCGGACGAAGGGGCATGGCGGCCGCAGCGGGCCGCTCGCTCGAAAGCAAGTAGGCCATGATGAACTCCGATGTTAAGGGCGCCGGAAGGGAGCCCGGCGGGGGCGGCGAGCATCGTTGCTGCGCCGACCTTCATAGAAGTATGGGCTGGACATCCATTCGTCCAACAAATAGATTTCATCCACTCCATCAAAACGAGTGATGGGAAATCGCCATGACCTCACCTCTCGATCTCGACCAGTTGCAGAGCTTCTGCGCCATCGCCGACTGCGGCAGCTTCACCGAGGCGGCGCGGCGGGTGAACAAGACGCAGTCGGCCGTTTCCATGCAGATCAAGCGCCTGGAAGAACGGCTCGGCTATCCGCTCCTGACGCGCGACGGGCGCAGCGTCGCGCTGACCCAGCAGGGCGAGGCGCTCTATTCGCGCGCCCGCAAGATGCTGCGGGTCAATGCCGAGATCCTCGATCATTTCTCCAGCACCGACCTTTCCGGCTCCATCCGCTTCGGGGTGCCGGACGACTACGCGGTGCGCCTCTTACCGGTGATCCTTTCGAGCTTCCAGCGCACGCATCCCAAGATTGCGGTCGACGTCTCGTGCATGGCCTCGGAGATGCTGCTGGAGGGCATGCGGGCGGGCCGGTTCGACCTCATCGTCTTCACCCAGGGCACCAACCACAATTTCGGCGAGCTCTTCCGCACCGAGAAGATGCACTGGGTCGCCTCGCATGGCGGACAGGCGCTCGCCACCGACCCGATGCCGCTTGCCTGCGGACCGGGCGTGTGCATCTGGCGACAGGAAGCGACCGAGGTGCTCAACCGCGTCGGCAAGGACTACCGCATCGCCTATACCTCCTCGAACGCCACGGCGATCTCGAGCGCGGTGCTCTCGGACCTTGCGGTCGGATTCCTGCCGGAAAGCGCTCTGCAGCCGGGCATGCGCGTCATCGGCGCGGAGCACGGACTGCCCAAGCTCAACGACGCCCAGATCGCCCTGATGCGCGGCAGCCATGCCTATGGCGGCATCTACGATGCTTTGGCCAACCATATCGTGTCGAGCATGGGCAACCTCGACAGCCGCCCGACGCTCGCCGAGGCGGCGGAGTAGCGGACGCAATACGCCGAATATCGGGAAAAGACCCCTCACCCGGCGCTTCGCGCCGACCTCTCCCCGGAGGGGCGAGGTGAATACGGTGGTCGGGGCTTTTATTGTGCACAACCACAGGTCCCTCGCCCCTCCGGGGAGGGGGACAGGGTGAGGGGTCTCTTTCGCAGTAGATTCCGAGCCTAGTCGTTGGGCACCCTGCCCTTCTTCATCTGCTTTTCGCCGGCGCGGGCGAAGAGGCGGGCGGCGACGAGGCGGGCCTGCGGTGTGGCCCCCTTGCGGTCGACGTACTGTTCGAGAAGCGCGGCATGGTCCAGATTGATGGTTGCGCTGACGTCGAGAAACTCGACGATGGCAGCGATCTGGTCGGGTGTGAAGCGCTCCAGGACGACCGGGCCGATCAACTGGAAATGGGCAAAGAGGCGCTCGGTCATCTCGCGCATGATGGGGGTGGTCGTGATCCACACCTTGCGCCGATCCTCGGGATCGCGGGTGCGCTCGGCGTAGCCGACAGCCTCCAACCGATCGACAACGACGGTGACGGCACCGGTCGTCAGCCCCGTTTCGGCCGCGAGCTGGCCGGCGGTGACCTTGCCGTGGCGATCGATGACATCGAGGCAGCGCCCATCCGTGCGGTTGACGCCAAAGAAGCGCGTCACGCAATCGTCCCACACGTCATTGGCCGTCTGGTTCGCCCGTACGGCCTCCTTCAGCCGCCATGCGCCGCGCCAAGCATCGTCGCTTGACATTCGTCTTGATTTTTTTATATCTCGATCCATAAGATAAATTATACCACGAAATTCCCGAAGGTCCAGAAATGCCCGCGCAAAATTTACTCGAAACGATGATCGAGGCTAGAGGGCTGGCGCGCACCTACCGCACCCGCGGGCGCACGGTAGAGGCCGTGCGCGGCGTCGACATCACCGTCTCGGCCGGCGAGATCGTCGGCTTTCTCGGGCCCAACGGGGCCGGCAAGACGACGACGCTCAAGATGCTGACGACGCTGCTGGAGCCGACCGGCGGCAGCGCGGTCGTTGCCGGCTGCGATCTTCGGCGCGATCCCAAAGGCGTGCGGCGCAATATCGGCTATGTGAGCCAGGCCGGCTCGACTTCGGGCGAAGCGCGAGCGGGCGAAGAGATCGTCAGCCACGCCCGGCTCTACGGGATCGACGCGGCGACCGCCGAGGCGCGGGCAAAGAAACTCCTCGCCGCGCTCGAACTCTCGGAGGTCTGGGACCGCAAATGCGGCTCGCTCTCGGGCGGGCAGCGCCGGCGGCTCGACATCGCCATGGGGCTGATCCACGGGCCCAAGCTGGTCTTTCTCGACGAACCTTCCACGGGGCTCGACCCGCAGAGCCGAGCGAACCTCTGGGCCCATATCCGGAAGCTCCGCGACGAGATGGGCACCACCATCTTCATCACCACCCACTACATGGACGAGGCCGATTCGCTATCGGACCGGCTGCTGGTGATCGAAAAGGGCGAGATCGTCGCCCAGGGCACGCCGGCGGATCTGAAGAAAAAGGTGCGCGGCGACACCATCACCCTCACCTTGCGAGAGGAGACGGATGCCGCCGAGGCGGCGGGTGTGGCTGGACTGCTTGCAGGCGCGGACACGCCAACTACGGAGGGCCACGTCGTGCGCTTCCATGTGCCGGATGGCGCGTCGGCGCTGCCGGTGCTGCTCACCGAACTATCGCGGACCGGCATCGAAGCCATCGGCGTCGAGGTCAACCGGCCGACGCTCGACGACGTGTTCCTGACCCTGACCGGACGGTCGCTGCGGGATTGAGACCCCGATCTTTCAGTCGGGTCCCCTCCCCCTTGAGGGGAGGGACAGGGTGGGGGGAATTCGCGGCCCGCACAGGCTTACCCCCACCCCTCAAGGGGGGGAGGGGACGACTGCCCGACGTTCAGATGAATTTCCGAGCTTGCAAGGATACAAGACCATGACCTTCTTTTCCGACACCTGGGTCGTCTTCGCGCGCGCCATGAAGCTGTCGCTGCGCGAGCCGCTGTGGGTGGTCATCGGCATCACCCAGCCCATTCTCTACCTCACCCTCTTCGGGCCGCTGCTGGAGCAGGTAGCGAGCGCGCCGGGCTTTCCGCCGGGCGATGCCTGGGTGGTGTTCGTACCGGGCCTCCTGGTACAACTCGGCATCTTCGGCGGCCTCTTCGTCGGCTTCGGCATCATCGCCGAATGGCGCTCCGGCGTGATCGACCGGATGATGGTGACGCCGGCGAGCCGCACCGCGCTCATCACCGGGCGGGTGTTGCGCGACGTGGTGGTGCTCGTCGTGCAGGCGATAATCCTGACCACCTGCGCCTACTTCTTCGGGCTGCGGGTCCCGCTCTGGGCCCTGGCCGTGGGGCTCGTCCTCGTCGGGCTCCTCGGCGCGGCATTCTCCTACCTCTCCTATGCGTTCGGACTGATCACCAAGAACGAGGACGCGTTCGCGCCGCTGGTCAACTCGCTGGCCCTGCCAGTGCTGCTGCTCTCGGGCATCCTGCTGCCGATGAGCCTTGCACCGCAGTGGCTGCAGGTGCTCTCCAACATCAACCCTTTCAAGCACGTGGTCGATGCGCTGCGCGCGATCTTCCGCGGCGAGATCGCGACGCCCGAGGCGCTGCTCGGCATTGTGCTGGCGCTGGTGCTGGTGGCGCTCGGCGCCTGGTTCGGCAACCGCGTCTTCCAGGGACAGACCAAATAGGCGTGAAAGCCTCGTAAGAAACTCCGGCCCGCCGCGACTGTTCTATTCGTACAGGCAGAAAGCGGCGGGCCGATGAACGACCCAGACGAAATCCGGCGCGAGGAGCTCTACCGCGCCATCGCCGACCAACATGGCGGCATGATCGCCCGGCTGGCATCCGCTCACGAGCGGAACCCGGCGGCGCGGCAGGACCTCGAGCAGGACATCCACATGCATCTCTGGCGCAGCCTGACGCTGTTCCAGGGGCAATGCAGCCTTTCCACCTGGACCTACCGGGTGGCGCACAATGTGTGCGCCCGCCATGTTGAAAAGGCCGTTCGGCGCAAACCATCAGAGGTCGTCGACATTGCCGATATCGAGCCCGCCGATCCCCGGGCGGACCCGGAGGAATCGACCGGCGAGGCGCTGACCCTCGAACGGCTCCACGCGATGATCCGACAGCTGCGGCCGGCCGACCGGCAGGTGATGCTGCTCTACCTCGAGGATATCGATGCGAGGGGAATCGCCGAGATCACCGGGCTCACGGCCGGCGCCGTCGCCACCCGCATCCACCGCATCAAGGCGCTGCTCGCAGAGGGGTTCGCCCCGGAGGTAACGGCATGACCAATCCGCACCAGCTTTCCTCCCCCGATCCCAAAACCATCTGGAAGGAACAGAAGATGACGACGCAAACCCTTACCCCCACCCAGCTCGAAGGCCGCTATCGCCGGCTCGAGGGGCGCGTGCGCTCGCGCAACAGGTTCGAGTACATCGCCGGCGGCATCGTCGCCGTCGCCGCGTTCGCGCTCGCAGCGTGGATGCTGACCGGCGGGGTGCAGAACGCGATCGAAGTGGTCGCGGCGGCCGGCTTCCTGCTGCTGGGCGCAGGCGCCATCTTCGTCTGCCTGCAACTGCGCCGGCGCACCAGCCTTGATGCCGTCATCGACGGATCGGGCGGAACCTTTGCGCGATACCGCGCCGAACTCGTACGCCAGCGCGATACGCTGCGCTCCGTTCTCGGCTGGTACATCGCGCCGTTCCTGCCCGGATTCCTGCTGATCTACGGCTCGGTGTTCCTCGACCCGGACGTCAACTGGGTCTGGGCGGCGATCCCGGCGGTCATCACCCTCGTCTTCCTCGGCTGGGTGCTGAACATCAACCGCAAGGCGGCCGACTGCATCGACGAGGAGATCCGGGCGATCGACAGGGGCTGAGGTCTAGAGCTCAGCTTCCTTGAAGATGCGGGTGAGGTCGCCCTCCCACTCGCCGCGGTATTTCTTCAGCCAGTATTCGGCGCGGGTCTCGTCGCGCTGGATGATCTCTTCCAACGGGGCGAGGTAGATGCTTTCGTCCTCGCCCTTTTCGTTGAGGACGTTGCGCCGGGCGAGGCCGGCACTGGCGATGCCCACTATCTCGCGCGCGGCATCCTTGACGTCGCCGAAGCGCAGGATGTCACCGGGCCAGGCGGTGCGGAGCGCGGTTTTCGGCACCTCCTCGCGCAGCTTCTGGCGTTCCTCAGCGGTCCACTCGGCGACGAGCTCGGAGGCAACGTCGAGGGCCACGTCGTCATAAAGGAGACCGGTCCACAGGGCCGAGAGCGCAGTGACCGAGGCCTCGTCGCCCATGTCGGCGCCGCGCATCTCGAGGAACTGCTTTAAACGCACTTCCGGGAAGAGCGTCGAAAGGTGGTTCTCCCAATCCTTGATCGTCGGCTTGTCGCCGGGAAGCTGCGGCAGCTTGCCGTCCAGGAAATCGCGGAAGCTTTCGCCCGCGACGTTGACGTACTGGCCGTCGCGGATGACGAAATACATCGGCACGTCGAGCGCGTAATCGGCATAGCGCTCGAAGCCGAAGCCTTCCTCGAAGACGAAGGGCAGCATGCCGGTGCGGTCGGCGTCGGTATTGAGCCAGATGTGCGAGCGGAAGGAGAGATAGCCGCTGTCCTTGCCGTCGACAAAGGGCGAGTTGGCAAAGAGCGCGGTGACGACCGGCTGCAGGGCGAGCGAGACGCGCAGCTTCCTGACCATGTCGGCCTCCGAGGAGAAATCGACATTGGTCTGCACGGTCGCCGAGCGGAACATCATCGAGGTGCCGAGCGTACCGGTCTTGTCCATGTAGGGCGCCATGATGGCGTAGCGGGACTTGGGCATGGCCGGCATTTCGGCCACCGACCACAGGGGCGTGACGCCCAGCCCGAGGAAATGGATATCGAGGGCGGAGCCGACTTTCTTCGACACGCACATGTGCTCGGCGGTCTCGGCGGCCGTGCCGTGCAGGTCTTTCTGCGGGGCGCCGGAAAGCTCGAACTGGCCGCCGGGCTCCAGCGAGATGCCGCCGGCGATCTCGTCGTTGCGCATGCCGATGGGATGCTCGCGGTCATAGAAATAGTGCCAGCCGGTATCCTGGCGCACGCCTTCGAGGAGCGCGGCAATGCCGTCCGGTCCGCCATAGGCGACAGGGCGCAGCGGATCGGTGTGGAAGACATGTTTTTCGTGCTCGGTGCCGATGCGCCATTCCTCGCGCGGCTTGCAGCCGAGGGCCATGGCCTCGATGAGGTCGGCACGCGACTCGATGGGCGGGGAGATGGTATCGGCACCAGCCATGAAGACCTCTAGGGGTAGGCGAATGTTGGCGGCTGCGCTTGCTGAGAACGCACCCGGAGAAGTGGCCCGGAACATATCGGCTGGCGGAGCCGCGTCAATCGCCTTTTATCGCCAATCGCCGATGATAGCCTGAATGACCGCCAGGGCCGCGACGGCGGCGGTATCGGCGCGCAGGATCCTGGGGCCCAGACTGACGGGCACGACGAAGGGTTGCGCACGCAGCAACGTCCGCTCCTCGTGCGAGAACCCGCCTTCGGGCCCGACAAGGAGGCCGATGGGTTGGCCGGCGAGCGCGCGGATCGCATCGAGCGGGCTGGCGGCGGCTTCGCCTTCATCGGCAAAGATCAGGCGGCGGCTGCCTTCCCTTGCGGGCCAGTCGGCAAGGAGACGCTCCAGCGTCGTCTCGGACCGAACCTCTGGCACCGTCAGCACCTCGCACTGTTCGGCCGCCTCGATGACATTGGCGACGAGCTTCTCGTGCTTCAAGCGCGAGACCTGGGTGTAGCGGGTCAAGACCGGCTGGATGACCCCTGCTCCCATCTCCGTCGCCTTCTGAACCACATAGTCCAGCCGCTCGGTCTTCAACGGGGCAAAGCCGTACCAGAGATCGGACGGGGGCGTCTGCGGGGCGATCCGTTCGACGATTTCCAGGGTCACGGCCTTCTTGGAATCGCTCGTCAGCCGCGCAAGCCAGGCGCCGTCGCGGCCATTGAACAGCACCACCTCGTCACCGACGGTCTTGCGCAGGACCGCGGCGAGATAAAGGGATTGGTCCCTGCCGAGGGTCAGGGTGGCGCCGGTGGAAAGATCGGGCTCGACGTGGAGGCGCTGGAGCGAGGCGTGGGTACGGGGCATTGCGTTCAGATGGTAACTGGGGGTCCGGCACACTTAGGATCACGAGGTGCGGTTTGCGCAAGGGCTTTGACAACCCGCCGGTCATCGTCGCGAAAGCGGGATGCGTAAACGACGCAGGTGCGACTTTCGCGCAGCGCTTCCACCCACGGCCGGGTCATCCCCACGAAAGCGGGGACCTCCGTTTTTGGGCCGGTCGAGTAACAGAGGTTCCCGCTTTCGCGGGAATGACCCGGCGGGAGGCAGAGTTCGATGCCAACCGTCGGGCCCGCGTTTACTGGGCCCCGGCTTTCGCCGGGGTGACAGCCGGTGAACGATGCCGGTCCAGATGGAATGCAGATGCACCGCTTCCGCCGCCGCGCCATCCGGGATAGAACGGCGCCATGTCGAACCCTGCCTCTCCCACCGATCCCGGTTCCGTCGCCGATGCCCGGCGCGGCAATTGGGTGGATTCGCATGCGCCGGACTGGCTGAAACCCTACGCACGGCTGGCGCGATGGGATCGGCCGATCGGCATCTGGCTGCTGTTCTGGCCCTGCGCCTTCTCGCTGGCGCTGGCGGCGGTTGCGAACCCGGCACGCGGGTTCGACTGGGTGGCGCTCGTTCTGATGCTGGTCGGCTCGGTGCTGATGCGCGGGGCCGGCTGCACCTTCAACGACATCGTCGACCGCGACATCGACATGAAGGTGGCACGCACGCGCCTGCGCCCGATACCCTCGGGCCAGGTGACGACGCGCAATGCCGCGCTCTTCCTCGTCGCGCAGGCGCTTGCGGGCTTCATCATTCTCATCCAGTTCAACGTCTTCACGATTCTCATCGGTGTCGCCTCGCTGGTGCTGGTCGCGATCTATCCGTTCATGAAGCGGGTGACCTGGTGGCCGCAGCTCTTCCTCGGCCTCGCGTTCTCCTGGGGGGCGCTCGTCGGCTGGAGCTCGCAGACCGGGGGGCTTAGTCTGGCACCGCTGCTGCTCTATCTCGGCACGATCTGCTGGACCATCGCCTACGACACCATCTATGCGCTGCAGGACATCGAGGACGACGCGCTGATCGGCGTCAAATCGACGGCCCGGCTTTTCGGTGATCGGGTCAAGCCCATCGTCGGCGGCTTCTATGCGGCCACCATCGCCTGCTGGCTGGCGGCGGGACTGATCGCCGGGGGCGGCTGGGTGACGGCCGCGGGCCTGGCGCTGATCTCGGCGATGTTCGGCTGGCAGGTCGTGACGGTCGATGCAAAGACGCCCCTCAACCCCTATGTGCGGTTTCATTCCAACCGCTGGGTTGGTCTGGCCCTGACGGCGGTGCTGCTGGCGGAGTGGCTGGTTTGACGCACACGCCCGCGCCGGACCTGCCCGTCATCAACATGTTCTGGACGGGCGAACGGCTCCAGCTCCTGGCGCGGCTCTCGATGGTTTCGTATCTGGCCGCAGGGCACCGGGTGCACCTGCACTGCTACCAGACGGTCGAGGACGTGCCGGATGGGGTCACGCTCGTCGATGCGGCCGAAACGGTCGAGAAGTCCTATGCGACGTCGCTGCTCGGGGGGCGGCGCGGCGCGCCGGCGCTGCTGGCCGACTACTTCCGCCTGAACCTTCTGGCCAAGGGCGAAGGCATCTGGTCGGACGCCGACATGGTTTGCCTCAAGCCCGTTCGACTCGATATCAGTGCACCGCTGTTCGGACGCCAGGATGCAAGGACGATCAACAACGCCCTCCTCTATCTGCCGGCTGTCTCGCCGATCATTTCCGACATTCTCGCAGGCTTCACGCCGAACGTCATTCCGGGCTGGCTCAACTTCAACCGCAAGCGCCAATTGTGGATGAAGCGGCTCATCGGCCAGAAATTCGGGCCGACCGACCACTATTGGGGCACGTTCGGCCCCCAGGCGCTGACGGCGCTCGCGAGAAAACACGGCGTCTTCGACAAGGCCGCGCCCGTCGAGGTGTTCTATCCCTACGACCACACCCGAGCGCTCGAGGTCTTCGCGCCGAATACGGACATCGCGCAGTTCGTGACGGACGAGACGCTCTGCTTCCACCTCTGGAATGAGAAGCTCAGGGACATCCGCCACGAACGGCCAGCATCGACATCAGCGATCGGCCAGTTATTGGCGCGCTACGGGCTTTGAATCAAGAAAGCCGGCCGCACCACCGGCCGGCTTTCTGGTGCTTTGGAGGCAAGAACGGTTATTCGGCGCCGCCCTGGGTGCCGGGCTTGCGGCGGTTGAGGAAGCGGGGGCGACGGTTGGCGTCGGCGACGAGCTTGCGGCGGGCGGTTCTGGCACCGACCATGACCCCGTCGACCTGTTGGGAATAGGGCAGATAGTTGCCGTCACCGGCCTTGATCAGCAGCGGCAGGCGCAGCTTCTTGCCCCAGTTCTGCCACTCTGCGACGACGTTGTGGTTGCCCATTTCCTCGAACACGCGATAGTTGAGCTCGGCGTCGGAGTGGACGAGCTCGATGGTCGAGCGCAGCACACCCTCTTCCGAGATGCTGGTGGCGACGGCGACGCCCACGAACTCGTCGATCGGCACCTTGACCTTGATGGCGACGCCGCTCTTCTCGAGGGTCTTGCGCACGGTGACGGTCTTGACCGGCTCGGGCGGGCCGTTGTCGTTGGCGGCAACGAACCGGCGGTTCGGCACCTCGGGTTTTGCAAAGGCAAGGACGACGGCTGCGCCTTCGATGTCAACGCCACGGACCATGGGATACCTTCCTGTCAACTTCCGAGAGCTTCGGTTGGCCGTGCTCTCTTTTATGGCTCCATCCTAGCGCCCGCCCTTACCGCCCGGCTTAAGAAGTTCGGTTAAGTTTAGGTTGTTTTGCGGGAGGGTTAGCGGGTTCTCACCTGCTGTAAGGGGCGGTTAACGCCACCGGCTGGCAAGGCGTTAACCAGCGCGGAATCGAAGTCCTTCGACCCGCGCACGCTCGCGCGATACGGAGGCTGCGGGCCTTGCCGGGCGGGGCCGCAACGCCTAAAAGCTCGACGAACATGAGCCTTCCCGCAACGAGCCACGAACAGGACCTGGAACTGCTGCGCACGAGCGCGGTGGCCGCCGGGATCATCGCCAGCGGGTACTTCCGCCGGGCGGTCAAGGCCTGGGAGAAGGAGAACGCCTCGCCGGTCAGCGAAGCCGATATCGTGGTCGACAAGTTCCTGATGGCGACGCTGATGGCGGCGCGGCCCGGATACGGATGGCTGAGCGAGGAAACCGCCGATACGCCCGACCGGCTGGGGCGGCAGCGCACCTTCGTCATCGACCCCATCGACGGCACGCGCGGCTTCATCCGCGGCGAGGACAGCTGGACGGTGTCGCTGGCCGTGATCGAGGACGGGGCGCCGGTCGCCGGCGTCGTCTATGCGCCGGCGCGCGACGAGATGTACGATGCCTATCAAGGTGGCGGAGCGCGCCTCAACGGGCGCCCGCTGCAGCGCAACCGACGGTCGGGATCGCTGCCGCTGATCCCGGCGCCGGGGGCCGTTCACCAGGAGATGCAGGCGGCCGGGCTCGACTACAAGCGCGGACCCGCCTACCCGTCACTCGCCTACCGGCTGGTGCAGGTGGCGACAGGCCGGCTCGACGCGGCGGTCGCGCGGCGCGGGGCGCTCGACTGGGATATCGCGGCGGCCGCGATCATCCTCGCCGAAACGGGCATCGCATTCGAAGACGTCTGCAGCGGACCACCGCGCTTCAACAAGGCTGAGTTGCGCCACGGAGCGCTTGCGGCGCTCGCCGACATGAGCCTAAAACCGATCGTGCATGCGGCGCTGATCAAGGTCTATGGCTGCCCGGCCGAGGCCGATCTGCCGCATCTTTCCATATCGTGACCGGAACCGACGCCATGGCCAGCCCAGAACCGCAAAAGCAACTGCTGCATCTCGTCATCGGAGGGGAGCTGTCCGATCTTTCGGACGTGACCTTCGCCAATCTCGACGAGGTAGACATCGTCGGCGTCTATCCCAACTACGCAGCGGCGTACGATGTGTGGAAGCAGAAGGCGCAGCAGACGGTGGACAGTGCGCAGACGCGCTACTTCATCGTGCACCTGCACCGGCTGCTCGACCCGGAAGAGAAATAACCATTCTACTCCGCCAGCGCCTCGACGATGGTGCGCAAGGCTCCCGGCCCACCGATGCGCTCGCGTCCGATCTCGGCGAGGCGGTGGCGCTCCCCTTCGTCGGCCAACAGGCGCTTCAGCGCTGCGGAAATGGCCTCGGGCTCCGGCGGCACCACGGTGCGGGCGGCATCGAACAGCTTCTGCTCGTCGCGGAAGCGGGAGCGGCGGTCGCGTGGGTTGATGAAGGTTATGGCCGGCCGGCCGGTGCCAAGAGCCTGGACGGTGGCCGTGCCGGCCTGTGACAGCACGAGGTCGGAAACCGCGAGCAGGTTGCCCATCGCGGCGCCGCGCGCCATGTGCACGATCAGGCGTCCGTCGGTCAGCTCGCCGAGGTCAGCGCTCTCGGTCGAGAGCATGGCGGTGCGGCTGAGCTTGGCTTCGCGCGCCAGGTTCTCGACGTCGATGCCGCCGGCGACCGCCAGGAACACATCGGGCAACAACTCATCCGGCAGGGCGCGGAGCGCCGCGATCTGCAGAGCAAAGCTTTCGGCGGTCAGGGCGCGGCTGCCGGGCAGGAGCGTCACCGCCATGGGCCGGCGGCGGCGGGCGCGCGCGTCGTACTCGGCAAAGGGGATGGTGTCCATCATCACGTTGCCGGCGCAGCGCGCATCGACCCCGACATCGACGAGCATGTCGGCCAAGTTCTCGGCGCGGCAGAAAACGGTCTTGCAGGCGCGCTTGATCGCCCATTTCTCGGCGCGCGAATAAAGGCGCGCGGCGCCGGTCTTGTAGACGTCGATGTAGAAGAGGTTGCGGTGCCCGGTCATGAAGCCGGCGAGCACGCCGACCATGTCGCCGACGACGACCACCTCGTCGTACTGCCCGCGGATGCGATTGAGGAACGAGAGCGCCGGCGGGATGGTCCGCAGGCCCCCCTTGGCGATGTCGCGGCGGATGGAGCCGCGCACGTTCCGCCAGCCTTCCGAGGCGAGGCTGGCGCGCGGGCCGACGGTGGGGCAGACATCGGCATAGGCATTGCCGGAGCCGATCATCGGATAGGCTTCGGCCACGATGTGGCGGGGAAGCGAGCGGATCAGCGCGGCGGAAATCCAGTCCTCGCCGTGCCCGTTGGAAACGAAGAGGAACCGGCGGCGGCCGGACGCCTGGGCCACGGGCCTAGTTCCCTAGGCCGTAACGCCGGTAGGCCTCGTTGGCCGTCTCGATGTCGGCATAAGCCTCCTGACGATCGACGTTCCAGTAGGAAAGCTCGTCGATCGGGATGGGGCGGCCGGTGATGGCGCAGCGCACGAAACTGCCGGGGCGCAGGACCACATAGTCGGCATCCAGATAGCGCAATTGCGCCTCGGCGGGGGTGAACCCCTTGTCGAAAATGTTCATTGCCATGACTTTCCTGGTACGCGGCACGCTTCTGCTGGACGAGGATATAGCGTTCCCCGCGCCATCTCAAAAGAGGCTTTCCTGACTATCGTTGTCCGATTGTAACTTCTGCCGGCGGCGCGGCCGCGCCGGCGCGCCAGAGACCGTGGCGCCGACATCGCCGTCGGAGAACTGGATGTCGATCATGTCGCCGGGGTTGAGGGCGGCTCGGCCGGAGACGACCGCACCGTCGGAACGGCGAACGACGGCATAGCCGCGCGCCAGAACGTTCTCGTAACTCAGGGACGACAGGAGCTTGTCGAGCCCCGTCAGGCGCTGCGCCTGCGTCTCGATGATGCGGGTGATAGCCGGGTCGAGGCGGCGGGCCGCGTAGTCGAGGCGGGTGCGCAGCTCGCGCACTTCGCGTTCGAGGACGCGCGGGCTCAGCCGCGGCGCGATCCGCGCGAGGGTGATGGCCTTGGCCTGGCTCGTATGACGCAGCGCCGTGAGAAGGTTTGCCCCGGCGTGGTCGAGCCGCTGGCGCTGGGGCGTGACGAGGTCGGCGGGGCGCGGCAGGCCGGCGCTCGCGGCGCGCATCCGGTCTCTGAGGTTCGAGGCGATGCGGCGCGCCCCGTTGCGCTGGCGCAAGCCCAGGTCCTCGACATAGGCGATGAGCTCGCCCCGCACCGGCACGGCCGCCTCAGCGGCGGCGGTCGGTGTGGGTGCGCGCATGTCGGCGACATAGTCGATGAGGGTGGTATCGGTCTCGTGGCCGACGGCAGAGATCAAGGGAATGTCGCTGGCGGCAACGGCGCGCACCACGATCTCCTCGTTGAAGCTCCACAGGTCTTCGATGGAGCCGCCGCCGCGCGCGACGATGAGGAGGTCCGGGCGCGGGATCGGCCCGTCGGGGGCAAAGGCATTGAACCCCTCGATGGCGGCGACGACCTCGGCGGCGCTGGTCTCGCCCTGGACACGCACCGGCCAGACGATGACGTGGCTCGGGAAGCGGTCGGCGAGGCGGTGGAGGATGTCGCGGATGACGGCGCCGGTCGGCGAGGTGACGACGCCGATGACGCGTGGCAGGTAGGGCAGCGGCCGCTTGCGCTCGCGGGCGAAAAGGCCCTCGGCGGCGAGCTTCTTGCGACGCTCCTCGAGCAGGGCCATCAGCGCGCCGGCGCCGGCGGGCTCCAGGTTCTCGATGACGATCTGGTACTTGGACGAACGCGGGAAGGTGGTGAGGCGGCCGGTGGCGATGACCTCCAGCCCCTCCTGCGGCTTGAAGGCGAGACGGGCATAGCTCGTCTTCCAGACGACGGCGTCGATCGAGGCGTTCTCGTCCTTCAAGGTGAAGTAGGCGTGGCCGGAGGCATGCTGGCCGCGAAAGCCCGAAATCTCGCCACGCACCTGCACATAGCCGAAGTTTTCCTCGACGGTGCGCCGGACCGCCTGGGCGATCTCGGAAACGGTGAACTCTGCGGCGTTGGTGAGGAGATCGGTCATGGGTCAACTGGTGCGCCAGAAGCGCGGTGTGCGTCAAGGCGGCGCAGGGAAAGCTCCACACACGGCAATATGATGGTTTTTTGACGGTTGGCGGGGCTGTGCCCTTGCTCGCCCGCCCCGCTTGTGGGAGAGGGGCGCACGGGACGGCAGGTGCAAGCAGGAACGGGGGCTTTCGCGCATGCGGGTAATGGTCATCGGTTCGGGGGGGCGCGAACATGCCCTGGCGTGGAAGATCGCGCAGTCGCCGCGGCTGACGACGCTCTACATCGCGCCGGGGAATGCCGGCACCGAGGCGGTAGGCGAGAATGTTTCCGTCGACATCACCGACCATGCGGCGGTGATCGAGGTTTGCCGGCGGCTTTCCATCGATTTCGTGGTGGTGGGTCCGGACGCGCAGGTGGTGGCCGGGCTCGGCGACGATCTGCGGTCGGCCGGTTTCACCTGCTTCTGCCCCTCCAAGGCCGCCGGCCAGCTCGAAGGCTCGAAGAGCTTCACCAAGGCGCTCTGCGCCGAGATGGGCATCCCGACCGCCGCTTACGGGCATTTCGACAACGAGGCCGAGGCGCTCGCCTATGTGCGCGAGCAGGGCGCACCGATCGTCGTCAAGGCCGACGGGCTCGCGGCCGGCAAAGGCGTGACCGTCGCCATGACGCTCGAAGAAGCAGAGGCGGCGATCGTCGACTGCTTTGCCGGCACCTTCGGGACCTCGGGCGCGGAAGTGGTGATCGAGGAATTCATGGAGGGCGAGGAGGTCAGCCTTTTCGTTCTCTGCGACGGACGCAAGACGCTGCTCCTCGCTTCGGCGCAGGATCACAAGCGCGCCTTCGACGGCGACACCGGGCCCAATACCGGCGGCATGGGTGCGTACTCCCCCGCTCCGGTATTGACCGAGGCGCTGACCCGGCAGGCGATGGAAACCATCATCAATCCGACCGTCGAGGGACTTGCCCGTCGCGGCACCCCCTACCAGGGCGTGTTCTATGCCGGGCTGATGCTGACGGCCGAGGGGCCCAAGCTCGTCGAATACAATGCGCGCTTCGGCGACCCCGAATGCCAGGTGATGATGATGCGGTTGCGCTCGGACCTCCTCGACCTGCTGCATGCGACGGCGACGGGAAACTTGGCCGGCAAGTTCGCTATCTGGCGGGAGGAAGCGGCGCTGACGGTGATCCTTGCGACCAAGGGCTATCCGGGCGACTACGCAAAGGGTTCAGAAATCCGGGGAGCCGAGGGGCTCGACACGCGCGACGTTCAGGTGTTCCATGCCGGAACGAAGCGCGAAGGCGAACGTTTGCTCGCTGCCGGCGGGCGTGTGCTCAATGTCACCGCGCTGGGCGCCACGGTGGCGGAGGCACAGAAACGTGCTTACGAACGCGTTGATCAGATTGTTTGGCCGGATGGTTTCTGCCGGCGCGATATCGGCTGGCGCGCCGTCGCACGCGGAGAGTGAACCGACGGTCGCACCAGACACCGCCATCCATGCGGCAGCGCAGCCGACCCCGCTGCAGCAGCGCGGACGGCGGGTGATCGAGCGCATGCGCGGCGGCAAGCCGAAGGCGCCGGGCGCGGAAACCGGCCTGCGCATCGGGGTCGCGCTTGGCGGCGGTTCGGCGCGCGGGCTGACCCACATTCCCTATATCGAGGCGATGGACGAGCTGGGGCTGACGCCCTCGGTGATCGCGGGCACCTCGATCGGCGCGCTCATCGGAGCGGGCTGGGCCAACGGCATGAAGGGCGCGGAAATCCGCGAGCATGCCTTCGAAGTGCTGGGGACGCTGCGCGTCATCGCGGCACGGCTCTGGGCGCGGCATGTGCGTGGGCTCGGAGGCCTGCTGCAGAACGGCCTTCCAACGCAACTCGACGCCAATGCGGTCGTCGATGCCTTCCTGCCCGATGGCTTCCCGCCGCAGTTCAGCGACCTGCGCGTCCCACTCTATGTGGTGGCAACCGACTTCCAGTCCTGGCATCCGGCCGTGTTCAGCTCGGGACTGGTGCGGCCGGCGATCGCCGGCTCCATCGCCATTCCCAGTCTCTTCAAGCCTGTCTACTTCGACAACCACCTGCTGGTCGACGGGGGCGTCGTCAATCCGCTGCCGCTCGACCAGGCCGATATCGGCACCGATTTCCTCATCGGCATCGACGTCAACGGCGATCCCTCGCACGGGCTGACCAAGGTCAACCACAACGCGGTCGACCTGTGGTTCGGCTCGGCGCAGATCATGATGCACTCGCTGACCGCGCACATGATGGCGGCCTACCCGCCCGACGTCTACGTGCGCCCGCACGTGGCGAACTTCGGGGCGCTCGAGTTCTGGCGGGTGCGCGAGATCATCGACCATGCGGACCGGGAGAAGGACCGCTTCAAGCGCATAGTGGCAGAGAAGGTCGAGGCCTACATCCAGAACAGAATCGAACCCACGGACGGCAACTGACGTCCTGCCTTAGACCTCGCGCGGATCGATGTCGGCGCGGTAGTCCACTCCGCCAAGGCCGAAGCCGAAGAGCTTGAGGAATTCCTCGCGATATTTTTCGAGATCGGCGAGCTCCGGCAGCGTCTCGGTCGAGAGCAGCGGCCAGCGGCGAGCCATCTCGTCCTGCACGGTTTTGGAGAGCTCCCAGTCGTCGACGCGGATGCGATGCGCTTCGTCGAGGGCCGGATCGGCGAGCTTGGCGCGGAACAGGCGGTCGATCTGCTCGATGCAGCCTTCGCCGAGTCCCATCTCGGCCATGACCTTCAGGAGCAGCGTGCCGTAGAGCGGCACCACCGGAATGGCCGAGCTCGCCTGGGTGACGACGGCCTTGAGTGCCACGACATAGGCGCTCTGCGCCCCGAAGCGGGCGCGGATGGCCCCGGCGGCGCGGTCGAGATCGGCCTTGGCGACGCCGAGCGTGCCCTTGTGGTAGATCGGCCAGGTCAGCTCGCTGCCCAGATATGTGTAGTTGAGCGTGGTGAAACCGTCCGCGAGGACGCCGGCATCGGCCAAGGCCGCAATCCAGAGCTCCCAGTCCTCGCCGCCCATGACCTTGACGGTGGCCTTGGCCTCTTCGTCGGTTGCGGGCTCGATCACCACTTCGGAGACTTCGCCGGTGGCAGTATTGAGCGTCTTTGCCTCGACGGCAGCGCCAAAGGGCTTAATGGCCGAGCGATAGGTTTCGCCTGTCTTCGGGTCGGTGCGAACGGGCGAGGCGAGGCTGTAGACGACGAGGTCGACCTGGCCGAGGTTCTGCCGGATGGCCTCGATGGTCTCGGCCTTGATGGCATCGGAGAAGGCGTCGCCCTCGACGGTCACGGCGACCCGGCCGGCTGCCCTGGCGCGCTGCTCGAAGGCGCGGTTGTTGTACCAGCCGGCGCTCGCCGTCTTGTTCTCAGCCGGCGGCTTTTCGAACGACACGCCGACGGTGTCGGCATCGCCGCCGAAGGTGGTGACGATGCGCGAGGCCAGCCCGTAGCCGGTGGAGCACCCCAGCACCAGCACCCGGCGCCGCGCAGCGGGGACCGGGCCCTTGACCACGACATGGTCGATCTGGCGCTGGACGTTGGTGGCGCAGCCGACGGGGTGCGCGGTGGTGCAGATGAAGCCGCGGATCTTGGGCTCGATGATCATGGGGCAAAGCTCCGAATGGTCGTGGCTTTCCGAATTAGCGCGCAGAGTTGCTCGCGGCTAGGGCGATCTGAGAAGAGCGCACGTCTACTTTGTCCGCAAGTCGCGGAAAAATGCCCTGAGCAGCGTTTCGGACCGGTTCGCACCCAGACCCCCGATCACCTCCGGGCGATGGTGGCAGGTCGGCTGCTCGAAGAGGCGGATGCCGTTCTCGACGGCGCCGGCCTTCGGGTCCTCGGCGCCGAAATAGACGCGGCGCAGACGCACATGGGCGATTGCGCCGGCGCACATGGCGCAGGGTTCGAGGGTGACGTAGAGATCGCACCCGTCGAGCCGGCCGGTGCCACGCGTGGCGAGGGCGGCACGGATGGCGAGGAACTCGGCATGGGCGGTGGGATCGGCGAGCGCGCGCATGCGGTTGCGCTCGGCGGCGAGGATTTGCCCGTTCTCGACGACTACCGCGCCAACCGGCGCCTCGCCGTCGGCGGCGGCCTCGGCGGCGAGCGTGAGGGCGAGGTCCATCGGAGACTGGTCGGAGCGGGTCATGGGCGTTGGTCGGTACAAATCCTAGGGGCGGAGTTCTCGGCTCCTTCGCCTCCCTCCCCCTTGAGGGGAGGGAATGAGGGTGGGGGTGGTTCAGTGGGTCACCGGTGGACCCCACCCCCGCCCCCTCCCCCCTCGAGGGGGGAGGGGAGCCGGGGCATCGTGGTCTAGCCCACTGCTTCGCGAGCGGCAAGTCAGGCAGCGGGCGCCGCCAGCATCACCAGGTTGCCGTCCGGGTCCTCGACATAGGCGATCCGCTCGCCCCAGGGCTGCTCAACGGGTTCGAGCGCGACCGGAGCGCCGTTTGCGCGCAGGGCGGAAATGCATGCATCGACATCCTCGACGTCGATGCACAACTCGATGCGATGGCCGCTGGCCGGTCGCTGGGGGCGGCCATGCAGGGTTTCTCCCGAGAGAAGGCCGATGCCCAATTCGGTCGCGCCGTACTGGAGCGTGAGGAAGACGGGATCACCCTCGGGCGGGAACTGGTAGATCTTGTCGCCGCCGAGCACGCCCTCGTAGAAGGCAAGGGCGCGGCCCATGTCGGCGACCGACAGCATAGGCATGACCCGCGAGGCTGGTTTCATCGTCTCCTCCCCTCAAAGGAACGCAGGAGAAGACTACGCCGGTTGGCCGGGCCGTCAATGCGGCCCGGCCATGAAATCAGTGCCCGTGGGCGAACTCCTGCCCTTCGACCGGAGCAGGCTTGCGCACGAAGAACGCGGCGACGATCGCAAAGAGCGAGATGACGCCGCCGGTGATGAAGGCAATATGCAGCCCGCCGGTGGTGGCGACGACGGGCTCGGCGCCTTCGGCCAAGAGCGCCGCGGTCCGGATCGACATCAGCGATACGAAGAGCGCGATGCCGATGGCGCCGGCCACCTGCTGCACGGTGCCGATGACGGCGCTGCCGTGCGAATAGAGGCGGCTCGGCAGTGAGCCGAGGCTGGCCGTGAACAGCGGCGTGAACATCAGCGCCAGACCCACGGAGAGCGTTACATGGCCGGCCAGGATGAACGGCACGGGGGTCGAGGCGTCGAGCAGGCTCATGGCCAGGAGCACGATGCTGACGAGGATCGAACCCGGCACGATCAGGACCGTCGGCCCGTAGCGGTCGTAGAGACGGCCGACGAACGGGGCGAGCAGACCCATGACGAGGCCGCCCGGCAGCATCAGCAGGCCCGACTGCAGGACGGTCAGCCCCAGCACGTGCTGCATGTAGATGGGCAACAGGATGATGACGCCGAACATGGCCATCATGCTGATCGCCATCATGACGACCGAGACCGAGAAGGTGCGGGCAAGGAAGGTGCGCAGGTCCAGCAAGGCCTTGTCGGCGCGCTGGAGCATCAGCTGGCGCACGATGAACACGGCGATGACCGCAACGCCGACGCCGATGGCGAGCCAGGGCGAGACGAGCGTCTCCCCACCCGCGGCCTCGCCGAAGCTCGACAGGCCATAGACCAGCGAGCCGAAGCCGACGACCGAAAGGACGACGGAGACGACGTCGAGCGGCGCATAGCGCGGGGTGGTCACGTTCTGGATGCGGGCAACGCCGAGGGCCAGCGAGCCGAGGGCGATGGGCAGCACCAGCCAGAACATCCAGCGCCAATCGAGAACGCTGAGGATGAAGCCGGAAATGGTGGGACCCAGCGCCGGCGCCACCGAGATGACGATCGAGATATTGCCCATGACGCGGCCGCGCGATTCGGCGGGCACGAGGTTCATCACCGTCGTCATCAGCAGCGGCATCATGATCGCGGTGCCGATGGCCTGGACGATGCGTCCGACGATCAGCACCTCGATTCCGGGGGCGAGCGCGGCGACGAGCGTACCTGTGCTGAAGGCGCTCATGGCCGCGATGAAGACCGTGCGGGTATGAAAGCGCTGCAGCATGAAGCCGGTGATCGGGATGACCACGGCCATGGTCAACAGGAACGCGGTGGTCAGCCACTGGGCGGCGCCCGCGGTAATCCCGAGATCGTCCATAAGGTGCGGCAGCGCCACGCTCATGATCGTCTCGTTGAGGATGACGACGAACGCTGACACCAGCAGCAGCGAGATGACGAGGCGGTTGCGGGCGGCGGTGTTCTCGGCGACGGCTTGCGGGGGAACGGGCATGTTCATGGTGGCTTCGGCACTCATGGCGGGACTCGTATCGGTTGAAAACGGCGGACCGGAAATCTCGGCCCACCCTTGCGACGAACGGCTTGAAATGTTTTCGACACGGCGCGGAAAATATGGCGCTGTCGGTCGTAGCGGCCAGGTCGTATCGACTTCCGGGCCGGAAAAGCGGACGGCGTGTTTACCCGGATAAACTGGGCAGGCCAAGCCCAAAGTCACGCAAAAATCCGTGCATGGCAGGCATGCGGGACGAGCATGATGCAATTCCGGGTCGGATCGGCGAGCGGCTTGCCCTATGGTCGTGGGCAAGGAGAATCACTCGACCCATGGCCATCCGCCAGCTACCCGAAACACTGATCAACCGCATCGCCGCGGGCGAAGTGGTCGAGCGCCCGGCGAGCGTCGTCAAGGAGCTGGTCGAGAACGCGATCGATGCGGGCGCGGAGCGGATCACCGTGACGACGGCGGGCGGAGGCAAGGCCCTCATCCGCATCGAGGACGACGGGGCCGGCATGGACGAGGCCGACCTCAGGCTCTCGGTCGAGCGGCACGCGACGTCCAAGCTTTCGGCCGACGATCTCGACGACATCCGCACGCTCGGGTTCCGCGGCGAGGCGCTGGCCTCGATCGGGTCGGTGGCGGAGCTGACGATATCGACCCGACAAGCGGGCGCGGCGAGCGGGCTGCGGCTTGCGGTGCGCAACGGGATGAAATCGGGACCGGTGCCGGCGGCGATGAACCGGGGCACGACCGTCGAGGTCAGGAATCTCTTCGCCAACGTGCCGGCGCGGCTGAAATTCCTCAAGTCCGACAGGGCCGAGGCCGCGGCGGTGACCGATGTCGTCAAGCGCCTCGCCATGGCCAACCCCGGCGTCCATTTCGTGCTGACGGGATCGGACCGCAGTGAGAGCAACTGGCCGGCAGTGACGGGCGAAGGCGCGCTCGGCGCGCGGCTGGCGCAGGTCGTCGGCGCCGATTTCGCCGAGAACGCAGTGCCGCTGGCGACCATCCGGCACGGGATCGTGGTGGCTGGGCTCGCAGGCCTGCCGACCTATACGCGGGCCAACTCGCTCAGCCAGTTCTATTTCGTCAATGGCCGTTCGGTGCGCGACAAGGTGCTGGTGGGCGCCGTGCGGGCCGCCTATGCGGACTACACCTTCCGCGACCGGTTTCCGGTCGTTGCGCTCTACATCTCGATCGATCCGGCCGAGGTCGACGTCAACGTGCATCCGGCCAAGGCCGAGCTGCGCTTCCGCGACGCGGGTGCGGTGCGCGGCGCCGTGATCCGCGCCATCGGGGAGGCGCTGGCGGCGGCAGGGTTCAAGGCAAGCACGACGGTCGGCGAGGACATTCTTTCCGCGTTCCAGACGCCGGCCGAGCCGGCGGCGGCGCGTACCTATTCGGATGCATCCGGGCCCGCCCCCTACGCTGCCGGTTCCTCCGCATATTCCACGCCCTCCCCGGCACCGGCCTGGGGCACGACGCCCGACCGGCCGGCCTCCCCGACATGGGAAGCGGGCCTTGCAGGGCTCACGGAGCCCAGCGGGCGGGTGGAGATGGACGAGGACGGCGAGCCGGGCGCGATCGACTTTCCGCTCGGCACGGCGCGGGCGCAGATGTTCGAGAACTTCATCATCGCACAGAACGGGGAAGGACTGCTGCTCGTCGACCAGCATGCCGCGCACGAGCGACTGGTCTACGAGCGGTTCAAGGCGCAGATGGCGGCGGGGCCGGTGCCGAGCCAGAGGCAGCTCATCCCGCAGGTGGTGGAACTGCCCGAGGAGGATTGCACCCGGCTCGACGAGGCAGCCCCGACCCTCGAGCGGCTGGGGCTCTATCTCGAACGCTTCGGCCCGCGCGCCATCGCCGTGCGCGAGACCCCTGCCCTGCTCGGCCAGGCGGACATCGACGGGTTGGTCAAAGACCTCGCCGACGGGCTCGCCGAGTGGGAAACGACCGCCGCGCTCTCCGATCGGCTGGAAGCGATCATCGCGCGCATGGCCTGCCACGGCTCGGTGCGCTCGGGCCGGCGCCTCAAGGTCGAGGAGATGAACGCGCTGCTGCGCGAGATGGAAGTGACCCCGCATTCGGGCCAGTGCATCCATGGACGACCGACCTATGTGGAGCTCAAGAAGCGCGACATCGAGCGGTTGTTCGGGCGGAGTCGTTAACGAATCACTCTGGACTCAGAAAATATGTTCGTGCATTGTTCTCTTGAACAAAGGGGGAACAATCATGCGTTGCTGGCTTATTGCACTTGTCTGTTTTCTTCTTTCCAGCCTTCCGGCGGCGGCCGACAACTGGCTCAAGGCACTGATGCTGTTCGATGCCGGCCGGTACCAGGAAGCGCGCGACCTGCTGACGCCGTTTGCCGAAGACGGCAATCTGGAGGCACAGGAAATCCTCTATGGCATGTACACCCATGGGCATGGCGTGCCGATAGATCATGCCAAGGCTTTTGGCTGGCTGCAGCGCGGTGCCGAGCATGGAGACGCGCGGGCGCAAGAGGCTGTGGGGCACCACTATCTCAGTGGAAACGGCGTAGCCGCCGATGAAGCGCAAGCCGTGCATTGGTTCAGATTGGCGGCGCAGCAAGGCTACCCGGCTGCAATCTATAACCTCGGAGTGATGACGATGCAGGGACAAGGTGTCGAGGCCGACGAGGAGGCGGGCTGGCGCCTCATCCGGTGGGCAGCCGAACTGGACAACCCCGATGCACTTTACGTCATGGGCGGGGTTTCCCTCGAGAATGCCGCTAAGACGGGCGACGTCGACACAGGTCTCGGCTATCTGGCCCGGGCCGCCCAATTGGGTCAGCGACGAGCCAGCGCGCTGCTGGGGCTCCTTCTCGAGGATTTCCCCGAAGTCCCCCACCACCTCGTCAAATCAGCGTTTCACTATCAGACAGCGCTTGCCGCAGGATGCGACGATATCAGCGACGCGACGGCGCGGGCCGTGGCACGTCTTTCGCCCGACGAACTCGAAACGCTGGAATATAATCTGGCTCTCTGGGAGCCGGCCTCCGATCCTCGCGACCCGAAACCGGCGCCGGGCCACTGCCTTAGTAAGTGAGGCGAGCCGCGGAGCTGGCCCTCGGATCAATGTCCGGGGGCTCTGTGACAGCAACCTACTGGAACACGCTTGCTCCACGATCCGCGACGCCCACCAGCGCGCGCATGCCGGCGAAGAGTTCGCGGCCCATGCCGAAGTGCTCGCGGCGCAGGTCTTCGGTGGCGGGGGTGCGCGAGAAGAACTCGCGCTCGTCGCCGATGAAGTCGAGGGTGCCAGCTTCGGCATCGAGGCGGATGATGTCGCCATCGCGGATCTTGGCGATGGCGCCGCCGTCGATGGCCTCGGGGGTCATGTGGATGGCGGCGGGCACCTTGCCGGAAGCGCCGGACATGCGCCCGTCGGTCAGGAGCGCAACCTTGAAGCCGCGATCCTGCAGGATGCCGAGCGCCGGGGTGAGCTTGTGGAGCTCGGGCATGCCGATGGCGCGCGGGCCCGAGAAGCGGACGACGGCGATGACGTCGCCGGTCAGCTCCCCGGCCTTGAAGGCGGCCTGCAATCCATCCTGGCTGTGGAAGACGCGAGCGGGCGCCTCGACCACACGATGCTCGGGCTTGACGGCCGAGACCTTGATGACCGAGCGGCCGAGATTGCCGGTCAGGAGCTTCAACCCGCCGGTCTTCTGGAAGGGGGCCCTGGCGGACGCCAGCACCTTGGGGGCAGCCGACTGCGCCGGAGCCGGCTCGAAGGCGAGCTTGTCGTCCTTGAGCTTGGCCTCGACGGTGTAGCCAGAAAGACCGGTGCCCCAGACGGTCCTGACGTCCTCGTGCAGATACCCGTCCTCGAGCAGCTCGCGCACGAGGAAGCCCATGCCGCCGGCGGCGTGGAAGTGGTTCACGTCGGCAACGCCGTTGGGGTAAACGCGGGCGAGCAGCGGGGTGGCGTCGGAGAGATCCGACATGTCGTCCCAGGTGACCTGAAGGCCGGCGGCCGCGGCGATGGCGATGAGGTGCATGGTATGGTTGGTCGAACCGCCCGTGGCGTGGAGGCCGACGAGGCCGTTGACGATGGCCTTCTCGTCGATGACGTGGCCGACGGGGGTATAGTCGTTGCCTTCGCTGGTCAGCGAAAGCGCGCGCCGCGTCGCCTCGCGGGTCAGCGCGTCGCGCAGCGGCGTGCCGGGATTGACGAAGGAAGCGCCCGGCAGGTGCAGGCCCATGATCTCCATCAGCATCTGGTTGGAGTTGGCGGTGCCGTAGAAGGTGCAGGTGCCGGGCGCATGGTAGGACTTGGCCTCGGCCTCGAGGAGCTCGGCGCGCCCGACCTTGCCTTCCATGTAGAGCTGGCGCACGCGGCTCTTCTCGTCGTTGGGCAGCCCCGAGGGCATCGGCCCGGCGGGAACGAACACGGCCGGCAGGTGGCCGAAGGTCAGCGCGCCGATGAGAAGGCCGGGCACGATCTTGTCGCAGATGCCGAGATAGACGGCAGCATCGAACATGTTGTGCGACAGGGAGATGGCCGTCGCCATGGCGATGACGTCGCGCGAAAAGAGCGAAAGGTCCATGCCAGGCTGGCCCTGGGTCACGCCATCGCACATGGCGGGCACGCCGCCGGCGACCTGGGCGGTCGCGCCGATCTCTCGGGCAGCCTCTTTGATGAGGTCGGGGTAGAACTGGTACGGCTGGTGAGCCGAAAGCATGTCGTTGTAGCTGGTGACGATGCCGAGGTTGAGCGTCTTGGTGCCGGCGAGCGCCGCCTTCTCGGCGGGCGAACAGGCGGCAAAGCCGTGGGCGAGGTTTCCGCACGAGAGCGCGGCGCGATAGACGCCCTGCTGGCGGGCGGCATCGAGCCGGTTGAGGTAGTCGCGACGGGTGTCGCGGCTGCGCGCGGCGATGCGATCGGTCACATCCTGGATGGCCTTGCGGACAGACATACTTTCTCCTTAGCCGCGCTCAAACGCCAGCCAACGGCCGGCCACGGCTCTCGTCATGGGGCATGGTCCTCACGCGACAGGAAGCACCTTCCTGGCGCGGATCATGCCTTTGCTGATGTTCCTTTGGAGCATCGGGATGCTCCGGCGGCCAGGGCGGTCGATTGGGGACCGCCCCAGGAGCTCAGGGACACCAGTAAACTGTTATCGGCCGGTCGGCGCGCAACACTGCGCGCACCGGCATCTGCTCGACCGGTCCGTCGGCCAGCGCCGTTTCCAGCACCTCGGCCTTGCCCTCGCCTTCGATATGAAGAAAGAGCGCGTCGGTTTCCAGGAGGCGCGGCAGGGTGAAGGTTACGCGCGGTTCGCCAGCGCCGGGCGCGCGAATGGCGATCACCGGGCCGGGGGCGGTCAGCGCTTCGGCCAGCGTATCGCCACCAGGAAAGAAGGACGCTGTGTGGCCGTCGTTGCCCATGCCGAGAACGACGGCGGCAAAGGGGTGCGGCAGATGCTGGAGACCGGCCGCGGTCTTGGCGATCCGGGTGGCATCGGGCTCGGCGCCGCCCGAATAGAGCGGCAGGAAACGGGCGGAAGCGGCTGGGCCCTGCAGAAGCTTCTCGTTGACCAGAGCCGCGTTGGAGCGCTCGTTGAGCTCATCCACCCAGCGCTCGTCGACGAGGGTGACGACGACCTTGCCCCAGTCGATGTCCTTGCGCTTGCCGAGAGCAGCGAAGAACCTGGCCGGCGTCGAGCCGCCCGAGACGGCGATCGCAGCCTCACCCCGCTCGGCAATTGCCGCCTCGATGCGGCCGGCGACGGCGTCTGCGAGCTCCTTGGCGAGGGTCGTCTTGTCGGCGAACGAGCGGCGATCAAGCATTGTTACGTCCTGTCGAACTGTTGAACGTGCTTACCCCGCCTGTCATCCCGGCGAAAGCCGGGATCCAGTAAACGCCAGCCAACAAGCTTTGCCGTGAAACAGCCAGCGGCACCTTCCGATCGAAAACCGGAAAGCCAATGTGTACTGGGTCCCGGCTTTCGCCGGGATGACAGCCGGATGTGTGAGGCGACGGGCCTGCCCATCAAACGATTCCTAGTTGTGATCCTCGTACCAGGTGCGCCCGTCGCGCTCGATGAGAGCAATGGAGCCAGTCGGCCCCCAGGTGCCGGCGGTATAGGGCTGCGGCGGTTCGGAGGCGCGGTCCCAGGCTTCGCGGATGGGATCGACCCACTTCCAGGCGGCCTCGAGCTCGTCGCGGCGCATGAAGAGGGTCTGGTTGCCACGCACCACGTCGAGCAGCAACCGCTCATAGGCTTCGGGGGTGCGCTCGGAGAAGGTCTGGGCGAAGGAAAGGTTCAAGGGCACCTCGCGCAGGCGCATGCCGCCGGGGCCCGGATCCTTGATCATCATGGTGAGCTTGACGCCCTCGTCGGGCTGCAGACGGATGATGAGCTTGTTGGGGCGCGGCGCGCCTTCGGCATGGTCGAAGATCGAATGCGGGATCGGCTTGAACTGGATGCAGATCTCCGAAACCCGACTCGCCATGCGCTTGCCGGTGCGGAAATAGAACGGCACGCCGGCCCAGCGCCAGTTCTCGACCTCGGCTTTCAAGGCCACGAACGTCTCGGTGCGGCTGCCCTTCTTTTCCTCGGGCAGCTCGTCCTGATAGCCGGCGACCGAGGCGGTCTCGGATTTGACCCCCTTGTACTGGCCGCGCACGGTATTGCGGGCGACATCGCCGTTGACGATGGGCTTCAAAGCCCGCAGGACCTTCAGCTTCTCGTCGCGCAACGCATCGGCGTCGTCGGAGGCCGGCGGCTCCATGGCGACGAGGCAGAGGAGCTGAAGCATGTGGTTCTGGATCATGTCGCGCAGCGCGCCGGACTCGTCGTAGTAGCCGCGGGTGCCCGCGCCCACGGACTCGGCGACGGTCAACTGCACGTGGTCGATATGGGCGCTGTTCCAGACGGGTTCGAACAGCGCGTTGGCGAACCGCAGCGCCAGCAGGTTCTGGACCGTCTCTTTGCCGAGGTAGTGATCGATGCGATAGACCTGATCCTCCTTGAAGATCTTGGCGACGCCGTCGTTGATCTCCACGGACGAAGCCAGGTCATGGCCCAGGGGCTTCTCGATCACGACGCGGGCGTCGCGGCGGTAGAGCTTCTTCTTGGCCAGGTACTCGGCGATCGGCTCGAAGAGATCGGGCGCGACAGCGAGATAGAAGGCGCGCACGACCTTGGGATCGTCACGCAGCGCCTTGCCGAGATCGCCCGACCCTTCCGGGTTGCTGGCATCGACCGGAACATAGGAGAAGATCTTGATGAAGCGGTCGATGACCTTGTCGTCCTGATATTCCTTCTCGACGAACTGGGCGATGGCCTCGCGCGCCGCCTTCTGGAAATCGGCATCGCTCAATTTGCTGCGCGAGGCGCCAATGATGCGGCTCTCCTCGTCGAACTGGCCGTCCTTGAAACGGTGGTAGAGCGCAGGGATGAGCTTGCGCTTGGTCAGGTCACCGGTCGCGCCGAAGACGACATAGTCGAAGGGCTGGACGGGAATGATGCGGCTGGACACGGAGCTTGTCCCTTTCAAGGTCATCAGGTCTTTGCGAAGTAGTGCCGGGCGAGGAGAACCGCGCCATGCAGCGGCTCGTAAAGCGGCAGGCGCACGAACTCCCCGTAGCGTTCCGTAAGGAGCGGCATGAGGCGCTGGCCGAAGCCGCCGACCACGGCCATCTTGTCGACGCCACGCGCGCGGAACCACGAGACGTAGGTGTCGACGTAGGACATCTGCAGGTCCATCATCTTGCGCGCCACCGGATCACCCTTCTCGTAGTGATCGATGAAGAGCGGGGCGAGCTTGCCGAATTCGGCCGGGGCGCGACCGACGAGCAGGTCCTCATGGCCCTCCGAGCCGTCGTCGCCGACGATGCGCACGTTCTTGCCGGTGGCAAAGGACCAGCTCATCACGGCCTGGTTGTCCCCACCGAGCGCCTCGACAACAGCCTTGGTCAAGGGCGAGGCTTCGACCAGCCCGTCTTCGGCCTCGACGGAATAGCGCAGCAGCTCGCGCCCGAGAATGGCGCCCGACATCTGGTCGCCGATCTGGAAGCCCCAGCCGCCGGCCTGGTAGCGTTCGCCCTTGACCATGGCGAGGGCGGCCGAGCCGGTGCCGACGATGATGACGCCGCCATCCTCGCCACCGAGTGCGCCGGCGTGGGCGATGTCGATGTCATCGAACACCTTGACGCCGGCGAAGGGCCAGGGGCGGCTGGCGAAAGCGTCGCGCGCCGTATGCATGCGCCCGCCGGCCATGCCGAAGCAGGCGTAGGTATTGGCGGTCTCGCGATAATCGATGCCGGCGGCGGCGAAAACGTCGCGCGTGCCGTCGCTGATGGCCTTCCAGGCAGGCTCGCCGTCGTCAATCTGCAGATTGGAGCGGCCGTTCTTGACCTCGGCAAGCGTCACCAGATTCTCATCGGCCAGGCGCACGCGACAATTGGTTCCGCCGCCGTCGACGCCGAGATAGTAGGTGGGCAAGGGGCCGCCTCCTTGGGGCGTTGGTTGGATGGGCGCGGCGCCGGGAGTCGTTTCCCGCCTTAGCGCGCGATACTCAACACGGTTCGTTCGGCGCGGACCATAATGCGAAAGGCCATAAGACGAAAGTAGGATACGCGGCAAAATTCTCACCGCCAGAAGGCCACGCGCATGGCACGCTTTCCGTGGCCGGGTGGGATCGCGTTAAGCAACCAGACGCGACGAAATATCTTGTAAGGTGACCGACTACGTCGACCAGAAAGAGGGGGGCGAGAGATGGCGCGACATGTTCTGGTGCTCGGGGGAGCGCGATCGGGCAAGACGAGCTTTGCCGAACGGCTGGCGGTCAAGCACGGCACGCGCCCCGCCTATCTCGCCACCGCCGAGGCGCTGGACACCGAGATGGTCGAGCGTGTCGAGACGCACAGGCGCCAGCGCGAGGGACGATTCGAGACCATCGAGCAGCCGCTGGCGCTCGCCGAGACGCTGCAGGCCGCCGCGTCCCATCATGACGTCATCCTCGTCGATTGCCTGACGCTCTGGATCAGCAACATGCTGGGGGCCGGCACCAACGTCGCCGAGGCCGTGGAAGAACTCGCCGCGACCCTGCGGCAGATGGAAAGCAGCATGGTGATCCTCGTTTCCAACGAGGTCGGGCTCGGCATCGTGCCGGAGAACGCCATGGCGCGCAATTTCCGCGACCTGGCGGGAGCCGCGCATCAGCGGCTGGCCGAGATCTGCGACGACGTCTATTTCATCGCCGCAGGACTGCCGCTGGTCCTGAAAGGGCGGGCGCCGGAGTAGCGGGTCACAGCGTCGAGAGCATCAGGGCAAGAACGATGCTCAGGGCCAGCAGCACGTTGAGGGTGGCGCGATAGAGCTGGACGGCGCGCAGGATATCGCTGCCGACGAGCGCAGTCTTGCCTTGCCCCATCACCGGCAGATCGACCACTTCGCCCTGATAGCTGCGCGGGCCGCCGAGCGCAAAGCCGAGGGCGCCCCCCATCGCCGCCTCGGGCCAGCCGGCGTTGGGCGAGGCATGCCTGCCCGCATCGCGCCTGACGGCGGCCCAGGCCAGCGAGGGGCTGGCGTGGGGAACGAAGAAGCAGGCGAGCGTGATCAGAACCGCGGTGAGGCGGGCCGGGATCCAGTTGACGACATCGTCGAGCTTGGCCGAGGCCCAGCCGTAGTCGTGATAGCGCGCATCCATGTGGCCAACCATGGAATCGGCGGTGTTGATGGCCTTGTAGAGGACGATGCCCGGCAGGCCGAAGAGCAGCAGCCAGAACCACGGCGCGACGACCCCATCCGAAGTGCTTTCGGCCAGCGTCTCGATCGCGGCGCGGGCAACGCCCGTTTCGTCGAGCTCATGGGGATCGCGCCCGACGATGTGGCTGACGGCCTCCCGGCCTGCCTCGAGCGAATTGCGCAGCGCCTCGGCGACGGCGGTGACGGCGCGGCCGAGCTCCTTCTGGGCCAGGAACGGCACGGCGAGCAGCATTTCGAGCACCCAGCCCAGCGGCAGCCCGCGCACGAACTGCTGGACGACGAAGGACAGGATGAAGACGACGACGAGGAGGATGGCGAGCGCGACGATACCTGCGTCGCGCCGCTGGCGGCTGTCGCGCTCCGGCCGATTGAGGCGGCGCTCCAATCCATCGATGAGGCTGCCGAACCACATGACCGGGTGGCCGATGCTCTTGAGCAGCTGTTCCGGATAGCCGAGCCAACGTTCGGCGATGAGCGCGAGCGGAGGAATGAAGACGGACATCAGGTTCGGACCTCCCAAGCCAAAGAAAGCAAGGCATCGAGATCGAGATGCGATTCGAGGTGATCGGCAAGCCCGTCCAGGGCAGCTTCCACTCCCGATTCATAGGCGAGCGAAGGGCTTGCAGCAGCGCCCAGGAAGGCGCGGCGGTAGCGATCGGCGGCAAAAAGGCCGTGGAGATAGGTGCCGGCGAGGCGTCCGTCGCGGCTGCGCGCGCCTTCGGGAGCGCCCTCGACACGGGCGAAGGGGTTGGCGCGGTCGGGACCGGTCGTCTCGCCCATGTGCATATGGTAGCCGGCGAGCGGCAAGCCGGTCGCAGCGTCCTCTGCGGCTTCCAGCTTGAGGGTTTTGGTCGGCGTGAGCACGGTGTCGACATCGAGGAGGCCGAGGCCCTGGCTGGTGCCGGGCGCCCCCTCGATGCCGTCGGGGTCGGCGATGGTTTTGCCCAGCATCTGGTAGCCGCCGCAGATGCCGAGGACGCGCGCCCCGGCGCGGTGGCGAGCGAGAATGTCGATATCCCAACCCTCGTGGCGCAGCGCCGCGAGATCGGCGCGCGTGGCCTTGGAGCCGGGGAGGATGACGAGATCGGCATCGGCGGGGATCGGCGTGCCGGGTTCGACGATGACGACGTCCACGTCCGGCTCGGCGCGCAAAGGATCGAGATCGTCGAAATTGGCGATGCGCGGCAGGCGGGGAACGGCGATGCGATAGCGCGCGCCAGGCCTGCGCTCAGCACCGGCAAGGCCGAGGACGTCTTCGGCGGGAAGGCGCCTGGCGTCGGGAAACATCGGTAAAGGGCCGAAGACTGGTCGGCCGGTGCGCTCGGCGATAAACGCCTTGCCGTCGTCGAAAAGGGTCGGATCGCCCTGGAACTTGTTGACCAAGGTCGCAACGATGCGGTCCGCATCGGCCGGAGCGATGACGGCGAATGTGCCGACGAGGGAGGCGATGACTCCGCCGCGCTCGATATCTCCGATGAGAACGACGGGCACGTCCGCCGCTCCGGCGAAGCCGAAATTGGCAATGTCGCCTGAGCGCAGATTGACCTCGGAGGCGCTGCCGGCGCCTTCGACGAGGACGTAGTCGGCCTCGCCGGCGAGCTCGTGGAAGGCGGCGAGGACCTGCGGCAGAAGCTCGACGCGGTGCTTGAAATAGTCGCGGGCCGACATGGAGGCGAGGCGCTTGCCGCGCACGACCACCTGCGCTCCGGTCTCCTGCTCGGGCTTCAGTAGCACCGGGTTCATCGCCGTCAGCGGCTCGCGGCGGGCGGCGCGGGCCTGCAGCGCCTGGGCGCGGCCGATCTCGCCGCCATCGGCGGTGACGGCCGCATTGTTGGACATGTTCTGCGGCTTGAACGGGGCAACGTTCAAGCCCTGATTGGCGAGCGCGCGGCAGAGGCCGGCGACGATCAGCGACTTGCCGACGTCCGAGCCCGTGCCCATGAACATCAATGCCTTGGCGGTCACCGTACCCCCTACCCCTCTCCCCTTGTGGGAAAGGGTGCCCGAAGGGCGGGTGAGGGGTTGGTCGGGAGCCCCATTACCCCTCATCCGGCGCTTCGCGCCACCTTCTCCCACAAGGGGAGAAGGGAAGAAAGAGCGCAAGCTTATGCCACGTCGATCACGTGGGCATAAGAGCCCATGACCCGTCCCTCCACAGCCCCCATGGGCGGCAATGCCTCGCCAAGGGCGTCGGTGGCGGCAAAGAGCGGCGTGAGGCGCGTTTGCTTCACCGAGGAATAGTGGAATTCGTGGCCGGTGAGCCGGGCCGGCCAGGGCAAGGGGCTGACGTGTGCAAGCCGGCGATAGCCGAGGATGCGCTTGGGCCGATCGATGCGGGTGACGACGGGCAGGAGACCCGCCATCTCGTGCGGCACGCCGGCCTTGTCGACCAGCACCTCGCCCAGCACCATGAATCCGCCGCACTCGCCATAGATCAGCGCGCCGCGGTCGCGGGCAATACGCAGGCCCGCCTTGAAGTTCCCGGCCGCCGCGAGGGCACCACCGTGGAGCTCGGGATAACCGCCGGGCAGGAATATCGCATTGGCATCGGGCGCCGGAGATTCGTCCGCGAGGGGCGAAAAGAAGGTCAGTTCTGCGCCCGCATCACGCCAGTCTTCCAGCATGTGCCGATAAAGGAAAGCGAAGGCATGGTCGCGGGCGATGGCGATGCGTTGGCCCAAGGGAGCAAGCGCCCGGCCCGAGGGCGCGGCCGGCTGGAGCGGCGCAGCCAGCGCCACCAGACGGTTGAGATCGACGTAGTCGGCGACGACCTCGGCGGCGCGGGCGACGACCGCATCGAAGGCGGCGACCTCTTCGGGCAGGACGAGGCCGAGGTGGCGTTCGGGCAGCATCAGGCCGGCATCGCGCGGCAGGACGCCGAGGCAGGGAATGCCGGTTCCAGCGAGCGCGGCTGTCAACATGCGCTCGTGGCGCATGCTGGCCACCCCGTTGAGGATGACCCCGGCCACCCGCACATCGTCACGCCAGCGGGCAAAGCCCGCGACGAGCGGGGCGACCGATTGGCTCTGGCGGTCGGTATCGACGACGAGCACCACTGGCAGGCGCAGGATTGCGGCAAGATCGCCGGTCGAGCCGGTGCCGTCGGCCGCGCCGTCGAAAAGGCCCATCACCCCTTCAATCAGCAACAAGTCGGCGCCGGCCGCATGATCGACCGCGAGCGGCACCAGTCGCGGGGCAGGCATGGCCCACGGATCGAGATTGATCGCGGGACGGCCGGCGGTGCGTGCGAGAATGGCAGCATCGATATAGTCGGGGCCGGTCTTGGCCGGCGCGACGGAGAGGCCGCGCCGGTTGAGCGCAGCGAGCAGCCCGAGCGTCACCACGGTCTTGCCCGAGCCCGAGCGCGGCGCGCCGATGACGAGGCCCAGGGGCTCAGCCAACATCGTTCTCCCGAAGGGCGGGGACATACCAGTCGAGCACGGCGCGATAGGCGGAGACAGGGCCCAAAACGACGATGGCGGGCGTCGGCAGGTCGGTGAGCGCACCCGCCTCGCCAAGCGTCGTCTCGACGACGCGCTGACCGGGCAGCGTCACCTGCGAGACGATGGCGAGGCGGTCGGTGGGGTCGCGTCCGGCTGCGAGGAGCTTTTCGGCAATCGAAGGCAGATGCTTGACGGCCATGAACATGACGATGACCGATGCGGCGTGGGCGACCGCCGACCAATCGACAGCCTGCGGCACGCCGCCGGTTTCGTCGTGACCGGTGAGGAAGAGCACGGCCTGATTGGTATCGCGATGGGTGACGGGAATGCCGGCATAGGCGAGGCCGCCGAGGCCGGAGGATATGCCGGGCACGATGCGGAACGGAACGCCCGCGGAAACGAGCGCCAGCGCCTCCTCGCCGCCCCGCCCGAACATGAACGGGTCGCCGCCCTTGAGGCGCAGGACGCGCTTGCCCTGCCGGGCGTAGTCGATGAGCCTGATGGTGATGTCGGCCTGCTGCGGGCTCGGCTTGCCGCCGCGCTTGCCGGCAAAGACGATCTCGGCGTGTGGATCCGCCATGGCGATGAGCTTTTGCGAGACCAGCGCGTCGTGGACGACGACGTCGGCCTCGCGCAACGCATGGTAGCCGAGGAGCGAGATAAGCCCGGGCGCGCCGGGACCAGCGCCCACGAGCCAGACGGAGCCCGGTTCGAAGCGAGGGAACTCCAACGCGTCGAGAGCTGCAAAGCGGCGGCGGGGGCGGAAGAGAGATTTGAGGCGGTCAAGCATGCGCATGGCGGGAAACACCCCCCTCCCAGCCTCCCCCGCAAGGGGGGAGGTGTTGCATTGTGCCGATGGCACGATCCTGCCAAAGGCGGAGGGTTGCACCTCCCCCCTTGCGGGAGAGGCTGGGAGGGGGGTACTGCACGATGCAATGGCCACACGACAATCCAGCTCCATGCGCATCCTCATACTCGGCGGCACGGCGGAAGCGCGGGCGTTGGCGGGACGGCTGGTGGAGATGGGGCACGAGGTCGTGACGTCCCTCGCCGGGCGCACGCAGGCCCCGAAGCTGCCGCACGGGAACGTGCGCGTCGGCGGGTTCGGCGGCATTGCGGGGCTGGAGGCGTATCTGAGGGCCGCGCATATCGAGCGTATCGTCGACGCCACCCACCCCTATGCCGGCACGATCTCGGCCAATGCGACCGCCGCCGCGCAAGCATCCGGCATACCGCTGGTGCGACTGATGCGCGCCGCATGGGAGCCGGCGCCGGGCGACGACTGGACGATCGTCGAGAGCTTTTCCGAGGCGGCCGACGTGCTGCCGTCGGGAGCACGGGTGCTGGTGACGACAGGCCATACCGAGCTCGCACGGCTTCTCGAACGAGACGATTGTCGGCTGGTGGTGCGGCTCATCGAGCGGCCTTCCGAGCCGCTGCCCGGGCATGCCCGGCTTCTCCTCGCCCGCCCGCCTCACCGCCTCGATGGCGAGCTCGCGCTGATGCGCAACGAAGCGATCACCCATCTCGTCACGAAGAACTCGGGCGGGGAGCAGACGCGCGCCAAGCTGGAGGCGGCCCGGCAGCTCGGCGTCAAGGTGGTGATGATCGCGCGGCCGGCCTACGGGCCGGCGCGGGAAGTGGCCAATGTCGAGGACGCCATTGCGGCGCTGGAGCTGATCTGACGTCATTGGGGCGCTCCGGCGAGGCGGCCGAGAGCGCAGGTGGCTTCGGCCGACAAACGCTTGGGCAGCACGAGCTCGCCGCAGGCAAGCACCGCCGCTTCGGCCACTCCTGCAAGCCCGATATGACCGGCGACCGTCGGGGACGGCGTCGGCAGGCTCTCGGCCAGGCGCCCCAGGTCCGCAGCCGGCACCGCCCGCACCGGCACGCCGAAATGTGTGGCGGCGGCCCGAACGGCCGGTTCCTCGGCCTTGCCGTCGAGGGTAGCGATGAGGGCAAGTTCGGACGGGCTCGAACCGGCCTGCGCCAAAGCGGTTTCGATGAGGGTGATGAGCCCTTCGGCAGAAGCGTCGCGCCGGCAGCCGACACCGGCGACGAGCCCGGATGCGGGTGGGGACAGGACCGACATTTCCGATGCGCCTCTTTGTTGACGAGCGACAAGAGGCAGGGTCCGCGAAAACCGTAGCAGCTCCGGCCTTGGCCCCCGATTTGGGTCGGCCGCACCAGACTCTGTTTCAGTTCCTCATGTGGAACGCTGCGCTGTCCACCCCTTTAAGGGGGGCGAAGAGCTTGGTCAATCAAGGGCTTGGCGCAAGCCTCCCGCAGACGAGAATGCTTCTGAAAATCATTGGCAAAAACAAGGACTTGCCGTGATCATGCCCCTCGTCTATGCCGGCTAGATGGAGCGGCACATGGCGGAAGACATATCGATGCGGCGCACGATCGCCATTTCCGCGGCGAGCCTTCTCGTGGCTCTCGTCGTGCTTGGCCTCAAGGGGCTGGCCTGGTATGTGACCGGCTCGATCGCCCTCTATTCGGACGCGCTCGAATCCATCGTCAACGTCGTGACCGCGGCCGTCGCGGTGGTGGCCGTATCGCTGGCGGCCAAGCCTGCTGACGCCGCCCTGCCCTACGGCTACCACAAGGCCGAATACTTCTCGGCGGTCATCGTCGGGGTGATGATCATCATCGCCGCGATCCTCATACTGCGTGAAGCCTGGCTCGGCTATCTCGAACCGAGCCTGCCGCAGGCGCCGGTCCAGGGCCTGGCGATCAGCGGCGTCGCCACGGCGATCAATGCGGTGTGGGCCTTCGTCCTCATCCGGCACGGGCGCAGGGCGCAATCGCCTGCCCTCGAGGCCGACGGCAAGCACCTCTTTACCGACGTGCTTTCGACCATCGGCGTCATCATCGGGCTTGTGCTCGTCTATCTCACAGGCTGGGCGGTGCTCGATTCGGTGCTTGCCGCGCTGGTTGCGATCAACATCCTCTGGTCGGGCTGGACGGTCATCCGCGACAGCGTCGGCGGGCTGATGGACGTCGCCGTACCCGCCGAGACGCAGCGAGTGATCCGCGAGGTCATCGCCGGTAACGCGGACGGCGCCATCGAGGCGCACGACATCCGCACCCGCCAGGCCGGCAAAATGACGTTCATCGACTTCCACCTCGTCGTGCCCGGCGCCATGAGCGTCGCCGATGCCCATGGCATCTGCGACGGCATCGAGGCCAAGCTGCGCGAGGCGGTGGAGCCGGTGCAGATCACCATACACGTGGAGCCGGAGGAAAAGGCCAAGCACACAGGGATCGTGGTCGTTTAGGCGCATTCCGCCTGCGCCAGACCCCGGTTCCGCGCCGCCTGCCGCGTTCGCGACACCTTGAAACCGCGTCTTCGGCCCGTCATCTCCTGCCTGTAGGAGGGACGAGCCATGAGCATACCAAGCCTCTACGACTGGGTGGGCGGATTCGCGGCGCTCGAACGCCTGACCGCCGTGTTCTACGACAAGGTGAAGGCCGACGACGTGCTGGGGCCGGTCTTTGCGCGGATGAGCCCGGACCACCCGGCCCATGTCGCGGCCTTCCTTGCCGAGGTCTTGGGCGGGCCCAAGCTCTATTCGGAGCGGTATGGCGGGCACCCCGAGATGATCCGTCACCACCTCAACCGCAACCTTTCCGAAGCGCAGCGGCGGCGGTGGATCAACCTGCTGCTCGATGCCTATGGCGAACTCGACCTGCCGGACGATCCCGAATTCGCCTCAGCGCTCGTCGGCTATCTCGAATGGGGCACGCGCATGGCGGTGCTCAACTCGAAGCCCGGCGCAAAGCCCGGGCTCGACGAGCCTATGCCGAAATGGGGATGGGGCGAGGTCGGCGGACCCTATCAGCCCAAGAAAAGTTGAACCTTGCCGATTCCGGCGACGCAACGCACACTCGCTAGCATGCGGATTCTCCTCACCCTCTGCCTTGCCGCCCTCGCCCTTACGGCTACCGTCCACGCGCGCGAGCTCGGCTGGAGCCAGTACCAGAACGCGCGTTTCGGCTACGTCGTCGGCATCCCGCCGGGCTTTTCCGGCTATGGCGAGAGCGACAATGGCGATGGCCAGACCTTCGACATCGCCTCCAGGGGGCAAGTGCTTTCCGTCTGGGGCAGCATGCTGCTCGAGGAGAGCTTCGAGGCGGCGGTCAAGGCGCGCATGGGATATGCCGAGCGCGACGGATGGAACCTCGCGACCCAAACGGTGACGCCCCAGTGGGCGAACTTCTCGGGCGTTCTCGGCCAGCGCATGTTCAACACCCGCATGATCCTGCTTTGCGATGGGCAGAGCTATGCGATGATGACCGTGCAGTATTCGGTGATCCACGCCGGCGAGATGCGCGACCGGCTGCCCCAGCTCGAGGACATGTTCCGCGCCAAGGGCTGCTAGAGCTCCCGTTCTGATTGAATCAGAACGGGAGCTCTAAGCTTTTGTTTTGTCGTGTTTTCGAACCGGAAAAGTGGTGTCCACTTTTTCTGAAAACGCTCTAGAAGCGCCAGACCCGGAAGCGGTCGCCTTCCTCGAACAGGCCATTGGCCGCTTCGACGGCCTCTGGCCAATCCTGCCCACCGAGCAGCCGGTGGAATACCAGCCCCAGCAGAATCGGAACGGCGGCGCCGAACGGATAGTCGGCCGGCGCGATGTAGGTGCGCGCGCCGGCGGAGCGGAAAGCCTGCGCATAGGCGTCCGTACCGGTGTTGCAGGCGGTGGAGACCACGACCGAGGGCACGGAGCGGACGAGTTCGGTCAGCAGCACGGCATCGAGCCGGTTGCCGGGCAGTACGAGCGTATCGACACCCTCCGCCATTTCCGGGAAAACGAAACCACCCTCGTCACCATGGGCGCTGACGAGGGCGAAATCCGCATTGCCGCCGAAGGCACCGAACGCCTTGGCGAAATCCGAGGGTTTGCCGATGGGTCGCAAGTGCACGTCGGCGCGCAGATTCTCGAGGAGCGCACGCAGCAGCAGCGCCTCGCCGATATCCTCGAGCGCGACGAGAGCGACCTTCACGGCTAGAACTCGATGCCCGCCTGCGCTTTGACGCCGGCTCGGAAGGGATGCTTGATCTCGGTCATTTCGGTGACGAGGTCGGCGATTTCGATCAGCTCGTCCTTGGCGTTGCGGCCGGTGACGATGACGTGGGTGTCGTGCGGCTTGTTCCTCAGGGTCTCGACCACCTCCTCGATCGGCAGGTAGTCGTAGCGCAGGCAAATGTTGAGCTCGTCGAGCAGCACCATCTTGTGGTGCGGATCGGCGATCATCGCCTTGGCCGTCTCCCAGGCGGCGCGCGCGGCGGCGAGGTCGCGCTGGCGGTCGGCGACGTCCCAGGTAAAGCCCTCGCCCATGGCCTTGATCGTCACCTGGTCGGGGAATTTCTCGAGGATATCACGCTCGCCGGTGCCCCACTTGCCCTTGACGAACTGCACCACGCCGACGTTGAAGCCGTGGCCGATGGCGCGAAAGACCATGCCGAAGGCGGCGGTCGATTTGCCCTTGCCCTTGCCGGTATGGACGATGAGGAGCCCGCGCTCTTCGGTCTTGGTCGCGAGGATCTTGTCACGCGCGGCCTTTTTTTTCTTCATTTTTTCGGCGTGGTAGGCGTCGCGCTCGGCCTCGCTCATGAGGTCGGTTTTCTTCAACGTCTTGTCGGTCATCGCAGGCGCTCCGCATGGTCGATGATGATGCGCGCCGCCTCGTGCGGCGGCAGGTCGGTGGTGTCGAGGTCGAGGCGGTTCGGGTGGTCGACGGCGAGCAATCGCGTGTGGCGGCGCTTGTGCTCGGCCGATGGTGCATCCGTATGCTTGAGACGCGCCGCACGCTCGGGTGAGCCGATGCGCGCTGCATGAGCCTCGTCCGATGCCTTAAGCAGGACCGGAACGAAAACGCTGCCCCGGCGCTCGGCGAGACCGACGATCTGCTCGTAGGCGGTGCGGTCGCCCGGATCGCCCTCCATCAGCGCGTTGGTCAGGACGAAGCTTGCCTCGGCTGGCGTCAGCTCCTCGATGGCCGCCACCGCCTGATCGCGGATATTGCCGATGAAATCCCAGACCCTGCCGGGCAGCGGCGTCTTGCCGTCCGCGCGGACCAGCGAGAAAATGACATTGTTGGCCAAATGATTATCGAAAAGACGCGCATCGGTTTTCGCGCAGATTTCGCGCGCGATGGTCAGCTTGCCAACGCCATAATGGCCGATGAGATAAATGATGGTTCCGTTCATGCCGCTTCTCCCGAAAGAAGGGCATAGGCCGAGTTCGAGCGGGGTGTCCAGAGGCCGCGCTCGCGCGCCTCGTTGAACCTGGCGATCAGCTCGTCGTAGCCGAAGCGGTTGTTGGCCTTGAGGAAATCGCGCACGGCGCCGTCCTCGACAAAGGCTTCGAAGGCGAGGTCGAAGTGGCGCGGGCGGACTGCGCCGGTGGTGGCGGCGAAGGCGAACATGTAGTCGAGCGTGGCGATGATCTCGAAGGCGCCCTTATAGCCGTGGCGCATCATGCCGGCGATCCATTTGGGATTGACGACGCGCGAGCGCATGACGCGAGCGACCTCTTCCTCGAGGGTGCGGGTCAGGGGGCGCTCAGGGCGGGAGTGGTCGTTGTGATAAGCGGCGGGGCGGTGGCCGGTGAGGGTTTCGGCAGTCGCCAACAGGCCGCCCTCGAACTGATAATAGTCATCGGAATCAAGCAGATCGTGCTCGCGGTTGTCCTGGTTGTGGACGACCGCCTCGATATCGGAGAGGCGGGCTTTGAACAGGTCTCGCTCGGGGGTGCCATCGGCGTGAGCGCCGTAGGCGTACTGGCCCCAGTTGAGGAAGGCCTCGGCGAGGTCCGCCTTGGTCTGCCATTTGCCGGAATCCATCAGGCCTTGCAGGCCGGCCCCGTAAGCGCCTGGTTTTGAACCGAAAATCCGGTGGCCGGCGAGGAGCGCGGCCTCCTCTTCGGTCTTGCCGGACTTCATCAGGCCGAGCGCTTCGGCGCGCATACGGGCGGCGATGGGGTTCTGGTCCTCGGGTTCGTCGAGCGCGCCGACGGCGCGGGCGGCCTTGTCGAAGAGGGCGATCTGGGCGGGAAAGGCATCGCGGAAAAAGCCGGAAATTCTGAGGGTTACGTCGACGCGGGGGCGACCGAGCCTGGCCAGCGGGATGATCTCGTAGCCGGAAATTCTGAGCGATGTCGGGTCCCATTTGGGCTTGGCGCCGATGAGGGCCAGGGCTTGCGCGACGTCATCGCCGCCGGTGCGCATGTTGGCGGTGCCCCAGACGGAAAGGGCAAGAGATTTCAGATAGATGCCGTGATCCTGGAAGTGACGGAGGATCAGGTTTTCGGCCGATTTCCGGCCAAGCTCCCAGGCAGTGGGAGTGGGGACGGCGCGGTTGTCGACGGAATAGAAGTTGCGGCCGGTCGGCAGCACGTCGAGGCGACCGCGCGAGGGGGCGCCGGAGGGGCCGGGCGGAACGAATTTCCCGTCGAGCCCGTCGAGCAGAGCCTTGATTTCATTGGGGCCGGAGGCGGCGAGGCGGGGGCGGATGACGGTTTCGATGGTGTCGAGAACGGCGCGGGTGGCGGTCCATTCAGGGTCAGGCTCGCGGCCGTCGACGAGCTCGGCGGCGAGGGTCTCGAGGGCTTCAACCACGTGCCCGACGGTGTGCAAACTTTTGTAAACTTCCGGCTCGGAAAGCGTAAAACGCCCCTGCACATTCGACAGATTTTTAGGCCCCTTCCATTCAGCGCCGAGTTTGGCCGTCAGGGGATCGAAACCGAGCTTCAGGTCGTCGGCGAGGGCGCGGATGAGACTGGCCTGACCAGCTGTTTCACTCCCGCGGGGCGTGCGGGCGAGCGCGACGATCAGGTCACGCTCCATCATACCACCGGGCGAACGGCCGAGGATATGTAGCCCGTCTCGGATCTGGGCTTCCTTGAGGTCGCAGAGGAAATTGTCGATCTCGATGAGAGCAGCATCGGGATCGGAGGGCAGGCCGATGTCCTCATCGAGGCGGGCGTCGCGGGTGGAATCGAGGATGCGGCGCTTGAGGTCGACGAGCCGGCGGCGGTCCATGCCGGCGGCGGCGTAGTACTCATCGAGCAGGGCTTCGAGGTCCTTCAGGGGACCATAGGTCTCGGCGCGGGTCAGCGGAGGGACGAGGTGGTCGACGACCACCGCGCCGGCGCGGCGCTTGGCCTGCATGCCCTCGCCCGGATCGTTGACGATGAACGGATAGAGGTGGGGAAGCTGGCCCCAGAGGGCGTCGGGGTAGCTCGCTTCATCGAGGGCGACCGATTTGCCGGGCAGCCATTCGAGATTGCCGTGCTTGCCGTTGTGGATGAGTGCGTCGGCGCCGAACTCCTCGCGCAGCCAGAGGTAAGCGGCGACATAGGCGTGGGGCGGCACGAGGTCCGGATCGTGATAATTGGCGGCATCGTCGCGCTCGTAGCCGCGGGCCGGCTGGAGGAGGATGGCGACGTTGCCGAAGGTGTGGATGGGCAGGTGGAACACCTGATTTGCAATCAGGGGGTCGAGCGTCGGGAGCGTCCGGACGAACGGATCGGCGGCCGGATCGCCCCAGCGGGCGGCGACTTCGGACCGGATTTTTTCCGGCAGGGTCGCGAGCAGCTGCGCATAGCGCTCCAGGGACAGCTGGGCCGAGCCGACGCCGCGTTGCGGATCGGCGTTGGTGGGGCCGGACTGGAGAAGGGCGATGAGGGCGTTGCCGTCTTCTGGCAAAGCCGAACGACCCCCACCCCCATCCCCTCCCCTCAGGGGGGAGGGGGGCGATGGAGCCGACAGTTCCTCGAGGGCCATGTCTATGAGTTGCCAGATGCCGTCGCGGTTGGTGGAGACTTCGCTGTTCGTGAAGCGAAGAACGCGGTAGCCGGCGGATTGCAGGAAGGCGTCACGATGCTTGTCTTTCCCTTCGCCAAGAGGGGTGAAGTGCGTATCGCCATCGAGTTCGACTACGAGCTTAGGGTGATGACAAGCGAAGTCGGCGATGTAGGGACCGATTGGGACCTGTCGCCGGAAATGAAAGCCTTCAGCCTTGAACGACTTGAGCAGTGGCCACAGCACGCGTTCGGGCATGGTGGCATCGCTCCGCAACTCGCGAGCACGGCTGATATTCTTGCCTCTGGCGTGCCGTGCATTGCCGAAGATCGGCCCCCCTCCCCCTTGAGGGGAGGGGCTGGGGGTGGGGGTCCATCGGTGGTCGCCTGAACTGTCACTCTCATCCGAAGTCTGATGAGGGGGCGAGGAAGCGGACTGGGTGGTGTCGTAGTTTTGGGGCAAAGCCGCACGACCCCCACCCCCATCCCCTCCCCTCAAGGGGGAGGGGGGCGGATTGTGCTCGTGGTGCTGTCCGAGGTCGTAGCCTGCCTCGTCCAGTGCCCGCAGGATTTCCACCGTCGACTGCGGAGCGTCGTAGCCGACGCCATTGGCGAGGCGACCGTCGCGCAGGGGATAGTTGGCGAGGACGAGGGCGATGCGGCGCTCGCTGCGCGGGGTGGAACGCAGGCGCGCCCAGTTGGCGGCGAGGGTGGCGGCGCGGGCGATTCCCGCCTCGTCCGGGGCGTAGGCGGAGAGGGGGCACTGGGTGCGCTGGTGCCAGACGCCTTCGTGCTTGTGGCCGACGAGGATCATGCCGGAACGGCCATCGACCTCGGGCAGGACCACCTGCATGGCGAGGTCTTTCGGGGTGAGGCCGGACTTGTCCTCGAGCCAGGCCTCGCGGGGGCGGCTGTTCTGCAGGAGCTGCAGGATGGGGGCGTCGATGCCGGCGAAGGGGTTGGCTTTTTCTTCGATGGTGTCGAGACCGATGGCAAAGCCCGTGAGGTTGAGGATGACGGCGGGCGGGAAGCGCTCGAAGGCGGCCTGCACCATGCGCACGCAGGGGCCTTCCTTCAACGAGGAGACGACGAGCGGGACGGGCTTGAGGCCGCGGGATTCGAGGGCGGCGATGAGGGCTTCGATGGTGGCGGTGCCGGCGCCTTCGAGGGCGGCGCGGTAGAAGAGGATGGGGGCGTGGCGTTCGCTCCCCTCCCCCTTGAGGGGAGGGGTCGGGGGTGGGGGGAAGTCTCGGTGGTTCACGGAGCCACCCCCACCCTCAATCCCCCTCAAGGGGGAGGGAGGCGGATTGTGCTTGCGGGACCGTTGTGCCCCGTCATCAGGACCTGCAGACGAAGGCCCCCACACCCCGCGCTGCGCGCCGACCCCGGATCGGGTCCGGGGCAGGCTCTCTTCCCCAGAGGGAGAGGTGGCCCCCTCATCCGCCCTTCGGGCACCTTCTCCCACGAGGGGAGAAGGGGGGGTGGCCAATCCAGAATCATGCGGTGACCCCGGTTCTGCATCGGGGGCAGCTGTGGGCCCCTTTCCCTTCTCCCCTCGTGGGAGAAGGTGGCGCGTAGCGCCGGATGAGGGGGGTAGCCCTTCCAACGCCTCGGGTTCGATCATGCCGAGGCCGGGGTACCAGAGGCCGAAGCGGGGGAAGGGTTGGATGTCGATGGCCTCGATCTCCTGCCCGCCGGCGAGCCGTTTCATCGCGGCAAGGAGACGGTCGGCGTTGTCGGGGCCGCCGGCGACGATGAGGCCGTGGAGGCGCGACCAGGCGGCGGGGGAGACGGTGGAGCGCTCGATGAGGATGGGATCGGGGTTGGCATCGCCCGAGATGAGGGCAAGCGGGATGCGGGCTTGGCCGCAGCGGGCGATGAGCTCGTCCACGCCATACTGGAAATAGGAGATGCCGCCGGTGAGGCGCAGGACCACGACGCGGGCGTGGCGCACGGTCGCCTCGATCCAGAGGTCGACCGAGAGATTGTGCGAGAGCCGCATGAGGTTGGCGAGGCGCAACGTGGTTGTAACAGGTCGGCCGCTGTCGCGCGCCTGGGCTTCGCCCGCGCGATCGGCGGCGGCGGCGAGCATCATCAGCTCGCTGTCGGCAAAGGAGCCGTAGACGATATCGCCGGGGGTCTGGGCGAGGTCGATGGCCTCGCCCTCCTGCTGCAGTGTGCCCGCCTGGGCGGAAAGAAGATGCATTCGTTTATTCCAGTGTCGCGAGGTTCGCGCTCCCCTCCCCCTCGAGGGGAGGGGGCGGGGGTGGGGGGAAGCATCGGCGGCTCACCGAACCACCCCCACCCTCAATCCCTCCCCTCAAGGGGGAGGGAGGCCGATTGTGCGGTGGCGCCGTTGCGTCATGCCGGTAACTCCACACATCGTCCGCCGCCACTAACATCGCAGACCCCTCACCCTGATTTTCCGCTGAACGCGGAAAATCGGTCCCTCTCCCCGGAGGGGCGAGGGGAAGAGACGCGAAATCATGCATCCTTCCCATGCCTACTCCTCCTCCACGCGGGCGGGGCGGTATTCGAAGGAGGCGCGGACGAGGCCGTGGTCGGTGGTGCCGGCGGCCTTGTGGTCGTCGAAGTTCAGATGGTCGGTGAGGATTTCCAGGCCGCGGAACGCCCAGATGCGCTTGCGGCTGTTGTCGTAGAATTCCTGGCTGACGAGGATGTGGTCGAGCGACTCGCGCTCGTTCTGGAAGATGTGGGTGTAATAGACGTCGCGGGTGCTGCGGTACTGCTGGAGCGTCTGGCCGGAATAAAGGCCGGCGTCCGTGCCGCCGGTCGAGAGGCCGAGGAGATAGTTGGGCTGGCCGGACAAGATGTTGATGGTGTTGGAGAGGATGCCGTCGTTGACGTCGCCCAGCACCACCACCGGATCGTCCGTGCCGCGCAGGCGCTCGACGAGGATCATGCGCAGCGCCGCGGCCTCGGCCGTGCGGCGGATGGTGGAGATGGCGGCGCCGAGCCCCGGGGCATGGCGCTGGTGGGTGTTGCGCTCGTACCAGGCTTCACGATGGATTTCGGTCGGCCGCTTGGATTTGAGGTGGCAGACGTAGATGTGGATGCGCGGATGGCCGGGGCGCGTCTCGATCTCGAAATGCAGCACGGGGCGCGAGAAGCTGTCGATGGCGACGGCGATCTCGGGGGTCTGCGGGTCGTCGCCCTGGCTCTGCAAAATGAAGTCCGGGGGAAATTCAACGATCCATTCGGGCTCGCCGACGAGCATTTCGGTCCTGACGGCTGCGCCGCAGACGATGCTCTGGCCGGCGTGACCGGGCGGGGCGAGGACGGTGTGGGTGTCTTGCAGCCCTGCCCGCTCGATGACGGCGGCGATCGCCTCTCCATGCCAGAGCTCCTGGAAGCCGTAGACGTCGGAGTGCATGCGCATGAGGGCGCGGCCGAGCCAGGCGATCTTGGCCTCGTACTGGTCCTCGGTCCAGCCGGCGGCGCCGTACATGGCAAGGCCGGGCAGGTTGAGGTTGTAGAGATTGCAGGTGGTGAAACTGACGGTCGTGCGGGCCATGAGCTGTTTCCCCTATGGATTGGCGGCAGCGAGCCTAGCAGGGGCGGGTTGCGGTTCGGAGACGGGTGCCCTCGCCTCGGTAATTCCCCCTCCCATCCAAGGGAAGGGAGTTGCATTCGCATTGCAAGACGCGACATCCCCCCACCTGTCCCTCCCCTCAAGGGGGAGGGGACCCCTCCCGGTCATTTGCGAAAACCACAACCACCGGGACTCGCGGCTCTTGCGCGCCCCTCCCCCTGGAGGGGAGGGGTTGGGGTGGGGGGAAGCCGGGGAGGCAAGAGAGGTTTGGTCGACAACACCTCGTGGAGGAGGATGCCGACGCCATCGAGGTTCTTCAGGACCTCTTCGTTGCCCAAGCGAATGACGTCGTAGCCGGCGCGCTTGAGAAAATCATCGCGCAGTTCATCGCGGGCGATGGCCTCGTCGGAGCCGTGGGTGTCACCGTCGATCTCGACAACCAACCGGGCGTGGTGGCAGGCGAAATCGAGGACGTAGGGACCGAAAGGGACCTGCCGGCGAAAGTGAACGCCGAGCGGGCGCAACTCGCGCAGCAGCCGCCGGAGCTGGCACTCGGGGCCGGTGGCGTTGTTGCGCAGGATTCTTGCTCGTGCGGTCATCGTTTTCTGTTCAGTTCGCTCAAGAGACGGGGCTTCCCAGAGTCTTCGGCAAGAGCCGGGGCTTCCCCCACCCCTAGCCCCTCCCCTCAAGGGGGAGGGGGGACGGATCGGGGCTCACGCCGCTTCCGCGACCGCCGCGCGTTCGAGGCTGGCGGTGATCGCGTCCCGGTCCAACGGGCTTTCGCCGATGACGACGAGGGCGGTTTCGCGGTGTTCGCCGGGCGCCCAGGGGCGGTCGAAGTAGGCGGTGACGCGGGGGCCGACGGCCTGGATGGCAAGGCGGGCGGGGGCGCCGTCGATGGCGGCGAAGCCTTTGAGGCGCAGCACGTCGTGGGTGCGGATGGTTTCCTCGATTGTGGCGAGGAGCGCGTCCTTGCCGGCGACGCGCGGGAAGCGGAGCGAGAACGAGTCGAAATCGTCGTGCTCATGCGTCTCGCCGCCATGCTCGAGCTCGTGGTGGCTCGGGCGGTTGGCGATGTCGTCCTCGGAGCCCATGCCCAGCCCCAGGAGCGCGGCGACGTCGACGTGGCCGTTGGCGGCGCGGATGAGGCCGGTGCCGGGGCGCATCTCGTCGCGCAGGCGCTCTTCCACCATTGCAAGGCCGTCGGCGGCGACGAGATCGGTCTTGTTGAGGACGACGAGATCGGCCGAGATCAGCTGATCCTCGAAGAGCTCCCCGAGGGGCGTTTCGTGGTCGAGCATGTCGTCGGCCCGGCGCTGGGCGTCGACCGCCTCTTCGTTCGAGGCAAAGCGCCCTTCGGCGAGCGCGGCGGCATCGACGACGGCGACGACGCCATCGACGGTGACCTCGGCCTTGATCTGGGGCCAGTTGAAGGCGCGGATCAGCGGTTGCGGCAGGGCGAGGCCGGAGGTTTCGATGACGATGTGGTCCGGCCGGTCGGGACGCTCGAGCAGGGCCTGCATGGTGGGGATGAAATCATCGGCCACGGTGCAGCAGATGCAGCCGTTGGCCAGCTCGATCATGTCCTCCTCGCGGCAGGTCTCGTCGCCGCAGCCGGCAAGGATCGACTTGTCGACGCCGATATCGCCGAACTCGTTGATGATGAGGGCGATGCGCTTGCCCTTGGCGTGGGCGAGCATGTGGCGCACGAGCGTGGTCTTGCCGGCGCCGAGGAAGCCGGTGATGACGGTGGTCGGTATCTTGGCGGTCATGCCTTCACTCCATGGGGTATTGTTGCCTGACGGGCCGCCAGATGATCGTTGAAACGCCCGAAGGCGAGGCCGAGGGCGACCCAGAAGACCGCGCCATTGAAGAGCACCGCCGAAACGAACTCGGCCGTGAGGCGGGGCGGCACGCCGGTGGGATCGGTCGGGGCGGCGGGGGCCGGAACGAGCTGGGGCAGCAGCACCAGCGCGACGGCGACGGCAAGCGTCCAGGGCGCGCGCAGCTTGGCGACGAGCACGACGGCCGCGCCGGTCGAGAGCGCCGCGCCCGCCCACCAGAGCTGGCGCGCGAGCGTATCGGCGACCGGCATGCCGGGCATGCCCGGCGGCAGGCCGAGGGCCGGGGCGAGGCTGAAGGCGGCAAAGCCGCCGGCCGCCCAATAGAGGCCGTTGGCGAAGGTGATGGGCAGGTTGAAGAACACCGAGACGGCGCCGATGACCAGCGCATAGCCGGCGGCCATGAGGATGTTGGAAAGCACCGTATAGGCGGTGCGCTCGAAACCGTCCTGGGGAGCCCATTCGTCGTCGGCGTGGGCGTGGGCTTCGGTGGCGGCTTCGTCGGTAGCGTGATCGTGCGCCTCGCCGGCGCCCTCATAGGCTTCGGCGGCAAAGATCAGCGGGGTGACGCGCCAGGCCTGGAAGGCGGAGGTGGCCAAGCCAGCGCAAAGAGCTGCGACGAGCGCAGCCAGAAACAGATTGCGGAACATGTCTTTGTCTCTTTCGCTGCTGCCCTAGTGGCAGGGGAAGCCCATGGCGTGGCGCGTGTCGTGGGCGCCGTTGTGCAGGCGATAATCGCCGGCAAAGCCGGTGCCGACGAGGAGCACGAGGCCTAAAGCCAACGCAAGGCTGCCGGCGACGAGCCGTTGGGACAAGGAAAGAGACTGGATGCCCGACTGGGCAGTGGTCGTATTCATCGGCGACACCCTCCGTGCGCGAATGCGTTGGGCCGCATGGCCCGGTTCACGTGCTGGCAGGTCTCCTGGCTCGCGATGTCTCCGGGGTCCGGAATGTCGTCCTCGCCTTCCCGGCCGGTGGCCAGTGGCATTCGAGGCAGGCGCATCGCTCACAGTTGCGGGGGCAGCCACAGATTCGGCCCCTGATGGGTACGCCTCACCGTGTTCCCTTTCGGATGGGTCAGCAATCGGGTGATGCCGGGCTGCGAGCTGCGACTTTCTGCGCTTCCGGTGCTCACGTACCCAGGTACGCTGCGCTCCGGTTCTCGAAAGCCGCGCTTTCGCCTCGGCCTGACCCGCTTGCTGACCCATCCGGATCCTCTCGCCTATCGGTTTCGAGGAACCATCACGTTCGTTGATGTTGCACGCGGCGGCGGACCGGTCAATGCTGCCGCGGCAAACGGAGGAATCAATGAAAAGAATCGAGTTCTCGCGCGAGGAGACCAAGGCGATGGTCGGCGAGATCCAGGACTATTTCCGCGAGGAGATGGACCAGCGGATCGGCGACATCCCGGCCGAGATGCTGATGCGGTTCTTTGCCGAGAAGATGGGCCCCTATTTCTACAATCGCGGGCTCTACGACGCGCAGGCCATCCTGATGCAGCGGATGGACGACCTGACGGACGCAGTCTATGCGCTGGAGCAGAAGACGAATTTCGTGCGGTGAGGGGTGGCAGGCTGTTCCGTGCCTAGGGCGGCATACCCCCCTCCTAGCCTCCCCCACAAGGGGGGAGGTGAACTCCGTTCTCTTGGCAGCATATTGCTACAAGCACAGTGTCACCTCCCCCCTTGTGGGGGAGGCCAGGAGGGGGGTCTATTCGGGCTCACCGACAACCCTCGTGATTCGACAGGGCCAAAATTGGGCTTCAACGTCCCTACCCTCGCCCCCATCGGGCTGCTCATCGCTTCCAACGTCTTCATGACCTTCGCCTGGTACGGGCACCTCAAGTTCCCGCACATGGCGCTGTGGGCGGCGGTGCTCGTCAGCTGGGCAATCGCGTTCTTCGAATACTGGCTGGCGGTGCCGGCCAACCGCATCGGCTACGGCACCTATAGCGGGGCGGAGCTGAAGACCATCCAGGAGGTGATCTCCCTCTCGGTCTTCGCGCTCTTTGCGGTGTTCTATCTCGGCGAGAAGTTGACGCTCAACCACGCGATCGGCTTTACGCTGATCGCGGCGGGGGCGTTCTTCATCTTCAAGGGGCCGCTCAAGTGACGAAGCCGTCACAGAGGCGTCAACGGGACGTTACCGGGCGCGCCTAGGCTTGCCTCCTCTTAAAACAGAGGAGGCCAGAATGATCCATCGTCGCACTCTCCTGAAAGCGGCGGGCGCCGCCGCGCTCGTCACGCCCTTTGCCGGCTTTGCCGCCCGCCCGGCAGTCGCGCAGGACGCGCCGCAATTCCGGTTCGGCATCATCGCCGACCCGCAGTATGCGCCCTTCCCGCCCCGTCCGGGCGGCACGCGCTACTATGCCAACAGCCTCTGGAAGCTCGACACGGCGCTGAAGGCCTTCAACGAGGAGCCGCTGGAGTTCGTCGCAACCCTCGGCGACATCATCGACCGGCACTGGGACAGCTTCGGCGACGTGCTGCCGATCTACGACCAGCTCGAGCACCCGCACTTCTTCGTGCTGGGCAACCACGATTTCGAGGTGGGGCAGGATTACCTGCGCTCGGTGGTGCGCAATTTCGGCATCGAGCGGGCCTATTACGACTTCACCGGCGGCGGCTACCGGTTCCTGGTCATCGACGGCAATGACGTGTCGACCTTCGCGCCGCCCGCCGACGACCCGCGGCTCGAAATCGCGGCCGAGCGGTTGGCCAAGCTGACCGAAGCGGGCGCCGAGAACGCGCAGAGCTGGAACGGCTCGCTCTCGGACGAGCAGTTCGCCTGGATGGAAGAGCGCCTGACGAGCGCCAAGGATGCGGGCGAGAAGGTGATCGTCCTCAGCCACTACCCCGTCTATCCGGCCAATATCCACAACCTCTGGGACAGCGAGCGGATCGTCGACCTCCTGACCAGCCACGACAATTTCGTGGCGTTCTTCAACGGGCACAACCACGCCGGCAACTATGCCGCCGTCGGCAACCAGCACTTCCTCAACTTCAAGGGCATGGTCGAGACGCCCGACCAGAGCGCCTACGCGACGATCGCGGTGCACGAGGACCGGCTGGAGATCGCCGGGCACGGACTTGAGGACAGCCGGACGCTGACGATCGGGTAGAGACTAGCGGTGCCATCGCTTTCCTTCCCGTTGAGGCGGGAATGGGGGCATGGAAGGCCCCCTCACCCGCGATTTCGTCGCGACCTCTCCCCCAAGGGAGAGGTGGTGCGCGCGATACGGCCGCGTGCCTCCACACCTCTCCCTTGGGGGGAGAGGTCGGCGCGCAGCGCCGGGTGAGGGGGCCTTCCCGCGACAAACGCAACATCGCAGCCCCCTCGCCCTGACTTTCCGCTGAACGCTTAAAATCGGCCCCTCTCCCCGGAGGGGCGAGGGGATGGGTTCAGCCCCAGCTGGGGAACGGGTCCGGCAGGTGTGACCAGCTCTCGGGCGAATAGCCGCGCGCGGGCACGAGGCAGGCGTCGAGCTGGCGGCGGATGTCGGGTTCATCCATGGGATCGAGGCCGATGAAGACGATCTCCTGGCGGCGGTCGCCCCAGATCGGATCGAGATAGGGCGTCATCGATGCGCGCCAGTCGGGATTGTCGGGCCAGCGATGCTCGGGAACGGCGGACCACCAGAGGCCGCGCCGCTCGGTGCGCACCAGGGCGCCGGCCTGGCTCAGCTCTCCGACGTGATAAGGCCGGGTCGCCAGCCAGAAGAAGCCCTTGGCGCGCACGACGCCGGGCCAGGAGCGGTTGACGAAGGCCGAAAAGAGCTGCGGATTGAACGGCTGGCGGGCGCGGTAGACGAAGGAGCGGATGCCGTATTCCAGCGTCTCGGGCACGTGGTCGGTAAAGCCGTTCAGCTCCTTGAACCAGAGCGGATTGGTCTCGGCCGCCTCGAGATTGAAGAGGCCGGTATCGAGCACGTCTTCAAGCGGGACCCTGGCGAAGTCGGTCTCGACAATGCGGGCGACCGGGTTCAGCGCCTTGATGATCTTTCGCGCGGCCTCGCGCTCGTGCGGCTGCGCCATCGAGACCTTGTTGAGGACGATGACGTCGGCGAACTCGATCTGGTCGACGAGGAGATCGACGAGGGCGCGTTCGTCCTCCTCACCCAGTGACTCGCCGCGGTCGCGCAGGAAATCCTGCGAGGCGTAGTCCTTGAGAAGATTGGCGCAGTCGACCACCGTGACCATGGTGTCGAGGCGGGTGAGATCGGAGAGCGAAAACCCGGTCTGGTCGCGAAAGTCGAAGGTCGCCGCCACCGGCAGCGGTTCGGAGATGCCGGTCGATTCGATGAGGAGATAGTCGAAGCGTCCGTCGCGGGCGAGGCGCGTGACCTCGGCGAGGAGATCGCCGCGCAGGGTACAGCAGATGCAGCCGTTGGAGAGCTCGACGAGCTTTTCATCGGTGCGCGAGAGATCGGCCCCGCCTTCCCGCACGAGCGTGGCGTCAATGTTGACCTCGCTCATGTCGTTGACGATGACGGCGACGCGCCGGCCCTCGCGATTGTTGAGGATGTGATTGAGCAGAGTGGTCTTGCCGGCTCCGAGGAACCCCGAGAGCACGGTGACGGGAAGTTTTGCGAGCATGGTGGGTCTCCGTTTTCGTCGGATCTACGGCTCTATCGCCTCCCTCCCCCTTGAGGGGAGGGAATGAGGGTGGGGGGAAGCCTCGGTGGCTCACTGAACCACCCCCACCCCAACCCCTCCCCTCAAGGGGGAGGGGCGCAGGAGCCGATGGTCCGTAGCAGGGCTGGCGCCGCGCCCCTAGAACAGCAGCGACTGGTGGGCGAAGGCACCGGCGGCGGTGCCGTGGCCGATGGAGGCGGAAACGCTGTGCATGGGGTTGGCGAGGTCGCCGGCGGCGAAGACGCCGGGGACGGTCGTCTGGCGCCGGTCGTCCACGGTGACATAGGTGGCAAGGCCCATGGTTTCGTGGGCGCAGCCCAATTGCTCGGCGAGATCGACCGAGGGCAGGACCTTGCGCGGAGAAAAGAGCGCATCGACCTCATAAGCGCCGGCGGCGGTGCGAACGGCGCGGATATGGCCGTCGGCGTGGTCTATGCCGGTGACCGGCTCGGAAACGAGCTTTGCCCCGAAGCGGGCGATCGTCTCATGGGCGGCCTCGTCGAGCTCGGCGCCGTCGGCAAAGACGGTGATGTCGCCGCTCCAATCGCTATAGAGCGGGACGGCATGGGAGACGGCGTTCGCCGGGATCAGCGTGCCCCAGCGGCGGCCGGCGACCTCGTAGCCGTGGCAATAGGGGCAGTGCAGCACGGATTTACCCCAGCAGTCGGCAAAGCCCGGCAGATCCGGGAACTGGTCGACGACGCCATAGGCGAGGACGAGCCGGCGCGCCGCGCGGGTCTCGCCGCTTTCGAGGGTCAGGGCGAACGTATCGCCGTCTTTGGCGGCGGCGATCGCCTTGGCGGCTTCGAAGGTGACGGTCTCATAGGCTTCGAGCTGGGCGCGCGCTTTGGCGAGGAGGTCACGCGGGGGCGCGCCATCCATGGCAAAGACGTTGTGGGCGGCATCCGAATAGCGATTGCGCGGCAGGCCGGTATCGAGCACGCGCACCTTGCGGCGGGCGCGGGCGAGCGACAGGGCGGCGCTGAGGCCGGCAAAGCTGCCGCCGACGACGATGACGTCTTCCATGGTCAGTCTCCGAGGCATTCGACGAGCGAAGCGGCGAGGCCGCGCAGCAGTTCGGGGTATAGGTCGGGGCCTTCGGTGAGGAGCCCGCCTTCGGGATCGAGCACGCCGGTGCTGGCGCTGGTGCCCTCGGTGATGGCCGAGATGATCGTCGGCTCGAACTGCGGCTCGGCGAAGACGCAGGCGGCGCCGAGCTCGGCGACGCGCGCCTTCAGCTCGGTGATGCGCTGGGCGCCGGGCATCACTTCGGGCGAGACGGTGACCGAGCCGGCGACGGTCAGGCCGAAGCGGTTCTCGAAATACTGGTAGGCGTCGTGGAAGACGACGAAGGGCTTTTCCGCGACGGGAGCGACGGCCTGCTCAATCTCGGCAGTCAGGGCATCGAGCCTGGCGAGCTCGCGCTCGGCGTTGGCGGCATAGGCAGCCGCGTTTTCCGGATCGACCTCGGAAAGCGTCTGCGCAATGGCCGAAACCATGACCCTGGCATTCTGCGGATCGAGCCAGAAGTGCATATCGCCGCCTTCGTGCCCGGCATGGTCATGGCCTTCGTGCCCTTCTTCTTCGTGGGCGTGCCCTTCTTCTTCTTCGTGGGCGTGCTCCTCGCCCTCATGGGCATGGGCTTCGAAGGTGCCGCCCTCGCGCACGGGCAGGAGCTCGATGCCGGGCGTCTCGGCCAGCTCGACGGTGGTCGCGTCGATGGAGAGGGTATCCAGCGCATCGGCGAGGAAGAGCTCCATGCCGTGACCGGTCCAAAAGACGATATCGGCGTTCTGCAAAGCGCCGGCATCGGACGGACGCAGGGAATAGGTATGCGGCGAGGCGTTGCCCTTGACGAGAAGCGTCGGCTCGCCGACGCCTTCCATGACAGCGGCGACCAGCGAATGGACCGGTTTGATCGAGGCGACGACATCGGGCGCCGCCTGCGCCACGCTGGTCATCAGGGCGGCGGCAAGGATGGCGAGGGGAAGGGAACGGCGCATGCGCGGGGCCTCTTGAAGACTGAGCGGAATGAACGAAGTGTTATACTATTACGTCGTTGCGGCGTTATGCTATAACGTGTAGAGCAAAGTCAAGCCGTCCGTTCGCGCACGGCATGCAGTTTCCGGAAATTCGCCGACATGGATGCCAAAGCCCCCAGGGAAACGCTGATCCGCCTCGAAAACGTCGCCGTGCGCTCGGGCCGGCGCATGCTGGTTTCGGGGATCGATCTTTCCATCGCGCGCGGCGAGATCGTGACGCTGATCGGCCCCAATGGCTCGGGCAAATCGACGACGGCCAAGGTGGTGACCGGCGTGCTGAAGCCCTCGAGCGGGGCGGTGACGCGCGCGCCGAAACTCAAGATCGGCTACGTGCCGCAAAAGCTCGCCATCGACTGGACGCTGCCGCTGACGGTCGAGCGGCTGATGACGCTGACCGGGCGGTTTTCGGCGAGCGAGATCGACGCGGCGCTGGAGGCGGTCGGTGCGCGGCATCTGTTGCGCGCGGCGGTGCAGGAGCTCTCGGGCGGGGAGTTCCAGCGCGTGCTCTTTGCCCGCGCCATGATCCGCGAGCCCGATTTGATGGTGCTGGACGAGCCGGTGCAGGGCGTCGACTTTTCCGGCGAGGTCGCGCTCTACGAACTGATCCGCAAGATCCGGGACACCACCCATTGCGGCATCCTGATGATCAGCCATGACCTGCACGTGGTGATGGCCGAGACGGATACGGTGATCTGCCTCAACGGGCATGTCTGCTGCCGGGGGACGCCGGAAACCGTCCAGTCCAGCCCGGAGTACCAGCAGCTTCTCGGCGACCGCGGCGCGCGGGCGCTGGCGTTCTACCAGCACCACCACGACCACGAGCATACGGCGGACGGAGCGGTGCACGTGCACCGGCATGCGGACGGGGTTTCGCACGAGGGGCATGGGCATGGGTGAGGGTTTGGCGCGAGGCCTGGCTCCCCTCCCCCCTGAGGGGAGGGGCTGGGGGTGGGGGGCCATCGGTGGCCCACTGAACCACCCCCACCCTCAATCCCTCCCCTCAAGGGGGAGGGAGGCGGATCGTGCCGCGGGAGGGGTTTGCCATGCTTGACGATTTCTTCACCCGCGCGCTCGTTGCCGGCGTCGGGCTGGCGCTGGTCACCGGGCCGCTCGGCTGTTTCGTCGTCTGGCGGCGGATGGCGTATTTCGGGGATACGATGGCGCATTCAGCGCTGCTCGGGGTCGCGCTCGCCTTCATGCTGTCGCTCAACATGACGCTTGGCGTCTTTGCCGTGGCGGCGCTGGTGGCGGGGGCGCTGATCATCCTGCAGCGGCAGGCGACGCTGTCGACCGATGCGCTGCTCGGCATCCTCTCCCACTCGACGCTGGCGGTGGGGCTGGTGCTGGTCGGGTTCCTGACGACGATCCGCATCGACCTGATGGGGTTCCTCTTCGGGGATATCCTTGCGGTTTCGGTCTCGGATATCGCCGTCATCTATGCGGGGGGCGCGGCGATCCTTGCCGTGCTCGTCCTCGGCTGGCGGCCGCTGCTGGCTTCTACGGTGAGCCCCGAGCTTGCCGAGGCCGAGGGGCTGCGGCCGGAAGCGGCGCGGATCGTGCTGATGATCCTGATGGCGAGCGTCATCGCCATCGCCATGAAGCTCGTCGGCGTGCTGCTGATCACGTCGCTCCTCATCATTCCCGCCGCGACGGCGCGGCGGCTTTCGGCGACGCCGGAGATGATGGCGGCGATCGCGGCGGGGCTCGGGGTGATCGCGGTGGTCGGCGGGCTCTACGGGTCGTTGACGTGGGACACGGCCTCGGGGCCGTCGATCGTCGTCATGGCCCTCGTCGTATTCGCCCTTTCGCTTCTCGTCCCCGTCGGATATTTTTTCGGCAGAAAGGCACACCATGGCTGAAATGCACGACATTCCGCGCGACCTGACGCGCAACCAGGGCCTGGTGCTTGGAACGCTCAACCGCTCCACGGCGCCCTTGAGCGCCTACGACATCCTCGACAAGCTGCGCGAGGATGGCCTGCGCGCGCCGCTACAGGTCTATCGCGCGCTCGACAAGCTGGTGGAGCGGGGGCTGGCGCACCGGCTGGAATCGCTCAACGCGTTCGTCGCCTGCGCGGACGCGCATTGCCACCGCAAGGGTCTCATCGCCTTCGCCATCTGCGAGAGCTGCGGCAAGGTCGACGAGTTCGCCGACGAGGTGATCGAGGAGCGGCTTTCGGGCTGGGCCGGACGGACCGGCTTCAAGACCGAGCGCACCACGATGGAAATCCGCGGGCGGTGCGCGCAGTGTTTGAAGGCGGCGGCCTGATGACCAAGCGCGTTTTTTCCGTTTCGGCAGTGTGGGACGACGAGGCGAAGGTCCACTATTCGCAGAGTGATATCGACGGGCTTCATATTGAGGCGGCGACGCTCGAGGAGTTCGAGGACCTGCTGATGGAGCTGGGGCCGGAGATGATCCGCAGCAATCATCGGCTCTATCGCTCCCCTCCCCCTTGAGGGGAGGGGTCGGGGGTGGGGGTCCATCAGTTTCCCACCGAACGACCCCCACCCTCATTCCCTCCCCTCAAGGGGGAGGGAGGCGAAGGAACCGCGATGCCGTTAGTCGGACGCGACAAACCTCAGGATATGCACCCCGGCCGCGCCGTATTCGCGGCGGTCTTCCAATGTGAAGCCTTCGGGCAGGTCGACGATGGCGTCGCGCGACTCCTCGAAGACGAGGGTGGCGTCGGGCTTCAGCCAGTTGCCGTCGCGCAGTGAGACGAGGGCGGCTTGCCCGAGGCCCTTGCCGTAGGGCGGGTCGAGGAAGGCGAGGTCGAAGGGCCTGATGGTGCCGGCGGGGCCGAGCGCGGTGGCGTCGCGGCGCAGCAGCTTGGCGATGCCCCCTGCCCCGAAGGCTTCGATGTGGTCGCGGATGAGGCCGCGCGCCTCGGCGCCTATATCGACGAAGGTGACGTGGGCGGCGCCGCGCGACAGGGCCTCGAGGCCGAGCGCGCCGGTGCCCGCGAACAGATCGATGACGCGCAGGCCGTCGAAGCTAGGGCCGAGGCGGCTCGAAAGGATGTTGAACATCGACTCGCGCACCCGGTCGGCCGTCGGGCGGATCGAGAGATCGGAGGGCGTCGAAAGCTGCTTGCCGCGGAAACGGCCGGCGACGATGCGCATGGCTTAGACCCTGTCATGTTTTGACGGAAACGGCCGGCTCCCCTCCCCCTTGAGGGGAGGGGTCGGGGGTGGGGGTCCATCGGTGGCCCACCGCACCACCCCCACCCTCAGTCCCTCCCCTCAAGGGGGAGGGAGGCGAGAAAACCGCCGATTCCGATAGAGTCGGACATGTTCTAGGACTTGGGACCGCGCGGCTTGCGAGGGCCGCCGGGAGGACGTCCGCCAGGCCCACCGGAAGGGCGGCCGCCGGTGGGACGGCCACCCGGACCACCACGCGGGCGCTCGCCCGGGCCGGATTTGCGCGGACCGCCGGCGCCGGGACGCGAGGGCGGACGGGCGCCAGGTTTGCCGGGGCGGGTGGGTTTGCCGAAGGCGGGACGCTGCGAACGCCCCTCGCCTGCCGCATCGGAGCGGGCTGACTTGGGCCGATCCGAGCGAGGGCGATCGGCGTAAGGGCGGTCCGATTTTGGGCGATCCGAGCCGGAACGATCCGACCCCGAACGATTGAATTTGGGCCGATCTGAACGGTCAGGACGCGGGCCGCGGCTGTCGCTGCGCGGGCCGCCTTTGCCTGCAAATCCGCTGCGGGCCGGGCGGGGACCGTCGGCACGCGCCTCGCGGTAGGGTCGTTTCTGGCGCGCATCCGCCTGGCCGCCGGCCTCGGCGTCGCGGCGGCGCGGGCGGCGTTCGAAACCGTCATCGGGGGTGCGGGATTTCTCGCCGAAATCGCGGGACGGACGGCCGCGTGCGCCAAAGCCACGCGGCGGACGATCGTTGCCCTCCGGCCGTGGGCCGCGGAAAGGCCGATCGCCACGCTCGGGGCGATCACCAACCCGCCCCGGCCGATCGCCGCGCGCCGGCCTGTCCCCACGCTCGGGCCGGTCGCCGCGTCCAGTGGACTTGCGCGCCTCGACGATGGTCTCGCCGCCCTCGAAGTGGATGCGACGGGGCGGCGGGGTATTGTCGTCCTCGCGCATGCGCGGGGCGCGGCGGGTCTCGGGCTGGCCCGAGAAGCTGCCGCGCTCGGTGCGGGTTTTGGCCGGATGGCCGCCGCGCTGGGGCGGACGCGAGCGCATGGGCTCGGGCATGTCGCTGTCGAAATCGACGCCGGCGGCTTCGGCGAGCTTCCTGCCGAGCTGGTCCTGGAGCACCCGCGCCTTGACGGTCTCGATTTCGCCCGGCGGGATATCGCCGAGCTGGAAGGGACCGTAGCTGACGCGGATGAGCCGGTTGACGGTGAGGCCAAGCTCTTCGAGCACGTTCCTGACCTCGCGGTTCTTACCCTCGCGCAGGGCGAGGGTCAGCCAGACATTGGCGCCCTGCTCGCGCTCGAGAGTGGCCTCGATCTCGCCGTAGCGGATGCCATCGACCTCGATGCCGTGCTGGAGCGTATCGAGCCGCGCCTGCGTGATGCTGCCGTGGGCGCGCACGCGGTAGCGGCGCAGCCACCCGGTCTCGGGCAGTTCCAGCACGCGCTTCAAACCACCGTCATTGGTGAGGAGCAGGAGCCCTTCGGTATTGATGTCGAGGCGGCCGACGCTGACGACGCGGGGAAGGCCGAGCTCCTCGACCGCATCGAAGACGGTGCGGCGGCCCTGCGGGTCCTTCTCGGTGACGACGAGCCCGGCGGGCTTGTGATAGAGCCAGAGGCGCGTGCCCTGGCGGACCGCCAGCGGCTGGCCATCGACCGCGATCTTGTCGCGCTCGGTAACGTTGAAGGCGGGGGTGATGACCTTCTTGCCGTTGACGGTGACGCGCCCGGCGGCGATCCAGCCTTCGGCGTCGCGGCGCGAACAGAGCCCGGAACGGGCAATGACCTTGGCCAGCCGGTCTCCGGCGGGCGGGGCGGTGCGGCTTTCGCTCATGGCGGAAACGCTTTCATGACATGCGGGACCCTAAGGGCGGGCGGCGCAAAAAAGAAACGCGGCGGCTGAAAAGCCGCCGCCGATACTTAGTTCTGACCCATCTGGTCGGAGGCGGAGAAGCCGCCGGGGCCCGGGACGTGCGGGCCGGCCGAGCGCAGCGCGCGGCGGATCTGCTCGGGGCAACGCTGATCGTTGAGCGGCACGAGTTCGCCGCTCGGCGCCTGGCAGACCATGTCGCGCCCACCGACGACGGTGAAGTAGCGCTCGGGCGGCAGATAGAGCGGGCGCTGGTTGCTGGACGAAACGTTCATGCCGGCGGCCGACATGCGCGCGGTCAGCGCCCGCGCCTCGGCCTCGGTCAGCGGACGGCCCGAATAGGTGTTGAGATCGACGACGCGTGCGTTACGCAGGCGCTGGAGGTCGGCCTGGGAGAGGCCGGCGGTGTCGATCTGCGGATTGTCGTTGTTGGCGGGCAGCTGCGCGCCAGCGTTCTGGCTCGGCGGGGGGAGCGAAGACAGGTTGCGCGGCAGGGCCAGCGGGGCGCGGACATTGGGGTCTTCCTTGGTCTCACCCTGGGGAACGAGGCCGAAGCCCTGGGCGGTCGAGGTCATCACCTCGCGCTCGAAGGTGCCGAAATCGGTCAAGGCATTGGTGCCTTCCACGGTGGTGCAGGCGGCCAGCGCGGAAGCGAGAACCAGACCCAGAACGGACCGGATTGCGGCCTTGATACCCACAGTCATGAAGCGTCCCTTTGAATAAAAGTCCGGCGCTTATAGCGCATGCTGCCCCCTAAGACCAGATTCCGGCGGCATCATGTCTCGGGAACGTGAGGCCGGTCTGCAAATGGCGTTTTGCTGTGCTCCGGTGAGGGGCAAAACGCATATGGCACGGTTCCCCTTCTCCCCTTGAGGGAGAAGGTGCCCGAAGGGCGGATGAGGGGTTTCGACCGCAAGCACCTGAGTTCGAGGCGACATCGCAGACCCCTCACCCTGATTTTTCCGCTGGACGCGGAAAATCTGTCCCTCTCCCTCAAGGGGAGAGGGGAAGGGCGCCTATACGCTCCGCCCCTGATTGCGCCGTCCTACCCCCAACACGTCCAGCAGCAGCAGGATGACGCCGACGGTCAGCGCGACGTCGGCGAGGTTGAAGACGTAGAACGACCACTGCCCCCAGTGGAAATGGAAGAAATCGGCGACGGCGCCGTAGATCAGCCGGTCGAGGGCGTTGGAAAGCGCCCCGCCGAGGCAGAGGGCAAGGCCGGCGCGGATCAGGACGCTGTCGGCCCGCCACCACCAGATCGCCAACGCGGCCATGGCGACGACCATGACGATCCCCAGCGCCCAGACCGGCAGGCTGCCGAGCAGGCCATAGGAGATGCCGGTGTTCCACACGAGCACATAGTCGAAGAAGTCGGTGACGCGCACCACCTCGCCGCCGCGCCAGCCGGTCATGGAAAAGGGCACGTAGATCGCGGGGATCTCGACGCACTTGCTCATGCCGATGCCGACGCAATCGGCGGCGACCTGATAGGCCTTGTGCGCACGATCGAGCCCGAAGGCAAGGACGCCGAGCATGAGGGAGATGAGGACGGAGGGGGCGAGAAGGCGGGAGATCATGGCGATGTGCTCCCGATGTGCGTCGATGGGGACGAGTCCTGCCGAGGCTTCCCCCCACCCCAACCCCTCCCCTCAAGGGGGAGGGGCTTGAAGGAGCCGCGAATTCCGTGGCCGAGGGTATTCTCGACGACCGAGAGGGTCCCCTCCCCCTGGAGGGGAGGGACAGGGCGGGGGGAAGCCTCGGTCAATCTCAAGTCTAGAGCCCCGCCGCCTTGCGCTCGCGCAGGGCCTCGGCGTCGCGCAGCGTCACGTCGGGGTATTCGGGGTCGGTGCCGACCTCGGGCAGGATCTTCCAGGAGCGGGCGCAGCGGCGGCCCTCGGCAAGGGCGGGGACCACGGTGACGCCGGGCACCTCCGAAAGCGTGAAGCCAGCCACCGGGGCGGCGTGGGCGTTGCCGATGGTGATGGCCGAGGTGATGGCGATCTCGGCGAGGTCCACGCCGGTAATCGCGGCGGCGAGGGCCGGATCCTCGACGAAAACGGCGGGGGCCGCCTCGAGCGAGGAGCCGATGCGCTTTTCGCGCCGCTCGATCTCCAGCGCGCCGGTGATGACGCGGCGCACAGCGCGGATCTTCTCCCACCGGGCGGCGAGCTCGTCATTGCGCCAGTCGGCAGGAACGTCGGGGAAGAGCCGCAGATGCACCGAGGCGTTCTCTTCCTTATGCCGTTCGAGCCAGACCTCTTCCATGGTGAAGACCAGCACCGGGGCAAGCCATGCGGTCAGACAATCGAAAAGGGTATTGAGGACGGTGAGCGCGGAGCGGCGGCGGACCGACGAAATCGGATCGCAATAGAGCGCGTCCTTGCGGATGTCGAAATAGAAGGCCGAGAGCTCGACGTTCATGAAATTCGACAGGGCCGAAACGAGACGCTTGTAGTCGTATTCCTTGTAGGCGGCGCGCACCATCTCATCCAGCACGGCGAGGCGGTGGAGGATCAACCGCTCGAGTTCGGGCATCTCCTCGAAGCGCACCTCGTCCTCGGGCCGGTAGTGCGCGAGGTTGCCGAGGAGCCAGCGCAGGGTGTTGCGCAGCTTCCTGTAGCTGTCGACGGTGGTCTGGATGATCTCCTTGCCGAGACGCAGGTCTTCCGAATAGTCGGAGGAGGCGACCCAGAGGCGCAGGATATCGGCGCCGTACTGCTTGATGATCTCCTGCGGGGCGACGACGTTGCCCAGCGACTTGCTCATCTTGCGGCCTTCGCCATCCATGGTGAAGCCGTGCGTCAAGACGCTGTCGTAAGGGGCAAAGCCGTTGGTGGCGCAGCTTTCGAGGAGCGAAGAGTGGAACCAGCCGCGATGCTGGTCCGAGCCTTCCAGATACATCGAGGCCGGGAACTTGAGGTGCGGCCACTTCTGCTTGTTGCGCAGCACGAACGAGTGGGTCGAGCCCGAGTCGAACCAGACGTCGAGGATATCCATGACCATTTCGTAGTCGGCCGGATCGTAAGCCTCGCCGAGGAAGCGCGCCGCGGCGCCCTCCTTATACCAGGCGTCGGCGCCCTCCTCCTCGAAGGCCTGGGCGATGCGGTGGTTGACCGTGTCGTCCTTGAGGATTTCGCCGGTGTCCTTGTGGACGAAGACGGTGATCGGCACGCCCCAGGCGCGCTGGCGCGAGAGCACCCAGTCCGGGCGATCCTCCATCATGGCGCGCAGGCGATTCTGCCCAGCGGCGGGATAGAAGCGGGTGGCGTCGATGGCGCGCAGGGCGCGGTTGCGCAGGGTGTCGCCCGCCTGCCCCTCGATGTCGCGGTCCATATAGACGAACCACTGCGGGGTGTTGCGGTAGATGACGGGCTTCTTGGAGCGCCAGGAATGCGGGTACTGGTGCTTGATGCGGCCGCGCGCGACCATCATGCCGCGCTCGGCGAGCGCATCGATCACCCGCTTGTTGGCATCGCCCTTCTTGCCGGCGTCGTCGATGACGCGGGCGCCCTCGAAGCCGGGGGCGTCCTTGGTGTAGAAGCCATCGCCGGCGACTGGCACGGGGATGGCGGTATCGATGCCGCGCTCGGTGAGCGCGCGCCCGTTCGCCGTCCACACCTCGAAGTCGTCGAGGCCGTGGCTGGGAGCTGTGTGGACGAAGCCGGTGCCCGCATCGTCGGTGACGTGCTCGCCATCGAGGAGGGGGACAGGGAAGTTGTAGTTGCCGCCAACGCCGCGCAGAGGGTGGGCGCAATACATTGACTGCCCTTGAAAGAAGGACGGGGGCACATTGGCTTCGCGAACAAATCCATCCGATGGTATCTTTGCCTTCGCAAAAGTCTCCGCTGCCAATTTATCAGCTAATATAAGGCGCTCACCGACTTTGACCCAATTCGCCTCCGGCGCTGCTGTCACCAGGTAGAGACCATACGAGATATCCGAGGAGAAGCTAATCGCCCTATTGCCAGGGATGGTCCAAGGCGTCGTCGTCCAGATGACGATGCTGGCAGAATTGAGTTTTGCAAATAACTCTTCCGCTTTCCCCGGCCCATAAGCGGAGGCCGATCCAGGGCTCGCGACCGGAAACTTCACCCAGATCGCGTCGGATTCGTAGTCCTGGTACTCGATCTCGGCCTCGGCGAGCGCGGTGCGTTCGACGACGCTCCACATCACGGGCTTGCTGCCGCGATAGAGCTGGCCGCTCGCGGCGACCTTCATCAGCTCGCGCGCGATCTGGGCTTCGGCATCGAAGCTCATGGTGAGATAGGGATTGTCCCACTCGCCGATGACCCCCAAGCGCTTGAACTCCTCGCGCTGCACTTCGATCCATTCGGCGGCGAACCGGCGGCATTCCTCGCGGAATTCGTTGACGGGAACGTCGTTCTTGTCCTTGCCCTTGGCGCGGTACTGCTCCTCGATCTTCCATTCGATCGGCAGGCCATGGCAGTCCCAGCCCGGCACGTAGGCCGAGTTGTAGCCGAGCATCTGCATGGAGCGGGAAACGAGGTCCTTCAGCGTCTTGTTGAGCGCGTGGCCGATGTGGATGTTGCCGTTGGCGTAGGGCGGGCCGTCATGCAGAGTAAAGAGCGGGCGGTCCTTGGCGTCCTCGCGCTGGCGCGCGTAAATGTCCATCTTCTCCCAGCGTTCGAGCCAGATCGGCTCGCGGGCGGGAAGCCCGGCGCGCATGGGGAAATCAGTCTGCGGCAAAAAGAGCGTTGCCGAATAGTCGGTTTCGGTCTCGCTCACGGCGGTATCGTTCATCGGTCGGCTTGCTGTCAGGAGGAGTTTGGCGGCCTTGTAGCAAGCGAGGGCGGCCGGGGCAAAGGGGGAATTGCACGAGGCCGCATCGTGGGAAGAATGCAACACACCTCGGGGCAAGTGTGCGCGGCGCTGCAAGTGACTGGAAAACAGGAAGAATCCGAGTAGCTTGGCCCGATGGGGCACACTCGGAAATCCAAGAGCGCGGGAACCGGCGGCCAGATTAACCGAATGGAAACCATAAACCGTCGACAACGAACGCGGAGACCCAGACCTTGAACAAGCCCATCCTCGCCATGATCGGCGCCCTTTCGCTGGGCTTTCTCGCGAGCGTTCCGGTCATCGCGGCGGAACCGACCAGGGACGAGGCGGTCTTCGTCTTCGGCGGGCGCTACTACAGCGACCATCTGGAAGATCAGCTCAATCCGCTCGGCCCGTTCGGCGTCAACTACGAGGACAACTTCCTCATCGGGGGCGGCTACCAGCGGTTCTATATCGGGCCGGAGTGGCTGCGCTTCGGCTGGGAGGCGGGCGCCTCGGTCGGCTTCGGCGAGGACGTGCGCGGCGAAGCCTGGGCCGGCATCGTCGGGCGGTTCGACGCCATCAAGATCGGGCAGGTCAACATCTCGGCATCGGTGACCGGGGGCCTCTCGGCCATCACCAACACCATCGGCATCGAGACCGACCGCGTCGCCCCGGACGCCAACCCGCACCTGCTGTTCTACATCGCCCCGGAAATCGGCGTCTCGCTCGACAGCAACCCCAACCTCGAAGCCTTCATGCGCGTGCAGCACCGCTCGGGCGGCTGGGGGCTGATCTCGAACATGGGCGACGGGCACAACGCCACCTCCGTGGGCGTGCGCTGGCGGTTCTGAGGATTAGGGGCCTTCGGGTAACGACTGCCCTCCGCACTGATGTCATCCCGGCCCCGGATCAAGTCCGGGGTAAACTCAGGCCGGGATCCAGCCCTGAACACAACGTTGCGCGGGAAGCGGTGGCGCACAGCCCTTTTCATACACCTTGCGGCTGTGAAAGCATCTCAGGATGGGTCCCGGCCTTCGCCGGGATGACATCGAGAGTGGGCGGGATCGGTGACCGCCGCTGCCTCGTCAGCCGAAGAAGCCGAGTTTCCCGTCCAGCTCGGAAATCGGCTTGGCCGCCGCCAGCAGCTCGCGGGCCTTGCGGCTGTCGCGGTCCATGGCGGCGATGAGCTCGTCGAGGCCGGAGAACACCTCCTGCCCGCGGATATGGCCGACGATCGCCACCGTGATGATGTGGCCGTAGATGTCCTCGTCGAAATCGAAAAGGTGCGTCTCGAAGGGCGGGCGCTGGTTGTCGAACATCGGCTTGCCGTAGGCGGCGACGCCATCGAACAGGCGTTCGCCGATGCGGGCGCGCACGGCGTAGACGCCCTGGGCGAGCGAAAAGCCGGTATCGGTCTGCGTGTTGGCGGTGGGGTAGCCGAGTTCGCGGCCCCGCCGGTCGCCCTCGACCACGCACCCTTCGAAGAACCAGTGATAGCCGAGCAGCCGGTTGGCGGCGGCGACCGCCACTTCCGAGAGGGCGGCGCGGATGCGCGAGGACGAAATGACCTCGTCGCCCTCGTCGAGAAGATCGAGGGTTTCGACGGTGAACCCCAGGCGCTCGCCCTCGGCCCTGAGGAAGGCGGGCGTGCCGCGCCGCTGGCGGCCGAAGTGGAAATCGGAGCCGACGATGACGCCGCTCGCCGCCAGCGCGTCGAGGAGGAAGCGGGAAACGAAATCCTCCGCCTCGTTCTGCGAAAACTCGCGGGTGAAGGGCATGATGATGATGCCGTCGAGCCCCATGGCCTCGGCGAGGCGCGCCTTGGCGTTGCCGGTGGTCAGGCGGAACATGAACGGGTTGGGCGCAAAGACATCGCGCGGATGCGGCTCGAACGTGAAGACCACCGCCGGCACGCCGCGCTCGGCGGCGCGGGCCTTGAGGGTTTCGAGCACATACTGGTGGCCGCGGTGGAACCCGTCGAAATTGCCGATGGCGAGCATAGCGCCGCGCAGCTCGGGCGGCACATGGTCGAGGCCGGAGAGATAGTGGAAGTCGGTCACGTGGAGATCGGGGCCTCGTGGACGCAAGGATGGGCGGAAACTGCAACGGGCGGTCGCGGTTTGCAAGCCTCGCAGCGAATGGTGGCTACCACGCCAGCCGGGGCAGAAACCCGACCATGGTGGCGCGGCTGGGGGCGACGAGTTCGGCGATGGCTTCCGGGTCGGGGTTGCCGAAGGCGTCGAGTTCGGCGGCGTGGATGGAGCCGGTGACGAAGAGGAGGTCGATGCCGAACTGGGCGGCGCCGGTGGCGTCGGTCCGCACGCTGTCGCCGATGGCGAGGACGCGGGACTTGTCGAGCGGGTGGCCGGCGGCCTCCCCGGCGAGGCGATAGGCTTCCTCGTAGATCGGCTGGTAGGGCTTGCCGGCCATCAGCACCATGCCGCCCATGGCGGCGTAGAGGTCGCCGAGCGCGCCGCCGCAATAGATGATCTTGTCGCCATGCTCGACGACGCGGTCGGGGTTGGCGCAAATCATCTTGAGCTTGCGCGACAGCCAGAATTCGGCGCGCTCGCGGTACATCTCGGGCGTGTCGTCATCGGTATCGAGATCGGTGACGACGACGACGGCGGCGTCTTCGGCCGAGCCGCGGGTGACGTCGAGCCCTTCGTAAAGGGCATCGTCCTCGGTCGGCGGGCCGACGTGGTGGATGACCTTGCCGGAATAGCGCGCGATCATCGTGCGGGTGGCATCGCCCGACGAGACGATTCCATCATAGGCCTCGCGCGGCACACCCAGCCGATCGAGCATGGATACGATCGGTCCGGAGGGACGCGGGGCATTGGTGATGAACACCACCTTGCCGCCCGCCCTGCGGTATTCGACCAGCGCCTCGCACGCGGACGGAAACGCCTCGACCCCGTTGTGAACGACGCCCCAGACGTCCGAAAGGACGGCATCATAGTTGGGAGCGAGATCGGCGAGGCCGGAAATGGTGGCAGGCATAGGGGTATCCTGAACGGCGCGGGGAGGGTCCGACAGTCTCTAGCGCAATTCGCCGCCTCACGGAAACGTCCTAAATGTGGAGCGCCGAAATCAGGAATAATGTTGCAAAAAAGTGAGTGATGTTAAAAATTTAGCGCAAGAAGGGAGTTGACGACGCCTCTTCGCTGAGCATCATCGAGCCATGCTTAAATGATATTCACTGGAGGGAAAATGGACAACGAAGAGGTTCAACCGACGCGGAGAGAATTCCTCTCCATGGTCGGAGCCGTGGGCGGAGCGGCGCTCATGTACCAGGCGATGGCGATGATGGGGATCGCCAAGGCCTCGCCCTATGCCGGGCCGATCGAACTGGGCCAGGCGCCCGAAGGAACCAGGGTCATCGTCCTCGGGGCGGGGCTTGCCGGCATGGTCGCGGCGATGGAGCTGCGCGACGCAGGCTACGCGGTCGAAGTGCTGGAATACCGGGAGAAGGCCGGCGGACGCTGCTGGACGCTGCGCAGCGGCGACACCTACGAGGAGCTGGGCGGCGCGGTACAAGAGGTCGATTTCGCCGAGGGCAACTATTTCAATCCCGGCCCCTGGCGCATCCCCTACAATCATTTCGGCGTGCTCGATTATTGCTCGCGGCTCGGCGTCGAGCTCGAACCCTTCATCCAGGTCAACAACAACGCCTACCTGCATTCGACGAAGGCGTTCGACGGCAAGCCGGTGCGCTTTCGCGAGATCAACACCGACTATCGCGGCCATGTCGCCGAGCTCCTCGCCAAGGTGACCGACCAGGGCGCGCTCGACGAGCTGGTGAGCGAGGAGGACAGAACGTTGCTCCTCACCTCGCTGCGCAGCTTCGGGGCGCTCAACGAGCAGAACGCATATGTGTCCTCCGGCTCGGCCAGCGGCCGTCGAGGGTACGAACGACCGCCCGGCGGCGGCGTCGACGGCTCGCCCATTCCCAACGAGCCGATAGACCTCTCGACGATCCTGCAATCGAACCTCTGGCGCAACATCGCCTCGGGTGAATCGCTCAACACCTCGATGCCCATGTTCCAGCCGCGCGGCGGCATGGACATGATCGCGCAGGCCATGGAGCGGGACGTCGGCGACCTCATCCGCTACCGGAAGAAGGTGACCGCCATCACCCAGGACGAGAATGGCGTCTCGGTCACCTTCGAGGACCTGGAGAACGGCGGGGCGAGCGAGACGGTCACCGCGGACTATTGCGTGTGCACCATTCCCTTCTCGATCCTCAGCCAGATCGAGCACAACTTCTCCTCGCAGCTCTCGAACGTCATCAACTCGATGTACTATGCGAGCTCCGTCAAGGTCGGGCTCGAGTTCAACCGCCGCTTCTGGGAAGAGGACGAGCACATCTATGGCGGGATCACCTATACCGACCTGCCGATCTCGATGATCTCGTATCCCTCGAACGACTTCTTCCAGAAAAAGCCGGGCGTACTGCTGGGCGCCTATAGCTGGGGGGCGACATCCTACCAGTTCAACGCCCTGCCACCCGAAGAGCGCGTGGCCAAGGCGCTCGAATACGGCGCGCAGATCCACCCGCAGTACAACGAGGAGTTCAAGACGGGCGTCGCGGTCGCCTGGCACCGGGTGCCATGGGTGCTCGGCTGCTACGGCCAGTGGCAGGACAAGGAGGCGCAGTATCAGGACGCGGTGGCCATGGATCGCCGCGTGGTGATGGCGGGCGAGCACCTGAGCTACCTGCCCGCCTGGATGGAAGGGGCGATCCTCTCCTCGCTCGACGCCATCAAGCGCCTGCACGACACGGCAACCAACGGCTGAAAGGAAGAGCCATGAAACGTTTCGTCCTCGTGGCCGCGGCGCTCGCCTCGCTCGCGCCCTTCGCCCTCGCCCAGGAAGAGGCCAAGCCTGAAGCCGACGACAGCGCGGCGCTGTTCGCCAGCTCGTCGGTGCTCACCCAGAAGACAGGGGCGGGCATCTACGGCGCGGTCTGCTCGGGATGCCACATGCCGGAGGGGGAAGGCGCGGTCGGCGCCGGCGCCTATCCGGCGCTCGCCGACAATTCAACCCTCGAGTTTCCGGAGTATCCGATCCACGTCATCGTTCACGGCCAGGCGGCCATGCCGCCGCTGGGCTCCGTGCTGAACGACGAGCAGATCGCGGCGGTCGTCGAATATATCCGCACCCATTTCGGCAACGACTATGCCGAGCCGGTGAGCGCGGAGATGGTGGCCGGCGCACGCTGAACCGCCACGCCCCTTGGGAGGAGGAAGCGAGCGCGCCGCGCGCATGCGGCGCGATTCGTCCCGATTTATCCAACCCCAGTCTTTTCAACCAAGGAAGGTAACATGATCAAATCCATCGTTCTGGGCGCCGTGCTGGCCCTTGCCGGCGTTGGCGCGGCCAATGCCGAGGTTATCCGGCACACCAACCCGAACTCCAACTTTCCCATCCTGCGGGCCGTCGAGATTCCGCCCGAGGCCACGCTCGTCTACCTCAGCGGCGCGGTGCCGCGCGTCATCAACCAAACGGCCGAAGCCGGGACGCTGGCGGCCTATGGCGACACGCGCGAGCAGACCATCTCGGTGCTGGAGAACATCAGGGGCACGCTCGAATCCCTCGACCTGACGCTCGGCGATGTCGTCAAGATGCAAGTCTATCTCGTCGCCGACGAAAGCGGCGCGATGGACTTTTCCGGCTTCATGGACGGTTACGTCGAATTCTTCGGCACCGAGGAGCAACCGAACCTGCCGACGCGCTCGGTGTTCGAGGTCGCGGGTCTCGCCAATGCCGGATGGCTGGTCGAGATCGAAGTCGTGGCCGTTCGCGAATAGGAGCGGCGGATTCGCAGATGGCAAGCCGCCCGGAACCGGGCGGCTTTTTTCATGGCCCGCTTATCCTGAAAGGGCTCTACCCCTCGATCCGCCGCAACTGCGCGACCGCGCGGGGCCGCTCGGAAAGCAGGTCGGCGCGCGCCGCCTCGGGAGCGGCGAGATGCGGGCCCTGGGCCAGGCCCACGCCATCCTCGATGAGCTCGAGCACCTGTTCCTCCCCGCCAACGCCGGTGACGACGAGATCGACGCCGTAGCGGGCGAGGTAGCTGGCGACGTCCGAAACGTGGACATCGGCGAGCGTTTGCGGGTCGGCGAGGAAAAGGCCGGCCTCGACCCGAAGCGACCCCACCCCCTGCCCCACCAGGCTCGCGATATCGAGGCGAAGCGAGCGAACGGCGGTCAGCGAGAAGGTCGCGCCGACGCGCGCGAACTGGGCAAGGCCCGCGCGTTCGATCTCGCCCACCGCCTGCCAGTCGCGCTCGGTCATGAGGAAGACGATGCCGCGGGCGATGGTGCGGTTGGCTTCGAGGGAGGCGAGATGCTGCTCGCGGCTGACCCGGTCGGCGAGCGTCGCGCGGGTCAGCGGCACGAAGAGCGTGACCGACTGGCCGGCGCTGCGGGCACGGCGGGCGACGGCAATGGCTTCGAGAAGGGCCGCGCCATCGACCTGGCGCAGGATATCCTCGCCACCCTCGCGCGGCAGGAAGTCGGCGGGCTCGGCCATCTCGCCATCGTCCAGCACCAGGCGCGGCACGAGGTCGTAGCCGTGGACGCGGCGCTGCGGCAGGGTCAGGAGGGGCTGCACGTGGACGACCAGCCGGTCGTCGGCAAGCGCGCGGCGCACGGTATCGGACGGGACGGTCGGCCCCGGATCCTCAGCGGCGGCGGCGATCTGCACGGGCTGCGCCGCGGATACGGCGGCGGGGGGAGACTTCTTCTCCTCGATCTCGGCGACGGCTTCGGCCACCTGGCGGATGACGGTGCCGAGCACCGAGATATCGGCTTCGACCGCCTGGAGGCGCTTTCCGGCATCCTGGTCGGAGAGCTGGTTGACGCGCTGGCTGAGAACCGCGCCGGCCTGCGCATCGGTGGCCAGGAGCCGCGACAGATCCTCGATCGCCTTTTCCAGCCGCGCTTCGGCGCGACGGCGCAGCGTGCGTTCGATGGAGATGACGCAAAGGCCGGCGAAGACGAGCGCGGCAAGCCCTGCCTCGACGGGCGTGAAGGCCAGGCCGAAATAGGTGGTCGCACCGATTCCCAAGGCGGCCAGCGCCACGAATATGTAAACGAGTGCCTGCACGGCGATGTTTCGAGCCCCAGAAGCCGAAGGGAGATTCGGCAGGCAAGTCATAGCATTCCAGGGCATAAGTAAAAAGCTTAGCCGGGCCTGAAGGGAACGGAGAAAACGGATTATTTACCCTAAATCGACAAGATCGTTCCTCAGCGGCCGTCCCCGCTTCGGCGGGTGCGGCGGCAGCGATTTTTGTGACGGGGTTGAGGTTTTCATGGTCATGGCAGGCGCTTCGGCGACCCTCACGCAAGGCAGGCTGCTGCTCATCGACCGGGATGCCTCGAGCGCCAGGGTACTGGCGGAAACACTTGCCGAAAGCCTGGTTTCCGCCCCGGAGATGACCGCGGTCGCCGGCGGCCGGCAGGCGGCGGAAACCCTCAAGGGCCAGGACTTCGACGTGGTGCTGGCGGACCTGACCAGCCTTGCCGACCTTGCCGAGGCCACCGAGGACGCGGTGACGCGGCTGGTCAAGCTTTCGCGCGGCGCGCTGGTGGTGGCGCTTTCGGACGGGGCCTCGGTCTCGGCGGCGGTGGCGGCAATGCAGGCGGGCGCGCACGACTATGTGGCCAAGCCCGTCAACGGCCCGGCGCTCGCCACCCGCATCGGGGAGCTGGCCGAGCGGCACGGCAAGACGCGCGCCATCGCCATCGAGGCGCGCCCGCAGGCGTGTGTCGCCGGTTTTGCCGGGTTCGTCGGCGCCTCGAGCGCCATGCAGTTCGTCTACGAACAGATCGAGCGGATCGCGCCCTCATCGGCGCCGGTCTTCATCACCGGCGAGAGCGGCACGGGCAAGGAGGTGTGCGCCGAAGCGCTGCACGCCAAAGGCCCGCGCGCGGGCGGCGCGTTCATCGCCGTCAACTGCGCGGCGATCCCGCGCGACCTGATGGAAAGCGAGCTCTTCGGGGTGGTGCGCGGCGCCTATACGGGCGCGCACGAGGACCGCAAGGGCGCGGCCGAGCTTGCCGACGGGGGTACGCTCTTTCTCGACGAGATCGGCGAGATGGACCTGTCGCTGCAATCCAAGCTCCTGCGGTTCCTGCAGACGGGCGCCATGAGCCGGGTGGGCGAATCGGGCACGCGCAAGGTCGACGCGCGGGTGATCTGCGCGACCAACCGCAACCCGATGCAGATGATCGCCGACCGGACCTTCCGCGAAGACCTGTTCTACCGGTTGCACGTGCTGCCGATCCACCTGCCGCCGCTGCGCCAGCGCCCCGCGGACGTGATGGCGCTGGCCCGGCACTTTCTTGCGACCTTCGCGCGCGAGGAACGCAAGCGCTTCACGGGGTTCTCGGGGGAAGCCGCCTCGGCCATGCTGGCGCGTGACTGGCCGGGCAATGTGCGCCAGGTGCAGAACCTCGTGCGGCGGCTGGTGGTGATGTTCGATGGCGGCGAGATCGACGCCGCCATGCTCAAGGCCGCCGACATCGAATCGCGCGAGGCGGGCGCGGTGACCGCTCCGGCTCCGCGCGAACGGCGCACGGTCCTGCCCATGTGGCAGCAGGAGCAGCGGATCATCGAGGACGCCATCGCCTCGTTCAACGGCAACATCTCGCTGGCCGCCGCCGCCCTCGAGATCAGCCCCTCGACCATCTACCGCAAACGCCAGAGCTGGGCGGAGATGAACACGGCCGGGGCGGCGTGAGGGTAGCGTTGAAAAACCCATCGCGTTGGGTTATAGCTTGTGGTCACGATCTTTCGTGCCCACGGCCTGCGCGTCGTCATTTTTCTCGATGACCACGAGCCGGCACATGTGCACGTCTTCGGCGACGGGCAGGTGAAGATCAACCTGATCGGCAGCAGTGGCCATCCGGAGCTCATATGGGCCGAGGGCATGAAGCATGGCGACATTCGGCGCGCCATGCGGATCGTTGCCGAACGGCAGCAGGAATTTTTAGTGAAGTGGAAGAACATCCATGGCTGAGCTTTCCGACGAGATCATCGACGCGGCAATTGCCAGAGGCACAGTCTTGGCGAAAGACGAGCCGCGCGCCGCTTCAGCTCGCTATGAGAGCAGCTCCGGGCGTGTTGTCGTGGACCTGACCAACGGAGCGACCTTCGCCTTTCCCCCGAAGCTGGTGGAAGGGCTGGCAGAAGCGACGAACGAGCAACTCGCGGATGTCGAAATCCTGGGCGCCGGCTACGGGCTGCACTGGGACGAACTCGACGTCGATATCTCCGTGCCGGGCCTGATGGCAGGCATTTTCGGCACCCGCGTTCATATGGCGCGCCGCGCTGGGCAAACACGCTCGCCCGCAAAAGCGGCTGCGGCACGAGCGAACGGCGCCAAAGGCGGGCGGCCGCGCAAGTCGGCTTGATGGGACAAGTGAGCGGATTTCAGCCGGCCGGGGCGTTGATTGCCAATTGCGCAGCGAAAGCCCGCTGGTAGGCCGGCCGCGCCTCGCCGCGGGCGACATAGGCGGCCAGGTTCGGGTACTCGTCAAGCAGGCCTGACGGGCGCAGACGGAGCAGGACCGACACCATCATCAGGTCGCCGGCGCTGAATGCTCCGTCGAGCCAGTCGGCGTCGGCGAGGCGCGCTGACAACTGCCCCAGCCGAACGCGGATCCGGTCCATGACCAGCGGCAGACGTTCTCCGGCCCAGGGCCTGTCCCCCTCGGTGACCCTGGCGATCGAGAGATCGAGGATCGGCGGCTCCATGGTGCTGAGCGCGGCGAACATCCACGTGATCGCCCGCGTCCGGGCATCGGCATCCTCAGGCAGCAGGCCCGCATGATGCTCCGCGATGTGGAAGACGATCGCTCCCGTCTCAAACAGGACGAGATTGCCCTCTTCATAGGTCGGAATCTGACCGAAGGGATGCAGCGCCAGATGCGCGGGCTGCTTCATGGCTGCGAACGAGACGAGGCGAACCTCGTAAGGCTGGCCCACCTCTTCAAGCGCCCAGCGCACGCGCGTATCGCGCGCCAGCCCCTTGCCGCCATCGGGTGATCGTTCAAAGGCGGTAATGGTGGGGGTCATCGCGTCCGTCTCCTTGCCTACGCCACTGTTCATGCATCACGTGATGTCGACGAACGTGCTCCTCGGAAATCGACATCGCTCACCGCCAAAGCGCTCGCTTCCGGACCTCGGCGGTATTGGGGCCTTGCGGGTCTACCCCTGCGGGGTCGAGGCTTCCTTGGCTTTGGTGCGGGCGAGGCCGAGCTGGTGTTCGCGCACGATGACGAAGATGCCCGAGCCGACGACGATGACGCCGCCGATGAGCATTTCCACGGTCGGCACTTCGGCGAAGACGGCATAGCCGACGATGATGGCGAGGATCAGCGAGGCGTATTCGAAGGGCGCGATGATCGACATGTCGGCGTGGCGGTAGCTCGAGGTCAGGAGGATCTGGGCAACGCCCCCGGCAAAGCCGGCCCCGACGAGAAGCGCGGCCTGCTGCGGGGTCGGCCAGACCCAGCCGAAGGGAAGCGTCACGAGCGCCAGGACGCTCGAGGTCAGCGAAAAGTAGATGACGATGGTCGCGGTCTTCTCGCTCATGACGAGACGGCGCACCTGCAGCATGGCGAAGGCGGCGCAGCAGGCGCCGAGGAAGGCGGCGGCGGCGCCGACCATTTCGCGGTTGCCGGCTGGCGAGCCGTCCGAAAAGAGGGTCAGGCGCGGCCACATGACGATGAGGACGCCGATGAGCCCGATGACCACGGCGCTCCAGCGGTAGAGCCACACCCGCTCCTTGAGGAGAATGGCGCTCAAGGCAACGATGATGAGCGGGGAGGCATAGCCGATGGAGGTCGCCTCGGGCAGCGGCAGGCTGGTGAGGGCGACGAAGTTGAGGCCCATGGACACGGTGCCGATGATGCCGCGTACGAAATGGCCGCCGGGATTGGCCGTCTTCAAGCCATCGACGAGCTGGCCGCGCCAGGCGAGGAACAGCGCGATGGGGAAGATGGCGAAGAACGAGCGGAAGAAGACGAGCTGGCCCGGCGGCACGCCCTCGGCGGCTTTGAGCAGGCTCGCCATGAGGACGAACACGGCGACCGAGGCCACTTTCAGCCCGATGCCGCGCATGACCAGATTTCGTCCGGCATGCGGGTGAGGCGAATGCGGCGATGGCGGCGCGGGGGCGGACAAGGCAGGCCCGGAGGTGGGGAACGGTGGGCGGCGCGGGGCCGATGTTGAGGTTCAGGGCTTAGCAGGTGCGCAACGGGATGTCGACGGCATGGCCCTGCAATATTGGCAGACCCCGAAGTGATGCTTAAGGTCCGGCGGTGGATGGGGAAGGCCGGAATGGCCATGGGGGCAAACGATGGACAATCCGACGGCGTTGCGCCGGCTGGGCGATGATGGCAGCCCGATGCCGTCCCATGCGACCACCGAGGCGATATTGTCCCACCCCAATTTCGCGCTGGCGCGCAATCACTACATGCGCACGATGGTGACGTCCCATCCGGCCGATCCCGCCATGCGGCACCTGATGAGCGAAATCGCGCGCAACGTGCTGTTCAACATCATCCTCGGTCACGCCGCCCGGCAGGACGACGAGAAGCCGGAAACCTGGCTGACGGTGGGACGGCTGCGCAACCTCTTCATGCCCTTCGAGCTGGCGAGCCCTCGCACCTTCGACCAGATGCTGGCGCGCATGCAGGTGGTGGGCCTCGTCAATCTCGAGTCCGCGCGCAACGACCGCCGCCGGCGGCTGGTCATTCCCACGCCCAGAATGATCGAGGAAGACCTGCACTGGCTCGCCGACCACATGTCGCCGCTGGCCGTGCTCTTTCCCAAGCGCGACGACTATCAGCCCGCCCTCGACCACGACCGGCGCTACCAGCGGGCGCAGCGGATCATCTCGACGCACAACTACGGGACGGCTCGCGATATCATCAAACGGCAGGATGCGGTCACCTCGCTCCTGTTGCGGCAGGATGCGGTCACCTCGCTCCTGTTGCGGCAGGATGCCAACAAGATCGTCTACCTCTATCTGCTGACCGCATGGGAAGGGGGCGATCCCCATCGCACCTCGGTGAGCTTCGAAGCCGTCGCATCCAGACTCACGACCTCGCGCACGCATGTGCGCAACCTCCTCACCGATCTGCAGGACGCCGGCATGCTGGTGATGCATGGGCGCGGCGGCAAGGATGTGGAAATCATGCCGGGGCTGTGGCGCGTCGTCGACCTGTTCCTGGCCGCAAGCATGTCCGGGCACGACCTGGTCTGGCAACTGGCGCGCCGAATGGTGGCGGGCGAGGACCTTGCCGCACAATCCACGCAATAGTTTCCGGTACGCAGCCCCCGATTGCTGCTTATGTGCGCGCGCTCGCTCCCTCCTGCGACGAGGGGAGCGGGCCTTGACCCAACTGGGCCCGTGCAGCCTGCTCGCCAGGCCGCCGGGCCCCACTTTTTCATCCCGACGTCCATGGCGGGCAGATGAACGCAGAAAGTTTCGCTCGTCGGCCGGATAGACGCGAAAACTTCCGCCTGTTGCCGCCCGCCTTGCCTCAGATTGGCTCATTCGCGCAAAGGAGGAGCCATCATGAGCATCGCCAGTCCGGCCGCCCCCACGGCCAGTCCGCGCCCGTCGCTCGCCGCGCTGTTGAGATCTCTCTTCATGCGGCGGCGGCGCAAATACCTGCCGCCCCGGTCTTACACGGGCGCAGATCAAGGACGCCGGCATCGCCTGGGAACTTGCCGGGTACGGGCGCGGCGCCGACGTTTCCATGCTGACCATCACCATCCTGAACTCCCAGCGATAGAGTGCGAGACGCAACGATGCAGGTGATCGAACAATCGAGCTGGGCGGACCGGGCCGGCGAATGGAGCGGCATCTGGGAGGGAGGAGCGCACGGGGCACCGATCACCGTCATCTTCCACAGCAGCGTCGGGCCGGGGCACGGACCGGACCTGCATACCCACCCCTAGCCCCGAACCTTCATCGTCCGCACCGGGCGCGCGCGGTTCACGATCGGGGGCGCGCAGTTCGACGCCGTGGTGGGCCAGATCCTCGTCTGCCCGGCGCACGTGCCGCATGGCTACAAGAACCTCGGTCCGGGGCTTCTCGAGGCGATCAACGTGCATGCCAACGGAACCAACATCACCCATTGGCTGAGCAAGAGCGAAACCGCGCCATAGCTCTGCCCAGTCAGCAGAAAGTCCTTCCGCCGGGCCGAATCTCGGCTAGAAAACGTTCATGCTAGTCGATCTCGGATTCGGCGTTCTTTTCGTTCTCGGCACGGCCGCGATTTCGGTCGCGGCGTATCTTTTCGCCCAGCGGATCACGGGGGCCGGCAAGCGCGAGCAGCACAAGGAAATGGCCGGCGCCATGATCACGCGGATCGGCGCGCTGCATGGCCTCATCCTCGCGCTGGTCTTTGCCCAGGAAATGTCTGCCTATCAGCGGCTCGAGGCACAGGCGGCTGTGGAAGCCAGCGCCATCGCCGACGTCTACAACGACGCCGAGCGCTACGACCCGCAAGCGCTCGATCCGCTGCGGCAGAACCTTGCCGAATATCTGCGGATCGTCCTCGACGCCGAATGGGCGTCGCTCGGACGCGGCGAGGGCCTGGAGGACGGCGCGTGGGCCGCCTGGGAGCGGGCCTACGAGCTGGTGCTCGACCTCGAACCGGCGACGGCGCGCGAAAGCAGCCTGCGCGACCACATGCTCGACCGCCTGCACGACATCGCCACATCGCGGGACATGCGCGCGAACGAATCGGGCACCTCGCTCGCCAACCTCTTCTGGTTCGCGGCGCTCTCGGGCGTGATCCTGATCGCGGTCGGCTACTACATCTATCCGGCCGACCGCCATACGCTGGTGCTGCTGGCCCTGTTCAGCGGCTATACCGGCGGGATCCTCTTCCTCATCTACGGCTTTTCCAACCCGTTCAGCCCGCCGGCAGCGCTGCCGCCGACGCCGCTGCTGCATCTGGCGCAGGCCATCGCCGTCGCGACCTGACGCGTCAGTCGGCGACGGTGACGTCGATATCGAGGGCGGCGAAGGCGGCGACGATATCCTCGCGTATGCCCGGCTCGACGACGAGATGGGTGACCTGCCTCGCCTCGGCGATCCGGAACGGGGCGACGGTGCCCAGCTTGTCGCTGGTTGCGGCGATCAGCAGCTGGCCGCTCTGCTCGATCATGGCCCGCTTGATCTCGGCTTCGCCGGGATCGAGTGCCGTGACGCCCATGCCGGCGTCGAGGCCACATGTTCCGAGAACGAAGAGATCGGCGTAGACCTGCCGCACCTCGCGGAGCGTGGCGGCGCCGAGGCATGCGCCCTTGCCGCGATCGTAAAGGCCGCCGAGCAGCACAATCGTGCAGAGCGGATGATCGGAGAGGGCCAGCGCCACGCCCGGCGCATTGGTGACGATCGTCAGCGCCATGTCGCGCGGGAGCGCCCTCGCCACTTCCAGATTGGTCGAGCCGGCATCGATGAACACGGTCTGTCCGGGATGCAGCAGGGCCGCAGCGGCTCGACCCAGCCGCTGCTTGGCGCTGGACTGCGTCTCTACGCGTGCGGCGATCGACCCGCCGTCGGGCGCCGGAGCAAGTGCGCCCCCGTAAACGCGCCGGCAATGACCGGCCCTTGCCAGCTCCCGCAGGTCCCGGCGGACCGTGTCCTCGGAAACGTTGAACTCTGCGACCAGATCGGTGGCCAGCACCCGCCCCTGTTCCGACAGGTACTGGCGTATCCGGTTCTGCCGCTCCTGGGTCAGCATGGCGTGCACCTTCATGTTTATGCACGATCTTGCATGTTTGTGCGGGACTCTGCAATAAGAGACCGCAACCGTTGCACGATCACAAGAGAACTGCGTTGACCACCATTGCGTCCCCACATGCACCCACCCACGCGCTCACCGGCCAGCGAGAGCAGACGGCGACCCGAGCCGTGTTCCTGGTCGCCGGCATCGCCATGGCGTCCTGGGCACCGCTGGTTCCCTATGCCAAGGAACGGCTGGGCGTCGAGGATGGCATGCTCGGCGTCCTGCTGCTCTGTCTCGGCCTCGGCTCGATCATCGCCATGCCGGTGACGGGGATTCTCGCCAGCCGGTTCGGCTGCCGCGTCGTGATCGTGGCCGCCAGCATCGTGGTGGCCCTGGTGCTGCCGCTGCTGGCGAGCGTCGATTCGGTCGCCGCGCTGGCCGTGGTCCTCGCCCTGTTCGGCGCGAGCGTCGGCACGGTCGACGTTGCCATGAACATCCAGGCGGTGATGGTCGAGAAGGACAGCGGACGCCACATGATGTCCGGCTTCCATGGCCTGTTCAGCCTCGGGGGGATCGTCGGGGCCGGCGGCGTCAGCCTTTTCCTGGGGATGGGACTGGCGCCGCTCGCCGCAACGCTGATCGTCAGCGCGCTGCTCGTCGCCCTGCTCGTCTTCGCCTATTCCGGCCTCCTGCCCTACGGCAACCGCGAGGAGGCGAACACGCCGCTGTTCGTGCTTCCCAAGGGCATCGTGATCTTCATCGGCCTCATCTGCTTCATCGTCTTCCTCGGCGAAGGAGCGATCCTCGACTGGAGCGCCCTGTTCCTCATCGGCGCGCATGGTGTGGCTCCGAGCGAAGCCGGTTTCGGCTACACCATGTTCGCCGTGGCGATGACGGTGGGCCGACTCGCGGGCGACCGGATCGTGCGCGCGTTCGGCGGCGCCAGGGTGATCGTCATCGGCGGACTGATGAGCGCGGCCGGCTTTGCGCTGGCGGTCTACGCGCCCGGCCAGGCCCTTGCCTTTGCCGGCTTCCTGCTGGTCGGCCTCGGCGCCTCCAACATCGTGCCGGTGTTGTTCACCGCTGCCGGACAGCAGAAGCGCATGCCGGCGAGCCTCGCCATCGCGGCCGTCACTACCTTGGGATATGCCGGCATTCTGGTCGGACCGGCCGCCATCGGCTTCATCGCCCAGTATGCTAGCCTCGAAGCGGCCTTCCTGCTGCTGGCGGCAGGGCTGCTGCTGGTCGCGGCGTCGGGGCCGCTGGCCACGCGCCGCTCCGACTAGGAGCAATCCAACCAATCGGGCGCGATGGCGACGAGCTCCTGGTCCGGACGGGCGGCAAGGCCGTCCAGCGTCTCGAACTCGCCCGCGCCAACCGATCGGCGAGCCGGCGGCGCATCGCGCCAGCGGTCCCAATCCGATGTCTCGCGGCCGTTGAGCACGTAGTGGTCACGCAGGACATTGACCTTCATGAACCAGGGACCGTTGGTGACGCCATGGCCGAAGGCGTCGGGATCGGCTCCGGCCCGGCGGTACTTCATCCAGGCTTCGCCTGCGCTCATGAACGCCTCGCGGGGCATGTCGGCCGGGTCGAAACCGATCCGGTTGCGGCGCTTCAGCATCGGGTCGACCTGGGCATCGGCGAGACGCCACGACCCGGTGCGCGCGTCCCGGTACTCGGTGACCCAGTGATCCTCCCAGCCGTCGCGAAAATAGGCGGCGAAGCCGCAACGCACACGCGCGGGAATTCTCCTAGTGCGCAGGAACGAGCAGAGCATCAGCGCGTAGTCACGGCAGGTGCCGATGGAGCGGCTTTCGGGCGCGCGCGCCATGTCGATGGGCCGGGAATCCCGCGCGAGAACATCATCGAGACGCTTGGCGACGGGCAAGGTGGTGCGCACCGCCATGTCGAACCTCGATCCGTCGAGGCCGTATTCGTGGAGCCAGCTCGAGTGCACGAGCAATCCCTGAACGATCCCGATGAGGCGATCGACGCCGGCCGGCAGCGCGGCGACGGCGGCAGCGTGGGAACCGGGATCGGAAAACTCGTGTGAGCGGTCCAGATATCAGCATGCATGGTCTGGCGCCATTCCTCGTTGCCACACCGGATCAGAACCGGTTTTGCAGCGACATGGAAGGCCGGCGACCGCCGAGGCCGTCCAGTTTGCCGGTCATACCGGCGAAATCTCGCACCTGGCCTTGCCCTCGAGGAAATAGACGTGGTCGCGCAGAGGTTCGACGCCGGGGGCGGGTTCGCTGACGTATTCGGCGGCGTTCTCGACGGTCGCGGTGGCGGTGCGGATGGTATAGAGGTGCACCTCGCCAAGGTCGGTGCGATGGTGTTGGTCGGTGGCGAGCAGCAGGTCGGAGCGGATGTCCTCCATCGGCACGAAGATGCGCGCGGGCGCGCCGGACTGCTCGAGGCGGAGCGCCCGTCGGGAATCGATGATCTGGGCATCGTCGACGAGGATGTGGACGTGGCCTTCGAGCGGCGTGATGGTGAAATCGCTCGTCTTCGAACGCGGCTGCATGGGCTCGACCCCGCGGTTGATCATCTCGATGAGGATCAAGACGCGCGAGGAAGGGGTTTCGTTCCGTCGGGGACGTTGGCCAGGTTCATGGACCGGCGGAAAAGCGCGTCAACGATAAATCCTTGCCGGCGCGCTCTTGACTCGTTTCGCTCCCGCTTCCTATATCCCCGCCTGTCTGGTTAGCACTCGCATTACAAGAGTGCTAACAGGATCCAGATTTGCACCAACTTGTCTCTTACAAGGAGCGAACATGAGCTTCCGTCCCCTGCACGACCGCGTTGTCGTCCGGCGCGTTGACAGCGAGGAAAAGACCGCTGGCGGCATCATCATCCCCGACACCGCCAAGGAAAAGCCCTCCGAGGGCGTGATCGTCTCCGTCGGCCCGGGGGCCCGCGACGAGACCGGCAAGATCGTCCCGCTGGACGTCAAGGAAGGCGACCGCATCCTCTTCGGCAAGTGGAGCGGCACCGAGGTCAAGCTCAACGGTCAGGATCTCCTCATCATGAAGGAATCCGACATCATGGGCGTCATCACCGCTTAAGTTCGCGGTCATCTCGTCCGCCGCGTGTCTGACGCGATCTTCTGCGCTTCCGGTGCTCACGCTCCGGTTCTCGAAGACCACGCCAGCCCCATCGGCAGCCGAGCGCCCGCTTCCTTAAGTTCACACCTCATCTGTTTCTAAGGAGCCACAAATGGCAGCCAAGGAAGTCAAATTCTCCACCGAGGCCCGCGACAAGATGCTGCGCGGCGTCAATATCCTGGCCAACGCGGTCAAGGTCACCCTCGGCCCCAAGGGCCGCAACGTCGTGATCGACAAGTCGTTCGGCGCCCCGCGCATCACCAAGGACGGCGTCACCGTCGCCAAGGAAATCGAGCTCGAGGACAAGTTCGAGAACATGGGCGCCCAGATGCTGCGCGCCGTGGCCTCGAAGACCAACGACATCGCCGGTGACGGCACCACCACCGCGACCGTTCTCGGCCAGGCCATCGTCAACGAGGGCGTCAAGGCCGTCGCTGCCGGCATGAACCCGATGGACCTGAAGCGCGGCATTGACCTCGCCGTCGAGGAAGTCGTCGGCAACCTGCAGGCCCGCGCCAAGAAGATCACCTCCTCGGCCGAAGTCGCCCAGGTCGGCACCATCTCGGCCAACGGCGAGAAGTCGGTCGGCGACATGATCGCCGAGGCCATGCAGAAGGTCGGCAACGAGGGTGTCATCACCGTCGAGGAAGCCAAGACCGCTGAGTCTGAGCTCGACGTCGTCGAGGGCATGCAGTTCGACCGCGGGTATCTGTCGCCCTACTTCGTGACCAATGCCGAGAAGATGATCGCCGTCCTCGAGGACCCCGTGATCCTCCTCCACGAGAAGAAGCTCTCGAACCTGCAGGCGATCCTGCCGATCCTCGAAAGCGTCGTTCAGTCGCAGCGCCCGCTGCTGATCGTTGCCGAGGACATCGAGGGCGAGGCTCTGGCCACCCTCGTCGTCAACCGCCTGCGTGGCGGCCTCAAGGTCGCGGCCGTCAAGGCTCCGGGCTTCGGTGACCGCCGCAAGGCCATGCTCGAAGACATCGCGATCCTCACCGGCGGCCAGGTGATCTCGGAAGAGCTCGGCATCAAGCTCGAGAACGTCACCATCGACATGCTCGGCACCGCCAAGCGCGTGGAAATCTCCAAGGAGAACACCACGATCGTCGACGGCGCCGGTTCGGCCGAGGACATCCAGGGCCGTGTCGCCCAGATCAAGGCGCAGATCGAGGAAACCACCTCGGACTACGACCGCGAGAAGCTCCAGGAGCGCCTGGCCAAGCTCGCCGGCGGCGTCGCCGTGATCCGCGTCGGCGGCTCGACCGAAGTCGAGGTCAAGGAGCGCAAGGACCGCGTCGACGACGCGCTCAACGCGACCCGCGCCGCCGTCGAGGAAGGCATCGTTCCGGGTGGCGGCGCTGCGCTGCTGCGCGCCTCGTCCGACCTCAAGGCCAAGGGCGCCAATGCCGACCAGCAGGCCGGTATCGCCATCGTTCGCCGCGCTCTGCAGGAGCCGCTCCGCCAGATCGCCAACAATGCGGGCGACGAAGGCTCGGTGGTCGTCGGCAAGATCCTCGAGAACTCCAGCCTCGACTTCGGCTACGACGCGCAGAACGGCGTCTACGGCGACCTCATCGCGATGGGCATCATCGATCCCGTAAAGGTCGTGCGCACCGCGCTGCAGGATGCGGCCTCGGTCGCCTCGCTCCTCATCACCACCGAGTCGATGATCGCCGAGCTGCCCAAGGAACCCGCTCCCGCAATGCCGGGCGGCGGCGGCATGGGCGGCATGGGCGGTATGGACTTCTAAGGCTTACGCCTTAGAGTTTCCTTCGCTCACGCGCCGGTTCGCATTCCGCCTTCGGGCGGAATGCTGGCGCTGCGCGGGCGCGGCCGACGGCCGGACCGCCTTGCGGCCTAGGACATGTATTCCGACCTTTTCCCAAGGTCACGAACGGGAGGGCGGTCCGCGAGGGCCGCCCTTTCGTTTGTGGGCTGTTCACCATTCTAGAGCGTGTCAGTCATCATCGGAATCGGCGGCTCTTTCGCCTCCCTCCCCCTTGAGGGGAGGGAATGAGGGTGGGGGTTGTTCGGTGAGCCGCCGAGGCTTCCCCCCACCCCAACCCCTCCCCTCAAGGGGGAGGGGAGCCGGACGCCTCGGTTTCCGTCAAAACATGACAGAGCCTAGTCCGCAAGGAAATCGCGGGCTGAACGTCCGCCGGCGCAGCACTCTCCCGGACCAGTGCTCTGCGGGAACGTCATTCCTCCACGCCGCGTTGGAAGGCAAAATCCGTCCCGGGCGGGGGCTACTCAATCCCCGGCTTTGCAATTAGCTTCCTGCCCGCCCTGGGGAGACGCGTTTGTCAGTAGATTTCTTCTTGTTCGCCGCCGTCGGCTTTCTCGCGCAGATCGTCGATGGCGCGCTGGGAATGGCCTACGGGGTCATCAGCTCGACCGTGCTTCTCGCTTTCGGCGTGCCGCCATCGCATGCATCGGCCAGCGTCCATGCGGCGGAGATGTTCACCACCGGGGCGTCGGCCGCCAGCCATATCGGGCATCGCAACGTCGACTGGAACCTCTTCTGGCGGCTGGTGCCGGCAGGGGTGCTCGGCGGGTGCATCGGCGCCTATGTGCTGACCAGCATCGACGGCAACGTGCTGCGCCCGTACGTCACCGCGTACCTGACCGTCATGGGCATCTACATCCTCTACCGCGCCTTCAGGCAGCGGCGCAAAACCGTCGAGCCGCACGGGGCGGTCGTGGCGCCGCTCGGGGTGGCCGGCGGCTTCGTCGATGCGGTGGGTGGAGGCGGCTGGGGGCCAGTCGTCACCTCGACGCTGCTGGGCACGGGCGGCGCCCCGCGCTACGTCATCGGCTCGGTCAACGCGGCCGAATTCTTCGTTGCGACCGCCGTCTCGGCGAGCTTCCTCATCGCCCTCCTCTCGGGCAACTGGCGCGAAGCCGGGAACGTGCTCGACCATGCCGAGGCCGTCGCCGGCCTCATCGTCGGGGGGCTGCTTGCCGCGCCCATCGCCGGGTTCGTCGTGCGGCACGTCAAGACGCAGATCCTGATGGTGGTGGTCGGCGTGCTGGTCATCGGGCTCGCCGGCTACCAGACCTGGCAGCTCCTGACCGGCGCCTGATGTCGATAATCAAGTCTGACCAGAAGCGGCGGCTCCATAGCCTCCCTCCCCCTTGAGGGGAGGGATTGAGGGTGGGGGTCCATCGGTGGTCACTAAACCACCCCCACCCCCGCCCCTCCCCTCAAGGGGGAGGGGAGCCGGTCCGTCCATGCTCCATCAAACTTGAACCCCAACTACCCGGCGAACAGCAATCGCAGCGCCATGGCGATCGACACCACGATCACCAGCGGGCGGATGAGGCGGGCGCCGAACCGTATGCCGGCGCGCGCGCCGATATAGCCTCCCGCGATCTGCCCCACGGCCATGGCGATCGCCGCCTGCCAGACGACGTCGCCGGCGAAGATGAAGACGACGAGCGCGGCCGAGTTGGAGACGAGGTTCAACGCCTTGGTGTGCCCGGCCGCGCGCGTCAGCCCGTAGCCGAAGAGCGTGACGAAGCCGATGGTGAAGAAGGAGCCGGTGCCCGGCCCGAAGAGGCCGTCGTAGAAGCCGATGACGAAGCCCATCACCGGCCCGAACACCGGGAAGGCGAGGCGCGCGGTACGGTCCGCGTCCGAGAGGTTGGGCGCGAAGACGAAGTAGACGGCGATGGCGATGAGCGCGATGGGCACGAGCACGGCGAGCAGGCCCGTATCCAGCTGCTTGACGGCGAACGCGCCGAGGGCCGCGCCGGCAAAGGTGAGGAGAATCGCGACGGCGAGCTTCCTCACGTCGATGAACCCGCGCCGCCAATAGGTCAGCACCGCCACCGCCGTTCCGATGACCGACTGCATCTTGTTGGTGGCGAGCGCGGCGACCGGCGGCAGGCCGGCCGAAAGGAGCGCGGGCACCGAGATCATGCCGCCCCCGCCGGCGACTGCATCGACGAAGCCGGCGAGGAGGCCGACGCCCGCAAGGGCGAGGAGAACGAGGGGTTCGAGCAATTGCTTTGACTCTGCCATATTGACGGAAACGAGAGGCGACCGGCTACCCTTCCCCATGAGGGAGGGGTCGGGGGTGGGGGTCTATCAGCGACCCACCGAACGACCCCCACCCTCAATCCCTCCCCTCAAGGGGGAGGGAGGCGATAGAGCCGCTGATTCCGATGATGCCTGACATGTTCTAATCGCCGTGCCGGCGGCGTTCGATGTGGTCGTCGGGCGGCGGACCGTCGGTGACGCGCTGCTCGTAGAGCGGGATGTTGATCATCGAGGACATGAAGCCCGACATCATCAGCTGAATGCCGACGACGAGCGTGGTCATGGCGATGATCATGGCGCGCATGGTGGAGCCGGGATTGAGGAGGCCGAAGCCGCGGCGCGCCCACTCGCTCACCCCCCAGCCGAGCGTCACCAGCCCGATAAGGATGAGGACGACAGCGAACAGCAGGATGCGCTCGAGCGAAAGCGCCTCGAGCACGCGATGATAGCTGTCGGAGGGCGGGATGAAGCCGTAGCGGGTGGCGAAGCGCCGCCCGATCAGCGCGAAGGCGATGGATTGCACGCTGACGATGATGGCCATGGCGGCAACGAGGAAGGCGTGAATGTCGAGCACGGCCGGACCGATGCGGAGCGGACCGCCGAGCAGCGCGCCGCCAACGGCAAGGCCGGCGACCAGCAGCGCGATGCCGGGATAGAGGAACAGCCAGCGCGGTGAGAAGAGCAGCAGGAACCGCAGGTGCCGCCAGCCATCGCGGAAGGGACGCAGGTGCGGGCGGCGGGTGCGCCCGTCGGGCGAGAGAGTGGTCGGCACTTCGGTGACGGCAAGACCGGCGAGAGTGGCTTTCACCACCATCTCGGAGGCGAACTCCATGCCGGTGGTGCGCAGGTTGAGGCCGCGGATGGCGTCGCGCTCGAACCCGCGCAGCCCGCAATGGAAGTCGCCGATCGGCGACTTGAAGAACAGCCGGCCAACGGTGGTGAGGAGCGGGTTGCCGATGTAGCGGTTGAGCCAGGGCATGGCGCCGGGCGCTATGCCGCCCTTGAAGCGGTTGCCCATGACCAGCACGGCGCCGCCGCGCAGGGCTTCGACGAAGGCGTCGAGGCGGCCGAAATCGTAGCTGAGGTCGGCATCGCCCATGATGACGTAGCGGCCTCTTGCCGCCGCGATGCCGCTGGCGAGCGCCGCGCCATAGCCGCGCCGGGGCGCTTCGACGAGGCGGGCGCCGCTGTCGAGCGCGATCTCATGCGAGCCGTCGGTCGAGCCGTTGTCGGCGACCAGCACCTCGCCCTCGATGCCGGTGCGTGCAAGGAATTCCTTGGCCCGGCCGATGCAGGCGGCCAGGGTCTCGGCCTCGTTGAGGCACGGCATGAGGATGGTCAGTTCCAGCGTCGGCTCCACCGGGAGCGGGCTCCCCGCTACTCGCATCAGGACTTCTGACGCGAAATCGGGCGGGACGCAATGCGGCTGCGGTCTAGACGCTCTCGCTGACCAGGAGATCTGCGGGGAGCAGCACCTGCGTCATGCCGCGCGGCGCCTCTGCGGTGACGTCGGCGAGGACGGCGACGGTCCGGCGCGCCAGCTCGCCAACGGGCGTGCCGAGCACCATGTCGATGACGCCATCGACCAGCGCCTCACGCGTCACCGGGGTCAGCTCGTTGCAGACGGTGACGATGCGCCGGCCCCTGCCCTCCTCGCGCAGCGCCTGCACCAGGCCCTGCTCGCCCCCGCCGCAATCGTAGATGCCGACGAGGTCGGGGTTCGAGGCGATGAGATCGCTGACCACTTCATAAGAGACCTGCTGGTCGTCGAGGTTGACCACCGGCTCGAGCAGGGTGAGGTGCGGCGCGTTCTCGCGCAGATAGCTGCGGAAGCTGATCTCGGAGATTTCCTGGCTCTGGTAGCGGTGGCTGCCGATGACGATGCCGACCTTGCCGGCCTGGCGCGAGAGCCGCGCGATGGCCCAGCCGGCAGTGCGGCCGGATTTGTGCCGGTCGACCATCAGGCAGCCGGCGCGCCCGGCTGCGGTGACGTCGCTGAGGAGCAGCACGACCGGCGTGCCGGCCTCGGCCACCGCATCGATGGCTTCGTTGACGGTCGGATGGTCGATGGCGACCATGGCAATGGCGTCGACCCGCCCCGCCATCTGGCGCAACCGCGCCGCAATGACCGAAGGCACGATGCTTTCGACATGCTCGACGATCACGCGCCCGTCGACCGCGCTCGAGGCGAGCGTCGCTTCCGCGAGAGCCTCGGCAAAGCCGAGATAAAAGGTGCTGCGGCGCTGCAGGAGGAAGCCGAAGGTGCGCGAAGGGGCCTCGCGCAGCCGGCGCTTGAGGAGGCCCGTGGCGTAGTAGCCGATGCGCTCGGCGGCCTCCAGCACGCGCAGCGCCGTCGCCTCGCGCACCGGCAGGCGGCGGTTGAGCACCCGGTCGACCGTCGCCACGCTGACGCCCGCGGCCGCTGCGAGATCGGTTATCGTCGGGCGCTTCATCTGATGGAAACTCGCATGCATTCTGACGGTTTCTGATGGCTTCTGATAGATTATATCAGAGCCATCTTGCCGACCCAAGCCGCCGCTCGCTACTGCTCTAGCGTCATCGGCAGGTTGGGAGGAGCAAATGACCGACGTGGCGATGAACCCACGTGGCAAGCGGGACTATGACCTGTTGGGCACCGATGGGCGCCGGGCGGTGGAAACGGGCCTTGCCGCCGCCGAGTGGTACCACACCGACCTGCCGCGCAAGCAGATGAAGGAGCTGATGCAGCGCTCCGACGGTCCGGCGATCCGCGATACCATCGCCTGGCTCGGGCTGCTGGTGCTGACCGGGGCGGCTGGCATCTATTTCTGGGGCACCTGGTGGTGCGTGCCGTTCTTTGCCGCCTATGGCGTGCTCTACGGGTCGGCGAGCGACTCGCGCTGGCACGAATGCGGGCACGGCACGGCGTTCAGGACGCAGTGGATGAACCGCGTCGTCTACCAGATCGCCTGCTTCATGATCATGCGCAACCCCGTCACCTGGCGGTGGAGCCACGCGCGGCACCACACGGACACCGTCATCGTCGGGCGCGATCCCGAGATCGCGGTGATGCGTCCGCCCGACCTCATGCGGCTGGTGCTCAACTTCTTCGGGCTCTACGACGTGTGGTTCGCGCTCGGCGACATGCTGCGCAACGCCGCCGGGCACCTCAGCGCCGCCGAGAAGAGCTTCATTCCGCAGATGGAGCAGCACAAGGTCGTCCAAACCGCGCGCATCTGGGTGGCGATCTATGCGGCGGTGATCGCGCTCGCGATCACCATGCAGTCGATCCTGCCGCTGATGCTGGTGGGGCTGCCGCGGCTCTACGGGGCCTGGCACATGGTGATGTGCGGGCTGCTGCAGCATGGGGGCCTTGCCGACGACGTGACGGACCACCGGCTCAACTCGCGCAGCGTCCTGATGAACCCGGTCAGCCGTTTCATCTACTGGAACATGAACTACCACGTGGAGCACCACATGTTCCCGATGGTGCCTTATCACGCGCTGCCGCGGCTGCACGCGGCGATCAGGCACGACCTGCCGGCGCCGTCGCCCTCGATCTGGGCGGGCTACCGGGAGATGATCCCGGGGTTCCTGCGGCAGTTGCGCTACGAGGACTATTTTCTGAAGCGCGAGCTGCCGCCGACGGCCAAGCCCTACCGCGAGGAGCTGCACGCGCTGCCCTCGCCCGGCGCGGCGGCCGCGCAATGACCACATCGGGGAGGAGACAACCATGAGCCGCTGGGTCACCGCCTGCGCCATCGACGACGTGGACGAGGAGGACGTCATCCGCTTCGATCACGAGGGCAAAGTCTACGCCATCTACAGGAGTCCCGAGGGCGAGTTCTTCGCGACCATCGGCGTCTGCACCCACGAGCACGCCTATCTCTGCGACGGGCTGGTGATGGGCGACATCATCGAGTGCCCCAAGCACAACGGGCGCTTCAACTACAAGACGGGCGCGGCCAGGAGCGCGCCGGCCTGCGTCGATCTCGCCACCTTCCCGGTGCGAGTCGAGGGCGAGGACGTCCTCGTCGAGGTCGGGTGAGACCATGGCCGGCATGGTGATCGTGGGCGCGGGCGAATGCGGAGCCCGTGCGGCCCTGGCGCTGCGGGCGAGAGGATATGAAGGCCCCGTCCATCTCGTCGGCGAGGAAGCGGAGCTGCCCTATGAGCGGCCACCACTCTCCAAGGGCGTCCTCGCCGAGGACGATGCGCCGCCGCGCCATGTTACCGACGAGGCCGCGCTTGCCGAGCGCTCCATAACGCTGCACCGCGCCGATCCCGCAATCGCGATCGATAGGGATGCTCACACGGTCCGGCTCGCGGACGGCGCCGCGCTTTCCTACGAGCGGCTGCTGCTCGCGACGGGCGCACGGCCGCGCCGTCTGCAGAAGGACGGCGCCGACATCGCGGGCATCCATTACCTGCGCCACATGGCCGACTGTCGCGCGCTGCGGCGGCGGCTCGGCAGCGGAACCCGGCTGCTGGTCATTGGCGGCGGGTTCCTCGGGCTCGAGATCGCCGCCACCGCCCGCCGGCGCGGCTGCGCCGTGACGCTGATCGAGACGCAGCCGCGCGTGCTGATGCGCGGCGTACCGGCGGCAATCGCCGACGTGGTCGCCGCCCGGCATCGCGCGGCGGGCGTCGACCTGCGCTGCGGCGTGTCGATCGCCGGCATCGCGGCGGACGAAACCGGCGCCACGGTGACCCTCGCCGATGGCGCGGGCCTCGCCGGCGACCTGCTGGTCGCCTGCGTCGGAGCGGTGCCCAACACGGATCTCGCCGCCGCGGCCGGCCTTGCCGTCGACAACGGCATCGTGGTCGACGCGCGGCTGCGCACCGGCGATCCAGCGATCTTCGCGGCGGGCGACTGCTGCGCCTTTCCCCTTTCCAGCCGGGACGGACGCGTGACGCGGCTCGAGAGCTGGCGCTGCGCCCTCGAACAAGCCGAGGCGGTCGCGGCCAACATGGCCGGCGAGGGCAGGCCCTTCGAGACGGTGCCGTGGTTCTGGTCGGATCAGTACGAGCTCAGCCTGCAGGTCGCGGGGCTACCGGAGCCGGATCATGCGATCGTCGAACGCCGGCTCGCGGACGGTGCGTTCATTCTCTTCCACCTTGACGCCACCGGCCGTCTCGCGGCGGCGAGCGGCATCGGCCCGGACGGCAGCATCGCGCGCGACATCCGCCTCGCCGAGATGCTGATCGCGCGCCACGCCCGCCCGGACCCGGCGCTCCTCTCGCGCGCGGAAGTCAAGCTGAAGGGCCTGCTGGCGGCCTAGACCCTGTCATGTTTTGACGGAAACGGCCGGCTCCCCTCCCCCTTGAGGGGAGGGGTCGGGGGTGGGGGTCCATCAGCGGCCCACTGCACCACCCCCACCCTCAGTCCCTCCCCTCAAGGGGGAGGGAGGCGAGGAAACCGCCGATTCCGATAGAGTCAGACATGTTCTAGGACCAGCATCCCGCAGCACCATCTTCCACTCCCCCGATCTCACCCCGGCGCAGGGGCCCATCCTGAGATGCCTCACCAGCCGCAAGGTGTACGAATAGGCAGAGTGAGCGCAGCCGCTCTTTCCGTGCTCGTGGATGTGTTCAGGGCTGGGTCCCGGCCTGCGGCGGGATGACAGCCGGTGGGTGATCAATATAGTGCCCCGAGTCCCTGAGTGAAGGTCGCCCGGAGACCGGCTAGAACCGCGTTCTCGGCGCCTTCACCGAATTGCGCACGATCAGTTCGGCGCGGAAGAGCACTTCGCGCTCGCGCGGCTCGCCGCCTTCGAGGAGGGCGAGGAGCATGTCCATGGCGCGCTCGCCGATGTTGAGGCGCGGCTGCTTCATGGTGGTCAAGGCGGGGGTCACGAAGCTCGAGAACGAGATGTCGTCGAACCCCATGACGGAGAAATCCGCCGGCAGGTCGTAGCGGCGGGCATTGAGGGAGATCATCACGCCCAGCGCCGTCGCGTCGTTGACGCAGAAGAAGGCGGTCGGCAGGTGGTCGCGCACGAACATCAGCTCGGCCGCGGCGCGTCCGCTCTCGGTGGTGCCGTCGCCGTCGATGATCATGGCCGGATCGATGGCGATGCCCGCCCCCTGCAAAGCGGCGCGGTAGCCGCGTTCGCGCAAGCCGTTGACGGCGCGGCCGGGCGAGCGGCCGATGAAGGCGATGCGCTTGTGACCCTGGGAAATGAGGTGCTCGGTCGCGATCCTTGCCGCTTCCAGATTGTCGACGCCGATATAGGGGATGTCGGCATTGGGCACCGGTTCGCCGACCGCCACCATCGGCGGCAGGCGCATGGACCCCTGCGCCTCGCCGATGCCGTAAGGCAGGTGGCCCGTGAGAAGGATCAGCCCGTCGGCCTGGTTGGAGCTGATGAAGCGCAGGTAATCGGCCTCGCGCACGGGATCGTTCTGGGTGTTGCCGATGAGCAGGCCATAGCCGCGCTTGCTGGCCTCGGTCTCGAGGCCGACAAGGATATTGGAGAAGTTGGGATCGCCGACGTCGGGGGCCAGGATCAGGATCATGTTCGACCGGCGCATGCGCAGGTTGCGCGCCATGGCGTTGGTCGTATAGCCGGTCTGGGCAATGGCCTCGGAGACGCGCCGGCGGGTGGAATCGGCGACCTTTGTCGGCTCATTGAGCGCGCGGCTGACGGTGGCGATGGAGACACCGGCGAGAGCAGCGACATCCTCGATGGTGGCGAGCTTTTTCTGCAGCACCGCTGGCTCCCTGAACGGCTCGAGCCGTCCTCCTCCGCGCCTTAGCAGACGCCGGCCCTCCCCCGCGAGCCGCCGCCTGAGGTTTATACACACCAGGCGGAATGTAAACCTTTACAGGGCGTGTGAAAACCTTTACACCAACAGCCAAGGAAGAGGAAGCTGGCATGAAAAGCCGGCCGTTCCGGGAGGACATCACAATGGCCGGTCAGGGCGAGCCATCAGCGCCTGTCGTTCTCGCTGCCAGGCGGGTAAGCAAGGCGTTCGGCGAGGTGCCGGTCCTCTTCAGCATCGATTTCGACATCCGCCCCGGCGAGGTTCATGCCATCATCGGCGAGAACGGCGCGGGCAAGTCCACCCTCATCAAGATCCTCTCCGGTCTCGAGCGGCCGACCTCCGGCCATGTCGAGCTCGACGGAGAGCCGGTGGAGCTGCCGCCCGACGGGCAGGCGGTGAACCTCGGCATCGTCGTCATCCACCAGGAACTGAACCTGGCCGAGCACCTGACGGTCGCCGACTCGATCTTCCTCGGGCGCGAACTCAAGTCCGGACCGTTCCTCAAGCTGCGCGAGATGCGCGAGGAGTCGCGGCGCATCCTCGAAACGCTGCATGTCCACATCGATCCGGAAGCGCGCATCAACACGCTCTCCGTCGCCGACAAGCAGATGATCGAAATCGCCAAGGCCATCAGCCGCGACGCGCGCGTGCTGATCATGGACGAGCCGACGGCCGTGCTTTCGGCGGCCGAGACCGAGACCTTCTTCGAGCAGGTCGACCGGCTCAAGGCCAAGGGCGTCGCCGTCATCTTCATCTCGCACAAGCTCGACGAGGTGATGCGGCTGGCCGACCGGGTGACGGTGCTGCGCGACGGGCAGTTGATCGCGACCGTCGGCACCGAGGCGCTGACCCCCGACTCCATCGCGCAGATGATGGTCGGGCGCGAGCTCTCCAACCTCTATCCGCCCAAGCACGAGGCGGATGTCGACGCCGATACGGTGCTCGCGGTGCGCAACCTCGTGGCGCCGGGCGTGCGCGACGTGAGCTTTGCCTTGAAGCGCGGGGAAATCCTCGGCTTTGCCGGGCTCATCGGCTCGGGCCGCACTGCGGTCGCCGAGGCAATCGTCGGGCTCTCGCCCGTCGAGAGTGGCGAGATCCTGCACGAGGGTACGGCCGTTCGCTTTGCCGACGTCTCCAAGTCGGTGGCGGCGGGCATCGCCTATATGACCAAGGACCGCAAGGGCAAGGGGCTGCTGCTCACCGCAAATCTCAAGGACAATCTGACCCTTTTGACGCTGAAGCGTCATTTCAAGGGGCCGTTTCTCGACGACAAGAGCGAGACGCGGGCGCTGGAGCGGGCGGTGCGCCGGTTCGACATCCGGGCGCGCGATCCATCGGTCAGGGTCGGGCAGCTCTCGGGCGGCAACCAGCAGAAGCTGATGCTCGGCAAGATGATGGAGGCCGAGCCCGACATCATCATCATCGACGAGCCGACGCGCGGCATCGACGTCGGCACCAAGCAGCAGATCTATCACATCATCGCGGCACTCGCGTCCGAGGGCAAATCCATCATCGTCATCTCGTCCGAGATGCAGGAGGTGATCGGGCTCGCCCACCGGGTCGTGGTGATGCGTGAAGGACGCATCGCCGGGATCCTCGAAGGCACTGAGATCACGGAATCGGAAATCATGCGGTACGCCGCGGGCATCAAGCAGGGTGGGGAAAATGAGCGTATCAGCGCCTGAGGCAGCAGCATCGCCGAGCAAGGGCTTCCGGCTGGACCTCAAGACGGCGGGGCCGCTGCTGGCGCTGATCCTGCTGGTGGCGCTCGGCTATGCGCTCAATCCGCTGTTCCTGGCGGAAGGCAACGTCACCAATATCCTGACCCGTTCGGCCTTCATCGGCATCATTGCGGTCGGCGCGACGTTCGTCATCACGGCGGGCGGCATCGACCTTTCCGTCGGCTCGATGGCGGCCTTCATCGCGGGCGTCATGATCATCGTCATGAACTGGGCCGTCGAGAGCATGGGCGTCTCGATCTGGACCGTGCTGATGGGCATCGGCTGCTCGTTGATCCTCGGGATCGGGGCCGGATTCATCAACGGCTTCCTGACCACCAAGGCCAAGATCGAAGCCTTCATCGTGACGCTCGGCACGATGGGCATCTATCGCTCGCTGGTGACCTATTTCGCCGATGGCGGCACCCTGTCGCTGGCCAGCGGCGCGCGCGAGATTTACCGCCCCGTCTACTACGACAGCTTCCTGCGCATTCCCTATCCGGTCTGGGTGTTCATCGCCGTCGCCATCATCGGCTGGGTGCTGATGAACCGCACCGCGTTCGGGCGCTACTGCATGGCGATTGGATCGAACGAGCACGTCGCGCGCTATTCGGCGATCAAGGTCGACCGGATCAAGACCTGGACCTATATCCTGCAGGGGCTCTGCGTGTCGCTGGCCACCATCATCTACGTGCCGCGCCTCGGCTCCGCATCGGCGGCGACGGGCGTGCTCTGGGAGCTGGAGGCGATCGCGGCCGTCATCATCGGCGGCACCATGCTCAAGGGCGGCTTCGGGCGCGTCGGCGGCACCGTGATCGGCGCGCTGATCCTCACCGCCATCGGCAACATCCTCAATCTCACCGAGATCATCTCCAACTACCTCAACGGGGCGGTGCAGGGCGTGATCATCGTGGCGGCGGTCTACCTGCAGCGCGGCTCGCTGGGGCGGCGCAAGAAGGCCGCGGAGTAAGCAATACCGCGTCCACCAAAACGCGGGTTCACGGGCGTCACCGACGCCAGTCACTTAGGGAGGACTACATGTCTTTGAAGGCATTGGCGCTGGGCCTGCTGGCCACCAGCGTTCTCACCGGGGCGGCCATCGCCCAGGAGCAGATCAGGATCGGCGTCTCGATCCCGGCGGCGACCCACGGCTTCATGGGCGGGCTCAACTGGCATGCCGCCGAAGCCGAGAAGCGCCTGGAGGCCGCGCACCCCAATATCGACCTCATCATCGTGACCGCCGATGGTCCCGAGGATCAGGCGAGCGACCTGGAAGACCTCGTTTCCGTGCAGCAGATCGACGCGCTCGTCGTGCTGCCGTTCGAATCCGAGCCGCTGACCGAGCCGGTGCGCGCCGTCAAGGATACGGGTGCGTTCATCACCGTGGTCGACCGGGGCCTCACCGACCCGACCATCCAGGACGTCTACGTTTCGGGCAACAACACCGAGATGGGCGAGAACTCGGCCGAGTACATGATGACCCGGCTCGGCGAGGGCGACAACATCGTCATCCTGCGCGGTATTCCGACCGTGCTCGACACCGAGCGGTTCGATGCGTTCATGGCCAAGATCGAGGGCTCAGGCATCACCGTGCTCGATGACGAATTCGCCAACTGGAACCGCGATGACGGCTTCGAGGTGATGCAGGACTTCCTGTCGCGCTTCCCGGACATCGACGGCGTGTGGGCGCAGGACGACGACATCACGCTCGGCGTTGTCGAAGCCATCCGTCAGGCGGGCCGCGAATCCGAGATGTTCGTGGTCGGCGGCGCCGGCATGAAGGAGATCGTGCGCGGCGTGATGGAAGGCGATCCGCTCGTTCCCGTCGACGTGCTCTATCCGCCCGCCCAGATCGCGACCGCCATGGACGTGACGGTGGCCCACTTCACCTCCAACGGCCCGGTGCGCGGCGAATACATCCTCGGCTCGCCGCTTATCACCCAGGAGAACGCCGAGCAGTTCTACTTCCCGGATTCCCCGTTCTGAGGCTCGGGATTCTGTAACTTTGGGGACGCCGAAAGGCGTCCCCTTTTGTTTTGGCAATGTCTCACTGTTGTCTAACGCACGGTATTGCATAGGCGGGATTATGCGGGATTGACCGGGCCATCGCGAAAACAGGCGTGATCTCAGTGGGTTGGCCGCGACCGATCCTCGACGGCGGCCGGAAAGGCAGGGAGGCAAAACTTTCGCGGAACTGCGTTCCTCGTGACGCTGCAGTAACGAAAACATGCAGCACTTTCATTGGCTTAACGTCTACAGAGGATGGGGCGTGGGGCGCAGTCTTCGCGGAACTGTTGAGAGGCCGGACGGATCGACCCGCAAACGTGCGGGTTGATCCCTAGCGAGCCGCGCGGCGCACCGAGGGCGCCGTCAGTACGCCGGGTCGCTGAGTACCGTGTCCATGCAGCGGGAGCAACTCGGATCAGGCAGGATGCCCCGCGTCCGTGCAAACGGGTCCGGTTTGGGGACCTGCGTGGTCACCGTCCTCGTCGTTACGGCCCCAGTTTGGGCGTCTATATAGACAACTTGCTGCTCAACCGGTGGTGGGGCTGGGGTGCTACTCACACACCCGGCAAGCGAAGCGGTGGCAACGAGGGCCGCGACAATAGAGGCGACAGGTTTCATGTTCGAGCTCCCAATCAGTCGATGACTTATATCGACTAGATTGGGGGACACAAGCGACGGGCTGCCAGGGAGTTGCGGCCCCCCGGCCCAACAAGCGCGTTGGGGGCCAATCTGCTTGCTGGCTGCCCCCCATCCTCGACGGCCCTTCAAAAGACGCTTCGAAGGCACTTATAAGGCCCTGTGAAGAGCTATCAAATGTTTGCTAAAACCCGCCGTGAAAAATGCAGAACCGCGCGACCGGCTACACTCACAACACGCGCCAACGCACCCCTCCCCCTGAGGGGAGGGGTTGGGGTGGTTCGGTGCTCCACAGATGGACCCCCACCCTCATTCCCTCCCCTCAAGGGGGAGGGAGGCAGATTGTGCCTGAGGCTTTCTCACCGCCAATCCTAGCGGTTCCGACAGCCGGCGGGTGGGACGAGTCGAGTGCCTCGTGCCCCTACCCCATCGCCTCCGCGGCCAGCCGCTTCAGCAGCCCATCCAGCACCGCCTTGCGCTTGGTTGTCCAATTCGCCGTGCGCGAGACGACGAGGCAGGCCTCGCTCTCCAGCAGCACGCCGTCCTCCAGCACGCGCAGCTGGTTGGCGGTGAGGGTCGAGCCGGTGGTGGTGATGTCGACGATGATGTCGGCGGCGCCGGAGGCGGGGGCGGCTTCGGTGGCGCCGAGGCTTTCGACGATCCGGTATTCGGCTATGCCCGCCTTGGCGAAGTGCTGACGGGTGATGGTGACGTATTTGGTCGCGATCCGCATCCAGCGCTTGCGGCGCGAGCGCAGGTCCGAGGCGACGTCGGCTAGGTCGTGCATGTGGGTGACGTCGATCCAGGCGTCGGGGACGGCAACGACGACGTTGGCCCCGCCGAACCCGAGGGCGCGGGCGATGTGCACGGATTGCGGGCCGGTCTCGGAGGTCTCGTGGATGAGATCGCGGCCGGTGACGCCGATGTCGACGGTGCCGCGGATCAGTTCACGGGCGATCTCGCCGGCGGGGAGGAAGCGCACCGTCACATCCGGCGCGCCCTCGAGCGCGCCGAGATAGGAGCGGGCGCCGCCGGGACGGGTGATGGCAAGGCCCTCGCCGGCGAAGAATTCGCGAGTCAGTTCTTCCAGCCGCCCCTTGGAGGGCACGGCGAGCGTCAGGCCGGTCATCGCGTCGCCTCCGCTTCCAGCCGATCGACCCAGAGCGCGCAGCCGGAGGCGGCGACGGGCATGGTGGCGCCGAGGCGTTCCAGCAGCCGGTCGTACTGGCCGCCCGAGGCGAGGATTTCGTCCCCTCTCCCGCCCATCTCGAACACGATGCCGGTATAGTAGTCGAGGCGCGGGGAGAAATCGGCCTCGAAGATCACGTCCGCTTCGGGCCCGAGCGCGGCGAGGTGCCGGCGCAGCGTTGCGAGGGGTGTGGAAAGATCGAGCTTTTGCACGTGCGCCAGCGCCTCGATGCGGGTCAGCGCCTGCAGGGCCGGGCCGGAAATCGCGAGATAGTCGGCGAGGAGCCGCAGCGTTTGCGCCGGCACGTGGGCGGCGTCGAGCGCCTGCTGCTCGAGGTAGCGTTCGGCGATCTCGTCGGGCGTGCGGCTCTCGGTGAGGCTGAGGCCGGCGGCGGCCATGCGTTCGGTCACGTCCTCGACCAGCGCCTTGCGGCTCGGTTGCTTCGCGCGCGGCAGGTCCGGCGCGGCGGCGAGGCGGGAGAGAAGACGCGAGAGGGCTTCGGGATGGCCGAAGCGGTGGCGGATGCGAGGCCGCCAGGCGTCGGGCATGTCGGCCTGGGCCAGCAGCGCCTCGAAGAGACCGACACCGCCGAGGCGGATGCGCGGGCGGGTGATGCCATAGGTCGCAAGCGCGTCACGGGCGAAGGCGAAGACGGCGTCGAGCGCTGCATCGGCGTCCTCCTGAGCGAGGAGTTCGAGCCCGGCCTGGTCGAACTCGGCCGGCCCCTCGTCGCGCTGGCGGAAGATCGGGCCGAGATAGGAGAAGGCGGCAGGCTTGCCCGGCCCGTTGCGGATGTAGTCGGCAACGATCGGCAGGGTGAAATCGGGCCGCAGGCAATATTCGGCGCCATCATTGCCGCTGGTCAGCAGCAGACGGCGGCCGAACTCTTCGCCGGCGAGGTCGAAATAGGGATCGGCCGGCAAGAGCAGCGGCGGATTGACCCGCTCGGCCGGCTGCGCGGCGATGACGGACTCGAGGGCGGCGCGGCGTGTGACGGGGGTCATGAGGCCTCCAACGCCTCTCCCGCGGGGGAGAAGTCGACCCCCTGGCATCGGGTGAGGGGGCCTTTCCGCGTGCCTGGGCCTGAAGGCCCCTTCACCTCTCCCCCGAAGGGAGAGGTGAAGGGGGCCGGCGATTCCTGGCAGGATGGGGCGCCAGCCACGATGGAAATGAGAGTGGGGGTGGTTATGTGGTCCACTGATCGACCCCCACCCCCGGCCCCTCCCCTCAAGGGGGAGGGGGGGAAGTCCGGTGGCCGCTGGTGGGATTGTGCGAACCCATCCCCAACCGCGATGTCACCCCGGCGCAGGCCGGGGCCCATCCTGAGATATTCTGGCATGCCGCGAGGTGGTTTGATCGGCGCCCTGCTCCACGCACCTTGCGGCCGTCGGGGCATCTCGGGATGGGTCCCGGCCTGCGCCGGGATGACAGCCGGTGGGAAGGGAGCGATCGAGGTCAGCGGGCTCGTTCCGCGAGCCACGATGGGCTTCCCTCCCCCTCGAGGGGAGGGATTGAGGGTGGGGGCAGTTATGTGGTCCACTGATGGACCCCCACCCCCGACCCCTCCCCTCAGGGGGGAGGGGGGGACGGCCTTCGCCGGGATGACATCCGGTGGAGGGGGAGCGTTCGGGGCCATGTTCAGGCCCGCCCCGCCAGCCATGCGGCGACGGCGGGCAGCGCCTTGATCTTCTCGACCATCTCGGCGCGGTCGCACTCGAACTGGCCGGGGCGCTCGGCTTTCCATTCGGCGTTGTCGGTGATGGCCTTGGCCGCTTCCTTGCCGGCGATCAGATCCTTGATCTGGACGATGCCGCGGGCGCGCTCGTCGCCGCCTTCGATGACGACGGCGGGAGAGTTGCGCTTGTCGGCATAGGCGAGTTGCTTGCCGAAATTCTTGGTCTGCCCGAGGAACATCTCGGCGCGGATGCCGGCCTGACGGAGCTCGGCAACCATCTTCTGGTAGCCGGCGGTCTCGTCCTTGTCCATGACGAGGACGACGACCGGGCCCATGGGCTCGGTGGCGCCGAGATTGCCGGTGAGCTTCAGGGCATTGGCGAGCCGGGAGACGCCGATGGAAAAGCCGGTCGCGGGCACGGGCTCGCGGCGGAAGCGCGAGACCAGCCCGTCATAGCGCCCGCCACCGCCGACGGAGCCGAAGACCACCTGCTGACCCTTCTCGTTGGTGACGGGGAAAGTCAGCTCGATCTCGAAGACCGGACCGGTGTAGTATTCGAGGCCGCGCACGACGGAGGGGTCGAAACGAATTTTCTCTCTGGGGTATCCAGCCGCCTCCACTAGATCCTCAATCGCCTCAAGCTCGCGCATCGCAACTGTGCAAACTTCATTCCGCTGAAAACGCTCAATGAGCTTCGAACCAAAGGCCCTAGCTGGTACTTGGTCACTTGCTGCTTCGAGAACGTCGCAAATCGCTTGGGCGTCTTCGTCGGCCAGGCCCGCACCAGGAGTGAAATCGCCGCTTTCGTCCTTCCGGCCTTTGCGCAGCAATTGGTAGACACCATCGAGACCAAACTTATCGAATTTATCCATTGCGCGCAGTACGCCAAGCTTTTGCTCGGCCGAAGCAACGCCTAGCGCCTCGAGCATCCCATCCAGCAGTCTGCGGTTGTTCACCCGCACGACGTACTTGCCCGCCAGTCCCAGCGCATCCATGACATCGGCCATCATCATGCACATCTCGGCGTCGGCTTCCGGCCCCGGCGCTCCCACCGTATCCGCGTCGAACTGCATGAACTGGCGGAACCGCCCGGGGCCGGGCTTTTCGTTGCGGAAGACGTAGCCGGCGCGATAGGAGCGGTAGGGCTTGGGCAGCGCCTCGAAGTTTTCGGCGAAATGACGGGCGAGCGGGGCGGTGAGGTCGTAGCGGAGCGACAGCCACTGCTCGTCGTCGTCCTGGAGCGAAAAGACGCCGGCGTTGGGCCGGTCGGTATCGGGCAGGAACTTGCCCAGCGCCTCGGTATATTCGAACATCGGGGTTTCGACGGGATCGAACCCGTAGCGCTCGTAGACCGCCTTGATCTTTTCGATCATCGCATCGACCGCGGCGATCTCGCCGGGGGTGCGATCCTCGAAGCCGCGCGGCAGGCGCGGGGCGATGAGCTTTTGCTTGTCGGTCATTGGAAAAGTCCTGAATTCGCGCCGTTTCCCTAGAGCCTTATGCGTTCCGATGCAATCAGAACGCCGGCTCTGGATTGCTTTCGAGGACGAGAGGCGACAGGGGGAAGCCGGAGCTTCCCCCTGCCTGTCAGCGCTTCAGCCAGATGAGGGCCAGAAGCGTGTAGTCCGGATTGGGAGGAACGAAATAGGGATTGTCCTCTTCCGGAGGCAGGCCGAGGTCGGCCCGCAGATACGGGGGCACGTCCGGCGGCCTCTTGCGGCGTCGCATCCAGGAAAGAACGGCTGCGAGAAGCACTTCGACGAGGTTGCGCCGCGGCTCGGGCGTACCTTCGCTGATGGACCAGCCGTCGGTTGCGCGCAGCGCAAGGCTGCGCGGCTTTGCGTTTTCAAGAGTCATCTTGTCATCCGGACGCGCCAAAGCGCGCCGGCTCCATTGGTTGGGTTGGTGGAATCGACGACGACCGAGGCCCGGACGGAATCGTGCCGTGGCCGAACTATCGATGCGTCGTCAGGGGGTGGGTGCGTCCGCGCCGAAGAATCGGCGAGAAGAGCCCGGGCAGCCGAAAATCAATGTCGGCGGAGATGCACCCGGAAAGCACCCGTAATCGGAGCGTGTGCGGTATTATTCATACGACTGTCTCCCTGGTGCTGGTTGCGGACGAGAGGGTCAGTAGCTCACACCGTCGTGAGTGGCAAGGCCCAATGCGGCGGGTTGTCGCAGGGCGGGAGAAGTGTTGCAGAGATGCAACGGCGGGGGTCCGCGGCACATATGGTTGTGCCCTTAGCTTCCGCCCCACGGGTCATTCCCGCGAAAGCGAGAACCTCTGTTAACGCCGCCGGGTCCGCAAACGGAGGTCCCCGCTTTCGCGGGGATGACATCGGGGGCGTCTGCCGGTTCTCGATCCTGACCGCCCCTACCCCGGCCTGCGGAACCGCTCGCGCAATGCCTCCACCTCATCGCGGCAGAAGCATCCTTCGTAGTGGTCGTTGACGAGGCCCATGGCCTGCATGAAGGCATAGCACGTCGTCGGGCCGACGAAGGAGAAGCCGCGCTTGCGCAGGTCCTTGCTGAGGGCTCGCGAGGCCTCGGTCTGCGGCATGGCGAAAACCGCCTCGCGGGTGATGCGTGCAGGACGATCCTCCGGCTTCGGCTCGAAGCGCCAGGCATAGGCAGCGAGCGAGCCGAACTCCTTCTGCAATTCCAGGGCGCGGGCGGCGTTGTTGATGGTCGAGGCGATCTTGCCGCGGTGGCGGATGATGCCGGGGTCCTGCAACAGGCGATCGATATCGGCGTCGGTCATCGCGGCGACGCGGGGGATGTCGAAGCCCAGGAACACCTCGCGGAAGCGCTCGCGCTTCCTGAGGATCGTCAGCCAGGAGAGGCCGGACTGGAACCCTTCGAGGCACAGCTTTTCGAAGAGGCGATTGTCGTCGGCGACCGGGCGGCCCCATTCCTCGTCGTGATAGCGCCGGTAGAGCTGGTCGTCACCGGCCCAGGAACAGCGGGGGAGTGCGGAAGCGTCGTCGGTCATCGGGATACCAGGGGCAGGACAGCGAATCGGAAGGTCGCACCGATTCCCCCGCACGACCACCCGCTATTTGCGGCATTGTCTTAGCCGAAACTTAACGCCATCGGGTTGCCCTTTCCTAAGGATTTTACCGCACACTCCGCCGCGTCCGGATTGGGCCTGTGGGGGCTAGCCTGAAAGCAATGCGTCAATTTTTGCACCTCATCGAGCGATTCCGCTCCGACGAGCGGGGCGTCTTTGTCGTCGTCTTCAGCCTGATGGCGATCATCCTCATCGCCATGGCCGGAGCGGTGGTCGACTTCGTCTCGCTCCAGCAGGCCAGGAACCGCGCGCAGGTCGCGCTCGATGCGGCAACGCTGGCGCTCCATTCGCAGATCCTGGCCGAGGAGGTCGACGCCGAATCCATCCGCGCACAGGCCGAGGCGCTGGTCGTCGAGCGCATCGGCGATCCGCGCATCTCGGCCGCCATCGACGACATCCAGATCAACCAGGAGACCGGCTCGCTCTACTTCGCCGCCATGCTCGACGTGCCCACGATCTTCGTGCGGCTGGTGGGCGTGCCCAACCTCGGAGCGCGCATCCAGTCGGAGGCGACGCGCGGCTCGCGCGATATCGAGGTGGCAGTGGCGATCGACGTCACGGGGTCGATGGACCGGTCGGTTCCGACGGGCAATGGCCAGTCACAAACCAAGATCGCAGCGCTGCGTACTGCGCTCGGGGAGCTCATCAACCTCGTCGTGCAGGACCAGCAGACCCCCACCTATTCCAAGATGGCGCTGGTGCCCTATTCCATGGGCGTCAACCTGGGCAGCTATGCTGAGGCGATCCGCGGGCCGATAACCGGTCCCACCGCAATCACCAATGTCGGCTGGGCCAATGGAGCGGGCAAGGGTATCACCGACGCGACGAGAGCCAATCCGGTGGTCATCACCTCCAACGGTCACGGCTTCCAGAACGGCGACCGCGTCTTCATCAGCGGCGTCCGGGGAATGACGAGCATCAACGACCGCATTTTCACAGTCGCCAACCGTGCCGCCAATACCTTCGCGTTGCAGAGTGTGGACGGGCGGAACTACAATTCGTTCCAGTCGTCCAATCCGGCGGGCACGGCGACGAAGTGCCTGAACAGTTCGTGCGAGCTCGTGGTGACATCCGCCCGTCACGGCCTGGCGAGCAGCGAATACGTCTACATCACCGGGGTCGGCGGCACGAACATCAACAACAGTCCTCATGCCGCCTGGCAGGTCGGGACGACGACCACCGACGCCTTCGTCCTGTCGGGCACCTCGCGCACCAACGGCAACTACGGCAACTACACTTCCGGCGGCCAGGCCTACTGCACGCGCCCCGGTTGCGAATACTTCTTCTTTCGCAATGCCGAGAGAAACAACAACTGGCGTCGGCACCAGATCAGCACCTGCGTGACCGAGCGCACGGACTATGCCTATACCGACGATCCGCCGAGCACGGCCTATCTCGGACGGAACTACCCGAGCAGCGGGGCCGGCAACAACTGCCTGCCCGATACCATCGTGCCGTTGACCTCCGACAAGGGGGTGCTCTCCGGCATCGCCCAGAACCTTTCCGCGGTGGGCTCGACGTCTGGCCACATCGGCATCGCCTGGGCCTGGTACATGGTTTCGCCCAATTTCAACGGTCCCTGGCCCGCCACCAGCCAGCCGGCGCCGGCCGACGAAGACAACGTGCTGCGCGCCGTGGTGCTGATGACCGACGGCGAGTTCAACACCGTCTATTGCGACGGGGTCGTCAGCCAACTCTCGACGACCGGTAGCGGGGAGCTTCGCGACAAGATCAACTGCAACGCCCCCAACGGCAGTTCGTACGACCAGGCACGGGCGCTCTGCAATGCGATGAAGGCGGCGAACATCGTGGTCTTCACGGTCGGTTTCGACCTCGGCAGCTCTCCGGGCGCGCGCACGATGATGAGCGAATGCGCCTCCAGCCCCGATCATGCCTACGAGGCCAATACCGGCCAGGACCTGGTGGACGTGTTCGCCCTGATCGGGCGCAACCTGGCGCAGCTGCGCGTGACGCGGTGACGGGAAGAAGGAATGGTACCGCCTCCCCGGATCGAACGGGGGACCTCTAGATCCACAATCTAGCGCTCTAACCAACTGAGCTAAGGCGGCAAGGCGTACGGCGCGGCCTTCAAGGCCGGCGTGCCGAAGCGGGCGGAACATAGGTCGTGTTGGCGGCGATGACAAGGGCCGATTTCGCCTCGTCCGCAGCGAAGGCAAAAGCGCCCGGCGACCGCCGCGGCCGGGCCGAAACGGGGGCAAGTTAACCATGTCGCCAGCCTTGCGGGGGCACATCGCGCACGCGACTATGGACCCGCCCGCCGGCAGGCTATATTGATAAAACGTTAACGCGCCCGCGCCAGTGTGCCGAAGCTGCACATGGCAGAGGCCCCTCGACCGCCGAGCGCGACCGCCCAGCATGCATTCCGAACCGATGACATCGACGACCGCCGCCCGCGTGCAGGTGCATGTGAACGACGCCCGGCCGGCGTGGCTGTTTTCGTCCGACGGCACGCTGATCTGGCGCAATCTCGCGGCCGCCTATTTCCTGGCCAGGGCCAAGAAGCACTCGGTGCGGGTCGCCGCGCCCGCCGAGCCGATCAAGGGACAGATCGCGCGCGTCCTGCGGCTCGGCTCGCAGGGGCGCACGAGCCTGTCGCGCATCCAGTTCATGGCTGGAGAGAAGCCGGCCTCGGCCACCTGCGCCTGCACGCCGCTCGAATGGGAGGCGGGGCAGCAGGCGCTGCTGATCGTGGGCGTCGATACGATCGACAGGAGCCTCATCGACAGCGGCGCGGCAGACCTCTCGCTCGATGCGACGCTGTGGATGGGCGGCGCGCGCGGTGCTACCGCCGAGACCGGGACGATGGAACTCGAAGAGCGGATCGAAACGGCAGAACCCGTGCACGCCGAGACGCACGAGGAGCGGCTGGATGCGGCTTTCGCGGCCGAAGAGCCGGAGCCCCCGAATGCGCCGGCCGAGGCCATCGACGAGCCCGAGACCGCGCAGCGCCTGCCGGAGCTTATGGACCGGCTGATGGAGAAGGACACGCTGTTCCAGCCGATCGAGGAGGCCGAGCCGGACGGAGCCGAGCCCGAGCCGGCGGAGTCTTCCGACGATCTCGCCTCGTTCGCGCAAGACGAAACCGCTGACGCTGCGACCCAGGACGCGCCGGAAGAAACCGCCCCCGAGGGCACGACCGCCGGGCTCTTCCGCGTGATCGGGCGCTATCTGCGCCGGCCGGCCGAGGAAGACGAGGCGGACGAGACGATCGCGATGCCGCCCGAAGAGACGGAGGCGGAGGCCGATCTGGCGGCCCTCGCCGCGCTCGATGCCGTCGAGGAAACCGACGCGTCCGAAGCGCGGCAGGCGGCAATCGAGGCGGAGCCTCTCGCCGACGTCGAAGCCGACGCACACGCACCTGCCGTCACGCAAGAGCCGGAGGACGCGGCGGTCCCGCCCGCGCCGATCCCGGACGCCGAGGCGGTCGAGCGCGTCTCGCGCTACAATTTCGACGAGCTGTCGCGCATCCTCACCGACCGGGTGGGCGAGATGGCGGCGGCGCAACCGGCTGCATCCGAGGCCGAGCGTCTGGCTTCGGCGCCGCCCGGCTCGATCCTCGCGCGCCAGCGCGCATCGACCGGCCCCGGCTCGCTCATCAACCTCGGCGGCGAGACGCTGGTGCTCAACCGCCTGCCGCTCGGGATCCTGGTCTTCCGCGACCAGCAAGTGCTGTTCGCCAACCGGGCGATCACCGAGATGACCGGCCACGACTCGGTCGAGCGCCTGCGCGAGGCAGGGCTTTCGGCGATCTTCCCCGGCGCCGAGGGCGAGGCGGCCGGGCCGGTCAACCACCTGGTGCAGCGCGACGGCACGCTGGTGCCGGTAACGGCGCGGCTGCAATCCATCTCCTGGCAGGGGCGCCCTGCCCTGATGCTGTCGGCAAGCGCCACGGAAGTGCGCACCGGGCATGAGGGCGCGGTGCGCGCCTTCGCCGAGGCGTTCTCCGAGACGCGCGGCGACGGATTCATCGAGGCGACGCGGGCGGGGATCGTCAGCGCGCTCTCGCCAAGGGCGGCCGCCGATCTTTCCGACCTCGGCGAGGTGCTCGTGGGGCGGCGGCTCTCCGACCTCGTTTCGCAGGCGGACCTGCCGGCGCTGCGCGCCTTTCTCGAGCGCCCTGCGCGTTTCGCCGAGACGGAGCGTCCGGCTCTGCGGGTGAAGGCGGCGGCGCCCGATGTCGACCTGCTACTCTTCACCCAGGGACAGGCGGGGATCGTGGCGGGCTATTTCGGCGTGGTCGTGCGCACCGAGCCGCCGGCCGCGCCGCGCCTTGCCCCGCCCGCCGACGCGGATGCGGGCCTTCTGGCGCGGTTGAGCCGGGGCGTGCGACGGCCGCTCAACACCATCATCGGCTTTTCCGACCTCATCCGGTCGGCCGCGTTCGGCACCATCGAGAACCCGCGCTATCTCGACTATGCGCAGGACATCAAGACGGCGGGCGAGGAGATCGCCGCCCTCGTCGACGAGCTCGACGACTATGCGCGGCTGCAGGACGGGCGCTACCTGCCGCAGCGGGCGAGCCTCGACCTGATGGGGCTGCTCGAATCCTGCGTGCGGCGCATCCGCCCGCAGGCGGGCATGCGCCGGGTGATCGTACGCAACGCGATCTCGGAGAACCTGCCGCGCGTGACCGCCGACCGCGCCTCGCTCGCCCAGGCCGTGCTCAACCTCCTCGCCAGCGCCATCGACCAGACACCGGTCGGCGGGGCGGTGGTGATCTCGGCCCAGGAGACCGACGAAGGCGGCATCGCCATCCATGTGCGCGATTCCTCGGAGAACGGCACCGACCTTTCCGAGCGGTTCGTCGTCTTCCGCGACGGACAGGGCAAGGACGGACAGGCACTGACCCCGGTGCGCTCGAGCGTCGGGCTGGCGCTCACCCGTTCGCTGCTGGCCGTCAATGCGTTCTCCCTCTCGGTCGACCCGGCCGGGCAGAAGGGCATGCTCTTTTCCATGGTCATCCCTGCCGATCTCGTCGACCGGGGCTGATCCGCCTCCATCAAAGTCGATTTTCGCAGTCAGCTAAACGCCTGAATCCGCTTGGGATTCTTCGCGCAGTTTGGAGTCATTCCAAACTCTAAGTCATTGTTTTTATTCGGCTTATTGACTTTGTTCGATGGAGGCGACAAAAGGGCGGCACCCATCGTGGGAATTTCCCACCGCACTCGGAGGATTCAAGATGACCAAGACGACGCTTCTCGCCATGACCAGCGCCCTCGCGCTGACCTGCGCCGCCCTGCCCGCCTTCGCCCAGAGCGGCGAGGTGAACATCTATTCCTACCGCGAGCAGAGCCTGCTGCAGCCGCTGATCGATAAATTCGCCGAGGAGACCGGCATCAAGGCGAACGTGCTCTATGCGGGCGACGGTCTGCTCGAGCGTGTGGCGGCCGAGGGTGAGCTTTCGCCCGTCGACGTGGTGCTGACGGTCGACATCGGCAATCTCGTCGCCGCCGAGGAACAAGGGCTGACGCAGCCCATCACCACCGAAGCGCTCGCCGAGCGCGTGCCCGAGGCCTTCCGCGACGACGACGGCAACTGGACGGCGCTGTCGCTGCGCGCCCGCGTCTTCTACGTCTCCAAGGACCGCGTCGACGCCACGGCCCTGACCTATGACGATATCGCGAGTGAAGAGTGGAAGGGGCGGCTCTGCACCCGCGCGGGCGACCACCCCTACAATATCGGCCTCATCGCCCACCAGATCGCCGCAAACGGGGTCGACGCGACCCGCGAATGGCTGACCAAGGTGCGCGACAACCTCGCCTATGCCCCGACCGGCGGCGACCGCGAGGGCGTCAAGAACATCCTTGCGGGCACCTGCGACCTCTCCATCACCAACACCTACTACATGGGCGCGATGCTCAACAACGAGGCCGAGCCCGAGCAGAAGGACTGGGCGGGCGCGGCTCGCATCGTCTATCCGGATTTCGAGGGTGACGGCACGCAGGTGAACGTTGCCGGCGGCTTCATCGCCAGGCACGCGCCGAACGCCGAGAACGCCAACGCGTTGATCGCGTTCCTGCTTTCGGACGAAGCCCAGGAGATCTACGCCAACACCAACTACGAGTTCCCCGTAGTGCCGAGCGTTCAGCCGGCTGAGCTGACGCAGAGCTGGGGCGAGCTCAAGGCCTCGCAGGTGCCGCTGACGGAAGTCGCCGCCCACCGCGCGGAAGCCGCAGCCCTCGTCGACGAACTGCGCTTCAACGAAGGCCCGCAGAACTAGGGCAGGCACAATGTGCCTCCCTCCCCTTTGAGGGGAGGGATCGAGGGTGGGGGTGAGTCGGGGAGCCCCGATGCTTCCCCCCACCCAAACCCCTCCCCTCAAGGGGGAGGGGAGCTACGCGGAGGCAAGCCACATAGCCAGCGAACCCTTCACCACCAGCCCGTACCGCTTCGGCCGGCGCCTGCCGGTCGTGCCCGTTCTGCTGGTGCTGGTGATGGGCCTGCCGATCATCTGGCTCGGCTTTGCGGCAATGACGGCCACGGGCAGCAACGGCTTCACCGCCGCCATGCTGCCGACGGCGCTGCGCGAGACGGGGTTGCTGATGCTGACCGTCGGGCTCGCGACCGGCGCCATGGGCCTGATCGCCGCCTGGCTCGTCACCCACTTCGAGTTTCCCGGCCGACGCATCTTCGACTGGGCGCTGATCCTGCCGCTGGCGGTGCCGACTTATCTTGCCGCCTACACCTATGTGGAATTCCTCGGCTTCACCGGCCCCGTGCAGCAGTTCGTGCGCATGCTGACGGGGGCTGAGACGCTGCGCGACTACTGGTTTCCCGACATCCGCAGCAACTGGGGGGCGAGCGTGGTGCTCTCGGCCGTGCTCTATCCTTATGTCTACGCCGCCTGCCGCGCGTTCTTCCTCATGCAATCGGCTTCGCTCGATCTTGCCGCGCGCACGCTGGGCGCCAGCCGGGCGCGCACTTTTTTCGAGGTGACGCTGCCCATCTCGCGGCCGGCCATCGTCGTCGGGGTGACGCTCGCCATGATGGAGGTGGTCAACGACCTGGGCGCCGTGCAGTATTTCGGCGTCAACAGCCTCACCGCCATCATCTATTCGACCTGGATCAACCGCTCGGATTTCGGCGGGGCGGCGCAGCTTGCCGTCACCATCGTGCTGGTCATCGCGCTGCTCATCCTTCTCGAGCGGGCGGCGCGGCGGAACCGCGTCTACCAGTCGCACCGCGACAGCCGCGTGCCGCCGGGCCGCGAGCGGCTGAAGGGCGGATGGGCAGCGATCGCCAGCGGCTACTGCACGCTGCTCCTCGGCATGGGCTTCGGCCTGCCGTTCGGCCTGCTGGTCTATCTCGCCTTCCGCCGCGTCTCGCCCGAGACCGTTTCGCTCACGCTCAATGCGCTGGGCCCGACGGTGGTGCTGGCGACGGCGGGCGCTCTGGTCACCGTCGTCATCGGGCTGATCGCGGCCAAGCAAAGCAGCGGACCGGCGATCTCGCGCGGCGCGATCAAGATCGCGACGCTCGGCTACGCCATCCCCGGCACGGTGCTGGCGCTGGGACTGCTGCAGCCGCTGGGCCAGGCCGACCTCTGGATCAACCGCGCCACCATCGCCCTCTTCGACTGGCGGCCGGGGCTGATCATCTCCGGTTCCATGCTGGCGCTCGTCTACGTCTACACCATCCGGTTCCTGGCCGTCGGGCACTCGACCCTCGACGAGGCGATGAAGAAGCGCGGCGACAACGTGCTGCTCGCCGGGCGGGTGCTCGGCGCGCGCGGGCTCGGGCTCCTGCTGCGCGTCGACCTGCCGACCCTCACCCCGGCATTGCTGACGGCGGGTACGCTGGTCTTCGTCGAGATCGTCAAAGAGCTGCCGGCAACGCTGCTGCTGCGCCCGCTCGGCGTCGACACGCTCGCAACCATCGTCTACTCGCACGCCAACGTCAGCCTCTTCGCCCAGGCGGCGATGCCGGCGCTGTTCATCGTGCTGGCGGGGCTGGTGCCGGTCGTTCTTGCTACGCGGATCGGCTCGGGGCGAAAACTATAGCTTGCCGAACGGGTGCCAATACCGGCCCGATCCCCTATAACGGGACGCAAAGCCTGTTGGGGAGCAGAATCATGCGCAAGGTCTTGACCCTCCTTTCATTCGTCCTCGCCATGGGCGCGGCGCTGACCGGCGCGGCGGGCGCGCAGGAGAGCGCGGTGCGCATCGCCGTCGCGCTCGAGCCGCCCACCCTCGATCCCACCGCCAATGCCGCCGAGGCGGTCGACATCGTCGTCTACCAGAATGTCTTCGAGGGGCTGACGCGGATCGACCAGAACGGGGGCGTCGAGCCAGGTCTCGCGACCGGATGGGCGATCTCGGAGGATGGGCTGACCTATACCTTCACCCTCGCCGAGGGCGTCGTCTTCCACGATGGGTCCTCGTTCGATGCCGAGGACGTCAAGTTCACCTTCGAGCGGATCCTCGCCGAGGACAGTCTCAATGCGCAGAAAGCGCTCTACGAGCCTATCGAGAGCGTCACCGTCGTCGATCCGCAGACGGTCGAGTTCGTTCTTTCGCGCCCGAACGGCACCTTCCTCTTCGACATCGGGCGGCCGGATGCGGTGATCGTCGCGCCCGAAAGCGCCGACAACAACGCCGGCACGCCCATCGGCACCGGACCGTTCGCGTTCGTGCAGTGGGACCGGGGCAGCCGCGTGATCCTCGAGCGGTTCGACACCTATTGGGGCGAGGCGCCAGCGCTCACCCAAGCGACCTTCCTCTTCATCGGCGATACGGCGACGCTGATCAACGCGCTCTTGGCCGGCGACGTCGACGGCACCAACAACATGGCGGCCGAAGCGCTCGACGTCTTCGCCAACGATCCGCGCTTCAAGGTGCTGGTCGGCACGACCGAGGGCGAGGTGGTGCTGGCGACCAACAACCGCAAGCCGCCGTTCGACGACCTGCGCGTGCGCCAGGCCATGGCCCACGCCATCGACCGGCAGGCGCTGATCGATGGCGTGACCTATGGCTACAGCCAGCCGATCGGCAGCCATTTCGCCCCGCACAATCCCTATTATATCGACCTCACCGGCACCTACCCTCTCGACCTCGACAAGGCGCGCGAGCTGCTGGCCGAAGCCGGGCATCCGGACGGGTTCTCGGCGACGCTGAAACTGCCGCCGGTCGGCTATGCGCGCAACAGCGGACAGATCCTGGCTTCCCAGTTCGCGCAGATCGGCATCCGGCTCGAGCTCATCAACGTCGAGTGGGCGCAGTGGCTGGAAGACGTCTTCACCAACCACGATTTCGACCTGTCGATCGTCGCCCATGTCGAGCCCTTCGACATTGGCATCTATGCCAATCCCGACTACTACTTCGGCTATGACAACCCCGAGTTCGCCGCGCTGATCGAGACGCTGAATGCCACGACCGACGATGCGCAGCGCAAGGAACTGGCCGGGCAAGCGCAGACCATCCTCGCCCGCGACGCGGTCAACGGCTACCTCTTCGAGCTGGCGCAGACGGGCGTGTGGAACGCCAGGCTCGAGGGCATGTGGCGGAACTCGCCCATCGAGGGCGTGGTGCTGCGGGGGATACACTGGGTGGAGTGAGGGTTTAGACCTCCATGCCATCCCGGCGAAGGCCGGGACCCAGTATGCGCTGACGATGCGGTTCCTGCCGTGCCGTCTCCAGTTCGTCAGCCGACTGACCGGTGAGTACTGGATCCCGGCCTTCGCCGGGATGACAGGCGGGGATGGGGATGTTTGGGAGCGCAAGCCGAGGCTTCCCCCCACCCCAACCCCTCCCCTCAAGGGGGAGGGGCACGCGAGAACCGCAACGCCTGTGCAAGTCACCGTTGACCGGGAGGGTCCCCTCCCCCTGGAGGGGAGGGACAGGGTGGGGGGAGGCCCGAGAGCCGGCAAACCATCGAGGGTCAACCCATGACCTTCCTCCTCCGCCGCCTCCTCGGCTTTGCTGTTACCCTGTTCGTCGCCGCCGCCGTCATCTTCTTCCTCTTGGACCTGCTCCCCGGCGACCCTGCCCGCTTCATTCTCGGCATCAACGCCAGCGCCGAAGCGGTGGCGAACCTGCGAAACCAGCTCGGGCTCGATGCGCCGGCCTGGCAGCGGTTCTTGGGCTGGATCGGGGGGATGCTCACCGGCGATTTCGGGGTGAGCTACACGCAGAACGCGCCGGTCGCCAGGCTCATCGGCGAGCGGCTGTGGGTCAGCCTGCCGCTGGCGCTGATCGCCATGGTGCTCTCGGTCGCCATCGGATTGCCGATCGGCATCGCTGCGGCGCGGCGGCGCGGGTCGCCGGTCGATACCGGGCTGATGATGTTCGCCCAGCTCGGCATCGCGGTGCCGAACTTCTGGTTCGGCATGCTCCTGACCCTCGTCTTTTCCGTGGCGCTGCGCTGGCTTCCGACCGGCGGCTTCACGCCCTGGCAGGAGGATTGGGGCGCGGCGCTGCGCGGGCTGGTCCTGCCGGGTCTCGCCCTCGCCCTGCCGCAGGCGGCGATCCTCGCGCGCGTGATGCGCACGGCGCTCGTCGAGGTGACCGGACAGGATTTCATCCGCACGGCGCGCGCCAAGGGCATGACCTTGGGCGAGGCGGTCTGGCGGCACGGGGTGCGGAACGCCTTCCTGCCGGTGCTGACGATCCTCGGCCTGCAGTTCGCCTTTCTCGTTGCCGGCGTCATCATCGTCGAGAACGTCTTCTATCTGCCCGGTCTCGGGCGGCTGATCTTCACCGCCATTTCCGAGCGCGACCTGATCCTGGTGCGCGCCATCACCATCGTCTTGGTCATCGGCGTGACGCTGACCATGCTCGTCACCGATCTCTGCTACGCCCTCGTCGATCCGCGCCTGCGCGAGGGAGGCGGACGATGAGGCTGCCCCGGCATCCGAGTCTCGTCATCGGCCTTGCGGCGACGGCAGTGTTCGTCGTCCTCGCGCTGATCTCGCTGGTGTGGACGCCCTACCCCATCGCCGAGATCGACATCGCCCGCCGCTTCCAGGGGCCGAGCGGAGCGCACTGGCTCGGCACGGACTTCTTCGGGCGCGACATGGCTTCGCTCATCATGAGCGGCACATTGACCAGCTTCGTCGTCGCGGCGCTCGCCGTCCTCATCGGGGCGGGGATCGGGGTGCCGCTGGGGCTTGCCGCCGCCATCTGGCGCGGGCCGGTCGAATGGCTGATCCTGCGGCTCTCCGACTTCGTCTTCGCCTTTCCCGCGCTCGTCGTCGCCATCCTCATCACCGCGCTTTTCGGGCCGGGCGCGATCAACGCGGTCGTTGCCATCGGCATCTTCAACATTCCCGTCTTCGCGCGGGTGGCGCGGGGCGGGGCGCTGACTATCGTCTCGCTCGATTTCATCGGCGCGGCGCGGCTCGCGGGTCTTTTCAACGCCGCCATCGCCTGGCGGCACCTGTTACCCAACGTCATGGGCCTCATCATCGTGCAGGCCACGATCCAGCTCGCGCTCGGCATTCTCGCCGAAGCCGGCCTCTCCTATATCGGGCTCGGCACGCAACCGCCCGCGACAAGCCTCGGGCTGATGCTGCGCGACGCGCAGTCGCTTTTCATCCTGCATCCGTTCCTGTCGCTGGTGCCGGGCCTTTCGATCGTCGCCATCGTCATCGCCCTCAACCTCGCCGGCGACGGATTGCGCGACGCGCTCGACCCGCGCCTGAAGCCGGTGGAGAGCGCGGCATGAGCCTCGTCACGGTCGAGAACCTCATCATCGCCTTCGGGGCGCAGCGGGCGGTGAACGGCGTGAGTTTCGCCATCGCGCCTGGCGAGCGCTTCGGGCTCGTTGGCGAAAGCGGATCGGGCAAGACGCTGACGGCGCTCGCCATCGCCGGGCTGCTGCCGGAGGCGGCGCGGTGCGGGGGCACGATCCGCTTCGACGGCGCGCCGCTGCCCGAGGACGAGAAGGCCATGGCGCGGCTGCGCGGCAAGCGCATCGGCATGGTGTTCCAGGAGCCGATGACGGCGCTCAACCCGCTGATGCGGGTCGGCCGACAGATCGGCGAGGCGCTGGCGCTGACCGGCGCGGGTGGAGACATCGGCGCGCTGCTGACCGAAGTCGGGCTCTTGCCCGCCCATGCCGAGCGTTATCCCCACCAGCTTTCCGGCGGACAGCGCCAGCGGGTGATGATCGCCATGGCGCTCGCCAGCGCCCCGGACATCCTCATCGCCGACGAACCGACTTCGGCGCTCGACCTCATCACGCAGGCGACGGTACTCGATCTCATTGCGAGCCTCTGCGAGCGGCGCGGCATGGCGCTCCTGTTCATCAGCCACGATCTCAAGGCCGTGGCGCGGCTCTGCACGCGCGTCGCGGTGCTGAAGGCCGGCGAGATCGTCGAGACCGGGCAGACGGAGGCGGTGTTCGGCGCGCCGCGCGCCGACTACACCAGGCGGCTCGTCGCGGCGGCGCGCATGGAGCTGCCGCAGGTGGCGCATGATCCAACCGACGCAGTGCTCGTCGAAGCGCTAGGGCTTACCCGGCGCTTCCGCCAGCCGGGACGCTGGCCGCTGCCGGGCAAGCCTTTGACGGCCGTCGACCATGTCGACCTCGCCATCCGCATCGGAGAATCCGTCGCGCTCGTCGGGCCGTCCGGCTGCGGGAAGACGACGCTGGCGCGCATGCTCGTCGGGCTCGATCGGCCGAGCGCGGGCGATATCCGTTTCGAGGGGCGGCCCTACGACCCCAACAACCCGGCGATCCGGCGCGACCTGTCGCTGGTGTTCCAGGACCCGTTCTCGAGCTTCAACCCGCGCATGAAGGTCGGCGAATCCATCGCCGAGCCGCTGCGGCTGCTGCCTGCGATGGACCAATCGGCACGCGAGCGGCGCCTGCGGGAGGCGGTCGAGGCGGTGGGGCTATCGGGTGAGATGCTGGAGCGCTATCCGCACGAATTCTCCGGCGGACAGCGCCAGCGCCTCGCCATCGCCCGAGCGCTCGTCACGCGACCGAAATTCCTGGTGCTCGACGAACCGGTCTCGGCGCTGGATCTTTCGGTGCGCGCCGAGGTGCTGGCGCTGCTGACGCGGCTGCAGGCCGAATTCGGTTTGACCTATCTCGTCATCAGCCACGACCTCGACATGGTCGCGGCGGTGGCCGATCGGGTGCTGGTGATGGAGGCAGGGCGGATCGTCGAGGAGGGGCAGCCTGACGCGCTCTTTGCCCGGCCGCGGCACGAGATGACGCGAGCGCTGGTGGCGGCGCGGTTGCCGGCGGTGGGGTGAGGTTTCGTGCCACGCCCTCGTGGTTCGAGGCTTCGCTACGCTTCGCACCTCACCATGAGGACTACTGACAACCGCTTGATGACCAACAGCCCTCATGGTGAGGCGCCGCGAAGCGGCCTCGAACCACGAGGGCGTGGCACGATCTACCCCACCTTGCCCACATACCCCCCGAACGGCTCGAGCACGATCCTGCCATCGGCAGGCGCCGCGACCACGCCCGGCGCATCGAGTGGCTGCGGAACCATCCCCTCGGGCAGCACGAATTCTCCCGGCTCCGGGCCCATGTTGAAGACGCAGAGCAGTTCCTGGCCCTCACCGTAGCGTGTGAAGGCGAGGACATTCTCGCTCGACGCGAGGATACGGATATCGCCCTTGGCCAGCACCGGATGCGTTTTGCGGAAGGCGAGCATGGCGCGGTAGAATTCGAGCACGCTCCCCTCGACGCCATCCTGCGTGTCGACGGCGCGGGTCAGGTGGTCCATGGGCACCGGCAGCCAGGTCTTTTCGGCGGTGGAGAACGCGCCGTGGCGCACCTGCGCCTGCCAGACCATGGGCGTGCGGCAGCCGTCGCGACCCTTGAACTGCGGCCAGAACTCGATGCCGTAGGGATCGGCGAGGTCCTCGAAGGCGAGTTCGGCTTCTGTGAGGCCCAGCTCCTCGCCCTGATAGATGCAGACTGATCCCTTCATGGTGAGCAGCAGCATGGCGGTGAGGCGGGTCAACGCCGGCTCCTGCCCATGCACGGCCCAGCGGCTGACGTGGCGCACGACGTCGTGGTTGGAGAACGCGACGCACAGCCATCCGTCGGCGGCCGCCGCTTCGGTGGCGACGATCGATTTCCTGAAATGATCGGCCGAGAACTCTCCGCCCAGATAGTCGAAGGTATAGGCCATGTGCAGCCGCTCGTGACCGGCGGTGTACTTGGCCATCAGTTCGAGCTGGTGCTGGCTGTCGCCGATCTCGCCGACGGTCGTCTTGCCCGGATATTCGTCGACCAGCGCGCGCAGGCGCTTCAGGAACTCGAGGTTCTCCGGGCGCGACTTGTCGTAGATGTGCTCCTGGAAATTGTAGGGATTGACCGCCGGCGCCGTCGAGGCGTTGAAGTCCTCCGGCTTGACGACGGGGTTGGGCTCTAGCCCCGTCGAGTGGAAGTAGAAATTCACCGTATCCAGCCGGAAGCCGTCGACGTCGCGCTCGAGCCAGAAGCGCATCTCGCCGAGCACCGCCTCCTGCACTTCCGGGTTGTGAAAGTTCAGATCGGGCTGCGAGGAAAGGAAATTGTGCATGTAGTACTGCATGCGCCGGCTGTCCCACGCCCAAGCGGAGCCGCCGAAGATCGAGAGCCAGTTATTGGGCGGGGTGCCGTCCGGCCTGGCGTCCGCCCAGATGTACCAGTCGGCGCGCGCATTGGTACGCGACTGGCGGCTTTCGGCGAACCACGCGTGCCGGTCGGAGGTGTGCGAGATCACCTGATCGATCAGCACCTTGAGGCCCAGCGAATGGGCCTTCTGCACCAGCCGGTCGAAATCCTCGAGCGTGCCGAAGATCGGGTCGATATCGCGGTAGTTGGAGACGTCATAGCCGAAATCCTTCATCGGCGAGGTGAAGACCGGCGAGAGCCAGATGGCGTCGACCCCGAGGTCGGCGACATACTCCAGCCGGCTGGTGATGCCGGCGAGATCGCCGACCCCGTCGCCATTGTGATCCTGGAAGGAGCGCGGATAGATCTGGTAGGTGACGGCGCCCCGCCACCAGTCGGTGTCCGTCGCCTGATCGGGCAGCGTCAGTTGCTCGGTCATCATGGTCGCGGTCATCGGCAGCTCCTGGTTCGAGGGTCGTGCGACTTATACCGCCGGCAAAGGCCGTGCAAGCGAGGAAAGCTCTACCGGCGTCAGCAGGAGGTCCGCTCCCCTCCCCTCGAGGGGAGGGGCTGGGGGTGGGGGGCCATCTGTGACCTACTGAACCACCCCCACCCTCATTCCCTCCCCTCAAGGGGGAGGGAGGCGATACAGCCGCCGAATTCCGGCCGGATCAGAACCGTTGCAGTGCCGGATCGAGGGCGAGCGGACCGACGTCGCGCTCCGCGACGAGACTGCCGTCGACAACCGTCAGCCGCGCCACGTGGATGATTGTCGCGCGCTCGGACGGGGTCATCGGCGGGCTGCCCGACGTTTCCTCCCAATCGGGATGGGTGAAGTAGTAGAGCGCGGCCCAATCGCCTTGCGACACGACGTCGGCGTGGCGAGCGAAGCGCTTGTCCATCGGGTCGGCGCCGGGGTGATCGAGGATCAGCCCCTGCCGCTGCCAGTTGACCGCGTCGGTCGAGCGGAACACGCCCTGCCCGCGCCATTCATCGACGATCATCCAGATATAGCCGCCGAGCGGGAAGACGTTCGGCCCCTCGTGCGGGGAACCGCCGTTCTTGCCCGGGATCACTTCGCCGACGACCTGCCAGTCATTGAGGTCGCGGCTTTCGGCCACCCAGGTGGACGAGCCCCTGGCTTCGTCCTTGTACCAGAGGCGGTAGAGCCCGTCCGGACATGGGGCGACGGCCGCATCGATGACGTTGTCGGAGGGCAGCGGCAGCGGGCCGATCCGCGTCCAAGTCTCGAGGTCGGGGCTGGTGAAGTGGACGATGGTGCGGCGCGAGTTCCAGTCCGGATGGGTGCCGGTGATGTAGCTGAGGAACATGTGATAGAGGCCGCCGACGTTGACGATCTCCGGCGCCCAGTGGGTGTTGAGGCCCGCATCGGCCGGATCGTCGAGCCCGGCGACGGTGCCCTTGTAGGTCCAGGTCAGCCCCGCGTCGCGCGAGACGGCGACGCCGATGGGGCTGCCATGTATCCACTGGTAGTCAGCTGACTCAAAATCCGCGCGGCGGCGGGTGTAGAACATCCACCACTCGTCGGTTCCGGCGCGGTGGATGACCGTCGGATCGGCGGCTCCGTTCTCGATCGGATCGCTGTAGATCGGTGCGGACATGGTTCCCCCCTTAGTGCCTGCGGCTGTGCCTCCTCCCCTCTCCCCTTGTGGGAGAGGGACAGATTTTCCGCGTTCAGCGGAAAATCAGGGTGAGGGGTCTACGACGCTGCAACAAACGCAGGTGCTCGTTGCAGCATCGCTGCCCCTCATCCGCCCTTCGGGCACCTTCTCCCACAAGGGGAGAAGGGAACGGTGCCCCACATTGGATACCGTGCCGGATTGTTTCAACGCGTATTGTGCAGCAGTCCCTGGAACGCGCGATAGCTGGTGCGGGGGGTGCGCTTTTGCGTGGCGTAGTCGACGTGGACGAGGCCGAAGCGCTTGGCGAAGCCCTCGGCCCACTCGAAATTGTCCATAAGCGACCAGGCGAAGTACCCGCGCACGTCCGCCCCTTCGTTGCGCGCGTCGAGCAGCGCCTTGAGGTGCGCCTCGTAGTAGGTGACGCGGCGCGGGTCGTCGTCGACATCGACCTCGGCCATGCCGTTCTCAGTCACGTAGATCGGCAACTTGGTATAGTCCCTGGCGACGCGCACCAGGAGGTCCGTCAGGCCCTTGGGATAGATCTCCCAGCCCATCTCGGTCTTTTCCAGCGGCCCCTCGACGGGCTTGGTCGGGAAGATCGTGTTGTGCGGATCATGGGTCATCAGCGAGCGCGAATAGTAGTTGATGCCGGCCCAGTCGAGCGGCGTCGAGACCGTCGCCATGTCGTCCTCGAAATTCGCTGGCAGGTAGGGGGCCAGCGCCTCGACGATGTCGGCCGGGTAGCGACCCTTGTAGACGCCGTCGAGATACCAGCGGTTGAAGACGCCATCATAGAGATGGGAGGCGGCGGCATCCGCTTCGCTCTCGCTCGCCGGCTCGCACTTCTGCAGATTGGTGACGATGCCGAGATTGCCGACGCCCTCGGCGCGCAGGGCCTTGACCGCCGAGCCATGGGCGAAGAGCACGTGGTGCATGGCGCGTGCCGCGGCGCGCGCATCGCGATAGCCGGGCGCATGAATGCCGAGGAAATGGCTGAGGAAGGCCACGCACCAGGGCTCGTTGATGGTCGCGGTCGCGTGCAGGCGATCGCCGAACTTCCTGCCGATGAGCGCGGCATAGTCGGCCAGCCACTTGGCGATATCGCGGTTCATCCAGCCGCCCTTGTCCTGCAGGGTCGAGGGCAGGTCCCAGTGGTAGAGGGTGGCGAAGGGCTTGATGCCGCGCTCGAGCATGCCGTCGATGAGGCGGTCGTAGAAGGCGATGCCGGCCTCGTTCACGGCCCCCATCCCCTCCGGGATCAGCCGCGGCCAGGAGAAGGAGAAGCGATAGCCATCGAACCCGCCGTCGGCGATGAGGTCGAGGTCCTCGGGCCAGCGGTTGTAGTGGTCGCAGGCGATGGTGCCGGTGTCGCCCTTGTGCGTGTTGCCCGGAGTTGCCGAGAACGTGTCCCAGATGGATTGACCGCGGCCGTCGGCCTGGCCACCCTCGATCTGGTAGGCGGCCGTGGCGCAGCCGAAAACGAAGTCGGAACCGAAATCCGAGCGCGAAAACGAGAACATGAAACCTCCGGGGAGAAACGCGAGAACCCGGGTGGCGCCCGGATTCGACCCTTATGAAATCGATTGCATATCAGGCGGTCGGAAGGCTCGCAACCGCTCATCTCTCCGCTCGTTGTGCTTGCAATCCTGCAGCCGGAAAGGCACGGACCCATGGATGACACGCAGCGTATACGGGACTTCTTCTTGAGTTACGGCCGGCTGATGGACACCGGCGTCAAGTCCGGGGAGGTCGACGCGAAAGCGCTCGAGGCCTGCTTTGCCGACTATTTCGTCGGATCCAGCCCCTTGGGCGTCATGGGCGGCGAGGCCGGGCAGGATTTCGGCGACATGATCGTCGCCGGCGTCGACAACTACCGACGGATGGGCGCCACCGAATTCGTCGCCGAGGAGGTCGCCGTCACGCCCATAGACGCGCTCCATGCCATGGCCCGCGTCTTCTGGCTCTTCGGCTACAAGCGCCCGAGCGACGGCAAGACGGGCACCATCCGCTTCGAGAACGTCTACTTCGTCAGCCTCGCCGGCGGCGGTCCGAAGATCTTCGCCTGGATCACGCCAGACGAGCAGGCAGCGCTCAAGGAGCATGGCCTGATGTAGTAGCGCTCACGTCCGCAGCGCCGGAATGTCCCTGAGCAGCTTTTCCGCCACCGCGCGGAACGCCTGCGCCTCCGGCCCGTCGGGTTCGGCGATCATCACCGGCGTGCCGGCGTCCGAGCGCTCGCGGATGGACATGACCAGCGGGATTTCACCGAGGAAGGGAATGGCGAGGTCGGCAGCGGCTTTTCGAGCGCCGCCCGTGCCGAAGATGTCGTAGCGGGCGCCGGTGTCGGGGGCGATGAAGTGGCTCATGTTCTCGACGAGCCCGAGAAGCGGCACGCCCATGCGGCGGATCATGTCGATGGCCTTGCGCGCATCGATCAGGGCAAGCTCCTGCGGGGTCGAGACGATGACCGCGCCCGAGACCTGCGTCTGCTGGAAGAGCGAGATGTGGATGTCGCCGGTGCCCGGCGGCAGATCGACGACGAGGACGTCGAGCCCGCCCCAGTCGGTCTCGCGCAGCAGTTGGCGCAGCGCCGAGGTCGCCATCGGGCCGCGCCAGACCACGGCCTGGCCGGGCTCCAGCATCGCCCCGATCGACATGGCCTTGAGACCATGGGCCTCATGGGGCGAGAAAATGCCGTCCTCGCGCACGGCAGGCTTGCCCTCGAGTCCGAGGAGGCGTGGAACGGAGGGGCCGTAGAGATCGGCGTCGAGCAGACCGACCTTGAGGCCGTCGGCGGCAAGCGCAAGCGCGAGGTTGGCGGCGACGGTC